>VFQR01000013.1_pt1 | contig 669641 bp, 650 predicted proteins | sample 3512321 | NCBI WGS metagenome assembly VFQR01 (sample SAMN10412374, study PRJNA504923) | tailings metagenome | isolation source: Relicate 3 Philex TSF1 revegetated site | place: Philippines: Tuba, Benguet | collected 2017-08-29
CGGTGGTCCTCAACGCCGTGATCGCCTGGACACGCCATTTGTCAGACACGACCTAGGCGTGAGCGCCGAACGCGCTCGCCGGGCAGACATCGACAGACCCTTCCGCGGCGTCATCGCCGAAGGGTTCCCCCTCGACGACGTCGTTGCTCGGGCTGTCGCTCTCTCTGTTCGCCGGGGCATGCCCGACTACGGGTTCTCCCACACCACCGGCGCGGCAATCGTCCAACTACCCCTCCCACTCGCGGTCGATCAGCGGCTGACGCACGTCACGGTGCGGCATCCAGATCGGTCACCACGCCTCGCGGGTGTCAGCGGTCACGCATACCGGATGACGCCGGACGCGCTCAGGCAGTGGCCCGTCATCCTGCCCACAACAGGTGAGCAGCGATTCGTTCCGGTGCTGTCGGAACCGTGGTTGTTCGCAACGCTCGCCAGCGTTTTGACGGTGGATGACCTCGTCGTGGTCGCTGACGCGCTGCGAACTCGCGCCGCGGCGGAATCCCGCCGGATCGACGTGCGGGAAGCGTTCGCCAAAGGTCGTCAAGGCTCGACTCGCGCGGCGCGAGCGTGGGCGCTCTCGGTGGTCGGGGCACGTTCACGACCCGAGACGTTGCTGAGACTCGTCCTCACGCGCTCCGGTCTTCCTTCGCCGACAGTCGGACACCAGATCGTCGAAATGGGTTGGACGGCCACGCCTGACTTAGCGTGGCCCGAATACCGCGTGCTGGTCGAGTACGAGGGCGACCACCACCGGACCGATCCCCGCCAGTTCGCCCACGACCTGCAGCGCTTTGAGCGGTACCACGACTGCGGGTGGAGTGCAGTGCGTGCAACCAAGCTCGACCTTTTCGCGCAACCGAACGAGTTCTTGCATCGGATAGAGAAGCGCCTGCGCGAGCGCGGGTGGCGTTCGAACCGTCGATGGCATCTGCGGACAGTGCGACCGCCGCTCCCCTGATCGCGCTGTCGTCAGTTTTCGTCGCTTGGGAGTGCGATTCCGACCCGAACTGACGACAACATGGGTGGAGGAGGGGTGGAGGAGGGGTGGAGGGGTACGGGGGTGCAGGTAGGTGGCCGGGCAGCCACGCGGTCGTGAACGGCGTGCGCAACTAGGCTGGGGGCATGGCTGAGCGTGCGTGGTCGCTGGGTGGCGCGCTGCGCGGCCTGTTCTCGAGCCCGACGATCGACGACGACACGTGGGACGACCTCGAGACGGCGCTACTCGGCGCCGACTTCGGCCCCGACCTCGCCGATGAGCTGCTCGACGAGCTGCGCGCGAAGGTCGCCCAGTTCAAGACGACCGACCCGGCTGACCTCAAGCGCATGCTGCGCGAGGCGCTGGAGGAGCGCCTCGCCGCGCACGATCCGACGCTGACGCTCAGCAATCGCCCCGCGGTCGTGCTCGTGGTGGGCGTCAACGGCGTCGGCAAGACAACGACGATCGGCAAGTTCGCGAAATTCTTGACCGGATACGGGCGCACGGTCGTCGTCGGCGCGGCTGACACGTTCCGCGCGGCGGCGGTCGACCAGCTGGCGACGTGGGCCGAGCGCGCGGGCGCGCAAGTCGTCCGCCCACAGCAGCCGGGACAGGATCCGGCGAGCGTCGCCTTCCAGACCGTGCAGTTCGCCATCGACAACGGCTTCGACATCGCGATCATCGACACGGCCGGCCGCCTGCAGACAAAGGCAGGCCTGATGGATGAGCTGGGCAAGGTCACCCGCGTCATTGAAAAGCTGGCTCCGATCGCCGAGACCCTGCTCGTGCTCGACGGTACGACGGGGCAGAACGGGGTCGCGCAGGCCGAGGCCTTCATCGAGCACGCGGGCGTGACGGGCCTCGTGGTGACGAAACTCGACGGCTCGGCGAAGGGCGGCTTCGTGCTGCGCGTGCAGCAGCAGACGGGCATCCCGATCAAGCTCATCGGGCAGGGGGAGGGTATCGGCGACCTCACGGGCTTCACGCCGCACGTCTTCGCGGCGAGCCTGGTGCCCTAGGGGGTCAGCGCTCGTCGAGCGCGGCGTGCTCGGCCGCGAGCATGAGGTACGTCTCGGCGTTGCGGCGGATGCCCGCCACCTCGTCGTCGGTCAGCTCGCGCCGCACCTTCGCCGGCACGCCGGCGACGAGCGAGCGCGGCGGCACGACCGTGCCCTCGAGGACGACGGCGCCCGCGGCCACGAGCGACTCGCGCCCGATGACCGCCCCGTTGAGCACGGTCGCGCTCATGCCGATGAGGCAGTGGTCTTCGATGGTGCAGCCGTGCAGCATCGCGGCGTGTCCGACGCTGACCCCGCGACCGATGATGGTCGGCTTGCCGGGGTCGCCGTGCACGGTCACGTTGTCCTGCAGGTTCGAACCCTCGCCGAGCTCGATGGCGTCGCGGTCGCCGCGCAGGACGGCTCCATAAAACACGGAGGCGCGCGGGTGGATGCGCACCTGCCCGATGAGGGTGGCGTTCGGCGCGACCCAGGCCTCCGCATCCACCTGGGGTTCGTGGCCGAAGATTGCGCGTCGCATGGATCCTCCTCGAAGCAGACTGCGCCCAGTCAACCAGAGCCCGCCGGGCGGGGCCGGGGCAGGCCAGAGCCCGCCGCCTAGAATGGGGCCACTATGGCGACTTTCGGCACCCTCTCTGACCGGCTGACAGCGACCTTCAGCGCCCTGCGCACGAAGGGCAAGCTGAGCGCGGCTGACGTCGATGGCACGGTGCGCGAGATTCGCAAGGCGCTGCTGGATGCGGACGTCGCGCTCCCCGTCGTCAAAGACTTCACGGCCGCCGTGCGCGAGCGTGCCCTCGGCGACGAGGTCAACAAGGCGCTGAACCCGGCGCAGCAGGTCGTGCAGATCGTCAATGACGAGCTCATCCAGATTCTCGGTGGGCAGCAGCGTCGGCTGCAGTTCGCGAAGACCCCGCCGACGGTCATCATGCTCGCGGGCCTCCAGGGTGCCGGAAAGACGACGCTCGCGGGCAAGCTCGCGTCCTGGTTGAAGGCGGATGGCCACACTCCGCTGCTTGTCGCCGCCGACTTGCAGCGGCCGAACGCTGTGCAGCAGTTGCAGGTTGTTGCCGAGCAGGCGGGCGTTGCGGTCTTTGCGCCGGAGCCGGGCAATGGCGTGGGCGACCCGGTGCGCGTCGCGAAAGACGCAGTGAAGCACGCGCGCGACAAGGTGCACGACGTGGTCATCGTCGACACGGCCGGCCGTCTCGGTGTTGACGCTGAGCTCATGAAGCAGGCCGCCGACATCCGTAAGGCCGTCGACCCCGACGAGGTGCTGTTTGTCATCGACGCGATGATCGGGCAAGACGCGGTCGCGACGGCGAAGGCGTTCCAAGAGGGCGTTGACTTCACCGGCGTCGTGCTGTCAAAGCTGGATGGCGACGCGCGCGGCGGTGCCGCGCTGAGCGTCGCAAGCGTGACCGGCCGCCCGATCATGTTTGCGAGCACGGGGGAGGGGCTCGGCGACTTCGAGCCGTTCTATCCCGACCGCATGGCGAGCCGCATCCTCGACCTCGGCGATATTCTCACGCTCATCGAGCAGGCCCAAAAGGCCTTCGACGAGGAGGACGCCCGCAAGACCGCCGAAAAGTTCGCCACCGACAGCTTCACCCTCGAAGACTTTCTCGGCCAGATGCAGCAGCTCAAGCAAATGGGATCGCTCAAGGGCATGCTCGGCATGCTGCCGGGCGCGCGCGGCATGCGCGAGCAGCTCGATAACTTTGATGAGCGCGAGCTCACGCGCACCGAGGCGATCATCCAGTCGATGACCCCGGCTGAGCGCCGCTTGCCGAAGCTGCTCAATGGCTCGCGCCGACTGCGCATCGCGAAAGGGTCGGGGACGACGGTGACCGAGGTGAACGCCCTCGTCAACCGCTTCGAGCAGGCCGCGAAGATGATGAAGACAGTCGCGAAGGGCGGGGTGCCTCAGGTTCCCGGCATGGGCCCGATGCCCGGCATGGGCGGCGGCGGTGGTGCCGCCTCGCTGCGCAAGGCGCAGGCGAAAAAGAAGGGCAAGGGCGCCTCGAGGTCGGGCAACCCGGCGAAGCGTGCGGCCGAGGAGGCCGCTCGCGCGCAGGGGCTTAAGCCCGGAGCGGCGGGCGCATCCGGTGCTGGGTTCGGCCTCGGGGGCGGGGCACCCGCGGGCGCGCAGCCCAGCCCCGAAGACCTCGAGACGATCCAGCGGATGCTCGGCCGCTGACCCTCGTCTTCGCTGAGTCGCGCGCGCCGTAGGGTGAGGGCATGACGCTCCCCACCGCCGCGGAGTCGACCGCGCCGACCGCCGCTCCGACCGCTGTGCAGACCGCCGCAGCGGTGCGCGCCGGCACCACAACCGCCGTCGCCGAGACCCGGGCCGCCCTCGACCGCGTCGCCGCGCTCGACCCCGCGCTCGGGGCGTTCCAGGTGGTGCGGGCCGACGCGGCGCTCGCCGAGGCTGCCGCTCTTGATGCCACCCTCGCAGCCCGCCTGGCTGCGGGGGACGAGTTGCCGCTCGCGGGTGTGCCGATCGCGATCAAAGACAACGTGCCGGTCGCGGGCGAGCCGATGCGCGAAGGTAGTGCGGCGACGAGCGCCGCACCGCGCGAGGCCGATCATCCGGTCGTCGCGCGGTTGCGCGCCGCCGGTGCCATCGTCGTTGGCCTCACGCGGGTGCCCGAACTGTGCGTGTTCGGCACCACCGACTCGGTTTTCGGCACGACCCGTAACCCGTGGAGCCCCGAGCGCACCTCGGGCGGCTCGTCGGGCGGCTCGGCCGCCGCTGTCGCGAGCGGCATGGTCGCGGTCGCGCATGCCGCCGATGGCATGGGGTCGATTCGCATCCCCGCTGCCAACTGCGGACTCATGGGGCTCAAGCCCGGCTCGGGCCTCGTGCCCGCCGAGATGGGTGCCCACAGCTGGTTTGGCATGAGTGAGAACGGCCCGCTCGCGACGACCGTGGCGGATGCTGCGCTCCTGCTTGCCGTCATGGCCGACCGCCCCGAACTCGCGCGCCCGAGCGTGCCCAACCGCCCGCTGCGCGTCGGGCTCGCGACGGGCATTCCGACGCCGCTGGCGCGTCTCGATCCGCAGTGGAAGGCCGCCGCCGATCGCACCGCCGCCGTGCTGCGGGCGCTCGGCCATGAGGTTGTCGACCTCGCCATCCCGTACCCGGCCGATCCCGTGCCGGTGCTCGCCCGCTGGTTCGCGGGGGCGGCCGACGATGTGGCGCACGAGGGGCTGGCCCTGCGCGACCTGGAGCCGCGGGTGCGCACTCACGTGCGCGCGGGCCGCGCACTCCGGCGCCTCGGAGCCTTGCGCCCCGGCCCTGTCGACCGCCTCCGCGCGCGCGTGCAGGCCGCGACGGTCGACGTCGACGTGATCCTCACGCCGGGCCTCGCACAGCCCGGGCCGGTCGCCGAGGGTTGGCATCGCCGGGGCTGGGTCGCGAACCTGCGCGCCAACATCGGCTACGCGCCGTACGCCGCGCTGTGGAATCTGCTGGGTTGGCCCGCCGCCGTCGTGCCGGCCGGCTGGCATGAGACGGCGAGTGTGCCGCTCGCCGTGCAACTCGTCGCCCACCCCGCACCCGACGGCGCTGGCGAGGCGCTGTTGCTGGCGCTGGCCGCACAGCTCGAGCACGCGGCCCCTTGGCCGCGCTTCGCCCCCGCCTCCGCCGTAGGCTCGAAGGCATGACCACTCGACCCGTGCGCCTCGGGGTGCAGCTACGACCACAACACACGCCCTACGAACGCATTCGCGACGCCGCCGCCGAGCTCGACGACCTGGGTGTCGACGTCATCTTCAACTGGGACCACTTCTACCCCCTGTACGGCGACCCGAACGGTCTGCACTTCGAGTCGTGGACGATGCTCGCCGCCATCGCCGAGCAGACGAGCCGTGCCGAGCTGGGCGCCCTCGTGAACTGCAACAGCTACCGCAACGCCAACCTGCAGGCTGATATGGCCCGCACCATCGACCACATCAGCGCGAAGGGCGGCACCGGGCGGTTCATCTTTGGCACGGGGTCGGGCTGGTTTGAGCGCGACTACGTCGAGTACGGCTACGAGTTCGGCACCGTCGGCGGGCGGCTGGATGCTCTCGCCGAGGCTCTGCCCATCATCCGTGACCGCTGGTCGCGGCTGAACCCCGCGCCGACGCGCGACATCCCGATCCTCATCGGCGGGGGTGGCGAGAAGAAGACGCTGCGCATCGTTGCGCAGCACGCCGACATCTGGCACTCGTTCGCCGATGTGCCGACGCTCGAGCGCAAGCTCGGCATCCTTGCTGAGCACGGTACCGCGGTCGGGCGCGACGTGAGCGAGGTCGAGATCTCGGTCGAGCTTCGCGAGCGTTCGATGGCGGATGCTGACGCCCTCCACGCCGCGGGCGCGACCCTCTTCACCCTCGGGTTGGACGGCCCGGCGTTCGACATGGCCCCCGTGCGCGAGTGGCTGAGCTGGCGCGACGGGCACCGCTAGGCAGCGCATCCCGCGAATCGATCGAGAGGGCCAGCCTCCTCGGTAGGACGCCGGTGTCGGTGAGGGTCGCGAAAGTCTGCCAGAATAGGCGGTCGAGCGTTCGCGCGCCCGACCCTCTAATCAGGCGCCGCGAGCACCGCTCACGAGCTTTCGCGTCGATGTGCCCCACGCAACCGACCGCGACTCAATCCGTTCACACACTGTTGGAGAATTGTGGCTGTCAAGATTCGCCTCAAGCGCATGGGCAAGATCCGTGCGCCGTACTACCGCATCGTTGTCGCCGACTCGCGCACCAAGCGCGATGGTCGCGTGATCGAAGAGATCGGCAAGTACCACCCCACCGAGGAGCCCTCGTTCATCGAGGTCAACTCGGAGCGCGCCCAGTACTGGCTCGGCGTCGGCGCGCAGCCGAGCCCGCAGGTGCTGGCCATCCTCAAGCTCACCGGCGACTGGGGAACCTTCAAGGGCGAGAAGGGTGCCAAGAGCACTGTCAAGACCGCAGAGCCCAAGGCTGCCTTCGTCATGGACGAGAAGAAGAAGCCGGTGCTCAAGCCCAAGAGCGAGAAGCCGGCCGAGAAAGCCGCTCCGGTTGCTGAAGCCCCCGCCGCTGAGGACGCCCCGGCTGTCGAGGAGGCCGCTGAGGCTCCTGCCGAGGACGCCTCGGTCGAGGCCGCCGCGAAGGACACCGCCGCTGACGACACGGCCGCTGACGACACCGCCGCTGACGACACCGAGGCCGAGAAGGCCTGACGATCGTGCTCGCAGACACGCTCGAACATCTCGTGAAGGGGATCGTAGATCACCCTGATGATGTCGCCGTCGTCGCGCAGAGCTCTGCTCGCGGCGAGGTCCTCGAGGTGCGCGTGCACCCCGAGGACCTCGGCCGCGTCATCGGCCGCGGTGGGCGAACCGCCAAGGCACTCCGCACCGTCATCACCGCGCTCGCCGACGGTCGCCGCGTGCGTGTCGACGTCGTCGACACCGATCTCGACGACTCTCGTCAACAGTGAGCACGGCCCCTGCGCAGCTGCGCGTCGGCCGCTTGTTGAAGGCTCACGGGCTGAAAGGCGCTCTCAAGGTCGAGCTGTACACCGACGACCCCGATCGTCGGTTCGTGCCGGGCGCGGTATTCACTCTGCAGGTTCCAACGGAGTCGCCCTGGCACGGGAAGAGCATCACGCTCACCGAATTGCGGTGGTACAACGGTCAGCCCGTCGCATTCTTTGAGGGCGTCACCGACCGCACCGCAGCTGAGAGCCTCGTCAAGGCGATTCTGTGGATTGACCAGCCCACCGACGAACCAGCCGAGCCTGACGCCTGGTACGACTACCAGTTGGTCGGCCTCCGCGCCCTCCGTGACGGCGTCGAGGTTGGCACGATCGCCCGGGTCGACCACCTGCCGGCGCACGACCTTCTCGTCGTCCGCACCGCCGACGGTGAGGTACTGGTGCCGTTCGTGAGCGTCATCGTGCCCGTTGTTGACCTCGCCGCGGGCACCGTGACGCTTACGCCGCCTCCAGGGCTGTTCGAGAGCCTCCCCGACGACGACGCTCCCCCCGTGGCGACAACCGCCGAGAGCCCCTCTGCCTAGACTGCAGAGCGTGCGCCTCGACATTGTTACGATTTTCCCCTCGTTCTTCGGGGTACTCGACGTGTCGCTGCTCGGCAAGGCGCGGGCCGCGGGGCTGATCGAGGTCGCCGTGCACGACTTGCGCGACTTCACCCACGACCGCCATCGCACCGTCGACGACACGCCCTACGGCGGTGGGGCGGGCATGGTGATGAAGCCAGAGCCGTGGGGCGACGCACTCGACACCTTCATCACCCCGGGCAGCGTGCTGATCGTGCCGAGCCCGGCGGGGCATCCGTTCACGCAAGCGATGGCGCGTGAACTGTCGACCCGCGAGCACCTCATATTCGCGTGCGGACGGTACGAAGGCATCGACCAACGGGTCGTTGACTACTACTCTGAGCGCACGGAGGTTCGCCCGATCAGTATCGGCGACTATGTACTCAACGGTGGGGAAGTGGCGACGATGGCGATGATCGAAGCGATCGGGCGTCTTGTGCCCGGCGTCGTCGGCAACCCCGCGAGCTTGGCGGAAGAAAGCCATGAGAGCGGTTTGCTCGAATACCCGAGCTATACCAAGCCTCCCACCTGGCGCGGGATGACCGTTCCGGACGTACTCCTCAGCGGTAACCATGGCGCTATCGCGGCGTGGCGCCACGAACAGCAGCTCGAGCGCACTCGCGTCACGCGCCCTGACCTTCTCGCCGCCAACAGCGTCGACGGCGCTGCACGCATCGAGGAGCGATGAACGCCGCCGAGCGCATGTGGCTCTGGTCACAGCCGCTCGTTGCCGCACTTGCCACCCTTGCCGGGGCGGGTGCCTGGTACCTGCAACTGGTGGGCGACGTCAGCGCACTGCCCACCCTGCAGGCGCTCATTACCGGGTCATTCGTCTTGCCGGGGCTCGCGCTGTCGCTCGTCATCAACCACATCGCGGTCATGCTGCGCCGCCCGCCGCAGTTGACGGTCGGGGAGAAGTTGCTCCTAATCGTTGAGTTCGTTCTCGTCGTCGCCATTGTCGCCATCTCACCGAGTGCCGACCTGCTCTTCCTCGGGTATCTCCTGTGGCCGTTGCTCATCGGGGCCGCGGCGACGGCGTTCGCGACCATGGTCTCAACCACGATCCGCTCGCGCCGCCCCGCGGCCACCTCAGGCGAGCACGATGCTCTCGTCGATGATCGCGAGGCGGCCGCTCGCTGACGAGGTCAGCGAGGGTCGCGCGCTGTCAGCACGATGGGCCCGTCGGCGGTGATCGCCACGGTGTGTTCGGCGTGCGCGGCCCGGGAGCCGGTGCGGCTCCGAAGGGTCCACCCGTCGTCATCGGTGTAGATCTCGTCGGTGTCGGTGATGAACCACGGCTCGATGGCGATCACGAGCCCTGCCCGCAGCTTCAGCCCGCGACCTCGACGACCGTCGTTCGGCACGTGCGGGTCACCGTGCATGGTGCGGCCGACCCCGTGGCCGCCGAAGTCGAGATTGACGGGGTAGCCAGCTTCCTCGGCGATGTCACCGATCGCTGCCGAAATGTCGCCCATCTTGTTGCCGACACGCGCCTCGTGGATGCCCGCCGCGAGCGCCCGTTCGGTCGTGTCGATCAGCGCGAGGTCGTCGGGTCGAGGCGTGCCGACGATGATCGTCGTCGCTGAGTCGCATACCCACCCGTCCACCGAGGCCGCGAAGTCGAGCGACAGCACGTCGCCGTCGCGAAGGCGGTAGTCGTGGGGGAGGCCGTGCAGAGCGGCATCGTTCACCGACGTGCAGATGACTTTGCCGAACGGTGACCCACCGAACGAGGGGTGGTAGTCGATGTAGCAACTCTCGGCGCCCTCGGCTCGAATCATCTCGTGCGCGAGCGCATCGAGGTCGAGCAGGTTGACGCCGACGTCCGCGGCGGTCGAGGTCGCGCTAATGACGCTCGCGACGAAGCGGCCCGCCGGTCGCATCTGCTCGATCTCGGCGGGCGTGCGCAGCTCGATCATCTATCCCCTCGGCAAGGGGATGTGCGTGCGCAAGTAGGTGCCGCACAGGTCGCGCGTCGCTTCGATGAAGCGCGCATCCCCGTCTTTGTCCAGCTGGAAGGCGCGGGTCAGTAGGCCACTGGCGATCTCGATCGCCACCTCGAGGTGAAAGACGAGGTTCTCGTCGGGAGCGAACCCGTACGTGCGGCCGACCTGGTCAGCGAAGGCGCGCGCGAGCATGGCGTTGTTGCTGAGCTCAGGGCTGATGAAGCGCTGGTCAATGACATCGCCGAAACGCAGGGCGCGAAACCCGGGCTCGTGGCGCGTCATGTCGACGAAGGCGTCGAGCGTGGCATCGAATGACGACCACGCCTCGGGTGGTGAGTTCTCGACACCGTCCCAGACGCGTTCGAGGTAGCGCTCCATGTTGCGGGCGGCGAGGGCGCGCAGCAATGACTGGATATTGGGGAAATAGCGGTAGACCACCCCGACCGACGAGCGCGAGCGCTTGGCGACCGCGCTCGTGGTGACGCCGTCAATGCCCGTGTCGTCGATCAACGCTGCGGCGGCGTCGAGCAAGAGCGCAATGCGCTCGGCACTGCGCTGCTGCACCGGCTCGGTGCGCATGATCACCTTGTCGGTGGCGAGAGCTGGAGTCGTATTCATAGCGGTACACCCCCTTCGGTCATCCCCCGATGACCCGAGTCATCGTCCCATCGTGCCACTGATTGGGAGCAGCGCGCACACTGTGGCATCATTTCTCTTTGTGCCTCGGCGCGCCTCTGCCACAGGGGAGCCGTGATTCTGCGGGGCGCACGCCAATCTGATGAATTTCCCCAGAGCCGCGATCGACCTGTGGCGGTTGCAGAGAGCGAATGACCATGCACATCCTCGATCACGTTGACGCCGCATCGCTGCGCACAGACATCCCCGAGTTCCGCCCCGGCGACACCGTGAAGGTGCACGTGAACATCATTGAGGGCAACCGCTCTCGTATCCAGGTCTTCCAGGGCGTCGTCATTGGCCGCTCCAACGAGGGCATTCGCGAGACCTTCACCGTCCGCAAGGTCAGCTTCCAGGTGGGCGTCGAGCGCACGTTCCCCGTGCACTCGCCGGTCATCGACCACATCGAGGTCGTGACCCGCGGTGACGTTCGTCGCGCGAAGCTGTACTACCTCCGCAACCTGCGGGGCAAGAAAGCCAAGATCAAGGAGAAGCGCGAGAGCTGAGCTCCCGCTTCCTGCTGCCCGAGGGCCTCGCCGACACGTCGGCGGGGCCCTCGGCTGTTGGTGAGTCCTCCGCCCCTAGACTGGCGGTGAACACCAGGGGAGTCATGACAGAGCACACCGCGTTCGCCGAGGGCGGAGCACACACCGCGCGTCGGTCATCCCGACGGTCCCCTGGCCGGGGAGTGTTGCTCTTCCTCCGCGATGTCGTGGTCATCGTGGTGGCCGCTCTCGTCATCTCCTTCCTTATCAAGACGTTCCTCATTCGTTCGTTCTACATTCCATCGGCCTCGATGGAGTCCACCCTGCTGGTCAACGACCGCATCATCGTGAACCAGCTGGTGCCCGAGGTGGTGCCGCTCGAGCGCGGCGACGTGGTCGTCTTCCGCGACCCGGGCGGGTGGCTGACGGCCATTCCGCAGGTTCCGCGCACGCCGCTCGAAGAGACGATTGATGGCGTCCTGACTTTTGTTGGTTTGAGCGCCTCCGACAGCGACGAACACCTCATCAAGCGCATCATCGGACTCCCGGGCGATCGCATCACCTGCTGCAATGACCTCGGGCAGCTCAGCATCAACGGGGTTCCCATCGATGAGCCCTACGTGACGCTGCCGCCCGACAACATCGCCGTGAGCGGGCAAGACTTCCAAGAAGACATTCCGGAGGGCACTCTCTGGGTGATGGGCGACAACCGGTACGACTCGTCAGATTCGCGCATCAACGGCGTAGTGCCGATCGCGGATGTCGTCGGTCGAGCGGTCGTCATCAGCTGGCCCATCGATCGCTGGCGCTGGATCGACAACTACCCGCTCGTGTTCGACGGCGTCGAACGCGCCGACTAGGGGTTGGGGCGTGACGGCCGCACCGACCCTCGAGGTCGAGGGGGCCCTGTTCCGTGATGGGGCACACGCTGTTGTCGGCGTGGACGAGGTGGGGCGCGGCGCAATCGCTGGCGTCGTCGCCGTGGGTGCCTGCGCGCTGCTGTCGGCGTCGGATGCTGCGCCTGAGCGACTCCGCGATAGCAAGCTCCTCAGCCCCGCACGACGGGCCGACGTCGAACCCCAGGTGCGAGCCTGGGCGGCTGCGGTCGCCGTGGGGGAGGCGGAGCCGACCGAGATCGACCAGCTGGGTATCGTCGCTGCCCTGGGCCTCGCCGGCCGCCGCGCCCTCATCGCCCTCCACGCAGCGGGCGTGCCAGTGGCCAGTGCCGCGGTGCTGCTCGACGGAAGCCACGATTGGCTCACTCCGGCGCTGAGCCTCCCGCCGCGCGTCGTCACACGCGTGAAGGGTGATCGTGACTGCGCGAGCGTGGCGGGAGCATCCGTCATCGCGAAGCAGCACCGAGACGCGCTCATGGTGGCCGACCACGAACGGTGGCCGCAGTACGGTTGGGCCGGCAACAAGGGTTACGGCAGTGCCGAGCACCTCGCCGCGATCGCCACCCATGGAGCGTCGCCCCGCCATCGGGTCACCTGGCTGCGGGGCCCGACCCTGCTCGACGGTCTAGACTCGTGAGGCCATGGACGACGAGGATTTCGACGACTACGACCGCGAGGTCGAACTCGCCCTGTACCGCGAGTACCGCGATGTCGTGTCGCAGTTTCAATACGTGGTCGAGACCGAGCGGCGCTTCTACCTCGCCAATGAGGTTGAGCAGGTCGTGCGCGACATGGGTGGCGACTTCTACTTCGAACTGACACTGACCGATGTGTGGGTGTGGGACGTCTACCGTGCCGACCGCTTCGTGAAGAGCGTCAAGGTGTTGACCTTTAAGGACGTGAACGTCGAGGAGCTCGGCAAGAAGGAGCTCAAACTGCCGAAAGAACTGGCGCTCGACGAGTAACCGCGAGCGGGAATCCGCCGGATTCGTCATACGTACGAAACGTTCTCGGGTTAGGATTCCCGCATTGCGCCCCCGCGCGTTGTATTCCTTCGACCCGAAGTAGGAATCCTGTGCCGTTCACCCCTTCCCGTCCTCGTCTCGTTGCGCGCATCGCCGTGGTCGGAGTTGTCGGCTCTCTCGTGTCGGCCAGCCTCGCGGCGGGAGTGTCGGCTGCCCACGCTGCCCCCGCGGCGCCGACCATCACGTCACCGGCCAGCGAGTATGAGACTGTCGATACGACGATTGTCGTCACGGGATCCGTTGCCGACAGCCTCGAGCAGGTGGTCGAGGTCGTGGCCCGCATTGATGGAGTAGTCAGCGCAGGTTGCAGCACGTTCCTCACCTCTGTGGAATCGAGTTTCAGCTGCCCGATCACTGTTTCGGGTGCCGGGGAGTACGTCCTCACCGCGACGTCGGTCGACACGGCCGATCCCGATCAAATACCGAGCCCCGTCAGCAACGCCGTCACGGTTCGCGTGGGCACGACCGACCAGGTTGAGATCACGAACTACACGAGCTTCAGCAACGCGTGGGGCGACCGAACGGTGACGCTCTCGGGCACCGGGCCCCGACTCGGCTCCGTCGACATCGAGGTCGTGCACTACCCGCCAGGGGGAGGCGAGCAGACCGACCCGTTCTGCACTGACCCCGAGGTCGGCGTTGACGGTCAGTGGAGCTGCACCGGGACGTCACCCAGCTGGGGCTACGTGTACTTCGTCGCCTACGGAACGTCGATCGAGGGTCAGGCGACGGCCCCCGGCTCGTACGACGACGAGATCGGTGGCGACATTGAGCCGCCCGTGCCGACCACGGCGATCGTGCTGGGGCCGGCGAGCGTGAGCTTCACCGCTCAGGGAGCCGCCGAAAACTTCCTCATCATGGAGCTCTTCGAGGTGGTGCTCAACGGCGAGGGCTCAAGCTTTACGCAGCGCGACACCTGCATGGCAAACGGTCAGCCTCCCCTGATCTCGTGCACCCTCAGCGGACTGACGCCCGGAGTGTGGAACCTCTCCACCACCCAGGACTACAACGAGTCCTACTTCCGCAATGTCGAGGAGTACGTCCGAATCCCCACGATCCCCACCCAGTTCTCGGCTTCGGTGCTCGACGACCGGTCGGTGCGGTTCTCCGGCCAGGGCACGCCCGGGTTCCGAGCAATCGTTCGCGACGTCGCGCTCACCACGGTGTGCTCGGCGACCGTCGCGACGGATGGGCGCTGGCAGTGCACCGCGACCCCACCCCCGGGTTCTGCGGGATATCAGAGCATGCAACAGTCGGTCGGCTTCGACACCAACGACTTCGAGGTGAGCTCCGACCGCTCGCTCGACGGCTTCTCGGCTCTTACGGGAGTCATCACGGTGACGGTGCCCGGCGTGATCCCGCCTCGCCCCGGTTCTCCGACAGGAGCTTTCGCGCCTGCGCCATTGCCCTGGACCCTCGAGGGATACGACGGTTCGCCCCTCACGCCGGGACAGCAGTTGACTCTCACCGCGACCGGGCTGCCGAACGGCACCGAGGTCGTTGTGGAGATCCGCTCCACCCCGCAGGTGCTCGGAACGACGCGCGTCGGCGACAGCGGGTCGTTTTCACTCGACGTGGTGGTCCCCACTGATCTTGAGCCCGGCGCTCACACGCTCGTCGCCATTGCCACCCCGCCGGGTGGGGTTGCGTCGCCGGTCTCGATCCCTGTCGTCGTCGTCGCGGCGCAAGCAGAACAAGCCAAAGAGACCGTCGACTCGATCGCGCCGGACAAGCGTGATGAGTTAGGGGGTGGTTCCTCGCAGTCCACCGGCGGTGCCACGGATCGATCCGACCCGGCTGCTCCCTCGGCACTGACCGAGAGCATCCCCACACTCCAAACCATCTTCAACGAGCCGTGGGTCGTGCTCGCCTCGGGCGGGCTCGCCCTCGCACTCTTGCTGCTGGTCGCCTTCCCCGCTGAGCTGCTGAACAGCACCTTGTCGTCCAACACCGGTCGCCTCGGCCGCTGGTTCGTCGCACTCGAGAGGCGCACTGAGCAGGCCACCGAGTGGTTCGCCCGCGTTTCCCACACCCGCGCTCTCGCGGCCGCCGTGCTCGTTGCCCTCACCTCGGTGGTGTTCGGGTTCGTCGACCCCGAGTACGGTTTTGACCCCGTCTCCCTGCGCATGACGGTATCGCTCGCGATCGGCCTGTTCCTCATCACCTACGTCGCAGCGTGGATCAGCGGCGCCATTGCCCGCCGAACGTGGGGTCTCGAGACGCAGGTGACGTTGCAACCTGTCGCTCTCCTCTTCGCGGTGCTGGGTGTGGTGGTGGCGCGCATCCTTGAGTTCTCGCCGGGTTTCCTGATCGGTCTCGTCATCGGTCTCGATCTGATAAGTCGAGTCGACGCAGCCCTGCGCGCCCGGGTGGTCGTTCTGAGCACGAGCATCGTGGTCTCGATCGCCGTGACGGCATGGTTCGCCTTCTCGGCGCTCACCGCTTTGTCGACCGCACGGCCGGGCTGGGTCGAACTGCTCATCAGTGACGCTCTGGTCGCGACGACGGCCGAGGGGCTGACTGCAGCGCTGGCCTCGCTCCTTCCGCTCGGCTTCCTGGCTGGCCACGAGGTCTTCCGGCACTCGAAGGCCATGTGGATCGGGGCTTTCGTCACTGTCGCCGCGCTGTTCGCTCTGATCGTCCTCCCGACGGCGGCGGGCGAAACGGCGGCGGTCAGCGACATCGGGTTCTGGCTCATCGTCATGGTGATCTTCGCGGTCGTCACCCTGAGTTTGTGGGCGGTATTGCAGTTCACCGGACGCGACCGTAGCGACGATGAACCTGAGAACCTGGATATTCGTCACACGATCGAAACACCCTCGGGTTAGCATCAGAAGACCGCACCCACCCGGGGGTGCCCCGGCTCGAGGTTGATAACCATGACGGTTTCCCACTCGCCATACCGTCGTGCACTGATCGCACTCGTGGTGACGGCAGTCGTCGCTAGCGGCGGTCTTTTTGTCGCCGGCGCTGCACAGGCGGCCCCGGCCCCTCCGACTATCCAGGCGCCGCTTGATGACACGCAGGGCCGGTTCACGGTAACGATCGAACCGGCACCGAACCCGTTGGAGCAGACCGTGACGGTCTACGCCTTCGACCAAGCGAACAACGTGGAACTGGGCGTCGGGAACGGTACCTGTCAGGTTACGGTTCCGGCGAACACCCCCAGCGGTGACACGTTTGACTGCGATGTCATCGTGCCGGCGGGCGCCTACGGCTTCTACGATTTGTACGCGGTTGCGTCTGATGATGACGGTGACAGTTCACGAAGCAACACGATCTCCAATGTTCGATACGGTCCGGAAGCCTCCGCCGCGACGGTGGACGCCGGACCGACCCTCACCAGCCCGACCAGCCCCATCGTTCTGCCTTCCGATGGTGGGGCCGTGATCACCGGCAACGGTCCCGCGTTGGGCTCGATCGAGATCACCGGGTATCGCTCTAGCGACGACCCGTCCACCGCCGTTGTCCTCGGTTCTGCGAGCGTCGACAGCGCCGGCGAGTTTTCGGTAGCAATCACCTTCCCGGCGGCGCCCACCTTCGGCCTGTGGGAACTCGTGCTCGTCGCGACAGACATTCAGGGGGGCACGTTCCAGTTGCCGGATGGGGGCGGCACGTTCTCCCTCTCCGTCGTGCCGTCGGAGCCCGTCGTCAGCGCTGGTGTCGCGGGCGGTTCGCTGGACATCACCGTGGATGGTCTCGGAGTCTCCACTGTCGGTGCTCGCGTGGTCCTCGATGCCTTCGGGGCAAGTACCGCCGGGCCCACGTGCCCCACTGCCTGGAACGGTGACCCCGGCGTCGCGTCACCCACCGGCCCGAGTGTCAGTTGCACCATCCTCTCTGCCGTGCCCGGCGTGCATGTCATCGAGTCGGTGCAATTCGCGGAGGGCGTCACGGGCGTCCTCCGGCGGGACGCCGTCTTCGTGCCAGCTACCCCCACGCTCGTCGTAAGCCCGGTTGCCGGTGGAGCGATCTTCGAAGGGAGCATTGACACGTTCAGTGGCTCTCTCGCCGCTGCCGATGCCCGCATCGACGCCCTTGAGATCGTGGTTCGAGACGCCGCTGATCAAGCGGTCTGCGGCGCCGAGGTGAACCTTCAACTGGGCACCTGGGTCTGTGCCTCAGAACTTGAGTCCGGTGCCGACAGCTTCACCGCTGAGGCTCAGGTTGTCGGATTCGGCTTTGACCAGGCCGCCGGTTCGGGCGAGCTGGCCGGCTACGCCAGCGGATCGTCGGCGCGGTCAGCGCCGGTTGCCGCGTCGATCCCGTCGGCCACCGGTATCGCGCCACCAACGATGACCTACGGCCTCGGCCCGGCATCCATCGATATTCGTGCTGTTGGCCTGCCCAACAGTGCCGTGCAGCTCGACCTTTACCAAGTGGAGGCCACACCCGGCGAGCCGTACCAGTACGGAAATCCGGTCGGTGCGTGTGGTCTGCCGCAGGGCGACGGTGACGATGGCGAGGGTGGTTTTGCGGGTGCCCTACCCCCAACGAGCCCGTCGATCATCGACGACTGTTTCTTCGGCGGGCTTGAGCCGGGCGTCTGGAACATCTACGCCACGCAGTACTACTACTTCGGCCAGAGCGACTACCTCGACCACTACGTGCTGATTCCAGAACGGCCAACACTGACGGTTCGCGTCACCGCAGCCGATCAGGTCGTGGCCACGGGCACGGGCGACCCCGGCTTCCGTGTGCTGGTGCAGCAGCTCGGTGGAGTCGCCGGATGCTCAACCACCGTCTCCCCGTCCGGAACCTGGGCTTGCCCCATCTCGGGAGTGTCCGGCGACGTCGTTCTCCGTGCGCAGCAGCGCTCTCAGGGCTTCGAGGCCGACCCCCCCAGTTTCTTCGGTGTCGTCGAGTCGTATGACGGCTTCTCGGCCTACACCGATCCTGTAGCGGTCGCTCTTCCCGCGGTGACCGCCCCGCGGACGATCGCGAACGCCCCGCTCGTGTGGACGCTCGACGGCTACGACGGCAGCCCGCTGATTCCGGGCCAGGTGCTGTCGCTGAGCGCGCGGAATCTGCCGGTGCAGACCGAGGTCGTCATCGAGATCCGGTCAACGCCGCAGACGCTCGGCAGGGCCCTGGCAAGCGACCTCGGCCTCGTAGCACTTGAGGTAACGGTGCCGACCGACCTCGAGCCGGGCGAGCACACTCTGGTCGGCATTGCGACGCCGCCCGGTGGCGAGCCCTCGGAGATCCAGATCCCCGTGACCGTCCTCGCGCCCAGCGTGGCTGATGCGGGTGCTGGCGCGCCATCGGTGGACGAGCCCGGTGCCACGTCGGAGGGGCGTAACGGGTCGGCCACCAACGTCGATCGCGGTGATCTGGCGGCTCCGTCAGCCATCAGTGACAGCATCCCGACCATCGATCGCATCTTCCGCACGCCGCTGCTGATCGTCACCGGCGGCGGCCTCGCCCTCGCGCTCCTGCTCCTCGTGGCCTTCCCTGCGGAATTGCTGAACAACACCATTGCGTCCAACAACCGCCGCATCGGGCGGTGGTACGCGGCACTAGACGACCGCCTCGAGCAGTTCACGGAGTGGTTCGCACGGGTCACCCGTTCGCGGGCGATCGCTGCCGCTCTCTTGGTGATCATCACCGCCGTGATCTTCGGCTTCATCGACCCTGCCTACGGGTTCGACCCGGTATCGCTGCGCATGACGGCGTCGCTCGCCCTGGGCTTGTTCGTGGTCACCTACGTCGCCTCGTGGATCAGTGGCCGCATCGTTCAGCGCGTGTGGGGCATACCGTGCCGTGTCGGGCTGCAACCCGCTGCCCTCCTGTTCGCGGTCGTCGGCGTGATCATTGCGCGGCTGCTCGACTTCTCGCCCGGCTTCCTCATCGGTCTCGTGATTGGTCTCGATGTGCTCGCGCGTGTTGGGGCGCCGTACCGAGTCAAGGCGCTCGTCACCAACCTTGGGGTCACGGTCGGGCTCGCCCTTCTGGGCTGGATCGGTTATTCGATTCTCGTCGGCCTCGCGGCGGGCGAACCAGGCTGGGTCGAGATGTTCTTGCGCGACGCCCTCGTCGCCACGGCAGCGGAGGGCCTGACGGCGGCGCTGGCGTCGCTGTTGCCGCTCGGCTTCTTGGCAGGGCACGAGATCGCGAAGCAGTCGCGCTGGCTGTGGATCGCCTGCTTCGCCATCGTGGCGACGCTCTTCGCTCTCGTCGTTCTGCCAACAGCCGACGGTGAGACGGAAGCGATCGATGTCGGCTTCTGGCTGGCCGTCATGGGCGGATTCGCCGTCGTCGTGCTCTCGCTGTGGGCCCTGCTTCACTTCACCGCACGGGACGATGATCAGGATGCTGAGCCTCTCGACCCGTCGGCATCGACCGTCGCGGCCGCACGCTAGGGCCCGTCCTCCCCAGGTGACGCGCCCGCAGGCGCGGGCCACGGCGCGCGCGCGGGTCGTGCCGCGTGCCGGCGACGGCGGGCATGCTCTCCGGCGGGAGGCGACATGGCGCACAAAGATGACCTGGGACGAACCGGAGAGAAACGGGCGGCCGAGCACCTGACGGCCCTGGGCTGGCAGGTAATCGACCGCAATTGGCGGTGCCGCCAGGGCGAGATCGACATCGTCGCACTCGACGGCTCAACGACCGTGATGGTCGAAGTGAAGACGCGGTCGAGTCTGGCATTCGGGCATCCCCTCGATGCCATCACGCCGCGCAAGCTCGCCCGACTGAAGCGGCTTGCTGGTGCGTGGTGCGAACAGCACCCCGCGTCTCGACACATTCGCCTCGATGTGATCGGCGTTGTCATCGGCCGCGACGGTACGACGGTCGATCACCTGCGGGCGGTGGTGTGATGGGTGTCGCTCGGACGCTCGCGATCGCCTTGCACGGTGTCGACGGCGCGCTCGTCGAAATCGAGGCAGACCTTGCCAACGGGCTCCCCGCCTTCACCATCATCGGGCTGCCCGATGCCGCGCTCGGTGAGGCGAAAGACCGTGTGCGCTCTGCGGCCGTCAACTCTGGGTGCGACCTGCCCGCACGCAAAGTGACCGTCAATCTTTCGCCCGCATCATTGCCCAAGCACGGCTCAGGCTTCGATCTCGGTATCGCCGTCGCCGCTCTGGCCACCACGGGGGTCGTCGAGACCGCCCCCATCGACCGAGTTGTGCATGTCGGCGAGCTGTCGCTCGACGGCCGGCTGCGTCCGGTTGCCGGGGTGTTGCCGAGCGTCCTTGCCGCGCGACGCGCGGGGGCTGCCGCCGTCGTCGTGCCGAGCGGCAACGCCGATGAGGCGCGGCTGGTCCCGGGCATCCGTGTCATCGCTGCAGCGTCGCTTCGCGACGTCTTGATCGGTCACGGGGCGCGGCTCGACCCCGTGGCGGTTGACGCGCTCGAGCAGCCAACACCGGCGTCGCTCCCCGTCGAGTCGGGCGATCTCGCTGACGTCGTGGGGCATCCTGAGGCCGTCGAGGCGCTGCAGATCGCCGCGGCCGGTGGCCACCATCTGCTGATGCTCGGCCCACCGGGGGCTGGCAAGACCCTGCTCGCAAGCCGACTGCCGGGTCTCCTGCCTGATCTTGATCCCGACGCGGCGGTCGAAGTGAGTTCGGTGCGCTCGCTCGCCGGTATGCCGATCGGCTCGCGCCTTGTGACGCGACCACCCCTTGAAGCGCCGCACCACAGTGCCACGATGGCGGCGCTCGTGGGCGGCGGCAGCGGCCTGGTGCGCCCCGGGGCGATCTCGCGGGCGAGTCATGGAGTGCTCTTCCTCGACGAAGCACCCGAGTTTTCGGCGAGCGTGCTCGATGCTCTGCGACAGCCGCTCGAGACCGGTGAGATCACCATTCATCGCGCGCGGGCCGTTGCGCGGTTCCCCGCTCGGTTCCAGCTCGTGCTCGCCGCGAACCCGTGCCCGTGCGGTCACGGCGGTGATGACGAATGTACGTGTAGTTCTTTGACGCGCCGCCGGTACCTCGGGCGGCTATCCGGTCCGCTGCTCGATCGCATCGACCTCCACCTCACCGTGCGTCGGGTTGGTACCGCTCAGTTGAGGGAAGGCGACCGATCGGCGGTGACCACGGCGGATGCGCGACAGCGGGTCATCGGCGCTCGCGCGCGCATGGCCGAACGCTGGGGGCCCGACGGCTATTCGTTGACCGCGATGGTTCCCGGTTCACTTCTGAGGTCGCCGCGATGGCGACTTCCGGCAGCCGATCGAGCGGCCCTCGACCGTGCGCTCGAGCGGGGCGCGATAACCATGCGTGGCTACGACCGCGTCATGAGAGTGGCGTGGACGATCGCGGACATGGAGGGCGACGACCGTCCGGGAGCCGACCACCTCGGTCGCGCACTCTACTTGCGGAAAGGAATCTAATGGGAATCTGGCCAACCGACGACGACCGACTGCGGTCGATGCTGGCCCTTGCGCGCCCAGCTCCCGATGGCGGGAGCGACAGCCGCGACAATCTCGACGATCCTGAGACGCTCAACGACCTCGTGGCCCGAGTGGTGTGGAGCGTGGTGATAGAACCGGGCGACCGCATCGCGGGTCTGCTCGTCGACCAACTCGGAGCAGTCGAGTCGGCACTGCTGATTCTCAACGGTGCGACGGCGACGGACCTCTCAGCACGGCTTCCGTTCGAGCTTGCCGAATCGGAGGCAGCGTCCGCGCTCCAGCGCTGGCGCCCACGCGCACGGTGGGCCGACATGGTGCGCGTCATGGAGGGTGCGGCACGGTGTCGAGCGCACCTCGTCGTGCCCGACGACTCATGCTGGCCGAAGGGCTTCGCGTGGCTCACCGCGAAGCAACCCGTGCTGCTGTGGGCGCGAGGTGACCTGAGCCTGCTGCGTCGCCCAGCCATCGCGGTGGTCGGCGCGCGCGCCGCGACTGGCTACGGCGAGCACGTCGCCATGGAGCTTGCCGCGGGATTAGTCAACCGTGATGCCGTGGTGGTGTCGGGTGGGGCCTACGGCATTGATGGCATGGCCCATCGCGCGGCCCTCGCAAGCGGAGGTTCGACCATCGCTGTGCTCGCGGGTGGCCTCGATCGGCTCTACCCGAGCGGCCACGAGGCCCTCCTGACCCGTGTCGCCGACCAGGGGTTGCTGATTTCCGAGGCACCGTTCGGGTCAGCACCGACAAAATGGCGATTTCTGCAGCGCAATCGCCTCATTGCCGCGATCGCCGACGCGACGGTGGTGGTCGAGGCGGGTCGGCGATCTGGCGCATTGAACACGGCGAACCACGCGCTCGAGATGGGTCGCCCTGTGGGGCTCGTGCCCGGTCCGGTGACGAGCGCGGCGAGCGCTGGCTGCCACTACTTCCTTCGCACGCTCGACACGACCCTCGTCACCGGCGTCGCTGACGTGATGCGTTTGGCCTACGGTGATGATGGAGTGTTGCCCATCGATCTCGCCGAGAGCGACCCGCAGTCGACGCGCCCGTTCCGCAATCCTCTGCACACCCGCGTGCTCGACGCGTTGCGCCCGCGGCGCGGCATGGAGGTCGACGAGATTGCGCGATCGGTGGGGGAGAGCCCGGCGAGCGTGCGGGGTGCGCTCGGCGCACTCGAACTGGAAGGCGAGGTCGAACAGGGACACGATGGGCTTTGGCGTCGCGCGGCACCCCCGGCCACGGTGCAGTCTGCTGTCTCAGCACGCCCGGCTGCGCGCTCCGCATCCTGACGGGAGTTCACCGTCTGCCGCTACCCTGTCGGCATGACGCAGATGGGGCAGTATCCGCCGGCAAGCCACGTGCTTGCCCACATTTCCGACACCCACCTCCTGGGTGAGGGGCGCTCGCTCTACGGCAAGGTGCCTGTCGAACACCGCTTGGCCGCTGCGCTCGCTCGACTCGAGGCGGGTCCGGTACGCCCCGACGCCCTCGTCTTCACCGGCGACCTCACCGATCTTGGAGAGCCCGACGCCTACCGCCGCCTGCGGTCAGCGGTCGAGCCCGTCGCGCAGCGCATGGGCGCAGAACTCATCTGGGTGATGGGAAATCACGACGAGCGTGCTCCTTATGCGTCCCTGCTGTTCGACGAGCCAGAGACGGATGCCCCTCAAGATCGCGTGCACGACATTCGGGGGCTTCGGGTGATCTCGCTCGACACCACCGTTCCCGGTTACCACCATGGCGAACTGAGCCGCGCGCAGCTTGACTGGCTCGCGGGCGTTCTCGCCGAGCCCGCTCCCCACGGAACGGTACTCGCCGTGCACCACCCGCCCATTCCCACCCCGCTCGAGGTCATGGCCGTGCTCGAACTGCACGACCAGCCAGCGCTCGCCGAGGTGCTGCGCGGCACCGACGTGCGCGTGATCCTCGGGGGCCACCTGCACTATTCGACCCACAGCATCTTCGCCGGCATCCCGGTGTCGGTCGCCGCCGCCACCTGCTACACCCTCGACCTGGGCGCCCACGCCCAGCGCCTGCTCAGCGGTGTCGACGGCGGGCAGTCATTCGACTTCGTGCATGTGTACGCCGACCAGGTTGTCTCCTCGACCATTCCTGCCGCTGACTTCCCCGAAGTCACGGGCTTCTCGGTCGACTATCGCCCGATGATCGATGCGATGCCGCCGGATGTCCGCCACGAGCAACTGTCGAGCAAGCAATCTCCCCTCAACCTCAACGAGGCCGCCGCCAGCGAGGTCTAGCGCACCGCCGGGTCGATCGCTTCGGGCGGCGAAGGATTCCCCTCCTCGGGCCGGTGCCACGACCGGGCGCGGTCGGGCGCGGCTGCGGCTTTGCGATAGGTGGCGACCACGGCGCTCAGGTAGCGAACGATGACGTCCTGTTCGATAGGCGGGAACTCGTGGATCGCCGCATCGACGGCTGTGACCATCGGCACGATGCGACTCATTGCCCGGCCAACTGAGGCTGGCTCCGGCACAACGAGGGTGCTGCGCCGGTCGTCGGGATTCGGCGCGCGGCGCGCGTGCCCCGAGGCTTCGAGTCGGTCGATGACCGTGGTGACGGCGGCGGTCGAGAGTTCGAGTCGCTCGGCGAGGGCGGTGGGGCTGAGTGGTCCGGCGGCGATCAGATGTTCCATGGCCGTCAGGTCGGTCGGGTTCACCGCGAGCTCGTCGCCGAGCGCTCGTTCGAAGTCGTCCGTGACGTCGATCAGTTCGCGCAAGAGCACCGTGGCGGCGTGCGATTCGCCAAAGCTGGGAGTCTGCTGAACTGATTCGTTCATGGCTCCACTCTACCGCTACTTTGTTCGACGATCGAATAATTCGATCATCTGATGACACGCTCCCGTCTCGAGCCCCCGCTCGAACGGATCACCCCTGAGGAGCCCCATGAACGCGATCACGCGTTTCATCACTGCCGCCCGCACATCGTGGATCGTGCTGCTCGTCGGCATCGCCGCAACCGCCGGCCTGTTCGTCGCGGCCGGCTACCAGTCGGCCGACGCTGCGCCACCGGTGGGCCTGCCGGAGTCGGCGGAGTCGATCGCTGCCGCTACGTTGCAGGAGCAATTCATTGACGATGACACCACGTCGGGCCTCCTCGTGTTCGGGCGCGAAAGCGGTGAGCTGACCGACGACGATCTCGCCGCCATCACCGAGCGCACGGCTGAGCTTTCCGACATCGCCCTCGATGGCTTCGTGCCCCCGCTCACGGTCTCGGAGGACGGCACGACCGCGCTCGTTGCCGTGCCGCTCTCGGTTGAAGACAGCGTGTCGGCGCAGGCCGAGCGCGCTGCTGAGATTCGAACGATTGCCGCCGACGGCCTACCGGACGGCGTGCAGGTATGGTTCACCGGAGCCGAAGGTTTCGCCGTCGACATCGCCGCGGTGTTCGAGGGCGCCAACTTCGTCTTGCTCGGCATTACCGCCCTCGTCGTCGCCCTCCTCCTGATCATCACCTATCGCAGCCCGATTCTCTGGATCGTGCCGCTCGCGGTCGTTGGCGTGGCCGACTTCATCGCGGGCATTGCCGCCCGGCTCGTGGCCGATGCGGCTGGAATCACCCTCGATGGCTCGGTCGCGGGCATCCTCTCGGTCCTCGTCTTCGGAGCCGGGACAAACTACGCCCTCCTGTTGATTGCCCGCTACCGGGACGAGCTTCGGCTGAACCTCGACCGCCGGGTGGCTATGGCGATCGCCTTGCGCGGTGCTGGCCCAGCCATCATCGCGAGCGGCTCGACGGTCGCGCTCGCCCTCGCGACCCTGCTGTTCGGCGAGCTCTCGGGCAACCGATCGCTCGGCCTCGCCGGCGCGGTCGGCATCGTGGTCGCCATGGCCTACGCGCTCATCGTGCTGCCAGCCGCCCTCGTCGTCTTCGGTCGCTGGCTGTTCTGGCCCCTGATTCCGCGGTACGGCTCGCCGGACGTCGTGTCGAAGAGTCCGTGGGGCAAGCTCGGTCGGGCGGTCAGCAAGCGACCGGTTACCGTCGCGATTGCGGGCTTTGTGCTCCTCGGGGTGTTCGCCGCTGGTCTCGGCACGCTCAACGTTGGCCTCTCACAAAACGACCGCTTCATCGTCAAGCCCGAAGCGGTGCTCGGCCAAGAGCGCCTCGCTGAGGCGTTCGCTGCGGGCAGCACGGCTCCTGCCGCGGTGATCGTTCCGGTGGACGACGCCGAGGAGGTGCTCGACGGGGTGCTCGAGGTCGACGGTGTGGTCGAGGCCACCCCCGGCCCCTCGAACGACGACATCGCTCAGCTCAACGTCGTGCTCGACGCCGATCCGGAGAGCGAGGAGTCGTTCGCGATCATCGCTGACCTTCGCCTCGCGCTCGACGACCTCGGCGACGGCTCGGGACTCGTCGGTGGCATCGACGCCGAAGGTCTCGACCTCCGCGATGCCCAGCAGCGCGACCAGAACCTCGTGATCCCGCTCATCCTGGTGCTCGTGCTCGCGGTGCTGATCATCCTCCTGCGTGCTCTCCTCGCGCCCCTGTTGCTGCTGCTCGCGGTCGTCGCCAGCTACTTCAGTGCCGTGGGTATCGGGTCGGTGCTGTTCACGACCGTCTTCGGCTTCCCCGGTATTGACACCAATGTGCTCCTGTTCACCTTCTTGTTCCTCGTGGCGCTTGGGGTCGATTACTCGATCTTCCTCGTCACGCGTGCCAAGGAGGAGGTACCGGCGCTCGGCACCTCCGAGGGTATGATCCGCGCGCTCGCCGCGACCGGCGGCGTCATCACGAGCGCGGGAATCCTGCTCGCGGCCGTGTTCGCAGTGCTCGGCGTGCTGCCGCTCATCACCCTCACCCAGGTCGGCGTCATCGTCTGCATCGGTGTGCTCATCGACACCCTGCTGGTGCGCACCGTGATCGTGCCCGCGATGACCTTCATCGCGAAGGACCGCTTCTGGTGGCCCCGACGCCCCGAACTCACGGATGCGGAGGCCGCCGCCCGCGGCGCCAACGGGCAGGCCGAGCGCATGCCCGACGAGTTGCCCGCGGCGGACACGCGCACGGCGGAGCCCGTCGGAGCGTAGCCCGAGGGCGCATGCTGGAAGGGTGCAGCCCGCCGACGTCGCGCCGGAACCCCAGCACGCGGGGGATCCCCTCATCGCCGGGGATCCCCCCACCGCCGGGGATTCCCGAACCGCCGGGGATTCCCGAACCGCAGGGGATTCCCGAACCGCATTGGATTGCCGCAGCGCCCTGAGTGCAGCGGCCGCCGAGTACCGGCGGTCGCTGCACCTCGAGCGTGGCGTGAGCCCGCACACGGTGCGCGCCTACGCCGGTGACCTGGCATCGCTCGTCGCATTCATCGAGAAACGCGGAGCCGAACCCGAACCGGCGCTGCTCGATCTCGAACTCCTGCGCGAGTGGGTGTGGAGCCTCAGTGATGCCGGGCTCGCGCCCGCATCCCTCGCCCGGCGAGTGTCGACGGTGCGGGGATTTACCGCGTGGCTTGCGCGCACCGGGCGCGCATCCGGTGATGCGGGGGCGCGTCTGCGAGCCCCGCGCCCCGATCGGCACCTTCCGCGTGTGCTCTCCCGTGCGCAGGTCACTGCTCTGCTGGCTGGCCTGGAGGCGCGCGCTCGCAGCGACGACGCGGCTGCTCTTCGCGACCTCGCGGTCGTCGAATTGCTGTACGCGAGCGCGCTGCGCGTGAGCGAGCTCGTCGGACTTGACCTCGGCCACATCGACGCCGAACGTCGAGTCGTGCGTGTCGTGGGCAAGGGCGCAAAGGAGCGGGTCGTGCCGTTTGGCGTACCCGCCGCGCGCGCGCTCGCGGGCTACCTCAAGCGCGGTCGTCTCGCGCTGCTCGGGGAGAAGGACACCTCCGCGGTGTTCCTCGGCACCCGTGGGGCCCGGCTGTCGACGCGCGCGGTGTACGGGCTCGTCGCCACATTGCTTTCCGAGGTGCCGGGTACTGGCCCGTCCGGGCCGCACGCCTTCCGCCACACCGCGGCGACGCACCTGCTCGATGGTGGTGCAGACCTCCGCGCGGTGCAGGAGATTCTCGGCCACGCGAGCCTCGGCACCACGCAGATCTACACGCACGTGAGCGCTGAGCGCCTCGCTGCCGTCTATCGCACAGCTCATCCGCGGGCCTAGCCCCGGCTCGGAGGCCGCGCCCGAGCGGACGTCAGGGGCCGCTCGGCGCGACGGGCAGCAGCACCGCTCGCTGCAGCCCGCCCAGATAGCGCAAGGGGGAGATGTACTCGCCCGCGAGTCGGACTCCGAGGTGCACGCATGGCCCGGCCCGGCGAGCCGCCGCGCAGTGACCGGGCAGCAACGTGCCGATCACCTGCCCGGCGGCGACCGAATCACCGGTGGCGACGATTGGCTCGACAGGTTCGACCGTCGCGAGCAGCTGGCCGACGCGTACGGTCACGACGGGCCGATCGACGACGATCCCGGCGAAGTGCACGACTCCCGCCATCACCGCGCGCACGGGCACTCCCGCTGCCGAGGCGCCGAGGTCGACGCCGCGGTGCCCGGCCAACCAGGGCTCGGCCGGAGCGACGAACGGCCGCTCGACGACGCGTGGTCCCTCCACGGGCCATACCCAGCCGGGGTCGCGCGTGCTCGGGGCAGCGGTGGCGCTGCTCGCGGTGAGCAGCAGGCCGATGACGAGGGGCGCGAGCGCGAGAGCGTTCGGAGACATGCGGGCAGGGTGGCACGCGGCAGCGCATCCCCTCTCGCGTCATGCATGGTCGGGGAGGCCGCTGCCCGGCGCGGCCGCCGTGGGGGAGCCGTGGCAGCGCGGTGGTATGCTGGCCGACGCAGTCGTGCGCGTCACGGCTGACTTCGCGTGCCCACCGCATGGCGCACACTCCCATCAGTCCGCAGCCTCCCGAGCGATCGGGTCAACGGCCTGCCGGTCGGGAGCAGCGCCGGGCACCAGGGCCCCTCCCGTCGGGCGGGGCGACAACTGAGAACAGAAGGAGTACGGCCATGGCCGTCGTCACCATTCGCCAGCTGCTCGACAGCGGCGTGCACTTCGGGCACCAGACCCGCCGTTGGAACCCGAAAGTCAAGCGCTTCATCCTGACCGAGCGCAGCGGCATTCACATCATCGACCTGCAGCAGTCGCTCGCCTACATCGACAAGGCCTACGACTTCGTCAAGGAGACGGTCGCCCACGGCGGCACCATCCTCTTCGTCGGCACCAAGAAGCAGGCGCAAGAGTCGATCGCCGAGCAGGCGACCCGCGTGGGCCAGCCCTACGTCAACCAGCGCTGGCTCGGTGGTCTGCTGACCAACTTCCAGACGGTGTCGAAGCGTCTCGCGCGCATGAAAGAGCTCGAGGAGCTCGACTTCGACGACACCACCAAGGGCTTCACCAAGAAGGAACTGCTGATCAAGAAGCGCGAGCTCGACAAGCTGCACAAGTCGCTCGGCGGTATCCGCAACCTCACGAAGACCCCGAGCGCCATGTGGGTCGTCGACCCCAAGCGCGAGCACCTCGCGATCGACGAGGCCAAGAAGCTCGGCATCCCGGTCATCGGCATCCTCGACACGAACGCCGACCCCGACGAGCTCGCGTACCCGATCCCGGGCAACGACGACGCGATCCGCTCGGTCGCGCTGCTGACCCGCATCATTGCGGATGCTGCTGCCGAGGGCCTCATCCAGAAGCACCAGAAGCCCGAGGCCGAGGGCAACGTCTCGGCTGTCGAGCCGCTGGCCGAGTGGGAGCGCGAGTTGCTCGAGCAGAGCGCCGCGCCCGAGGCCGCGCCCGCCGCTGCGGAGGCCCCGGCTGCTGCGGAGCCCGCTGTTGAGGAGGCCGTCGTCGAGGCTGCCGCCGAGGAGCCCGCCGCCGAGGCCGCCGAGAAGCCGGCCAAGAAGGCTCCGGCCAAGAAGGCCCCCGCCACGAAGAAGCCCGCCGCCGAGGCCGACGCCCCGGCCGCTGAGACCGAGTAAGGAACCCGCTATGGCGAACGTCAGCCTGGAAGACATCAAGATCCTCCGCGAGCGCCTCGGCACCGGGATGGTCGACACCAAGAATGCCCTGGTCGAAGCCGAGGGCGACATGGAGAAGGCCACCGAGATCCTGCGCCTGAAGGGTGCAAAGGGCAACGCGAAGCGTGCCGACCGCTCGACCAGTGAGGGTCTCATCGCCGCCCACGAGGGTGCCGGAGCGGCGACCATGATCGAACTCGCCTGCGAGACTGACTTCGTCGCCAAGGGCGACAAGTTCGTCGCTCTGGGCGAGCGCGTTCTCGCCGCCGTCGTCGCCGCGGGTGCATCGACGGTCGAGGCGGCTCTCGCCGCGCCGGTCGACGGCTCGACCGTCGCCGCGATCATCGACGAGGAGGCCGCGATCATCGGCGAGAAGTTCGAGCTGCGCCGTGTGGCGCGTCTCGAGGGCTCGCAGTTCGCGGTGTACCTGCACCGCACCAACAAAGACCTGCCCCCGCAGGTCGGTGTGGTGGTGGCGTACGAGGGTGCCGATGCCGAGACTGCCCGCAGCATTGCGCAGCACATCTCGTTCGCCGACCCGCAGTTCCTCACGCGCGACGAGGTTCCGGCCGAGACGGTTGAGAACGAGCGTCGCATCGTCGAAGAGATCTCGCGCAACGAGGGCAAGCCCGAAGCCGCTCTGCCGAAGATCGTCGAGGGTCGCCTGGGCGCGTTCTTCAAGCAGGTCGCCCTCCTCGAGCAGGAGTACGCCCGCGACAACAAGCTGTCGATCAAGCAGGTTCTCGACCAGGCCGGTCTGACCGTCACGGGCTTCGCCCGCTTCAAGGTCGGCGCCTAGTCCGCATCATGCAGAGGGGGTTCGGGATGCTCGCATCTCGAACCCCTTCTGCATGTCGCCCGCCCGCTACGCTGAACACGCACCCCACGAGGAAGATCGAGGCTCATGACCGCTGACCGCCGCCGCCGTGTTCTGCTGAAGCTCTCCGGTGAGGCGTTCGGGGGTGGCTCGCTCGGGGTGAACCCCGATGTGGTCAGCGCGATCGCGCGCGAGATCGCCGAGGCCGCGCGCGACGTCGAGGTGGCGATCGTGGTCGGCGGCGGCAACTTCTTCCGCGGTGCCGAGCTCAGCCAGCGCGGCATGGACCGCGGGCGCGCCGACTACATGGGCATGCTCGGCACGGTCATGAACGCCCTCGCCCTGCAGGACTTCCTCGAGCAGGCGGGCGCCCAGGTGCGCGTGCAGTCGGCGATCCAGATGACGCAGGTCGCCGAGCCGTACATCCCGCTGCGGGCCGAGCGGCACCTCGAGAAGGGCCGCGTCGTCATCTTCGGCGCCGGCGCCGGGTTGCCCTACTTCTCGACCGACACGGTCGCGGCGCAGCGCGCTCTCGAGATTGGGGCGCTGGAGGTGCTCGTGGCCAAGAACGGCGTCGACGGCGTCTACAGCGACGACCCGCGCCGCAACCCCGACGCACGCAAGCTCGATGCCGTCACCTACCAGGAGGCCCTCGTCTCGGGGCTGAGGGTGGTCGACTCCACGGCGTTCTCTTTGTGCATGGACAACGGTATGCCCATGGTGGTGTTCGGCATGGAGCCCGGGGGCAACATCGCGAAGGCGATCCGCGGCGAGGCGATCGGCACGCGCGTCTCGAATTGATGCGGGCGTGCGGTGCGCATCCCTTAGGTATGATCTAAAGCGGCGCGCTCGCGCCGGCCGATGACGACCGAGGGAACCGCGCATGACCGAGCCCCGCATGACCGAGCCCAGCCCCGCCGAGGGCACGCTGATCGCGACCGGGGTGCCTGGCGTGAGCGTGCGGCTCACCCCCACTGAACGTTTCACGTTCGGGAGCTTCGTCGACTGCAACATGGCGACCGCCTGGGTCGGTGACCGCTTCCGCATCTTCCCGGGCAAGTACGGGGAGGACCCGGTCTGGGGGCAGGCCAACGAACTGAAGCACGCCGACGGCGCTACCGTGGCCGAGGCGTTTTCGCGGCGCCCCGAGGAGTTCGTCGAACCCACGATGCCGCCCAACACCCCGCCGGGCGAGCCCGGCCTGCACGGCGCGGTGTGGTTCGAGACCGTCTACCAAGACCCCTCGGACACGTCTGGTCGCACCCTCTACGCGCTGTACCACAACGAGAACTACCCCGAGACGCTGCCCTACGACCCGGAGACGGGGGAAGGGTTGCGGGCCGACGACTGGCCGCCGGGCCTGACCGGGCCCGAGTCGGTGCAGGCGGTGCCCCGCATCGGCATCATGAAGTCGGTCGATGGTGGGCTCAGCTGGGACAACCGCGGCATTCTGCTGGAAGACCGCGACGAGCGGATGATCCGCCTCCCGGTCAACCGCAACAACTGCTTCCCGGGCGGGGTCGGCGACCCGAGCGCTGTCGCCTCCGGCGACCACCTCTACGTGTTCTACGGCGAGTACGCCTACCCGACCGCGTGGAGCGCAGAGACGTGGGATCGCGAAACCGAGGCCGCCGCGCAGTGCGTCAGCGTCGCGCGAGTGCCGCTCTCGGCGCTGGACGAGCCGAACGGCGCCGCGCGGCGCTGGAGCGGCACCGCGTTCGATACGCCGTGGGACGGTGTGGGGCAGCCGATCGCAAGCCTGCGCATCCCGACCTCGGAGGGCGGGGGTGCCGTCTCGCAGGGCGACGAGCTGTACTACTGGGGGCCGTCGGTCAGCTGGAACGAGCACCTCGAGTGCTGGGTCATGCTGCTCGGCCGCGTCGACGGCAGCTTCTGGGTCGGCGACAGCCTCTTCCTGTCGATCAACCCGCACCGCGATCTCGGCGAGGGCGACAATGCCCAGCAGTGGTCGACGCCCGTGCGCATCGTGCACCGCCCGGGCCACACGCTCTGGTACCCCTCGCTGCAGCCGACCGACTCGCCGGAGGACCTCGCGGCCAAGCGCACGTGCCTGCGCCTCGGCGCCTCAGCTCGCTTGTTCTTTAAGGACATGAAGGACGACCAGCACGTCTACATCAGCGACTTCCGAGTCGATTTCGTGCGCGATGGCGTGTGATCGGGCGCTCTAGGCTGGGGCGGTGACCGCCGCTCTGCTCCTGCTGGGCGCGGCCCTCGCCCACGCGGCGTGGAACATCGCTCTGAAGGTTGCGGGGGCGCGCGGGGCGGGGTTCCTCGCGGCGACCCTCCTCGTTGGGGTGCTCGCTTTCGCTCCCGTCGGCGCGCCCGCCCTCGTCCGGTCGATGCCCTCCGACGGCGGGGCACTCGCTCTTGCCGCGGCCCTCGTCGGCGGCAGCGCAGCACTTCAGGTCGGCTACTTCCTGCTGTTGCAGCGCGCCTACCGCTCGGCCGACGTCGGGGTCGTCTACCCGGTCGCACGCGGCACCGGGCCGCTCCTGAGCATCATCGGGGCCATGCTGCTGCTGGGAGAACGGCCGGGGCCCATCGTGCTTCTCGGGGGGCTGCTCGTCGTCACCGGTGTGGTCGTCATCGGGTTGGCGAGCGCTCGAGGTGCGCCCCGTGCCGCCGACAGCGGAGGCGGAGCGGCAGCCGCGGCGCGGCGATGGCGGGGCATCCGCTTCGGCGCGGCCGTGGGTGTGGTTATTGCCGCGTACTCCCTCTGGGATGCGGCCGCCGTCACGCGCGCCGACCTCGACCCCGTCGGCTACTACTGGGCGAGCATGGTCGTGCAGCTCGCGGTCTTCAGTGTGCTCGCGGCCCGCCAGCCCGTCGCCCTCGCGGATGCTCGGGCGCACCCCTGGGCGGTACTCGTCGTGGGCATCCTGTCGCCGCTCGCCTACGTGGCTGTGCTCGCGGCCTATCAGCTTGCTCCGGTGGCCCTTGTGGCGCCGGCGCGCGAGGCGAGCGTTGTCCTCATCGCGCTCGCAGGCTGGCTCATCTTTCGCGAACCACACCCGGGCCGCCGCCTGATCGGCAGCGCGGTCGTGCTCGCGGGCATCGCACTGCTCGCCCTCGGCTGAGCCCTCGACCACTAGACTCAGGTCGACCCACCGAAGGAGCAGTGATGATTGCGGACGTTCTCGCCGAAGCCACCGAGAAGATGACGAAGGCCGTCGAGGTGGCGAAGGAGGACTTCGCGACGGTGCGCACGGGCCGCGCGAATCCGCAGCTGTTCCAGAAGATCCTGGTCGAGTATTACGGCACGCCGACTCCGCTTGCGCAGCTGGCAAGTCTGCAGAACCCCGAGGCGCGCACGATTCTCATCACGCCCTACGACAAGACGGCGCTGAAAGAGATCGAGAAGGCCATCGTCAACTTCCCGAACCTGGGGGCGAGCCCCAACAACGACGGTGAGATCATCCGGGTCACCATGCCCGAGCTGACGGAAGACCGGCGCAAAGAGTATGTGAAGATCGTCAAGCAGAAGGCCGAAGACTGCAAGGTAGCGATTCGTAACGTGCGGCGCAAGGCCAAAGATGACCTTGACGCCCTCAAGAGCGAGGTGGGCGACGACGAGGTGGCTCGTGCCGAGAAAGAGCTCGAGGCGATCACCAAGCGTGCCACCGACGCCGCCGATGAGGCGTTCAAGAAGAAGGAAGCCGAGCTGCTCGAGGTCTAGATGGCCGACTCTGACAGCCCGCCACACCGCCCCCGTCGCGGACGCGCTGCGAGCGCGCGCGACGAGGTGGAGGCGGCCATCCACGACATCGAAAATCGGGTGCACGACTTCGAGGCGAAGGCGCGCGAGATTGACGCCCGCATCGAAGCGCGCGCCGGGCGTAATCTGACGAAGGCGATCTTTTTCGGGCTTGTGCTGGGCTTTTCACTGTTGTTCAGCCTCATCGTCGTCAAAGAGCTGTTCATGGTGTTCGTGGGCACTCTCATGGTGTTCACCGTGTACGAGCTCGCGAGCGCTCTCCGCTTTGCCGGCCGTGACATTCCTCGCGTGCCGCTTGTCGCCGTGTCGCTCGGGATGATCCCCGCGGCGTTCTACGGGGGCGCTGCAGGGCTCTGGTGGGCGTACTTAGGCGCCGTGGGGGTCGTCAGCCTGTGGCGGCTTGTGGAGACCGTGCGGCCGGCGATGCGGCAACCCGGAGTCTCGCTGCGAACCGACCTGGCGGCGGGCATCTTCGTGCTCAGCTACCTCCCGTTACTCTCGGGCTTCGCGGTGGTGATGACCGCGCAGCCGGGAGGTCAGTGGTGGGTGCTCGCGTACCTCATCGTGGTCATCGCGATCGACACGGGCGCCTACGCTTCGGGAATTCTGTTCGGTAAACACCCTATGGCGCCGCGCATCAGCCCGAAGAAGACCTGGGAAGGATTCGCGGGCTCTGTTCTTGCGGCAACGATTGCGGGCATCCTGCTCGCGCTGTTCATGATCGGCACCGACTGGTGGGTTGGCCTGGTGCTAGCGCTCACCCTCGTGGGGGTTGCCACTCTCGGCGACCTCACCGAGTCGCTCATCAAGCGTGACCTGGGCATCAAAGACATCTCGACATGGCTGCCGGGCCACGGCGGATTCCTCGACCGCCTCGATTCGATGTTGCCGTCGACCATGGCCGCTTACGTGATCTTCAGCCTCCTCGGGTGAGCGTCGTGCTCGCGGGCCTCAGGTCTGCGGCAGAATAGGGCGGGTGACTTCGACCTTCCCGCTCGCACGCTCCGGTAAGCCCGGCTACGACCAGGCCGAGGTTGACGCCTTCCTCGACCGCGCTCGCGAAGCGTTTGCCTCGAGCGAGGCCGAGCCGGGCCTGTCGAGCGACGAGATCCGGCACACCGCTTTCCGGGTGCGGCGGGGCAAGGGATATTCGGCACGGCACGTGGATGCTGCACTCGAGCGACTCGAAGAGGCCTTCGCCGCACGGGAACGCGAGCGCCTCATCGCGGCACAGGGTACAGAGGCGTACAACGCCGACACGCGCGCGCTCGCGCAGGAGATCATCGACCGTCTCGCTCGACCCAGCGGACGCAAGTTTCGACGCGTGAGCCCGTTCACGCGCGGCTACCACCCCGCCGACGTCGATGCGTTTGCCGCGCGAATCTCTGCCTATGTCGAAGAAGGTCGAGCGCTGCCCGTGGAGGTTGTGCGCACCATAGCGTTTCGGCCCCGCTACCGCGGGTATGACGAGGCGCAGGTTGACCTGCTGCTCGACGCCGTGATTCGCGTCATGCTGGCGGTGCGCTGAGTCGTTCGGGAGCGCCTTCGGGGTCGCGGGAGCTCGTCGGGTAGGCTGGGGGCACTGTGGGCAAGCATGCAGCGGCGACGACGCGCCCCACTGCACAGCAGACGCGACGCGGGGGCGCTGCTCAGCATGCCCTCGCCGGGCATCCCGAGCGCCACGTTCGTCGGCCCTGGTCGCTCCCGCTCTTCGCCTCGGCGGCCTCCGCCGCCCTCGTGCTGGCGGTCATCACCGATCATTCCCCGGTCATGGCGGCCGAGGCGGCGCCGAGTTCCACCGAGGTCGCCGCGCAAGAGCTATTTGCCACGGATGACTACTCCGGCAGCATCGAGCGCGGTGACTGGACGACCGAGAAGGTTGTCACCTACGGCACAGCACCCGCCGCCGGAACCCCCGACCCTGGCACTGCTCAAGCCATCGCGTGGGAAATGGTGACGGCCCGCGGGTGGGACGCTGCGCAGTTCGACTGCCTCGTCGCCCTCTGGGGCAAAGAGTCGGGCTGGAACGTTTACGCCCACAACAAGACATCGGGTGCATACGGCATTCCGCAAGCGCTACCAGGGAGCAAGATGGCGGTCGTCGCCGACGACTGGGCGACAAACCCCGCGACACAGATCACCTGGGGTCTGGCCTACATCACCGGGCGGTATGGCGACCCCTGCGGCGCGTGGGGGCACAGCCAGCGCGTCGGCTGGTACTAGGGCGCAGCATCCATGCCGCGCAGTAATCGGCCACGCGGTCGACGCGATGCCGACCGCACCGATGAGCCCCTGGACCTCGATCGCATCACCGCGGGGTTGCGCCGCGTCGAAACGAAGCGGTCGGGAAGCTGGAACGTGCAGCGGGTAACGGCACCGTCCGCTCAGAAGGTCTACCGCTGCCCGGGGTGCGGGCTCGATGTTCCCATCGGCCAGGCGCACGTCGTGGCGTGGCGAGCGGATGGACTCATGGGGGAGGCGGCTGACCTCGCTGATCGCCGTCATTGGCACAGCCACTGCTGGAGGATGGAGCCATGAATGAAGAAATTCGCAGCGCCACGGTCCTTCCCGCCGTGCGCACCGACATCGAGCTGCGAACGAGTGATGGGCTCACGCTCGTCGGTGAACTCGCGGTGCCGGAGAGTCATGATCCGGTCGCAACCCTGGTCTGCCTGCACCCTCTGCCGACGGCGGGCGGCTTCATGGACTCCCACATCCTTCGCAAAGCCGCGGCCCGACTGCCGGCCATGGCTGACATCGCGGTGGTCCGATTCAATTTCCGCAGTGTTTCCTCGGCGCGTGGGACGAGCGAAGGCGAGTTTGGGCACGGCGACCGTGAGCGACTCGATCTAGCCGCCGCGATGGCGTTCGTCGCCGAGCGCGGGCTTCCCGATCCGTGGCTCCTGGGTTGGTCGTTCGGCACGGAGGTTGCGCTCAAGCACGGCTTGGAACATCCGATTGTCGGAGCGATTCTGTTGTCACCGCCCCTGCATCGCACGAGCGAGGCCGAGGTTGCGGCGTGGGCTGGCAGCGGCAAGCGGCTCGTGGTCGTCGTGCCTGAGCTGGATGACTACCTGAGGCCGCCCGAGGCGCTGGAACGATTTGCTGTGGTACCCGAACGCGAGTTCGTTGCGGTCGAGGGGGGTAAGCACCTGTGGGTGGGGGAGAACCAGACGGCGCGCGTGTTGACGGAAATCGTCGCGCGCCTCAACCCCGCCGTATTGCCGTTGCCGACCGTCTGGCCTTGAGCCGACCGTGTGGCCCTCAGCCGCCCGGCGAGAGCCGCCTACTTCTCTTCGAGCTTCGGCACGATCACCTGGTCGATGATGATGAGAATCGAGGCGGCCACCGGAATCGCGATGAGTGCGCCCAGAATGCCCAACAGGGTGCCGCCGATGAGGGCGGCGATCACGACCACGACGCCAGGCACCTTGACCGCGCGGTTCATGATGTTCGGGCTCAAGACGTAGGCCTCGACCTGCATGTACACCAGGTACCAGACTCCGGCGGCAATCACGGTCGAGATTGAGTCGGGGTTGACGAGCCACTGGGTCAGGACGATGAGGATCGAGCCGGACAGCGTGCCGACGAGGGGTACGAGCGAGAACAAGAAGGCGATGAAAGCGAACAGCGCGGGATACGCCGCGCCGATGCTGGTGAGGAAGATGAAGCTGGCCACACCGTTGATCAGCGCGAGGCTCACTTGCCCCACGACGTAGCGTCCGACCGCCTGCGAGACCTGCTCAGCAATGTAGATGAACTTCTCGCGACGTGACCGTGGCACGAGGCGGTACAGCGCCCGCTTCATCGACCCCAACGACGACGTGAAGTACAGCGTCAGAATCAGAATGAGGAGGGCTCCGAACAGCCCGGTGGCGATCGAGAGGCTCACCGAGAGCACTCCACCGCCGATCTGAGCGAGATTGTCGGGGTTGGTCAGGTAGGCGAGCACCTGTTGGGTTGCCGCCCGGATGTCGACGAGTTCGATGGGAATGACGGTCTGCAGTTGCTCGAGCAGCTCATCGAGCAAGCGAGGGTTCGAGACATACAGGGTGATCTGCGCGACGAGTTTGCTCGACTGCTCGATGACCACCGGAATCAGCGCGAAGATGAGCCCCGTGAACAGGCCGAGCACTCCGACGAGCACGGTCAGGAGCGCCGCCCATCGCGGCCACTTCCGTGACTCGAGCCACGAAATCAGCGGATCAAGGCCGAGCGCAATGAACAGCGCGGCGCCGATGTAGGTGAGAATCGTGGCGAGCGACGCGAAGGCGCCGCCGATGAGAACCGCAACGAGCACCCCTAGGCCGCCGAAGATTCCGAGGCGGAACGCGTTGTGAATCTTCACGGATGCCCTCTCGAAGCCATTCGCCGCGGTCTAGTTGTCGCGGCTGGTCAGTGTCTCTGCCTGTGACAGTACCCCGCGCAGGCCCTCGAAGTAGCCAGCGACCGCCTCGCGTTCGACGCGGATGCGGGACAGGCGCTCTTCCGCCTCGGCGACCATAGCGGCGGTGCGCCGTTCGGCGTCGCGCAGCATCTCGGCCGCGCGCCGTTCGGCGTTCTCCAGCACCTCCTGGGCTGTGGCGTCGGCACTCGCTCGCTGGGCTTCAGTGGCGTCTTTGGTCGAACGCTCCAGGGTTTCGGCCTCGGCGCGCACGGCGGCGGCGCGCTCCTGCGCGGCTGTCAACTGCGCGGTCGCTTCGTCGAGGTAGCGCTGCGTCTGCGCGACGGCATCCTGCTGGCGAGAGAGGTATTCGCGCTCCGCTTCATCGCGGCGCGCGGTCAACTCGACGTCGAGGTCGACGCGTGCCTGCTGCGCCTCGCGCGCCAGGCGTGCGCGGTGCTCGTCCTGATCGTGCTGGAGCCGCGCCCGGGTCTGCTCCGCCTCGTCGGCGAGCTGTCGCCGCTGCCGCTCGGCCTCGCGTTCGAGTGCGGTGCGCTGTTCCGCGGCGGCGGCGGCTCCGGCCGCGCGGAGCTCGGCCACTTCACGTTCCGCCGCGGCCCGCAGTTCTGCCACCTCACGTTCGGCGGTCGCTCGGGCGTCGTTCACCTCGTGCGCCAGCGCGGTGCGGGCGCTCGCAAGTTCTTCCGTGAGCGCCGTTCGCGCCGCCTCCACCTCCAGCGCCAATGATTCGCGCGTGGCCGTGACGTGCTGTTCGAGGGCGGCCCGCGTTCGAGTCTCGAGCTGCGTGAGTTCGGAACGGCGGCGGTTCTCCTCCTGCTCCCACTCCGACTGGCGGCGCGCAAGCTCAGCTTCGACCGTTTCACGCTGTGCGGAGAGCTCGGCATCGAGGTCTGCCCGTGCGTTACGGATGTCGTCGTCGAGCTGCGCGCGACGAGTGGCATCGTCGCTCTCGAACGTGGCCCGCGCGAGTTCGGTCTCGCGGGCGAGCGTCGCCGCGGCCTCGCGCGCGTCGGCGGTCTCGCGATCGGCCACCACCTTGAGTTCCGCGATCTCGCGTTCCGCGTCGGCCCGCTGAGCGGCGATCTCGCGCTTCGCGGTCGCCCGTGCCTCGGCTGCTTCGGTCGCAACCGCTCCTCGGATGGCCGCTGCTTCGCGAACGGCCTCCTGCACCAGGTCGTCGGCTTCCCGCCGCGCACGGGCGATCGTCTGCTCCGCTTCGCGGGCGGCTGCGTCGGTGAGGTGGCGGGACCGTTCGGCCGCCTCATCGACCATGCGCTGCGTGCGTTCTGCCGTCTCGGTCTGCAGCCGCTGAGCTTCCGTTTGTGCCGCAGCGCGCAGGCGTTCGGCGTCGATGTCCGCCTGGCTGATGAGGCGGGTCGACTGTTCCTCGGCCACGCGGAGGGTCTGTTCCAGCTTCGTGCCCAGCCCCGAGTACGTGGGGCGGCCAACCTCATCGAGCTCGGCCTGCAGATCGTCGACCACGGCCTGTAGCCGCGACACCTCCTTCGCGGTCTCAGCCCGATCGGTATTGGCCTTGATCAGTTCGCGCCTGATCTCTTGAAGGGCCCGATCGACCTCCTCACGCTTGTAGCCGCGCATCTCGGTTCCGAAGTCGTACTCAGTCTCTGCCACGTGCGGTCTCCCGGTCGAGGGTGGGGGGAACGCTCTGAGTGTAGTGCCCGAGACTCGTTCGATTCGGGGCCGTTCGCCCGCGCGGACGGGCATGACGAGCGTGCGGGCGCGGGGTGAGAGCCCGCATCCGCTATTCTGGAATGTCTTTGTTCTGCTGGACGCCCGTCGTTGATCGGCGGGATTCGCCCGATGTCGAGCGCAGGGGCCGACGCACCGCGTTGGCGCATCGCACCACCGCTCACGCTCTCGGGCTCGCGATCACCTGAAGCTCGCGTCGTGCCAGCACGAGAGGAGGAGAACCGTGCGATTCATCGCGGCGATCGTGTTCTTCGTTGTTGCTGTTGTCGGCGTCGGGCTCGGAATCGCCCAGCGCACCGTGTGGGCACCGCCTGACAGGGTGACCGCAGAGGTGCAACTGGAATCAACCGCAACCGTCACCGTGATCGACGGCAGCGCCCTCAACGCGTACGACGGTCGACAGACCTTCGCGATCGAGGGTGGCGTGGTGGCTCCGCCGGTTCCCGAACCCGAGCCGTCGGAGACGCCGGTGCTTGGGCAGACGCCTGCTCCCACCGTCGACCCCGACGCCCCGACCGAGACCGAGGCGATCACGGCCGCGTACGGTCGCGCCTCTGACGTCATGGCGTGGGTCGGCGCCGCCACCCACAACCTCGTCACCTGGGATGACGAGAACGGCGTCTTCGTCACTGAAACGGTGGTCGGCACCGAGTCAACGGTGCCGAATCCCTACGGGGGCGACCTCTGGTACGGCGACTTTCAGGGCGATGGCTCGCTGGGCTTCACGGTGAATGTGCCCGACGACGTCGCAGTGCTCATCGTCTCGGACGGCACGCTCCCAGCGCCGCAAACGTTTTCTGTGACGTGGCCGCTGGACGCGAGCACGCCCTTCTCGACCCTGCTGATTCTCAGTGGCGTGGGGGCTCTCGTGGTGGGCCTCATCTTCCTGCTGTGGGCGCTCATGCACATGCGACGGCAGCGCGGACCTCGCCGAAAGACCCCCAAGATGCCGAAGGTGCCGAAGCCGTCGCGGTACCGCCCCGTGTCGTCTCGACCCCTCGTTGGTCGACGTCCGAAGGGTCGCCGCGCTGCTGGTCGCATCGCTCTTGTTCCCACCCTCGTCGTTGGTGGGCTGTTGCTGACGGCCTGCACGGGAGGCTCGACCCTCGTCGCCGCGTCGCCGACGCCGGTACCGACCGACGTGGTGGATGCACCCGAGACGGCCGTCACCGACAACCAGTTGACCCGCATCATCACTCGGGTCGGTCAGACGATGGCCCAGGCCGACGCCGAACTGAGCACCGCGCGGGCCGAGACCCGCATGGCCGGCCCCGCGTTGGCGCTGCGCGCGGCGAGCTACTCCGTTCGCGCGGACGAGGCTTCGTACCCGATCGTCCCCGTGATTCCCAGCGAGACCGTTCAGCTGGCCTTGCCCGAGCGGTTGGCGGAGGAGGGCAACACGTGGCCTCGCCGCATTTTCGCGATCGTGCAAGCTCCGTCCACCGTCAACGACGAAGGCACCGAGGTCACATCGCCACCCCTCGCCCTCGTGCTCGTGCAGGAGGATCCGCGAAGCCTGTACAAGGTGCACTACGCGGTGACCATCACCCTGCCGGAGGATGCGGAGCGGCCGCGCGTGGCGCCGTCGACGATCGGCGCCCCGCTGTTGCCGCCCGCGACGCCGCTTCTCGCCGTCACCCCCGAAGCCGTCGTTGCCGGCTACGCCGAAATCTTGCTCCAGGGTGAGGCGAGTGAGTCGGCCGCACTGTTCCAGCTTGAGGCCGACCCCCTCGTGGCACAGATTGGCGCTCAGGCCAAAGCAGCGCGTCAAGCGGCACTGCCGTCGACGGCCAGCTTGCAATTCGCGAACGGTGTGGGAGACGGCCAGATCTTCTCGTTCGTGACCACCGACGGCGGTGCGCTCGTCGCGGCCTCGATCGTGGAGACGGAGACGGTCACGCCGACCGAAGCGGGGGCCGCCGTCAACCCTCCCCCCTCGGTTGCCGCTCTCGCTGACCGCACCCAGAGCACCACCGGCTTCATCGCAACGTACGCTGTGCACGTGCTGTTCTACGTTCCCGCTGTCGGCAGCACGACGCCCATCGTGCTCCTCGGGTACACCCAGGGCCTGCTGTCAGCCGGGGAGGTCGGTTGATGTCCGACCCCACCCTGAATGCGGGGTCGCTCCGCGGTGCCGTTGATCTCTCGGGTCTGGTGCGAGCGGCGCAACAGCCTTCCGCTCCCGCCGCTGGCGGCACCCCTGCCGCTGGAGCATCCCCGGGCGGGGTCGTGCGCGACGTCGACGAGCAGTCCTTTCCCGCGATCCTGGAGCTGTCACGCACGGTTCCGGTGATCGTCGAGTTCTACGCTGACGGCATCGCGCCCGCTCTCGGCTCCCTGGTCTCGAGCTACGCGGGTCGCCTCGTGCTCGCGACGATCGAGGGCAACCGCAACCCGCAGCTCTCGCAGGCCTTCCAGATTCAGCAGGTGCCTGCCGTGGTGGCGCTCATCGGCGGGCGGCCCATCCCGCTGTTCCTCGGCATGCCGAGCGAGCAGGAGGTGCGCCAGGTTCTCGACCAGGTTCTCGACGCCGCCGCGCAGGGCGGGGTCACGGGCACCGTGCCCACCGATGCCGATTCGACTGAGCCCGCCGAGGAGCCGTTGCCGCCGCTGCATCAGGAGGCGTACGACGCGATCGCCGCGGGCGACTACGCGACCGCTGCGCAGGCCTATCGCACTGCGATCGCGCAGAGTCCGCGCGACCAGCTCGCTGTCGCCGGTTTGGCCCAGGTCTCGCTGCTGCAGCGACTCGAGGGTGCTGTTGCGGCCGACGTGCGTCGCGCGGCGGCCGACGCGCCTGATGACGTGGATGCTCAACTCGCGGTGGCCGACCTCGACATCAGCGGGGGGCACGTCGACGACGCCTTCGCTCGTCTGTTGCGCGTCTTTCCGAGCCAGGCTGCTGAGGGTAAGACGGCCATCCGAACGCGCCTGCTCGATTACTTCGAGATCGTCGGCGCGGAGGACCCGCGCACCGTCGCCGCGCGTCGCGCCCTCACCGCGTTGCTCTACTGAGCCGCGGCGACCGACGGAGTCGCAGCGACCGACGGAGTGCTGCCGTGACTGGTACGCACGTGCCGGTCACGCGGAACTCCCGCCTCACCCCCGCTGCAGGTACAGGCCAGCGAGCGGCGGCAGGGTGAGCTCGACCGATGCCGGACGCCCGCCCCACGGGTTGCCGGTCGCCTCGACGCTGCCGTAGTTGCCGACCCCCGAGCCACCGAACTCTTCGGCGTCCGTGTTGATGACCTCGCGCCAGGTTCCGGCCTGGGGGAGCGGAAGGCGGTAGGGGCCCACCGGATTGCCGCTGAAGTTGAACACCCCGACGATGGTGTCCCCGTGGGCGTCTTTGCGTTCGAAGGCAATCACGTTGTTGCCCGCGTCTCCGCCTTCCAGCCAGGCGAACCCCGAGGGATCGTTATCGCGCTCCCACAGCGCGGGCGTCTCGCGGTAGACCCGGTTGAGTTGGCTCACGAGTCGGTGGAGCCCCCGGTGCACGGGCTGGTCGAGAATCCACCAGTCGAGCCCGCGCTCTTCACTCCACTCGCTCGGCTGGCCGAACTCCTGACCCATGAACAGCAGCTGTTTGCCGGGGTGCGCCCACATGAACGACAGGTAGGCGCGCACGTTGGCGAGCTTCTGCCACTGGTCGCCCGGCATCTTGCCGAGCAGCGAGCCCTTGCCATGGACGACCTCGTCGTGACTGATCGGCAGCATGAAGTTCTCGCTGAACGCGTAGAGGAAGCTGAAGGTGATCTCGTTGTGGTGGTGCGAGCGCCACATCGGGTTGCGGGCCATGTAACTGAGGGTGTCGTGCATCCACCCCATGTTCCACTTCAGGCCAAAGCCCAGCCCGCCCTCGCTCGTCGGCTTCGTCACGCCGGGCCAGGAGGTCGACTCCTCGGCGATCATGACAATGCCCGGAACGCGCTTGTACGCCGTCGCCGTCACCTCCTGCAGGAAGGCGATCGCCTCGAGGTTTTCGCGTCCGCCGAGCACGTTCGGCAGCCACTGGCCGTCGGAGCGCGAATAGTCGAGGTAGAGCATGCTCGCGACCGCGTCGACCCGAAGGCCGTCGATGTGAAACTCTTCGAGCCAGTAGAGCGCGTTGGCGACCAGAAAGTTGCGCACCTGGTGGCGGCCGAGGTCGAAGATGTAGGTGCCCCAGTCGGGGTGCTCGCCTCGCCGCGGGTCGGCGTGCTCGTAGAGAGGCTGGCCGTCGAATCGGCCGAGAGCCCACTCGTCTTTCGGGAAGTGCGCGGGCACCCAGTCCATGATCACGCCGATGCCGGCCTGGTGGAGGCGGTCGATCAGGTACCGGAGGTCATCCGGATGCCCGAATCGCGACGTCGGCGCGTAGTAGCCGGTGACCTGATAGCCCCACGAGGGGCCGTAGGGGTGCTCGGCGAGCGGCAGGAACTCGACGTGGGTGAAGCCCAACTCGGTGACGTAGGCGATGAGCGGGTCGGCAATGTCGCGGTAGCCGTGGCCGGGCTTCCACGAGCCGAGGTGCAGCTCGTAAACGCTCATCGGTCCGTCGTGCGGGTTGCGGGCCGCACGGCCCGCCATCCAGTCGCCGTCGCCCCAAGCGTAGCCGGTGTCGCCGACGACCGACGCGGTCGCGGGTGGGGTTTCGGTGTAGCGCGCCATCGGATCGGCGCGGGTGACCCAGGTACCGTCGGCGCCGAGTAGCTCGAATTTGTAGGTCGAGCCGGGGCCGAGGCCGGGCACGAAGAGTTCCCAGACTCCGCCGTCATCGAGGCGGCGCATCGCGTGGCCCACGCCGTTCCACTGGTTGAAATCACCGATGACGCGGGCGGCCTGCGCGTGCGGAGCCCACACGCTGAAACTCGTCCCTCCGACGTCTTCGTGCGGCCGATGGTGGGCGCCGAGCACCTGCCACAGCTGCTCGTGGCGCCCCTCGGCGAAAAGGTACAGGTCGACCTCGCCGACGCTCGGCACGAAGCGGTAGGGGTCGTCGGCGTGCCAGTCGGGCCCGCCATCGTAGGTGGTACGCACTGTGTAGGCCTGGCCCTCATCGAGCCCGCCCGGCAACAGACCGTGCCACAGCCCGTCGGCGTCGTGCGCGAGCGCATACTCGGTGCCGTCGGCGCGCACCACCGTGACCGTCGCCGCGAGCGGACGAACCACTCGTACCAGCCAGCCGCCGTCGACATGGCGTTGGCCGAGAGCGTCGTGTGGATGCGGATGCCGCCCCTCGACGAGCGCCCGACGGTGATCGGGGTGAAGCGGGGGAGGCCCGGCCGGAGCGCCGCCGCGCGTCGTTGCGTCGCCGCTCGGGCCCGCCGTCGCGCCGCTCCCGGTGGTCGAAGCGGCCTTCTTCGGAGCGTCTTTCTTGCCGGCCATCACACGCCCTTCGGGTAGTCGATGCGCAGAATGTGCACGGGCTCGACGAAGGCGTCGAGCCGTACATAGTTGTCGGCGCCCCACTGGTACCGCTCGCCCGTGATGAGGTCGGTGACCCCGAATCTGCTGTCGAGCGGCAACCCGAGCGCCGGGAGGTCGAGGTGCACCGTGGTCTGTCGCGCGGCGTGCGGGTCGACGTTCGCAACGATGATCACGCCGTCGGCCCGCCCCGCGCGCACGGCGCTCGCCGGCAGCACTTTCGAGTAGACGAGAATCGCGTCGTCGTCACTGTGGTGCACCGTCAGGTTGCGCAGCTGCCGCAGCGCGGGATGCTCGGCGCGAATGCGGTTGAGGCGCGTCAGGTACGGGGCGATCGACCGCCCGGCCTTCTCGGCGGCGGCGAAATCGCGCGGCTTGTACTCGTACTTCTCGTTGTCGATGTTCTCCTCGCTGCCCGGCCGCGCCACGTTCTCGATGAGCTCGTAGCCGCTGTACACGCCCCAGGTGGGGCTGGCGGTCGCGGCAATGGCCGCGCGCACCTTGTAGGCGGGCACACCCCCGAACTGCAGGTACTCCGTGAGGATGTCGGGGGTGTTGACAAACAGGTTCGGGCGCAAGAAGGCGCTGGTCTCGTGGCTGAGCTCGGTGAGGTAGGTCTCGAGTTCGCGCTTCGTATTGCGCCACGTGAAATAGGTGTACGACTGCTGGAAGCCGGCACCGGCGAGTGCCTGCATCATCGGCGGCCGGGTGAAAGCCTCGGCCAGGAAGACGACGTCGGGGTGCTCGGTGTTGACCTCGTGCAGCAGCCACTCCCAGAAGTGCAGCGGCTTGGTGTGGGGGTTGTCGACGCGGAAGATGCGCACACCGCGGTCGATCCAGAGCCGCACAATGCGCAGAATCTCGCGGCTGAGCCCCTCGTAGTCGTTATCGAAGTTCAACGGGTAGATGTCTTGATACTTCTTCGGCGGGTTCTCGGCGTAGCGAATCGAGCCGTCCGGCAAGGTTGTGAACCATTCGGGATGCTCGCTCACCCACGGGTGATCGGGCGCGCACTGCAGGGCGAGGTCGATCGCCACCTCGATGCCGAGCTTTGCGGCGGCGGCCACAAACGCTTCGAAGTCGGCGACGGTGCCCAGGTCGGGGTGCACGGCGTCGTGGCCGCCCTCGCTCGAGCCGATCGCCCACGGGCTGCCAGGATCGTGCGGCCCGGCGGTCAGGGTGTTGTTCGGGCCCTTGCGGTTGAGCCGCCCGATCGGGTGAATCGGGGGCAGGTAAAGAACGTCGAAGCCCATCGCCGCGACGGCGGGTAAGCGGTCGGCGGCCGTCGCAAATGTGCCGCTCTGCCACGAACCGTCCTTGCGGCGTTTCGCGCCCTCGCTGCGGGGGAAGAACTCGTACCAGCTGCCAACTCCGGCGCGGGTGCGCTCCACCCGCATCACCAGTTCTTCGCTTCGCGTCGTCAGGCTCCGCAGCGGGTGCGCGGCGAGCGCGGCGGCGACGCGAGCGTCGGTCGCCACGGCCAGCCGCGAGGCCGGGGTTAGTGAGGTCGTGCCGAGCGCGGTGCGGGCATCCGTCAAGACCGTCGCGGCCGCGAGGTCGGCGGTGGTGCGCGCGGTTGCGGCGGCTCGCTCGAGCAAGATCGCACCCTCGGCGAGCATGAGTTCGACGTCGACGCCGGCGTCGATCTTCACGGTCGCCGCGTGCAGCCAGGTGCCCCAGTCGTCGCCGAAGGCTTCGACGTGCCATCGGTGTTCGCCAGCTTGTTCGAGGAGCACTTCGGCCTGCCAGCGGTCAGTGCCAGGCCCACGCTGGGTGAGAGGGTGCCGTTCGACCGTGCCGTCGGGGAGTGTGAGCACGAGATCGGCGCCGAGACGGTCATGGCCCTCTCGGAAGACCGTGGCCGCGAAGGGAACCAGTTCGCCAACATAGGCCGTGCTCGGCCAACGGTTTTCGGGCTGTTGCGGGCTCAAGCCACGAATGGGGATGCGCCCGATGCGCGGGGTGAAAGGGTGCGTCTGCGTCGAAGCCACCCTTCGACCCTACGCTGATGGGGCATTCGAGACAGTGTCCTCCCTTATGAGGACAAAATGTCCCCCGGCCGGGGTACGTGAATTGTCATCAGAACCTGGCAGACGCTCGTCATGGGTCGTACGCTGGTGTTCGGAAAACGAACCGTGGGTAGACCCGAAGCCCGCGGAACGTTCCGACACACGGAGCAACCCGAATTCTCCGGAACACAGGGCCGAGCCTCGCATCCCCCCAAAGGCGAGATCGGCCCTGTTCGTCGTTAAGGCGTGTTACCGCTGACCGGCGCTTCGCCCAAGCCCTCCCGCCTGGAACCGGTTCCCGACCACGCTCGCGCTCGCCTAGAGTGGAGAATCCCGGGGCTCCCCCACCACGTCCCCCGGTCGAGGAGTGATGAGCGTGAAGGCGATCCGCCGCTTCACCGTGCGAACCGTTCTACCGGAGGCGCTCGACGCCGTCGCCGCACTCGCGGCGAACCTGCGTTGGTCGTGGCATGAGCCCACGAAGGCCCTGTTTGCGCGCATCGACCCCGAGCGTTGGGAGCAGCTCGGGCATGACCCCGTCGCCCTGCTCGGCGCCGTTGAGCCGGCGCGCCTCGACGAACTGGCCCGCGACGACCGCTTTCTCGCCGACGCCGCGGCGCTGCGCGACGACCTCACCGCCTACCTCGAGCAGCCGCGCTGGTACCAGTCGCTCACCGATGCGCCCGCGCGCATCGCCTACTTCTCGCCCGAATTCGGCATCGCCTCCGCGATTCCGCAGTACTCCGGTGGGCTCGGCATTCTCGCCGGCGACCACCTCAAGAGCGCGAGTGACCTCGGGGTTCCCCTCATCGGCGTCGGGCTGTTTTACCGGGCCGGCTACTTCCGTCAGGCGATCGACCCCGACGGCTGGCAGCGCGAGAGCTACCCGCTCATCGACCCCGACGGCCTGCCGATGCAACTGCTGCGCGAACACGACGGCAGCGCCGCTCGCATCTCGCTGAGCCTGCCCAGCGGCGAAGCCCTGCACGCTCGGGTCTGGCAGATGCAGGTCGGTCGCGTCGTGCTGCTGCTGCTCGACACCGACATTTCCGACAACAGCGACGCCCTTCGCGGTGTCACCGACCGCCTCTACGGCGGCGGCGGTGAACACCGTCTGCTGCAAGAGCTGCTGCTCGGCATCGGCGGTGTGCGCGCCATCAAGCGCTACGTCGCGCTCACCGGCACGCCCGCCCCTGAGGTGTTTCACACCAACGAAGGCCATGCCGGCTTCCTGGGCCTCGAACGCATCAGTGATCTCGTCGCGGGGGGCCTCAGCTTCGCCGAAGCTCTGCAAGTTGTGCGCGCCGGCACGCTCTTCACGACCCACACTCCCGTACCGGCAGGAATTGACCGTTTCGACGCCGCCCTCATCGAGCGGTACCTGTCGACCGACCTCTTGCCGGGTGTCGCCGCCGCCGATGTGCTGCCCCTCGGAGCCGAAGACTACGAGGGCGGCGACCCCGCCGTGTTCAACATGGCCGTCATGGGCCTGCGGCTCGCGCAGCGTGCGAACGGCGTTTCGCAACTGCACGGGGACGTCTCGCGCGGCATGTTCGGCGCCCTGTGGGCAGGCTTCGATCAGGATGACGTGCCCATCACCTCTGTCACCAACGGGGTGCACGCCCCCACCTGGACAGACCCGCGCATGGTCGAACTCGCCCACAGCAAGCTCGGAACGTTCGAGACCGCGGCCTGCGACTGGAACTCGCCCGCCATCACCGATGCCGACCTGTGGTCGGTGCGTCGCGCCATGCGCGAGCAGCTCGTCGGCGACGCCCGCGAGCGTATGGCGGCCGCCTGGGCCGAGCAAAACCCGGGCATCGCGGCGCCGGCCTGGATGGCTGAACTCCTCGACCCCGACGTGCTCACCATCGGGTTCGCTCGCCGCGTGCCTACCTACAAGCGCCTCACCCTGATGCTGCACGACCCTGACCGGCTGCGGGCTCTGCTCACGCATCCCGACCGTCCCGTTCAGTTGGTCATCGCCGGCAAGTCGCACCCCGCCGATGACAGCGGTAAAGCGCTCATCCAAAAGCTCGTGCGTTTCGCCGCCGAACCTGAACTGCGGCGGCGCATCGTCTTCCTGCCCAACTACGACATCGGAATGGCGCGGCTGCTCTACCCGGGCACCGACATCTGGCTGAACAACCCGTTGCGTCCGCTCGAGGCGTGCGGAACATCCGGCATGAAGGCGGCCCTCAACGGGTCGCTCAACCTGTCCATTCTCGACGGCTGGTGGAACGAGTACTACGACGCCGAGAACGGCTGGGCGATTCCGACGGCGGATGCCGCCGGTGACGACGCCGAGCGCGACAAGCTCGAAGCCGAAGCCATGTACGACCTCATCGAGCATCAGATTGCGCCACGGTTCTACGAGCGCGACGCTGACGGCCTGCCGCGGCGCTGGTTGCAGAACATTCGCCACACGCTCTCGACACTCTCGCCCGAACTCTCGGCCGACCGCATGGTTCGCGAGTACGTCGAGCGGCTGTACGTGCCCGCGGCGCACGCCCACCGCGCGATCGCGGCCGACGACCACCGCCCGGCCCGCGACCTCGCCGGGTGGAAGGCGCACGTTTCACGCGAGTGGCCGCACGTCGCCGTCACGCACGTCGAGTCGGGCGGAGTGCAGTCACCGCAAGTCGGCGACCAGATGAAGGTACGTGCGCACGTGCAGCTTGCCGGACTGTCGGCCGACGACGTGCTCGTCGAAGTCGTGTTCGGGCGGGCCCGAAATGGCGACGACCTCGCCGACGTGCACCGGCAGCCACTCGAGCTCGCCGAGCACGAGCTCGGCCAACCGGCGACGTTCACCGGCACCGTGCCGCTCGACCGCTCTGGCTCGTTCGGCTACAACGTTCGGGTCACCCCGCGGAACGCGCTGCTCGCGAGCCCGGCCGAGCTCGGCCTGGTCGCGGTCGCCCACTAGCCCGCCGCCCCGCGCCCCGCGCCCCGACCGCCGCCCGCCGCCCCGCCGCCGCGCCGCCTCCTCCTCGGAGCAACGACGGAGACAGGCCGGTTCCACAACGGTTTCCTGGGCTGAAGGAGTGTGGAACAGGGCTGTCTCCGTCGTTGCTCCGAAAGGGAGCGGGTCAGTAGTGGTCTCCGCGCGCAACGGCGGCCCAGATTGACGCCTCGACGTCGGGCCACGCCTCGAACACCTGACGGTAGGTGAAGCGCAACACTCGGTATCCGAGAGTGCTGAGGTGAGCATCCCGTTGGCGATCACGTTCGTAATCGGGAGTGCGTTCGTGGTGCTCGCGGCTGTCGACCTCGATTACGAGCCTTTCGCCGATCAGGAAGTCGACCCGGCCGACACCCGGGATCACGACCTGTCGGGCGAGCGGTAATCGGCCTCGGAGGTGCTGCCAGACCCGCGTCTCCGTGCCGCTCTCGCACACGCCGTCGGCGCGGCCGATCGCGACACCCGCAGCGATGAGGGATGCGCGCATACCAGGCAGGCGGTGAAGGACGCTGTCGACGCTCAACTCGGCTGTCAGTGCGTCTGCGCATCGCGTGAAGTCAGCGAGGGCCGACGGCAGATCTGCCAGGAGCTCGCTCGGTTGCCCCGGTGGCCCCCACCAATGCACGATCGCTTCACGGTTGGTGACGGGTCGCAGCGAGTCGAGGTGACGTCTGCTGTCGGCGGGCGAACGGAGGGCTCGAGCCTGGGCCGGCACGCGCACATGCGGCGGCCCGGCGATGGGCAGGACCCAGATGCCGTGATGCGTGAGCGCGGGCCCGCAGGTGAGGACTCCGCCGACGCGGCCAGCCGCGCACACGTCAGCGGGGGTTCCCGGGCTGCAGTACCAGCCCCGTCGCAGGTGCCAGAGCTGACCAGAGTCGAGGAGGGCGCGCTGGCGGTGTTGATCGATGCCGCGACGGCGCAGCTCTCGGGTGGAGATCGCTTGGCGGGGTGGGGGCAGAGGAAGCATCGGGCGAGCATCCACGGTTGTCTGTGACCCCGATCACGAAATCTCCGAGGTGGGGGATGACGACGCATCGCGGGCCGCGGGGGACGAGTGGTGCCCTTCTCGTTCGGAGCAACGACGGAGACGCGCACGTTCCACAGCCTTTTTCCGCAGGGCTCTGTTGTGGAACGAGCGCGTCTCCGTCGTTGCTCCGAGAGGGGGAGGGTTAGCGGGCGATGTCGGCCAGGAGCCCGCCGGTGAGCGCGAGCAGGTCGCCGGGCGCGAGCTCGATGTCGAAGCCGCGCCTGCCGCCCGAGACGAAGATCGTGTCCCAGAGGGCCGCGGTCTCGTCGAGCACCGTCGGCAGGGCGACCTTCTGACCCAGCGGCGAGATGCCGCCCACCACGTAGCCCGTCTTGCGCTCGGCCACGGCCGGCTCGGCCATGTGGGCGCGCTTGGCACCGACGGCGGCGGCGAGCGACTTGAGGTCGAGCATCCCGGTCACAGGAACAATGCCGACGACGAGGCGGCCGTCTGCTTCGGCCAACAGCGTCTTGAATACGCGGTCGGGGTCGAGGCCGAGCGCGTGCGCCGCCTCCAGGCCGTAGTTCGTGGTGGCCGGGTCGTGCGCGTAGGTGTGCGCGGTGAACGGGATGCCCGCCGCGACCAGCGCGACCGTGGCAGGCGTGCCCGGCCCGCTAGCCATCGGCCGCGCCGCCTCCCGGCGCTCCAACGGCCGCGCCGCCTCCCGGCGCTCCATCGGCCCGAAACAGCAGCATCGACGTCGGCCCGACGGTGAGCCGCTCGCCGGGCGTGTGCACCGGCTCGTGCTCGGCGAGGCGATCGTGCGCGCTGTCCCACAGCAGGGTGTAGGTGTCGACCCCGTCGTGGGCGGGCAGCGTCACGTCGACGGCTTCTTCGAGCCCGTGGACGATGAGCAGAATGCGGTTGAGCGGCTCCGACTCCGGGGTCGAGGCGGCCAGGTATTGCAGGGTGCGTTCGGCGGGGGAGTCCCAGTCCTCCATCGTCATGGCGGCACCGTCTTTGTTGTACCAATCCATCTGCGTGGCGTTCGGAACGGTCTCACCCCAGCGGCCGTAGCGCGTGGGCCGCAGGGCGGGGTTCTCGCGACGCAACTGCAGCAGTCGCTGGGCAACCCGACGCAGGTCGTGCTGCCAGCCTTCCAGGTGCCAGTCGACCCAGGTCAGCTCACTGTCGTGACAATAGGCGTTGTTGTTGCCGCGCTGGGTTCGACCGAGCTCGTCACCGGCCGTCAGCATGGGCATTCCCGCGCTGAGGAGCAGCGTGCCGAGCAGGTTGCGCATGGCTTTGCGGCGGTCGGTCGTGATGTCGGGGTCATCGGTAGCGCCTTCGACCCCAAAGTTGAACGACCGATTGTTGTCGGTGCCGTCGCGGTTGTCTTCCCCATTGCCCGCGTTGTGCTTGGTGTCGTAGGCCGTCAGGTCGGCGAGAGTGAAACCGTCGTGGGCGGTGATGAAGTTGACGCTCGCGAGCGGTCCGCGCTCCTCGGCGAAGACGTGCGCGCTGCCCGTCATGCGGCGAGCGAGCGAGCCGATGCCTTCCGGCGCCGTTCCATGCGATCGGGCGGCCCCCACATCGGTGAGCCAAAACGCGCGCGCCCGATCGCGGAATCCGTCGTTCCACTCGTGGTAGCCGGCCGGGAACCGGCCCACCTGCCAACCGCCCATCCCGACGTCCCACGGCTCGGAGATCATCGTCACGCCCTGCAGTGCCGGGTCGTCGAGGATCGCGCGGAGCAACGGGTGCTCGGGGTCGAACTCGGCCTGGGCATCCCGCCCCAGCGTCGCCATGAGATCGAAACGGAACCCGTCGATCTGCACCTCGTTCGCCCAGTACCGCAGCGAGTCGAGTACGAGCCGCTGCGCGATCGGCTGCGAGAAGTCGATCGTGTTGCCGCACCCGGTGGTGTCGATGTAGCCGCCCTCATCGGTCTGCCGGTACCAGGTGGCGGCGTCGAGACCGCGGAAGCTCGTCGTCGGCCCCTCGGGGCCCTCCTCGGCGGTGTGGTTGTACACGACGTCGAGGACGACTTCGAGCCCCGCCTCATGCAGCAGCTTGACCATGCCTTTTACTTCGCGCAGCACGGCTCCGGTGCCGCCGAACTGCGCGGAGCGCGTGGCGTACGCGGCGTGCGGGGTGAAGTAGTTGAGCGTGTTGTAGCCCCAGTAGTTGACCAGGCCCTGACCCTGCAGACGCTGCTCACTGACGAACTGATGCATGGGCAGAAGCTCGATCGTGGTGATGCCGAGGTCGAGCAGGTACTCGATGGTGGCGGGGTGGGCGAGGCCGGCATAGGTGCCGCGCAGCTCCTCCGGCAGTTCCGGGGCGAGCTTCGTGAGGCCCTTCACGTGCGCCTCGTACAGCACGACGCGATCGCGCGGCACCCGTGGCTTCTCGATCCCGCCCCAATCGAAGGCGTCGTCTTGCACGTACGCCCGCCACTCGCCGTCGGGCGTGCGGGCGAGACCGCGAGCGTAGGGGTCGAGCAGCAGGCGCTCGCGGTCAAAGTCGTGCCGCGGCCCGTGGGGTCCGTCGGCGCGCAGGGCATAGCGTGCGCCCGGGCGCAGAGCCGGAGTGCTCGCGTGCCAGATTCCCGCACCGGCGGGTGCAAGGTCGATCGTCTCGGCGACCCACGTGGGGTCGTCCTCGGTGAAAAGGCACAGTTCGATCGCCCTCGCGTGGGCACTGAACACTCGCACCGTGCCGACCCCGTCGGTGACGTGCACGCCCAAGCGGTCGAAGGGGTCGTTCGCGGGCATGCGTCTTAGGCTAGGTCACCGCGAGGGAGGGAGTTGTCCATGATCTACCTGGACCATGCCGCGACTTCGCCGATGCCGCCCGCCGTCCGCAATGCGTATCTGGAAGCCCTCAAGGTAGTCGGCAATCCTTCGTCGATTCACTCGGCAGGGCAGCGGGCGCGTGCTCGCGTCGACAGCGCGCGCGGCCGCATCGCTGCGACTCTCGACGTTGACCCCATTGAAGTGACCTTGACGGGTGGCGGCACCGAGGCGGTAAATCTGGCGATCAAAGGCCTGTGGTGGATGCGCAACCAGGGCTCGGCGAGGGCCAGCCTTCCGGCCGGGGGCCCGAGTGCCGCGGGTCAGAGTGCTGCGGGCCAGAGCGCTGCCGGCCAGAGCGCCGCGGGCCAGAGCGCTGCGGGCCTCGCACGGCCGCGGCCGCGCATCCTCGCGCCGCGCACGGAGCATCATGCCGCGCTCGACGCCGTCGAGTGGCTCGCCGCCCAGGAGGGCGCCGAGCTGCGCTGGCTCGAGGTCGACGCGCTCGGCGCGCTGCGGCTCGATGACCTTGCCGACGCGCTCGGCGACGGCTCCGACGTCGCACTGCTCACAATGCTCGGGGCGAACAACGAGGTCGGCACGCTGCAGCCGGTCGCCGAGGCGGCGGCGCTCGCCGCGGCCGTCGGCGTGCCCGTGCACGTCGACGCGATCGCGGCTTACGGGCAGGTGCCGCTGAAGCCGCTCCCGCACGGGGTGTCGGCGGTCTCGATCTCGGCCCACAAGGTGGGCGGCCCCGTCGGGGTCGGGGCGCTCGTGCTGCGGCGCGGCGCCGAGGTGGTTCCGCTGCTGCACGGCGGCAGTCAGCAGCGCGGCCGATCGGGCACGATGGACGCCGCGGGTGCCGAAGCCTTCGCCGTCGCGGCCGAGCTCGCGCACGCCGAGCTCGTCGAGCGCGCGGGGCGCAAGCGGATGCTGCGCGCGCGGCTGGCGGAGGGCATCCGTCGCCGGGTGCCGCAGGCCGTGCTGCGCGGCGCCGCCGGGGCCGCTGCGGTCGCGACCGACCCGGCGCGGGCCGCCGCGCTTGACGCCCTCGCCCTGCCCGGAACCCTGCACCTCACCGTGCCCGACGCCGAGGGTGATTCGCTGCTGATGCTGCTCGACGCGGCGGGCATCGCGGTGTCGACCGGGTCAGCGTGTCAGGCCGGGGTGCCGGAGCCGTCGCACGTGTTGCTTGCGATGGGGCTCACCGAGGCCGAGGCGCGCGGGGCTCTGCGCATTACGCTCGGCCCGTCGACGACTGTGGCCGACGTCGACGCCTTGCTCGACGCTCTGCCTGCGGCGGTCGAGCGGGCCCAGGCCGCGGGCCTCGCCGCCCGCACCCCCCGCCTCGGCCGCTGACCTCGTCGGCTCGGAGCAACGACGGAGACGGGCTGGTTCCACACCCGAAATCCGCGCGGCCTCGTGTGGAACAGCTTCTGTCTCCGTCGTTGCTCCGAACATCGCCGCGTACTCTGGAAGGGTGCGAGTTCTAGCAGCGATGAGCGGCGGCGTCGACAGCGCCGTCGCGGCGGCGCGCGCGGTGGATGCGGGCCACGAGGTGGCCGGCGTGCATCTGGCGCTCAGCCGCATGCCGGGAACCCTGCGCACCGGCAGCCGCGGCTGCTGCACGATCGAAGACAGCCTCGACGCGCGCCGCGCGGCCGAAAGGCTGGGCATCCCGTTCTACGTGTGGGATTTCAGTGAGCGTTTCCGCGCCGACGTCGTCGACGACTTCATCAGCGAGTACGCGGCCGGTCGCACCCCGAACCCGTGCATGCGCTGCAACGAGCGCATCAAGTTCGCGGCGGTGCTCGAGAAGGCGCTCGCGCTCGGCTTCGACGCGGTCGTCACCGGCCACTACGCCCACATCGTCGAGGGCCCGCATGGTCGCGAGCTGCACCGAGCATCCGACGAGGCGAAAGACCAGTCGTATGTGCTCGGCGTGCTGACGACCGAGCAGCTCGCGCACGCGATGTTCCCGCTCGGCACGACCCCGTCGAAGGCGGTCGTGCGCGCCGAGGCCGAGGCGCGGGGCCTGACGGTGGCCCAGAAGCCCGACAGCCACGACATCTGCTTCATTCCCGACGGCGACACCCGCGGCTGGCTTGCCGACCGCATCGAGCCCGCGACCGGCACGATCGTCGACCGCGATGGTGCGATTGTCGGCGAGCACGACGGCGCGACGAGCTTCACGGTCGGGCAGCGCCGCGGCCTCAACCTGGGTGTGCCCGCGCCCGATGGTCGTCCGCGGTTCGTGCTCGAGGTGCGCCCCCGCACGAACGAGGTCGTCGTCGGTCCGCGCGAGGCGCTCGCGATCGCCGAGCTCGCCGGAGCCCGCTACACCTGGGCCGGCGCCGACCCCGTGGCGAGCGGTGTGGCGACCCGTGATCCCGACGCCGACGGCGGGGTGGATGCGGTACTCCCGTTCGACTGCCACGTGCAGGTGCGCGCGCACGCCGACCCGGTGCCCGCATCCGCGTTCGTCGCCGACGGCGAGCTCGTCGTGCGCCCGCTCGAGCCGCTGCTCGGGGTCGCACCCGGGCAGACCGCGGTCGTGTACGTCGGCACGCGGGTGCTCGGCCAGTGCACGATCGACCGCACGGTGGCGGCCGACCTGCTCGTGCCTGCTCCCTAGGCGGTCGCCGTGACCGCTGCAGCCCTCCTGCGTCTCGACGACGCCGCTGCCGAGCGCCCGGGTGCCGACCCCGCCGCCTTCTGGCCGCGCCTGACCGCCGCCACCGCGCCGCTCGATCCGCCCTACGGGGTGCTCGACCGCGCGGCGCTCGCCTACAACGCCGCCGACCTGGTGCGGCGCGCCGGGGGCGTGCCGATCCGGGTGGCGAGCAAGTCGATCCGCGTGCGCGGCGTGCTCGAGGCCGTTCTCGCGCGCCCCGGCTTCGCGGGCGTGCTCGCCTACACGCTGCCCGAGGCCCTGTGGCTCGCCAGCCCGCGCACCCGCGACGGCGGCGGCGACGATGGCGACGGCGACAACGGCCGCGGCGGCAGCGGCATCGCCGATGTCGTGGTGGGCTACCCCTCGACCGATCGCGCGGCCATCGCGCGGCTCGCCGCCGACGAGCAGCTGGCCGCGCGCGTGACGCTCATGATCGACGATGTCGCCCACCTCGATCTGATCGACGCGGTGGCGGCGCCGGGCTCGCGGCCGAGCATCCGGGTCGCCCTCGAACTCGACGCCAGCTGGAAGGCACCCGTGCTCGGCCATCTCGGCGTGCGGCGCAGCCCGCTGCACACGCCCGAGCAGCTGGCCGCCCTCGCCCGCATCGTGGTCGAGCGCCCCGGCTTCGTGCTCGACGGCGTCATGGCCTACGAGGGCCAGATCGCGGGCCTCGGCGACGCCCTGCCCGGCCGGCCCGTGCGCAGCGCAATGATCCGGGGCATCCAGCGGGCCTCCCGCAACGAGCTCGCCGATCGCCGGGGCCGCGCCGTCGCCGCCGTGCGTGCGATCGCCGAGCAGGCCGGCACGCCGCTGCGCTTCGTCAACGGCGGCGGAACGGGCTCGCTCGAGTCGACCGCGGCCGACACGAGCGTCACCGAGCTGGCCGCCGGCAGCGGTCTGCTCGGCCCGCACCTGTTCGATACCTACCGCGGCTTCACGCCCGCGCCCGCCGCCGCCTTCGCGCTGCCGGTGGTGCGGCGCCCGGCGCCCGACATCGTCACCCTGCTCGGCGGCGGCTGGATCGCGAGCGGACCGCCCGGCCCCGACCGCCTGCCGCAGGTGGCCTGGCCCGCGGGGCTCCGGATGCTCAGCACCGAGGCCGCGGGCGAGGTGCAGACTCCTCTGCGCGGGCCGACCGCCGCGGGCCTGCGGGTCGGCGACCGGGTCTGGCTGCGCCACACGAAAGCCGGAGAGCTCGCCGAGCACCTCAATGCCTACGCCGTGGTCGACGGCGACCGCGTGACGGGCGAGCTGCCGACGTACCGCGGCGAGGGGAAGGTGTTCTTGTGACCCGCCCCTGGCACAACTGGGCCCGCACCGAGCAGGTCACGCCCGTACGGGTCGAGCGTCCGGTGAGCGGTGACGAGGTGGTCGCCGCGATCGCCCGCGCCCGCGCCGACGGGCTGCCCGTCAAGCCGATCGGTGCCGGCCACTCGTTCACGGGCATCGCCGTCGCGCCGGGCGTGCAGGTCGACCTCACCGACCTGGCAGGGCTGACGCGCGTCGATGCGAGTACAGGTCTCGTGACCCTCGCGGCCGGCACGAGACTGCGCGACGCCTCGGCGCTGTTACACGAGCACGGCCTCGCGTTCGAGAACCTCGGCGACATCGACGTGCAGTCGATCTCGGGCGCGGTGAGCACGGGCACCCACGGCACCGGCCGAGCGTTCGGCGGCCTCGCCACCCAGCTGCGGGCCGTCACGCTCGCGACCGCCGACGGGAGCCTGCTGCTGATCAGCCCGACCGAGAACGCCGAGCTGTGGCCTGCGGTGCGCATCGGGCTCGGCGCTCTCGGGGTGCTCGTCGACCTCACCGTGCAGACGGTGCCGACGTTTGTACTGGCGGCGGATGAGCATCCCGAACCCCTCGATGCCGTGCTCGACGACTGGCCTGCCCGCAGCGCCCAGGCCGACCACGTCGAGTTCTACTGGTTTCCGCACACGCGGCTCGCGCTCACCCGCACCAACACGCGGCTGCCCGCCGACGCGCCGCGCACTCCGCCCGGCCCGGTCACAAAGTGGCTCGACGACGAGCTGCTCGGCAACGGGCTCTACGAGGTGCTCTGCCGCCTGGGCTCGATCGCACCCGGCACCGTGCCCGGCATCAACCGGCTGGCGAGCCGGGTCGCCTTCACCCGGCAGGTCGCCGACTACTCGCACCGCATCTTCGCCGCCGAACGTCGCGTGCGCTTTCGCGAACTCGAATACGCGGTGCCGCTCGACGCCGTCGGCGCGGTGCTGCGCGAGCTCAACCGGGTCATCGACGCGAACGGCTGGCGCGTCACTTTTCCCGTCGAGGTGCGTGCGACGGCCGCCGACGACGCCTGGCTGTCGACCGCGTACGGGCGCGAGAGCAGCTACATCGCGGTGCACCGCTACATTCGGGATGACCACCGCGCGTACCTCGCCGCCGCCGAGGCGATCCTGCGCGGGCACGACGGCCGTCCGCACTGGGGCAAGCTGCACAGCCGCACGGCCGACGACCTGCGGCCCGCCTACCCGCGCTTCGACGACTTCGTCGCCGTGCGCGACCGGCTCGACCCCGACCGCGTGTTCGCCAACGGATACCTCGAGCGCGTCCTCGGCCCCTGACCGCCCGTTCCCTGTCGGCCGGTCAGGGCGCGCTCCTAGACTGTGCGCGTGGCTGACACCTCCGACGGCACCACCGACGACCCCGGCACGCTGGCAGACCGCGACGTTGATGCCCGCGCCATCGACGAGCTGAGCCGCGACCAGGCGCGCGCCGAGGTCGAGCGGCTCACCACGCGCATCCTCGAACTGCGGGACGCGTACTACGCGCGCGACACCGTGCTGGAAGACGACGCCACCTACGACGCCATGGTGCGGCGGCTCGAGCTCATCGAGCACGTGTATCCCGAGCTGCAGAGCCAGGACTCGCCGACCCAGACCGTCGGCGGCCAGGCCGACGCGAGCCTCTTCGCCCCGGTCGAGCACGCCGAGCGCATGCTCAGCCTCGACAACGTGTTCAGCGCCGACGAGTTCGCCGACTGGGCGGCGAAGGTCGAGCGCGACGCCGGGCGGCCGGTGCGCTGGCTGTGCGAACTGAAGATCGACGGGCTGGCCCTCAACCTGCGCTACGAGCGCGGGGTGCTCACCACGGCGGCCACGCGCGGCGACGGACGCGTGGGCGAAGACGTGACGGTCAACGTGCGGCAGGTGGCGGGCATCCCGCAGCGCCTGTTCGGCGGCCCCGGGCAACCGGCCACCGCCGACGGCCTGCCCGACCTCGTCGAGGTGCGCGGTGAGGTCTTCATTCCGAAGGCCGCCTTCGACGAGCTCAACGCCCTGCAGCGCGCGGCGGGCGAGCGCGAGTTCGCGAACCCGCGCAACGCCGCGAGCGGCAGCCTGCGCCAGAAGGCGGAGGGCAAGAACGACGAACAGCTCGCGAGAATGCGTGACCGGCTGAGCCGCCTCCGGATGCTCGTACACGGTATCGGCGCCTGGCCGAACCCGCCCGTCACCGCGCAGAGCGAGGTCTACGCGCTGCTGCAGGGCTGGGGTTTGCCGATCAGCAGCCACTACCGCGTGCACGACAGCGCCGCCGATGCGGCCGGGTTCATCGCCTTCCACGGCGAACACCGGCACGCTGTCGAGCACGAGATCGACGGCGTCGTCGTCAAGGTCGACGAGCTCGCCCTGCACGCCGAGCTCGGCGCGACGAGTCGTGCCCCGCGCTGGGCGATCGCCTACAAGTACCCGCCCGAGCAGGTGAATACGCGACTACTCGACATCGTCGTGAGTGTCGGCCGCACCGGCCGGGCCACCCCCTTTGCGGTCATGGAGAAGGTGCGTGTCGCCGGCAGCGAAGTGCGCCAGGCCACCCTGCACAACCAAGACGTCGTGAAAGCGAAGGGCGTGCTCATCGGCGACACGGTCGTGTTGCGCAAGGCCGGCGACGTCATCCCCGAGGTGCTCGGGCCCGTCGTCGAGTTGCGCGACGGCTCCGAGCGCGCGTTCGTCATGCCGACCAACTGCCCCGAGTGCGGCACCGAGCTGCGGCCGGCCAAAGAAGGCGACGTCGATCTGCGCTGCCCCAACGCCCGCAGCTGCCCCGCCCAGGTGCGCGGCCGTGTTGAGCACATCGGCAGCCGCGGCGCGCTCGACATCGAAGCGCTCGGCGAGGTTTCGGCCGCCGCACTCACCCAGCCCGACGTGCCCGCCGAGCCGCCCCTGCAGACCGAGGCGGGGCTGTTCGCGCTGACCGTCGACGACTTGCTTCCGATCGAAGTCGTGGTTCGGGATGCCGAGACCGGGCTGCCCAAGCTCGAAGCCGATGGCTCCGCACGTCGCCGGTCACCCTTCCGCCGCAATCCGACGGCCGCCGAGAAGAAGCAGGGGCTGGAGGGACCGCAGCCGAGCGCGGCCGCACTCACCCTTCTCGACGAGCTCGAGAAGGCAAAGAGCAAGCCGCTCTGGCGCCTGCTGGTCTCGCTCAACATCCGCCACGTCGGCCCGGTGGCCGCGCGGGCGCTCGCCGACTGGTTCGGTTCGCTCGACGCGATTCGCACGGCCAGCGTCGACGAGCTCGCCGCCGTCGACGGCGTCGGCACGATCATCGCCGAGGCCGTGCAGGAGTGGTTTGCCGTCGACTGGCACGTCGAGATCGTCGAGCGCTGGGCTGCCGCAGGCGTTCAGTTCGCCACCCTCGGCCACCCCGGCCCGGGTGCGGCGGCTGCCGCCGGGGGAGTGCTCGCCGGGCTCACCGTCGTCGCGACAGGAACGCTCGAGGGCTTCACGCGCGAGGGTGCCCAAGAGGCGATCATCGCCGCGGGCGGCAAAGCCGCCTCGAGCGTCTCGAAAAAGACCGACTTCGTGGCCGCCGGGCCCGGTGCGGGGTCGAAGCTACAGAAAGCGGAAGAACTGGGCGTGCGCATCATCGACGCCGCCCAATTCGCCATTCTCGTGCGTGAAGGGCCTGAGGCGTTGCGTGCGACAGACGCTGACGGCGGCTGATCGTCGCGTCGCGCATCCGAACCTCGCTGTATGTCGGCTGTGTAACGGGTTGGTGTCAGGCAGGAAGAATGTTCCGTCCACCCCCCAAAAGGGGCTAATTTTCGCCTAGCATGGCTTCACACCGACGGAGCCGCTTCGGGGGATGCCCGGGCTGTCGGTGGCAAAGGGGATCGGGCGTGCTGCTCAACGCGACCGCAGTGTTGATCGCCTCGCTCACCGTAACATCGGTGGCGGGGCCGGTCGGCGTGGGCGCGCCCGCTGCGCTGGCCAACCCCGCTGCGCTGGCCAATCCGGCTGCGCTCGCCAATCCGGCTGCGCTGGCCAATCCGGCTGCGCTCGAGAATCCTGCGTCCTTTGCGACGGTTGCCGGTAGCCCGGCGGCCAGCATTCTCGCGCCCGGTGAATCCCCCGCACGCCCCGCCTTCGAGCGGGCCCTCGACCTGTCCACCAGCACGCAACACGGCACCGCGGCCACTGCTCCCGCTACCCCCCTCACGGCGGAGAGTTTCGAGAACCTCACCGGTGCCCCCCTGTTGCACGCTCTCGCCGCGGCTCCCCCGGCCACAACGGCGAGACTTCTGGAGTCGAACCCCCAGCGACTCCAGACACTGCTGGCGGCACCACCCGAAGCCTCTCAGGTGAGCGGTTGGTGGACAGGCCTCGATGCTCGGGCGCAGCGCGCGTTGCTCAGCGCTGCGCCCGAGCTCGTCGGCAACCTCGACGGCATCCCCGTCGCGGTGCGCAACATGGCGAACCGCGACGTGCTGCGCTCGACCATTCGTGAGCTCGAACTCGACGGACTGCGGGAGGGTCGCACGGTCGCGGCCCACAACCTGCAGCGCCTGAAGATGCTCTACGGGGTGGCTGACGCTCTCGGCCCTGCCACCGCGAACCCGCCGCGCACCCTCCTGCAGCTGGACACCCACGGCCAAGGCAAGATGGCCATCGTGCTCGGCGACCTGGAGACTGCCGACTACGTCAGCTACCTCATGCCGGGCATGTTCATCTCCGTCGGTGGCAACGCCGTCGAGTGGACGGACACGGCCGCCCGCCTCTACGACGAGCAAGTGTCGTGGCTGTCGCTGCTCGCCGAGGCGGGTGCCGCCCAGGAGGTCGAAACGGTCGCCACCGTCGCGTGGATCGGCTACCAAACCCCCACCCTGCTGAACGTCGGCAGCCTCGACCTCGCCTACGAGGGTCGCGACGCCATCGCGCAGGCCGTCGACGGGCTGCAGACCCTGCGCGGCGACAACCAACCGCACATCGCGCTGCTGACACACTCGTACGGCTCGACCGCGGCCATGCTTGCCCTCGAAGACTCCACGACGGTGGATGCTCTCGCCATGGTTGGCTCACCCGGAGCCCCCGCCAACAGCGTCGATGACCTCAACGTGCGGGGCGACGTCTTCGTGGGCGAAGCCGCCTGGGACCCTATTCCGAACAGCGCGTTCTTTGGCACCGACCCGGGCAGCAGTGAGTTTGGGGCGCGCGTCATGAGCGTGGCCGGCACGGTCGATGTCATCACCAACCGCGTGCTCGCCGAGTCGATCGGCCACAACTATTACTTTGCGGCCGGCACCGAGTCGCTGCGCAACCTGGCCCTGATCGGCATCAACAAGAGCGAACTCGTCACCGACGGATCACAGCGCGACGAGGGTCGCACGCTCGCCCTCGTGCTCTGAGCGGGGGCGTACCCTGACAAGCATGGGCCGACACCGTCGTGGCGTCGCAGGCGTGATCGCGGGGGCGATTGCAGGCGTGCTCGCGCTCATGACCAGCCTGTCGTTGACCGGTTGCGTCGTCACCCCGGTGACCGAGGGCTCCGATACCGAAGCGCGCGACCGCTTCACCGCCATGCTGGAAGAGACGCAGCGGCTGATCGGTGGCGACTGGATCGTCGAAGACGACCCGACGCCCCGCGAATGCGTGGTGCCGCTCTGGGTGGCAGGTGAGCGGTATCCCGCGCTGCGCATTGGCGATGCTCCCGCCGTACCCTCGGCGGCCGTCGAACGGGTCGCGGAGGCGTGGACCGCCGACGGCATGCGCGTGACCCGCACCGACGTCGGCGACGTCATCGAGGTCAAGGGTGAGACTCTCGACGGCGAGGTGCTCGTTCTCCGCGTGAGTGGGAGCGCGAGCACCCTGCTCGGCGAAAGCGAGTGCCGCCCGCGCTGAGCATGCCAGCCTGCGTGCGTGGGCTCGGCGCTCAGCCCTCGGTTACCAGTTCGAACTCGAGGCGCACGTCACCGCCCCGCAGCACCATGGTGTCGGCGTCGACGCGGATTCCGCTGTCGACCTCGCCGAGCGCCTGCAGGTAGCGCGCTTCCTGTTGCATCACGCCGTCGTCGTCGCAGAACATCTCCGTCTGGAAGAGACCGTCGACGCTCACGGGCAATTCGTCGCCGTCGGTGATTCCGCCCAGCACGGTGCCGCCATAGTTATTGCAGCCAGCCGTTCCTCCGATCGTCGTGCCATCCACGGTGAGCGTGATGTCAACCGCGTTGGGGTCGAGTGCCCCGGCCGCGTCATCGGCGGAGACCAGAACCCAGTCGCCTTGCATCGGCGAGCTGCCGCTCTGAGCTGGTGCGGCGCACGACGCCAGAAGTGACGCGACGCCGACAAGGGCGATGATGACGCTGCCGCGTCGAACGATGGGTGGGATGGTCATGACGTCTCCTTGGTCGGTGGGGGCTGTTTCTGCCTTCACCTCCTCAGACGAACGGGAGGGCCGAACGGTTGGGGTGCGCTCAGTAGACTGGAGCATCCCCTGCCGATGGTCACCCTGGGAGTCCCATGTCTGAAATCACGCCCGAGCGCGTGGCGCACCTCGCCTCGCTCGCGCGCATCGCGCTGACACCCGACGAGATCTCTCGACTCACGGGCGAGCTGGGCGCGATCGTCGACTCGGTGGCGAAAGTGCAGCAGGTGGCGACGCCCGACGTGCCCGCGACCAGCCACCCGATTCCGCTCTCGGGCGGTATGCGCCCCGACGTGCCCGGCACCGCGCTGACGACAGAGCAAGCCCTGGCCGGGGCGCCGGACCACGACGGCAGCCGCTTCCGGGTGACGGCGATCCTGGGAGAAGAGCAGTGAGCGCCGAGCGGAGCAGCGACCTCATCCGGTCGACCGCCGCCGAGCTGGCCGCGCGTCTCGCCGCTGGCGAGGTGTCGAGTGTCGAGGTCACCCAGGCGCACCTCGACCGCATCGCTGCCGTTGATGGCGACGTTCACGCCTTCCTGCACGTCAATGCGGCTGCGCTCGAGACCGCCGCGCAGGTCGACGCCGACCGTGCCGCCGGGGTCGCACTGCCGCCGCTCGCCGGGGTGCCGATCGCGATCAAAGACGTGCTGTGCACGCTCGACATGCCGTCGACGTCGGGCTCGAAGATTCTCGAGGGCTGGGTGCCGCCGTACGACGCGACTGTTGTCGCGCGACTGCGCGCCGCCCGCATGATCCCGCTCGGCAAGACGAACATGGACGAGTTCGCGATGGGGTCGAGCACCGAGCACTCGGCCTTTGGTCCGACGCGGAATCCGTGGGATCTCGACCGCATTCCCGGTGGGTCGGGGGGTGGCTCGGCCGCTGCGGTGTCGGCGCTTGAGGCTCCCGTCGCTCTGGGGAGCGACACCGGCGGCAGCATCCGGCAGCCGGCCGCGGTCACCGGGTCGGTGGGTGTGAAGCCGACCTATGGCGGTGTGAGTCGGTACGGTGCGATCGCGCTCGCGTCGTCGCTCGACCAGGTTGGGCCGGTGTCGCGCACCGTTCTGGATGCTGCGCTCGTGCACGACGTCATCGGCGGGCATGACCCCCGCGACGCGACGAGCATTCCCGACGCGTGGCCCTCGATGGCGGATGCCGCGCGGCGCGGTGCGCGGGGTGACGTCCTCACGGGCCTGCGCGTCGGCGTGGTGAAAGAGCTCGACGGCGACGGCGAGGGTTTTCAGGCCGGGGTGCGGCAGCGGTTCACGGAGACTCTGGAGCTGCTCGCGGGTGCGGGTGCTGAGATCGTGGAGGTGAGTGCCCCGAACTTCGAGTACGCGGTTGCCGCCTACTACCTAATTCTGCCGGCAGAGGCGTCGAGCAACCTCGCAAAGTTTGATTCGGTGCGGTTCGGTTTGCGCGTTGACGTGCCGGGCGGAACAGTCGAAGACGTTATGGCCGCGACGCGTGAGGCGGGGTTCGGGCCGGAGGTGAAGCGTCGCATCATCCTGGGTACCTATGCGCTGTCGGCCGGCTACTACGACGCCTACTACGGCAGTGCGCAGAAGGTGCGCACGCTGATTCAGCGCGACTTCGCGAGTTGTTTTGCGCAGGCGGACATTCTGGTGTCGCCGAGCGCGCCGACGACCGCGTTCCGATTCGGGGAGAAGCTCGACGACCCGCTGGCGATGTACCTGAACGACGTGACGACGATTCCGGCGAACCTCGCGGGGGTGCCCGGAATGGGTCTGCCGATGGGGCTTGCGCCGGAGGACGGTCTGCCGACGGGCCTCCAGCTCATGGCCCCGGCGCGCGAGGATGCGCGGCTGTACGAGGCGGGTGCCGCGATCGAGGCGTTGCTCGAGGCGCACTGGGGTGCGCCGCTCTGGGCGCAGGCGCCCGCGCTACGCTCGGCCTGAGCCGCTCTGGTCCTGAGCCGGTTTGGTCCTGAGCCGGGTTGGGCCCGAGCCGCGCCCGGCCTGAGCCGGGTTTGGTCTGAGCTGCGCTGCGCCCGAGCCGCGACCGGCCGCTCTGGGCGCCGGCGCCGGCGCTACTCCCGGTCTGGGCTGCTCCGGGCCTGCACTGCGGATCGGCTCCGGTCAGACGGCGGTTCTGGCGTGGTCGAGCAAGCGCACCCGCTCCCGCTCCCGCTTTCGCTCCTGCTCGAGGATTGGGCTCTTGCTGGGGGCCGGGATGGGTCTTTGCTCGGGGTCGATCGTCTCGGGCGGAATCAGCACCAGTTCACCGGCCGGCCGACCATGCTCGTCATGTTGTCGTTCGAATCGCCAACCGTTGTTGTGCAGGAGCAGGTGGTGGTGTCGGCAGAGCAGCACGCCGTGCGACAGGTCGGTCGCCCCGCCTTCTGACCAGGGGATGATGTGGTGCGCTTCTGTCCAGGAGGGTGGGCGGTCGCAGCCGGGGAACCGGCACCCTCCGTCACGTGCGGCGAGGGCCACTCGCTGACGCCGGGTGTAGAGCCGCGTCTCGCGGCCGAGCGCGACAACATCGCCCCGAGGGTCGATGACGATGGGGATGACGCCGGAGGAGCATCCGTGTCGGTTAGCGGTGTCGATGCTGACAAGCTCGGTTTGGCCTTCGATGTGGGCGAGGCTGCGGCCGGTGCGCAGGTCGCGTTCGGCGACGATGATTTGGACGGCGGGGGAGCGGGTGCCGATCACGTCGGTCGGGGCGACGTCACCGCCGATGCGCACGAGGTCGACGAGGGCGTCGAGAGCGAGCTGTTCGGTGGTGCGGGTGTCACGCGTGATGCGTTCGGCGCGCTCCCGCTCGCTCGGGCTCACGAATCGCGGGCCTCCGCGCCGTGGAGAGGTCGCGCCGTCGACAGCGTCGCGCACCACCGCGGCCGACTCGGGGTCGAGGAGCCCGCTGAGGCGGGTCATGCCGTCAGCCTGGCGGCTGAGGTACAGGTATCGCCGCTCGCGCAGTGCCTGTTCGCGCTCGGCGACGTGCTCGGGCTGGCCGTCGAGGTCGAGCAGGGCGCGAGCGTTGCGCGCCCGCACGGCCAGTTGCTCGAGTGTCAGGAGAGTGGCTTCGGCCACCAACTGAGCAGCGGCGGTCGAAAGCTGTGCTGCGGTGACCTGCGGGTCGGGTTGCCCGAGAGCACGGGCGATGGTGTCGCCTGCCTCGACGGTGAGCCGGGCTTCCGCGACCGCGGCGGCAACCGAGTCGAGCCACGGGGCGGCGGCACGGGCCGCGACATCAGGGCTACCACTGCCGACACTGCCGGCACGACCAGCGGACTCAGACTCGAGGTCGCCGAGCATGGCACCAACGCGCACCAGGGCCGCGGCCTCCCGCGCGCTCGTCTGCGTGATGTGCTGAACGAGTTGGTGCGCCGTGCGTCGCCCTAACCGCTGGGCGAGACCGTCGTGCCCGAGCGAGTGATGCGAGCGACGTGCCATCTCTTCGGCGAGCACGGCGAGATTGGTGTCCGTACGCCGGCGCAGTTCGGCCAGTCGAGACTGCAACGAGAGCAGCGACTCGTCACTCAGCGCCGTGACGACGTCGGCTTCGACGCGCCCGAGTGGCGGCACCGCGAACACCGCCGTGGCCACTCCCAGGCCACTCGTCGCAGTGTTCGAATTGAGCATGCCCCATTCTCTCCCACATTAGAACTGGTGTACAGAGACTGAGAGAAACTCGTGGATAAGATTCCGCCCGGCGAGTCTGTGGAGGAGAGGTGCCCACCACCCGAGCTCCACCACCCGAGCCCCACCACCCGAGCCCCGCACACCCAAGCCCCACCACCCGAGCCCGCCCACCCGGCCCTTCCGCGCGGCGCAGGCGCAGCATCCCGTCGCCGTAGGATTGTCGGCATGGCGCGCGCAGACCTCATGGACTTCGATAAGGCCCTCGAGCTGTTCGAGCCGGTGCTCGGTTTCGAGGTGCACGTCGAACTCAGCACCAAGACAAAGATGTTCAGCGACGCGCCAAACCCCGCGTTCAGCGAGAACGCCATCACCGACCCGAACACCGCGATCACGCCCGTGTGCCTCGGCCTGCCGGGCAGCCTGCCGGTCGTCAACGAGCAGGCCGTGCGTTATTCGATCTCGCTGGGCCTCGCGCTCGGCTGCCAGATCGCGCCGATGAGCCGCTTCGCGCGCAAGAACTACTTCTACCCCGACCTGGCGAAGAACTACCAGATCAGCCAGTACGACGAGCCGATCGCCTTCGAGGGCACGCTCGAGGTCGAGCTGGAAGACGGCACGCTCGTGCAGGTGCCGATCGAGCGCGCGCACATGGAGGAAGACGCGGGCAAGCTGACGCACGTGGGCGGCTCGACGGGCCGTATCCAGGGTGCCGAGAGCTCGCTCGTCGACTACAACCGCGCGGGCGTTCCGCTGGTCGAGATCGTCACCAAGCCGATTGTCGGGGCCGAGCACCGCGCGCCCGAACTGGCGAAGGCCTACGTCAGCACGATCCGCGACATCGTGCGGGCGCTCGGCATCAGCGAGGCGCGCATGGAGCGCGGCAACCTGCGCTGCGATGCCAACGTGTCGCTGCGTCCCCGTGGAGAGCAGAAGCTGGGCATCCGCACCGAGACCAAGAACGTCAACTCGCTGCGCAGCGTCGAGCGGGCCGTGCGCTACGAGATCCAGCGTCAGGCCGCGATTCTCGCCAAGGGCGGCACGATCACGCAAGAGACCCGTCACTGGCACGAAGACACCGGCACGACGTCGCCCGGCCGCCCGAAGAGCGACGCCGACGACTACCGGTACTTCCCCGAGCCCGACCTGCTGCCGGTGGTTCCGTCGCCGGCGCTGATCGATGAGCTGCGGGATGCTCTGCCCGAGCCGCCCGCGGCCCGCCGCCGTCGCCTGAAAGAGGAGTGGGGGTTCACCGACCTCGAGTTCCGCGACGTGGTGAACTCGGGCCTGCTCGTCGAGGTGGCCGACACGGTCGCCGCCGGCGCGTCACCGCAGCAGGCCCGCAAGTGGTGGACGGGCGAGATCGCCCGCATCGCGAACGCGCAGGATGCGGAGCCGGGCTCTTTGATCAGCGCGAGTGACGTCGCCGCGGTCGTCGAGCTCGTCGAGTCGGGTGCTCTGACCGACCGCCTCGCTCGTCAGGTGGTCGAGGGTGTCATCGCGGGGGAGGGCACCCCGGCCGAGGTCGTCGAGTCACGCGGCCTGCAGGTCGTCTCGGACGACGGAGCGCTCATCGCGGCGATCGATGCGGCGCTCGCGGCGCAGCCGGATGTTCTCGAGAAGATCCGCGAGGGCAAAGTGCAGGCGGCCGGGGCCGTGATCGGTGCCGTCATGAAGTCAATGGGCGGCAAGGCCGATGCGGCGCGCGTGCGCGAGCTGGTGCTGGAGCGGGCTGGCGCTTCGAGTTAGGTCGGCCAAAGAGGCCCAAACGCCGCGCGATCGACGAAAGAATTCGCGACGCCGCCAATGTGCGGGTCGGCACCGTTAATGGCTTGTGCGTGACCCCAGCAACGGGCCGGTTTTTTCTCGAAGACGATCCTTTTCGACCCCTAATGGTCCGTTCCATCAGTGGCCCAAAGCGAATTCCTATCAAGTGTCAGAGAGCTTCGCGTAGGGTTGGCGCATGACCAGAGTGATCGTCGGAGTGTCCCTTGAGGGAACTGGGAACGCGCAGCCTCGGCTGACGAAGATGCTTGAAAAGCGCGGGTTTGCTCTCACTGGGGCAGCTACTCGAGAGGCCTCTCTCGCTTCGGCCACTGAGGCATACGTTGCAGGCCGCGCCGTTTCGGACTTCGCGGAGGCCGAGCGGGCCAAGTATCAGCTGGTCTCCCTCCGGCTCGACGTCTCAAAGTGAGCAACCACTGGCGGGAGTTACCCGACTACCCAGACCACGCGCGAACCCACCGGATCAATCCATTGATCGTGGTATCCGATTCTCGCTACCGCTTCCTTCGCGTCAGCACGGTGGTGAGGTGGCGGGAGCCAAACCCTTTCGACCAAGAGCCGGCAATCGTTGCCGAGCAGATCTTCGGTGACGGGCCACCGGACGACCTGATCGTCAGGTCTGAGCTGGAAAGGTGGTCGCGGGGTACAGAGTTGAGCGAATACCTGGGCCCCAAAGTTCGGCCCGGAAATCCAGACTTCGTCGGCACGGAGGTCCCAAACGCGGCGGCGGCGCTCATTCTCAAGCAGGCCTACCGCAGCGTGAGGAACGTCCTGAACGAGGCCGACGTATGGAAGAACAGTATGGCGAACATGATTGAGCGCGGCGTCCGATTGCATGCTGAGGTACTTCCCGAGCCGAGTGCTCTAGAGCTCGCGGCGCTTCACAATCTTGCAGTTTGGGAGTGGCGCACGGCTAATGAGCAGGAACTGAACCGAACCCTCCAAAGCCTGGGTGCCCTCCGCATATACGGTTCCCTTGCGCCGTCCTCTGAGGCTCTCGTCCGCGAGATTCATACAATCGCAACCACTACTCTCCGAGATGACTACTCGATCTCCTGAGCACCGCGCTGCGCTCCACTAGTCTGTCTAAGGCAATGGTGGCCTGCAGGTCGTCCCGGACAACAGCGCCCCCATCGCCACCATCGATGCGGCGCGCGCGGCGCTACCGGATGTTCTCGAGAAGGTCCGCGCCGGCAAGGTGCAGGCCTTCAGGCCCGTGATCGGCTCCGTCATGAAGTCGATGGGCGGCAAGGCCGATGCGGCGCGCGTGCGCGAGTTGGTGCTGGAGCGGGCGCAGGCCTAGTGGGTCCCGGGAGTCAGGCGAACCGACGGCCGACTCACCCGGAGCAAGGGCGAGTGACTGCGATCACTTCAACTTGTCGATGACGGACTTCACGAGATCGGTTGATCGTGACGTGTTCTTGAAAAGGCTCGTTACGTAATTCTGGGCGTATGTACTCTCCACAACATCGGCCACCGCAGCAAATGCCGCAACGACAAGGCCGGGGATTCGTTGGAGGAAGCCTTGAACCGTGGTGTCATCGTCAGTCTCGAGTGCCTTGCTGCCCCCGAGAGACTGCATCACTACATGGGTGATGACACGATTGCCCTGCACCAGGATCGCGAGCTCTCTCCCTGAGGCCCCCGTGCGGAGGTTCGCGATTTCGGCTTCAATAGCCCGGAATACCTCCACACTGTTCCAGAGTCTCCGAGCACTACAACTCGCGAAGAGCAAGCGGTAGTAGCGCCCTGTCGTGTCTTCGAGTCGACCGATCGCGCTCTTCGCCAACACCGCAAAGGTTGGGTCTGCCTCAGCGCAGGCCAACGCCACTAGCGCCTCTTGCAGTCCAACCCCCGAATCCGGCTCCGGTGGCTTTTCGCCACGCTTGAAGACATACTCCTTCTTTATTTCCAAACGCAATGCCTGCCGAAGTTCGTCTTGCTTGGGGTCGAGCGCGATGAAGTCACGGGCCTCGACGGAATTCTGGGTGTTCGTCGCGCGCGTGACTTCGGACGCGAAGTCTTCTGGCGCGCTGCTTAAGGAGATCAGTCGGACCCAAACGAGGGTCTTTTCTACCTCGGTCGGCTCACTCTTGTGTGCGAGCGCGAGGCTAGAAACCGTTTGTGCTCCGTTGACGATCGTGAGGCCCTCGACGCGAAACGTTCCAGTCAGCCGGTTCGAACCACCGAGAGCGGTCTTGCTGACCTTCTCGCAAAGTGCTGTAACGCCATTGTTGAAGTACCAAAACTGCTCTGGTGATCCCGTCGCAGTGTCGGAGATCGCTGCGTTTGTTGCGGTGTTGCCCAGCGCTTTTCTCAGATTGCTGTCGAACAGGCGGCCACCGTGTTCTTCGTACCAACGTGCGAGTGTCGCGCCGTCGATGAGTCCGTAATAGGCCTCGTACGGCTCAGTCACCCCGCCCCAACTCGCCAAGACAACGTCGAGATCAATCCTTGGGCCTGCGATATCTCGGCTAATGATCGACCGCAGCTCCTTCAGCCCGATCACCTGCACCTTGAGGATCTCAGCGGGATCGTTCATTTCATTGACTGCCTCGTCGACAGCTTCCTGGACCTCGCCACCCAGGACCGAGACACCCGTGGTCACCAGGATGAGTTCGACCGTGCACTCGACGTCGTCGATAACCTTCACGATGTCGGATTTCAATCGATCAAACTTTTTGTTGAACTTGTCGAATTGAAGGTCGGTGAGGTAGCCAATTCCGGCAAGAGTGTTGCGTGTGTCGCCGAGGCCAATAGACGCGGTACCCCCCTCGTGCCACTTGCTTTGAACGACGACGAGTCTCTTGGTCGAATGGTCAATGTAAACGGCGTCGATTCCGCAATCCTTCGACCCGTCCGTGACATGCGCGGCAGCGGTTTTGTCGTCAAGGCCTTCAACCGAAACCGTGAGCGCTAGGGCTGCGAGTGCGCGGGTCTTGATTGCAGCGGCGCGCTGTGCAGTGTCGGCGGTCTTGACGTCGCTCAGATCCAGGAATTGCTCGAACCTTCGAGCCATTTCCGCAGCAACGGGACGTACCGCCAGACTGGTCAAGCTAGACCTCCAAGACCGGCTGGGGGAGGGTAAGGATGCCGGGTTCACACAGCATACGAGATGAACTCATGGAATCGGGGATGAGTGAGTTGATCCAACCCACAACCCGTCGCGAGCGCGGGTCATGCCGACGTACAGCTCCCGCCGCTCGATCTCGCGCCGTTCGAGCGCGCCCTCGTCGAGGCCAGCGGCAGCGGGAGAGAGCAGTGACCCATCGACCCGCGCGAGCAGCACCTGCTTGAACTCGAGGCCCTTGGCGCGCTTGATCGTTCCGACCTTCACCAGGGGAGCGGCGGCGCCCGCATAGCTCTCCAGCTCGATGACGCCGAAGCCGGCGGCGCGCAGCGCGGCGAGCAGGGCGAGAGCATCCCGATTCGTCGCTGTCAGCACTCCGGTGTCGCCAGGGTCGACGCCCGACGCGACCAGCGTGCGCACGTGCGAGACGAGGGCGGCGTCGTGCGCGGCGAGCGACGGGAACGAGTGCAACGCGGGCGACGGGCCGGTGCGGATGACCTCGGCGGCAGCATCCGCCCGGCCGGGGCCGCCCTCGAGGTCGACGAACTCGTCACCGTCGACCACCTGCGCTGCGAACGCCGCGATCTCGCGGGTGTTGCGGTAGTTGGTGGCGAGCACGACGCCGCGACCGGCCACCGAGATGCCCGCCTCGGCGAGGGAGTATCCGCCGGGGTAGATGGTCTGCTGGCCGTCGCCGATGAGGGTGAGGCCGTCGGGGCGGTCGCCGACGACCGCGTGCAGCATGCGCAGCATCGCGCACGAGAGGTCTTGGGCCTCGTCGATGATGACGTGGTCAACGCCCTGCATCGGGGTCTCGCGCAGCGAAGCCTCGGCGCGCAGGATGAGGTCTTCGAAGTCGATCAGGCCGCGCTCGCGCAGCGCCGCCTCGTAGGCGAGGTGCAGCTGCCACACCGCCCGGCGCTGCTCGATGCGCAGCGGGCGGCGGCGCCCGGCACGCGGCAGGTCGGCGTACTGCTCGAAGGTCGTGAGCCCGCGACCCTTGATGACCTTCGCGATCTCGTCGCGCCAGTAGCGGCTGTTCGGGTCGAGGGCGCCGAGCGGGCCGTCTTTTCCCGCGCGGTTCCACGCATAGTTGAAGGCCTGGTTCGCCTCGTCGAAGCTGCCCCGCGGCACCCGCTGCCCGCGCTCACGCAGCACGCGCACCGCGAACGAGTGCACACCCGTGAACTCGACCCGCTCGACCACGTCGGGCGCCAGCCGGTGCAGCAGCGAACCGAGCACCGCCGGCAGCGTCTTGACGAACGTCGTCACCACCACGCGGCCCGTGGATGCTCGCGCCAAGTACGCCGCCCGATGCAGCCCCACCACCGTCTTGCCGGTACCCGCGGCGCCGCGGATTCTCGCCGGCCCCGAGAAGCTGCGCCGCACGAGCCGCGCCTGATCGGGGTGCAGAAAGGCCATCCACTCTTCGATCGGGGCGGCGAGCATCCCGGCCAGGAACGTCTCGGCCACCTCGTCAACCGTCAGCAGGGCGGGTTCGTCGAGCACCGGCTCGGGCACACTCAGGTCGAGCGGCACCGGCTCGTCGCCCAACACCGGGAAGTGCGTGTTGACCGCACCGAGCACGACCGCGAGCTGCCGCTCGGTCAGCCGCTCGCCAAAGCTGTTGATGAACGCGGATGCCCGCCTCTCGCCGACCACCACCAGGCCGCCCAGGCTCGCGAGCGGCACCGGGTTCATGGCGGAGCCCGCGAGCACCACGACCACGTGCACCTCACCCGGAGCGAGCCCCAGCTCGGCGAGCACCCCCTCGGTGCCCACCCCCACGTCGGCCAGCCCGCTCAGGTCATCGGTGACGTCGGCCTGCCCGCGAAAGACGCGCCCTCCCGCCACGGTCACGTCGCGCCAGCTCTTTGTGTCGACGATGAACACGCCGCCTGGCCCGACGAGCACGTGGTCGATCTGGCTGCGGCTGCCGCGCCGCGCGCCGGGCCACCCGCGGTCGTGCAAGAAGGTGTAGCCGCACGCGGTCAACGGCGCGAGCGTGCCAGCCACCTGCCGCTCGGTGCGGTGGCCGATCATCCATCGCTCGGCCTCGGCGCGGGCCAGCGCCGCGCGCTCCTCGTGGGCATCGGCGAGCGCCACCAGGCGGCGCGCTTCGGCACCCGCCGACCTGCCTGCCTCGCCCACGAATCCCCCTTGTGCGATGCCCCCGGATGCACCCCGCTCCATTCTGGCGAGGGATGCTCACTCGCCGTAACCCCCTGACTGAGGGTCGCCGCTGCGACTCGCGCCGCGCACGTGCATCATCGGCAACTCGCGTCGTGCGCTCGCGAGCGTCGATCGGTCACTCGTTGGCACGTTGCTCTGATCGACGCGCAACGAGTGACCGATCGACGCCGTTCGCAGCAGTGTTCCTCTCGCGGCACGTGCCGCGCGAGAGACACTGGCCAGGTCGACCGTCCGGCTGAGCGCCAGCGGGTGCGGGTTGCGCGCCGCATCATCCCGCGCAGCGAGCGCCCGGCCGTTGCGGCAGAATGACCGCGTGCGCGCATCCCGTGCCGGGGCAACCCCGGCGTACGAGTTCGACGCGGCCGTCTACGAGTGGGAGGGCCCCGCGGCCTGGCACTTCGTCACCGTGCCCATCGCGATCAGTGACGAGATCGCCGCGCGCACGCACGGCCTGACGACCGGGTTCGGCAGCGTGCGGGTGCGAGTGCGCATCGGCGGGAGCAGCTGGTCGACCAGCCTCTTTCCCGACTCCCAACAGCAGGCGTACCTGCTGCCGGTCAAGAAGTCGGTGCGGGTCGCAGAGGGGCTGGATGCGGGCACCATCGCGCACGTGCACCTCGAGCTCGCCGACGCGCGCCCCTGACGCCGTTCCGAACATCACGGCTGCGCGCGGTTTGGCGGCCCCGCGCCTCCGCCCTAGCCTGGAGGGCGATGACCGAGCGGGGGGATGCGGGCGCCGACGCGTTCGCGAGTGTGCTCGTCGCCGCACAGGCGGGAGCGAGTTGGGCCTGCACTCGCCTCTGGACCGACCACGCCCCCGGCGTCGCCGCCTTCCTCACCGCGCGCGGGTCCCGAGAACCCGACGACCTCACGAGCGACGTCTTTCTGACCGTGTTCGACCGCCTCGGCAGCTTTCGCGGCGACGCGGCCGCATTCCGATCGTTCGTCTTCTCCATCGCCTACCGCCGCCTCGTCGACGAACTACGGATGCGCAGCCGACGCGGAGAGACCGTCGAGCTGCTCGCCGAGGAGGACCCGCGGCGAGCATCCAGCGCCGAAGACGAGGCCGCCGCTCGCCTCGGTGACCAGCGAGCGCTCGCGCTCATCAACGACCTGCCCGCCGACCAGCGTGACGTCATGGTGCTGCGCATCGTCGCCGACCTCACCGTAGAACAGGTCGCGGCCGTGCTCGGCAAACGCGACGGCGCCGTCAAGGCCCTGCAGCGCCGGGCTCTCGAGCGCCTGCGAAAAAAACTTGCTCCGACCCGTACCCCTGGAGCCCGCTCGAGCGATAGCGGGAAGTGAGATGAGAAAGCACACAATCACCGACGCCGAGGCCGAGCAGCTGCTCGCGGGCACGACCCCCGAGGGTCGCCCCGAGTTCGCCATGCTCGCCGCTTCGATTGCCGACGTGCGCATCGTCTCGACGGTGGCCGCCCCGCAGCCCAGTGCTGCGCTCGCCGCCCGACTCGAAAGCCCGGTGCCGACCGATGGTGCCGCGGCTGCCGCAGAACAACCAAGGGGGATCAGAAAGATGGTCGCAACCATCGCAGGGCTCGGTGTCGCCGCTAAAGCGGCCGCCGCATCGGGTGTACTCGCGCTCGGACTCGTCGGCATCGGCGCGGCAGGGGCCGCGGGCGCTCTGCCGGCACCGGCTCAGAATGTTTTCGACGACGTCATCGCCACCGTGTTGCCGACTGACGACGAGACCGTCGGCGAGGGCGGTGTGGACGAGTGCGTCGTCGAGCCACCGGCCGACGGGGGTACCGACGGCAGCACCGATGGCGGCCTCACCGACGAGCAGCTCGAGGCGGAGCTGTATGGCACCGTTGACGACGGCACAGCAACCGGCGGCACCGAGACTGAAGGAACCGTGCCCGACGGCACCACCGAGTGCGTCGCGCCGCTGCCGGTCGGCTCGAAGGAGTTCAGCGAGTGGGTGCGCGAGGGTGCTCAAGACCCCAACAAGGTGGGCCGTGAGTTCGGCCAGGCCGTCTCCGAGCAGGCGCGCGAGCTGCGCGAGGAGAAGGCTGAGGAGCGCGCCGAGAACGGCCAGGGCAACAACGGCAACAGCAACGGCAACGGCAACCGTCCGGGTGCCGGCGATGACCCGGGCACCGATGAGGGCGCCGAGGAGGGCGACGGCACTGCAGACACGTCGCGCGAAGGCGGTAAGCCGGCGGGCACGCCCGGTGGTGGTCGCCCGTAATGGCCGCCTGACATGACGAGGGCCTCGGCACCCCGGTGGTGCTGAGGCCCTCGCTGTGTCGGTCGTGGGTGCCGATCAGGGCTTCGGGTCGAGCGCGTCGTACTCGCGCAGACTGCGGTAGATGCGCAGGAACATGCCGCTGATGACCATGATGATGAGGCCGCCCAGCAGGGGAGGAAACCAGAGCACGGCGGTGAAGCTGAGCACGCCGACGTAGAGGTCGCCCACGCGGGGGCCGCCGTTGACGACGACGGTGAACAGTCCCTGCAGTCGGCCGCGCATCGCGTCGGGCACGGCGGCCTGCAGCATCGTGGTGCGGTAGATCATGCTGACCGTGTCGGCGGCGCCCGAGAGGGCGAGGAGCAGCACGGCGATGACGAGGGCCACCAGGTTGGCCTCGGAGATATCGGTGCCGACGTCGTGCGGCAGCACCGTGGTGACGGCGAGCAGAACCCCGAGCATCAGGATGCTCGCTCCGTAGGCCGCGACCGCGACCACCATGCCGACCCCGTGCGCGCGCACCGCGCTGACCTTGCCGGAGAGGAGACCAAGCACGAGCATGCCGACCGCTCCGGCCGACGACAGGATTCCGACGGTGACCGCGCCGCCCCCGATGAGCATCGCCCCGATCGCGGGGAAGAGCACGCGCGGGTTGCCGAATGTCATGGCGACGATGTCAAGCACGAACGATGCGCGGATGTTCGGCGCGACCCGCAGAAACCGCCAGCCTTCGACAATCGAGCGCAGGTCGGCGCGGCGCCGGTCGCCGTCGGGCACCATCGCCGGCAGGGTGTACAGGCCCCAGAAGGCCGCGAGAAAGAGAAGCACGTCGACCGTGTAGGTGATGCCGAACCCGGCGTAGGCGACCAGCACGCCCGCGAGCGCGGGCCCGACGGTGAGTTGCACTCCCGCGCTGATGCCCCCGAGGGCTCCCGCGGCTGGCAGCAACTCGAGTCGCACGAGCCGCGGCACCATGGCCGAGCGGGCAACCTGCACCATGATCGCGGCCACCGAGTTGAGCGTGATGAACAGGTACAGCGGCGCGATGTCCGGCACGCCCATCCAGCTGTAGACGGCGATGGCGAGGGTCGAACCCCACGCGACGACCGCGGCGACGAGCGCGACGCGGCGGCGGTCGAAGCGGTCGGCGAGGGCTCCGCCGTAGAGCCCGAAGACGATCATCGGCACGAGGGCGAAGGCAGCGACGAGCGACACGGCGAAGGTTGAGGCGGTGCGCTCGTAGATGTCGAGCCCGACGGCGACGATTGTCATCTGACTGCCGATGCCGGTGATCGCTGCGCCGAGCCACATGCGGGCAAAGGCGGGGCTCTCGCGGAGCGGGCGGGTGTCGACGAGGTGGCCGCGACGCGCGGCGGGAGGGGCGGAGGACACAGTTCCTCCAGCGTACGCCCCTTCGACGTTATCGAGACACCGTCTCGGCGTGCTCCGCGTACCGGACGCCCGTCAGCGACTCCGAGACCTCCCACAGTCGCGCGAGCGCCGCGGCGTTGCGAGCCGTCCACGGAACCCACGCGGGGGCTGCCGCGCCGCGCACCTCGAACGTGCCATTCGGGCCGTAGTAGCCACCCGGCTCGGCGATCGGGCTCGCCGCCGCCACGAGCGCGGGCCGAATCCCCTCCTCAACCGTCTGCATGACCTGGTCAATACGCCGCTGGCGACTCTCGTCAACCGGCTCGCCGTCGCGTGGTCCGGTGATCTGCAGGTTGGTCGAGGTGCCGCCGGGGTGCGCCGCGACGCTCGTCACACCCCAGGCGCCGAGGTCGCTGCGGCGCTGTAACTCGCGCGCGAACGCGAGGTTGGCGAGCTTTGAGAGCGCGTAGGCACCCCAGGCCGAATACCGACGTTCGGCGTTGAGGTTATTCCACCGCCAGCGCCCGATGCGGGCGACAATGCTGCTCGTCGACACCACGCGCGAGGCGGCAGACTTCTGCAGCACGGGCATGAGCAGGCCGGTGAGGGCGAACGGGCCGAGGTGATTGCTGCCGAACTGCAGCTCGAAGCCGTCGGCTGTTTCGCGGCGATCCGGCACCGCCATGATGCCGGCGTTGTTGATCAGGATGTCCACCGCTCGCCCCTCATCGAGCAGGGTCTGCGCGGCCGCACGCACACTGCTGAGGTCGGCCAGGTCGCAGTCGAGCAGGCGCAGGCGCGCATCCGGATTCCGCCCGCATACCCCTTCGGCCGCGCGCTCGCCCTTCTCGCGGTTGCGCACCGCCATGACGATCTCGGCGCCCGCAGCCGCGAGCCGTTCGGTGAGGCCGAGCCCCAAGCCGCTGTTCGCGCCAGTGATGACGACGAGTCGTCCGGTCAGGTCGGGCGGGGTCGAGTCGAGCGCTGCGCGCGGCATGGGGTCTCCGTGATCGGGGAACGTGGTGCGGTCATCTCATCATTCGGAGCCGTGGCCGTGCTGGGAGCGGTGTTTGTCAGCGGCGGGGGCGCTCGAGCGCGCTGGCGCCGACGTGGGCGGCGAGCCACGCGACGACAGGCCGCCCGGCCTCCCAGATGCCCGCGATGCGGGCAGCCGGGTCGGCGGGCTCGGCACGCCCGTACACCTCGACGCCCTTCCAGCGCAGCCACGCAATGCGCGGGTGCTCGGGCGAGACGCCGCGCGGCGCCGTGACGAGGGGCTCGGGGTAGCCGCTCTTGAGCGTGCCGCCCGTGGCCTCGGCGCGCTCGACTGCGGTGGCGAAGGCCTCGCCGGCCGCGTCGTCGAGCAGTGCCTCGCGCCAGCGCGGCAGCTGATCGGGTGCGAGGTAGGGCATACCGCTGGAGGCGAGCAGCCCTCGCGCGTCGATCTGCAGGTATCGACCGGTGCCGTCGGATGCGATCCGGAGGGCTCCGAGAAAAGTCTTGAGTGGTCCGCGGTCTTTCGCGAAGCGAGTGTCGTTGTGTGGCCGGTAGACCTTCCACGCGGTCGGGTCGTCGTCGACGGCCGCGAGAAGGGCCAGGAGCGGCGCGCGCACCTCGTCGGCGTAGCGCTGCTTCTCGCGCGCCCAGAATTCGCGCGTGTTCTCGGCCGTGGCGCGCGCGAACCACTCGCTCGCGGCCACTAAGTTATGACTCACCATGTGTCACACGTTAGTTGTGGCACAGAGTGTGTCGCAACTGAGCTCGCCGGGAGGATGCTGTGGATGCTCGAATCACCCGCACCCGCACCGCGGTGCTCGACGCCGCGCGTGCGGTGCTGCTCGCCGACGGGCTGGCAGCGGTGACCCCCACCCGCGTCGCCGAGGTCAGTGGCGTCGCGCGGCGCACCATCTACCGGCACTGGCCGAGCCCCGACGACCTGCTGCACGACGCTCTCGCGGGCGCCAGCTTTCCGACCTATGAACGCACGGGCGACCTCGCCACTGATCTGCACGCCCACCTCGAGCAGTTGCGGGCGGCCCTCACCCACGGACCGCTGGCGTACATCCTGCACGCCCTCGGGGAGCGCGCCGCGATCGAACCCACCCTGGCCAGCCTGCGCGCGCGATTGGTCGACTCTGGGTGCGCGCCGCTGCGCGACCTTCTTGCCGAGCATGGCGCGTCGGTTCCGCTGATCGATGAGCTCGTGCTCGACCTTGAGGGTCCGGTGTTCTCGGCCGTACTCGTGCACGGCGTGCCCGTCACCGACGAGCACCTTGTGCGACTCGTGGCGACCACGACCGAACGCGTCGGTGCGTCGCGCGGCTCAGCTACCGCTCAGCCGCCGAGCAGCGCGTCTTCGGCCTCGTAGTCGAACCAACCGTCGGCGCCGTAGCGCTGCGCGAGGGCGGGGAATCGTTCGCGCCAGTCGCCGTCTCCGACCGATGCGATCATGTCGTCGATCGCGGGCCCGATCGTCGAGCGGTGGCTGCCGACCGGCACGTACCCGAGTTCGCGCCGCGCCGACTCCATGCTCAGGACGACCGGCGCCGGGGCTGCCCACGGAGTGCTGCCGATTGTGCTGTCGGGTCCGCCGGCGCCGCGCGGCAACAGCTCGAACTCGGCCGTGTGCCCCAGGTGCGCGAACACGGCCTGTCCGATCTCGAGAACCGTGGGCACCGGGTCGTCGACAGCGTTGAGCACGCGGCGGCCCGGATGCTCGCCCGCCAGTCGCGTCAACTCGGCGATCACGGCCGTCGCGGAGGTGCTGAAGCGGCTTTCGCCGCGGTCGATCAGGGGCACGCGGCGGCGGCCGTCGAGTGCGCGCTTGATGAAGTACCACTCGCGCAGTGCGGGCGAGCCGGGGCCGTGGATCGCGCCCGGCCGCAGGATCGTCACGGGCAGCCCGTCGACTGCCAGCAGCGCGCGCTCGAGCGCGGCCTTCTGCGGCGAATAGCCGTCGAGGTCCGCTTCCACGATCGGGTGCTCCTCGGTGATCGGCTCCGGAAATCGCGGGAAATCATCCTCACCGGTTGCCATGTCCATCCACGTGCCGTTGGTGCCGAGGTACACCGAGGCGGTCGAGATGATGACGAGAGACGCGAAGTCGCCCACCAGTGACGCGTAGGGCTCGGCATCGGCGGGCCCGAAGGCGACGCAGTCGAGCACGAGGTCGCGGCCGGCGGCGAGGGTTCGGAGGGCATCCGTGTCGCCGCGATCGAGAGGTGCCTCGGTGACGTGACCGCGCAGATCGGCGGGCAGCGGCCGACCGCCGCGGTGCGCGACCGTGACGTCGGCACCGGCGCTGAGCAGGGCGCGAGCCGTGGCGATGCCGATCTGGCCCGAGCCGCCCACCAGCAGGGCGTTCATGCGCATGCCGTCACTCTAGGCGCTAGATTCGCCGTACCGACCCCAGCGAGGAGCACTCATGGCAACGACCCAGCCCTTGACCCGCACCCAGACCCAGTCGAGCCTCGTCGCCGGCGCGGTCGCCCACACCATGTTTCAGGCGGGGTGGTTCGCGTTTGGCATGTCGCTTGCGGCCCTTGTTGCGACCGCGTTGTTCGGAAACATTGTCGGTGCGTTCACGCGGGCGCTCGGGGGCGACGACCCCAACGCCCTGCTGCGCGCCCTCGATGGCGGATCAGAGCTGCTGTTCTGGGTGGTCGTGTCGTTTCTGATCGGCAGTCTCATTCTTATTGGGCTGTCGATTCTCGTGAGCGGGTGGTTGCTGTCGGCCGCCGGTCTTCGAGCGCCGTGGAAGGTGACGATGGCGGCGATCGGTATTGCCGCGCTCGTCGACGTTGCATTTTTCTGGATTTATGTGGGGCTCGCCAATCTGCTCACCGAAAGCCGCATCGCGGGCCCGGTGCTCTTGACGCCCGTCATCGCGCTCGTCGGCGGCATCGTCATCGGTGCGCTGATCTGGTGGCTCTTGGCCTTGACCCGTCGCGAGAAGATCGGTGGAGCACGGGTGGATGCTCCCGTCTCGCCCGCGCCCGCCGCCGGCTCAGCGAAGAAGGTCGGCGAGTAGCGCGGTCAGCTCAGCCCGCATCTGCTCGCTCGTGATGCTGCGCGGGCCGTCACCCGACTGTGCTCCGTAGTCGCCGAAGCTCGCGTGGTTGGCGCCAGCAATCGTCACGAAGACGGCATCGGCCGGCAGCGAGTTCGCGTTGTCCGCGATGATGGCGGGCGTCGAGAGCGCGTCGTTTTCGCCCGCAACGCTGAGCACCGGCAGCCCTGAGTCGCTGATGTCGCCCGCACAGTAGCTGCCAAACAGCGCGAGCCCGGCCGCCTTTGACCCCGAAACCATCAGGCACGCACGCACGCCGCCGAGCGAGTGTCCGCCGACGAACCAGCGGTCGACGGTCGGAGCGGCACTCGTGAACTGGTCGAGGGTGCGCGTGTCGAAGAAGGCGAGGTTCAGGGTTGGCTCGGTGATGAGTACGGTCGCTCCGTGCTGCTCGACGATGCCGCTCAGCTGGTACATGTACGCGTGCGCCTGCACCCGGGCACCCGGCACGAAGACGAGCCCGGTGCCCTCCGCGTCGCCGCCGTTCACCGTCGGCGTCATCAGGATGCCCTCCGGCAGGTACTCGACCTCGATGGCGTCGTTCGCCCACACCGCGATCACCGGCTGGCGCTCGGCAAGATACGGAGTGTTCGCCCACATGACGAAACCGACGATCAGCAGGGCGAGGGCACTCAGCGCGCTCCAGCCAATCAGCCGCACGCGACGCCGTAGCAGCGAGGGGCGGCGGGCGGTCGACGTCGAGAGCGCACTAGTCATGCGTCATTATCTCGCCGCGACCTGGCAGAATAGGGGCATCATGAACCTCATCGCCGTGATCGTCTCCGTGGCCCTGTTCCTGTCGTCGTTCGTGCTGTTCGCTTACGCGTACGCCGTGCCGGAGGAGTGGGCGGCGCTGACGTTCTTCATCGGCATCATGGCGGTGTCGCTCTCGCTCGCAATCCCGTTCCACATTCTCGGGCACCGCGAGCGCAACTAGAGCCCCGCGCCGAACACTCGGCGGCCGCTCAGGCGGTGCGCATGATGTTCGCCGTGAACCGCTCGAGCCGCTGCTGTAGGCCCGCGCTTCGGCGGGCGACGACCTCGTCGCGCATGAGGGTGAGCTCGCTCGTGGTCGGCACCATGCGGATAATTGCTGAACACCCCAGGTCGTGGCAGATGTAGGTTCCCACCGAGTTGCCGTCGCGCCCGGCCTCGCCCCCGAGAGGGGCACTGAACATCACCACGTGTGTCGACGGCTGCGGCGTGTGGCACAGCGAGCACATTGCGCCAATGCCGGGGCGCAGGGTACTGCTCGCCGCGCGCAGCATGATGCCCACGACGCGGTCGTCGACCCAGTGCACGATGTAGCCGCGGGGTGAACCGGAGGGGTCGCGCCAACCCAGGTACTCGCGCTCGCTCCACAGGGTCTCGTGCAGACCCGGCAGGGGCATCCGCTCAATCTCTGCTTCGCTGGCGTTGACCATGCTGGTGCGGATCTGGTCGGCGGTGAGCTCTCTCATCACCCTTCAGGCTACGTCACACCCCTGTTCGCTCGCCGATAGGGTAACCGTCATGGCGACTCTTCCTCGGGCACTGCAGCCCCTGCGGAACGGGCAATATCGCGTGCTTGCTCTCGCCCTCGTGCTGTCACTGTTCGGCACCGGGGTGTGGCTGGTCGCCGTGGTCTGGCAGGTCATCGAACTGGGCGGCACGCCCGTCGACCTGTCGATTGTCGCGACGGCCGGCAGTATCGGCCTCGTGCTCGCCGTGCTCCTCGGCGGGGTCGCGGCCGATCGCATTCCGCAGAAGCGCATTCTCGCGGCCGTCGAGTCGATCAAGGCCGCGTCGGCCGTCACGATTGCCGTGCTCGCACTGACCGGCACCATCGAGGTCTGGCATCTCGCGGTGATCTCGCTCGTGCTCGGCATCGCCGATGGGTTCTTCTACCCGGCCTATTCGGCGTGGCTGCCGGCTCTGCTCCCCGCCGATGAGTTGCTCGCTGCCAACGGCATCGAAGGCGTGCTGCGGCCGTCGCTCATGAACGCCGCCGGGCCGGCCGCTGCAAGCGCGGCCATTGCCATCCTCTCGCCCGGGCTTGGCTTCGCGATCGTCGGTGTCACGCAGGCCGTTGCGGCGGTCCTGCTGGGCAGTATGCGGCTGACCCCCGTCCGCCGTGACCCCGACGCCGAGCCGACTCACCCCCTGCGGGCCGTGTGGGTCGATGTGCGTGACGGCGTTCGGTACATGGTGCGCACGCGCTGGTTGCTCGCCACCTTGCTCTACTCAGCCCTGCTCGTCCTCGCCATCATGGGGCCGATCGAAGTGCTGTTGCCGTTCGCTGTTCGCGACCAAACCGGGGGAGGGGCCGGGGCGTTCGCTCTCGCCCTCGCCGCCTTCGGCGTGGGCGGAGCGCTCGGGTCGATCGCCGTCGCCTCGCTCCGGCTTCCCCGCCGCTACTTGACGATCATGATCGCGGGCTGGGGTCTCGGGTGTGCGCCGCTGGTGGTCATCGGCCTCACCGATCAGCTCTGGGTGATGGTCATCGCCCTCTTCGTGTGTGGTGTGCTCTTCTCCGGCGCCACGGTGGTCTGGGGCACCCTGCTGCAACGACGTGTACCGCCCGAGATGCTCGGGCGGGTGTCGAGCCTCGACTTCTTCGTCTCCCTCGCGTTCATGCCGATCTCGATGGCGATCGCGGGCCCGGTCGGTGAACTCATCGGTATTCCGATTGCGTTCATTGCCGCCGGCATCCTGCCCGTCGTGCTCGCGGCCCTCACCCTGCTGATCGCGCGACTCGGGCCCGACGAGCTCGCGCACCCGCTGGAGTCGTCGGCGATGGTGACCTCGACAGAGACGGGGCCGATCGTCACCGGCCCGGGAGCGGCGAGCGGGTTGCAGCGCCCGGCCGATGAGGAGCATCCGTCGATCGACGCGCGCTGACGCCGGGTGGTGGGCTGTCGTCCACCGCGCGTTCATCTCGCACAGGGCTTGTGCGGCTGGCGTGTGGGCGATGCACTGCTGGCGCACGGCCCACAGAGGGGTGGGCAGCGCAGAGTCGGGGTGCGCGATTGGATCCGGCCGCGTCGGTGCCTCACGGCTCCGTCGACCACCGCACGAGAAGAGACTCCCATGGCCACTATCGTTGAAACCGCCGTCAGCGCCGGTTCGTTCACCACCCTCGTCGCCGCTGTCGGCGCTGCCGGCCTCGTCGACACGCTCAACGGCGAGGGCCCCTTCACGGTCTTCGCCCCGACCGACGACGCCTTCGCTGCACTGCCGGCGGGCACCGTCGAGGGGCTGCTTGCCGACATTCCGGCGCTCACCTCGATCTTGACGTTCCACGTCGTGCCCGGTGCGGTTCACGCCGCTGACCTTTCCGACGGCATGAAGGCGGCAACGGTCAACGGTGCGGAGCTCACCATCGACCTCACCGATGGCGTGAAGGTCAACGGCGCCACCGTCGTCACGGCCGACATCGTGTGCGATAACGGCGTGATCCACGTCATCGACGCGGTTCTGCTTCCGTAGTCACGACCGAGTCACGAACGGGGCGGCCCTTCGGGGCCGCCCCGTTCGTCGTGGGGGTGTCGGGGCGCGGTGCGCCCCGCATCCGATGCCGACCGGTCTGGTCGCTTAGGCCTGCAGAGCGAACTGCGCGTCGATGGTGATCGTGACCTCGTCGCCGAGCAGGAAGCCGCCGGTCTCGAGCGCGGCGTTCCAGCTCACGCCGAAGTCGTGCCGGTTGATGACGGCCGAACCGCTCGCTGCCGCTTTGACGTTGCCGTACGGGTCGGTCGCGATGCCGCCGAACTCGCCGGTGAGGGTGATGGGCTTGGTCACCCCGCGCAGGGTGAGGTCGCCGTCAAGCAGCAGGGCGTCGCCTTCGACCCGCAGGCCGGTCGACACAAACGTCATGGTCGGATGGTTCTCGATGTCGAAGAAGTCGTTGGTGCGCAGGTGGTTGTCACGGTCGGCGTTCTTGGTGTTGATCGACGCCATCTCCACGGTCACCTCGACCCGCGAGTCGTGCGGGTTTTCCGCGGCGGTGACGGTCGCGTCGAAGCGCTCGAAAACGCCCTTGACTTTGCTGATGGCGAGGTGGCGCACGCTGAAGCCGATCTCGGTGTGGGCGTGGTCGACGGTCCAGGTTCCGGTGCGGTAGCCGGCAATCGTGTCGGCGGTGAGGGTGGTCACGAGGCGTTCTCCTTACGTCGGTGGCGAGGTCGAGCCGGTCGGCTCTCGACGTCGCGCTCGATCCGCAGCATTCGATGCGAACGCATCGATGCGCGGCGACTCTTGACCCAACGCGATCGCGCTGACGGTCTATTCCCCGCTCCGACCGGTCGGCAAGGTGGGGTTGGATAAAGGGGTGGATGCTGCGCTCGCCGACCGACTGCGCTCCGACCTGCTCGCAGCCCGGTACACGGTCGACCGGCTGCGACAACTCTGGGGTGACGACGCCGACGCTGCCCTTTCACGCGGCGACCGCGTGCCCGCGGTGCGCGCGCTGCGGGGCTCCGACGACCCGGCGGCGGTGCTCGCCCGGCTCTTCCTCCTCGGAGAACCCGCCGATGACGCGACCCTCGACACAGCCCTGCCCGCTACCGGCGCGGCGGGCGCCCGCGCACTCGGAATCGTCGACGCCGACGGTCGTGCAGCCCTCGACGTGCGCCCCTCGGCGGCGATCGATGCGACCGGACCGGTCGACTGGTTGATCGTCTCCGACCTCGGGGAGACCGCTCTCGGCGGGCCGCTACCGCCCGAGCATGTGCTCGGGGTCGGTGGGGCGTCCATCACGCTGAGCGGGCTCATCCCGACGAGCCCCGTTGACACGGTGCTCGACCTCGGCACCGGCTGCGGCATCCAGGCCCTGCACGCTGCCCGCCACGCCGATCGCGTTGTCGCGACCGACATTTCGGCGCGGGCCCTCGAGCTCGCTTCCCTCACGCTTGCGCTCAACGGGGTGTCGCGCGTCGAACTACGGCAGGGTGACCTCTTCGCGCCCGTCACCGGCGAGCGATTCAACCGCATCGTCAGCAATCCGCCGTTCGTCATCACGCCGCGGGTCGAGAGCGTGCCGCTGTACGAGTACCGCGACGGCGGACGCGTCGGCGATGCGCTCGTCGAGGACGTCATTCGCGGCGCGGCCGAGCACCTCGTGCCGGGCGGCACCGCCCACCTCCTGGCGAATTGGGAGTACCGCGACGCGATGGCCGGTGATGGCCTCGCCCGCGTGCGGCGGTGGGCGGAGGAGGCCGGGCTCGAGGCCTGGGTGGTCGAGCGCGAGCGGCAGACGCCGGTCGCCTACGCGGCGACGTGGATTCGCGACGGTGGCACACGCGTCGGCACCCCCGAGTATGAGATGCTCGCGGAAGCCTGGCTCGACGACTTCGCCGCTCGGGGTGTCACCGCCGTCGGGTTCGGCTACGTGCTGCTGCGTCAGCCCGTTGACCCAACCGCGCCGCTGTTGCGACGCACCGAAGTGGTGAACTCGCCGCTCGGTTCAGCCCCCACGGGTATCGGCGACCACCTGCTCGCGTGTCTTGCCGCCCACGACCGCGTCGCGCGGCTCGACGACGCGGGTGTGGCCGCTGTGCGTTTCGCCGCCGCGCCCGACGTCACCGAGGAGCGCCACTACTGGCCCGGCGACGAAGGGCCCACCGTGATCCGGCTCCGGCAGGGTGGCGGCTTCGCGCGAACGATCGAGGCGGATGCTGCGCTCGCCGGACTCGTCGGCGCAAGCGACGGTGACCTCATGGTCGGAGCCATCGTGAGCGCCCTCGCCGACCTGCTCGAGGTCGACGAGGGCGCTCTGCGCGCGCAGCTGCTGCCGCAGGTGCGTGAGCTGGTGCTGACTGGGTTTCTGCTGCCGGCCTAGCCTTGCGACGGCGTGGCGCGGCGCAGGATGAGCCAGGCGGAGAGCCCGCAGAGGGCGGTCACGATCAGACTCCAGGCGGCTGTGCCGAGCACTCCGGCCCCCACGAAGAACGCGCCGACTTGCGGCCACGCGTCGAGCAGGGTGACGAGGGCGGCCCCGCCGATGACGACGAAGACCAGGCTTGCCCAGAACACGTACATACCGAGTGCGCGCCAGCGCACGTAGACGCTCGCCGTCGCGGCACCGATGCCGAAGAACAGCAGCATGAGCAGCAACCCAAGCCCGAAGGCTTCCGGCCACTCCGACCGCCAGATGGCGTCTGCACTGAAGAACTGCAGACCGATGCCCCAACCCGCCGTTGACTCTTCGACCCACGCGGCGGTTGCGAGAAGGGCGGCGTAGCCGACCGAGAGCACCAGTGCAAACACGCCGAACCCGAGAAGGAAGTCGCGCCGTGTCGAGCCGTAACCGAGCGCCAGCGGGAACGCCTGGTTGATGCTCTGCACGGCAACGACCAGCATGTAGACGAACAGGAAGAACGCACCGCCGTTGACGCCCACCGCCATCTCGCCCTCCGCCGGGATGTTCGCCCGCACGACTCCCCAGATGGCAAGGTTCATCAACACGATGATGCCGAGAATGAGCAGCGGCGTGTAGATCGCCGTCCAGGGGTTGGCGAACAACAGCCGAACGCTCGTCGCGACCCGGCTCGCGAGCGAGCGCGGCGCGAGGGTCAGCGGCGCGTCGGCGGCGGGCTCCGACGCGGGCCTGCTCGCGGGGTTGCTCGAAGCGGTGGTGGCGATCATCGAGTGACCTCCTCGTGCTCGGTGGGGGTGCCCCCGGTCTGACGGATGATGAGCTGCTGCAGCGAGACCGGCCCGACCTCGAGGCCGGCGGCCCGCGCCGACGCGGTGGCCTGCTCGGTGATGCCGGCGACCGTCGCGCTGACGAATCCACCCAGGCGCTCGCGGTGGATCACGTCGAGGCCCGCGACCGCCCGCTCGACAGCCTCGGCCGGGCCGGCGATGGTGGCGGCGTGGGCGCGGAGGGCATCCACGGGCGAATCGATGAGGATGCGGCCGTTGTCGATGACGAGAGCGTGCTCGAGCAGATCGGCCACCTCGTCGATGAGATGCGTCGAGAGGATGATCGTGCGCGGGTGCGTTGCGTAGTCGGCCAGTAGCCGGTCGTAGAACGCCTGCCGCGCGATCGCGTCAAGACCCAGGTACGGCTCGTCGAAGATCGTGATCGGCGCCCGCGAGGCGAGGCCGACGATGATGCCGACGCTCGACAGTTGCCCGCGCGAGAGCTTCTTGATGCGGCGATCGACGGGCAGCCGCAGTTCGATGGCCAGCTCGCGCGCAAAGTCGGCGTCCCAGTTCGGGAAGAAGCCGGGGGCCGCGGCGAAGACGTGCTTCGGCTTGAAGTCGTCGGGGTACCGCTGGCTCTCCTTGATGAAGCAGGTGTGCTGCAGCACGCGCGGGTTCTCGACGGGGCTCTCGCCCGCGATCGTGATCGAGCCGTCTGTCGCAAACTCCTGCCCGGTGAGCAGGTGCATGAGCGTGGTCTTGCCGGCACCGTTGCGGCCGAGTAGGCCCGTGATGGTGTTGCGCGCGAGCTGGAAGTCAACGCCGTCCACGGCTGTGACACCCCGATAGCGCTTCGTGAGGCCGCGCGCCTCGACGATGGTGGTCATGAGGGAGATTCCTTCCGGATGAGATCGATCAGGGCGGCGGCATCGAGCCCGAGGGCGGCACCCTCGCGCAGCAGCGGCCGCACGTACTCGGTGGAGAAGCGTGCCCGGCGCTCGCTGATCAGACGGTCGCGGGCGCCGTCGGCGACGAACATGCCGATGCCGCGGCGCTTGTAGAGCACCCCGGCATCGACGAGCAGGGTGATGCCCTTGAGCGCCGTGGCCGGGTTGATGCGGTGGAACGCCGCGAACTCGTTGATCGACGGAACCTGCTCGCCCTCGGGGAGCGAGCCATCGATGATCTGCCGTTCGACGAGTTCGGCGATCTGGAGGAAGATCGGTCGACCGTCGTCCACGCGACCCTCCCTTCTGTGTTGGTTACTTAGTCAAGTAACTAACCAGATAAGGATGCGCGCGTCAAGTCCTACCGCGAGCGAGCCCCCCAGCGCGGCACGGTGAGCACGATCGCCGCGGCACTGAGCACGACGCCGGTGAGACCGAAGACGAGGCTCGCCGGGCTCTGCACCCCGCCGGCGGGGAAGGGCAGCTCGTCGGGCAGGGAGTTGCCGACCGAGAAGTACGGCCCCCACGCGGCCACGACGATCACGCTTCCGGCGACGCAGGCCAGGGCGAGCATCCGCCGCGGCACGAGGTACCGGTCGGCGGCGACAGTGGGCCACAGCGCGAGCACGGCGACGCCCAGGGCGATCGCCAGCGACGCGACGACCCAGATCGTGAGGCCGACCTGGAACGTGAGTCGCGATGCGGTGCTCCACACCGCGTAGACCTCGTCGAGGGTCAGCTGCCCCTGCGCGATCGCGAGCGGCTGCTCGACGGACATCGCCCAGGCCCCGAGCGCGATGAGGCCGAGCAGGGCGGCCGCCGCACTGAGGCCGATCAGTCGGCGCTGCGCCCGCGTCTCCGGGCCCGACGGTGCCACGGACCCAGTGCCTGGTTCACCCACGACGGTGCCGTCGACAAGGATGATTCGCGGGCGCGCCGGGGCGGGTTTGTCGGCGTTCGCGCTCTCCGCTCTACCGGGCCAGCCCGGGGCATCGGGCACGGTCATCCCGTCGAGTTCTGCCATTAGCTCGCCGGAGACCGCGCCCTTCACACCGCGAACGATCGCGAGAGCGTTGAGCACGCCGCCCGTGATCACGAGCGCGAGTGCGAGCCAGAGCAGGCCGGTGGCCTCGTCACCCCCGCCCGCGGCGAACCAGCCAACCGCGGCGACGGGTGCCAACAGCAAACAGGTCAGTCCCCACCGAAAAAGATCTCCGCTGCGTCGCATCGCAACCCCCTCGCCTCGCGTGTCGTGGTGCCGCCACCCTAGTGCGCGAGCCGTAGTCTCGCCGGGTGCGTGACTATGGAGACGATGTGCTCTCCGGCGACTGGCGGTGGGTGGGGCGCCGGGTCGTGCCCGACGTGCCCGCCGAGGTCGGTCTCGTCGTCGAGCTTCCCGACGACGGAACGCCGAGTGCGGGGTGGGTCGGTTCCGTCGTCGCGGTGGATGCGGGAAACGTGCACCTCGAAGACCGCCACGCTCGCGTGCGCGCGTTCCCCCTCGGGGCCGGGTTCCTCGTCGACGGAGAACCCGTGCGGCTCGTCGCGCCGGCGGCCGCGCGCGCCGTATCCGGTGCCGCTCTCGCCGCCCGGGCCCGCACGGCGAGCGGCTCGTTCGCCGTCGAGGGCGCGCGGGCCCGCGTCGCGCGGGCCAGCCGCATCTGGGTCGAGGGGCAGCACGACGCCGAGCTCGTTGAGCAGGTCTGGGGCGACGACCTGAGGGTCGAGGGAGTGGTTGTTGAGCAGCTCGACGGCGCCGACCACCTTGCCGAGCTGCTCGTCGACTTCGCGCCCGCCGCGGGCCGCCGGGTCGGGGTGCTGCTCGACCACTGGGTTGCGGGATCGAAGGAGTCGCGACTGGCCGAGCAGGCGCTGGCGCGGGTGGATGCCCGCCACGTGCTCGTGATCGGGCATCCCTTCATCGACATCTGGCAGGCGGTTCGGCCGCAATCGCTCGGCATCGCGGCCTGGCCGGAGGTTCCTCGCGGTATCGACTGGAAGACCGGCACTTGCCGGGCGCTCGGCTGGCCGCACGCGACCCCCGCCGACCTCGCGGCGGCCTGGCGGCGCGTGCGCGGCGCGGTGCGCGGTTACGGCGACCTCGACCCGGCGCTGCTCGGGCGGGTGGAAGAGCTCATCGACTTCGTCACCGGCGACGAGTCGATGCAGGAATGACGAAAGCCGCCCCACTCCATTGAGGGACGGCTCTCGTGGTGTCGCGCGGGCAAGCCCGCGACGAACGCTCGCGGCGAAGGCTTAGAGCGGGCGGATGTTCTCGGCCTGCAGGCCCTTGGGGCCCTGGGCGACGTCGAACTCGACCTTCTGGTTCTCGTCGAGCGAGCGGTAGCCGCTGCTCTGGATGGCCGAGAAGTGCGCGAACACGTCGGCGCTTCCGTCATCGGGAGTGATGAAGCCGAAGCCCTTCTCGGCGTTGAACCACTTGACAGTGCCTGTCGTCATTGCTGACTCCTTGTTACTCACGGAGTTTCGACTGTCGAAACCACCAGTCGAACCACTCGTGAATCCTGCTCTATACGAGAGCACGTACTGCTTGCACCGCACGTCGGACCGCCGAGGCGTATCAACTTCGCTCATGACAGTAGTGCACGGGGGGCCCGGCAGGGGCATCCTTCACCGAGTTGTTACACGCGTTCTGCACAGCCGCCACCGAACCTGAGGTCGTACCGTGGGCGAACCGACCCCCGGAAGGACACCATGAGCTTCTTCGACCGCCTGTTTGGCGCGGCGACGCCGGAGCCTGAGCCGCGCCGCGCGGCGGTGCGCTCCGACGACGAGCGCGCCGTCGAACGCTACCGCTACCTGCTGCAGACGGCCCCGCCCGAGACGATCGAGCAGGTGCACACCGAAGCGTTCGAGAAACTGAGCCCCGAGCAACGGCGCCTCGTATACGACGAGCTCGCCCGCACCGCGCCCGCTGGCGAAGCCCCCGCCGACGACCAGCCGGCAACGCTCGCGCGCGCCGCGACCCGCTCAGAACTGCGCCAGCCCGGCACCATGGAACGGTCGCTCGCGGGCCCCTCCTTCGGTCAGATGGTCGGCGCCTCACTATTGGGCACGGTCGCGGGGTACGTCATCGGGTCGGCGCTCGCGAGCGCCTTTCTGCCGCCGATGGATGCGGGGCTCACCGATGCCGGAGCCGCCGACGCCGGTTCTGCTGACGCCGGCGCTACTGATGCCGGCGCTGCCGATGCCGGCGCTGGTGCCGATGCTGGCGGATTCGACGCGGGCGGGTTTGACGCCGGAGGTTTCGGCGACTTCGGCGACTTCGGGTTCTAGGGCGAGCTCGTGCCCCGCCCGAAGCGCATCGAACCGAAGCCCGGCCAAGAGTCGGTCTGGGACTACCCGCGCCCTCCGCGCGTCGAACCCGTGCACGCCCGGGTGACGGTCGAGCTCGGCGGGCAGGTGATCGCCGAAACGACTCGGGCGCTGCGCGTGCTCGAGACCAGTCATCCACCGGCGTACTACCTGCCGCCGGAGGATTTCGTGCCGGGCGCGCTCGTGCCGGGTGAGGGCTCGTCGTTCTGCGAGTTCAAGGGCCGCGCGGCCTACTACGACATCGTCGGCGGCGGAGTGCGCGCCGAGCGGGCGGGGTGGTACTACCCGAGCCCCAGTCGCGGCTTCGAGAGCATCGCTGGCTACGTGTCGGTGTATCCGGCCCGCATGGATCGCTGCACGGTCGACGGAGAGACGGTCGTGCCGCAGGAGGGCGGCTTCTACGGCGGTTGGATCACCGCCGCCATCGTCGGGCCGTTCAAGGGAGCCCCGGGAACTTTCGGCTGGTAGCCACGCGCTTTCGGCAGCCCGAACAGCGCACGGCGGCGTTGCTTGCCATCATGGGCGCGTGACCGACAGCACCGCCCGCCCCACCGCGCCCAGCGCCGCCGACATTCGGCGGTGGCGCCGTTACCTCGCCGACGAGCGGGCCGAGGCTGCCGTCTACCGAGACCTCGCCGCCAAGCGTCACGGCGAAGAACGCGCCATCTTGCTCGCTCTTGCCGACGCGGAATCTCGGCATGAGGCGCACTGGGTTGCCCTGCTCGGAGAGCATGCCGACGGCGTTCCGGCGGTCTCGCTGCGTACCCGCCTCCTCGCTCCGCTTGCCCGCCGTTTTGGCAGCGTCTTCGTTCTCGCACTCGCACAACGGGCCGAGAGTCGGTCGCCGTATGCGGTGGATGCCCATGCCACGCCCGCCATGGCCGCCGACGAGCGCATTCACGGTGAAGTGGTGCGCGGCCTCGCCGCTCGCGGACGGCAGCGGCTCTCGGGCACCTTCCGCGCGGCCGTGTTCGGTGCCAACGATGGGCTCGTCAGCAACCTCGCCCTCGTCATGGGAATCGGTGCGGCGGGGCTGGGGCCCGGCACCGTATTGCTCACCGGCCTCGCCGGCCTCCTGGCTGGCGCGCTCTCGATGGGCGCGGGGGAATACGTCTCGGTGCGATCGCAGCGCGAACTGCTCGATGCCTCCAGCCCTGACCCCGAGGCACACACCGCCCTGCCCCATCTCGATGTGGACGCCAACGAGTTGGCGCTCGTCTACCGCGCTCGGGGGATGAGCGAGGAGGACGCGGCCGAGCACGCGCGCGGCATCCTCGCCGATTACGACCCCGTGGCGGCCGCTGCGCGCGCAGCGGAAGCCGACGCTGAACAGCACGAGGCGATCGGCTCGGCGTGGGGTGCGGCGCTCTCGAGTTTCGCTTTCTTCGCTTCGGGAGCGATCATTCCGGTGGTTCCGTACCTGCTGGGCGCCGAGGGGGTTATCGCGATCGTCGCGGCGGCGGCGCTCGTGGGGGGAGCGTTGCTGTTGACCGGGGCGATTGTGGGCGTCCTGTCGGGTGGCTCACCGGTCAAGCGAGCGCTTCGGCAACTGGCCATCGGCTACGGGGCAGCCGCTGCGACGTACCTGCTCGGTCTTGCCTTCGGAACCACGCTCGCGTGAACGTTCGGGAACGAACAGGTTATTCATAGGTTGCGCGGAGATACTGGAGTGTTGGCTACGATGCTGACACGAACCCTCGCCGCTGTCGGCTGAGGCCGCCGGATTCGGTGTGGGGGTTCGCAAGATCCCGCTTCCGGTGCTCGTGTCGAGTGCCGCGGGGTCGCCCGCGCAATGACGTGCACTCACCGTGTCCACGGCCTGACGGTCGCCACCAGGAAGTGTCTCTTCTTCATGCTTCATCTCATCCATCCCGCGCTTTCGCGCGTCGCTGCACTCGAACCGCGACGACTCCGACACGACGCCCTGGTGGTTGCCGCTGTCGGAGTCGCTTTCGCCCTCCTTGTCAACGGCACCGTGTCGGCAACGCTGGCAACTGCCGCGGAAAATGCGGCTGCCCAGCCGCAAACGCAGCTGTTTGTTGCCGCACCTGACCCGCAGCCCTCCGCGCCGGAGGCCGGCCCTGCGCCGGAGGCCCTCGTGGCTGAGACCGGAGCGGACATCATGGCTGCGGGCGCCTCGACGTCGTCTCGGCCGGCGCGGGAAGAGTTCACGATCGACGTTCGGCCGCCGTTGATGTATCCGGTTGGGGCGGGTGCACCGGTCGGCAGTTCGTTCGGCATTCGCCCGTCGACCTGTGCGGGGTGCCCCTCCGTCCACAAGGGCGTTGACTGGACGCCGGGTTACGGTACGCCGGTCGTTGCCATGGCCGATGGCGTGGTCTCGCTCATCGGCAATCCGGGGAGCGACCTCGGAACGCACCTCGAGATCACGCACGTTATCGACGGGCGCAGCGTGACGAGTGTCTATGCGCACCTCATCGCGGGATCGATTCCGTGGGCCCTCGGTGACCGCGTGCGGGTGGGTGATCTGGTCGGCAATGTCGGCGCGACGGGCGTCACGGTCGGGGCGCACTTGCACTTCGAGCTTCGCGTCGATGGCGTGACTATTGACCCGGTGCCGTGGCTGAGGGCTAACGGGGCCCAGTAGCGGGTTGTGGCTCGACGAATCGCCGTCGTCACCAAACCGGTAGACCCTCGGGTTCCGAACTTCTTCTGCTTAGACTGACCCCACCGGGGTGGGCTCGTATGCCCCGCCGGTCCCTATGCAGGAGGAGACCGACCTATGCCGATCGTCACCGCACTTCGCGAGTTCGAGCTTGCGACCCGGCCGATTCATCCCGAGACCCGTGTTGCCTTGGATCGTCGCTGGGCCGAGCTTCCTGAGCACGCGAAGACTCCGGAGCAGTTGCTCGGGCGGTGTGCGGTGGGGTGTGAGGGTACGCACGGGGTCTTCCCGAAGTGCAACCTGACGTGCTCGCCGTGCTACCACTCGGCCGACGCCAACAAGGTGCGCATCGACGGCGACCACACCGTGACCGAGGTCACCAAGCAGATGGCACTCTTGCGTCAGATCCGCGGCCCGCGCGCCCACGCACAACTCATCGGTGGTGAGGTCAGCCTGTTGCCGCCGAAGGCCCACCGAGACACGCTCAAGGCCATGCGCGCGGTCGGCCGCGAGCCGATGTCGATGACGCACGGCGACTTCGATTATGAGTACCTCATGGACGTCGTCCTCGACGACGACGGCAAACCCGCTTTCAAGAAGGTGTCGTTCGCGGCGCACTTCGACTCGCTCATGCGCGGTCGCCGTGGTGCGGTTCGCCCGCGCAGCGAGGCCGAGCTGAACCCCTTCCGCGAGAAGTTCGCACAGATGTTCATCGACCTCAAGGCGCAGACCGGTGTGCAGTCGTACCTGGCCCACAACATGACGGTCACGCCGACCAACCTCGACGAGGTCGAGCAGGTCACCCGCGACGTGCTCGCCATGCCCTACGACATGATGTCGTTCCAGCCCGCGGCCTTCATCGGTGACGACCGCCGTTGGAAGGAGAACTTCCAGGAGGTCACGATCGATGCCGTGTGGGAGCGCATCGAGGCTGGCGCGGGCCAGAAGCTGCCGCACAAGGCGGTGCAGTTCGGTGACCCGCGGTGCAACCGCCACACCGTGGGCGTCATGGTCGACGGACGATTCGCGTCGGTGCTCGACGCCGACGAGCCGAAAGACATCGCCGCGCGCGACCGCTTCCTCAAGCACTACGGCGGCATGATCTTTGGCGACATTCCACGGTGGGCGCTCACGATCAAAGTGATGCGCGCGATTCTGAGCCACCCGCAAGACATCGTGCCTCTCGTCGGCCTCCTGCGTCGCATCGTGCGTCGTGGCGGGGGCCTGCGGGCGGTCGTGCGCGCCGCTCGCCGCGGCACGGTGAGCTTCAAGACGTTCGTCGTGCACAACTTCATGGACGCCGAGCAGGTGAAGCCCGCCTGGGACATGATGAAGAAGGGCATCGTCGCCGACGACCCGAAGCTCAAGGAGACACAGGAGCGCCTGGGCGCGTGCATGTACGCGATGTCGCACCCCGAGACGGGCGAGCTGGTTCCCGCGTGCGCACAGCACTCCGTGCTCGACCCGATCGAGAACATCGGCCTGCGTAAACTGCTGCCGCTTGAGCCCAAGTCGGAACGCCGCACGGGTATCTCTAACGGCAAGGTTGACGAGCTCGTCGCGGGCAACACTTCCCGCTGGTAGTACCCGAGGGGGCCTAGCGCACGACGCTACAGGCGGAGCGCGGCACGAGGGCCGTCGCCCGTTCACCGACCGCAAGGGGCCGGCTGGTGGGAATCTCCGCGCTGAGGATTGGCGGTGCTTCCGTGCGCGCTCCGTCGGGTTCACCGAGCGCGAGCAGAACCTCCGATCGAGGGCCACGGATGCGGCGCTCTGCCACCACCACCGGCACCGCCGCGAATCCCGCGGGCGCTCGGGTTCCCGCTCCCGCGACCTGCACGGCCTCCTGCCGCACGACCAGCGTGCCCGGCCCGTCGAGCCATTCGTCGCCGTCAGGCGCTGCGATTCTGCCGGCGGCGGAGACGTGGACGCCGCGCGCCACCTCTCCAGGCACCTCGTTGCGGCCACCCATCAGACGCGCGACACTCAGCGACGCGGGCCGCGTGTAGAGACGTTCCACCGTGTCGTGCTGCAGCAGTCGGCCGTGCTCCAGCAGCGCAACCCGGTCGGCTACGGTCGCCGCCTCCTCCCGGTCGTGGGTCACGATGACAACCGTGGGGGCGAGCTGTGCGCGAATTGCGGCGAGGAGGGCGTGCATGTCCGATCGCAGTTCGGGGTCCAGCGCACTGAACGGTTCATCGAGCAGGAGCACGCGTGGTCGAGCAGCGAGTGCGCGTGCGATCGCCACACGCTGTTCCTGGCCGCCCGAAAGAGCAGTGACCGGTCGAGTGCCGAAGCCCTCCAGTTGGACGAGTTCGAGGAACTGCCGCGCGTCGGCCCGGGCCTCCCGTCGAGGCTGGCCCGCCACCGTCGCCGCGAAGGCGACGTTGTCGAGAACGCTGAGGTGCGGAAAGAGCAGCGGACGCTGGAAGACCATCGCCATTCCGCGTCGCTCGGGCGCGACCCCGGCAACGTCGGTGCCGTCAACGAGGATGCGGCCGGCCGTGGGCACGTCAAGCCCCGCGATCGACCGTAGCACGGTCGACTTCCCCGAGCCGGAGGGCCCCAAAACGGCCAGGCACTCACCGGCAGCAACGGCGAACGACACGGCGTCGACAGCGGGCCGCTCTCGGTCAACGAAGACTTTCGTGATGGCGTCGAGGGTCAGGGATGCACTCACGGCGCGCCTTTCGGGGAACGACTCGGGGTTGGCCCGCTGAAGCGAGCAGTGGGGTAGCGCCGACCGAAACGGCCCAGCGCGAGCAGCAGCAGAAGGGGAGGGATGATCGCCGCGAGCGAGAGGACGGCGACGACCGCTTCGTTGCCAATGCCGGCAGCGTATGACCCCACGAGCAGGGGCAGGGTGACGAGCGTGCCGCCGCCGACGAGAACCGTCACCACGTAGTCGCTCCAGCCGACGAGGAAGGCGAGGAACGCCGCGCGCGCAAGCCCCGGGGCGACGAGGGGCAGGTGGACGCGGACCAGCACGGTGAGCGGTCCGGCCCCCAGGGTGCGAGCTTCTTCCTCGAAGGCGAGGTCGTGCGCGGCGTAGGCCACGCGCATGGTGTACACCGTGTATGGCAGGGCGGCGGCGACAAGAAGCAGCAGCACGGCGAGGGGGGCAGGCACGCGTGCGCGCAGCAATAACACGGTGAGACCCATCACCGCGACAAACGCGGGGAGGGCGAGCGGTGCGAGCAGCAGTGCGCTCATGAGGCGCGGCGCGGGCACGATGCCGAGCGTCAGCCCGCGAGCGGCGAGTGCGCCCAGAGGGGTGGCAATCGCGGCGACCGCGAGCCCGAGGAGCAGCGACCGCCCGAATGCCGGCCCAGCACCCTGCGCGAGCGCTGTCATCAGGCCGTCGAGACCCCATTCCGTCGGAAGTGGCGCCGGAAACGACCAACGATTCGCGATCGACCACAGCAGCAGCGGCAGGATCGGCAGCGCAAACCAGACGGCAAGGATGGCCGAGAGCATGATCCTCAGCGCCCTGCCGCTCGGCCGCGGTCGCATGAGACCACGCGAGCGCGTCGTCCGGTCGTCGGGCGTGACCCGCTGACCGTAGGGGATCATCATCACCACGAGCGCATCACCGCCATCACAGCATCACCGCCACAGCGGCGTCCGCCGCACGATCGTCATACCAGTCGCCACCACGAGCAGCGAGATCAGGGTGGTCACGACGGCGACGGCCGCGGCCTCGGGCCGAGCCGTGAGCGTCACCGAGTTGAACAGGCGAAAGGCGAGCACGGGCAGCGGTTCAGGGTAGGGGCGGCCCAGCAACCAGGCCACCTCGTACGACCCGAGGGTGTACACGAAGATGATGACCGCACTCACAACCACCGCTGGCGTCGCCAACGGAATCACCACGTGACGCAGTCGACGGGCTCGGGAGGCTCCGAGCAGAGCGGCCGTCTCGTCGTAGCGCGCGACGCGCGTCGCGAGCACGCCGGCGACGACGAGGGCCACGAAGGCCGACTCCTTCCAGGTGTACTCGAGCACGACGGCTACCCACCACGGCCCGCCGACGAAGTCAGGCCAGGTCGCAGAGTCGAGACCGAGCATCCGCGGCAGAATGCCGGCGTCGGCGATCAGGAGGCCGACGGCCGCCGCCCCGACCAGGTGCGGAATCGGAATGGTGAGGGCGCTCAGAGCGGCGACGAGGCGACCCGTGATGCGGCCCTGGCTCACGATGATGGCCGCGGTGAGTCCGATGACGCATGACAACACGGTCGAGGCTGTTGCGATCGCGAGCGAGAGGCCGAGGCCGAGCCACAATTCGCCCGCGTTCGCCCCGTAGGCGTCGAAGCTGAGCCGGGCCTCGCCGACCAACGGCATCAGGCCCAGGCTCTGGATGATCGCCATGCCGGTGCCGCCGATGACAACGATCCCGGCCACGATGACGGCGGGTGCGACCAGGAGCAGGCCGCGCAGGGCCCGCCGGTCGCCCCGGGGTCGGGGCGCGACGAGCGCACCCGGCCCCGGAGTTTCCAGCATGATGGGGGTTTCGGCGTTACTGAGTCAGGACGAGCCGGCGCCACAGCTCGTCAATCGGCGTCACCCAGGCGGAAGCCAGTTCGGGGTTGGCGTTCTTGCTCAGCACGTCATAGCTCGGCACGACCGGCGAGGCGGGAAGAGCCTCAAACAGGGCGCGCTGTTCGTCGCTCAACCGGTCGAGGGTGAGCACCGTGAACTGTCCCCACACGTCGGGCTGCGCCTTGGCGACCTGCTGTTCGACCGAGAGGGCGAGGTTCGCCACCACCATGGCACCCGCCTTGCTGCCGGAGGTCGAGGCTAGACCGAGGAAGCTCGCGTTGCCGACGGTGCCCTCCTCGAGGGTGAGCACGGTGGTGCCGGCCGGGTACGTGCCATCGGCGACCAGCTGCGTGAGCGTTGCCGGGCCGTAGGTCATCGTGAAGTCGACCTCACCGTTCGCGAAGAGCTCGTTGAGCTCGTTGGAGTTCTGCGGGTACGTGGTGCCCTCGCGCCAGAGGAACGGCTCGAGCGCCTGGAGTCGCTCGATCAGAGCCGGCGTGTACTCGTCGAACGCCTCGTCGCTGTAGGCGAGCGGCACCTGGTCAGGGCCGCCATTGACCGCGTAAAGAACCTCACGCACGAACACTGAACCCGTGAAGTCCGGCGGCGCGGGGTAGGTGAAACGGCCCGGGTTCTGTTCGATCCACGCGAATAATTCGTCGTAGTTCGTCGGAACGTCGGTGACGGTGTCGCTGTTGTAGACGAGCGTGAACTGAGCCTTGTGCCAGGGTGCCTCGCAGCCGTCAACCGGGGTGCCGAAGTCGTTCAGCAGCAGCGGGTCGGCCGGGTCAGTGAGGGCCATGTTCGGCAGCAGGTCTGTCCACCCGCACTCCCACGCTCCGGCCTCCTTGCCGGTGCCGAAGTTGTTGCCATTCACCCAGACGAGGTCGACTTCGCCGTCAGTCTCGCCGGCCTGCACTTCGCTGAGAATGCGGTTGAGAGCGTCGGGGGTGTCGGCGATCGGCACCTGCTCGAGTGTCACGCCGAGTTCGGCGGCGGCTGGCACGAGCACGTCGTTGACGTAGCGGTTGCCTTGCTCGTCGCCACCGTACATCCAGAGCTTGACGGTCTGGCCTTCGGCGGCGGCAACCACCTCGTCCCAGGTCGCGTATTGCTGGTCATCAGCGGCCGCGGCCGAGCACGCTGCCAACGGCAGCGTCACGGCCATCGCGAGCACGGCGGCGACGCCACGGCGGCGGGGAGGGGTGCGATTCATGCGAGTCTCCTGGGTCGAACATGCTGGGCAGGGAAGGCAGTGGGTGCGTGCACTACGACTCATAGACTTACGCACCATGAGCGCCGCACCCGGTTCCGACACGACAACTCGTGACGGTCGCGGTCGAGCCGTGCTGGCTCGCGCAATCGCTCTCGTGATGTTCGTCGCCGTCGCCGTCGCGGTTGGGGTGGTTGTTCCGCTTCCGACAGCGGAGCAGATCCGCGCTGCGCTCGAAAGCTGGGGGCCCCTCGCCGCGATCACCTTCGTGCTGCTGTATGGCGCCATCACCCTCACTCCGGCGCCGAAGAACCTGCTCTCGATCGCGGCGGGCCTGGTGTTCGGATTCGGTCCCGGCGTTGTCCTCGTCTACCTCGGTGCGCTGGTGGGCGCGGCTGCCGCGTTTGGCCTTGGTCGGTGGTTGGGGCGCGAGGCGGTCGAGCGGCGCACGGGGGCTCGCGTTGACGCCCTCGACGCGGTTCTCCGTCGCCGCGGGCTCGCGGCGGTGATCGGGGTGCGGCTGATCCCGATCATCCCGTTCACGGCAGTGAACTATGCGGCCGGGCTCACCGCTGTTCGCGCGCGCGATTACGCACTCGGCACCGCGCTGGGAATCATTCCGGGAACTGCCGCCTACGTGGCGCTCGGCGCCTACGGGCTCGAGCTGCAGTGGCCCGCCTGGGTTGCCATCGGCGTGCTCGGGGCTCTCACGCTCGCCGGCGCTCTGGGCGCGGGTCGTGTTCGGGCCGCGCGGCGTCGGGCCGACGCGTCGCGCGGAAACGAACCGGTCGCTGTCAGCTCCTCGCGTGAGGAGGCGACAAAGCCTGATGCTTGATCGACCGATGCGCGCTCTCGTGGAGAAGCCGGTGGCGGCGCTCGCGGCGACCCTCGATCGCCCGGGCATCACCCCCGACGGTCTCACCCTTGTCGGCCTGGGCGTCGGTCTTGCCTCGGCCATCGCCGCGGGCCTCCAGGCCTGGGTGCTGGCCCTCATTCTGTGGCTGGTCTCGCGAGTGATCGACGGGGTGGACGGCGCGTTGGCTCGGCGTCGTCGCGCCGCGCTCGCTTCCACGAATGCTCACGGCAGTGCTCCGGCCTCCGAAGCGGGTGGCTTCCTCGACATCACGGCCGACTTCGTCGTCTACGGTGCGACGGTGGTCGGCGTGGCCATTGGTGCGGCTATCGGGTTTGACGCCCCCTGGTGGCCCTTCCTGCTCGTGTTGCTCGTGTACTACGTCAACGGTGCAGCCTTCCTGGCGTTCTCCTCGATCGCCGAGCGCACCGGCCGCCGCATCGACGACGGACGGTCGCTGTCATTCATTGGCCGTATTGCCGAAGGAACCGAGACGATCGCGGTGCACGCTCTGTGGCTGATCGTTCCGTTCTGGGCGGCCCCCATCGCGGTGGCGTGGGCCGTGGTGGTCGGCATCAGCGCGGCCCAGCGCATTGTCGTCGGGTACCGTGCGCTGCGGTAGTGCAATCGGCGACGTCGCCGATCGCACGGCGGTCAGCGGGTGACGAGCCGCCGGAGAGCGGCGAGGAGGCTGATGACCCGGGCAGTGCTGCCCCGCTGGAGGCGGTCGCGCACGTCGGCGATCGCGGCGTTCCAGAGCGCGTCGCTATAGGTCGGGTACGGATGCGTCGCCGCGGCGAGATCGTGCACCCGCATGCCGTGCCGCACCGCGAGAGCAGCCTCGCCGATGGTCTCGCCCGCTCGCGGGCCGACAACGAGTGCGCCGCGAATCCGGCCGCGACGATCGACTGCGATGCGGGTGAGGCCCGCCGTCTCGCCCTCGGCGATAGGGCGGTCGGTGTGCGCGTGCTCGATCTCACGCACGATGAGACCCCGCTCGGCGGCCCCGTCGGTGGAAACCCCCACGACCGCGACTTCGGGATGCGTAAAGGTGACCCGCGGAACAGCCGCGTCATCGACTCTGCGACGCAATCCGAGCGCGGCGTTGGTCGCCGCGATGCTCCCGTTGACGCCCGCGATGTGCGTGAACTGGGGGAGCCCGCTCACGTCGCCGGCCGCCCAGATGCGACGATCGGCCGTGCGCAGCGAGGCGTCGACGGCGACGAAACCGCGGTCGTCGAGCGTCACTCCCGTTGATTCCAGGCCGAGACCGTCGAGCCGCGGCCGGCGCCCGAGGGCCACGAGCATCCGATCGAATTCGACCGTACTGCCGTCACTGAGGTGTGCCGTGCCGCCGAGCCTATCGCGGGCCGGCTCGATGCGGTCAACCGTGGTGCCCAGACGCAGCGTCACCCCGTCAGCAGCCATAGCTGCCCCGACCAGCTCGCCGGCAACGGCGTCTTCTTTCGGCAAGATTCGCGCGCCGCGGTGCACGAGCGTCACGTGTGACCCCAGCCGGGCGAACGCTTGGCTGAGCTCGCACCCGATTGCGCCTGCCCCGAGAACCAACAATCGTTCGGGTTGCTCCTCGAGTTCCCAGACGTCGTCGCTGGAAAGCACCGCGAGACTGTCGGCCCCAGGGATGGTGGGGACAACGGGCGATGACCCCGTGGCAATGATGGCCTGGCCGTAGCGCACCTCGTGGGACGAGCCGTCTGGCAGGGTCACGCTCAGGCGCCGAGGCCCGTCGAACCGGGCAGAGCCGAGGACGACGCGCGCGCCCGTTTCTTCCACGGCCTCGGCGGAATCCGCTGGCTCGATGGTGCTGATCGCTTTCCGCACGTGGGCCATCACCGCCGAGAAGTCGACCGTCACCGAACTCGCTGTCACTCCCACGCGGGCGCCGGTTCGGCTGCCGTGGGCGATAGCGGCGGCCGCAATGAGCGACTTCGAGGGTACGCAGCCGGTCCACAGGCAATCACCCCCCATGCGGTGGCGCTCGACCAGGAGTGTCGAGACGCCAAAGCGCGCGGCGGTCTTGGCGGCCACGAGGCCGGCGGTTCCTCCACCAATCACGACGAGGTCGACAACGGCGGGCACGTCTTGAGCACGGGTCATGGGGTGAGAGTAACGGCACCGCGGGTTGTTACCCTGACACGGGCCAACGTCTTGTCGGCCCGTCGTCTACGGAGATCGGCGGCCGCCGACCGGGAGCGTGACCATGTCAGGGCGCGAGCGATACCGATCCGGAGCGCGACTGTATGACCTGCTCTCGCTCGAGCGACCGATTTACGGACGCGCCCGCAGGGCTGCTCTCGCCTTGCTCGCCCTGCGGCCGGGTGACCGAGTGCTCGATCTCGGGTGTGGCACCGGGCTCAATCACCCGGGGGTAATTGCCGCCGTCGGCCCGAAGGGTCGTGTTCTGGGCGTCGACCGCAGTGCCGAGATGCTCGCGGTGGCGCGGCGCCGTGCAGACCGGAACGGGTGGGGCGGGGTGCGTCTGCTGCAGCGCGACGCAGCTGAGCTTGACCCCGCCGACGCTCGTGCCGCACTCGGCGGCCCGGCCGACGTGGTCATCGCCACGTACACGCTCTCGATCATGAGGAATCCCGAGGCAGCCTGGGCGCGCGCCCTCGACGCCGCTGCCCCGGATGCTCGCCTCGCGATCGTCGACATGCAACGGCCGCGCGGTCTCGTGTGGCCGACGGGGCCCCTGCTCTCGGCCTTCGCGCGATTCGGTGGTTCTGACCTCACTGCGCGACCCTGGACGTTGATCGATGACGGAGCAACAGACGGTGCCGCGCGATCATTCTGGGGCGGCCACATCCAGGTGCGAGTCGGCACTCGCCGAGCGGAACCTGGTCTCCGCACGCCCCCTCATGGAAGGCTCTCCTTGTGACCGCACACCCGACATCGCCGACGAGCAGTCCACCGACGGTGTCTATCGTCATTCCGGCGTACAACGAAGAGGCCACGATTCGAGCGTGCGTGACCGCTGCCCTCGCGCAGACGGTTCCCGCCCACGAGGTGATCGTGGTCGACAACCGCTCGACCGACCGCACCGCTGCGATCGTGGCAGAACTGCAGGCGGCGAATCCGGATGCTCCGCTCGCGGTCATCCCGCAGTTCGAGGAACAGGGCCTCGTGCCGACGCGCAACCTCGGGCTCGACAGTGCCACCGGCGACGTTATTGGGCGCATCGACGCTGATTCGGTGCTGGAGCCAACCTGGGTGGAGGAGGTGCAAAAAGCGTTCCTCGATCCATCGGTCGCAGCCGCAACGGGGCCGGTGCTGTACTACGACATGCCTCTGCGTCGTTTTGGGCTGCGTGCCGATGACACCCTGCGTCGTGCAATGCTGCGGCTCGCCCGGGAGTATCACTTCGTTTTCGGTAGCAACATGGCGTTGCGCGCGACAGCGTGGCGAGCGATCCGTGATGAGGTGTGTCGCGACGAGGAGGACCTCTTCCACGAGGACATTGACATTTCCGTGCACCTCTACGACGCCGGCCTTCGCGCGGTCTACGTACCCACGATGGTCACGGGTATGTCCGCTCGACGCATCGACGACAGCCCCCGCGATTACGTTTCGTACGTGGGGCGGTTCGACCGCACATACACGCACCACAACGTGCGCAACCGTGCCCTGCGGGCCCCGGCCTGGGTGTTCTTGTCGGTCTACCCGATCGCGAAAGGAATTCGCTGGGGTCAAAACGAGCTCGCGGCACGACTGTCGGGAGCCTCGGCGGCGAGCCCCGACTAGGTCTGCCGGGTCATCGTCGCGGGTCGTCCTTCGGTAACCACTCCGTCGCCAGCACCGCCGCCTGCGTTCGTCGCTGAATGCCGAGCTTGGCGAGGACGCTGCTGACGTAGTTCTTGACCGTCTTTTCGGCCAGGAACAGTCGTGCGCCGATCTCACGGTTCGACAAGCCCTCCGCGATGAGCGCCAGAATCTCGGTCTCTCGCGGCGTCAATCCGTCGAGAGGCGATCGCGTGGGTCGCGCGGTCGCCCGAGCGAGCACCCCCTCGATGACCGCCGCGTCGAGCAGCGTCTCACCGTGGGACACCCGACGGATCGCCTCGACCAGGCTGGTCGCCCGCACCTCTTTCAGAAGGTAGCCGTTGGCTCCCGCCAGCACTGCCGCGAGCACCGCCTCGTCGTCGTCGTACGACGTCAGAATCAGACAACCGACCTCCGAACGCTCTGACTTGACGTCACGGCACACGTCGATGCCGCTCCCGTCGGGCAGCCGGCCGTCGAGAACGGCGACCGTGGCGCCCGAGGCAAGGATCACTTCGGCGGCTCCGGTGGCGACTCCCGCCTCGCCAACCACGACGATGTCGGTCTCGTATTCGAGCAGGTCAACGATGCCGCGCCGCACGATCTCGTGGTCGTCGAGCACAAAGACGCGAATGGCCGCGCTCATCGTGCCTCCCACGGCACGCTCCACCGCACGAGCGTGCCGTGCGGCTCAACCGGCTCGATCTGGAACTCCCCACCCCGTTCGCGTGCCCGTGCCGCCAGGTTGGCGAGCCCGCTTCTGCGGTCGGTGTCGGGCATGCCGACACCATCGTCGCGGACGGTGACGACCACGAGCGCGCCCCGCACGGCGATCGACACGTCAACGACGCTCGCCTGGGCGTGCCGCACGGTATTCGACAGGGCTTCGCGCGCCACCGCAGCGACCTCGTCGCCGAGACCGAGGTCAACCAGGGTGTCGACGGGGCCCAAGAACTCGAGCCGCGAATCGAGCTCCTCACCCTCGAGGGTCTCGCGCACGAGGCTGTTGATGCGAGCACGCAGGCTGTACTCGGCCGCGCCCGGTGGAGCGGACAGCCGATAGATCGCGTGTCGAATCTGCCGAATCGTCGAGTCGATGGCATCAACCTGGGCGGCGATACGCCCGCCGATCGCTGTCGACGGGTCACCCACCACGCTCTGCAGCGAAAGACCGATCGCGAACAGACTCTGAATCACGTGATCGTGGAGGTCGCGAGCGATGCGGTCGCGCTCGTCGGCAAGGGCAATGCGCTGTTGGTCGAGTCGCGCCCGAGCGAGCTCTCGTGCAATGGCCACCGAGGCGGCGAATCTCCGCTGCGACTCGAGCTCCGCATCCGTCAGCGGATGCCCGCTCGCGTCGCGGGAAATCGTCAGAGTGCCCTCCGCCGTCTCGGTCACCGACGCAGAAGGGTCACCGGTGACCGCTCGAACATCATCGGCAATGGTTTCGAGATCGTCGGGGTTGGCCTCGCCCGACAACAGGCGCTGCGTGACGTGTTCGGAGGCGGCGAGCCAGCGGCGGTCATCCTGCGACTGCTCGTACAGTCGCGAGTTGGCAATGGCCGTGCCCGCCATGGCCGCAAGCGCGGCGATGATCGCTTCGTCGATGTCGTCGAACGGCCCCCCGGCGTGTTCGGTCAGATAGAGGTTGCCGAACACGGTGTCGCCAACATGAATCGGAACCCCCAGAAAGGAGCTCATCGGCGGGTGGTGAGGGGGGAAACCGCTGGAACGCGGGTCGTCGGCGAGATGTTCGAGGCGAATGGGCTGGCCTTCTGCGATGACCGCGCCCAAGAGTCCGCGTCCAGACGGCAGCTCGCCCATGCGCCTCACCTGCGCATCGCTGAGGCCCGCGTGAAGAAACCGTTCGAGTCGGCCGTCGGGCCCGATGACACCGAGCGCACCGAACCGGGCTCCGACAAGTTCCCGGCCTACCTCGACGATGGTTTGCAGCCGAGAGGTGAGGTCGAGACTTTCGGTGACGGTTTCGGAAGCGGCAATGAGGAGCCCGATTCGGCGGTAACCCTCCGCGAGACCCTCGGCACGGTGCATGATGCGCTCGACGAGCGCGCCCAGGGTCTCGGGAGGGGTACTCACGGTGCGCCGTCGGGGTGGTCGATCGGGTTGGCGGCGCGGCGCGCTGCGCCGAGCGGCACGGGAGTGGGGTCGCCCGGCAGCGGATCTTTCACGAGGGTCGGCCGAAGCTCGACGGGAGCGATCTCTTCATGACGCCGCTTTGCCTGGCGCCCGCGGTAGACGAGGTTGAGCACCTCGACGATGATCGCGAAGGCGATCGGGCCGTAGATCAGGGCCTTGTCGATCTTGACGTCGAAGCCTTCGGCAATGAGCGTCGTGCCGATGAGCACGAGGAAGGCGAGGGCGAGCATCTTCACGGTGGGGTGGCGGTTGACGAAGTCGCTGATCGCCTTCGCCGTGAAGAGCATGAGGGTGATCGCGATGACGACGGCGGCGATCATCACCCACAACTCGTCGACCATGCCGACGGCGGTGATCACCGAGTCGAGCGAGAACACGATGTCGATCAGCAGAATCTGCACGATCACGCCCGCGAAGGTCACGGTCTTCGTCGAGGGGCGTGTGTGGGCTTCCGCCCCCTCCAGCTTCTCGTGAATCTCCACGACGGCCTTGTAGACCAAGAAAAGCCCGCCGAGGATCAAGATGAGGTCGCGCCCCGACACGCCCATTCCGAACAGGCTGAAAATGTCGGCCGTCAGGCTGATGATCCAGCTCGCGGCGAACAGCAGCAGAATTCGCATGATCATCGCGAGCGAAAGGCCGACGACTCGGGCCCGATTTTGCTGCTCGGGAGGCAGTTTCGCCGCGAGGATCGAAATGAAGATGACGTTGTCGATCCCCAAGATGATCTCCAGCACCAGCAGAGTGGCGAAGGCGATCAGCAGCTCGGGCGAGAGGGCGAATTCCATGCCCGAATACTAGGGCTGCAGAGTGTCGTTCCACCCCAGGCGTTCGCGAATAACCGCGGCACCGGCGGTGCTCCACGCCGCGTGCTGTGCAATCGGGCCCTGCTCGGCCAGGTCGAGCAGGCGACGCGCGGCGGTCTCCGGGTCAGCCTCGATGGCGCGGGCCGCTGCGGCGGCGAACTCGGGATGCACCGTCTCGAGTCGCCGGTACACATCGAGATCGTCGAGCCGCGCTCGTTCGCTCGGCTGCTCGCCGACCACGGCGCGGTGCAGCGCGATGAGGTGGGCGAGGGCGTGCGAGCGCACGAACTGTCCGGCGGTGAGCGTTTCCCCACGGCGGTGTCGGCCCGTACCGATGAGCAGCAGGGCCAGAAATAGTTCTGCGTGATCGCGGTCGGTGATCTCGGCGCCGGGGCGCGGCCGGCGCGCGGCATCCTCTGCAATGGCGGTGATGCCCCCCCGGTCGATGGCGACCTCGTAGGAGTTGAGGATGGCGAGGCTCAACTCGTCGGGCCCGAATACCGCGAACTCGAGAACGAAGGCATCGTCATAGACGACCTTGAGCCCGTGCCCGCCCTCGCGAGGCCGCAACACGATGCGTTCGGGGTTCGGAAGCCAGCTCAGGTCTCGGCGCATGCGCGCGGCGGTGTCATCACTTTCGGCCACGACGAGAAAGTCGAGATCGCTCCACTCATCGGCACGACCGCGGTCAGCCGTGGAGCCGGCGAGCACGAGGCCGATGACCTCGGGGTTGGCGTCGAGAGTGCGGACGAGCGTCGTGAGCGCGGCCTCGAAAGCCTTTCTGCAAGCGCTTGCATTAGTCATGCGCATCACACTAGCGGCCGCGCGGCGTACACTGAGTGCCGTACACGGGAGTCCGGTGAACCGGGCTGAGAGGAAGCGCACTCACGCTTCGACCGTCGAACCTGATCCGGGTCATGCCGGCGCAGGGAGGACATCTCGCACCCGTGCCGACCGAAATCGCGGGCGCGACAGGCGTGCCCGCGGCGAGCGAAAGGCACGATCACATGAGCACCACCGAATCCACCCATCCTTCTTCTCGCGCGGCGGCCGCCCCGGTGGCCCGGCGCTGGCGCGTCGTCGACATCATCGTCGCGAGCGTGCTCGGTGTCGCTGGGGGCCTCGTCTTCTGGCTGTGGAACCTGGTCTACTCGCCCCTCACGGCGCCCCTCGAGGCAGCACTGCCCGGCCTGCAGGCGCTCGTCTACGCCGTCTGGCTTTTTCCGGCCGTGCTCGTCGGCCTCGTGATTCGCAAGCCCGGAGCAGCGCTGTACGGCGAACTCGTCGCCGCCTCCGTCTCCGCGTTGCTTGGCGGCGTGTGGGGCTGGACGGCGCTGCTCTGGGGCTTCGGTCAAGGCCTTGGCGCTGAGCTGGTGTTCGCCCTTCTGCTCTACCGCGCGTGGGGTCTCGCGCCCGCCGTCCTCGCGGGCATGGGCGCCGCGGCCGGCCTGGTCATTCTCGACCTGACCTTCTACTACGCCGGCGCCCGCCCCGAGTTCATGGCCGTCTACGCCGTGAGCGCTGCGCTCTCGGGTGCCGTCATTGCCGGTTTCGGTAGCTGGGTGCTCGCGCGCGGGCTCGCCCGTACCGGGGCGCTCAGTCGATTCGCGGCCGGTCGTGAGGGCGCGCGGCGGGCGGATGCGGATGCCATCGATCGTGGAGCGTCGGCCGTCGAGCCGACCGACGCCGTCTAGGTGCCCCGGCACCAGCCCGTGGCGGTGAACCGCCCCACGATCACCGGCTCGGCGGCCGCCCTGACCGCCGCGGGCTGGAGCTGGACCCCCGCCGGGCGATCGACGCCGGCCGTCGACCGCATCGACGTGCACATCGAGCCGGGCGAACGCGTCCTCCTCCTCGGCGCATCGGGAAGCGGCAAGTCGACCCTGCTGCAGGGGTGGGCTGGCGTTCTCGGCGGTGCCGACGAGGGCACCGTCACCGGCGCACTGCTCGTCGATGGCGCGTCGCCCGACGAGCGCCGCGGCCGCGTCGGACTCCTGCTACAGGATCCGGATGCGCAGCTCGTGCACGCCCGAGTGCGTGACGACGTTGGCTTCGGCCCCGAGAACCTCGGAGTCGCACCCGCGCAGATCACCGAGCGGGTCGCCACCGCGCTCACCGCCGTCGGGCTCGAGGGCGCGGGCGACGCGGACGGCACACGGCTCTCGGGCGGGCAGCGGCAGCGCCTCGCGCTCGCCGGGCTGCTCGCGCTCGAGCCCGCGGCCCTGCTCCTCGACGAGCCGACGGCGCAGCTCGACCCTGAGGGAGCGGCGCACGTGGTCGCCGCAGTCGACGCTCTGGTGCGCGAGCGCGACCTGACCCTGGTCGTCGTCGAACATCGCGTCGAGCTGTGGTTACCGTACGTCGACCGCATCGTCGTGCTCCACCGCGGCCGGGTCGTCGCCGACGGCCCGGCCGCCGCAGTGCTCGCGCAGAGCGGCGCCGAGCTGGCGAAACGCGGGGTGTGGGTGCCCGGGCGGGAGGCGGAGCATCCGGAGCCCGCTGCCGCGTCAGTGCGGGCAGAGGCGCCGGTGCTTGTGCGAACGCGCGGCCTCGACGTTCGGCCCCGCGGGGGAGAGGCGCTCGGGCATACGATCGACCTCGACGTGCGCGCGGGCGAGGTTGTCGCGCTCACCGGCCCGAACGGCGTCGGCAAGAGCACGCTGCTCATGACCCTCGCGGGGCTCCTGCCGCCGGCCTCGGGCACGGTCGAGGCGGTCGAACAGGGCGCCCCCAGCGAGTGGAGTTCGCGCGACCTCGCTGCACGCTTCGGCATCGTCTTTCAGAATCCCGAGCACCAGTTCGTCGCCCCCACCGTGCGCGACGAACTCGCCGTCGGTGGCGGTCGGGGTCAGGGGGATGCGGAGGCCGAGCGACGGCTCGCGGCGCTGCTCGACCGGCTCGGGTTGCGACCTCTCGCCACGGTCAGCCCCTACGCTCTCAGCGGCGGCGAGCAGCGCAGGCTCTCCGTGGCGACCGCTCTCGCCGCATCGCCCCGCGTGCTGCTGCTCGACGAGCCCACGTTCGGGCAAGACAGTCTCACCTGGGCCGCGCTCGCGCGGTTGATCGCCGAGCACCGCGACGCAGGCGGGGCCGTCGTCATGGCGACTCACGACCGCGCGCTCGTCGCCACGCTCGGCGCGCGGGAGATTGCTCTTTCCGCCCCCGCCCCCGCCCCCGCCGCGGAGCCTTCGGGTGCGGAGACCCCTGACCCTGCTCGTGCGCCTCTCGGCGAGCGGCTCAATCCAGTGGCCGCCATCGCAGCCAGCCTGGTGCCCGCTCTGTTGCTCGTCACGACCATCGATGTCACGTCGGCCGCCGTCGCCCTCAGCCTGCAGGTGGTGCTCCTACCCGCCTTGGGCCTCCGACTGCGCACGGTGCTGCGCCGCGCGACTCCGGTGCTCGTTGCGGCCCCGTTCGCCGCGCTCACCATTGCGCTGTACGGCCGCGAGAGCGGCCGCGTCTATGCCGAGTTTCTGCTCGTGCGCATCAGCGACGGGTCGCTCGAGTTGGCTCTCGCGACGCTGCTGCGCATTCTCGCCATCGCTCTCCCCGCGATCGCACTGTTTACCCGTCCTGACCCCACGCGGCTGGGGGATGCTCTCGGCCAGAACCTCCGCCTGCCCAGCCGCTTCGTGCTCGGGTCGGTTGCCGCTCTGCGCCTCGTGACCGTGCTGGGCGACGATGCACGCACGCTCGAGCGCGCCCGTCGCGCGCGCGGCCTCGGCGACCGCTCGCGCCTGCGGCGCCTGGGCGGGCAGGTGTTCGCGCTCCTGGTGTTGGCGATTCGCCGCGGCTCGGCACTCGCGGTCGGCATGGAAGCCCGCGGGTTCGGAGCGCCGGGGCCGCGAACGTGGTGGCGGCCGTCGCCGTGGCGAGCATCCGACACCGTTGTCGTGGTGATGGCGATCGCCATCGCCGCCGCAGGCCTGACCGCGGCGATCGTGACCGGGAGCTTCACCAGTGCGCTCGGGTGAGCCCGTCGGCATGGCGGGCGGCCGTCCGCGCCCGCGCATTACGCTCATCGACGGCCGCTCCGGCTCAGGCAAGACCACCTACGCAACCGCCCTCGCTCGGCGCGCCGGAGCGCAACTGCTCAGCCTCGACGACGTCTACCCGGGCTGGGACGGCCTTGAGGCGGCAGAAGCTCACGTGCTGGACCACGTGGTGCGTGCACTCGCCGCCGGCCGAACGCCGCGCTGGCGTTCCTGGAACTGGGTCGAATCCCGCCCCGGCCTCTGGCATGACCTCGACCCGCACCGCGATCTCATCATTGAGGGATGCGGGGCCATCAGCCCGGCCGCCCGCGCGCTCGCCGACCACGCGATCTGGGTCGAGCTGGCGGACGATGCCGAGCGCCGTCGCCGGGCGATCGCCCGCGACGGCGAAGCCTTTGCGCGCGAGTGGCAACGGTGGGCGCGCCAGGAGGAGTGGCACGCGTTGCGGCACAACCCGCGCGGCACCGCCGACGAGGTGGTCACGCCAGGGTAGGAGCCCCGCTCAGCCCGTCCAGCGACCGAACACCGTGAACGGGTCGGCGAAGCGCCACGCGACTCCGGGCTCCGAGATGGCGCCCGTCGACTCGAGGCGTACGCGCACCTCCGGAGGAGCATCCGCACCCGTCGCCGCCAGTACCGCCACCAGCTGGCCGGCGTCGGCGCCGCGCACGATCGTGGACCGGACAGCAGGCTCGATGCGCAGCGTGAGAGTGTCGAGCGCTGTCGAGCTGACCACGACGGCCTCGGTCGCGATGAGGTCTGTCTGCTGCCCCCAGTCGGAGCGCGCGACTCCGACGACCTGGCCGGCGGCGATCACTTCGACCGGGCGGATCGCAGTGCGAAGCCCCTCGACGATGGTCGTCACCGCATCATCGGCCTGCGGATATCCGGGCTGCCCCAGCAGCACGACCACGGCCCGTTCGCCCTCCGCCTCAACGGTCGCCACCATGCACACCCCGGCAGCGTCGGTGTAACTGCTGACGAGTCCGCGCGTGCCGAGAGCGGGCAGCACCGCGGCCACGTCGGGGTAGGCCACACCCGCCGACGTCGTGCGCGGTCGTTCCGCGACGATCGACGCCACCACCGGCTCGTCAAGAAGCGTGCGCGTGATCAGCGCGAGCTCGCGGGCCGTCGAGCGGGAGGCAGCATCGAGCCCGGTGCCATCGGCGACCGTGGTCGCCGTCAGCTCGCGATCGGCGAGCCAGGCGGCTGCCGCCGCGCGATACGCGTCAAGCCCGCCGAAAACCTCCTCGATCAGCAGTTCGGCCGTATTGTTGCCCGAACCCAACAGGGTCGCGGCGATGAGGTCGCGTCGGGTCCAGGTCTGGCCGAAAGCGACCGGCACGGTGCGGGCGCCGAGGGCATCGAGCTCGCGATACCGCTGCACGGCAGCCTGGTCGATGGTGAGGGCCGGGCCGGGGGATCCCGCCGCGAGCGGTTCGGTGTCGAGCGCCACGGCGATGAGTACGAGTTTCGCGGCACCGGCGATCGGCCGCGGCTCCGCATCTTGCTCCGAGACCGGGGCTGCGCCGCCGTCGCCACCCAGCGCGATCGCTGTCGCGCCCACCGACGGAAACTCGATCTCGAGACTCCACGGGCGCACGACGTCTTCCGGCAGTCGGGCGTCGACGACCAGCCGCGGTACCGGACTAATGAGGGCGGCGGCCGCATAGACGACGCCGAACACGACGGCGAGAGCCACGAGGCCCGAGATGATGCGGCGCGTGCGCGTGCGCGCCATCACGCCCACCCCAACCGGTGCAGTTCGTCGTCATCGATGCCGTAGAAGTGCGCGATCTCGTGAACGAGCGTGATGTGGATCTCGTCGCGCAGCGTCTCCAGCGAGCCCTCCGCGGCGGCGAGAAGTGGTTCACGGTAGAGGATGATGCGGTCAGGCAACTCGCCGAACCCGTACTGGCCGCGCTCGGTGAGGGCCACGCCCTCGTACAGGCCGAGAAGGTCGAGCGAGCCATCTTCCGGGCGGTCCTCGACGACGAACACGACGTTGTCGAGCCCCTCGACCATGTCGTCGGGCAACTGATCGAGCTCGTCGACCACGAGCGCTTCGAAGGCGGCCGCGTCGAGGTCGAGGGCGGGCAACTCGGTGCTCATACGGCCCCTCCGGACGTGCCGCGGGCATCGGCCTGCTCGAGCAACTGCACGAGGGCATCCTGCAGCCAGGCAAGCCAGTCGTAGACATCGCGGAGGCCCGGCTCGCCGAACGTGCCCTCGTCGCCGTCAACAACGATGCCCATGCGCTCGGCGATCACCAATCGAAGGTCACCGATGCCGCGCACCCAGTCGAGTGCGACCGACTCGGTCAACGGCACATCGCCCGCGTCAGTCGCCGAAGCGATCGGCGCCAAGGCCGCCGAGACGGTTCGCGCGAAACCGTTCTTCCGGTCGACGAGCCCGCGTCTGCTCAGCTGACGCCACTCGTCCGCGAGTTCGGGTTCGTTCCGGTAGGCGTCGGGCAGCAGACGACGCAGAGCGCCATCCCGCTCGGTTCCGGTCTCGAGGCCGTCCGCCAGCAACGCCTGAAGCTGGTCGGCGAGCGACATCAGGATGCGAGCCTCCTCCACCTCGACGTGCACCGAACCCAACACCCCCTCGGCGGCGTGCTCAGCCGGCGCCGCACTCACTCGCACGACACACCCACTCGACGTTGACCGGTCACCGCGGCACCCGCTCGACGGTGGCCCACAGCCCGTACTCGTGCAGCGCTTCGGCGTGACGCTCCATGACCTCGCGGTTACCGGTGGCCAGAACCGAACGGCCTTCGGTGTGCACTTGCATCATCCGTTGTTCGGCGGTGGGAGCATCCAACCCGAAATGGCGGCGGAACACCCACGAGACGAAGCTCATCAGATTCACCGGGTCGTTCCAGACCACAACCTGCCACGGAACGTCGGCCGCATGCAGGGCGTGCTCGACGACGAGCTCGTCGAGCTGAGAAGTGGTCGTCGGTGCGGCGGCCATGCCTCTAGTCTGCCGGTGCCGGCTGGGCACGCCCGCAGAACAAGCCGGTGAAAGCCGAAACGAGGGAGGGAATGGGGTGAGTGACGGGACTTGAACCCGCGACATCCGCGACCACAACGCGGCGCTCTACCAGCTGAGCTACACCCACCATGCGCACTCTCTCTCGAGAGCCGACACGACAGTCTATTACAGTCGCGGCCGCCACTTCGCAATCACGTCAGACGCCACCTGCTGGGCGTCCTCGCTGCTGGGGCCAGGCTCTGCGACGAAGCCGGCACCGCGGTAGTAGTCGAGCTCGCGAATCGACTCGAGAATGTCGGCGAGGGCGCGATGCCCGCCGTTCTTCGCCGGAGCGTTGAAGTAGATACGCGGAAACCACCGCCGCACCAGCTCCTTGATGCTCGACACATCAACCGATCGGTAGTGCAGGTGAGCGTCGACGCTCGGCATGTGCTTGGCCAGAAACGCGCGGTCGGTACCGATCGTGTTGCCCGCGAGAGGAGCCTGCCCGGCTGTCGGCACGTGCTCGGTGATGTAGGCGAGCACCTGGCGCTCCGCATCCGCCATCGGCACACCGTGAACGAGTTCGTCAAGAAGCCCGCTCGCCGCGTGCATGTCGCGCACGAACTCGCCCATATTCGCCAGGGCCGCCTCGCTGGGCGCGATGACAATCGAGAACCCGGGATGCACGGGCTCCAACTCATAGTCGGTGACGACGACGGCCACCTCGATGAGGTCGTCGACCGCCACATCGAGCCCCGTCATTTCACAGTCGATCCAGACGAGGCGATCGGTCGTTGAACTCACCGCGGCAGTCTACCCAGGCACCCCGACCGTCGCCTGGGGCCCGTACCCTGGAAACATGCGGCTCGAGCTCTACACCAGCGCGTTCTGCGACCCGTGCCACCGAACGCGCGAGGTCGTCGCCGAGGCGCGAACGCTCGTGCCGGCACTGCAGGTCACGGAGCTCGACGTGGCCGCGAACCAGGAGCGCGCGGCCGACCTCGGCATCACCAGCACACCGACCAGCATCATCTATGGCTCGGACGATCGCGAGGTACTCAGGGCGAGCGGCGTGCCCACCCTCAGTCGCCTCCTGACCGCCCTCGCGCAGACTCTCGACTGAGCCTCGACCGCCGCGCCACGTTCCGCGCCGACGAGACACACCGCGGTACCCTGAGAGCACCAGCCCTCGTAGCTCAGCGGATAGAGCAGGAGCCTTCTAATCTCTTGGTCGCAGGTTCGATTCCTGCCGAGGGCACGGTGTTTATTGGCTGCGCCGCCGCTCCTGCGGCGCAGCGTCCGCTTCCGCGCGATGAGCGCGGTCATCGCGCTTCGCGGTCTCGATTCTTGTTGCTCTGTCGGCCGCTGCTGCGGCGCAGCGTCCGCTTCCGCGACGAGGGGTGCCGAATCGGGCATGAGTCGTGAGATATTCCGAGTGCGGTGACACTTTCGGTGACGTTCGCGGTGAGGCGTTTGGCGTCGCCGTACGCTGAGGGCGTGAAGCGGTTTCGGCGTGGGGCGCTGTGGGCGCTGCTCAGCGGAGTGGTCGCCGTCCTCGTCGTGCCTTTTCTTGTTCCGGTCGACACCTCCGGCACTCTCACCGAGCGTCAGGCCGCGGGGCCGGGTGCCGAGTTTGTCGAGGTTGGCGGCCTGACGGTGCACGTCGAGACGGTCGCCTACACGGGTTCGGATGCGGACCCGCCGGTGATCGTGTTGCTGCACGGCTTTGGAGCGAGCACCTTCTCGTGGCGCGAGGTGCTGCAGCCGCTTGCCGCGTTCGGCGACGTCGTTGCCTACGACCGGCCCGCGTTCGGTTTCACCGAGAGGCCCACGCAGTGGCAGGGAGTCAACCCCTACGGCGTGCCGGGCAATCTCGCGCTGCTCGACGACCTCCTCGACCGATTCGCGGATGCCCGCGACGTGATCCTCGTCGGCCATTCGGCGGGCGGTCTCCTTGCGGGGGAGTTCGCTCGTCTCAACCCCGACCGCGTCGACGGCCTCGTGCTCGTCGCCCCCGCGATTCTGACGACCGGTGGTGCTCCCTCGTGGCTCGCCCCGCTTCTCGCAGTGCCGCAGATCGACCGCCTCGGGCCGCTGCTCGTGCAAGGAATCGCTGCGTCCGGCGACGAGATTCTCGAGCAGAGCTTTGCCGACCCTTCCGCCCTCACGGATGCCGTGCGTGCGGGCTACCGCGCCCCACTGACGGTCATTGGTTGGGAGGCCGCTCTGTGGCGCTTGACGACTGCCCCGCGCGACAACGCTCTCGCCGCGAACCTCGATGACCTGACCCTGCCGATACTGCTCATCACCGGCGACACCGACACGATCGTTCCAACGGCCGACACCGAGTTGCTGGCAACCCTGCTCCCCTCCGCGACACTGGTGGTGCTTCCACGCTCTGGCCATCTGCCGCACGAGGAAAGCTCGGCAGCCTTTCTCGCCGCCGTCGGTGGGTGGTTCGACGCGAGGTGATGCTCGGTCTCCTCGCAGGCGAGGGCACTGACCCGCCCGTACGATCAAGCCATGCGACGCATCTTCGGCGCCACCCGGTTCGTGGTGGCCATCCCCGCGGTCGCCGCGGTACTCGGCGCGATTCTCCTCATGCTGCAGGGCTCGATTGCGGTCGTCATGGCCATCGTCGACACCGTGCTGTTCGGGGCGACCCTCAAAGACACCACCGTCGACGTCCTGACAGCAGTGGACGCTATTCTGCTCGGCACCGTGCTGCTCGTCATCGGCTACGGCCTCTACGAGCTCTTCGTCGACTCGGGCATCGATGTGCCCGACTGGTTGCATGTGAACGACCTCGATGACTTGAAGTCGAAGCTCATTGGTGTCGTCGTGGCGATCATCGCCGTCGTATTCGTCGGCGTACTGGTTGACGCGAACCGCGCGGTCGATGTCATCTCGTACGGGACCGGTGCGGGGGCGCTCGTCGCCGGACTCGCGCTCTTCTCGTATGCCAGCCGCAAGGATCGCCCGACCTCCCCGAAGGTCGTACGCCCCCAAACGACCTCGCGCTAGACTCGCCGCACATCCCCGACACGAAGGAGTGCGGCGTGAGCCAGAAGCGTGCCGTCACCCTGGAGGAGTTGCTACCGCAGCCGATCCAGGCCATCCAAGCCCTCAAAGACACCTACGGCCAGTGGGATGTTCATCCCAGCCAGCACGTCGACCCCGACCACGTGCAGGCCGTGCTCGCTGAGCTCGTCGAACGGCTCGACGACAACTTCCCGTACTTCCACCCGCAGTATGCGGGGCAGATGCTCAAGCCGCCGCACCCGGTCGCCGTTGCCGCCTACCTCGCGACGATGCAGCTGAACCCCAACAACCACTCGATTGATGCGAGCCGGGCCACCACGGCGATGGAGCACGAGGTGCTCGACCAGCTTGCCGCCATGTTCGACTACCCGGTCGACTACATGGGTCACCTCACGTGGAGCGGCACGACCGCCAACCTCGAAGCACTGTGGGTCAGTCGCGAGATAGCGCCCGGCACGGCAATCGCCCATTCGGCGGATGCTCACTACACGCATGCACGCATGGGCGAGGTGCTCGGCATGCCGACGGTGAGTATTCCGACCGAGGCTGACGGGCGCATGAGCCGTGACGCTCTTGAGCGCGAGCTCGCGAGCGGACGGATCGGCGTCGTCGTCGCGACCCTCGGCACGACGGGGCTCGGCGCTGTCGACCCGCTCGCCGACATCATCCCGCTCGCCCGCACGCATGGCGCCCGCGTGCACGTCGACACCGCCTATGGCGGATTTTTCTCTCTCATTGCCGACGAGCTCGACCCCGAGACGGCTCGGCACTTCCGGGCGATCAAGGATGCCGATTCGGTCGTCGTCGACCCGCACAAGCACGGGCTGCAGCCCTACGGCTGTGGTGCGGTGCTGTTCACCGACCAGTCGATCTTGCGCTTCTACCACCACGAGTCGCCCTACACCTACTTTGCGAGCACCGAGCGGCACTTCGGCGAGATCCAACTCGAGTGCTCGCGCGCGGGCGCGAGCGCCGCGGCGCTGTGGGCAACGCTCAAGGTCTTCCCGCTCACCCGCGAGGGGCTCGGGGCGATCGTGCTGCCCGGCTATCGGGCCGCGCAGACCTGGTACGGCTTGATCGCCGAGTCGGACATCCTGCGGCCGTATCAGCGCCCCGAGCTCGACATCATCACCTACTTGCCGCAGGTGACGTCCATGTCAGAGCTCGACCGGGTGAGCCACGCCATCTTCGAGTTCGCCGCTGACACGGCTCGCCTGCAGCAAACACATCTCGCAACGTACGTGGTCACGCCCGCGCAGCTGCGGGCGCGAGGAATTCACCTCGAAGAGGACGCCGAGCGCGGGCGCATCATGCGCAGCGTGCTCATGAAGCCCGAGCACGAGCCGCTCATTCCCGAGATGCACCACCATGTCTCGATGTGGTCGCGACGCGCTTACGCCGCCACCCACTGAGCCACGTTTGACTCTGCGGTACCGGTAGGGTCACCCGGCCGAGGCGGGCAGCACGCGGTCGCGTACCGCGCGTGCTGGCAGCGGTGACGTGATGATCAGCGGCATGCTCCCGGTCGCGGTCGCGACGGCCGTCGGCGGCTCCGGCGTCAGTGGAGACGGTTCGCCTGCGGTCGCTTGCGGAACCCACGTCTCGGGGATTCCCGTGCTGTCGCTACCCCGATCGACCGCGGGCTGGGCGCCGTGCAGCGGAGTGTCGGGCTCCTCGAATCGCCAGAGCTCCAGGTCGGCACCGAACAGTTTCTTCGCCTGACGCGGGCGTTCGCTCCACGCCACCAGTCGGTCGCGATAGTCGGCGAGGGTCTGCTGCGCCTGAAACTGGAAGCCCGCAGAGTCGCGCTTCATGGCCGCTAACTCGTGAGCAGCCCAGGTCGCCGCGAGACTCGCGCCTGCAATCGGAAGTAGACGGATGCGCGTCTCGGCTTCCGCGATCAGGTGGTCGAGCTGCGCACGATCGAGCGCGCTCAGGGTGTTCCACTCGGCAGCCTTCCGGCCGGCGAGCAGGAAGCCGCCGAGTGCCGCAGCGAGAGCATCCCGATGGTGCATCGCGATGAGTCGTCGCGTTGTGGCGCGCCCCATGAGCGCCGCGACGACACCGGCGACCACGATCGCTGCCGCGGGTATGACGGCGCCCGAGACGACGCGCCACCCCTCCTCCGACGCGAGCCATTGCAGAAAACTGTTCCCCCAGTCCATAGCGGGCAGGGTACCCCCCAAACGGGGGTCGTGGCTACTTCGTCGAGGAATCGTCCGAGACGCGCACGGTCATGATGGGTCCGGTCGCGAGGGCGAGGTCGGCATCCACGATGGTCTTCGAGGCTCGCGCTGTCTGCGCCAGGATGACCCCCGCAAGCACGATGGCCGCCCCGAGAATCTGCACGAGAGCGAGGGCCTCGCCCAGCCAAAGCCAGGCCACGGCGAAGGCAAAAACCACCTCGCTTGAAGCCACAATGCCTGCCGCGGTTGCCGGCAAGTGGCGCAGAGCGGCCAGGCTGAGCAGGAACGGAGCGAATGAACCGAGAACCACATTCCAGGCCAAGGGAACGGCCATCGGCACCAGCAGCTCACCGTGCACACCGCCCATGTCGACCGGGGTAAGGAGCACAGAAGGGGAGAGCTCCCACCAGCCCGAGACGAAGCTCCAGAAGACGGCGGCGATCGACATCGTCCAGAACGAGACCGCGAGCGGCGACGTGCGGGCAACCTGACGCTCGCCAACGAGAAAATACAGGGCCAGGCAGATCGCGGCGGCAAGCGCCAAGACGACCCCGAGGGCATCGAGCGTGCTCGCCCACACTTGCGCAACAACGGCCAGACCGATGAGAACGAAGGCGATCGCGACCCACAGGCGCGCCTTGACCGGCTCGCGGAAGACGAAGAACGCCACCAGAGCCACCATGACGACGGCCGTGTACTCGAGCAGCAGCGCGATGCCGACCGGCAGAAGCTGAACCGCCGCCGCGTACGTGGCCTGCAGCAGGGCCACACCGAACACGCCGAGCACGATCATGATGGGCCATTGCTGGCGTGCAAGCCGGAACGCTCGACGGTCGATCACGAACAGCACAATGCCGGCGATGATCGCCGTGCCGAGGAGCCGAAACTCGGTGACCTGCGCGGGCGTGAGTCCCGCCTCCATCGTCGCCTTGGTGACACTGCCGTTAGCCCCGAACAGCACGGCGGCGAGCAGGGCGTACAGGTATCCCATGGTGTTCTTTCGTCGAAGCGAAGGGTGATCAGCGGCGCGAGCCGGTGCCGTGCACGGCGAGCGGCTCGATCGCGGCGAGTTCGTCGGCCGACAGGGCGGGGGCGTCGAGCGCATCGAGGCTGTTGTCGAGCTGGCGCACGCTGCTGGCGCCGATGAGCGCGCTCGTCACCTGTGGGTGCCGCAGCACCCACAGCAGAGCGAGTTGGGCGAGCGACTGCCCACGCGCCTCCGCGATCGCGTTCAGCGCGCGAGCCCGCCCCAGGTACTCGTCGTCGATCGTGTCGGTAGTGATCCACCGCCCTTCGGCGGCGCGCGAGTCGGCCGGCACGCCTCCGAGGTACCGGTCGGTGAGCAGCCCTTGCGCCAGCGGCGAGAAGACGATGCTGCCGAGGTCGAGGTCGGCGAGGGCATCCAACAGGCCGTCTTCCATGCGTCGATCAAACATGTTGTAGCGAGGCTGGTGGATCAGCAGCGGCACGCCCATGTCGGTGAGCACCCGGTGCGCGGCCCGCGTCTGCTCGGCGTCGTAGTTCGAGATGCCGACGTACAGCGCCTTGCCGCTGTGCACGGCGCTCGCGAGGGCGCCCATGGTTTCTTCGAGCGGCGTGTCGGGGTCGGGCCGGTGGTGGTAGAAGATGTCGACGTAGTCGAGGCCCATGCGCCGCAGACTCGCGTCGAGCGAGCTCAGCACGTATTTGCGCGAGCCCCATTCGCCGTAGGGCCCCGGCCACATGTAGTAGCCGGCTTTAGTCGAGATGATGAGCTCGTCGCGGTAGCGCGCGAAGTCCTGCTGAAAGACCGTCCCGAAGTTCTGCTCGGCGCTGCCGGCAGGCGGGCCATAGTTGTTCGCGAGGTCGAAGTGCGTCACACCGCGGTCGAAGGCGCGGCGCAGGATTGCACGTTGGGTGGCAAGCGGGCGGTCGTCGCCGAAGTTGTTCCAGAGGCCGAGCGAGATGCGGGGAAGACGGAGCCCGCTGCGACCGACACGGGCGTACTCAAGGCGGTCATATCGGTCATCGGCGGCGACGTACGCGTCGTGGGTATCGGCCATGAAGACAGCGTACGACCGGTGGATGCCCTGCTCGCGCACGACGGAGCCGCCTAGTATTCGCTCATGCGAACCTTCCACCTGGCCGGCGGCTGCTTCTGGTGTCTCGACGCGGTCTACCGCGTGCTCGACGGCGTTCACGACGTTGTCTCGGGCTACACCGGCGGCCATGTGATCAACCCCAGCTATGAGGCGGTCTGCACCGGCTCGACGGGCCACGCCGAGGCGGTTGCGGTCACGTTTGACCCCGACGTGATCCCGGCTGACGTGATTCTCGACGTCTTCTTCACCCTGCACGACCCCCGTCAGCTCAACCGCCAGGGCAACGACATCGGTACGCAGTACCGTTCCGCGATGTTCTACGCCGACGACGAGCAGAAGGCGCTCTTCGAGGCTGCCCGCGACCGGGCGTCGGAGTACTGGGATGGCGGCATCGTGACCCAGATCGAGAAGCTCGGCCCGTACTACATTGCCGAGGAGTACCACCAAGACTTTTTTGCCAAGAACCCGGGGCAGGGCTACTGCTTGGCCGTCGCCCTGCCCAAGGTCAACAAGATTCGCGCCTCCTACGCGCCCTACGTTCGCGCGTCGTAGTCGAGCCGCGAGGCTGACGCGAGGTCACCGCGCGGCGTCGGGTTCGTCATCCTCGCCGCGGGAAGCCGGACGCCTTTGACGATCAGCCACACGCCGAGCGAGAACTCCCAGGCCGCGATCGGAAGGGCAGCGAGTGCTCCGATCGTGCCGGTCTGCTCCCAGAAGCCGAGAACGACACCGTAGGAGGACAACAGCAGAAGCGGCCCGCCGATAAGGCCCAGGGTCGGGATGAGGCGCGGTACCAACCGCCCGCGGAACATGACCGTGCCCAGGAGCAGTGCGTTGATGGCCGACATAAAGGCGGGACCGAGCAAGAACGCGCTGTCGTGGAGTGCGATGAGCGCGGGCGCCGCCGCGTCGTCAGACCCGAGTGCGATGAGGGCCATCACGGGCAGGACGCCCGAGAGGATCATCCCGGCCTCGACCGTTCGTGATGCGACGAAACCGACTGCGAGCGTTTCGCTCACCCGGCGAGCGATCGGCAGCAGGACAACCGCCGTCGCCACGCAGCTGAAGGCAAGGGTGATCTCGAGCACGAGCCCCCACGCGGCGAGGGTGGGCTCGGGTTCGCCGGTCAATAACGGGGTCTTGAGCGCGAGCGCAGGGATCGACGTGACGAAGGTCACCAGGTAGAAGATGCCGGCCCAGAGGGCGAGGCGGCGGTCGGTGGTCATGGGTTCCTTTCACACATGTGGGGGATGCACGACATGGTGTACGGCGTACACCTAGTGTCATCGCCACAGTAGGCGTACGCTGTACACCATGTCAAGGTGGCGGCGATGAACGCGAGCGCGACACCGGCTCGACAGTCCTCAGGCGCCCGACTGAACCGTGCCCGAGTGCTCGACGCGGGGGTCGCACTTGCGGACCGCGACGGCATCGAAGCCCTCAGCATGCGGCGACTCGCCACCGAGCTTGAAGTCGTACCGATGGCCCTCTACAAACACGTTTCCGACAAAGACGATCTCGTCGCCGGCATGATCGACGCGGTCGTGATCGGCTACCGCGAACCGCCGCCTGGGCTCGATTGGCGTGGGGCCGTTCGCGAACGAGTGCTGGCGGCGCGGGAAGCCCTGCGTGAGCATCCCTGGCTGCGCAGCGCCATCGAGCGGGCGACCACCCGCACGCCCGCTGTGCTTGGCTACATGAACGCCCTCGCAGGAGAGTTTGCGCGAGGGGGGTTGTCGTACGATCTCGCGCACTTCGCGATGCACGCACTCGGCCATCGCATCTGGGGTTTCAGCCCCGAAGCGTTCAGCAGCACGGGTGCTGCGGCGTCGCCGACAACGCCCCCCGCGGCGCCGCCCGACCCGGATGCCATCGCTGCCATGGCGCTACAGTTTCCGCACGTCGTGGCGATCGCGCTGGACGCGGCCGAACGCAACCCCACCGGGGCGTGCGACGAAGACGATGAGTTCCTCTTCACACTCGACCTGCTCCTCGACGCCGTCGAGCGGCTCCACCGTGCTCGGTGGCAGTCGCGACCGGCCCAGGGCTCCTCCCCACGCGGCGATCTGTGACGATCCGCCGTCGAATCGCCCATTCGTCCAGTGGGCATCGGCGTCACCGTCCACTCTGGGCCGCGGGCGCCGGCGTTCTCCGGCACGAACCGTCGGCGCCCACCCGGCGGCACGCGGTCGTCGGGGTCGTTTGAGCATCAGGAGAAGACCATGACCGACACCATCACCCTGACGGGCCTCGTCGCCACCAGCCCCCGCCACATCGTGACGAGTGAGGGCGCAACGGTTCCTGTAACACTATGTCGACCGCTTCGGTCGACATCGAGGAGGATTGACTAGTGCCCCGTACACACCTGCTTGATTACCTCGAGAACGGTTCGAGCCCGAAGGAATGGCTCACGGTCAGCGAAGCAGTCGTGCTGAGTCAGCGTTCCAAGAGCACGATCTGGCGACTGATCCGCCAAGGCAAACTCGAAACGCGCAAGTCCGTCGATGGCTGGATCGAGGTTCGCTGGTCACCAGCGGCCTTCGCTCCCTCCGAGAGTGCTGCCGTACCCGCCGAAAGCTACATCAACCATCACAACGCAGTGAGCGTCGCGGATGCATGTGCGGCGACAGGAGTATCGAGGGCGACGTTGTATCGATGGATCAAGAGCGGCCAGGTCCGCGCCCGTGCAACTAGTCAGGGTACCCAGGTTGATATTGCCGAGATTCGGACGCTTGCCGCCAGGCGGCTTGACTCGACGTGAGACACATGGCACTCTCTAGTTCAGATGGTGGGAGAACCGCACCTACCTGATCCTCAATCCCTTCGGCAGGCGCCGGAGGGATTCCTTCGTTAAGGCCCTCTGACGACCGCGCCCCGCTCGCGCCCGTCCTCACGTTCCCCCATCTCGCTCCGCCCTCGGCACTCGCCGGGGGCTTTCTCTTTGCCCGGATTCGGTCGCACAAGTCGAACAAGTGCGCCGTCTGGCCAGGGCTCCTCGTCTGCATCGATGAAGCACGAAGAAGGGACGCCTCTCATGGAAAACCTCGATGGCCACCGTTGGATCTCGCCGCAGGAGGCTGCGCGGCTGATGGGAGTGTCGGACATGACCATCCGCCGCCGGATCGCATCGAAGGAGCTCGTCGGACGCCGTGTTGGCCGCAAGCTGCTTCAGGTGCGGGTCGACAGCCTCGAGAAGCTGATCGAGGCTGCGTGATGTCTCGCCCGATCGTGTTTCCGTTTCCGCCGCTCTCTGTCGAGCAACGCGACGCCATCCTCGCGGGGTTCGCGGGACTCGCGCCGACTCTTGTCAGACTTGATCTCTCGCACGTCGAGCAGACCGAACTGAAGGCAGCCTGACGTGGCGCGGGGTCGGATCATCAGTCCGGACTTTTGGACCGACGGCCGCATGATCTCCCTGTCGCCGTTCGCCCGACTCTTCTACATCGGGATGTGGAACTTTGCGACCTGCGATCGCGGGCACCTTCCCGACGACCCGCTCGGCCTGAAGCTCAAGATCCTGCCCGCGGACTCGGTGGACGCCAATCAACTTCTCGACGAGCTGATGCAAGCCGGCAGGGTTGCTCGCCTCGAGGTTGGCTCGGAGTCGTTTCTTCACATCCCCACTTTCGAACGGCACCAGTCAGGTTCGCGCGATCTCCGATGGAAGACCCGTTGCGCAACTTGCCGCCTCCTGGAAACTCTGGAGAGTTTGGGAGAGCCCTCTAGTTCTCTGGGGAACACTGGCAACCACGTCGTAGAGGGGAAGCGAGTAGAGGCGAAGCATCCGGAGGGGGAAATGCCCCCCTCCGAGGCGTCGCCATTCTGCGGTTCTCACCCGACAGGCAGTGACGCTCCATGCCGTGCCTGCGGAGACGCTCGACGTCGCTTCGAGGCCGCGAAGACGCACAAGCGGCAACGCCCCACCATCGTGGGCGTGATCAGCGAGCCAGACTGCCCTCGGCACCCGAACTACCCGCACCCGAATTCTCCGCACGGTTGCCCCCGATGCAAGGAAGAGGCGCAAGGGCAGGTGGCAGCATGACCAACAACGTTCGTTGCGACCGCTGTGTCGACATGGTGTTCCCCCGCCCCGACTGCGCCGACTGCGAACGTGAACAGATCATCGCCGCGAACCCTGTCCCCGACGTGGTGCCCGACTTCCGAACCGACGAGGACTTCGCCAATGAAGTGCTCGAGCTGGTCAGCGAGTGGCTCTCGACCGTGCATCCCATAGATGCCGTCGAGCTCATCACGACCCTCGTGAAGCGCACCAGTGCTGGGTTTGCCGTACGCGTCGCTCACACCGCACTGCAGGTGTACATCGAGCAGCTCACCTGGCACGTACCCACGGTTCAGCGGCCCGCTCGCCTTCGAATCGTCCCGGCCGTGATGGGCGCCATCAAGCGCCTCGCGCCGGGTCACCTCACCGCACCCGACAACCTCAAGAACGTCCGCGCAAGCGGCTCGACACACGGGAGTGACACATGATCACGATCAACAGCACCAAGTCCAAGGCGGTGACGGCGCATGTTTGAAGCCGGATCCCTCATCTTCCGCATTCAGACCGTCGGGGCAGGGCTCTTCAAGAGCGAGCTGCAGCAGGCCGATGAGGCCGCCAAGAAAGCCGGCCGATCCGTCAGCGAATCGGCGAAGTCGACCAGCGAGCTCGGTAGGCAAGCCGACTACACGCGCCCGAAGCTGCGGCAGGTGACCGGCGAGATCCGGAACATGTCGGCAGAAGCACAGGGAGCCTCGCGCGAAGTAGGCGGGGCGATGCTGCTGATCGGTGCCGCGATCATCGCCACGGTCGGACTGACCGTGAAGGCGGCGACCGACTGGGAGTCGGCGTGGGCGGGTGTGCGCAAGACCCTCGACGGTACCGACGAAGAGATGGCGGACGTCGAGGCGGGCCTGCGGGCGATGTCGAAAGAACTCCCGGCCTCGCATCGCGAGATCGCGGCCGTCGCGGAAGCGGCGGGCCAGCTCGGGGTGAGCGCGGAAGACGTCACCGCCTTCACCCGCACGATGATCGATCTCGGCGAGACCACGAACCTGACGAGCGAGGAAGCGGCCACGTCGCTCGCTCAGCTGATGAACGTGATGAGGACTGCACCGGAGGATGTCGGTCGGCTTGGCTCGGCGGTCGTGGCGCTCGGCAACAACGGTGCCTCGACGGAGCGCGACATCGTTCAGATGGCGCAGCGCATCGCGGGCGCGGCGCAGATCATCGGCCTCACGGAGGGTGAAGCGCTCGGCCTGGCCAACGCGCTCGCCTCGGTCGGAATCGAGGCCGAGGCCGGCGGTTCGTCCATCAGCACGATCATGATCGACATCAGCCGAGCGGTCTCCGAGAACGGTGACGATCTCCGCGAGTGGGCGAAGCTCACCGGACTGTCGGCTGAGGAGTTCGGCAAGAAGTGGAAGGCAGAACCTGCCGAGGCTCTCGCGCTCGTCGTCGAGGGCATGGGTCGCCTGAACGCTTCAGGCGGTGACGTGTTCGGCACCCTCTCGAAGCTGGGCCAGTCCGACGTGCGGGTGACGCGGTCGCTGCTCAGTCTGGCGGGCGCTGGCGACATGCTCCGCGAATCGCTCGCTCTCGGAAACCAGGCGTTCGAGGACAACAACGCGCTGCAGGAAGAGGCGCAGAAGCGGTATAACACCACGGCCGCGAAGCTCGCGGTCACACGGAACGCCATCAACGACGCGGCGATCGAACTCGGGCAGCACCTGCTCCCGCTCGTCGTGGACGGAGCGGAGGCAGTGACAGGGTTCGCATCGGCGCTCAGCGGGGCGGAGGGACCACTGCTCGGTGCGGCCGCGCTCATTGGGGTACTCGCCGGTGCGATCGCGTTGAGCGCAGGCGCCGCGATGGTTGCAGTCCCCAGGTTCGTCGCGTTCCAAACTGCGGTGGCCACGCTGGCGACCACGATGCCGAACGCGACGATCGCGGCGAAGGGGTTCGCCTCTGCTCTGGGGGGCCCGTTGGGTGTGGCGATCGCCGCCAGCCTGTTCGGGCTCTCGGCTCTGAACGATTACCTGAAGTCGCTGCAAGCGAGCAGCGACGAGGTGACGAACTCACTCACCACGGCGAGTGACTCTGCCGAGGTGTTCGCCACCCTCATCGAGGGGAAGGAAGGAACCTACGGCTTCTTCCGCGACGTGGTCGGCGACCTCGAGAACATGTCGGCGATGCTCGACAAGGTCAAGAACGAGAACGACAACCTGTTCGCTCGATTCACGACCGAGACGCACGGCTTCCGCGACGCACTCCGGTCTGCGGACGCGAGCATGGCCGAGCTAGCCTCGGGCAGCCTGCCGAAGGCGCAGGAAGCGTTCCGGCTTCTCACGGACGGGCAGGATCTCTCCACCGAGCAGCTGTGGACGCTGATCGAGTCGATGCCTGCCTACCGAGATGCGCTGATCGAGCAGGCGACAGCGCAGGGCATCAACGTGTCGACGGGCGACGAGATGCTGATCCGCCAGGCGCTCGTCAACGAAGCGCTGGGCACAGCATCCGACAGGGCTGCGGCTGCTCGCGACGAGTACATGTCGGCGGCGAAGGCGACGGAGCAGTTCGACCGAGACCTCAACGCTCTGCTCGCGACGCTCGACGAGGCGAACGGGAAGAACCAGGACGCGATCACGTCGAACATCGACTACGAGCGCACGTTGCGCGAAGCGGAGGAGCAGATCGCGCTCGCGCGTCAGGGCGTCGAGGGTTACGGGCTCGGTCTCGACCAGGCCACCGAGGCGGGCGCCCGCAACGTGGAGACCTTGCTCGAGATCGCCCAGGCGTCGCGTGAGGCGGCCGATGGTCAGTACACGCTCGATGGCAACACGGATGCCTACCTGCAGCGGTTGCAGGATGGCCGTCAGCAGATCATCGACACCGCGGTCGCATTCGGCGCCACGGCAGATGAAGCGCAGGCGCTCGCAGAGAAGATCTACGCAATGCCGAGCGAGTACCAGATCGAGGTGCTCGCGAGCACATCCGCTGCAGCGCGGATGCTCGACACGTTCATCGCGACGTACAACAACAAGCGGATCACGATGAGCATGTTCCTCGACGCGACCGGCAGCAACCGCGGAGCGGCCGCCGACGCCGCCAGATTGACCGGCCAGGCCCTGAACCACATCAACCAGGCCGACGGCGGGAACGTAAAGTTCTTCGGCAGCGGGGGCGAGCATCGCGTCGCTCAGTTCGCTCGCGCCGGCGACATGCGCGTGTGGGCCGAACCGGAGACCGGTGGCGAGTGGTACATCCCCGATGGCGCCGCCAAGCGGCCGCGGTCGATGATGCTCGCCGAGCAGATGCTCAACGGGTGGGGCTACACGATGGCTCCCATCGGCCAGGCCGGATCTCCGGCTGCCGCTGGCCCCGTTGCCGTCGAGGTGATCGTTCAGCCCCGCGGCGGGATCGACCTGCTCGAGTACATCGAGGTGACCGCTCAGGCGGCGGCATCGGAGTCGAACAGGTCAGCAGATCGTGCCATGCGAACCGCGCGGGTGTTCTGATGGCTGGCGGCTATGTGACCTACGACCAAAGCGAGATGGGTGAACTGCGATCGCAGCTCAGGGGAATCTATGACCGACTTTCGGAGCTTGAGGCGCCGACGGGGTCGCAGACAGCGGACACCCTCGCGACCCTCAAGATGCTGGTCAATGATCTCGTCGCCACGGTGAACGCGTTGGCTGCGTCGGGCGTGACGTGGCAGGGCCCGGTGTCGACGGGCGGGGGCATCACTGCGTCAGGCGAGGGGAACTTCGCGGCCGGCCTTCGATCCACGGGAGCCGCGGCGCTTGACCTCAGCACGATCAGCGGATCCCGGCAGCCGGCCTGGCAACACATCGCCACCGGCCGCTACGGGTACGCGCCGTCGACGCTGGCTGAGAAGCGCAACGTGCGCCCGGTGCCGTTCACCGCTGCTGAGATCCTCGCCGTCGCGCCCCGCCTCTTCTGGTACCGCGGGCAGCTCGACATCCGTGACAACCCAGAGAACCCCGCCTACGACCCTGAGCACCAGGTCCCCGACGAGATCGGTCTGATCGCGGAGGAACTCATCGCGGCCGGCCTCGAGATGTTCGTAGTCGTCGACGACGATGGCACTCCCCGCGGCGTGCACTACGAGCTGTTCGGGGCAGTCGCGGCGCTCGTCGTCGGCGCGGATCACGAGGCCCGCATCGCCGCTCTGGAAGGCCAGAGCTCATGAACCCCTCACCCACTCGGCGATCGCGCCCCAGGCGGGCGCTCATCGCCATCCACCCGCAACGCAAGGCCACGCACCGCGGTCGGCTCGCCAGGCGCGAGCACCGCACCCGTGCGGTCGAGGTCAGGAACCTCGAAATCTCGCTGGACGACGCGGGCCACCCCAACAATCAACGAACGGAGAACGAATGAACGGGTACACCGACCGATGTGCCGCCGTCACGGCGGCACTGCAGGACCTCGCACGAGATCTCGAGGCCGACCTCGGCAAGATTGCGCGCTTCCGAGGAACTGCAGACGCCAGCACGAGCCACGTCGCTCACTTCCGTGACCCCGGGCCAGACGTGGCGACGTTCGAGCGTCAGAAGACCGACTACCCGTCGACGAGCTCGACGAGTGTCGGCACGACCCTCTACGCCTACCGCGCGGCGGCAAACGACGCGAGCCAGATGGTGCACATCAGCGCGCCAGCCAGCGAGGACAGAGCAGCGCGCGACGGCGTTCTCGCCCTCATCGAGGCCATCCAGGCCGTCGAAACCCACGACGACGCAATCGCGCTCGTCGCCACCTTCACCGAAGGAGCATGACAATGGCTACACCCGGATACTGGTCAGGACGCGCCCGCGACGAGATGGCTCGCCTTCTCAAGTTCGCCACGAACCTCCCGGCCGAGTTCGACGAGATCGAAGCTCACCGAGACGAGAAGCTCACCCCCGAGGCACTCGACGCGGCCAAGATCGCGATGCGAGAAGCCACCGTGTCGCGCATCGGGCAGACCGCTCGCGCGGCCGCGGAAGTCGCCAACACGGCGCTCGACGCGGCCGACAAGGCAGCAGACCCCTACCGACCGAAGTTCGACCCCGAGAGCGTCGCACAGGCGACGCGCAGCGCGCAGGCGTGGGAGATGATCGTTCGCCCGCAGCTCGACGCCGGCAAAGAGTGGCCGGAGATCATCGCCACCCTCGACGCTGACGGCTTGCTCGCGGTCGAACGCTTTGCTCCGTCGCTCGAGTCCGCCAAGCGCGACCGGTTCACGCAGCACGAGGTACCGGGAGTGCTCGAGGGCATCCGGGTGCTTTCCGACCGGCGAGTTATTGAGACGGCACCCGAGGGTCCCGCGCGTGATGCGATGCGCGAGCTCGTCGACGTGCGTCAGCTCCACGAGAGCCTGACGCGCTCGACTGTCGCTCTGTCCGCAGTGCAGGGCCGCCGCGATGTGGTCGGCGCGTCGATCGCCGTGAAGCGGGCAGCGCAGGATGCCGGCGCCACTCCTTCGGCCATGCAGGCGGCTGCTGCAGCCTGACCAAGCTCGCGATGGCTCTCCGGTGGTGCGGTGGTCGTCGCGAAGCGGGTCGAGGGAAAGCCGCAGCCCTCGACCCGCACCCAAGCAGATTGACCTTCAAGGGGGAGATCATGAACGCATCTGACGATCAGGAACGCCGGCGGCGGATCCGCGAGCGAGCCAAAGCACACACGCGAAAGAGCCCACGCCAACGCGTTCTCGACGAGATCGCCAACGAGGTAGACCACGGAGCGCGTCAGAGGGGCAGACGAACTGATGGACAGTGAGGCAGAGCGCCAGCGTCGCGAGAGACGGATAGCAATCGCTGACGGGATCCTCGCCGAGATGCACGCGACAGTGCAGCGACTTGGCGGCCCGTACACGGTTTTCAACTTCGGAGGTCGTGACAACACCTTCGCCGAGCAGGAACTGCCCGTCATGCCGCCCAGGGAACTGCTCGCAGCCATGCAGGCCATGAACCACGGTGCGGATGTTCTCCGGAAGCTTGCGGAGATTGAAGGCGACCGCGGACTCGAAAAGGCCGAGTCAATGCTCGGTCGCCTCGCCGACAGATTTGGACTGAACGATGAACCGACCGTCAACGGTTGAGCTGTGGCCCGAGGCCGCCGACCGAGAAGCATGGCGAGAACTCGCCCTGCTCGCGTACCAGCACGCCTGCTACGAGGTCGATGTTGCTGATCAACACGACTGGCTCATCTCCACGGCCAGACTGCTACAAGACAACCCGACCGCGCGCGAGTACCTGAAGCAGCGATCGAGGATGTCGCGGCAACGATGGCGCGTCCGCCGGTGGTTCGACCGGAGCTTGCGAATCAAGTTCGGTCTCGGCTACCGCAGCAGCCGTCGAACCAGGCAAGCAGTGCGCGACTACCTCGACGCCGGACCATTCGCCAGAAAGCCATCTCCCTCTCCGGACACACTCGTTTAGTCGCGTGCCGACAAGACAGTGCCGGGACCGTGAGCCTCCGCCTCTCGCGCGCGTAGGCGTGACCGTTAGTCGGCCGCTCGGGGCTCGATGCGACTGCCGTAGGTGCCGTTGTGGTGCCGGGTGGCGTTATAGATGGCGTAGCTCAATCGACGTTGCATCTTGGTCGGTCGGCCGTCTCTTCGCAGTGGTGTGGCTACGTACTGGGCGATGAGCTCGTCAAGGCGGTCTTCGCGCGCCTCCCACGCGCGAATCTGGCGAGCATGCGCTGCTGCCGAGACTCGGGGTGTTTCGCGGAAGCCAAGGCCGCGTTCTCGGGCGATCTTGGAGACGAGGCCGGGGGAGACGCCGTGGCGGCGGGCGATCTCGTTGCGACCAAAGCCGACCGCGATCTCGTCGCCGATCTGCTGGCGCAGGTGGTCCGAGGTGCGAAGCGGTTTCGATCGTTTCGGCATGTCACCCTCCTGCTTCAAGCGTACGGAGGGCGTTACCTGTTGGGACGCACCGCAACGGTGGCGCTTTGCTGGTCTCCATCCGGGCTGTATCGCCAAGTCATCGTGACCTCTCGTCGAGTGGGGCCGTATCCGGACGGCATGACCCCGATGGCGACGTAGTCGCCTGGGATGAGCCTTGCCGCTGTGCTCTCTTCGTCGGCATGGACACCTTGGCCGCCCTCTGCCGCGACGTCGTAGACGGTGACGTTGCCATCGTTCATGATGAGGACCATGTCGCCGTGGCCGCGCTGGTAAGTCCAGCCGAAGTGCGCTTTCGGCGCTTGGGACTCCGCAACTTGCTCTTGTGCGCGAGCAAGTCGCTCGAGCATCTCGGTCATCTGTCGGCTCGAGGCGGCAGCTTCGGTCTTGGACGCGGCAGATGAGGCCTGCGACTTCCTGGCTTCTTCTGCGGCCTTGACGGACGCGCGGGCTTGGATCATGGCGGCGATCGCGGCGGCGATCGCCGCCAAAGCGCTTGCAATCGAGATGATGAGGGCGGCGATCTCCACCTGCATAGATTACGAGCGAATGTCGGTAGAGGAGCGTACCGTCTGCACCGTTGATGTCTCTCTACCTCGAGGTGGTTGCAATGCGCGATGATCACGAACTCTTCAAGTCGATCAACGGGCTCTTGTCGGATCATCCGTCGTTCACCCGATACAAGGAGTCGGAAAGTGCTGCCGCTGGGGAGCTCTTGACGCGTCTGATGCTCGCGGTCGACGTCGAAGAGCCCGTCTTTGGAAGCTTTACCTTCGACAACACGTCAGGTGAAGCCAGCACAGTCCTGGTCACAGATTCTCAGTTGATCTGGGGATACGGCAGTACGAGCTCCGAGGCCTCGAGCGTGTTTGTGGCGCCGCTGCGAGAGGTGCGTCTCTTGATGCCGAGGGGGACTGTCAGCGCGATTGCGGCGCGTAATGCGTTCCAATCGTGGCCGGGAGCAATGGGTCTTGCTGCGGAACTGCGTGGCGGCGAACGGATCGAATTGCAGCTCGAGCCGTCCAGTGATCGAAATCCTGCGACTCGAGCGCTGTACGAGCGGATTCTGAACGCGATCAGTTGATGGAGACTCTCGTCACCCCGGAACAGCTTTCCGAAGCCCTGCAGGTGCCGGTGTCAACCCTCTATAAGTGGCGGGCAGCCGGCAAGGGGCCGCAGGGCATCAAGGTTGGCAAGTACATCCGGTACAGGCCTGCGGCGGTCGAGGCTTACCTGGCGTCGCTCGAGTTGCAATAGGCGCAGGCAATTTGGCTGCTAGTCGATCGGGAACCGTGAGTCGGGGTTCATGATGATGGCCGTGTAGATCTCGGCGTCTTCGCGGCTCATGCCCTGGGCAAGGTAGGCGGCGATGATCTCTTCTTCACTCGCCGTGTCGACGTCTATGCCGGGATCCATCATGGCCGCACCGTAGCATCGCCAGCCGACTCACAGATGTCGGAATCGATCGCTAGCCTCGCCATCATGGTCACGTTCGAAGAGATTCCGTCACATCTGAGGCTCAGCTACTTCGTTGGTGAAATCGTGATCCGAGACAGCTACGCCGAACATGAAGCGCGCATGCTCTGGAACGTCCTTCGCAAGCACGAGATCGTCAGCACGGAGTACCCGCGAGCGTTTGGTGGCTTGCTGACGCAGACGCGGAGGGCACTTCGGCACGACCGGCTGTCGGAAGAGATTCGGCGAGTTGCGTTCGGTGTGATCGAGTCCGCCGCGAAGTGGCATCGCTACCGGTCAGACCTGGTGCACGACCTTCTCACGACCGGGTGGCGCCAAGAAGGCGATGATGTGCACTCAGTGCTGAACAGGAATCCGCCGCGGCCACTGAGGGAACTTGAGCGGTGTGCTGATGAATTGCGGCTCGTGTCCTACCGCTTCAGGGGTTTGTGGGTGGTCATGCCGTTCTGGCTTGGGGCGCCGGCCGAAGGCTGGGAGAGCGCAGAAGACTTTCGGTCGTGGACGCGGGTGGCCATGGGGCACATCGCCGATGATCCGCTCGTGATGCGAGGCACCCCTGGGCCGTCTCCGGAACCTCAGGGCGGCTGGGACGCCATCGTGGCCGCTGCGGTTGCGGCGGAAGAGTTGAGGGTCGCAAGACGGACGGCGCTGTTCTCGGTCGACGAGGGGACACACTAGGCAGCCGCGCGGCCATCGCCTGGCGGGTCAGAGCTCGGGGCCTTCTCTGAGTTCTCCGCCCGCAGGCTCGCCGCGTAGCCGCGAAACGGTGCGGGCCCATGCGATGACAAGTGGAGCCGATGCGCGCCCTCGCAGGCCGCTCTGAGCGTGCGCCAATAGCCGATCAGCTGCCGTTCCTCTGACCGTTCAGCCCACGTGACGGCGCGGTATCCGCGCTCGCCGGCGACCTCGAGCGTGCGGACGACCGCGTACGGTTTCGCGCTGGGGTCGACCATGATCCACTCTCCGGGCGCATACTCGTGCGCGGCGAGGATCGGGTGCCAGTGACTCATCGTGCTCCTGTAGGGGAGCAGCCCGGCCGCTGCAGTCAGACCTAAAGGCTACGTACCTGTACTGACGTCGCTAGAACCCTCAGCGGCCTGAGTCGAAGCATCCTGAATCATCTCAATCTTGAGATCTCCAGGCCGCATGAGCCCGATCAGCGGCGCCCGCCGACCCATACGCGACGCGGTAGTGGTCAGTGACTCGCGAAGATACGGAAAAGCCGCCATGAACCCCACGCGTTCCGCAAAGTCATTCAGCACGATCCGGTCTACCTTCACGGGCTTCGAAGTTTCGAAGACGCTTGCGATGTCAGACACGAACTCTGCGTCGGAGGTCTTGACCGTGAACCTGAACCGACAGTGAATCGATTCGTCGTCGACGTACTCCGAGTACTCCATCAAGAGTTCTGGGTCTGCCGCTTCGTCAGACGGCGGACCGGTCACCGCCCCCTTGAGTTCGAAGTATCGAATCTCCTGAAGGGACACCAGCTCCATAAGGGCATGGATGTCATGGATCTCGAGCGGGTTGGTTTTCGTCATGCGCTGAGCGCGAAGTCAGTGCGCTTCGCATTCGCCGGGCCCGCGACGGTGGAAAGCGTCGGGCGCTTACCCAAGCTGAACAACGGCACTTCCGCAGGCCCGACATGGGTGATGGCGCGAGGGCTCCCGTAGTCGGTGCCGTCATCGGGTATGACAACATGCTCGATCATTACCCCGACCGCGTTGGCGTAGCGGCGAATGGTAGACAGGCGCGGGTCGGCCTCCAGGCTCTCGATCTTGGAGACCGCTTGCTGCGTGACGCCCATTCGCTCACCGAGCTCTCGCTGATTGAGGCCCGCATCGATGCGGGCCCGAACCAGTCGACGCAGGAGCTGATAGTCGCTCTGGAGGAGCCGCTTGGCTCGGTGGAACTCTGGCGTCTTTCGCGCAGCCTGAAGGAGCGAAGTCAGAGTGGCCATGCATGAATGTTACACAACTCGAACGTTGTGTGACATGGGCGCACTTTCAGGAACATCATCGATCACTCAGTCGCTGCAGGAGGAGTGCCGGCGGGCGCTATCCACTTGAGCTTCGCGCCGTCGCGGAAGCGTCGAGCCGCGTAGGCAATCGCTGAGTTCTGAAGGCGTTGCACCAGTGCCGCTGGCACATCGGGACCCGTCTTCAAGTGCAGGTGCAATGCCACGAGCAGGGATGGTTCGCTAGACGGCTCTCCGTGATACTGGCGGAGCTCGTACTTGTGCATGGTCCACCGGAGTTCCCACATCTCTGGACGCTTGCGGAGCGGCTTGATTCTGGTGACCGTGGGTGGGTCGTCGTGCGCAATGCGACCTTGCTCGGCAAGCTCGAGAAGCCCGTAATATTCGCCGAGCAGGTGTTTCCGGGCGAACGGCACCAGTGACTCAAGCCACCGTACGAACTTCTTTACCGCAGGGTGGTCGTCGTTGATGTAGCGCCGCCACTCGTAGGGCGCGCCGGAAGGCAGCGTCGCTCGTGACCTTGCCAATCCCATAGTGATTGATGCTCTCATGTCCCGCCGACCGGTGCAGCAGCGAGAAGCTAGCGGCGCCTCTCGTCACGCTGGCCTGGTGACAAGCCGGCAGTGGGGGCACCACCACCCGCCGACGACGAGCTGCATCCGTTCGAGGCACTTCGGGCAGTTCGGGTCGGCGACGAAATCGAGCACATCCATGGCGACAGTGTGCCGATCGCAGCACGCGAGTGCCTGACTAGTCCACAGGCGAGTGGCATCAGACGCAGACCGAGATCTCTCGCGTCCGCAAGGCTTCTTTGTCCACGGTGCTACAGCTGATCGACTCCAACGATCGCCGCGTTCGGGATCGGGTCCCGGTAGCCCGCGACGCGACTGCGAAGCGCGAAGCTCAAGTCAACAGCCGCCTGAAGTGCAACGCTCACAAGGTCGACGGATGGGTCCGCCTCAGCGGACAGCAAGTACTCGGCGACGCACTGCTTCACGAAGTCTTCGTCTTCCGCATGGTTCCAGACTGTAAGCGCGATCGAGTGGCCGAGCATGTGCCCCCGATCAGCGTCAGGCTGAACGCTTGAAGGCGCACGGCCGGCGGTCCCCCATCGCTCGCTCATCGCTTCTGCTGACAAGCCGAGGTGCTCGAGTAGGAGTGCTGCTTCTTCCCGGGTGTACCGCGTGCGACCCGCGTACAGGTCACGAGCGCGCTTGATAGAAACGCCCAGAATCGCCTGAAGCGCGGCGCCCTTGCGACCATGCGAGCAAGGCGCGGGTCGGCGCAGCGAACCCTCGCAGTGGGTCAGCTCCCCGCGAGCAGCGCGGGTGAACTCCTCGGACTGGAAGTCGATCTTGCTGATACCTTGCATGCGTCCTAGTTCCTTTCTCGAACTGGGGCTCAGCCCTCGACCCGTTGCCGCGGGTCGGGGGCATCTTCAATGCGTCACGATCTCCATTCGATCGTCACGTGTTCCGGGCGGAACTCATTCCGTCCACCCAAGGTCGTCGGCTGGATCGTCACCGTCATCAGGGCGTCGAGGATCCGGCGCTTCGCTTTCAGCGGCATCGACTCTCGCCAATACCGCTCGACGTCATCGGCGCTCGCGATCAAGCCGATGATCTCGCCACCCTCGGCGGCGGCGATGCGCTGCTGAAGGGAGTGCAGTCGTGCGTCGAGCTTCGTCTTCTGTGCTCGTACCGCGGCCGAGCTCAACGTGCCGTCTGCGAACAGCTCGGCAAGGCCTTCGATTCGCGCTCTGAGGTCCTGAGACTCGGCGGCGAGTGCCGACACATCTTCGGACGGGGCAAGCAGTTTCAGCACGTCAGGCTGGCTCAGGCGGGCGATCAGCCTCGACTCCACGAGCTCGTCGACGCGGCCTAGGCGACGGCGCACGTCGAGGTTCTCGCACATGTAGACCGGCATGCGGGACGGGTAGTCGCGCGTGACCTTCATGATGCCGCCGCACTTGCCGCAGCGGTAGATGCCGGACCCGAGATACTTGATCTTCTTGTCCCAGCCCTGCTGCTGCCCGCGCACAGCGAGCGCAGTCTGGAATCTCTCCCAAGTGACCTTGTCGATGATCGGAGGCCAGGCGCCCTCCTCGCTGACGACCTCACCGCGGTAGGTCCGAACGCCGGCAAGCGCGGGGTTGATCGCCCGCTGGCGGAGGTTCTGATAACTGAACGGGCGCCCGCTGATGCCGACGATACCGCGGGTCTTGAAGTCGCGAGCGATCGCGTACCAGGACTCTCCGGCGAGGTACCGGTTCACGGCCTCGCGGATGACCGCAGCTTCTTCCTCGACGATGCTGATCTCGCCGTCGACGCGCTCGTAGCCGAACGGGCGAGTGCTGAACTGCCGCTCGCCTTGCTTCGCGCGCGCGAGGTTCGCGGACTTCTGACGCTCGCTCTTGTGCTGCACTTCGTAGGCGGCCGCGTGGCCGAGCATGCCTGCGATCATCCGGCCGGCTGGAGTCGTCAGGTCGAGGTCTCCACCCTTCACCGTGACGATCTTGAGCGAGTGCTTTTCGGCCAGTTCGACGAGGTCGACGAGGTCGCTCACGCGGCGGTAGAGCCGGTCGGTGTGCCAGCAGACGATCGTGTCTATCGTCCCGGCGCGGATGCCGTCGAGCAGCTCGTCGAAGGCGGGCCGCGGGCCTTTCGTTGCCGAGCGGTCGTTGTCGATGAACTCGCGATCGACGGTCAGGCCGTGCAGCTTCGCGAGGTTGCGACAGTCCTGCAGCTGGCGCACGACCGCAACGCCCTCGCCATCACGGTCGAGGCTCTGTCGCGCGTAGATCACTGCCATAGCGACATACTAGTTACAACACTTGCGAGGGCCTCACGATCACCTCGTTCCGGCTCGCCTCCAATCAACGCCGATTTGACCGTGGGCAGAACGCGTGGGTAGACGGTGACACCAACTGGTACACCGTCACGGCATTCCGCCAGCTCGGCACCCATGTCGCCACGTCGATCGAGAAAGGCCAGCGGGTCATCGTTCTCGGCCGCGTCCGCATCCGTGATTGGGAGAGCGGCGAGAAGTCAGGGACCACGATCGAAATTGACGCTGAATCGGTCGGCCACGACCTCACGTGGGGTCGGGCGACCTTTACGCGCACGGTGATCGCGGCCAAGACCGACGCCGAGCGACCGGAGAGCAGCCCCGGCGTCAATGGCGCAGAGAGTGACCTGCCGGTTGACGACAGCGCTCCTTCTGCGGGCGCGTCAGACGGTGCGACACTCGTCGGCGCCGCGGCCACACCCTTCTGAGTCGACCCCCGGGTTAGCGAACGCGAATCCCCCCGCGCTGCCACAGTGTCACGGCCGCGACGCGGGGGTTCGCGTTCTCACTCGTATCAAGCCCAAGCGCCAGGAACAGGCGGTGCAGCATCGTCTCCACCGCGCGCACCGTTGTTCCGCGGGCCTCGGCCAGCGCTCGCGTCGAGGCGCCCTCCGCCAGCATTCGAAGCACCTCTGCCTGAGCGGCGGTCACCACCGGAATGGTGTCGTCGGGCAATAGGCCCTGCTGATCTGACTCCTGACCACTGATCGCGCGGTGAACGGCGTCAACCAATTCGTCAATGCGACCGAGCTGAGCCTTCACGAGGTACACCGCACCGCGGGGAATCTTCTCGGGGTTCGCGACGGCCAGTTCAGGCGAGCGGTGAGACGTGAGAACGACAAGGCCGATCCACGGAAACTCCTCGGCCACGGCCTTCAGGAGCTCTGCCCCTGTCTCCGTCGTGCCGAAGTTGAGGTCACTCACGATCGCGTGGGGGTCGACCGCACGCACGGCTTCCAGCGCCTGCACGACCGAGGTTGCCGACGTGACGGCGAACCCTTTGCTCTCCAGGCCGCTACTGACGAGCGACAGGGTGAAGGCGTCATCGTCAGCTATGACGACGCGCAGTTGACGACCGTCGGGTTCGGTCACCGGGCCTCCTCCGAAGGGGAACTCGTGGGCTGTTGGGTAGAAGAACGGTGCTCACGAAGAGTATCGCTGACGCTCGTCACCAGGGTGCGCGTCGTGTACGGCTTCGCCAAGAATCGCGCGATCCCCATGCCAACGGAGGTTGAATCACCGCCCGCGCTGAGTCCGCTCGCGGCAATGATCGGCAGATCGGGATAGTGCTCTTCGAGGTATGCCGACGTGGCCGCGCCATCCATCACGGGCATCATCATGTCGGTGAGGACGAGATCGAACGGATGCTGCGCACGTTCGACCAGGTCGATCCCTTCTCGACCATCGGCCGCTGTCACCACGCGATAGCCGTAGGCCTCGAGAGTGCGACGCGTGACCGTTCGGATGGACTCTTCATCGTCGATCACGAGGATGGTTTCACCGTTTCCTCGCGGCAAGAGGTCGGCGTTTGCAGCCACAGCGTCATTCGACGACTCAGGCCGCGTGGCCACCGGAAGGCCCACAATGAATCGCGTACCCCGGCCCTCCTCGCTGTACACCTGCATGAACCCGCCGTGGCTTCGCACGATCGAAAGCGACGTCGCGAGCCCCAATCCGGTTCCTTTGCCGTGAGGCTTAGTCGTGAAGAAGGGTTCGAAAATCTTCTCCGCGACGGTTGTCGGCATCCCCTGACCGCTGTCTTCCACCGCGATCTGAACGTAGGCTCCGGGCGCAACGGTGTGACTCACCGACGTGTATTCGTCTGCGATCTCGAGCGGTGTCGCCGTGAGAGAGATCCGGCCGTCCTCCCCGACGGCATCGCGAGCGTTGGTCACCAGGTTGACCAACACCTGCAACAGCTGTGTCGGGTCACCGACCGTCGAGGGAAGGTCGGCACGTCGTTCAACCTGCACGGTGATGCCGTGTGGCACGAGGTCACGGGCGAGCGCCTGGAGGTCATCCAGCAAGACCCCGATGTCGACCGTCGTGCGTCGACCGTCCACTCCGCGTGCGAAGGTCAGCACCTGCCGGATCATCTCGGAGCCCCGCTTGACGGCCGCCTCCATCGTGCTGAGGAGCGCGCGACGGTCGGCGTCGTCTTCGTCCTGCGCGAGCAACTGCACTGACATGAGAATCGGGGTCAGGACGTTGTTGAGGTCGTGGGCAATCCCGCCCGCGAGGGTACCGAGGCTCTCAAGCCGCTGGGCTCGTTGTCGAGTCTCCTGCTCGCGCCGGTAGTCAGTGATGTCGCTGTTGACGGCGAAAAGTCCGGTCGGAACACCGTCCTCATCCCTCAGCAGTTGCCAGCGGCAGTCGACAATCAGGGGCCGTCCATGCCGACCTGTCTGCTGCAACTCACCCGCGAAAAAGCCGGTTCTCATCACCTCTTCGAGTGCAGCGTCACGGGAGACAGGCTCGGTGCGAATGATGTCAAAGACGTTGCTGCCGATCGCCTCGTCCACCGGGCAGCCATAGAGCTCGGCGGCCGCCTTGTTCCAGTACAGGATGGTGCCGTCGAGCTTGCGCACGAGCATGGCGTCGCGGGCAGTGTCGAGCAGGGCTGCCTGGTAGGCGAGCCGTTCGTGGTCGTGTCGTGCGGCCTCCTGTGCAGCGTGTTCGTCGGTAACGTCACGGAGGTACACGGCAAGACCTTCCGTTGCGCCGTATGCCGTTGTTTCGAACCATCGGTCGTACGGGGCGAAGTGCGCTCGGTAGACCACCCGCTCGCCCGTGACGCGCGCGCGATTGAAGGCTTCGCGAAACCCCGCCTCGACGGCTTCGGGAAAGAGGGTCCACAACTGCTCACCAAGCAGTTCGGGGAGCGTTCGCCGCGACATCTCGATAGCGGCCGGGTTGAGGTAAGTCATGCGGTCGTCGTGGTCAACGAAGAAGAACCCGTCAGAAATCGAACTCACGGTGGCCGTGAGTCGCGACTCGAGCGCGCGCTCACGTCGGCGGGCCTCGGCTGACTCGGTGACATCCCAGATCGCCCCGTAGACGCCGGTGATCTGACCATCCGCTCGGCGTTCCGCTTGTCCGATCGTGCGCACCGTGATGGTTCGTCCCGAACCGGTCTTCATGGTTGATTCGACGTCAAACGGTGTGCCATCGCGCAGACACGTTTCCACCCGCTCTCCCATCGACGTCAGGTTGTCAATGGCATCGAGCGCCCACTCCCGTACGACCACGTCGTCGACATCGTCGGGCAACTCCAGAATGCGTCGCGCACCCTCCGACAGCGTCACGCGCCGTGTTTCGCCATCGAGATGCCACCCGCCGAATCGCGCGACACGACCGGCAATGCGCAGCAGTTCCTCGCTCCTCTGCCGGTCAGCGAGTTCCGAGCTCTCGGCGGTGAGATTACGCCCGGTGCCGTGTACCGCGACGACCCTGTCGCCACGTCGAAGGGGTAGCAACGTGATCTCCGAGACAATGAGGTCTCCGCGGAGGGTCGTCCACGAGGCGCGGTAGCGCTGCGGCTCTCCCGCTAGCGCCTCAGCCACAGCGTCACGAACCTGCTCGCCGTCAGTCGATCGTCCGGGTCGCTCGAAGTGCTGCCCCAGAACCGCACTCTCGTCGATGCCCAAGAGGGCGCACAGGGTTGGGTTCACCATCAGGAATCGACCGTCGGTGTCGAGCACGAAGACGGAGTCCGGGCTCGACTCGGAGACGGTGCGCAGGGCGGCCACGATGGAGGCGAGCTCGCTGTGGCCTCTCTCCACGTCGTCGCTCATCGTTCGGCGACACCCGGGTCGAGGAGGTGGTGCACGCGAGCGAGGAGGTCGTCGAGCTCGATCGGCTTGCGGGCGAAGTCGTTGCCGGGCCCCTGCAGGTCAGGGGGAGCGTGATCTTCGCCGCTCAAGACCAGTACGGGCAGGCCGGGATGCAGCGCACGCAAACCGCTGAGCGTCTCGGTAACCGTTCCGCCCGGCATATTGATATCCAGCACAACGAGCTGGGGCGAGTGCTCGGAGGCGCGTGCGATGGCTGATGCCGCGTCACTCGCTTCGACGACCACGTACCCGGCACGACTGAGCGCCATCCGCAGCACTCCGCGCACGAGGGCATCGTCATCGGCGATGAGCACGGTGGCGATCGACCCGTCGGGTGCGGTCATGGTCGAAGTGTACGGGCCGGGCACGCGCGGTGACAGAGAAACCGCCCCGCGTGGCATCCCCCGTTAGGGGGCGGTGGCGGATGCTCGACCGGTGATTTTCGCCAGGTCGCGGGAGACCGACTGAAGATGTTCGAGCACCGCGTCCACCAGCGCACGCCCGGCTTCCGGCCCGGACCCTCCCGTGGTGTGGAAGTTCAGCGCCATGATGCACGCTGCGATGCGGCCCTGCACCGGCCCGTGCATGAGCTCGGCCAGTCGCTCGCGCTCGCGGCGCATGAGCGCTTCGTTGCGATCATGGAGGGCGATGAGTTCGCTTTGCAGCGCCGCAAGCCGGCGTTCCGCGTCGAGGTTGGCATCGGCGAGCAGGAGTGCGGCGGTGGCTGTTGCGGTAGAGACGGTGAGCCCGAGTGAGAGTAGGGGCACGATGACGAGTCCGTGCCAGGTGATCGGGTCGATTCCGCTGTTGAGCATGAGGAAGGTCGCGATGAAGATTCCCAGGAGGGCCGCGATTCCGGTGGTCCGTTGACCGCTGGCGACCAACGTTTCGGGTCGAAACCGTGCCACTGCAGCGGGAACCGCTCCGATCACGACCGCGGCCGCCGCGGTAGAGATTGCGACTTCGAGGGCCGCCAGGTCGCCGTAGATGATCCAGGCGTCAAAGACGATGAGGGTCGTTGTGGCGAGGCCGACGAGCAGGGCGATCAGCCACGGGCGTCGGGGAGGTACGTCCATGGCACGGCGTAGCGATGCAATAGGTCGCGGTTGCGCCGGGGGTGTCTCTTTCGCAGACTCGAGAAGGTCAGCGGCGTCATCATGCAGGCGAGAGATGCGGCGACCGAGTTCGTCGACGGCCGCGCGGTCGAGCGCCGATCGACTGGCATCAAGGCTTGCCTGAAGGTCGTGGAGGGCCGGGGCGAGGGACTCGGCGACCGCGATGCGCAGTTGCCGTTGCACTTCGGCGCTCGACGCGTCGGCTCTCGGGCGCTCACGTTCGAGCTCGTATTCGGTGATGTCGATCGCGCCGAGAATCAGGCGCCGTCGTTCGAATTGGGCAATGGCGTAGATCACCGGCGGTACCCACACCGCGCTGATCACCGCCCAGATGGCCGATCGAGCGAGAATGTTGCCGTCGACGCCCGCGACCTCTTCAACGATCACGCCACCGACGACTCCCCGAAGGGCCGCGCCCAACGACCAAATCGCCAGGACGGTCGGCACCGGCACGATGGTGTGCGCGGTGCGAGCAATGGATGCTCCCAGAAGGATGACGGCCGCGGCGACAACGTACTGTGCTCCGGCAGACACGAGCGGCCACCACCACTCGGGAAAGGGCGTCGCGCTTTCACGAAGCAGCACCAGCAGCGTCGTGGGCGGCAAGAAGCCGAGCACCACGAGCCAGTGCGCGGCCCACGGGCCGCCGAGCGCTTCGCGAACTGACATCAGCTGCTCTGCCTCCGCTTCTCCGAGCGGAAGTCGCGGCTCGGGCTCTCCACAGTGTGGCTTAACGAGGGCGGTCGTTCCTGGTCTCACCCGAAGAGACCAGGAACGACCGCGAATCGTGAGGCACTCGGAATCGACCCGAACGATTCCGATCCTCCGGATTCTTGCGAGCCCCCGGTGATCCCCCGATCACCACCCGCCGTTGTTCCGTTGCCATCATCATGCTCGCGGCTGGCGGGGCGCGCAACGGATGCTCTCTCCTCGTGTTCGCTAACCGAATGAGTGACCTCACCAGCGTTTCGACCGCACGACGGCCCTAGAATCGGGGCGGTCATCCACGTGCGGCGAAGAAGGAGAGTGCTCTGTGCGGACACCGAGTCGAGCATCCTGGGTCGGCCGCTCGTCGCGGCGACGGGGTATCGTCGCGACCGTAACCGTCGTTGCTCTGGCCGCACTCGCGGGCTGCGTGCCCGTTGCTGACGCGCCCGCTCCGACCCCGACCGTGACGGCATCGCCGACGCCGACGCCGACGCCCGAGCCCGACCCGGTGCTGGTGGTGGGCGGCACTGCGGGGCAGAACCGCCCCTACTTCGAGTTCGTGCTCGGGGGGCTCGTGGCAAGCACCGCCGCCCCGACGAGCCAGGAGATCTTTTCCGCTCTGGTCAATGCTGGCTTTGATCCCGCGGCGATCGAGGTGACCGCCGATCGTACCCGCGTCAATGACCCCGCTGACTCGATCCTGATCGGGGTGCTGATCGACGGCCAGTGTCTGCTCGGTCAGGTCATCGATGGCGAGGTCGCGGCTGATCTGGCTGACGTGCTGGGCACGGGCCGGTGCCTGGTGGGTCGCACTGCCTCTCTAGACTGAGAACCATGGCCGAGTTCATTTACACCATGGTGCGCGCCCGCAAGTCGGTCGGCGACAAGCTCATCCTCGATGACGTCACGATGTCGTTCTTCCCGGGCGCGAAGATCGGCATGGTCGGCCCGAACGGCGCCGGTAAGTCGACGATTCTCAAGATCATGGCGGGCCTTGACAGCCCCTCGAACGGTGAGGCTCGACTGAGCGACGGCTACAGCGTTGGCATCCTCATGCAAGAGCCCGAGCTCGACGAGTCGAAGACGGTGCTCGAAAACGTGCAGGACGGCGTGCGCGAGCTGCACGGCAAGATCACCCGTTTCAACGAGATCTCGCTCGCGATGGCCGACCCCGACGCCGACTTCGACGCTTTGCTGGCGGAGATGGGCACGCTGCAGGAAGACATCGACGCGGCGAACGGGTGGGACCTCGACAGCCAGCTCGAGCAGGCGATGGATGCCCTCCGCTGCCCGCCCGGAGACGCCAGCATCACGCACCTCAGCGGTGGGGAGAAACGCCGTGTTGCGCTCTGCAAGCTCCTGCTCGAAAAGCCCGACCTGCTGCTGCTCGACGAACCCACCAACCACCTCGACGCCGAGAGTGTGCTCTGGCTCGAGCAGCACCTGCAGAAGTACCCCGGCGCCGTGATCGCGATCACCCACGACCGGTACTTCCTCGACCACGTTGCGCAGTGGATCGCTGAGGTCGACCGCGGCCGGCTCTACCCCTACGAGGGCAACTACTCGACCTACCTTGAGAAGAAGGCCGAGCGTCTCAACGTTCAGGGCAAGAAAGACGCGAAGCTGGCCAAGCGCCTTGCCGATGAGCTCGACTGGGTGCGCTCGAACGCCAAGGGGCGCCAGGCGAAGTCGAAGGCGCGTCTTGCCCGCTACGAGGAGATGGCGGCGGAGGCGGAGAAGACCCGCAAGCTGGACTTCGAGGAAATTCAAATTCCGGCAGGCCCGCGTCTTGGCTCGATCGTGATCGAGGCGAAGAAGCTGCAGAAGGGCTTCGGCGACCGCACCCTGATCGATGGCCTGAGTTTCAGCTTGCCGCCGAACGGCATTGTCGGGGTGATTGGCCCGAACGGCGTCGGCAAGACGACCCTGTTCAAGACGATCGTGGGTCTCGAGCCCCTCGATGGTGGTGACCTCAAGGTCGGCGAGACGGTCAAGATCAGTTACGTCGACCAGAGCCGGGCCAACATCGACCCGAACAAGACGCTGTGGGAGGTCGTGAGCGACGGCCTCGACATCATCACGGTCGGCAAGACCGAGATCCCATCGCGCGCCTACGTGTCGAAGTTCGGCTTCAAGGGCCCTGACCAGCAGAAGAAGGCTGGCGTGCTCTCGGGTGGTGAACGCAACCGTCTGAACCTCGCGCTCACGCTCAAGGAGGGCGGCAACCTGCTGCTGCTCGACGAGCCGACGAACGACCTCGACGTCGAGACGCTGCAGTCGCTCGAGAACGCGTTGCTGGAATTTCCGGGCTGCGCGGTGGTCATCACCCACGACCGGTGGTTCCTCGACCGCATCGCGACGCACATCCTCGCCTACGAGGGCACCGAGGAGGACCCGGCGAACTGGTACTGGTTCGAGGGCAACTTCGAGGCCTACGAGGCGAACAAGATCGAGCGCCTGGGGGCGGAGGCCGCGCGACCGCACCGCGTGACCTACCGCAAGTTGACGCGCGACTGACAGCGGGGGAGCATCCGTGGGTCTGTTGACGGCGGTGTGCCGCTCATGACGCGCTTGCACGTGCACATTCCGGTGCGCTGGAGCGACCTGGATGCGCACGCGCACGTCAATAACGCGCGCATGTTCACCCTGCTGGAGGAGGCGCGTATTGCGGCCTTCTGGGGCGGTGGGCCCGCGTCGCCGCCGACGGCGGTGCTCGACACGGGCGCGGGGGCGAAGGTGTTGACGCTCATCGCCGCGCAACAGATCGAGTACCGGGCGCCGATTCCGTACCATCGCGAGCCGCTCGATGTGGAGCTGTGGATGGGTCGACTCGGCGGCGCGAGCCTGCAGGTCTGCTACGAGGTGTTCAGCCCTGTCGGGCACGAGCCGCGCACGCTGTACACCCGGGCCGCGACCACGATTGTGCTCGTCGACCGCGACTCGGGTGCGCCGCGCCGGCTGCCCGGTGAGGCTCGTGCGGCGTGGCAGCCGTACCTCGACGAGCCGTTGGTGTTCCGGGCCTGATCGTCGTCGTGCGGGGGCGGCGACGGGTCAGGTGGCGGGGGCGAGCACCCAGAGCACTTCGCTGACCGTGTCGGGTGAGGGGTTGCGCCAGGTGTGCGGGTCGCGCCCGCGGAAGGTCATCGAGTCGCCCGCGTCGAGCGTGTGGTCGTCATCGGCGAGTGTGACCGTGAGGGTGCCGCGCAGCACGTAGACGAACTCGACGTCGCAGTCGAGGCTGTACAGGTCGTCGCCAGCGGTACCGCCGGGCTCGATGATCGAGTGGATCACTTCGACGTCGGTCTGGGTGCCGGGTGTCAGCAGGAATTCTTCGGCACCTTCCCCTCCGAAGTTGATGGGGGCGCCGTGGCCGGCGCGCACGATCTGCGAGGGCGGCGGCTCGAACAGCTCGCCGACCTTGAGCCCGACGGCCTCACAGATGGCGACGAGCGAGGCGACCGACGGCGAGACCTGGTCGCGCTCGAGCTTGCTGACAAAGCCCTGGCTGATGCCCGCCGCGGCGCCGACCGCTTCGAGGGTGAGCCCGCGCGCGAGCCGGGCGGCGCGCAGCCGGGCACCGATCTTCACGTCGCTCGTCATGGCTCTATCCTTTCGCACCGGTGGATGCCCCCGACGCGCCCACCGACCCCTCCGCTCAGTCGGTCTCGAGCGCGACCGCTCGCACCGGTGCGCCGTCCGCCCCCACAAAGGCGAGGGGCAGCACGGAGATCAGCGGGTTTGTCGCGCGAATCGCGGCGAGGTTGGTGAGGTTCTCGATGATGACGCCACCGACCTCGGCGATGAGGTGGTGGCACGGAAACCCCGCGCCGGGGTGCATCTCGTCGGGCGTCTCGTCGAGGTTGATGGCGTCGATGCCGATCGTGCGCACGCCGTGCTCGAGCAGCAGCGCGCAGGCCTCGCGGTCGAGGTAGGGGTGGTCGAAGTAGCGGGCCGTGCCGTAGTGGCTGCTCCACTCGGTGTGCAGCAGCACAATGACGCCGGGCTCGAGACGGGGGAGCACCGGCGCGAGGTGGGCGGGAGTGATGGAGCCGCGCTCGCCCGTGTCGCGAGCATCCACCATGACACCGCGCCCGACGAAGCGCTCGAGCGGCACTTCGTCGATGCGGAGGGTCGCGTCGTCGAAGTGGTAGGGCGCGTCGACGTGGGTGCCGCTCTGCGAGCCCATGGTGACGCCGAGCAGGTTGAAGCCGTCGGCGGCGATCGTGCTGTGCGGTGTGAACAAGACCGTCGGGTCGCCCGGATACACCTGCGTCTCGGCGGTGAGAGGAACGGAGAGGTCGATGACCCGATCTATCTTCATGGTCAAGAAGCTTTGCACGACAGGAAAGATGCGTCTATAGTCAGCGACACTGCACACCCTCGCAGGCCACCCCCTGCCATCCCCAGTAGAGGACCCTCATGACCGACAACAGAGTCGTTGTCCCCTCGTACGACGACATCACCATGAACCCGCGCCCCAAGGCCACCGAGGTCGAGCAGCGCGGCATCGACACCATTCCCGACGCCGATCGCACGTCGAGTTGGGTCGATCTCATGCGCATCCAGTTCGGTGGCGCGAACACCTTCGCGACCGTGCTCCTCGGAACCTTCCCGATCCTCTTCGGGCTCTCGTTCTGGGAGGCCGTCGGCGCGGTCGTGCTCGGCCTCGCGGCGGGCATCCTCGTGCTCATGCCGATGGGTCTCTTCGGCCCGAAGACCGGCACCAACAACGCGGTCTCCTCCGGCGCCTTCTTCGGTGTGCGCGGACGCGTCGTCGGCTCGTTCCTCTCGCTTCTGACCGCCGTCGCCTTCTTCTCGATCTCGGTGTGGGTCGGCGGAGATGCTCTCGTCGGCGCCCTCAATCGCCTCGCCGGCGTGCCCGACTCGATCGGCCTGCGCACGGTCATCTACGGTCTGATCGGTCTCATCGTGATCGTGGTGGTCGTGTACGGCTACCAGTTCATGCTGCTCATCAACAAGACCGCCGTCATCGCCAACTCGGTGCTCTTCCTGCTGGCGATCGTCGCGTTCTCGGGCACGTTCGACCCCTCCTACGCCGGCACGGGCGAGTACCTGCTCGGGGGCTTCCTGCCCACGTTCGTGCTCTCGGCGCTCATCGTCATGTCGAACCCGGTCTCGTTCGGCGCGTTCCTCGGCGACTGGTCGCGGTACATCCCGGCCAAGACCCCGGCGCGCAAACTCTTCGCGGCGACCGCGCTCGGCCAGGGCCTCACAATCATCCCGTTCCTTTTCGGTGTCGCCACGGCGACCCTCGTGGCGGGGGAGGCCGACTACGTGTTCGCTCTCATCCAGACCTCGCCACTCTGGTACGCGGTGCTGCTGATGATCGTCGCCTTCATCGGTGGCCTCTCGACGGGCTCAACCTCGCTATACGGCACCGGCCTTGACTTCTCGTCGGTCTTCCCGAGCTTCAGCCGCGTGCGCGCGACGATCTTCATCGGCGTCATCGCGTTCCTGTTCATCCTGCTCGGTCGCATCTTCTTCGACCTGCTCGGAGCGGTGAACGCCTTCGTCGGCGCGATTATCGTGACGACGACCCCGTGGATGATCATCATGGCGATCGGCTACTTCGTACGCCGTGGCTCGTTCTCGCGCGATGACCTGCAGGTCTTCAACCGCGGAGAGACCGGCGGCCGCTACTGGTTCACGGCGGGCGTGAACTGGCGCGGCATGGTCGCCTGGATCGTCTCGGCGGTTCTCGGCCTGATGTTCGCCTACTACCCGCCCGTGATCGAAGGGCCCTTCAACGCGGTCGCCGGCGGCGTCGACCTCAGCCTCATCGTCGCCATCGGCTCGGCCGCGGTGCTCTACATCGGTGCGCTGCTGATCTTCCCGGAGCCGCGGTACGTGTTCCCGGCGGAGGGCCCGCGTCTTGTGCGTGAGCGCGACGCCGCGATGCAGCCGATCGTCGCTGACCACAGTTCTGCAGCGGCGAGGGCCGCCGCGCGCCGCGCCGGGTGAGCCTGTGAACGAGCAGACGCCGCGCGTCACCGTGAACGGCACACTCGGGCAGGTCGACGCGACCGTGGTGCCCCGCTACGGCGGGGCACCCACCTTCGCCCGGCTTCCCCGGTGGGACGAGGTCGACAGGGCCGACGTCGTCATCCTCGGCGTGCCGTTCGACACCGGGGTGAGCTACCGTCCCGGTGCCCGGTTCGGGCCGTCGCACATCCGCGAGTCGTCGCGGCTGCTGCGGCCCTACAACCCCGCGCAGGATGTCTCGCCGTTTGCAGTGCAGCAGGTCGTCGACGGCGGCGACGTCGCGGCGAACCCGTTCTCGATCGAGGAGGCGCTGGCGAGCATCCAGGCCAGCGCGACGCGGGTGCTGGAGACCGGGGCCTCGCTGTTGACCCTCGGCGGCGACCACACGATCGCCCTCCCGCTGCTGCGCGCCATTCACGCCGTGCACGGCCCGATCGCCGTCGTGCACTTCGACGCGCACCTCGATACCTGGGACACCTACTTTGGGGCCGACTACACGCATGGCACCCCGTTCCGGCGGGCGTCGGAGGAGGGGCTGCTCGCCGCCGACTCGTGCCTGCACATCGGCATCCGCGGGCCGCTCTACACGACCGACGACCTCGACCAGGACGGCGACCTGGGCTTCCAGATCGTGCATGCGACCGAGATGGATGCTCTCGGCGCGCCCGGCGTCATCGAGCGCATGCGCGCACGGGTCGGCGACCGGCCCGTGTATGTGTCGATCGACATCGATGTGCTCGACCCGGCTTTCGCGCCGGGCACGGGAACGCCGGAGGCAGGCGGCTTCACGAGCCGCGAACTGCTGGCTGTGCTGCGCGGGTTCGCGGGGGTGAACCTCATCGGCGCGGACATCGTCGAGGTCGCCCCCGCGTACGACCATGCTCAGATCACCGGCATCGCGGCGGCGCACGTCGCCTACGAGCTGCTGTCGGTGCTGGCCCGAGCGAGGAGCGCACGATGAGCGACAGCCCTGCGCCGGGCGCCGACCCGCAGATGGAGGCGGCCGTGCTGGCCGCCGCCGACGCCATCGTCGACGACTTCGGCCACCACCGCACCGAGGCCTACTTCGCCGGCTTCGCCGACGACGCGACCTTCGTCTTCCACACCCACGACCGCCGGCTCGAGAGCCTCGCCGACTACGAGGCACTGTGGGCCCGGTGGGAGCGCGAGGACGGCTTCCGGGTGCACGGCTGCACCTCGAGCGACCGCCGCGTGCAGCTGCTCGGCGACGTCGCGATCTTCACCCACTCGGTGCATTCCACGATTGAGCTGGGCGGCGAGGTCTCGGAGGTCGACGAGCGCGAGACGATCGTGTTCCAGCACCGCGACGGGCGGTGGCTCGCCGTGCACGAGCACCTTTCACCCGCGACCTGAGGCCCGTCAGCCGCGCGGGCGCCAGTGCCGCACGCTCGTGACGCGGGCCTCGAGCGGGTAGTCGTCGGGGTCGCGCGGGCTCCCGTCGGGCAGCTCGTACAGGTTGAGCATGAGCTGCAGGGGGTAGGCGGGCGACTGGTCGACCTCGGCGATGAGGGCGTCGTCGAGGAAGAAGCGGGCGGCCCCGGGCATCCATTCGACCGTGTATTGGTGTTCGCGGCGCAGGTCGATCGCGGTCGCGATTTGCGCGAAGTCGTCGCGCAGGCCGCCGTCGCCGAAGGGGTGCACGCCGACGCCGACCAGGCCCGAGCCGTCGGGCCGGATGTCGCGCCCGAACAGCTCGACCACGCACAGCTCGCCCGACTGATCGGGCGTGCTCTCGAAGCCGATCAGCCACAGCGCGGTGAGCGCGCGCGGGTGCCGGCACGGCACGAGGCTGACCTCGATGAGCCCGAAGTGCGGCAGCCACAGCGGGCGCTCCTGCTGCGGGGTGCGCACGGCGAGCCCGTCGCGAAACGGATGCTGGCCCGAGCCCGACCCCGCCGGCCCCGACCGCACGCCCGTCTGCATGTTCGACACCCGCAGCTCGCCGTCGAACTCGGGGCTCCACGCCGGCTGGTCGTGGTCGATGCGCAGGGTGAGGCCCGGGGCGCTCGGGTCGGTGCCGGAGCCGCCGAGCGCGTAGCGCGCCGCCGAGCGGTCGGGGGTGCTCCACTGCGGCAGGTAGTGCGGCAGCCAGCGCGTGGGGTCGAGCGCGGGCCCTTCGAAGCGCTCGTCGACGACGAGCTCGTAGCGCGAGCGGTCGAGCCGCTCGGCCGGGAGGTCGGGGACGATGCGCACGGGCGGGGGCGTCAGTGCGCGTCGGGGGAGGGCACGCGCACCATGCCTTCCTGGGCGACGCTCGCCACGAGCAGCCCGTCGCGGGTGAAGATGCGGCCCATCGACAGCCCGCGGCCGCCCTGGGCGCTCGGCGACTCCTGCACGTAGAGTAGCCAGTCGTCGACGCGCGCGAAGCGGTGCCACCACATGGCGTGGTCGAGGCTCGCCATCTTCAGGCCGGGGGTCGCCCAGGTGATGCCGTGCCGCCGCATGATCGGTTCGAGAATCGTGTAGTCGCTCGCGTAGGCGAGCGCCGCACGGTGCAGGTTCTCGTCGTCGGGCAGCGGGCGCGTGGTGCGCAACCACACGGCCTGGTGGGCGACGGCCTCGGGGCCCTGGCGGAAGTAGACGGGAGCATCCACGTGCCGAAGGTCGAACGGGCGGTTGTTCGCCCAGTACTGCGCCACCGGGTGGTCGAGGCTGCCGAGAATCTCGGCGGCGCTCGGCAGCGACTCGGGGTCGGGCACGCCCGCAGGGCTCTCGGCGCGGTGCTCGAGCCCCGGGTCGACGTCTTGGAAGCTCGCGATCATCGACAGGATCGGCTGGCCGTTCTGGTAGGCCTGCGTGCGGCGCGTCGAGAACGATCGGCCGTCGTGGATGCGGTCGACCGAGAAGGTGATCGGCTGCTCGTCGTCGCCCGGCCGCAGGAAGTAGCCGTGCATCGAGTGGATGAAGCGGTCACTCTCGACCGTCTGCATCGCCGCGAGCACCGCCTGCGCGGCGACCTGGCCGCCAAAGACGCGGCGTTGCGGGGTCCACAGGCTCGGCGCGGTGAAGATGTCTTCCCGCGTGCGCGCGCCCGTGCTGGTGAGCGTGAGCGCGGTCAGCATGTCCTGCACGGGATCAGGGTTCACGGGGGCGCTGGCGTCGGTCACCCGCGTAGTCTATGAGCGATGTCCGCCGCCTTCACCCTCACCACCCGTGCCGCGGCGCACGATCTATCGGTGCTGCTGGGACGCGCGTTGCGGCTCGACGATGCCGGAGCCGTGCGCCTGATCGCCGACAGCGGCGTCCTCGCCGTGTACGTCGCGGTCGTCACTCCGAAGGGTCTGCTCGACCGCGGCCCGACCGTGCTGGGCCTGCGCACTCTGGCGCTCAGCGAGGGTTCTTTCGACGAGGTGGTGCCGATCCGCTCGCTCCTGGCACGGGTGGATGCGGCGCTCGCCGCCGCCCCCGAATCCGAGCCCGCGGCGCCGGTGCGCGTGGGTTTGCCGGCCAGCGTCAGCACGATCGTGTGGGCGGGCATCAGCCCGCCGCGCGGGGGCTGGCAGCGACTGGCGCCGCTCGATGCCGCGGCGTTCGGAGCCGCCGCGCGTGCGGGCATCGAGGAGATCGCGACCGCGATTCCGACCGGCACGGGCGAGCAGATCGTGCACCGGGTGCGCAGCGAGGTGTGGGGTCGCCCGCTGCCCGATGCCGAGCATCTGCCAGCCGGCGCGGCGTTCGCGCTCGAGGCCCTCGGGTTTCTCGGCGACGACCCCGTGCAGCAGTTCGCCGCGGGCTCGTGGGTACGGCTGAGCACCGCGCGCGGGCACGTGCTCGTGAAGCAGAGCGGCTGGTCGCTGGCGCGCTAGTAGCGACCTCGTCGTGCGCTAGCCGCGCGCGATCGCGCGCCCCGCGCGCAGCCCGGTGTGCAGACACCCGCCGAGAAAGGTGCCTTCGAGCGAGCGGTAGCCGTGCACGCCGCCGCCGCCGAAGCCCGCCGCCTCGCCGACCGCGTAGAGCCCCGCGATCGGCGTGCCCGTCGCGTCGAGCGCCCGGCAGTCGAGGTCGGTCTGGATTCCGCCGAGGCTCTTGCGCGTCAGCACGTGCAGCCGCACGGCGATGAGCGGCCCGTGCTTCGGGTCGGTCAGCCGGTGTGGGGGAGCGACGCGAATCAGCTTGTCGCCGCCGTACTTCCGCGCCCCGCGGATGGCGGTGAGCTGGGCGTCTTTGCCGAACTCGTTGTCGAGCATCCTGTCGCGCGCGGCGATCTCGTCGCGCACGCGGTCGATGTCGAGCGGAGCATCCGGTTCGAGGGCCGCCATCCGGGTCACGAGTTCGTCGACCGTGCTCGCGACGATGAAGTCGGCGCCCTTCGCCTTTAAGGCCTCGACCGGCTCGGTCGCACCTTTGCCGAGTCGCTGGCGCAGCAGCTCGCGCACGCTGCGACCGGTGAGGTCGGGGTTCTGCTCGCTGCCGCTGAGCGCGAACTCCTTCTCGATGATCGACTGCGTCGTCACGAACCAGCTGTGGTCGAAGCCGGTCGTTCGCAGGTGCGCGAGCGTCCCGAGCGTGTCGAAGCCGGGGAAGAGCGGCGTGGGCAGGCGGCGTCCGGTCGCGTCGAGCCACAGGCTCGAGGGGCCGGGCAGGATTCGGATGCCGTGCTTCGCCCACACCGGGGAGTGGTTCTGGATGCCCTCGACGTAGTGCCACATGCGGTCGCCGTTGATCAGGCGCGCGCCGGCCGCCTCGGCGATGCCGAGCCCGCGGCCGTCGACGTGCGCCGGCACCCCGCTGAGCATGTGCTGCGGGGCGGTGCCGAGCCGCTCGGGCCAGGCCGCCCGCACCAGGTCGTGGTTGCCCCCGATGCCGCCCGTGGCGATGACGACGGCGTCGGCCTCGAGGGCGAACTCGCCGACCTCGTCGCGGTTCGAGGGCGCGCCGCGCTCCGCGCTGTCGGGGGCGAGCACGCTGCCGCTGACGCCGACCACGCGCCCATCGGTGACGGTCAGCGCGTCGACCCGGTGACGGAAGAGCAGGGTGACGAGGCCGGCATCTACCCCCTGCCGCACCGTGGCGATGAAGGGCTCGAGAATCGCCGGGCCCGTGCCCCACACGATGTGGAAGCGGGGCACCGAGTTGCCGTGCCGGGTGGCGGTGTCGCCGCCGCGCTCGGCCCAGCCGACGACAGGAAACAGCCCAATGCCTTTGCTGCTCAGCCACGCGCGCTTCTCGCCCGCGGCCCACTCGAGGTACGCATCCGCCCACGCCCGCGCCTGGTCGTCCTCCGGCCGGTCGAATCCGGCGGTTCCGGCCCAGTCTTGCCGAGCGAGCTCGATCGAATCCCGGATGCCCATCCGGCGCTGCTCGGGGCTGTCGACCAGAAACAGCCCGCCGAACGACCACCACGCCTGACCGCCGAACGTGGCCTCGGGCTCTTGGTCGACGATCGTGATGCGCTTGCCGGCATCCACCAGCTCGGCGGCCGCGACGAGACCGGCGAGACCGGCCCCGACGATGATGGCGTCGCACTCCATTGTGCTCACGCGTGGGCTCCGCTCAGCTGAAGGGCACGGACGACAGCATGTCGAACACCTGCTGTACGACGATCACCATGTAGGTGAAGCCGACGATGATGCCGCCGACGATGAGCGCGATCGTGGCCCACATGACCGAGAGACCCGAACCCGTGCGCCGATGGGCGACGACGGCGCGGCCGATCGTGTAGACGGCGAAGCTGATGACGAAAGTCAGGAAGATCCAGGCCCAGTGGAATGGCTGCGGCACGCCGCGGCGCTGCAGCTCGCGCCAGTCGAGGTAGGCGAACCAGATCATGAGACCGGTGCCGATCCAGCCGAGAGCAATGAGTGCGGCGTAGGCGGGCGAAGCGAACAGCACGGTCGTACTCAGCCCCGTCGGGTCCATGAGCGTTGCCTCGACAAACGCGGACCAGTCGAGGAAGAAGATCGGCACGGTCTGCACGACAGGGATCAGCAGAATCAGCCAGATCCACGGCGTGTTCGCATCGGTGCCGGGCGGGGCTGTGAGCTCAGAGGCCGGCGTCTGCGGCGTGTAGGGCTCGGGCTGCGAGTAGGGCGCAGGGTCGTGCGCAGGATCGGTCACGGGGTCTCCTCGAACGTGTTGACCATGGCGAAGGCGGCACGCTCCAGGTAATCCCAGAGCGCGGCCTCGTGCAAGGGGGCAAGCTGCAGTTCGTCGACCGCGACGCGCATGTGGCCGAGCCATCGGTCGCGCGCGTCGGGGTTGATGTGGAACGGGTTGTGGCGCATCCGCAATCGGGGGTGCCCACGCTGCTCGCTGTACGTTCCCGGCCCGCCCCAGTACTGCTCGAGGAAGGCGGTGAGGCGCCAGATGGCGCCCTCCATGTCGTCCTCCGGGTACATGGGCTTCAGCACCGGGTCGGCCGCGACACCCTCGTAGAACCGACGCACGAGCCGGTCGAAGGTGGCGTGCCCGCCGACCTGTTCAAAGAAGCTCGGGGCCTCGCTCACAGGTCGCTGTCCTCCGGCGGGGTCACCGGCTTCCTGGCGCCGCGCACGGCCTCGCGCGCGTCGATGCCGTCCATGACGATGCGGTTGAGTGAGGGCACGGCCACACCCAGTTGGTCGAGCGCGAGCTTGAGCCGCAACCGCAGCACCCGGGCGATGTCGAACTGGTCGGCGGTGCGCACCTTCATGACCAGACGGATCACCAGGGCTTCGGCTGAGATCGACTCGATGCCCCAGATCTCGGGCTTCTCGAGCACCTTGCGCTTGTACTCACGCTCGTCGGCCAGGTCCATTGCCGTGCGCAGCATGACCTCCTGCACAGCATCCACATCAGAGGTGTAGGGCGCGGGCAGGTCGATGATCACGCGCGCCCAGCCCTGCGACTTGTTGCCGACGGTGATGATCTCGCCATTGCGCACGAACCACAGCGTGCCGTGCACGTCGCGCACCTGGGTGACGCGCACGCCGACGGTCTCGACCACGCCGCCCACCGGGCCTTGCGTCGACTGCAACTCGACGATGTCACCGACCCCCAGCTGATCTTCGAACACGATGAAGAGCCCGTTCAACATGTCTTTGATGACGTTTTGGGCGCCGAAACCCAGGGCGGCGCCGAGAATGCCCGCTGAGGCGATGAGGGCGGTGACCGAGAAGTTCAGTTCGCCGAGCACGAGGACGAAGGCAACCGACACAATCGTCCAGGTGGCGAGGTTGTTTAGCACCGTCCCCATCGTGCGGGTGCGTTGCACGACCCGCACGGCCATGAGCGGTGCCGCACTGAGCTCGACGGTGTTCTCAACGTTCTGCGACTTCTTGACTCCGGAGACCACGCGGTCGACCACGCGGCGGATGATCACGCCGAGCATCCACCGCAGCACAACCGCGCCGACGATCACCCCGGCGATGCGGAACGACGTGTCGTAGGTCGCGAGAAACTCACCGATGGCCCGCCAGGCGGCGTCCCAGTCGACGTTCGCCCCGGTGCCGGCACTCGCTGCGGTCTCGCTGGCCGTGCCCGTCGCGGTTCGCATGCGCTACACCCGGTCGCGGGCCTGGGCGGCGAGGGCGCGCTCGACGCCAGCGAGGTTCTCGGAGACGAGGCGCCGCAGAGCAGGAGCCGCGTCGGTGTGCGCGTCGAGCCACGTGCGCGTCGCATCCACGAGGCCCTGTGAGGCCAGCGGCGCCGGGTACAAGCCCAGCACGATGTATTCGGCGATAGCGTGGGTGCGGCTCGTCCAGATCTCGGTGAGCGTGTCGAAGTAGGGCTGCACGAGCCCCTCGAGCGAGGCTGGATCGTTGACGTGCGTGTAGCCCATCGTGGTCATGCGCACAATGACGTTCGGCAACTCGTCGCGGGCGACGAGCGAGTCAAACGCGGCGCGCTTGTCGTCCGCTCCAGGGAGGGCGGCGGCGGCGCGGGCGGCCGCTTGCTGGCCGTTCGACGTGTGGTCGCGTTCCAGTGCCGCGTCGATGTCGGCGCGGGATGCGGCGCCGTTGAGCGCCAACCCCTCGAGAAGCTCCCACTCGAGGTCGGTGTCGATCTCGACGCCGGGAAGCGTAACCGAGCCGTCGCGCAGCCGCCGCAAGGCCTCGACGTGGGCTGGGGTGCTGGCAACATTCGCGAAGAACTTCACGAACTGGAACTGGCTGTCGCTGCCGGCCTCGGCGCTCTGCGCGAGCGACCACAGGGCGTCGCCGATCTCGGCGATGGTGCCGGGGCGCGCGGCGGGGTCGACGTACATGCGTGCGACGGTCAGCAGCTGGGTGAGCGTCGTGCGCACCGTGGTCGACTCGGTCTCGTGCGCGATGTTGCCGAGCACGAGGCGCACGTAGTCTCGCGGGGCGGTCTCGGCGTCGCGCGTCGAATCCCACGCCGAGCCCCACACGAGCGAGCGCGCGAGCGGGTCGCTGATCGTCGCGAGGTGCTCGATGGCGACGGCGAGGGAGGCGTCGTCGAGGCGGATCTTCGCGTAGGCGAGGTCGTCGTCGTTGAGCAGAATGAGGTCGGGGCGGCTCCGGCACACGAGCTCAGGCACGTCGGTGCGCTCGCCGTCGACGTCGAGCTCGAGGCGATGGGTGCGCGTGAGCGCACCATCCACGCGGTCGTAGAAGCCGATGGCCATGCGGTGCGGACGGATCGTCGGGTAGTCGGGGTGCGCGCTCTGCAGCACGGCGAATCCGGTGATGACGCCGGCGTCGTCGACCGTGACTTCGGGGCGCAGCGTGTTGACGCCGGCGGTCTCGAGCCACTTCTCCGACCAGGATGCGAGCTCGCGCCCGCTCGTGGCCTCCAGCTCGGTCAGCAGGTCGGTGAGCTCGGTGTTGCCCCAGGCGTGCTTCTGGAAGTACTGGCCGACTCCGGCGAAGAAGGCTTCTTCGCCCACCCAGGCGACGAGCTGCTTGAGCACGCTGCCGCCCTTGGCGTAGGTGATGCCGTCGAAGTTGACCTGTACGTCTTCGAGGTCGTTGATGGTCGCCACGACGGGGTGGGTGCTCGGCAGCTGATCTTGCCGGTAGGCCCAGCTCTTCTCCATGGCCTGGAAGGTGGTCCAGGCTTCGTGCCACTCGGTGGCTTCGGCGGTGGCGATGGTCGACGCCCACTCGGCGAACGACTCGTTGAGCCACAGGTCGTTCCACCAGGTCATGGTGACGAGGTCGCCGAACCACATGTGGGCGAGTTCGTGCAAGATCGTGACGACGCGGCGCTCTTTCACGGCGTCGGTGACCTTGCTGCGAAAGACGTAGACCTCGGTGAAGGTCACCGCACCAGCGTTTTCCATGGCACCCGCGTTGAACTCGGGCACGAACAGCTGGTCGTATTTCTCAAAGGGGTAGGCAAAGCCGAACTTTGACTCGAAGTACTCGAAGCCCTTGCGCGTGATGTCGAAGATGTAGTCGGCATCGAGGAACTCGAAGAGGCTCGCGCGCGCGTAGATGCCGAGCGGGATGCTGCGGCCGTCGCTGCTCGTCAGTTCGCTGTGCACGCTCTGGTACGGGCCAGCGATGATCGCGGTGATGTAGCTCGAGATGCGCTTCGTTGTGGCGAAGACCGTCGTCGCCGCGTCGCCGTTCTCGGTGCGCGACTCGACGGGGGAGTTGGACACGACGACCCAGCTGACCGGGGCGGTCACGGTGAAGCGGAACGTCGCCTTGAGGTCGGGCTGCTCGAACACCGCGAACACGCGGCGGCTGTCGGGCACCTCGAACTGTGAGTAGAGATAGACCTCGCCATCGACCGGGTCGACGAAGCGGTGCAGGCCCTCGCCCGTGTTGGTGTACTCGTGGTCGGCGACGACCGTGAGCACGTTGTGCTCGGCGAGCCCGTCGAGCTGGATGCGCGTGCCGTCGGCCACCGCGGCCGCGTCGAGTTCGACACCGTTGAGGGTGACGCTGTGCACGGTGCGCGTGATCGCATCGATGAAGGTGCTCGCCCCGGCCGTGGCGGTGAAGGTGACGGTCGACGTCGACCGGAACACCTCATCCCCGGTCGTCAGGTCGAGGGCGACGTCGTAGCTCTCGGTCGAGACGAGGGCCGAGCGCTCTTGCGCTTCGGTACGGGTCAGGTTCTCAGCGGGCACAGCGGCAGCCTCCTTGGGGCGCGGTACGAGGGATGCGGGGCTCGTGGCCCCGCCCCTTCAGGGTAGTGCGGCCTCGACTGGCCGCCAGTTCGGCGCGGAGCCCAACCGAAGTGTGCGGCTAGCGCTGGGACCGGTCGCACGAACGACCTAGCCCCCTTGCGACGACGCCTTGAAATCGGTGAATGCTCGCAGCAGCGCTGCTGTTCGGGCGAGGTCGGTCGTCCCGTCCTCGACATACAGATTCGCTTCGACCGTTGCGGCCATGCTCACGGTCTGACAGAAGTCGTAGGGCGGAATCCCTTCGGGAGCGATCGAACTGCAGTTCATGTTCGCAGCCAGCTCCTCGTCCAGAGTCGTCCCATCCAGCGCCTCGAATGCCCATTCGAGGGCGGCCTCCTCGCTCAGCCGGTTGACGAAGGTGAACGACAGGGTTCCGGGGGATTTCGCAAAACCAACCCATGCGCAGGAGTCGCCGTCCTCACGAAAGGCTGCGAAGCCCGCGGGGTTCATGTACCTGACGGTCTCGGTGTAGATGCTGTTGGTGTAATCGGTGTACCGAGCGTCTTCGTCGGACTCGCAGGGGATGCCGTTGGCGAGCGCCGATTCCAGGTTGAAGAGCACATAGTCGTCAAGGTAGGCGGGCACACCGAAACTGGAGTACGGGCCCACGTTGACCTCAATACCGGTCAACGCGGGGTCATAGTCACTGACGCGCGGTTCGCTGATGACCGAGCTTTCGTCCGGCGCGACTGCGCTCTCCGGCGCCTCCGCCATCGGGGCCGTCGCCGAGCAGGCGGTCAGGCCGATCGAGCCGATGCCCAGAATGACGAGCGCGATGCGGCGAATTTCGTTCGAGGAAGAAAACATCGATCTCCTGGAGCCTCTCTGGGGGGACGGGTGGCCACGTTCAGCCGCAACTCATGACGAGCCATCACGTTATCGGAGCCTCACCCGTTTCGGTAACCTCAGCCGCCGATGTGCTCGTCCCTCGACGTGGTCAAGCTCCGCGCACCCACACCACGCCGTGGGCGGGCAGGGTGAGGCCGACGCGCAGGTCGTGGCGGGCATCCGTCAGCAGGTCGGTCATCACGCCGGGCAGGCCTGAGAGGGTGAGCGGGTCGATGGTCTGCGGGTCGTCGGCGACGTTGACGAAGCAGACGACGGGGCCGCGGGGGCCGGGCCGCTGGTAGCCGATGATGTGGGGGTTCTTCGCGTCGAAGCCGATGAGGGAGTTGCCGGCGAACTCGGGGGTGGCGCGGCGCACGGTGATGAGGTGCTGCAGTCCGGCGTAGAGGCGACCCGCGGTCGTCGTCGGGTCGGTGCGCTGCGCATAGAGCGCGGCGGGGTAGTGCGGGCGGTGCGCCCAGCGGCTGTCGTCGGCCTGCGCGGGGTCGTCGGCCCAGTGCGGGTCGTTGAGCTGGCCGACCTCGTCGCCGAGGTAGAGCAGGGGGATTCCGCCTGTCGACAGGATGATCGAGTGTGCGAGCAGGATGCGGCCGATCGCTCCGGCATCGCCCGCCTCGAGGCCCGCGAGCGAGGCCGTCGTGCCCGAAATGCGACAGTCGCCCGTCTTCGGGTTGTCTTGAAACGGGATGCCCCGGGCGAAGCTTCCCGGAAAGCGATTGACGAAGAAGTTGTTCAAGAACCGCCGGTGGTCGAATCCGTCGATACCGAGCTCGGCGGCGTCTTCGTCGGCGAAGGTCCAGCCGATGTCGTCGTGGCTGCGCACGTAGTTGACCCACGCGGTGCCCTCGGGCAGGGTGTGTCGGCGGTCGAGCGCCTGCTGCAGCATCCGCCCATCGCGCGTGGCCAGCGAGTTCCAGATCAGCGCCATCTGCAGCGGGTTGTAGCTGATGCGGCACTTCTCGACCGAGATGTACTCGACCACCTGGTCGGGGTGCACGATCGCCTCGCTCTTGAACATCACCGCTGGGGCCGCGACACGCAGGGCCGCCGTGAACAGCTGGATGAGCACGTGCGCCTCGGGCAAGTTCTCGCACGCGGTGCCCAGGCGCTTCCAGATGAACGCAACGGCATCCATGCGCAGGATGTCCACACCCTGATTGGCCAGGAACAGCATCTCGCCCACCATGGCGGCGAGAACGGCCGGGTTCGCGTAGTTCAAGTCCCACTGGAAGGTGTGGAACGTCGCCCACACCCACCGTCCGCTGCCGTCGGGCATCGGCACGAACGAGCCCGGGTGGTCGTCGGGGAAGATCTCGCGCACGTGCTGCTCGTACTGGTCGGGCATCGCGCGGTCGGGGAACACCCAGTAGAAGTTCTCGAACTCGGGGTCGCCGGCGAGCGCGCGCTGGGCCCACTGATGCTCGTTTGAGGTGTGGTTGAGGATGAAGTCGAGCACGAGCGCGATGCCGTTGTCGCGCAACTCGGCGGCGAGGGTCCTTAGTCGCTCCATTGTGCCGAGCGCGGGGTTGACCTCGCGGTAGCTCGACACTGCGTAGCCGCCGTCGCTGTTCTCGGCGGGCGCCGCGAATAGCGGCATGAGATGCAGGTAGGTGAGGCCCAGCTCGCGAAAATACGGAATGCGGGCGCGGATGCCCTCGAGGTCGCCCGCCCAGCGGTCGACGTAGCAGACGCCGCCCAGCATGCGGTTTGACTGGAACCAGTCGGGGTCGGCCAGGCGCGCGTCGTCGACGGCGCGCAGGGCGGGGGAGCGCTGCTGCCAGTGGTCGGCGAGCACGGTCATGAGGCCGGCCAGCGCCTCGGCGGTGCCGTAGAGCGTTTCCAGCAGGGCGGCCATGCGCGGGGCCTCGGCCTCGGCGCGAGCGCGGAAGTCCCCCCAGGCGGCGTCGTCGGTGTCGGGCCGGCGGGCGGCGTCGAGTGCGGCAACTGCGGGATCGGCGTTCGACACGCTCGCCAGTGTAGGTCGGAGTCGTCTCCGCCACCGCGGATCTTCTCCGCGCCGCTCCTTCCACAACGTCGGAAGGGGTGAATCGCCCTCAGTCGTTCCGAAGTTGTGGAAGGCGCGCCGAGCCACACCTCGCCCTAGCGTCGAGCCTGTTGTCCAAGTGGACAACTCGTGGCACCATGGAGCCATGCACACCACCGTCTTCGAGCGCCAGCGACCCGACGCCCGCCTCATCACCGAAAGCCTCGAGGGCTCGCGGCTGCAGCCGTTCTGGCTCGACGACCTGCCCGAGCGTCCGGCTCGTCCGGCGCTCGTCGCGACCGTGCAGGCCGACCTCGCCGTCGTCGGCGGCGGCTACACCGGGCTCTGGACGGCCCTGCTCGCCAAGCGCCGCACCCCCGACGCCCGCGTCGTGCTCCTCGAGGGCAAGCGCATCGGCTGGGCGGCGAGCGGCCGCAACGGCGGCTTCGTCGAAGCCACCCTCACTCACGGCGCCAAGAACGGCGAGACCCGCTTCCCCGACGAGCTCGCCACCCTCGACCGGCTGGGCATGCAGAACCTCGACGAGATCCAGGCCACGGTCGAGGCCGAGAGCTGGGCGTGCGACTTCGAACGCGTGGGCTCCTTCGCCGTTGCCACCGAGGCCTACCAGGTGGCCGATCTTGAGGCTGCCCACGACGGCGAGCACGAGCTGTTCTACGACGCCGCCGCGATGCGCGCGCAGATCAACTCGCCCACCTATGAGGGCGGGCTCTGGTCGGTGCGGGATACCGCGCTCGTGCATCCCGGCAAGCTCGCCGATTCTCTGCTCGGAGCCGTGCTCGATGCCGGCGTCGAGGTGTTCGAGGCGACCCCGGTGCTCGACCTGCGTGCCGAGCGCGACGCCATCGAGCTGCGCACGCGCGGCGGCTCCGTGCGGGCCGAACGGGTGGCGCTCGCCACCAACGCCTTCCCGTCGCTGCTCAAGCGCTACCGCCTGCACACCGTTCCGGTCTACGACTACGTGCTCATGACCGAACCGCTGACCCAGCCCCAACTCGCGTCGATCGGGTGGCAGGGTCGGCAGGGCGTCGCCGACAGCGCCAACCAGTTCCACTACTACCGCCTCAGTGCCGACAACCGCATCCTGTGGGGTGGATATGACGCGATCTACCACTTCGGCGGGCGCATTCGTCCCGAGTATGACGACCGCCGCGAATCGTACGAGAAGCTCGCGAGCCACTTCTTCACGACCTTCCCGCAGCTCGAAGGATTGCGCTTCACGCACCGCTGGGCGGGCGTCATCGACACGTGCAGCCGCTTCTGCGCGTTCCACGCGACCGCGCACCAGGGCCGCGTCGCCTACTCAGCGGGCTTCACGGGCCTCGGGGTCGCGGCCACCCGCTTCGCGGCGAACGTCATGCTCGATCAACTCGCCGGCGAGACTACCGAGCGCACGTCGCTCGACATGGTGCGCAGCATGCCGCTGCCCTTCCCGCCCGAGCCCGCCACCTATCCGGCCGTGCAGTCGGTGCGCTGGGCGCTCGACCGCGCAGATCACAATTCGGGAAAGAGAAATGCGTTTTTGCGCACGCTCGACGCGGTAGGGCTAGGGTTCGATTCGTGACCCTTCCCTTGGACGCCGCGACGGTGCTGCAGGCCCTCGCGCTCGAACTTGAGCACGAGCCGGTCGACGCCGACCAGGTCGTCCACGGCACCCCAACGACGGGCATCGCCGCCCTCACCGAGCTCGACGACTGGGAGGTCGGGGTCTGGGAGATCACCCCCGGCACCGTCACCGACGTCGAGGTCGACGAGGTGTTCATCGTGTTGCGCGGGCACGCCATCCTGCGCCGTGGTGACGGCACCGAGGTTGAACTGCACCCCGGCTCCGTTGGCCGCTTAGAAGACGGTGAAGAGACCGAGTGGCGCGTGCTCGAGACGCTGCGCAAGATCTACATCGCGTAGCGCCCGCGTCGCCGAGCCGGGCTGGCCCGCACGCCGCCCACGCCACTCCCGCGGCGCGTGCGACGTTTGGCACCGTTTCTGGCATGGTGCGTGAAATGTTTCGCACCTCATGCCAGAAACGGCCCCTCACGCGGGCCCCTCGGCTGAAGGCACCCCGGCGCGCCCTCGTAGAATCGAGGCCATGCGCATCCACGTGGCGACAGATCACGCCGGCCTCGAGTTCAGCCAACTGGTGCGCGAGCACGTCGCCGCGCAGGGGCACGAGGTGCACGACCACGGACCGCGAGACTTCGACCCGCTCGACGACTACCCGAGCTTCTGCATCAACGCCGCCCGCGCCGTCGCGCGTGACCAGACGGCGGGCATCGAGGCGTTGGGCATCGTCTTCGGCGGTTCGGGTAATGGCGAGCAGATCGCGGCGAACAAGGTGCAGGGCATCCGCGCCGCCCTGGTCTGGAGCGACGCGACTGCGACCCTCGCGCGCGAGCACAACGACGCCAACGTCATCGCGATCGGCGCCCGCCAGCACACGGTCGATGAGGCGCTGCGGTTCATTGACCTCTTCATCGGCACGCCCTTCCCGGGCGAGGAGCGCCACGCGCGGCGCATCGCCCAGCTCGCCGAGTACGAGACCACCGGCCAGATCGCCGGGCACGAGATCGTCTAGGGCGCCGTGCCCGAAGGTCACTCCGTCCATCGCATCGCGCGGCAGTTCGCGCGGCACTTCGTCGGCGAGCGCGTGCTCGTGAGCTCGCCGCAGGGCCGCTTCGCCGACGGCGCCACCCTGCTGGACGGTCGCACGATGACCGATGCCAAGGCGGTCGGCAAGCAGATGTTCCTCGAGTTCGACGGCGCCCTGTGGCTGCGCGTGCACCTCGGTATCTACGGCGCGTGGGACTTCGCTGGCTCTGTGACGCTCGACGCCACGCAACGCTCGGCGGGCGGGCGCATGGGGCAGACCAACCAGCGCGGCACGGTCGTCGGCGAGCACGAATCCTCGCTCGCCTCGATCGGAGCCCCCCGCCGCACACGTCTGCGCATGGCTGAGGCCGAGAAGGAGAGCGCGATCGACGACGCCGCCCTCGAGGGGTTCCCGCCCAAGCCGGTCGGTCAGGTGCGGGTGCGGCTGCTCACCGAGCGCGCGGTCGCCGACCTGCGCGGGCCGACCGCGTGCGAGGTGCTCGACCCAGCCGGCGTGCAGGCTGTGATCGACGCACTCGGGCCTGACCCCCTCGTCGACGACGCGCGCGCGGGGGAGGAGCGCTTCGTCGAGCGAGTGCGCAAGCGTCGCACGCCGATCGGCCTGCTGCTGATGGACCAGTCGGTCGTGAGCGGAATCGGCAACGTCTACCGCGCTGAGATCTTGTTCCGCGCGCGACTCGACCCGCACGTGACGGGAGCGTCGTTGCCGGAGGAGCTGATTCGCGACCTGTGGCGCGACTGGGTGTACTTGCTCGGGGTCGGCGTTGAGACTGGCCAGATGCTGACCATGGACGGCCTCGATGAGGAGGCCCAGCGCGCAGCCCTGCGCAACCGCGCTGACCGGCACTGGGTCTACAAGCGCGAAGGGTTGCCGTGCCGCATCTGCCGCACGCACATCGCGCTCGAGATCGCCGCCGGCCGCAAGCTGTACTGGTGCCCGAGCTGCCAGGAGGGCCGCTGATGCGTCACACGCCGCACTACCTGCTGACCTCCCCTGACGAGGTGCGCCGGCTGATCCGCGAGAACCCGTGGACGACGATCGTGTCGCACACCGCCACAGGGCTCGTGGCCTCGCACTACGCCTTCCTGCTCGACGAGGCCGCGTCGACCGGCGACGAGATCGTTCTCGTCGGCCACGTCGGCCGGCCTGACGAGGTCGCGCACGAGCTCGGGCAGCACGAAGTGCTGCTGATTGTGCAGGGCCCGCACGGGTACATCTCGCCGAGCTGGTACGTGCCGGGCGACATCATCCCCACCTGGAATCACGTGACCGCGCACCTGTGGGGCACGCCCGGGCTCCTCTCGGACGAGGAGAACTTCGCAGCCCTCGACCACCTCACGAACCACTTCGAACAGCACGTCGCCGAGCCGCGCGGCCTGCACCTCGACCCGGAGTATTCTCGACGTGTCGCCCGCGGCACGGTCGGAGTGCGGGTGCGTGTCTCCCGGTTCGACGCGCGCGCCAAGCTCAGCCAGAACAAGCCGCCCGAGGTCGTCGACCGCATCGTCGCCGCGCTCGAGGGCGACGGGCCGTACGCTCACCCCGGGCTGGCCGGCGAGATGAGGAGACTCCATGATCCGCGCGATTCGTAATGCGCGCCCCCTCGGCGGCCACGAGCCGATCGATCTTCTGATTGACGACGGGGTGATCGTGGGCATCCTGCCCGCTGGCATCGAGCCGGTCAGTGAAGGGGAAATCGACCTCGACGGTCGCTACCTCATGCCCGCCCTGTGGGACGAGCACGTCCACATGACGCAGTGGGCGCAGCATCGGCGGCGCATCGACCTCGGCGGCGCCGAGAGCGCGGCCGAGGCGGCGGCGATCGTGCGTTCGGCCATCCGCAGCGGCGAGGCGCGCGACGCGGTTGTCGTCGGCGTCGGGTTCCGCGATGCTCTGTGGCCCGATGCCCCCACCGCGATGCTGCTCGACCAGGTCTCAAGCGACCGCCCGATCGTTCTCATCAGTGCCGACGTGCACTGCGTGTGGGTCAACAGCGCTGCTCTCGTGCATTTCGGCGTCGACGGCGACTCGGCCGAAGCCCACGAGGGCGTGCTGCGGGAGGACGCCGCGTTCGCGCTCACTTCCCGCCTCGACAGCGCCACCGACGACGAGCTTGACCGGTGGGTTGCCGATGCCGCCGCTGAGGCCGCCACCCGCGGTGTGGTCGGCATCGTCGACCTCGAGATGCGTTGGAATCGCGACGACTGGGCGCGTCGCGTCGCGGCGGGCTTCGACGCCCTCCGGGTCGAGTTCGGCGTCTACCCGCAGCACCTCGACCAGGCGATCGCACTGGGTCTGCGCAGTGGCACCCCCGTTGCCGGCACCGTCGCGGTCGGCCCGCTTAAGGTCATCACTGACGGCTCGCTGAACACCCGCACCGCCTACTGCTGCGACCCGTATCCGGATGCTCCGGCCGAGCCTTACGGCCGCCTCAACGTTCCCCCCTGCGACCTGCACCCGCTACTCGCCCGCGCGAGCGAGGCCGGTTTCGACCTCGCCGTGCACGCCATCGGCGACGGAGCGAACAAGCTCGCCCTCGACGTGTTCGCCAAGCTCGGCCGTGGCGGCCGCATCGAACACGCCCAGCTCGTGCACGAGACCGACTTCGCCCGGTTCGCCGCTCTCGGCGTGACGGCGAGTGTGCAGCCCGAGCACGCCATGGATGACCGCGATGTCGCCGAACGCTTCTGGGCGGGCCGCACCGGCCGAGCCTTCGCGCTGCGCTCGCTGCTCGACGCCGGTGCCCGCATCGTGCTCGGATCCGACGCTCCGGTGGCCCCGCTCGACCCGTGGCAGGCGATCGCTGCCGCGACGAGTCGCACGCGTGACGCTCGCCCGGCGTTCCACGCCGAGCAGGCGATCACGATCACGGAGGCGCTTGCCGCGTCAACGCGCACGCTCGTCGGGCTCGGTGAGCCTGCTGACCTCATTGCGCTCGACGTCGACCCGCTCGCCGCCGATGGCGACACCCTGCGGCGCATGCCCGTCGCCCTGACGATGCTCGGCGGGCGGGTGACGCACCACAATCCTGCGCTGAGCGCCGGCGTGCCGGAGGTCGTCGGCGTCTAATCACACTCAGCGCAGCTCGCTGATGCGTCGGGCGATGTCGCGCGCATTCTGCAGCCGGCGTTCGTAGCGCGCTGCGAGCGCGACGACGAGAACGCCCGCAAGCCCCAGCCAGAGCCACCACTCGACCGTGCGGCCGACCTGCTCGAGCAGCGGCCACGACTGCACCAGCAGGTGGATCAGCAGCGCCGAGCCGCCGAGCACGAACGGCGCCTGCAGCCGCCTCCACAGCCCGACCGCGAACACTGCGGCCGCGGCGACGCCGACCGCCACGGCGCGCCACAGCGGTTCGCCCGCGCCGTCGATCGCGAGCAGTGACGGCCCCAGGAGCAGAACCAGCCCGGGCGCGAGCCACACCCAGCTGCGGGCTTCGCGTCGCTCCGCGAGCACCAGGGCTCCGACTGCGAGCGCACCGAGAGCGACCGGCACGCTCACCAGCTCAACGGTGGTCACCGCTGTCGAGAGGCCGAGGGCCCCGGCCCCGAGCGCCCCCGCACCGATCAGCCCCGCCGTCGCGCCGGCGCGCACCCGACCCTGCCCCAGCAGGTGCACGGCCACCGCGACCGCAGCAGGCAGAGCAACCGCGATCACGGCGTGCGCGAGCGGCCCGCCCGCGAGCGGCGCGGCCTGACCGTCGACTCGTCCATTCGCGGTGGCGACGAGGGCCAGAGCGTGAGCAACCCCGCCCACTGCCAGAGTTGAGGCGCCCGCGACTGCGAGTGCTGCGCCGATGCCGGGCGCCGCCTGCTGCACGCGAGCGGAGGCCAGCATCCCGCCGACGAGAACCGCAATCGCCATGACGGCGACCGCCGCGCCGCGCAACGGCTCGTCGAGCGGCTCGTGCAGTCCCGAGGGCAGCAGCGCGAGTCCGACCGCCGCACCCGCGAGCGGGGCGACGCTACGCGCGAGGTAGCGGCGACCGCGCGCTGCGCGGGAGGCGGCCGCGGCGACGAGCAGCAGGGCTCCGGCGACGGGCAAGGTGTAGGGCTCGGGTGCTGTCACCGTGTCGGCCGCGAGTCGTGACCAGAGGGCGGCCACCCCCAGCGCCAGGGCCGGCCACCCGAGGTGACGCCGCGGCGACGCCGCGCCGACCAGACCATCGCGGCTGATCGCGAGGACGAGCACGACGACCGCGGCCAGCAGCAACACGAGCCAGGCGACGGAGGCGTCGGTGGCCGGTTGCGCGAGCGCGGAGACCAGGATCGTCGCCGTCGCGGCCAGTGCTGCCGCATCGCCCGCTCGACGCTCGAGGCCTGGCCCGCTGGCCAGGTCGGTCAGGGTCAGGGTGCCCCGCCGCCCGCTCACCGGTGCCCCGTCGTGTTCTGCTCGCTCGCTGGTCCCTGCCGTTCGCCGCGACGCCAGCAGCGCCACGGCCACGGTCATCGCCACAGCCGCCAGCGCGGCTGCCGCAGCGATCACCGGCACGGCCACCACCGGCGGGGCTGCGGCTGTTGGTGGGGCCAGTGCCTCGACGGTCAGGGCCGCGAGCCGGGCCGCCGCGAGCGGCAGCAGGATGCGCGCCACAACCCGCGCCGGCCGCTCACCCCGCACCGCCACGAGTGCAAGTGCCGCGATGCCGAGCACGAGCGCCGCACTCTCGTCGAGCAGTGGCGACGCCGCGGTCACCGCCGCGATCAGCGCGGCGCCCGCCGCAATGGCCTGTGCCAGGTGACGGTCGAGCAGCGGAAGCCGCCCGAGTTGGGCGCTCGCGGCGACGACGGCCGCGACCGCAATCGTTGCCGAACCGCCGTCGATCAGCACGCCGGGCAGAGCCCGCAACTGTTCGCCGACAAGGGGTGCGGTGGAGGCGAGCACGAGTGCTGCGGCGCCACCGGTCGCCACGGCGCGCACGGCCGGGGTACGCGCGGCAGCCCGCCCGAGGGCGATCGCGACGAGGGCCGCGGCGAGTCCGAGCGCGGCGCCGCGCGGCACCGCCCAACCGACGGCGTAGGCGCCGAGCGCGGCACCCGCGCCGAGCGGCGAGAGCAGGGCGAGCAGCGCGCGGCGGGCATCCGGCTCGGACATGCGACCCAGGGCGGGAATGCTCGCCGTCGCCGTGATGGCCAGAGCGGCGTACACCAGCATCACCAGCCACCAGAACGGCAGCAGCGGTACGATGGCGACGATGACGACCGCCGCAATGGCGGTGAGAGCCCGGGCGCGGTGATCGAGAATGCCGAGCATCGCCCACCCGGCCGCGACGATTCCGAGGCACAGGGCGAGCGCACCGAGCGCCGCGATCGTGGCAGGTTCAGCCGAAGCGACTCGGTCGCTCGGCATGAGTGCCAGCGTCTCGAAGGTCTGGGTCGACGCTTCGATGAACGCCGCGGCGCCGACGATGGCCGAGAGCCCGCCCGCAAGGGCGGCGACGAACGCGGCCGTCAGGGTAGCGGCGGCGAACGCGAGGCGTGCGGGAGCGTCGACGGGCACGCGCTGCCACGCCTGCTCGGCGGCAACGGCAACGAGAACGGCGGCGATCAACGGCGCGCTGACCGCCACGCGCTCTTGATCGAAGCGTGCGGCCGCCACAATCGCGCCGACCGTGGAGGCGAGGGCGGCACCGCCACCGAGGGCGAGCAGCGTGGCGCGATCGAGCGCATTCCGGGCAGAGCGCTCGGCGCTCTGAGCCGCGTCGGGCGCGCGGTCGAGCGCCACGATGTGCAGCAGCGTTGTCGCCGTCAGGATTCCGCCCGCGAGCGCGGGTGTCAGTCGGCCAGCCGGGTCGATCGTGATGACACTGACCAGGGCGACCGTGCCCGCGGCGGCGCCGACAGCGCGCGCGACGATCGCGGCCGCGCGACGGGCCCGAGCCACGTTCGGCGCGGCGAGAGCCGAACTACTCGACACGGCGAGCGCGATGACTGCCGCGGTGAAGACAGCCGCTCCGGCGACTGCGACGCTGGTGTCGATGGCGTGCCCGGCGAGGAGCGCTGCTCCGATCGGCACGAGACCGGCGGCGGCGACGCCCGGCGACGCCAGGCTGCTCGTTCGTGCCCAGACCGCCGCCGTGGCTCCGACGATCACGAGAGCCGTGCCCCAGTACAGCAACGGTTCCGTCGCGCCCAGCCCCATCGGGTCGTTGAGGCGCAACGCCCACGCGTCGAGCGCCAACATGACCGTGCCCAACACGGCCACACCCTCGCCCGTCGACCGCAGACCGCGACGCGCGAGCACCGCGGCCGCGATCATCGTCGCGAGCGTGCCGCCCACGATGATCGCCATGCGCACGTCGGCACCGACGGTGACGAAGGCGTAGACGAGTCCGAACACGGCGAACACGGACAGCAAGGTGATGCCCACCACGATGAGGGCGATCTGAATGCCGGAGCGACCACCCGCGGCCGGCGGTGCGGCGGGGGGAGTCGGGGTTGCGGGCGGCGCGGACGGATCTGCCGTGCCCGCCGCGACCGCCGTACCCGCCGCACCTGCCGCGGGAGATGTGGGGGAAACCGCGGAGGCCGCAGCAAACGCCGCGGTCGCGGAGTCGCGGCGGATGCGGCCGATGAGGTCGAGGCGAGCATCCAGCGCATCGGCAATCGCCGCCGACGAAACGGCCAATTCGGCCGCCGCCGGGTGCCGCAAGTCGAGCCCGCAGGTCGCACAGATCGTTGCTGTCAACGGCGCCCAGCAGGCTGGGCAGCTGGTCGTCGACCGCAGCTCAGCGGTCGAGCGGGGAAAGACCGTGCGGCCGGCCCAGGCGCGATCGGGGGTGGCGTCGCTCATGCGCACACCGTACCGGCGCGACGACCGACACACGCGAAACGTTGGGGTGCCTGTGGGCGGATGCTCCCGCCAGACTGTGCTCATGCCCGAGTCTGATGACCCGTTTGTTGCCGTGTACTCCACCCATCTTTCCGCCGTGAGTCGCTACCTCGCACGCCGCGTGGCGCGCGACGACGTGGACGACCTCGCCGCCGACGTGTTTGCCATCGCGTGGCGCAAGCGGGGTCAGGTGGCCCCGGGGGAGGAGCTGCCCTGGCTCTACCGAATCGCGGCCTACCAAGTTGCCAACCATCGGCGTCGGCTGGCCGCTCGCGCATCGCTGCTGGGGTTGCTCGCCGTGCCTGACTCGGCGCCGTCGGCCGAGTCTCTCGTGACCGCCGACGTGGAACTCGCGCGAGCCTGGGCCGCCCTCGCGCCTCGCGACCGCGAAGTGCTCGCCCTTGTTGTGCTTGATGACCTGCCCGTCAGCCAGGCGGCGGTCGCGCTCGGTATCTCCGCCAATGCCGTGAGCATCCGGCTGCACCGCGCCAAGAAGGCGCTTGCGGCAGCCCTCGGTGAGGGCGACGACAACGGCACGACAGGAAGCGGAAAGATTCACGGTGGTCGCGACATAGACAGGGTATGAACGAACTCAACCGCGATCACACCGATGATCTGACCAACCGCCTTCGCCGTTCGGCCAGCACCGACGCGCCGGCACTGTCTCCAGAACTCGTCGCGGGGGCGTCCGCCCGCCGTGCACCCCGCCTCATCGACCACGGTCGCACCGTCCGTGTCGCGAGCGCCTCACTCGCGGCGGTCGCCGCAGTCGCGGTCGGCTCCCTCGTCGTGGCGAACCCCTTCGCTCCGCGCGGTCCGATTTTCGTGGCCGCCGCCGGTCAGCCGTCAGGCGGTCAGTCGACGAGCGCCATGGCCGAGGACGCTCGCATTGCGCTCTGGGTCGACTACGACTACGTCGCCGGACCGGGCTTGAGCACTGACGGCGGACGCGGCAGTGTCTACCAACTCCAGCGGGTTGGTACTGCCGAGGGCTTGCTCGCCGACCTCGCCGATCGCTTCGGCGTTGACGGCACGGTCGTCGAGACCTCGTACTTTGACCCTGCCTGGCCCAGCTACATTGTGGGGCCAGAGGACGGCACAGCTCCCACTGTTTCTGTCACCTGGAGTGGTACCGGCAACTGGTGGTACACCAACCCCTCCGCCTACCCCGAGCCGGTGTGCACACTGGTTGACTACGAGACCGACAACGGCGTGGAGCAATTCGAAGAGTGCATCCAACCGGAGATTCCGGCCGACCAGTCGCTCGCACCGAGCGCTGCCGAGGCGAAGGAGATCGCTGCCGACCTGTTCGCCGACCTCGGTCTCGACGTGACCGCGTCGAACGTGCGGGTCACCGCTGACGCCTGGCAGACCATGGCGAGCGTGAGCCTGGTCGTCGACGGTGTGGCCACAGCGATCGACTACAGCGTGGTCTGGACTCCGCTCGGCGAGATCGCCTGGGCTTCCGGTCACGCGATCGAGGTTGTCGAGCGCGGAACCTTCGACACCGTCTCGCCGACGGCGGCCGTCGATCGCCTCAACGACTGGCGGTGGTTCGGTGCGGGTGGTCCGCAGTATCAGGGCGGCATGACCATTCTGGCGGCCGAGAGTGGCGTGGCGCGGGATGCTGTCGGCGGGGTGGGCGCACCCGACAGTTCTGTGTCATCGCCCGTCGAGGAGCCCGCGCAGCCCACAGACGAGCCCATCGAGTCAACCGAGCCGACCGAGCCGACCGAGCCGACCGAGGAACCCACAATCGAGCCCGTTCCGCTGCCCGAGCCCGAGAGCGTCACCGTGACGGTCGACACTGCCGAGGCCACGCTGGTTCTCATGTGGGATGCCGAAGGTAACGCCTGGCTCGTGCCGGGCTACGCCATGCAGCACCCCGACGGTTTCTGGAACACGATCGTGTCGCTCATCGAGGGCATCATCGAACTGCCGGCTCCCGTTGAGGGTGAGATTCTGCCGATCCGCGAAGACTGAGGTTTTCGCTTCTGCACTCTCCGCCATTCACAGCGCCGGTGCCCCCGCAACCTGGGTTGCGGGGGCACCGGCGTGCTGCGGAGAGTTGGCGAGCGACGTCACTCGCATGGGAGGGGCGGACGGGAATCGAACCCGCGTAATCAGTTTGGAAGACTGAGGCTCTACCATTGAGCTACCGCCCCGCGCGCGTGTACGCCGCGCGTGAAAGAGCGTATCGCATGCCTCGGCTAGACTTGCCGAGGCCATTTTTCGAAGCGACGTCGCGTCGTGACGCTGACGTGGTCACGGTCACGGTTTCGGGGCGTAGCTCAGCTTGGTAGAGCGCCCGCTTTGGGAGCGGGAGGCCGCAGGTTCAAATCCTGTCGCCCCGACCAGACGCACACCACCCAGGAGCGCCCCGCCGTCCGGCAATCCGCACACGATTCAGGAGATTCCCCTTGGTCCAGTCCACCGTCGAGAAGCTCAGCCCCACGCGCGTCAAGATCGCGATCACGGTGACGCCCGACGAGCTCAAGCCGAGCATCCAGCACGCCTACAAGCACATTGCCGAAAGTGTGAACATTCCGGGCTTCCGCAAGGGCAAGGTGCCGCCGCCCATCATCGACCAGCGGGTCGGTCGCGCCGAGGTGCTGAATCATGCCGTCAGCGAGGGGCTTGATGGGTTCTACCGCGCAGCGGTCGCCGAGCAGAACCTTCGCACGCTGGGACGCCCGGCCGCCGACATCACCGAGTGGCCGAGTGAGAAGGACTTCTCGGGCGACCTGCTGGTGACCATCGAGGTGGATGTCCGCCCCGAGTTCGAGATTCCGAACTACGACGGCCTCACGATCGAGGTCGACGCGACCGAGGTCACCGTCGATGAGGTTGAGGCCGAGCTCGAGAACCTGCGCAGCCGCTTCGGCACGCTGGTGACGGTCGACCGCCCCGCCGCGAAGGGTGACTTCGTGCAGCTCGACCTCATTGCTACGGTCGGTGGCTCGACCGTCGACACCGCCAACTCGATCTCGTACGAGGTCGGTTCGGGCGAGCTCATCGACGGTATCGACGATGCCGTCGAGACCCTCACCGCCGGCGAAACGACCACCTTCGAGTCGAAGCTGCTCGGCGGCGACCACGAGGGCGAGATGGCCCAGATCGAGGTCACGGTGCTCTCGGTTAAGGAACGCGAGCTGCCCGAGGCCGACGACGACTTCGCTCAGATCGCGAGCCAGTTCGACACGATCGGCGAGCTGCGTGCCGACCTGCGTGAGCAGCTGCTGAAGCAGAAGTCGTTCGGTCAGGGCGCCCAGGCGCGCGAGAAGCTGCTGGAAGCGCTGCTGGCCAAGGTCGAGATTCCCGTGCCCGACTCGCTCGTCGAGGCCGAGGTGCACCGCCACCTCGAGAACGAGAACCGCCTCGACGACGACACGCATCGCGCCGAAGTCACCGAGTCGACCACGACGACCTTCCGCAACCAGATCTTCCTCGACGCCCTCGCCGAGAAGGAGGAGGTCAAGGTCAGCCAGCAGGAGCTCACCCAGTACCTCATACAGGGCGCCGCGCAGTACGGCATGGAGCCGGGCGAGTTCATCAAGATCCTCGACCAGAACGGGCAGATTCCGGGCATGGTCGGCGAGGTCGCCCGCTCGAAGGGCCTCTCGGTCGCCCTCAGCAAGGCGAAGGTCGTCGACACCGCGGGCAAGGCCGTCGACCTCTCAGCGTTCACTGCCGCGGCGCTCTCCCCGGTGATGGATGCCGTCGACGCTGACGACCACGCCGGTCACGAGCACGACGACCACGCCGGTCACGAGCACGACGACCACGCCGGTCACAACCACTAGGTCAACGGCAGCACCACGATGAGCCCGCCATCGGGCTCGACGGCCGCGGGCTCGAACCCGAGGTGCCGGTAGAACCCGATGGCGGGTTCGTTCGTTGCTGAGACCCCGAGGTGGACGCCCGCGACGCCCCGCGCGCGAAGCTGTGCCACCAGTCGCTCGATGAGCACGCGGCCGATGCCAACCCCTTGCAGCCGCGGGAGCAGGTTGATGTGCAGGTGCGCGGGGTACCGATCGGCGAGGGATGCGGGAGTCGACTCGGGCGCGTGCACGAGCCGCACGAGCTCGCGGTCGGTCTCGCGCCACTCGGCCTCGAGCGGATACTCCGCCCGCAACGCTGGCCACCAGTGCTGCCCGCACCACCGCTCGAAGGCGAGCGTGTCGACTGTGGCAACGAGGTATCCGGCGGGGCCGTGCGAGTCTTCGACGATGGTGGCGAGCGCGGGGTCGGCGAGCAGGTGTGGGCTCGCCCAGAGGTGTGCGAGCAGCTCCGGGTGGTCATAGCGGCCGGACGCGTCACGGCCATCGTCCCCGGTCGCGATACAGATCGCCTCCACAGCGGTCCGGTCGGCCTCGGTGGCGGGGCGCAGCATGAGCACGGCATCCACTGTAGGCGGGTAATTCCTGCTCATTGTCGGTGACCCGGCGGGGGAGTAGCGTCGCCATCAGAAGTCCCCGTCGCGCTCGAGAGAGGCCACTCCATGACCCGCACGTCCCTCCGTTTCGCGCCCGTCGGCCTCGCCGCCGGCGCTGTACTCATGCTCACCGGCTGTATCGGCTCGATCGACACCTCGGGGGCCGAGCGGGTCGACGGAGCGCGCACGACCATCAATGCCGAAGAACTGGCCGTCACGGCTGAGGGCATCGTCGCCGAGCAGGGTTTCACCGTTGACATCGATTGCGGCACCGAGGACGTGCCGTTCGTCGTGGGCACGTCGCTCGAGTGCGCCGGGTTCGATGAGGCGAGTGAGACATCGGGCACGTACACCGTCACCATCACGAGTATCGACGGCGACGTCTATGGCCTCGATGTCGTCGGTTCGGAGGCACAGCCGACCCCGCCAGCCGGCGCAGCGTTCGAGACCGCTTCCGCGTTCGCCGACCTGACGGCTCAGGCAATCGCTGACGCCCTTGGCGAGACTCCTCTCGTCGACTGCGGCACCGACGACATCGAGATCTTCGCCGGCCAGGAAGTGCGGTGCGCCTACGAATCGAGCACGACGAGCGGCTTCGTGATCGCGACCGTCACCGAGTTTGACGGCAGCACGTACGCCATCGAGGTGGTCGAGGAGTAGCCGAATACGGTGAGGTCGGCGCGCTCGTCGTCGGCCTCGCCGGAAGTTCGCCGAGGCCTTCTCTGCCCACGGCGAACACGGCCGTTCGCGCGCGTTCGCTTCTGTAGATTCGAGCTACGAGACGAACAGGAGCTCCTTCCATGGCTGAACCGGCACTGCCGAACAGTGTTTTCGACCGACTGCTGAAAGATCGCATCATCTGGCTCGGGTCGGAGGTGCGCGACGAGAACGCCAACGAGATCGCGGCCAAGCTGCTGCTGCTCGCGGCGGAGGACCCCGAGAAGGACATCTACCTCTACATCAACTCGCCCGGCGGCTCGATCACCGCGGGCATGGCCATCTACGACACGATGCAGTTCGTGCCCAACGACATCGTCACCGTCGGCATCGGCATGGCGGCGTCGATGGGCCAGCTGCTGCTGACCGCTGGCACCAAGGGCAAGCGGTACATCACGCCCAACGCCCGCGTGCTGCTGCACCAGCCGCACGGCGGCTTCGGGGGAACCGCGAGCGACATCCAGACGCAGGCGCAGCTCATCACCGACATGAAGCACCGCCTTGCAGCGATCACCGCGGAGGCGACGGGGAAGACCGTCGAGCAGGTCAACGCTGATGGCGACCGTGACCGCTGGTTCACCGCTGAGGAGGCCCTCGAGTACGGCTTCGTCGACCACATCCGCGCCTCGGCCTCCGACATCGTCGGCGGCGGCGGCACCGACAAGCACTGAGCCCGCCGAGACGAGAGAAGCGAGAACAATGGAATTCCCGACCTACGGCGCTGCCAACCCCCTGCTGCCCAGCAGCCGGTACATCCTGCCCAGCTTCGAAGAGCGCACGGCCTACGGCTACAAGCGGCAGGACCCCTACGCGAAGCTCTTCGAAGACCGCATCATCTTCCTCGGCGTGCAGGTGGATGACGCCTCCGCCGACGACGTGATGGCCCAGCTGCTCGTGCTCGAGAGCCAAGACCCCGACCGCGACATCGTCATGTACATCAACAGCCCGGGCGGCTCGTTCACGGCCATGACGGCCATCTACGACACCATGCAGTACATCCGCCCGCAGATTCAGACGGTCGTGCTCGGCCAGGCAGCGTCGGCTGCGGCCGTGCTTCTCGCCGCCGGCACCCCGGGCAAACGCCTCGCCTTGCCCAACGCGCGCGTGCTGATCCACCAGCCCGCGACCGGTGACGCGGGTCGCGGCCAGGCGAGCGACATCGAGATTCAGGCGAAGGAGATCGCCCGCTTGCGGGAGTGGCTCGAGGTCACACTGTCGAAGCACTCGAACCGTTCCATCGAGCAGGTCAACAAAGACATCGACCGCGACAAGATCCTCATCGCCGAGGAGGCTCTCGAGTATGGGCTGATCGACCAGGTGTTGACCAGTCGCAAGACCGTGCAGGCCGCACTGACGAGCTAGCGCGGGCCGCGGCCTCCCGCGCAAACGAAGGCCCCGCATCCACCGCCGTCACGGCGCATCGGATGCGGGGCCTCACGTTTTCTCTTACTGCTCGCCACCCACCGCAGCGGTGCGCGCCCGGCGGCTGGACTGCGCAACGAGAACAACGATGCCGACAGCCGCGAGGCCGCCGACGATAGCCAGCGTCCAGACGACCGCGTTGGCTTCGGCCTCCGCTGATGCGGTCGTTGACCCGGTATCGCCGGAGCCTGCTTGCTGTGCGGCACCACCACACGTTGGCTGGCTCGGTGACCCGGCGGCGGCGGGCGTTCCTGCCGCAGGCTCGTAGGTGAAGGTCAGCGAATCCGAGAGCGTGTGACCATCGGCCGAGATGAGCTGGAATGCGAGGGTATACGCGCCCGCCTCGCCGAGGTCGGCCACGGTCGACATCGAGCGACCGTCGATCGTGACGCAGCCATCGCCGTAGTAGCGACCCGCGTCATCGGTGATCACCATGCCGAAGCCAGCGCCGTCACCGCCCAGATCGAGCAAGACGTCGTTGGTGGTCACGGTGAACGCCTCGGGCGCGGCGGTGATGGTCGCGCCGTCTTCCGGGGTTGACGACACAACGTAGTTGTGTGCGGCAGCCGGCGTGGCCGCCCCGAGCACGAAGCCCAGGGCGACCACGACAGTGCCGAGCACGGTCAGTGAGCGTTGGCGACGCACGCCGGCACGCATGCGACTCAGGCCTTCGCAGCCGAACGGCGGGCGAGCACGGCAAGAGCGATGCCGACCGCGCCGACGAGCAGGCCGATGACGCCGAGCACCCGCGCCACGAGGTCGACCTGGGCTGGGCTGCCGGTAGCAGCATCGCCGCTTCCGGCGTTCGCCTCGTCGCCGCCGTGGGCGTCAGCCGCCTCGTCGTACGCTCCGCTGCTGCCGTGCGCATCTCCGGTAGCGGCAGTCAGCACGACGACGGGTACATCCTCGCCGACCCACTCAGCCGTGCCCTCGGTGCAGGTTTGCGTAACTGGGAACTCGATTCGATCACCGGCTTCGCCGTCCGGCAGCCGGAAGGAGAGTTCGAAGGTGTCGCGAAGCCCGTCGGGCAGGCCTCCGGTCTGCGACGTGTAGATGACCTGCGTCATCTGCTCGCCCTCCGACACGGTTTCGACCGACCAGAGCGGGTTGACGGTGGGGGTGACGCTCGGAACCGACTCCGGCAGGTCGATCGTGACGATCTGGGTCGGGGATCCTTCGCACCCGTGCGGTACCGAGAAGGTCACGACGGTGTACGAACCAGCCGCTGTGGTGCTGGCGGCTGCGCTCACGTGAGCGTGCGCGGCAAGCGGAGCCGAGAGAGCGAGGGCGGTGCCAGCGATGGCGGCGATGGTTACAGAAGCAGTGGTGCGCATGATGATGTCCTTAGAAAGTGTGGGCCTGCGCAGCCCTGGAAACGTCGGCAGGGCGCGAGCGCGAAAAAGCTGTGTGAGTGGGAGTCGAAGGCCGGTCTAGGCGACCGCGAGCATCGGGGGCCCACGACTCTCGGGCAGTTGCGCGTGGATACCGCGCACGCGCGCAACGATGGCGGTCGCGATGACGCGCGGCAGGGCCGGCAGCGTCGTGAGATCGGGGAGACGCAGGGCACGAGCAACCGCTCGAGCGACAGACCGCAGAACGGCCTCGATGGCGCGGATGCCCGAGCGGAGCATCCCGTAGGCAAACAGCGCTGCGCCGAGGTGGCTGGCGACCATCACGGCAAGCGGTGCTGCCGTCGCACTCGGTTCGGTGACGCCCAGGAGTGCGGTTTCGGCGTGCGTGTGCGCGTGGGCCGCCTCGTGCGTGACCAGCGACGTGGCAGGGCCAAAGAACGCGAAGACACTGTGGAACACGACCTGGTCGATGAGCACGCCCACCGCCGTGCGGGTCCGCGTCAGCCGGGGGCCGATCGCGATCATGCCCAGTGCCAGCGACAGCATGAGCGCGAGGGCGATCGCGGCGACCGACGGCACCCCGCCGCCGGCGAGGGCGTGGGCGCTCGCGGCCACGGACGTCGCGACGACAGCGACGAGAGCGGCCGCCGCGGTGCGGTGACGGCGCTCGCTGAGTCGCGTGTCGACGGTCATGATGCCTTCCAGAGTAGGGCGCGGGGCTGAGGGACTGCCTTCTCTTCGGAGCCGCACCGGGCGCGGTTGGGGCTCGCGGACCGCTTTCGCGACACTCGCGCGCATGGCGATGCGCCGCGAACGTCGCCGACCCGCGTTAGGCTCACCTCAGGGCGGGTCGACGCGCATCCGCTCACGACGTGAGGGGTGAGGCTATGGCTCGCATCGGAGAGAGCGCCGACCTGCTCAAGTGCTCGTTCTGCGGAAAGAGTCAGAAGCAAGTTCAGCAGCTCATCGCCGGCCCCGGCGTTTACATCTGCGACGAATGCGTCGAGCTGTGCAACGAGATCATCGAGGAGCGCCTCGCCGAGTCGAACGAGTCGTCATCGGGCGAGTTCGAGCTGCCGAAGCCGAAAGAGATCTACGCCTTCCTCGAGGAGTACGTGATCGGCCAAGAGGCTGCCAAGAAGTCGCTCTCGGTCGCCGTGTACAACCACTACAAGCGCATCCGGGCGCGCCAGACGCTCACCGCGGCCGACCAGCTCGGCGACGATGTGGAGATCGCGAAGAGCAACATCTTGCTCATCGGGCCGACCGGGTGTGGCAAGACGTACCTCGCCCAGACCCTGGCAAAGCGACTCAACGTGCCGTTCGCTGTCGCCGACGCCACGGCGCTCACCGAGGCCGGCTACGTCGGCGAAGACGTCGAGAACATCCTGCTGAAGCTCATCCAGGCTGCCGACTACGACGTCAAGCGTGCCGAGACGGGCATCATCTACATCGATGAGGTCGACAAGATCGCTCGCAAGGCCGAGAACCCGTCGATCACGCGCGACGTCTCCGGGGAGGGTGTGCAGCAGGCCCTGCTGAAGATCCTCGAGGGCACCGTGGCGAGCGTGCCGCCGCAGGGCGGTCGCAAGCACCCGCACCAGGAGTTCATCCAGATCGACACCACGAACGTGCTGTTCATCGTGGCGGGGGCGTTCGCGGGCCTCGAGGACATTATCAGCCAGCGCGCGGGCAAGCGCGGCATCGGCTTCGGGGCGCCCCTGCACGACAAGGCGCTCGAGAAAGACATCTTCAGTGAGGTGCTGCCGGAAGACCTGCACAAGTTCGGGCTGATCCCCGAGTTCATCGGTCGCCTCCCGGTCGTCACGACGGTCTCGCCGCTCGACCGCACCGCCCTCATCGACATCCTCACCACGCCGCGCAACGCCCTCGTGAAGCAGTACCAGCGCATGTTCGAGCTCGACGGCGTCGAGCTCGACTTTGAGCCGGATGCTCTCGAGGCGATCGCCGACCTGGCCGTGCTGCGCCAGACCGGTGCGCGGGGGCTGCGGGCGATCCTCGAGGAGGTTCTCGGGCCGATCATGTTCGAAGTGCCTTCGCACGACGATGTCGAGCGCATCGTCGTGACCCGCGAAGCGGTCATCGAGAACGCCGCGCCGACGATCGTGCCGCGCCGTGTCACACCCCGGCGCGAGAAGTCGGCCTAGTTCGGGTCGAGTACGGCTGAGGAAAGCTACCCTGGCCGCATGAGCGAGTCTCTGCGCGATCGGCTCCGGGCCCTGCCCGCGTTTCCCGACCACTTGCCGGAATTCGATCCGTCGCGCGCGCCCGAGCGCGCTGACCAGCTCTTCCTTGAGTGGCTCGAGGCGGCGCTCGCCGCGGGTGTCGCGCAGCCGCACGCCTTCACGCTCTCGACCGCCGGGCCGACCGGGCACGTGACGGCCCGCACGCTCATTCTGAAAGACCTGGTCGACGGCGCCTGGGTGTTCGCGGGGGCGCGTTCGACCCGCAAGGGCATCGACCTCGCGGCCAACCCGAGTGCGGCGCTGACCTTCTACTGGCCCGAGGTGGGCCGGCAGGTGCGCGTGACCGGAGAGGTCGAAGAGTTGCCCAGCGAGGTGGCGGCGGCCGACTGGGCCGCGCGCCCCGCGGTGACCGAGCCGCACAACCCCGACTGGGCCGCGTGGGCGCTCACCCCCACCGAGGTCGAGTTCTGGCAGGCCCGCCACGACCGGCGGCACGTGCGGCACTGGTACCGCGCGCAGAGCTGACGCCGCCGCGGTCGAGCGCGCGCCCGCATCCCCCGATCGCATCTCCACAATTCAGGAGGCGCGGCGCCCGCACGCGCGTCAGCGCGCCTGGGTCGGCGTGTCGCGGGCCTGCCGGGTCGAGTTCTCCTGAGTTGTGGAGATCGGGCTGCGCGGGGGATCGGCCTGGGGCGTCGACGTCGGGCTGCGCGGGGAGTTCGGAGCGGAGTATTGACATGCTTTGGAACTTCATTCTATGGTTTGTTTAGTTCTGAAGTAAGACCATCACTGACGATAGGAATGGGCAATGGCGCTCCGCCCCATGGCACGCACCGACGTGAACAGGTCCGCGATTCTCGCGCACCTGGGCGCGCACGGTCCGGCCTCCCGCGCCGACCTTGCCCGGGCCCTGTCGCTCTCGCCGGCCCTCATGACGCAGCTCTCGAAAGACCTGATCGCCGACGGGCTCATCCGCGAGCTCGCCCAGCAGCCCAGCCAGGGTGGCCGCCCCGCGCGAACGCTCGGTCTCGTGGCCAGCGCGGGCCGCGCCGTCGGGGTCAAGGTTGCGGCCGACCATCTTGCCTTCGTGGAGGTCGGCATCGACGGCTCGGTTGGGCGCACCGCGAGTGAGCCCTTCGACGCCGCCTCGAGCACCGTGCTCACCCAGCTTGCCGACAGACTGCGTCGCTTCATTGCCGGCGGGGCTGACACTCCGATTCTCGGGGTGGGCGTCGGGGTTCCGGGTGACGTGGATGCCCAGGGCACGGGCGTCGTCAACTCCACCCAGCTCGGCTGGACCAACGCGCCCATCGGGGCCACGCTCCGCCGCGAGCTCGGCCTACCCGTGCTGGTCGAAAACAACGTCAACGCCGTGGCCGTCGCCGAGCGACTCTACGGCCTCGGTCGTGCGCACAGCTCGTTCCTCGTCGTCACGATCGGCACGGGAATCGGCGCGGCCATCGCGATCGACGGCGTCATCGTGCGCGGCACGAATGGCGGCGCGGGCGAGATCGGGCACATCCCCGTGCGTGACGACGGCCCAGTGTGCAGCTGCGGCAACCGCGGGTGCCTCGAGACCTTCCTCAGCGAGGGCGCGCTCGTGCGTATCGCCCGCGAGCGCGGCGTTATCGGTGCCGACGAGAACATGTCCGCCCTGCGCGCCGCCGCTCAGCGCGGGGCGACGGATGCCCAGGCCGTGTTCGAAGAGGCGGGCCACCTGCTCGGCCGCACCCTCGCGGGTCTCGTACACGCCCTCGACCCCGAAATCATCATCGTGCTCGGCGAGGGCACGGCCGACTGGGCGCACTGGGCGTTCGGTTTTGAGCCGGCCTTCCGCGCGGCGCTCATGCCCTCGCGCCGCGCCGTTGCCGTGGCGGTCGAGAGCTGGCAAGACGACAGCTGGGCTCAGGGCGCGGCGAGCCTCGTGCTCGCGACCCCGTTCGATGCCGACGGTGTGGCGGGCGAGCAAGGCGACCTCGTGCGCCAGCGCCTGGTCGACCAGGCGGCGCCCCGCGGGGGTGAGCAGGCGTGAGCGTCTCGACTTTGCAAACGAGCCTCGTTGAGCGAGCATCCGTGCCGCCGCCCGCTGCCCCGGTGCCGACCCGCACGGCACGATCGCGTCGCGGACGCGGCTGGCGTTACGGACTCACCGTGCTGGCCTTCCTGCTGCCCAGCGCCGTGCCACTGTTCCTCTTCGTGATCGTGCCGATGGTGGGTGCGGCGTGGATTGCCCTCAACGACTGGAATCTCATTACCCCGATGCGGTTTGTCGGCGTCGAGAACTTCCTCGAACTGTTCGCTGACCCGCGCACCGCCGCGGTCTTTAGCAACACGCTGTACTACATCGTTGGCTATCTGCCGCTCGTCTACGTCGGCGGACTGCTTCTGGCTCTCGCGCTCAACCGGGCCCTCAAGGGGCGTGCCTTCTGGCGCGGCATCTACTTCCTGCCGGTCGTCACCAGCTGGATCGCCGTTGCGGTTGTCTGGCGCTGGCTGCTGAACCCCAACAACGGCGTTGTCAACACCGCGCTTGGCTGGGCTGGCATCGACGGCCCGGGCTGGTGGACAGACCCGGCCTGGTCGATGCCCTCGATCATCCTGGCGAGTGCCTGGAAGGACCTCGGTTTCGTCATGGTGATTCTCTTGGCGGGCTTGCAGGCGATCAACCCCGAGCTGTACGACGCGGCGAAGGTCGACGGCGCGAACTCCTGGCAGCGGTTCCGCAACGTCACGCTACCGATGCTGAGCCCGAGCACGTTCTTCGTCATCGTCATCTCGCTCATCAACGGCTTCCAGGTCTTCGACCAGGTGTACGCGATGACCGGCGGAGGCCCTGCCGGGTCGAGCCAGGTTGTCGTGCAGCAAATCTACGACCTCACCTTCCGCTACGGCGCGGCCGGTGAGGCGGCAGCCCTGTCATGGATGCTCTTCGCGGTGATCCTCGGCGTGACGGTGATCCAGATCTTCGGTCAGAAGCGGTGGGTGCACTATGCGTGAGCGCACATCGAGCCGCACGGGCTGGGTGCTGCTACACCTCGTGGTCATTCTCGGTGCCGTCGCGATGCTGTTCCCGTTCCTCTGGACCTTCATCACGTCGGTCACGCCCGGGGCCGGATTCTCGACGACGCCGCGCCTGTGGCCGGAGAACCCCTCGTTCGCGGCGTACGAGACCCTCTTCACCGAGCGACCGTTCGCCCGCGTCGTGCTGAACAGCCTCATGCTCGCCGTCATCACGACGATCGTGCAGCTGTTCACGAGCGCGACGGCTGCCTACGCCTTCAGCCGACTCCCGTTCCGGGGCCGGGGCGTGGTGTTCGCGATCTACCTCGCCACGATGATGGTGCCGCTGCAGGTGCTCGTCGTGCCGCTGTTCGCGGAACTCAAGGCTTTTGGCCTGCTCAATACCTACCTCGGCGCCCTGCTGCCGACCTTCGCGAGCGCGTTCGGCATCTTTCTGTTGCGGCAGGCCGTCAACCAGGTGCCGCGCGAACTTGATGAGGCCGCGACGCTCGACGGGGCCGGGCACTTCCGTATCTTCTTCTCGATCATCCTGCCGAACATCAAGCCGGCGCTCGCAACCCTCACGATCTTCGCCTTCATGGGGAGCTGGAACAGCTTCCTGTGGCCGCTCATCGTGTTGCGCGACCCCGAGCTGCAAACCCTGCCCATTGCCCTCGCGGGCCTGCAGGGGCAGTACACGACCGCGTGGGACGTCATCATGGCCGGCTCTGTCGTCAGCGTGCTGCCGATGCTCGCGCTCTACATCTTCGCCCAGAAGTACGTCATCCAGGGCGTCGCCAGCTCGGGGATCAAGTGATCCCTGGGAACCACCCATCCGAATGATCCGCACCACCGGTACAGAAATACCAAAGGAGATAGCACTCACATGAAGCGTTCACTGCTCGTCGCGACCGGCCTCGCCGTCGCGTCGGCTCTCGTCCTTGGCGGATGCTCGACCGAGCCCGCCGCCGACGAAGGCCCCATCACCATCACGTACAGCAACTTCATCTCCAACGGCGGCAACGAGGAGAACCTCGCGGCCATCGTCGACGCGTTCGAGGCCGAGAACCCGAACATCACCGTCGAGGTGACCACGCTGCCCTACGGCGACTACTTCACTGCCCTGCAGACTGACCTCGCCGCGGGCACCATCGCCGACGTCGTCGACACCGACTTCGGCTTCTTCCAGACGCTCGCCGACTCGGGCGCGCTCGCGCCGCTAGAGGTCGCGAACCCGGGGGCCTACCGCGAGTCGCTGATCGACGCCTACTCGCGCGATGGCGTGAGCTACGGGCTGCCGAGCTCGTTCTCGGCCGTGGTGCTCTACTACAACGCTGACCTGTTCGACCAGGCCGGGCTCGAGTACCCGACCGCCGACTGGACCTGGGAGGACGAACAGGCTGCGGCCGAGGCGATCACCGCCCTCGGTGACGGCATCTGGGGCAGCCACCAGCCCGTATCGTTCTTCGAGTTCTACAAGGTTCTCGCCCAGAACGGCGAGTCGTTCCTCAACGATGACCGCACCGCTGTCGCCTTCAACACCCCCGGCGGCATCGAGGCGGCCGAGTGGCTCGTGAACAAGAGCGGCACCGTCATGCCGACGATCGAGCAGGGACAGGGTACGCCCGACTTCGACACCAACCTGTTCAAGGAGGGCAAGCTTGGCATGATGCACACCGGCATCTGGGTGTTCGGCGCCGTCGCGGACGTGCCCTTCACCTGGGACATCGCGGTCGAGCCGGGGAGCAGCCAGCAGGCGAGCGCCGTATTCTCGAACGCGGTCGGCGTCTCGGCCACCTCGGAGCACATTGAGGCGGCCACGCTGTTCGCCGAGTTCCTGACCTCGTCGCAGACGATGGTCGACGTGCGCCTCGAGTCGGGTTGGGAGCTTCCGCCGATCTCCGACGAATCGCAGCTCGCGCTGTACCTCGAGAAGGACAACCCGGCCAGCCGCCAGGCTGTCTTCGACTCGCTCGACGCGATCGCCATCCAGCCGATCGTGGCGACGGGCCAGCAGGAGATGCAGGACATCATGAACGAGGAGCTCGTCGAGGCGCAGGCCGGTCGTAAGACCGTGGCCGAGGCCCTCGCGAGCGCCGAGGAGCGCATCAACGCCGTCATCGGCGGCTGATCGACCACCCATCCTCAGGCGGGGTCCCGGCGGAGCCTTTCCACCGGGACCCCTCCCCGGCCACGCCCCAGGAGGGCTGACGCGCATGATCACCACCACTCCGAGCGACCTCGCTCGGCTCGCTGACCTCGCCACGCGCAGCGTGGCGCTCATCGAGAGCCTGCAACACGAGGGCGGCGCCTACCCGGCAAGCCCCACCTTCTCGGCCTACCAGGGCTACAGCTGGTTCCGCGACGGTGCGTTCATCGCCGACGGCATGTCCGCGGCCGGAGCCGTTGACTCCGCTTCCCGCTTCTTTGATTGGTGCGACCGGATGCTCGCCCAACGCCGCAACCGCATCGCCGAGATTGTCGCGGCCGAGGCGGCCGGCACCCCGTTGCCCGACGAGCGCATGCTCGCCACCCGCTTCACTTTTGACGGTGCCGAAGGTGACGACGACTGGTGGGATTTCCAGACCGACGGCTACGGCACCTGGGTGTGGGCGTGCATTGCCCATGCGGAACGGCACGGTCTGAGCCTTGAGCGTTGGGCGGAGGGCATCCGTCTCAGCGTCGATTACCTGCTCGCGACCTGGTCGCGCCCCTGCTACGACTGGTGGGAGGAGCACCGCGAGCAGGTGCACGTCTCGACCCTCGGCTGCGTCATCGCCGGTTTCGAGTCGGCGGCGGCGACCACTCTGCTCGCACCAACCACGCGCGAGGCGGCGACGGCGGCCGCGATCGCCGCGCGCACGCTCATCGCCGGCCCCGGCATTCACGACGGCCACCTCGCCAAGTGGCTCGGCTCTGCCGCAGTCGACGGCTCGCTCAGCGCGGTCATCGCGCCGCTCGGCGTCATCGAGGCCGCGAGCGCGGTCGCCCGGGCGACGATCCGTGCGGTCGAGGCCGAGCTGAGCGTCGACGGCGGCGTGCATCGCTACCTGCTCGACACGTTCTTCGGGGGCGGCCAGTGGCCGATCCTCAGCTGCTTCCTCGGGTTGGCCCACGCCCGCGCCGGCGATCGCGACGCCGCGATGCGTCTGCTGCGCTGGGCGGCCAGTACGGAGACAGCCGATGGCCTCCTACCCGAGCAGGTGCCCGACCACCTGTTGGCCCCCGATCGCCGAGACGAATGGGTCGAGCGGTGGGGTCCGGTTGCGACGCCGCTGCTCTGGAGCCACGCGATGTTCGTTCGACTCGCCGTCGAGCTGGACGTGCTGCGGCCCACCACCCGCTTGGTCGAGGGGCACGCATGATTCGGCACCTTCCCTTCGGTTCGGGCCACCCGTACTCGGTCGACACCGAGCAGCGCGACCCGGTCGACCCGATCGCCGGGCAGCCGCTCACCCTCGGGGTGCGCGTGTCGGCGGGCGTCGACGTCGTGACGCTGCAGTGGCACGACGGTGAGACGGTGCGTGAGCATCCGCTCACCCGCACGCAGCGGCAGTCGCGCGGCCAGGCCGTCGACGGCGGCCACCTGGCGAGCGCGCAGGCGCGACTGGCGCGAGCGGCCGGCGGTTTCGCGGTAACGCTCACCGACCTGCAGCCGCACCGGGCGTACCGGTATCGATTTGTCGGCGGCCCGGCTGATGCGCCGACCGCGCAGCGGACGCGCTGGTTTGACGTGCGCGTCGCGGCCTGGCGCGCGGCACCCGACGACGCGGTGGCGGTGGATGCCGGCGCCGGGCTGATCCCGGGCAGCGTCGAGCTGCTCGATGACGGTGAGCGGCTCATCCGTGCTCGCTTCGCGCTGCGGCTGGCTGCACACGAGCGCGTGAGCGGATTCGGCGAGCGCTTCGACGCCCTCGACCACCGCGGCCAGAGCCTCGACTCGGTCGTGTTCGAGCAATACAAGTCGCAGGGTGCCGAGCGCAAGACGTACCTGCCGATGCCCTTCGCTCACGTGGTGGGCGGCCGCGGTTGGGGGTTCCACGTGCGCACGAGCCGCCGGGTGTGGTTCGACGTGGGGGCGAGTGCGGCCGATCGGCTCGCGATCGAGGCCGAGGTCGCCGCTCCGAGCGCCGATGATGCGCGGTTGTCTGTCGCCGCCTACGAGGGCACCCCGCACCAGGTACTCGACGCCTTCCTCGCCGAGGTCGGCCGCCCCGAGCAGCTGCCCGACTGGGTGCTGCGGCTGTGGGCGAGCGGCAACGAGTGGAATACGCAGGCCGAGGTCATGCGGCAGGTCGACCTGCACCGTGAGCACGGTATTCCGGTCGGCAGCATCGTGATCGAGGCGTGGAGCGACGAGAGCACGTTCCACATCTGGCGCGACGCGCAGTACACGCCGCGCGCCGACGGCGGCCCGATGCGCCTTTCCGACTTCACCTTCCCGGCCGAGGGCGCCTGGCCCGACCCGAAAGGCATGGTCGACGAGCTGCACGCACGCGACATCGCGCTGCTGCTGTGGCAGATCCCGCTCATCAAGATGCGGCCCCACCCGCGCGGTCAGACCCGGCACGATGCCGATGCGGCCGTGCGCGAGGGTGTGCTGATTCGCGAGCCCGGCCCCGACGGTCGACTGCGGCCGTATCGCAACCGCGGCTGGTGGTTTCCGCTCGGGCTCATGCCCGACCTCACCGATGAGCGCGCGGCGCAGTGGTGGACAGAGAAGCGTCGCTACCTCGTCGACGAACTCGGCATCGACGGTTTTAAGACCGACGGCGGCGAGCACGCCTGGGGTCGAGAGCTGCAGTACCTCGACGGCCGCCGCGGCGACGAGGCGAACGGCACGTTCCCGGTCGCCTACGCGAAGGCCTACGGCGACCTCATGCGGCGGGCGGGCAAGGCGCCCGTCACCTTCTCGCGTGCGGGTTTCACCGGCTCGCAGGCGCACGGCGCGTTCTGGGCCGGCGACGAGAACTCCACCTGGGAGGCCTTCCGCTGGTCGCTGTTCGCCGGTCTCAACGCCACCGCGAGCGGAATCTTCTACTGGGGATGGGACATCGCGGGCTTCAGCGGCGAGATCCCGACCACCGAGCTCTACCTGCGCTCAATGGCCGCTGCCGCATTCGTGCCGATCATGCAGTACCACTCCGAGTTCAACCACCACCGCCAACCGTGCCGCGACCGCACGCCCTGGAACATCGCCGAGCGCACGGGCGACGAGCGCGTGCTGCCGGGGGTGCGCCGCATCGTGGAGCGCCGCGAGCGCCTCGTGCCCTACCTCTCGGCCGAGAGCGGGTGGGCGATCGAGCAGGGCACGTCGCTCATGCGGCCGCTGTTCTTCGACTGGCCCGACGACCAGCGGCTGTGGATCCAGCCGCTGCAGTGGATGCTCGGCCGGAGCATCCTCGTCTCGCCGGTGACCACCGAAGGGGCGACGTCGCACACCGCGACGCTGCCGGCGGGGGAGTGGGTGCACGCGGCGAGCGGCGAGACCGTGACCGGAGGCAGTACCCACACGACTGAGGTGCCGCTCCACGACACTCCGGTGTACGTGCGGGCGGGGGACTGGCCCGAGCTGCGCGACGTTCTCCGTTCGTAACTCAGGCTGTACGACCCGTGGTGAGCGGTCACCGCATCACATCTGGCTTCTCAGCCTGAGCTGCGAACGTGTCGGCTCTAGGCTGGCACCGTGCTGCAGCCGATCATCGCCGGGGTTGTCGGCGCGCTCACCGGGTTCGCGAGCTCGTTCGCTCTCGTCATCGCGGGGCTTATCGCCGTCGGCGCGAGCCCCGCGGAGGCGGCGAGCGGCCTGCTGGTGCTGTGCATCGCGCAGGCGGTGCTGGCCGGGCTGCTGTCGTGGCGGTTTCGACTGCCCTTGAGCTTCGCGTGGTCGACGCCCGGCGCCGCGCTGCTCGTCGCCGCCGAGGGTACGACGGGTTCGTACGGCGCGGCCATCGGCGCGTTCGTCTCGTGCGGGATTCTCATCGTCGTGAGCGGGCTGTGGCCCTGGCTCGGTCGGGCAATGACGCGCATCCCGATTCCCCTTGCGGGGGCGATGCTCGCGGGCATCCTGTTCCCGATCTGCATCGCGCCGGTCACGGCCGTCATCGAGCAGCCCCTGCTCGCCGCTCCCATCGTCATCGTCTGGCTGCTGCTGGTGCGCTGGCTGCCGCGCTGGGCCGTGCCCGCGGCAATGCTGGTGGCGATCATCGGCGTTGTCATCAGCGCTGGGGATGAGTGGATGCGCGGTGCCCAGCTCGCGCCAGTCCTCACCCTGACGCCGCCGGTACTCGACCCGCTCGTCATCGTCTCGCTCGGGGTGCCCCTGTTCATCGTCACGATGGCCGGGCAAAACGTGCCGGGCTTCGCCGTGCTGTCGACCCTCGGCTACCGGGCGGCTCCGGCCCGCGCGGTTCTTGTTGCCACCGGGGCAGCGACGACCGTGGCGGCACCGTTCGGCGGCTTCGCACTGAACCTCGCCGCGCTTTCTGCCGCAATCATGGCCGGGACCGACTCGCACCCCGACCCCGCGCGGCGCTGGGTGGCGCCCATCGCCGGCGGGGCGACCTACGTGCTGCTCGGCCTCGGCGCGGGCGTGGCCACCGCGCTGGTCGCCGCGGCGCCGCCCATTCTGATCATCGCCGTCGCGGGGCTCGCTCTGCTCGGTGCCTTCACGACGGGCGTCGTGAGCGCGTTCGAGGCACCCGAGACCCGCTTGACGGCGGCCGTCACTCTCATCGTCGTGGCCTCGGGAGTGGTCGTGCTGGGTGTGGGCAGTGCTTTCTGGGGGCTCGTGATCGGCGCGCTGGTGATGCTCGTGACCCGGCCGAAGAGTACAGTCGGGGCCACCCCGACAGAGGAGTCGCCATGAGTCATACATCGACGTCCGCCGCTGACCGGCGTTCGACGACCATCGGTGCCGCGCGCAAGGGTGCCATCTACGGCATCATCGTGTCGTTCTCGCTCGCCGCGATCGTGGGCATCATCGCGCTGCTGAGTGGCGACTTTGGCGAGACCCAGGGCCGCATCATCCTCACAACCCTCCTCATGGGGGCGACGAGCATCACCGCGCTGTGCCACCTCGCGATCGCCGACCGGGCCATGCGCATCGTCGGGTTCGTCGGACTCGCCGCCAGTTCCGCCACCCTCATCACCGGCCTGGTGTTGATCTGGCGCGACTGGAATGCGCCCGGATTCGATGACTGGTTCAAGGTCTTCGCCACCGCGGGTGTCCTGGCCGTGAGCTTCGCGCACGCGAATCTGCTGCTGTTGCTCGCTGGCCGTCGACGCATCGTGATCCGCATCGGGCTCATGGTGACACTCGTCATGATCGCCGCGGTTGCGATCATGATCATTCTGCCGATCGTGAGCGAGGGGGAGATTCCGGGGTACGAGAACGAAGAGTGGTACTGGCGACTGTTCGGCGTCGTCGGCATCCTCGACGTACTCGGCACGGTGGTCGTTCCCGTGCTCGCCATCTTCGTCAAGGATGCCCCCGCTGTTGCGGTGGTTGACGCTGCGGGTGCGGCGGATGCTCCTCGCGTAGTGCACGCGGCCACCGGGTCGCTCACGCTCACCCTGCCGGCCGACCTGGCGACCGCCCTTCAGCAGCGCGCCGAAACCGATGGGGTGGATGCCGCCACCGCCGCCGTCGCCGCCCTCCGGCGCGGGCTGCAGTGAGTGCGCTTCCCCCGCCGGCGCTGTCGGCATCAGTAGCCTGGGGGCATGACCGACCCGGCCAATGCTCTGCCGCTCGATGAGCGCGCTCGCGTGACTCTTGCCGCGCAGGGCCTCGACTACGCGCTGCTCGACACGGGCGGGCCGGAAGGCACCGCCACGGGCACACCCGAGGCTCACGCGCACGAGCGGTGGTTGCAGGCCTACCATCGCGGTCTCCACTTCGACGCCCTCAGCCCCGAGCAACTGGTCGAGTACCGTGCGGCCCTTGCCGCACCCCGGACGGTCGGGGTGTGGGATGCGACGGCGGCGGAGGCGGAGCATCCGATAGCCACGGTCGCATCGTGGCGGTCACCGCTCAGCCTGGGGGAGGGGCGTGAGCTGGAGGGCTGGGCGATAAGCCTCGTGACAGTCGCGGCGACCCATCGGCGGAGGGGAATCGCCTCGGCACTCCTCGACGGTGAGCTGCGGGCAGCGCACGCGGCGGGGCTGCCGGTGGCGATGCTGACGGCGTCGGAGGCGACGATCTACTCGCGGTGGGGTTTCGGTGTGGCGGCGAGCATTGCCGACCTCCGCATCGACACGCGCGGCCTGAGGTTCTTGGCACCGCCTCCCGATGGCCGAGTGCACCGGGTGAGTGTGCCGAGCCTGCGCGCGATCGCCCCCGGGCTCGCGCGCCGTGCGGCTCAGCGTCGCGGGGGCGATGTGCCCCAGCGCCCTCAGCACTGGGACAGGCTCCTCGGTCTTTCCCGCCGCACCGCTGCGCGAGCGAACGGTTTGCGAGCCGTACGGTACGACGATGCGCACGGCGAGACGCAGGGCTTCGCGGTCTACACGGTGACCGAGAATCCGAGCAACTTCGCCGACCATACCCTCACGGTGGAGTATCTCTGCGCCGCGACCGACCAGGCGCTCACCGGGCTCTGGCACTACCTGCTCGATCAGGACCTCGTCGCCACCGTCGTCGCGCCGGTTCGACCTGTCGACGATCCGGTGCTGTGGATGGTGTCGAACCCGCGCGCGGTGCGCGCGACGCCGTGCGATCAGTTGTGGGTGCGGGTGCTCGACGTGCCGGCGGCCCTGACGGCGCGGCGATACGCCGCCGCCGATTCGGTGCTGCTGCGCGTGACCGACCCCCTGGGCTATGCCGCGGGGGCGTGGATGCTCACCACGAGCCCCGATGGCACCGCGACGATCGCCGCCGACGGCTGGCAGCACGGCGCCGCCGTAGTTGACCTCGGGGTGGGCGAACTCGGGGCGCTGATGCTCGGGGGCGCTTCGGCCGAAACCCTGCGCGCGGCCGGACGCCTGACCGAAGGAACGGCAGGCGCTGCCCTGCGACTCGACACCGTGCTACGCCCGGCGCGCGCGCCGTACCTCAGCTACTGGTTCTAGGAGCGCTGAGCCGCGGTGCCTGGCTAGGCGGCGAGGCCGCGACGCTGCAGGAGCGGCTCAATCTCGGCGTCACGGCCACGGAAGGCGCGGTACGCCGCAAGCGGATCACCCGCACCGCCGAGTCCGAGAACGTGGTGCCGGAACCGGTCACCGTTGGCGCGGGTGAGCCCGCCATTCTGCTCGAACCACTGCACGGTGTCGGCATCGAGCACCTCACTCCAGATGTAGCTGTAGTAGCCGGCGTCGTAGCCGCCCGAGAAGGTATGGGCGAAGTACGTGCTCGAGTAGCGCGTGGGCACGGCCGGGTTGTCGAGTCCCACGCGCGCAAGGGCGGCGGCTTCGAAGGCGGCGACATCCGTCACGGCGGCGGCCTCGGCAGCGCTGAGCGTGTGCCAGGCCTGGTCGAGCAGCGCCGCGGCGAGGTACTCGCTCGTCGCAAACCCTTCGCCCCACAGTTGCGCGGCGCGCACGCGATCGAGCACCTCGGCAGGGATGGGCTCGCCGGTCTCGTGGTGCACGGCGTAGTCGTTCACGATCTCGGGCCAGAGCATCCACATCTCGTTGACCTGGCTCGGGAACTCGACGAAGTCGCGGTACACGTTGGTGCCGGTGAACCGCGGGTAGGTGACGTGCGCGAAGAGCCCGTGTAGCGCATGCCCGAACTCGTGGAAGAACGTGTTGACCTCGTCGTAGGTCAGCAGCGTGGGCTCGCCCGCGGCGGGCTTGGGCACGTTGAGATTGTTGACGACGACGGTGGGATGCTCCAGCAGCGTGTTCTGCCCGATCAGTTCGTTCATCCACGCGCCGCCGCGCTTGCTGTCGCGGGTGTAGAGGTCGAGCAGGTAGAGCCCGAGCTCAGATCCATCTTCGTTGCGCACCTCGAAGACCCGCACTTCCGGGTGGTAGCCCTGCAGGTCGGGGCGCTCAGTGAAGGTGATGCCGTACACCTTCGTGGCGGCGGCGAAGACGCCCTGCTGGAGCACGCGCTCGGCCTCGAAGTAGGGGCGCAGCTCGCCGAGGTCGACGTCGAACTCGGCCTTGCGCACCTTCTCGCTGTAGTGCGCCCAGTCGTGCGCCGCGATGGGGTGGCCGGCGAGGGCCTCAAGCTTCGCCTGCTCGGCGGCGGCGTTGCGCGCGGCTGCCGGGGCGAGGCGCTCGAGCATGGCGGCGACGCGCTCGGGGTTCTGCGCGGTCTGGTCGGCGGTCACGAAAGCCGCGTGGTTGGCGAAGCCGAGCAGTTCGGCGCGCTCGGCGCGCAGTCGGGCGAGCTCGAGCAGCACGGGCCGGTTGTCGTGCGCGCCCTCGCGCGAGCCGCGGGCGCGCGAGGCGGCCATGATCCGCTCGCGGGTCGCACGGTTCGTGAGGTTCTCGAGCCAGGGGTGACCGGTCGGCAGCACGAGGGTGACAAGGTGCGCCCCCTCGAGTCCGCGGTCGGCGGCGGCCTGCGCGGCAGCGCTGAGCTCGCCCGGGGTCAGACCGTCGAGCTCGGCAGGGTCGTGGATGACGACGGCGAGCTCGTTGGTGTCGGCGAGCAGGTTCTTCTCGAAAGTGGTCTCGAGGGTCGACATGCGGGCATTGAGCTCGCTCAGCCGTGCCTTCTGCGCCTCGTCGAGGCCCGCGCCGGCGAGCGTCATCTCGGTGTAGTGGCGCTCGACGAGGTATCGCTGCTCGGGGGTGAGGTCGAGGGTCTCCCGCTGGTCGTGCAGCTGGGCGATGCGCCAGTACAGGGCGCTGTCGAGGCGGATCGCGTCGGTGTGCGCGGCGAGTTTCGGCGCAAGCTCGGCCTCGAGCGCGTTGGTGGTGTCGGTCGAGTTGGCGGAGCACTGGTTGTAGAACACCCGCAGCACCCGCGTGAGCAGCTGGCCGCTCGACTCCAACGGCACCATGGTGTTCTCGAATGTCGGCATGTCGCGTCGTCGGGTGATGGCGCTGATCTCGGTGAGCTGCTCGGCCATGCCCTTCTCGATCGCGGGGGCGTAGTGCTCGTCGCGGATCTCGGCGAAGGGTGGCAGCTGGTAGGGGAGCGTGCTCGGAGCGAGGAACGGGTTCGACATGCCTCGACCCTAGCGGGAGGAATGCAAAGAGTTCATTGCAGAGAGACATTTGCAAAGCATCCATTGCAAAGAAATTCTTGCAAAGAAACCTTTGCATTGCTATCGTCGTCGGCATGGGACACCAGATGGATGAGCTCGAGGGTCGCGCCGCCGACCTCGACGGCCTCAAGGCGCTCGCGCACCCGCTGCGCGTGCAGATCATCGAGGCGCTGTCGACGTACGGCGAGCAGACAGCCAGCGGCCTCGCCGAGCGGCTCGGCGAGTCGAGCGGTGCCACCAGCTACCACCTGCGGCAGCTCGAGAAGCACGGCTACGTGCGCGAGGTCGCCGATCGCGGCACCGGCCGCGAGCGGTGGTGGGAGCGCGTGCCCGGGCCGATCCAGCTCGGCAGCGCCGAGCTCGACGCCACCGAGGCAGGGCGCGCAGCCTCGCGCGTCATCATGCGCGAGTGGCTTCACCACCGCGAGGCCGGGCTGCGCGACGTCATCGAACGCGGGCAGGACGTCCTGAGTCCCGCGTGGCGCGATGCCATGGCCATCCAGTCGGCGAGCGTGCACGTCACCGCCGAGCAGCTCGATGAGCTCAACCATCGCATCGTCGACCTCATCATCGACTTTGCGCGCGAGCACCGGGGCCAGCGCATCGCCGGCTCGCGGCCCGTGCACCTGCAGTACTACGCGTATCCCGTGCTTGACGGCGAGGAAATCCCCGCCGAGAGCGCCACCACCCCCGCCACCTCCACTTCCGACCAGAAAGAGAGCTGATCATGACCACGATCACGCTCACCGTGCCCGGCTGCGCACCCCGCGCGTCGAGCCTGAGACGCCTCGCCCTGACCGCCGGGATCGCGCTCGTGCGCTGGGCCCATCAGCGACCGGCGCGGCCCATACGGCGTGCACCGCTCACCCACGAGCAGCAGGCACAGCGGCTCGCGACGGAGCGAGCAATCGCTCAGCAGGCTTCCAGCCAACGGTGGGGAATCACCCAGTAGCGTCGCACCGGGCGTCGTCATCGGCCCCGGAAACCCCAGACTGACACCCCGCGCTCAGCGGCGCCGTGCACCGATGCACCACGGATGATCCGAGCATCCGCATCGGGCGGGACGAACGCCCCGCACCTCCCGCCGCTCAGCGCGGGGTGTCGCCATCCTCGGTCACGACCGCACCGTCGTGGGTCACGCGGATGACCGTGCCGTCGTCGAGCTCGACGACAGGGCGCCCCTCCAGCCAGGTGAGGGTCCACCGCCACAGGCTCGTGTCGCGGCCCAGCAGTTCGCCTTCCACCGCGCGGATCGCCGCGCACACCTCCGGGCTCAGCCGGGCCGGCGGCTCTCCGCCGACGCTCCAGCGGGTACCGAGCTGCATGCTCAGACCTCCCACTCGTAGGTGACCCAGGTCGTGCGGGTCGCGAGCCGGTTGTACACGCCCTGGGCGCGGGCGTTGTCGGCGGCCGTGATCCATCGCACCGTGCCGCCGCCGTGGGCGCGGGCGTGGTCGGCGATCGCGCGCAGCAGGGCGGTTCCCGCGCCCGAGCCGCGCACGGCGGGCTCGGTGTACAGGTCGTCGAGATACCAGCCGGGGCCGGCCGTGAAGGTGTCGGGCTGCACGCGCACGTGCGCGAAACCCACGACCCGCCCCTCGTGCACGGCCACGAGGCAGAACAGCGGATGCTCCGCATCCATCAGCCACGCCCAGACGCCGTCGAGCACGGCGTCGTCGAAGTCGGTCTCGTAGAACACGCCGTAGGCCGTGAACAGCTCGCGCCACCGCTCGTGGTCGCGCGCCTCGATCGGCCGCACCTTCGTTTCGCCCATGCACTCAGTCTGGCGCACGCACAGCGGTGGCGGCAGCGGTCGGTCGTGTCTGCAGCACCGACACTTCTGGCGTCGCGTCGGCGTGTCGTCCATCGTCGCGCGGCGTGTCGCGCGAAAAGGTCGGTCTGCGCGACGCGCGCGTCGACGGGCTAGCGCGACCGCGGGCGCGCACGTCGACGCGTCAGGTGAACGCGAGGCGCCGAACATCGGCACGGCAACCGCGCCCCCCCAGTACGGGGCGGGATGCTCGCCAGAGCTCGACCGCCCCGCGTCGCCGCGGCTCAGGCCTCCGGCAGCTCGGCGAGCTCGATCGACACGACCGACACCTCGTCGGCGGGCTGGAACGTCAGCGCGGCGATGCGCCCGACCGCCGCGAGGTCGGCGGCCGCGAGCTCGAGCAGCGACGGCCCCGCGATGACGGCGGTCGTCACGGGCGTCTTCTGCGAGGCCTTCGCGTCGGTCTTCGCACGGCGGATGCCGATGAGGGCCTCCGACACGAGCGGTAGCAGGCCGCCACGCTGTGGCTCGACTCCGAGCTCGGCGACGGCCGGCCACTGCGCCCGGTGCACCGAGGATGCCGCGCCGGCGTCGGAACCATGCGTCCAACTCCAGACCTCCTCGCACGCGAAGGGCAGCACCGGCGCGAGCAGGCGCACGAACACGTCGATCGCGAGCTGCAGCGCGGCGACGGCGCTCGCCTGGCCGGCGGCGCCCTGCGAGCCGTAGGCGCGTTCCTTCACCAGTTCGAGGTAGTCGTCGGTGAAGGTCCAGAAGAACTGCTCAGTCACCTCCAGCGCGCGTGCGTGGTCGTACTCCTCGTACGCGCGCGTCGCGGTCGCGACCACCTCGCCGAGAGTGGCGAGCATGTCGATGTCGAGGGGCTCGGTCACCGCATCCGTACTCGCGGCGGCCCCGGCCGGCGCCTCGAAACTGTAGACGAACTTGGCGGCGTTGAGCACCTTGATCGCCAGGCGACGCCCGATCTTCATCTGCTTGGGGTTCTGCGGGTCGAAGGCCGCGTCGGTGCCGAGTCGCGACGATGCCGCCCAGTAGCGCACCGCGTCGCTGCCGTGCTCGTCGAGCATCGCGGCGGGGGTGACGACGTTGCCCTTCGACTTCGACATCTTCTTGCGGTCGGGGTCGACGATGAAGCCCGAGATTCCCGCGTGCTTCCAGGGCACCGTGCCGTGCTCGAGCTCGGCGCGCAGCACCGTCGAGAACAGCCAGGTGCGGATGATGTCCTGGCCCTGGCTGCGCAGGTCGTAGGGGAAGACCAGGCTGAAGAGCTCGGGGTCGTCCTCCCACTTGCCGGCGATCTGCGGGGTGAGCGACGAGGTCGCCCAGGTGTCCATGATGTCGACCTCGCCGACGAAGCCGTTCGGCTGACCGCGCTGGCTCTCGTCGAAGCCCGGGGCGGGCATCGAGGCCGGGTCGACCGGCAGCGTGTCTTCGCTCGGCACGATCGGGTCGCCCGTGGGCTCGCCGTTCTCGTCGAGGCGGTACCAGACGGGGATCGGCACGCCGAAGAAGCGCTGGCGCGAGATGAGCCAGTCGCCCGAGAGGCCGCCGACCCAGTTCTCGTAGCGCACGCGCATGAAGTCGGGGTGGAATTCGACCTCGCGCCCGCGCTCGAGCAGGCGTGCGTTGAGCGCGTCGTCGCGCGCGCCGTTAGCGATGTACCACTGGCGAGTGGTGACGATCTCGAGCGGCTTGTCGCCCTTCTCGAAGAACTTCACGGGATGCGTGATCGCGCGGGGCTCGCCGATGAGGTCGCCCGACTCGCGCAACAGCTCGACGATGCGGGCCTTCGCGCTGAACACGGTCTTGCCGGCCAGCTCGGCGTAGACCTCCGCCGCGGCGCCCTCGATGCCCTGCGGGGCCTCGGCGAGAATACGGCCGTCCTTGCCGAGAATGGGGCGCATCGGCAGGTCGAGCTCGCGCCACCACACCACGTCGGTCACGTCGCCGAAGGTGCAGACCATCGCGATGCCCGACCCCTTGTCCTGCTGCGCGAGGTGGTGCGCCACCACCGGAACCTCGACGCCGAACAGCGGGGTGCGCACGGTGCTGCCGAACAGCGGCTGGTAGCGGGGGTCATCGGGATGCGCCACCAGAGCCACACAGGCCGGAATCAGCTCGGGGCGCGTCGTCTCGATCTCGATCGTGCCGCCGTCGGGCCGGTGGAAGCTGACCCGGTGGAATGCGCCGGGCACCTCCTTGTCTTCGAGCTCCGCCTGCGCCACAGCGGTGCGGAACGTGATGTCCCACAGCGTCGGGGCGTCGGCGCGGTAGGCCTCGCCGCGCGCGAGGTTGCGCAAGAAGGCGCGCTGCGCAACCCGCTGCGCCTCGTCGCCGATGGTGCGGTAGGTCTGGCTCCAGTCGACGCTCAGGCCGAGCGTGCGCCACAGGTCTTCGAACTGCTTCTCATCTTCCACCGTGAGCCGCTCGCACAGTTCGATGAAGTTGCGGCGGCTGATCGGCACCTGATCGGCGGCCTTGTTCGAGCTGGCGTTGTCGCCGCCCTCGAACGGCGGGGTGAAGTCGGGGTCGTACGGCAGGGTCGGGTCGCAGCGCACCCCGTAGTAGTTCTGCACCCGGCGTTCGGTGGGCAGCCCGTTGTCGTCCCAGCCCATCGGGTAGAAAAGGTTCTTGCCCCGCATGCGCTGGAACCGCGCGGCGAGGTCGATGTGCGTGTAGCTGAAGACGTGGCCGATGTGCAGCGAGCCCGAGGCGGTGGGCGGGGGAGTGTCGATCGCGTAGACCGACTCGGGGCCGGCATCCAGGGCCGCCTGGCGGTCGAAGCGGTACGTGCCCTGCTCCTCCCAAACGGGGCCCCACTTGGCTTCGAGGCCCTCGAGGGCGGGCTTGTCGGGCAGGCTGGCGGTGCTCATGGCGGGTCTCGCTTCGGTATGTGCGGCACCGTGTCAACAGAAGAGGTGCCTGAGTGTGGGAGGTGCCTCTCATCGTACCGGCGCGTGGCGCTGCCACCCGGCGCGCAACTACTGGCGGACGATCTCGACCGTCTTGTGGGTGAGGCGTCCCGCCGAATCCTCGAGCGTCACGGTGTAACGCTGGCTGGCCTCAGAGCACTGGTAGCTGAACGTGTAGGTCGCGGTCGTGGGCACCGACTCGAAGGGCTCGGCCTTGGCGTTGTTCGTGCCGATGCCGAACCAGGCGGCGACGGCATTGGTGCTGCTCCAGCTCCAGGTGATGGCGACCGAGCCGGAGGTGTCAGGGCAGGTCGCGCGGTTGGGGCCGCTAAAGGTCGCGAAGCTGGGGCTTTGCGGCGGCGGGGGAGGCGGTGGCGGAGCGGCGGTCGCGCTCGGCGAGGCGCTCGGTTCGGCGCTGGGCTCGTCGCTCGGCTCGGGCGAGGCCGAGTCGGTGGGCTCGGGGGTGGAGCTCTCGGTCGGGGACGGCTCGGGAGGAGGCCCCGCGCTGTCGTCGCGCGCGTTTTCGACGAGCACCACGATCAGCACAATGAGCGCGATGAGGATCGCCGCCGCCACGGCGATGAGCGCGATGAGCAGCCCGCGCTTCTGCTTCTCGGCAGGCGTGTCGTTTCCAGCATCGGCGCCGTCGGACGACCCGTCGGCGGGCTGCTGGGGAAGTGGTGCGGTCTCGGCCTCCACGGGCCTCAGCGTAGAGCGGGCCGCGCCCACTGCCTAGGGGACGTTACGCGATGGCACCCGTCGCCGCTGCGGGGGCGTCGTCGCGATCGACGCGGATGCGGATCGCCACGAGCGACGCCACGAAAGTGATGAGCGACATGCCGGCGAGCACGATCGCCGGGTGCCACCACGCGTTGGCGGTCGCGGCCCCGAGTGCGCCGGTCAGCGCGGGCACGAAGCCCGCGACAACCGCGGCGAGGGCGTACGCGAAGCCGAGCGCCGAGTAACGGTAGCGCTCGTCGAACAGCTCGGTGAAGATGCCGCCGAGGGCCGCCCAGCTCATCGTGGGCAGGATTCCGCCGATGATCATCATGCCGACGAGAAAGGCGAACGAGGCGTCTTGCAGGAAGTAGTAGATCGGGAACGACACCAGCAGGGTGCCGAGCGCACCGATGGCCACGACGAGCCCCGAGCCGATGCGGGTCGCCCAAGCGCCGAACAGCGGGATCGTGACGAGTTGCAGCAGCCCGCCGATGGTCGTCGCGATCAGCAGCTGGTAGTAGTCGTAGCCGAGTACCGCCGCGCCGTAGTTGATCGTGTAGGTGTTCATGAGCGAGTACGAACCGATGCCGAGAAGCGCGACGCCCACGGCGACGAGGATCGTCACCGGCTGGGCGCGCAGCAGGGCGGCCAGCGGGATGCGCGGCGCGCGCCCCGCATCCTTCACCGCCGCGAACACCGGCGTCTCGGTGATCGCCAGCCGCAGGTAGAGCGAGATGGCGAGCAGCGGGATCGCCGTCAAGAACGGGATGCGCCAGGCCCACTCAGCGATTTCCTCGCTCGTGAGCGACAGCGTCAGCCAGAGGAAGGCGGCGGCCGACAGGATTGAGCCGATGGGCGAGCCGAGCTGCGGCATCGCGGCGGCGAAGGCGCGCTTCGCGCGGCTCTCGTGCTCGGTCGCGATGAGCACGGCACCACCCCACTCGCCGCCGAGCGACACGCCTTGCAGGATGCGCAGCAGCACGAGCAGGATCGCACCGACCCAACCGGCCTGGTCGAACGTCGGCAAGACGCCGATCAGACCCGTGGCAACACCCATCATGGTGATCGTCACGATGAGCGTCGTTCGGCGCCCGATGCGGTCGCCGAGGTGGCCGAAGATGATGGCGCCCAGCGGGCGGATCACGAACGCCACACCGATGGTCGCGAGCGAGGCGAGGTTCGACCCGACCGCGCCCAGCGGCTCGAAGAACAGCGGGCCGGCGAAGAAGGCCGAGAAGTAGGCGAAGAGGTAGAAGTCGTACGACTCGAGCGAGGTTCCGACAAGGGAGGCCCAGCGGGCGCGGCGCGCGATGCGCGGGTCGGAGGGAGCAACGGGGGCGGGAGACGCGGGGGCGGCGAGGTCGGTCACAAGTCCCTCAGCGTACTCCGCCCCCGGTTCATTCCCGGGTGGCGTGCGGCTAGCATGGAGCCAACGACAGCGATCCGGCCATCACCGGGGAGTCCTCGGAAGAACGCGCGGCCCTCGGGCCGGGCAACTAGACCCGAGCGGGGCAGGCCCGTCACAGCCGCTGAGAGAGGGGCGAGCATCCGTCGGCGACGACCGGGGTTCGCAAGCGGGGTGGTACCGCGGTGGTGCACAGGGCGCCGTCGTCCTCGCGGTGAGCGCAACAGCTGACACCGGATGACCACAGGAGCCCCGCCGAAATGACCTACCCCCTCCACCGCGACGAGCAGGGCGTCGTCGCCTCCCCGAGCTTTCCCGCGCTCGAACACGAGGTGCTCGCCTACTGGGCCGACCATGAGACGTTTCGGCGCTCGGTCGCCCAGCGCGAGGGCTGCGACGAGTGGGTGTTTTACGACGGCCCGCCGTTCGCCAACGGCCTGCCGCACTACGGCCACCTGCTCACCGGCTACGCGAAAGACGTCTTCCCGCGGTTCCAGACCATGCGCGGCAAGCAGGTGCACCGCCGGTTCGGCTGGGACACCCACGGTCTGCCGGCCGAGCTCGAGGCCATGAAGCAGCTCGGCATCACCGAGAAGGCCGAGATCGAGCAGATGGGCATCGAGGCCTTCAACGCGAAGGCCCGCGAGAGCGTGCTCACCTACACCAAGGAGTGGGAGGACTACGTCACCCGCCAGGCCCGCTGGGTCGACTTCGAGAACGACTACAAGACGCTCGACATCACGTTCATGGAGAGCGTGCTGTGGGCCTTTAAGGCCCTGCACGACAAGGGCTTGGCTTACGAGGGCTACCGCGTGCTGCCGTACTGCTGGCGCGACGAGACGCCGCTGTCGAACCACGAGCTACGCATGGACGACGACGTCTACAAGATGCGGCAAGACCAGTCGGTGACGGTGACCTTCCCGCTCGTCGGCGAGCGGGCCGAGGCGCTGGGGCTGACCGGGGTTGAGGCTCTCGCCTGGACGACGACCCCCTGGACTCTGCCGACGAACGCGGCGCTCGCCGTAGGCCCCGCGATCGACTACGCGGTCATTCCTCACGGTGAGGCCGCGGGTGCGGATGCGCGCACCTTCCTCCTCGCCGCCGACACGATCCCGGCCTACGCGAAAGAGCTCGGCTACCCCGACGCGGCGGCCGCCCGCGCCGCCGTGACCCGCACCCTCACCGGTGCCGCGCTCGCCGGCGTGCGCTACACGCGCCTCTGGGATTGGTACGCCGAGGCTTACGGTGCGGAGGCCTTCCAGATTCTCGTCGCCGAGTACGTCGCCACGGGCGAGGGCACGGGCATCGTGCACCAAGCGCCCGCGTACGGTGAAGACGACCAGCTCGCCTGCGCCGCGGCGGACATCCCGATCGTCATCTCCGTCGACGACGGCGGGCGGTTCCTGCCCGCGGTCGAGCCGGTGGCGGGTCTGCAGGTGTTCGACGCGAACAAGCCGCTCACCACCCTGTTGCGCGAGGCCGGTCGCCTGCTGCAAGTGCGCAGTTACGAGCACAGCTACCCGCACTGCTGGCGCTGCCGCAACCCGCTCATCTACAAGGCGGTGTCGAGCTGGTTCGTGCGCGTCACCGAGATTCGCGACCGCATGCTCGAGCTCAATGAGCAGATCACGTGGGTGCCCGAGAACGTCAAGCACGGGCAGTTCGGCAAGTGGCTCGAGGGCGCGCGCGACTGGTCGATCAGCCGCAACCGCTACTGGGGCAGCCCGATTCCGGTGTGGAAGAGCGACGACCCGACCTACCCGCGCGTTGACGTCTACGGCTCGCTCGCCGAGCTCGAGGCCGACTTCGGCACGCTGCCGCGCAATGCCGCGGGCGAGGTCGACCTGCACCGCCCCTACATCGACGCGCTCACGCGTCCGAACCCAGACGACCCGACCGGCCGCTCGACGATGCGGCGCATCGAGGACGTCTTCGACGTCTGGTTCGACTCCGGCTCGATGCCGTTCGCGCAGGTGCACTACCCGTTCGAGAACGCCGACTGGTTCGACTCGCACAACCCGGCCGACTTCATCGTCGAGTACATCGGGCAGACGCGCGGCTGGTTCTACACGATGCACATCCTCGCCACGGCCCTGTTCGACCGCCCCGGCTTCTCGAATGTCATCAGCCACGGCATCGTGCTCGGCAACGATGGCCAGAAGATGTCGAAGAGCCTGCGCAACTACCCCGACGTGGGCGAGGTGTTCGAGCGCGACGGCGCCGACGCCATGCGCTGGTTCCTCATGTCGAGCTCGGTGATCCGCGGCGGCAACCTCGTCGTCACGGAGGAGGGCATCCGCGCCGGGGTGCGCGAGTTCCTGCTGCCGCTGTGGAGCACGTACTACTTCTTCACGCTCTACGCCAACGCCGGCACGCTCGGCGCCGCGCAGCGTCGCACCGACTCGCGCAACGTGCTCGACCGCTACCTGCTAGCGAAGACGCGTGACCTCGTGGTGGAGGTGACCGCGCAGCTCGACGCGCTCGACGCGCCGATGGCGGCGGCCGCCCTGCGCGACTTCGCCGACGTACTCACCAACTGGTACGTCCGCCGGTCGCGCGACCGCTTCTGGGCGGGCGATGATCAGGATGCGCACGACACGCTCTTCACGGTGCTGGAGACCCTTGCTCGCCTCGCGGCGCCGCTCGCTCCGCTCGTGACCGAGGAGGTCTGGCGCGGCCTCACCGGCGGCGAGAGCGTGCACCTGGCCGACTGGCCCAATGCAGAGGAGTTCCCGGCCGACGACGCACTCGTCGCGGCGATGGACCGCGTGCGGCAGCTCGCGAGCGCGGGCCTCGCGCTGCGCAAGGCGCAGGGGCTGCGCGTACGGCTGCCGTTGCAGACGCTCACGGTCGTCACGCCCGACGCCGCGGCGCTCGCTGTTTTCAGCGACATCGTGCGCGACGAGCTCAACGTGAAGGCCGTCGAGCTCGTCGAGTTCGACGACAGCCTCGTCGCCGAGTACGGCATCGCTCGCCGTCTCGCCGTCAACGCGCGTGCTGCAGGCCCGCGCATCGGCAAGCAGGTGCAGCAGGTCATCGCCGCGGCGAAGGCCGGCGACTGGAGCGTCGACGGCGACCGCGTCGTCGTCGGCGGCGTCGCCCTCGAGCCGGGCGAGTTCACGCTCGAACTCGAGCTCGACGACCCGGCCGCCGCGGTCTCCTTCCTGCCGGGCAGCGGCTTCGTGCTGCTCGACACGCGCGTGACCCCTGAGCTCGAGGCCGAGGGCCTCGCGCGCGATGTCATCCGCGCCGTGCAGCAGGCGCGCAAGGATGCGGGGCTCGACGTGAGCGACCGCATCACGCTGACGCTCGGCGCCGACGACGCGGCAACCCGTGCCGCGATTGCCGAGCACCGCGACCTCATCGCGGGCGAGACGCTGGCCTCGGCCCTCGAGCTCGGCGGCTCCGGCGCCAGCGAGCCGGTGGCGGTCGGCGACGGCGCGTCCGTGACCGTCGCGCTGGTGCGCGCATGAGTTCGCACGACGACGCCCGCGACCCGCGCGACGAGCAGCGGGCCGCCGACCGCGCCGCCGCCCAGGCCGTGCACGACGAGCTGTTCGCGCGCTCGGGCGAGGCCGTGCCGCAACCGCGGCTCGAGCCCACCCGCCGCCTGGTCGAACTGCTCGGCGACCCGCAGCGCAGCTTCGCGATGATCCACCTCACCGGAACGAACGGCAAGACGTCGACCGCGCGGCTCGTGGAGAGCATCCTGCGGGCCTACGGCCTGCGCACCGGGCTGCTCACGAGCCCGCACCTGATGCTCGTCAACGAGCGCATCGTCATCGACGGCGAGCCGATCGCCGACCGCGCGCTCGCCGACAACTGGGCCGACATCGCGCCGTACCTGCTTATGGTCGACGCCGAACTCGCGGCGAGCGGCGAACCACCGCTCAGCACCTTCGAGGCACTCACGGGTCTTGCCTATGCGAGCTTCGCTGACGCGCCCGTCGACGTTGCCATCGTCGAGGTCGGCATGGGCGGCGAGTGGGACTCGACCAACGTCGCCGACGGCGACGTCGCCGTGTTCACCCCGATCGATCTCGACCACCAGCGCTTCCTCGGCGCGACGGTGGCCGAGATCGCGCGCACGAAAGCGGGAATCATCAAGCCGGCCGCGACCGTCGTCACGGCACTACAGGCCACTGAGGCGATGGACGAACTCTCGAGTGCGGCCGAGCACAACGAGGCCGAGGTCGTCGCCGAGGGGGTCGGCTTTGCCCTGTTGGATGCCCGTCTCGCCGTCGGCGGGCAGGTCATCGATGTGCGCGGCCGGGCGGGGGAGTACCGCGACCTCTTCCTTCCCCTCTACGGAAAGCACCAGGCGCACAACGCTGCCGTCGCGATCGCGGCCGTCGAGTCCTTCCTCGGCGACGGCGAGCAGCGCCTCGCTGATGACGTCGTCGCGGAGGGCCTGGCCACTGTGACGAGCCCGGGCCGACTGCAGCTCATTGGTATCGAGCCGAGCGTGCTCGTGGATGCCGCTCACAACCCGCACGGCGCGCAGGCTCTCGCTCGCGCTCTGCTGAGTTCCTTCGCCTTCGACACGATCACCGCCATCGTCGGTGTGCTCGCTGACAAAGACGAGCGCGGCATCATCGAAGCGCTCGACCCTGTCGTCGACCGGTTCATCGTCAGCCGCTCCGACTCGGCCCGGGCGATCGAGGCCTCGACGCTCGCCGAGACGGTCGACGCCATCGCAGGCCCCGATCGGGTGCGCATCGAGCCCGACCTCGCGGTCGCGATCGCCGAGGCACGCGAGGCTGCGGGCCCGAACGACGCAATCCTCATCACCGGCTCGATCACGCTGGTCGGTCAGGCGATGCTCATTGCCCGCGAGCAGAATTGGATGCTGTGACCGACACCGCTGCCCCCGAGCCTGAGCCCTCCGCGGGCGAGGGCACCGCATCCGCCCGCCGCCCGAAGCGCGACAAGGGCGCCCGTGAGTCGCTTCTGCAGGTGACCATCGTGATGGAGGTGCTCGCCGTGCTGTTCGGCGCACTCGCCATCAACGGCCTCGCCGTGTTGCCGCCCGCCGCGGTCTTTGGCGGCGCCGCCGTGCTGATTGTGCTGTTGATCGTGGCCGCGCGGGTCGCCCGCTACCCGTGGGGTGTCTGGTTTGGCAGCGCGCTACAGGTCGCGCTCCTCGCGACGGGCTTCATCGAGGTGCTCGCCGCCGTCACGGCGGCCGTGTTCGTGGGATTCTGGATCTACGGCGTCGTCAAGGGCGGCCAGCTCGACGCCGCCAAGCGTGCCGCAACCGAAGGAGCATCGTGACCACCACCGTCGAAGAGACCCTCGTGCTGATCAAGCCCGACGGGGTCGCCCGCAACCTGACCGGCGAGATCCTGCGCCGCATCGAAGCGAAGGGCTACCAGCTCGTTGACCTGCGGATGGTGCAGCCCGATCGTGACTTGTTGGCCGCGCACTACGCCGAGCACGAGGGCAAGCCGTTCTTCGAGCCGCTCATCGAGTTCATGGAGTCGGGCTCGGTCGTGGCGGCGCGCGTTGCGGGCAACCGCGTTATCGAAGGCTTCCGTTCGTTGGCGGGCACGACTGACCCCACGACCGCGGCGCCCGGCACCATTCGCGGCGACCTCGGCCGTGACTGGGGACTCCGCGTTCAGCAGAACCTCGTTCACGGCTCCGACTCGCCCGAGAGTGCCGCGCGCGAGCTCGCCCTCTGGTTCGCGTGAGGTGAGCGGCTCGATCAGCCCAGCAACAGGCTGATCAGGGTCGGAAACTGCACGAAGATCGCGGTCGCGATCGCCACGAGGTTCGCCAGCATGATCACCCAGGTGAACGGCCACACCGCGGAGGCAAGGCCGCGCACGCGCGGGCTCGCGGTGAGCATCCCGTGTTTCACGGACCACAGCAGCAACCACCAGAACATCGGGATCACCACAAGCCACACGAGCATGCACCACGGGCACAGTGCCCCGATCACGTACACGGCCTGGTGAAACAGCCAGTGCACGAAGAGATACGCGCCGAACACGCCCACCACGAACGCCCACCACAACCACCGGTCGAACCGCGCGCCGGCCAGCAGCGCAACCCCGACGGCGATCGGTGCGACGAACCCGGCCACGCCGAGCAGTGGGTTCGGGAATCCGAGTAACGAGGCCTGCCACGACTCCATCACGTTGCCGCAGGAGATCAGCGGATTGATATCGCAATTCAGGGTGTACGTGGGGTCGAGCAGAAGACGCACGCGCTCAGTGATGAGCTCCATTGCGCCCCACCAGCCGATTGCCCCGGTGACGATGAGGAAGATGCCGATCCCAATTGGTCGACGACCGGCGGTCTCGGCGGGTTTGATCGGTGCGGGGGCGGTCTGGGCGGTGGTCACCCACCGATTATCCCGGGCGGGCGCGGCGCGCACCGCGGCCGAAGGTCCCGACAACGCGACCCGCGTGCGATAATGAGGGGCAGTCGTCGCCAGCCGCGCTCGCGACGACGAACAGAAGAGCTTCCTGGGCATAACCAGACCAGTACCGCGGCACCGATTGCCGCGACCGCGGGGAATAGCCAGTTTCCCCAGCCGCACCGCCGTGAGAGGGCACGTGAGGCAGCGGGGCCCGGCCGTGAGAGGGTCGCCACCGCCAGATTCGCCAGGCGCAGCACTCGAGACCGGGGGCGCCGCGGGTCACAACACAAGATTTCGGTAGGGCTTCAGCCCCACCCAGAGGTTTCCGTCCGGGCGCGGCCCGCACGGCTGAGGAGTACACCAGCAATGGTGAATGACGACACGACCCCGAAGAAGCGCACCCGGTTGTTCGGCGGCCTCGCGCCGAAGAAGGCCAGCGAGCACGCCGCGAAAGCCGAAACAGGGTTCGACGCGGGCCCTCTCGCCGATCCCGACCCGAGCGAACCGATCACCGCGGCGACGGATGCTCCCGCCGAGCTCGCCACGCCCGAGCCCGCCACGCCCGAGCCGACCACGCCCGAGCCCGCCACGCCCGAGCCGACCACCTCCGAGCCCGAGGGGCCGGTCTTTCCGGTTCTCAAGCCCGAGTCGACCACGTCGCTGCTGTTCTTCGCGCCGCCTGTCGCTGCGCGACCCGCCCGCGCGGGCGACACGGAAACCGATGTCGACGATGAGGGGCTCACCTCGACGCGGCGCCGCTCGCGGTCACGGCGCGGCCGTGGGGGAGCATCCGGTGATGGCGATGCCGCAGCGGCAGAGACTGTCGTCACCGACGGTGGCCGCTCGCGCACGCGTCGTGCCCCCGAGCCGATCACCGAGCCGCAGCGCATCAAGGGATCGACTCGTCTCGAAGCCAAGAAGCAGCGTCGCCGCGACGGTCGCGACGCTGGCAGGCGCCGGCCGGTCGTCACCGAGGCCGAGTTCCTCGCCCGCCGTGAAAGTGTCGACCGCGTCATGGTCGTGCGGTCGAAGGACGGCCGTATTCAGATTGGCGTGCTCGAAGATGGCGTGCTCGTCGAGCACTACGTCGCTCGGTCGAGTGAGTCCAGCCTGATCGGCAATGTCTACCTCGGCAAAGTGCAGAACGTGCTGCCGAGCATGGAGGCAGCCTTCGTCGACATCGGTCGCGGCCGCAACGCTGTGCTGTATTCGGGCGAGGTCGATTGGGATTCGGCCGCGCTGGACAGCGACGGAAAAACGCAGCCGCGCCGCATCGAGCTCGCGCTCAAGCCGGGCGACAAGGTGCTCGTGCAGGTCACGAAAGACCCCATTGGCCACAAGGGAGCTCGCTTGACGAGCCAGGTCAGCCTGCCCGGGCGCTACCTCGTCTACGTGCCCAACGGCTCGATGAGCGGCATCAGCCGCAAGCTGCCCGACACCGAGCGGGCGCGCCTCAAGAAGATTCTCAAAGAGGTGCTGCCCGAAAACGTCGGCGTCATCGTGCGCACGGCCGCCGAGGGTGCCACCGAAGAACAACTGACGCTCGACGTGCAGCGGCTCACGAGCCAGTGGGCGCACATCGCCGAACAGGTCGACAAGGCCCAGGCTCCCGCCCTCCTGCACAGCGAGCCAGACCTTCTCATCAAGATCATTCGCGATGTCTTCAACGAAGACTTCCGGTCGATCGTGATCAGCGGCGCCGACGCGCAGCAGACCATCGAGACGTACCTTCGCGGCGTCGCCCCCGACCTGCTCGACCGCGTGCAGAAGCACGAGGGCGAGCATGACCCGTTCGATGAGTTCCGCATCAACGAGCAAATCGAGAAGGCGCTTGACCGGAAGGTCTGGTTGCCGTCGGGTGGCTCGCTCGTCATCGATCGCACCGAGGCCATGACGGTCGTCGACGTCAATACGGGCAAGTTCGTTGGCTCGGGCGGCAACCTTGAAGAGACCGTCACCAAGAACAATCTCGAGGCCGCCGAAGAGATCGTGCGTCAGCTGCGGCTGCGCGACATTGGCGGCATCATCGTCGTCGACTTCATCGACATGGTGCTTGAGTCCAACCGCGACCTCGTGTTGCGGAGACTCGTCGAGTGCCTCAGTCGCGACCGCACGAAGCACCAGGTGGCCGAGGTCACCAGCCTCGGACTCGTGCAGATGACGCGCAAGCGCCTCGGTCTGGGGCTCCTCGAGACCTTCAGCGAGACCTGCGAGGTCTGCGCCGGGCGCGGCCTGATCGTGCACCACGAACCCGTCGCAAAGCACCGGCCCGCAGCCGACAGTGGCTCGTCAAACGGTGGGTCTTCTCGTCGGCGCGGGGGCACGACCGGCACGGCGGGGTCGGCTTCTGGCTCGAACCGCGGTGCGGCCAAGTCAGGAACGACGACGGCGGCACACGCCATCACGGATGATGTGAGCCGCGCGGTCGCGGCGATCGCCGCGAAAACGGTCAACCACGAATCGACAGCGACCGGTGCCATCACCCTCCCGGTGACGGATGCTCCCGCAGAGCCCACCTCGATCGCCGATGCCGCGCCGGTCACGGTGGAGATCTTGGACATTCCCGTCGAGGCGAAACCTGCCCGCCACCGCACCACCCTTGACCCGTCGTCGGCCGACGAGCTCCTCGGTGCCGTGCTCGAGGCTCTGCCCGAGCCACCCGCACCCGGCACCCGCAAGCGGCGGTCGCGCCGGGCGACGAGCGGCACCATTTCGACCCAGAACCTCGCCGACTAGCGTCGCGCGTCCGGGCCGCACATAGGCCGGTTGCCTAGACTGGAATTCGTGACAGAGACGCCGGCGACCACCGAGCGCCCGGGAAACCGTCGTGACCACGGCCATGACGGGCACTCTCACGACGGGCCGCGTCGGCCTCGGGTGGTGCACGTCGTGTGGCTCGTGGCCGCGGTTGCCGTGTTCCTCGGCATCGTGGCGGTGCGCGAATGGACCGCGCAGAATGTCGAGGCCGGAATCCCCGATGCTCTGCAAGATCTCCTGACGCTGTCGACGAGCGTGCTCGTCGAGTCGCTTCCGTTCATCGTGTTGGGAATTGCCCTGTCGATCCTCGTGCAGGTCTGGATTCCCGAGCACTGGTTGCTGCGCATTCTGCCGCGCAACCCCTGGGGCCGACGGGCCGTGATCTCTCTGTTCGGCATGTTCTTGCCCGTGTGCGAGTGCGGCAACGTGCCGCTCGCGCGAGGTCTGGTGCGGCGCGGGTTCACCGTGCCCGAGTCCATGACCTTCCTCATCGCCGCGCCAATTCTGAATCCGGTGACGATCATCACGACGCACCAGGCGTTCGGCTTCGATGACGGCATCCTCGTCGCGCGGCTGCTCGGCGGCTTCGCGATCGCGAACATTCTCGGCTGGCTGTTCAGCAAGCACCCGGAGCCCATGAGCCTGCTCAGTGGCCGTTTCGCCGAGCAGTGCGCGCTCGACGACGGCCACGGACACTCGCGCACCCGACGTGAGGCGACCCTCGACCTTTTCGTGCGCGAGTCGAGCATCCTGATGCCAGCTCTCGTCATCGGTGCGCTCGCAGCGGGCGCGATTCAGGTTGTCGTGCCGCGCGACGTGCTTGTTGCCCTCGGCAGTGACCCGTTGTTCAGCGTTCTCGTCATGATGGTGCTGGCCTTCATCATTTCGGTGTGCGCGAACGTTGATGCGTTCTTCATCCTGCCGTTCGCCTCGACGTTCCTCCCCGGCTCGATTGTCGCATTCCTCGTGTTCGGCCCCATCGTCGACATCAAGATGCTCGCCCTCATGCGCACGACCTACTCGACCCGCACGCTGGTGCAACTGACCACGATCGTCGGGCTGCTCAGCCTCACTCTCGGACTGGTGGTGAATGTTCTTGCCTGAGACTTCTTCCCGCGTCGGCGTGTGGCGCGCTGTGCAGCGCTGGCGCGGCGTCGCCATCATCGGCACCATGGCCGCCGTGACCCTGTGGCTCGCTTACAGCGGCCAGTTGGTGCTCTACATTCACCCGCGCTACATCGTCTTCACCGTCATCATGGCCGGAATCGCTGTGGTGCTGTCGCTGCTGGCGGTGGCTGGCCGCCGTGACCACGACGACGAGCATGCGGCTCCGCCGCCCCGCCGTGAACGGATGCTCGCTCTCAGTGCCGCGGGCATCGCCGGTGTCTTTACTCTCGGCATGGTCGTGTTGCCACCCGCGACTCTGTCGACCGCCACCGCGCAACAACGCGAGGTCAACGCGACCGCGAGTGCCGATGCCGAAGCCCTCGCCTCCGCGAGCACGGCCGATGCGGCAACGGTCGCGACCTTCACGGTGCGCGAGTGGGCGGCGATTCTGCGACAGACGAGCGATCTTGGTTTTTACGCTGACCGCCCGGCCACAGCGCTGCTCGGCTTCGTTGTTCCCGACCGGGAGGACCCGGAGAACCTGTTCTACGTCTCACGGTTCTCGGTCACGTGTTGTGCCGTCGACGCCCAGCCCCTCGGCGTGCCGGTGTACCTGCCTGGGTGGTCGGCCCAGTATCCCGCCGACACCTGGGTCGAGGTTTCCGGCTCGTTCGGCAGCAACCCGTCGCGGGCGAGCACCGCGCCGGTCGTGTTGATTCCCGACACCGTTGAGGTGGTGGAGCAGCCGCGTGAGCCCTACCTCTTCTGAGTCGGCCGCGCTGGGTCGTGTCGCGGCCGCCTCTCACCGCTTGCGACTGCAGCGCGAGCGGCGTCGATTCGACCGCGCGTACTGGGTTCTCGTCGCCGTCCTCGGCGTCGCTTCGGCCGGGTTCTTGCTGCTGGGCTCCCTGCAGGGCCCGAAGTTGAGTTCGGCGATCGTCGACCCGCAGCGGGTTGTCGAACAGCCCGGCCAGCAACTACGACTGTTCGCCAACCAACCGCTCGCCGTCGTCACTCCCGAGCAGGTAACGGTCACGCCGACCGCAGCGGTGACGACCGCGGTGCAGGGTGAGATGCTCATCGTGCAGTTCGAACAGCCCCTGCGGGCCGGCACCGAGTACACGGTCGACGTCACCGATGTCGGTGCGCTCAGCCGCGATGCGACGAGCACGTTCACCCACCGATTCACGACGGCAGGGGCGAGCGTGCTCTACCTCGACCGTGGTGACACGATTGACGAGGTCTTGCGAGTCGCTGTGGACGGCACGGGTCGCGGCGAGGTCGTGCACGCCGCGGAGGGCATCCAGCACATCGCCCCGGTGGAAGGGTTGTTGGTGGTCGCGCGCGACGCTCCTGGCGACGCCAGCGTGCTCGAGGCGGTCGCCCCCGACGGAGCCGTGCAGTCGCTCGGCCTACCCGCGGGAGCGCGCGTCGACCAGCTCGTGCCCCCGCCCACGGGTACCCAGCTCGCCATGATCCTGCTCGTTCCCGACCCCGCAACGGACGGCGCGCTCATCGAGGCCCTCGCGACCATTGATCTCGCGGGCGAAACCGCCGTCGAGCTCGTTGCCGGTCTCGACGGGGTGCCGGTGCGCGCGATGGCCGCTGCCTTCCAGCCGGATGCTCGCACACTGATCGTCCATGCCTTTGACCTCACCGTGCTGCGGGTCGAACTTGCTGATCCGCCGCTCGCGCTGCCCGTCGGGCAGGTTCCCACGATGTACGGCCTCTCGACCGACGGCGGGCGCGTGACGGGCTCTGACAGCTTCGGCGGCGTGGTTATCGACCTCGCGAGTGGTACCGAGACTCGACTCGACCCGTCTCCGGTCGAGGGCGCGTTCGCTTTCGGCGGTGAAGCGCTCCTCACGCGCGGTCCGCTGCGCGTGCAGAAGGTTGCGGTGCCCGACGAGTCGGGAGGGTCGGTGATCTCGCTGCTCATTGCCGACGACGGCGCCGGTACGTCGCGGGTTCTGTTTCGCACCGTTGACGACCGCGGCAGCATCGGAAGCTTCCTGCTGTCGCCCAATGACCAGTACGTCGCGGTCGAGGTGACGCCCTCGGTGGCGGATGCTGAACCCGACGGTCGCCCCGTGAACGGTCGTCCGACCAGCGTCACCACGGCCATCATCGACATCACCACGGGCGCCATCGTGCGGACGCTCGAAGGTTTCTCTCCCCGATTCTGAGCGACGAGGGCTACAGGCCGCGCTTGGCACGCTGCGACACCCGGAGCCCTGCCGCGTTCAGGCGCTCCACGAGTTCACGTCCGGTTACCGGCACGGCGCCCTGCGCGATCAACTCGTCGCGGCGCTCCTGCGGGTAGTCGTAGTGGTCATGGTCGAATCCGCGGGGTGGGATGCCCGCCGCAGCCGCGAAGGCATGAAGCTCGTCAAGCGAGGCGTCGCTCACCAGATGCCCCCAGAGCCGCCCGTGCGCGGGCCAGATGGGCTCGTCGATCAGCACGGTCACGTTCGCGATTGTAGGCGGAGAGCCAAGCGCGACCGACATCGGGTGCGTTTGACCGTGACTCTCCGCGTCGGCTATTCTTGACCGTTGGTGCGCGCTGGGCAGTGCCCTCGCCGACACCCTCCGGATGTCTCCTCGCGGCAGGCGATGCGGTGCGAGGAGTTGTTGTCGCGGATCCGTATCGAGCGGATTCCTATCAAACAGAGCAAAGGTGAAACGTGGTCTACGCAGTTGTGCGCGCCGGTGGGCGGCAGGAGAAGGTCGAGGTCGGCACGGTCGTCGTCCTCGATCGCGTCAAGGCGGGCGAGGATGGCACCATCCAGCTCACGCCGGTGCTGCTCGTCGACGGTGACACGGTCACCACCGACGCCAAGAAGCTGGCCAAGGTCACCGTGACCGCCGAGGTGCTCGGTGATCTGCGCGGCCCGAAGGTCGTCATCCAGAAGTTCAAGAACAAGACCGGGTACAAGAAGCGCCAGGGTTTCCGCGCCGACCTGACTCGCGTCAAGATCACCGGCATCAAGTAAGGAGTCGCGCAGATGGCACACAAAAAGGGCGCATCGTCCACCCGCAACGGTCGTGACTCGAACCCCCAGTACCTGGGAGTGAAGCGTTTCGGCGGCCAGGTCGTCAAGGCCGGCGAGATCCTCGTCCGCCAGCGCGGCACCCACTTCCACCCCGGCGCCAACGTTGGCCGCGGCGGCGACGACACCCTGTTCGCCCTCGCCGCCGGTGCGGTCGAGTTCGGCCAGAAGGGCGGCCGCAAGGTCGTCAACGTCGTCAGCGCCTAGCGCTCGAGAACCACACTCACACGAGGGGGCGGGCTTCGGCCCGCCCCCTCGTCGTTCCAGCAGCACACTGTCAGCAGCACCGATTACGAGGGGGATGCTCATGGCCGCGTTCGTCGACCGCGTCACCCTGCACCTTCGCGCCGGCAACGGCGGTCACGGCTGCGTGTCGGTACGCCGCGAGAAGTTCAAGCCCCTCGCCGGCCCTGATGGGGGCAACGGCGGCGACGGCGGTGACATTGTGCTCGTGGCCTCGGCCCAGGAGACCACCCTGTTGCCGTATCACCGCCGGCCGCACCGCTCGAGCGACAATGGTGGCCCGGGTATGGGCGACAACCGCGCTGGCTTTACGGGCTCTGACCTCGAACTGGCTGTACCGGTGGGGACGGTTGTGCGCGACGCGGACGGCACCGAACTCGCCGACCTCACCGAGCCAGGAATGCGCATCGTCGTCGCGCCCGGCGGTCAGGGAGGGTTGGGCAATGCTGCTCTTGCCACGACGAAGCGCAAAGCTCCTGGCTTCGCCTTGCTCGGTACCCCCGGGTGGGAGGGCGACATTGTTCTTGAACTCAAAACGGTCGCTGACGTCGCGCTCGTCGGCTACCCGAGCGCGGGCAAGTCGAGTCTGATTGCCGCGATCTCCGCGGCGAAGCCGAAGATTGCCGATTACCCGTTCACGACACTGCACCCGAATCTCGGGGTCGTCGAGTCGGGTGAGTCGCGCTTTACCGTCGCCGACGTGCCCGGACTCATCGAGGGCGCGAGCGAGGGCAAGGGCTTGGGCCTCGAGTTCCTTCGCCATGTGGAGCGCTGCAGCGCCCTCCTGCACGTGCTCGATTGCGCCACCCTGGAGCCCGGCCGCGACCCGATCAGTGACCTCGACGTCATCCTGCACGAGCTCGCCGCCTATCCGGTTCCTGAGGGTCAATTGCCGTTGCTCGACCGTCCGCAACTGGTTGCTCTCAACAAGGTCGATGTGCCCGAGGCGCGCGACCTTGCCGCGCTCGTGCGACCCGAGCTCGAGGCCCGTGGATATCGCGTCTTCGAGATCAGCGCGGTGAGCCGCGAAGGGCTGCGACCGCTCACTTTTGCTCTCGCCGAACTCGTCGAGGCCGACCGCGCCGCGAAGGCCGCCGCCGCTGTTGTTCGCGAGCGGATTGTGTTGCGACCCAAGCCTGTCGACGTCGACGAGTTCCGCATCGTCGTCGAGGGGGGAAGTGACGGCCCCCTGTATCGGATTCTCGGGGCAAAGCCCGAACGGTGGGTGCACCAGACCGATTTCCGCAATGACGAGGCTGTGGGCTATCTCGCCGACCGGCTCGCCAAACTGGGCGTCGAAGACCGCCTGTTTGCCGCCGGCGCGGTTGCGGGCGCCACCGTGGTCATCGGCCCAGGAGACGGCGTGGTCTTCGATTGGGAGCCCACCCTGACCAGTGCGGCCGAGCTCATGACCGCGCCGCGGGGCACTGACCCTCGCCTCGATGCTCTCAATCGCCCGTCGACGGCGCAGCGCCGCCAGAGCTACCACGAGCGGATGGATGCCAAGGCCGCCGCGCGTGCTGAGCTTGAAGCTGAGCGCCTCGCCGAGCGCGATGCGCGTACCTGGAACGATGAGGAGGGTGATGACTGAGCAGGGGATCTCGGGCACGCGCACTGCCGTGACGGAGGCGAAGCGCATCGTGGTGAAGGTCGGCTCCTCATCGATCAGTGGCTCCAACGCGGGGCAGATTGGCCCCCTGGTCGACGCGCTCGCGGCGGCGCACGCTCGAGGCCGAGAGGTGGTGCTGGTGTCCTCCGGGGCAATTGCCACGGGCATCCCGTACTTGAAGCTCGACGCGCGCCCCACCGATCTCGCCACGCAGCAGGCGGCGGCCGCGGTCGGCCAGAACGTGCTGATTCACCGCTACCAGGAGAGCCTCGACCGTTACGGCATCGTCGCCGGACAGGTGCTGCTCACGGCTGGCGACCTCGAGCATGCAACCCCGCGCAGCAACGCCCAGCGCGCCATGGAGCGCCTCCTCGGCCTGCGCATTCTCATCATCGTCAATGAGAACGACACGGTCGCGACCCAGGAGATTCGCTTCGGCGACAACGACCGCCTTGCGGGCCTTGTCAGCGAACTCATTGGTGCCGACCTCCTCGTGCTACTGAGCGATGTCGACGCTCTCTACACGAAGCCTCCGCACGAGCCCGGTGCAGAGCGAATCGCCGTCGTGGCGCACGACGACGACCTCGCGCGCGTCGAGATCGGCTCGATCGGCGCGGCCGGGGTGGGCACCGGTGGAGCCAGCACCAAGATCGCCGCGGCGAAGCTCGCTGTCGCGCAAGGCGTGCCGGTTGTGCTCACCTCGACCGACAACGTCGCCCGGGCGCTCGCGGGGGAGCCGGTCGGAACCTGGTTCGAGGCAGCCCCCGTAGACTGACGCCATGTCGTCGACCGTTACCGACACCACCGTCGCCTCCACCCCCGACGCTCTGATCGCGACCGAACTGATCGCCGCGAAAGAGGCTTCGCGAGCGCTGGCGACCCTGACAACCGCGCGGAAGAACACGGCTCTTGCCGCCATCGCTGACGCGATCGACGCCGCTGCACCAGCGATCATTGCCGCGAACGCCGACGACCTCGAGCGCGGTCGCGCGACCGCGCTCTCGGCCGGTCTCCTCGACCGGCTGCGCCTCGACGACACCCGAATCCGGTCGCTCGCGACCGCTGTGCGCGACGTCATCGCTCTGCCCGATCCCGTCGGCACGGTCGTCCGCGGGTCGCGCTTGCCGAACGGGCTGCAGCTCAGCCAGGTTCGGGTGCCGTTTGGCGTGGTCGGGGCTATCTACGAGGCACGACCGAACGTCACGGTCGACATCGCCGCCCTCGCCCTCAAGAGCGGCAACGCGGTACTCCTGCGCGGCGGCAGCGCAGCCGAGAGCAGCAACCGCGTGCTTGTCGAGACGATCCAGGCCGCCATTGCGAGCGCTGGGATGCCCGCCGAGGCCGTCCAGACCATCGACCCGCACGGCCGCGCCGGAGCCGCCGCGCTCATGCGCGCTCGCGGTTTCGTCGACGTTCTCATTCCGCGCGGGAGCGCCGACCTGATTCAGACCGTCGTCCGCGAGTCGACCGTTCCGGTGATCGAAACGGGGGCGGGGGTCGTGCACATCGTGCTTGATGCGACGGCCGATGAGCAGCTCGCCGTCGACATCGTGCACAACGCAAAGGTGCAGCGCCCCAGCGTCTGCAACGCTGTGGAGACGGTGCTCGTTCACCGGGAGGCGGCAGAACGGGTGCTTCCGCCCGTTGTGGCAGCGTTGCGTGCCTCGGGCGTGGTCGTGCGCGGCGACGATCGGGCACGTGCCGTTGACCCCGAGCTGCTCACTGTGACCGACGAGGATTTCGCGACCGAGCACATGGCGCTCGAGGTGAGCGTGGCCGTCGTCGATGACCTCGACGCCGCTCTGGCGCACATTCGACGCTTCTCAACACAGCACACCGAGTCGATCATCACCCGCGACATGGCCAGTGCCGAGCGGTTCCTCGCCGAAGTGGATTCGGCGGTCGTCATGGTGAACGCCTCGACCCGATTCAGTGACGGGGGGGAGTTCGGCTTCGGAGCCGAGGTCGGTATTTCGACGCAGAAGCTGCACGCGCGCGGTCCCATGGGTCTGCCGGAACTCACGAGCACGAAGTGGCTCGTGCGCGGTGACGGCCAGGTACGCGGCTGACCGCCCCCCTTCGGATCAGCCGGTAGACTGCCCGAGGGCTTCCCGCCCGCTCGACACCGACACTCGGGAGCAATGCCATGCAGACGACGCTGACGACCCTCATCCTCGCGTCCGAGGAACTCGCGCCGCTCATCGCTCCTCCCATCGTCATCGGTCTCTCGATGGCGGGCATCTTCCTGACTCTCGCGCTCGTCACCTACTCCTACCGTGACGTCGCCAACCGCCACAGCCAGAAGACGACGAAGTCTGCTGGTCACGGCGCTGGCCACGGCACCGGTCACTGACCCGGGTTCCGCCCAGCGATACCCATCGCCACTACGCCGATGACTCGATCCGCGCCCCGAGCGCGGATCGGCATCATGGGCGGAACCTTTGACCCGATCCACCACGGACACCTGGTCGCGGCGAGCGAAGTCGCTCACGCTTTCGACCTCGACGAGGTTGTGTTTGTGCCGACCGGGCAGCCGTACCAGAAGACCGGCGTGACCCCCAGTGAGCACCGCTACCTGATGACCGTCATCGCCACAGCGGCGAACCCGCGCTTTCGGGTCAGCCGGGCCGACATCGACCGCGACGGTCCGACGTACACCATCGACACGCTCCGCGACCTTCGGTCGGAGCATCCTGATGCTGACCTGTTCTTCATTTCTGGAGCGGATGCAATCGCGCAGATTCTCGATTGGAAAGACGCCGCTGAACTCTGGCGGCTCGCCCACTTCATCGCCGTCAGCCGCCCTGGGCACGACCTCTCCGTTCGCGGATTGCCGGAGGGCGACGTAAGCTTGCTCGAGATTCCCGCCCTGGCGATCTCATCGACCGACTGCCGCGAGCGCGTCGAGCACGGCTCACCCGTGTGGTACCTCGTGCCCGACGGCGTGGTGCAGTACATCTCGAAGCACCAGCTGTATCGGAGCACGAAACCATGAGCACCCCCGTCGACCCGCCCCTCAGCCGCCGCGCCGCGCGGCACGCTGAGCAGTCGACGCCCGTGCCGTCGAACCCCATGCCGTCGAACCCCATGCCGTTGAGTCCGACCGGCCACGATCAGGCTTTTGCCCAACCAGCGTCCCGGCGTGAGCGTGGTGGAGCTCCCGTATCCGTGCCGTCGTCTGCCCCGACCGACGTCGCGTATCGCACCCAAGTGCGCCCGCGTGTGCCGCACTATGACGCACCTCCGGCCACCCACACGGTGATTCCGGGCACGCCGCCCCTTGCGCCTCCTTCCGTCGCTCCGCCCCTCGCGCCCTCCGCGACGCAGGCGCCCGTGCGCCGACGCGACTTCCGACCCCCGGCCGAGCAGAACGCAGCACCCGCGGTGATGCCATCGTCGATCGCGCCGAACGAGTCGATGCTGACTCGGCGTGCCGCGCCCGCTGACCAGGGTTTCGACACCGCCCTCGAATACCACACCCAGCTCGCCCCGCGGCAGGATGCCCCACCCATGCCCACCGCCACCGCACCGTCGGTGCCGCCGGTGCATGAGGTACCCCTTCCGCCAGCTACCCCGCACGAGCACACCCTTTCTCGGCGTGAACTTCGGGCGCTCCGTGACCACAGCAGTGACCACAGCAGTGACCACAGCCCTCAGCACCATGATGATCTGAGTGCCGACCACTCTCGCTCTGATGTGCTGTTCGCCGGACGGGACGCGCACGCTGGCGCCGCGACGACGCCCGAGGCACACACGCTCACGGCTGACGTGACCCCCGCGCCCCCCGCAGCGCTCGTCGAACCCGCCGCGATGCCCCCGATTGGCACGGGCCCGGCCACGGTCGGGTCGGCACCGACGGGAAGCCATTGGTCGGTCGGCATTCACGCCGACGACGATCCGTTCGAGAACACGTTTAGCCGCGAGGTCGGGTCGACCTCTGCGGCGACGAGCACGAATGCGCTCGTCCTGCCCGAGATGCCCACAGCGAGCATTGCGGGCCCCGTCAGCGGCACCGGAGAGATCATCATCACCGGCATGATCGATCTTCCCCGCACCGTTTCCTCGACCGGAACGGTGCCAACGCTGCACGACAGTCCGGACATCGACGACCTGTTCGACGCGGGTGACCTGGCTGCGGCTCCACCCGACGTGGCGCCGGTCAGCGCCGCTCGGGCCGTCAGTAGCCACACCCAGGGCCACAGCATTATCGCGCCGAGCAAGCGTCGGCCCTCCAGCAACGCGGTCACGACCGTGCTCGTCGGGGCGACCGTGGTCATGGCTGTCGTCGCCATCGGCCTGTTCGTGCTCGCGGCCGCGAACGGGCTATTCTGAGGGCTTCGCCCGCCCGTCTCGAAGGACACCGTGACCGCATCTGACCGCGCCATCGCCCTCACCCAGGTCGCCGCGCGCGCCGCCGATGCAAAGCAAGGCGATGACCTCGTCGCCCTCGATGTTTCCGGGCCACTGCCGCTGACCGACGTCTTCCTGCTCGTGACGGGGCGCAACGAGCGCAACGTGCAATCCATCGCTGGCGAGATCGAAGATCGATTGATGGATGCGGGCGCGAAGCCCTTGCGGCGTGAAGGCCGCGCCGAGGGTCGCTGGATTCTCCTCGACTTTGGTGACCTGGTTGTCCACGTCTTTCACGAAGAAGAACGCCTGTTTTACTCACTCGAGCGCTTGTGGAAGGACTGCCCGGTTATTCCGCTGACGCTCGGTGAGCGTCCAGTCGACGCATAGCTCTCCACCGGCAGACTGGGGCTATGAAGTGCCCCACCGATGACACCCTGCTCGTCATGAGCGACCGCAATGGCATCGAGATTGACTACTGCCCGCAGTGCCGCGGGGTGTGGCTCGATCGTGGTGAGCTCGACAAGATTATCGAGCGGGCGTCGACCGTGGCGGGCCCCCCGCCTGCGGCACCGCGCGTCGATCTGCCCCGGCAGGCTCCCGCGGCGCCTCCCGCCGGCGGGTACCCGCCGGGCGCCTATGCGCAACCGGGTTACGCACCGCGGTGGGGATCACACTCGCCCGACTCGGCCCCTCACTACGGGCGCGGTTACCCCGGTGGCGGCCACAAGCGCCCCAAGAACTGGCTCAGCGAACTCTTCGACTGACCTCACCCGAGGTGGCGAAACGGGGGTGGTTCGACCTCGGCTGACGGTCTCGGCCGAATTGGTCGCTAGCCCCGCCGTGTACTAGTCTTAGCGAGTCGTCGCGGGCCGTGCGCTTGTGACCGCGGGCCTGTGGCGCAGCTGGTAGCGCACCTGCATGGCATGCAGGGGGTCAGGGGTTCGAGTCCCCTCAGGTCCACCAACGACATCCCGGCCGCGGCCGGGATTCGTTGTATCCGGCGCCTGCTGGCCCGAGCAGCGGGGCGGCGCGTCGGCGATGCGGGTGCTCTGCACCGGCATCCGGTTCGAGAGGACCCGTCGTGACTCGCGACATGACCGCCCCCGTCGACCCCGCGGCGCGTATGCACGCGATCACCGAGGAGACGACCCAGATCGTCGACATGGTGCTCGAGTACGCGCGCCGCCGCATCCTCAGCGACGACACCCCGCTCGACAAACCCTTCACCCCGTCCGAGCTGCGACGACTCGCGGGGCGCACCATCAGCGAGCAGGGGATGGGCGCGCGGAGGGCCCTCGCCCTCTTCGAGAACGTTCTTGCTCCGTCCTGCATCACCACCGAGCATCCGCAGTATCTGTCGTTCATTCCGTCGGCACCCTCGAAAGCCGCAACTGCCTTCGATCTCATCGTGTCGGCTACCGCGGTGTACGGCGGCTCATGGCTCGAGGGATCCGGCGCGGTCTACGCCGAGAACGACGTGCTCGCCTGGCTGGCACACGAGTTCGGCCTGCCCGAGACGGCCGGGGGCGTGTTCGTGCAGGGCGGTACGATTGGCAACCTCTCGGCGCTCGTCGCCGCGCGCGACCATGCAGACCGGCTGCGCCGCGAGGCGGGGCGCCCCCGACCCGAGCGATGGGTCGTCGTCGCGAGCTCGGAGGCCCACTCGTCGATCGCGAGCGCCGCGCGGGTGATGGACATCGATGTCGCCCTGGTGCGTGCCGGCGATGATGGCGTGATGCGGGCCGAGGGGGTGCGAGCTGCCCTGCGCGAGCACGGCGACGCCGTGATTGCTGTGGTGGTGACCGGTGGCTCGACCAACTTCGGCATCGTCGATGATCTCGCTGGGGTGGCGGCGCTGAAGGACGAGATCGAGTTCTGGTTGCACGTTGATGGTGCCTACGGGCTGGCCGCGGCACTCACCGACATCGCTCGCCCGCGTTTCGCGGGTCTCGACCGCGCCGACTCGCTCATCGTCGACCCGCACAAATGGTTGTTTACCCCCTTCGATTCCTGCGCTCTGATCTATCGCGATCCGGAGATTGCCCGCCTCGCCCACACCCAACACGCCGAGTACCTCGACGCGCTCACCGACTCCAACGAGTGGAACCCCTCTGACTACTCGGTTCAGTTGACGCGGCGGGCGCGTGGCCTCCCGCTGTGGTTCTCGCTCGCGACCTTTGGCGTCGAGGCCTATCGCGCCGCGATCACGGCATCCATCGAACTCGCTCACGCGGCGGCCGTAGAGATCGCGAAGCGCGATTACGTGCGACTCGTTCGCGAGCCGCAGCTGTCGGTCGTGGTCTTTGAGCGGGTCGGATGGGAGCTGAGCGACTACGCCGAGTGGTCCAACCGCACTCTTGACGACCAGCGAGCGTTCGTCGTGCCCAGTTCGCACGCGGGGCGGCCGAACGCACGCTTCGCGATCGTCAACCCGAGAACGACTCTGGCTGATCTCGTCGACATCATCGAATCGATGGCCTGAGTCGTCGCTGCGCCTTACACTGGCGCGGTGAGTCCCGGCACACGCCCCGTGAGTGTGCGCACTGTGCGCTGGGTGAGCGGCATCATCACCCCTCTCGTCGTGCTCGGTGTGGCCATCGGCCTCGACGCTGTTGATCAGGTGGCCCCCGATCCGCTTGCCGGCACGGCGGCACGGTATGTGCCGCCCGATGGGCACCGCACGGTGCTTCGTGACGCGTCCGGAGGGCTTGTGGTCACCGAGCACGCCCGTTCGGTGGGCCTCGAAGAGCTGCTGTCGGCACCGCCCGCGATCGCAGGGGCGGTTCTCGGAGGCGTGGGAGAGGAGCAGGCGCGCACCGCGCAATGGTGGCGAGCGAGCCGCATCGACGAGACCGGACAAGGCACCGTTGACCTGTACCGCCTGGCACCCGAGGGCATCGTTCAGGTGGCGAGTTGGGGCGGAACGATCGCTTTCGTATTCGAACCGGAACTCCTGTTGGTACCAGCCGAGGCTCTCGCCGGAGACAGCTGGACGGGCTCCGGTAGCGCTTTCGCCGACGGGGCGCTGGCGTACGAGCTCGCTGCCTCAGTGTTCGCCGCGGGCGGCCCCGTCGTTGACGCGCAGGGCGATACCGTTCCCGTGACCGGCGGCTGCCTCGGTATCGACACTACCGTCGTGCTCTTTGCCCCGTCGGATGACCTCCGCACCACTGTCGCCGAATCGACGGTCTGGTGCCCCGGGCGCGGCCCCGTCTGGACCTCCGGCTCGGTCGACGAGCAACCGGTTGCGCAGGCCGAGGTGCGGCCCGCATCCCTGGCCGCTCTTTCGCGCGGTTTGCCCGTGGCCGAAGCGTGGGCGGAGTCGGCGCCGCAGGCGACCGCTTTGCGGACTCCGCGCGCGCTGTCGCTCGTGGTGTCTGACCCGTTGTTCGGAGAGGTGCCGCTGGGGGTGCAACTGTCGCTTCCACCGCGAGTGCTTCCCGACGGGCGCATCGTGACGGTGAATGATCGCGGAGACGATGTGTTGTGGTGGCGCCGCTCGGGTGACCAGTTGGTGGTGGATTCCCGTGCCCATCCCGGCGGGGTCATCACGTCGGCGGCCGTGGTCGGCGAGCTCGTGGTGGTGTCGACGGCCCAGCGCGCGGTTGTCGCCTACGACGGCCTGGGTCGTCGGCTCTGGCAGTGGCGAGGACTAGAACTGGTCGTGGCGCCAGCTGTCGGCAGCTTCGCGGGTGGAGCACCAGGCAGCCCGTCGTCCCCGACTCGCCTCGGTCAGCCCGATGTGGTGGTCGTCGACCGTGGTGGCCAGGCAACTCGGCTCGATGCCGAGACGGGGGCAGTTCTGTGGACGATGTCGATTGGTGCCGACGCTCGAGAGCCCGTGGTGGTCGCGGGCGATCGTGTGATTGTTGGGGATGAGCGGGGCAGGGTCTCTGCGCTCGCTGTCGACGACGGTGCACTGCGATGGCGCGTCGACGCGGGTTTCGTGGAGGGGGCCGCCGCCAGCAATGACGGAGAGACGGTCGCGCTGCAGCTCGAATCGGGCGACCTTGTGCTGATGAATGCGGCGAATGGTGTCGAGCGTGCTGCCCATCGCTACCCGGGTATTGCTCGTGACCTCGTTGTGACCGATGGGGTCGTGCTCGCCCTGTCGGACGAGCGGCTCATTGCGGTGGATCTCGAATCGGGAGCGGTGCCGTGGCGGAGTGCAGGCGGACTCTCGATCATTGGTTCCGGGAGCGTCGTTGGGGTGCTGCGGGATGCCCGGGTGCAGCTTGTCTCCGCTGGTGACGGAACGACGCGCGCCGAACAGGGGCTGGAGCCGGCGCTGGTGGGCGCGACGCGGGGGGCTGTGGCGCTCGGGAGCGGTGTGTTGGTGATTGATTCCGATGGCCAGGTGCACGAGGTGGCTCTGCAATGAGTGCCGTAACCGCGACAGGGATCCGCAGGGTGGGAGGAGGTCTCGCCCGCTTCTGGCATGGCCTCATCACCGCACCCCTGCGCGACGGGCGGTTGCGCGACACCGGGTGGCCTGTCGGGTTGCGTCCGATCGTCGTGGTGGGCATCGTGGCGTTCTCCCTTGCCGTCACACTGATCCTGCTCGCTCCGGTGATCCGTTCGGTGTCCCCGCTCTCCGTGACCGTGGGTTCGACGGTTCTTGCGTTGCCGCGACTCGTGCTTCCGACGATCTTCTGGCTCGTCATCCTCTCGATTGCGCTGCTCCAAACGGCTGCTCTGCACGTTCGCGCTCGCACGGCCATTGTGCTCACGGGAATGTCGGCCCTTGTCCTGCTCTTCCTCGGCGCCCTCGATCTCGGCGCGGACGGAGGCGGGGGAGTCAGTCTCACCCCCGGCAAACTGGTCTCGATTCTTGCTGTCGGTGCGCTCGTGGTGCTCGCCGTAGTCCGCCGTCGACGCGGTTTCGCGTGGTGGGAGTTTCCCCTCGTGCTGGCCATCATTGCGACGACCGCCGTCGTTGCCCTGGGTCGGAGCGCGCAACAGAGCGCCGCCTTCGGCTTCGACTTCGGCCCTCCGACGGCGTCCCTGGTGATGTCATCGATCGGGCAGTTGGCGGTTCCGGCCGCGCTCGCGGCGGGAGTTGCGGTGGCCGAGTTCGCCATCACCGCCTCGACAGCCGCGGTCACCGCCCTGCAACGCCCGGGGGCAGCGCAACGACCGGTCGCGGTGGCCCGGACTGTTCCGCTCGTTCTCCTGTTCGCTCTTCTGTTGGTCGCGGGATGGCGGGTCGCGGAGTTCGCGTTTGGGCTCGCGTTTGACCCTGGCTCGGTCGCTCGTCCCATTGACCTGCCATTGTCGACGGCCATTGTGGCGCTCATTGCGTTGCTCTGGCTGACGCAGGCCCGCGTGCGGCGGGCTGCGACGTCAGAGACCGGCGCTACGACGCGCATCAGTACCGTGATGAGCCACGTCGACGCCGTCACCTTTCCCGTGGCGATTGCCCTCACCGCGACGCTGATCCCTGTTGTCGCTCTGCTGTTGGCTGTGCAGATCGCGAGCTCGTGGGGCATTCGCGGTACGGCGGCCGCGGCGGCCATCGCCGTCGCCGATGCCCTGCGCAGTTCGATCGCGCTGGGAGTTGTGCGGCTGGGTGTTGGCATCGCTCTCATCGTTGTGGCCCTCGTGCTCGCCCGCCGCGGACGACGCGGGTCACCCGAGCTCATCGCTGCGATCGCGGTCATGGCGTCGTTGAGCGCCGCACCCTCGATTACCGAGACCCTCTTGCCGTGGTCGTCCGAGGCGCTCGCGGTCGTCGTTGCGGGCGTGACCGCTGTTCTTGCAGCGTTCCTCGCCCTGAACCGTCGTCTCGATGCGCGACGCGCAGCCTTCCTCCTGACAGCGTTACTGCTGTCGGCGGCGGTCGCGTGGCGTGAGTTGTTGGCTGACCCGCTGAGTGCCGTCATCGGTTCGAGCGGTCTTGCTCTCGTGCTGTTCGGCTTTGTCTGGGGCTTCTTGACCGACGCTGACGTGACGCACGGCGACAGTCGGGCCTACCCGCGGCCGACTCGGGTTCTTCTCTTCCTGGCGAATGCCGTTTTCGGGGTGACCGTCTTGGCCTACGGCGCGCTCGCCCGATCGGTGGACGCGGGCATCGACCTTGATGCGTTCGCTCAGTTCGGGGATCAGTTGCTGGGTACCGCCGTCATTCTCGCCGCGGTCATGGCGGTGTGGGCCGCTGCGGTGTCGGGCGATTCTCGGCCGGCACCCGCTACCGTGGCGCCATGACCGAACCGGCAATGCCGATCGAGCCGACCTTCGACCCCGTGGTGCAGTCGGCCTTGCGCACCCACACCGACTACGGCGCTGAGAAGCTCGAGGAGGCAGACCTCGCTGACGACCCGTTCACCCAGTTCACCGCCTGGCTCGCGGAGGCTGCCGAACGTGGCGTGTACGAGCCCAATGCGATGGTGCTCGGCACAATCGACCCCGACGGCGCACCCTCCATTCGAACGGTGCTCTTGCGGGGCGTCGACGCGCGCGGGTTCGCCTTCTACACCGACTACACCTCCCGCAAGGGCCGTGCATTGGTGGCGAATCCGGCGGTCGCAGCGGTCTTTCCCTGGTACACCCTGCACCGTCAGGTGAAGATCTTTGGCACGGCGCATCGCGTTGACCCCGATGACTCTGAGGCGTACTTTTCGAACCGTCCGCGCGGCGCGCAGCTTGCGGCGTGGGCGAGCGACCAGTCTCAACCGATCGCCTCGCGCGGCGCCCTCGAGCAGAAGGTCGTCGACGCCGAACAGCGGTTTGCCGATGCGGCCGAGGTGCCTCGCCCCGAGCGGTGGGGCGGGTTCCGCATCGTTCCACAGCGGATCGAGTTCTGGCAGGGGCGCACATCGCGCTTGCACGACCGCCTGCTCTACCACCGCGAGGGGCAGGAGTGGCGGGTCGAGCGGCTGCAGCCGTGAGACCGGGCGCCGGGAATACCGGCGCCGCATCCCGCGTTCGCCCTTTCGATGCATTCGCATAAAATTCAGGATGCGTCACCGGCCTCGCGACCACGCCCGACCGGCACGACAGACAGGGGAGAACCATGGCCACCACTGACCCACGCCACCTCGAACTTGGCCTGGACACCTTCGGCGACGTCACCCTCGACGCCGACGGTACCCCGTTGCCGTATGGCCAGGTGATCCGCAATGTCGTTGCTGAAGGCGTACTCGCCGACCAGGTAGGGGTTGACGCCATTACCGTCGGTGAGCACCACCGAGACGACTTCGCCGTCTCGGCCCCGGATGTCGTTCTCACGGCTATCGCGGCGCGCACCGAGCGCATCCGCGTCGGAAGTGGAGTGACCGTGCTGAGTTCGGATGACCCGATTCGCGTCTTCCAACGCTTTGCCACGATCGACGCCATCTCGAATGGCCGCGCCGAGGTCATCATGGGTCGCGGGTCGTTTACCGAGTCGTTCCCGCTCTTCGGGTACGCGCTGCAGGACTACCAGACGCTGTTCGAGGAGAAACTCAACCTCTATGCCGAAGTGCACAAAGAGCAGCCCGTCACGTGGCAGGGCTCGACCCGAGCGCCGTTGAGCAATCAGAGGATCTACCCGACCACCGAGAGCGGTTCGCTTCGAACGTGGGTGGGGGTCGGTGGCAGCCCCGAGTCCGTTGTCCGGGCGGCGAACTACGGTTTTCCGCTCATGCTCGCCATCATCGGCGGGGCCCCCGAGCGGTTCGCACCCTTTGTCGAGCTCTATCACCGGGCCCTCACGCAACTCGACAAGCCGTGGCAGCCGGTCGGCGTTCACTCGCCCGGCTATATCGCCGAGACCGACGAGCAGGCCATGGCCGAGTTGTGGCCGGCCTATGAGCAGATGTTTGGCCGCATTGGCCGTGAACGCGGCTGGGGTCCGACAACCTACGAGCACTTTCGCCAGGAGGTCGAACACGGCTCGCTCTACGTCGGCTCGCCCGAGACCGTTGCCCGAAAGATCGCGGCAACCGTGTCGGCACTCGGCATCCAGCGTTTCGACCTGAAGTACTCGACCGGCCCGCTCTCGCACGACAAGCTCATGCGAGCCATCGAGCTCTACGGCAGAGAGGTCATGCCGCGCGTTCGCGAACTGCTCGCTGAGCAGCTCGTCCCCACGGGGGCGTAGCGAGGCCTCCGGGTGCTTGACTGAGCACATGAGCGAGACCGCCATCGACCGCCGAGTGCTTGTTATCGCGATTCTCGCTGCTTTCGTCGCCTTCCTCGATGGCTCGATCGTGACGGTCGCTCTTCCCGCCATTACCGGCGAGCTCGGCGGCGGCCTGCCGGTACAGCAGTGGGTCGTCGACGCGTACCTCATCACCCTGGGCGCCTTGATTCTGATCGCGGGTTCACTCAGCGATGTGCTCGGTCGCATTGCCGTGCTGCGCATCGGCCTCGTGGCCTTCGGCATCACGTCGCTGGCGTGTGGACTCGCACCTTCGGCCGAACTGCTGATCGCCGCTCGCGCCGCCCAAGGAGCCGCCGGAGCCCTGCTCGTTCCGAGTTCTCTCGCGCTCATCATGAGTACCCATCGTGGGGCGGTGCAAGCCCGTGCCATTGGCCTCTGGACAGCGTGGACCTCGGCGGCATTCATCGTCGGGCCGCTCCTCGGTGGGCTACTCACCGACCTCGTGAGCTGGCGCTGGATCTTCGTCATCAACGTCATTCCCATCGCCGTCACGCTGGTGATGCTCGCACCGCTCCGCAACGAGCGTCCCGACCGTCGACCGCCGCTTGACCTGATCGGCGCCCTGCTCTGTGCTGTAGGGCTCGGCGGCGTCGTGTTCGCCCTCATCGAGCAGGCGAACTACGGCTGGGAGTCTCCGGTCGTCCTCGTCCCCCTCGTGGTTGGAGCACTCGCGCTGGGAGGCTTCCTCCTGCGGCAGGCGACGGCGCAGCATCCGATGATGCCCCTCAGTCTCTTCCGCAGTCGCAACTTCGCGGTCGGCAATCTCGCGACGTTCGCGATCTATGCAGCGCTCTCGGTGGCGGGGCTCGCGCTCGTGCTCCACCTCCAGCAGGTCGCGGGACTGTCGGCGACGGTGGCCGGACTCGTCACGCTTCCCGTCACTGTGCTGCTGATCGTGCTGTCGTCGCGGTTTGGAGCCTGGGCTGGACGAGTCGGCCAGCGCTGGTTCATGGCGGCTGGCCCGGCCATTGCCGCCATCGGCATCCTGCTACTGCAAGCCGTCTCGACGCCGTTCGACTTCGTCGCGCAAGCACTGCCAGGGGTTCTGCTCTACGGCCTGGGGATTGCCGTGACCGTCGCTCCGCTCACCTCGGCGATTCTCGGTGCGATCGAGCCCGAACGCGCCGGCATCGCGTCGGCCGTCAACAACGCCGTCGCACGCATCGCCGGACTCATCGCGATTGCGGTACTCGGAGCTGTCATCGGCACCGAGGTCGACGACGCCTGGCTCGATCGAGCCCTGCAGTTGTGCGCGATCTTGCTGATGGTTGGCGCGGTCGTCTCCGCGATCGGAATCCGCACACCGCGCGTCGTCGTTGCGACGTAGGCTCGCGCTATGCGACGCGGCCGAGGGTTCCTCCGTGTGGGGAGCGTCGCCCTGGTGTCAGCCCTCGCACTTCTCACCGGATGCACAACCGCCCCCGAGCCGCCCGCTCCGTCGCTCGCCCGCTCGGTCGGGGCGCCGGCACCGCTAGACCCCACCGAGCTCTACCTCGAGCAGCGCATTGCCGCGATGTCGCTCAAGCAGAAGGTTGCCGCGCTCGTCATGGTGCATGTTCCGGGTACGGACCCGGCGCCGATCCGCGCAGTTCTCGACACCTACGAGCTGGGTGGCGTGATTCTCATGGGTGACAACGTGGGCGGTCCCGCGGCGACAGTAGCGGAGTTGACCGCGGCGCTGAGCGCCGAGGCGGGCCTGCCGGTGCTCACCGCCATCGACCAAGAAGGCGGGATTGTTCGACGTTTACGCGACGACGCCTTCGCCGCCTCGTGGGACCTTCGTGCAGCACCCCCGGAAGCCACTGAGCAGGCATTCGCGGGCCGCGGCGCGCTCGTCGCCGAGGCGGGAGTGCTCATCAACTTTGGCATTGTTGCCGACGTCACCCCCGATCGTTCCTCGTTCATCCACTCTCGCACTCTCGGCGAGACACCCGAGGCGGCCGCGGAGCGCGTTGCTGCGGCGGTGCGCGGCGAGCAGGGACGGGCGCTGTCGACCCTCAAACACTTCCCCGGGCACGGTGCGAGCCCCGACGATTCGCACGTGAGCATCCCCCGGTCGCCCCTCACGCGTGAGGAGTGGCTGGCGACGCACGCGGTGCCCTTCCGCGCCGGGATCGACGCCGGGGCACCGCTCGTCATGATGGGCCACCTGCAGTTCGATCGGGTGAGCGGCTTGCCGGCGTCCCTGTCACCGCGGTGGATCAGGATTCTTCGGGAGGAGCTCGGCTTCGACGGCGTCATCGTGACGGATGACCTGCTCATGCTGCAGCGCTCGGGAGTGCCCGCCTACGCTGACCCAGCGCAGAACGCCGTCAGCGCACTCGCGGCGGGCAACGACCTGCTGCTCTTCGTGTTGCCGGGTGACCCCTCCACCGTTGGAGTGGATCTTGACGCCCTCATCACGGCACTCGCTGACGCCGTCTCCAGCGGCCACATCGACGAAAGACGTCTCGATGCGTCACTGGAGCGGGTTCTGGCGATGCGTCGCGCAGCCTCGGGAGAGGTCGGCCCGTACGTCGACTGCGGCCCCAAGTGTCGCGGCGAGGTCGGCCGCGACCAGTTGGGCCGCGACCAATCGGGCCGCGACCAGTCAGACCGCGCCGAGTTCGGATGACCGGCCCGTGACCCTCCCCGCGCGCGATAGGCACCGTGGGAGAGGACAGAATAGGAGCGTGACACCTGCGCGCGCCGGAATACTCCACAGCGATGTGTTGAGTGCCGTTGCCTCCTCGCTCGACGCGACGCTCCTCGACGCGCAAGCGCTCCAGGTCGAGCCGACGGGGAACGGCTTCACGCACGGCTACCGGGTGTCCCTTCGAGATGCCAGCGGTGCGACCGTTGAGCACACGATCTTCGTCGAAACCTCACCCGCCGACGCGGCGCGTCCCGGCGTCTTGACCCTTCGCAATCCCTCGTCAGGCGAGCGCGTCGACGTCTGGGTGTATCCAGCCGACCCCGCCCTGCCCGCGTTGCGCACCGCTGTGTACGCCGAGGCTGCCGGCGTGGTGCTTGCGCGGCTTGGCCTGCCGGTCGGGGGCCTCCGCGTCAGCCTTGCCGCCTACCGTCCGGGAAAGCGCGCTGTCGTGCGCGTCGACACCGATGTCACCGCCTACTACCTGAAGGTTGTGCGACCACCCGCGGCCGAGCCCCTGCAGGCTCGTCACACCCTGTGGCGTGAGGCGGGCATCCCTGTGCCAGCTGTTCTGGGCTGGAGCGAGGAGGGGCTCGTGGCACTGGAAGCCCTCGGTGGCTCAGAACTGATCGGCGTGCTCGATACGGTGACCGACCCACATGCCCTGCTTGATTCGATTGAATTGCTTGGCGAGCAGATGGCACGTGTGCCGTCCACGTCGTCGGCCCGCTCGTCCCTCGTGCGTCGCATTGACTGGTACGAGGAGCGTCTCATCGAGCAACTTCCTGTTGTCGACGGGCTCATCGAGCGCACTGCTCGAACGGCTGCCCGACGGTACCGAGCAGGCGGCACTCCGCCCCCGTCACGCACGGTGCACGGCGACCTTCACCTCGCCCAACTGCTCGTCGACCCCGCGGCGCCAACCGCGATCGCGGGGGTGCTCGACATCGACACCTCGGGGTGGGGCGACCCTGCCGATGACGCCGCCGCCCTGTATGCCCACCTCATCGCGACGGTTGTGCACGACGGCGGCAGTCGGGCGACCGTGCGCGCTCGCCGAGCGTCGGTACTCGCCGACGGCTGGCGACGGCGGTGGTTTCGATCGCCGGATGGTGGTTTCGCCGATCGTGCCCACGCGATCGCTGCCACACAACTCCTCGGCCACTCTCTCTCTCGTTCGGCCGCGGGTACCGCGGGAGCCACCGAACTCATCGAGCGGGCACACCGCGTCGTTCAGGCTGACGAGAGGCCGTTGACCTCCTCCTCGTGGTGACCGCGGGCGTTCTGTGATGAGAGCACTCTCATGCGATCGCCGTCGCTTTCGAGGTGTGGCCGCGCGACAATAGAAGGCAGTGGCCGTCGAGTAGCGGAGGGGAGGGCCGACCGTGGCAGACATGCGCGCCTGGGTTGCCGCCACCGCCGCCTCCGTCTTAGGCGTGGGCGTCATCGCGACGAGCGCCATCACCGTGGCCAACGCCATGCCGCTCGTCGAGACCACCCGCATCGCCGACGTACCTCCCATCTCCACCGTCCCGGGGGAGCAGAAAGGCACTCCCGCCGCCGCGCCGGGCGGTGACGTCGAGGCTCCCGTATCGGCGGCCTCTCCGACCGCCGAACCCGCGCCGGTGCCCGCTCCGCAGCCTGTCGCGCCGCGACCTGCGGTCACCGACTCCGGACCGTCGGCGCCGAGCGTTGCGAGCCCTTCGGGCGGCGACGACTGAGCCCTCACACCAGTCGATACCCCATACCGCGCACGGTCTCGATGCGCTCGGCCCCGATCTTGCCGCGCAGATAGCGCACGTACACGTCCACCACGTTCGAGCCGGGGTCAAAGTCGAAGCCCCACACTCGACTGAGCAGTTGCTCGCGCGACAACACCTGTTCGGGATGCCGCAAGAACTGCTCGGCAAGCGCAAACTCGCGCGCTGACAGGTCGATCGATCGGCCTCCCACCGACACCCGACGGGTGCGCAGATCGAGGGCCACTCCGCCATGTCGCAGCACGGTCTCGGCAACCGCCTGTTGCCCCGACTCGCGAAGGCGCAGCCGGATGCGCGCCACGAGCTCGTCAAACTTGAATGGCTTCGGAAGGTAGTCATTGGCGCCGCCGTCCAAACCGGCAACCGTGTCATCAGTGCTGGTGCGAGCGGTCAACATGATGATCGGCATCGTCTCGCCCGCCGCGCGCAGCCGCGCGAGAACCTCAAAGCCGTCGATGCCTGGCAGGCCGATGTCGAGCACAACGAGGTCGAAGGAGCCGGTCGCCACGTAGTCGATCGCGTCAAGCCCGTTCGCCACGACCGTCGGCGTGTACCCAGCCGCCGCAAGGCCCTTCTCGACAAACGATGAGATGCGCGCTTCGTCTTCAACGATCAGGATGCTCGTCATCGGCCACCCTCACCGGTCGCCGCCCGCACAGTCGCGGGCTCGTGCCTCCCTGCAGCGTCGTTGGGGCGAAATCCGTGAGCCGGCGGGGGCGGGGGAGCCGTCGCATCGGCGGTCGGGAGAACGATGCCGAAGCGGGAGCCCGTCTCGTCGGAATCGAGGCTGACGTAGCCGCCGTGAGCGCGCGCGATCGCGGCAACAATTGGCAGCCCCAAGCCGGACCCGGCGATGCCCCGCCCCGTGTCGGCTCGTCCGAACCGCTCAAAGATGCGCTTCTCGGCACCCGGCGGTATGCCCGGCCCTTCATCGGCGACCCACAACTCGACCGACCCGCTGTAGACAGTGCTTCCGACGCGCACGGTTGACCCCACCGGTGAATACTTGGCCGCGTTGTCGGCGAGCTGTAGCCACGCCTGCGTAATGCGCGACACAGAGATCGGAGCAATCGCCGTGGCGGTCTGGTCGAGCACCCACGTGTGCCCGGGAATCGCCTGCATTTTGGCGAAAACCTGTTCGGTGAGATCACTCACGTCGACGGGTTCAACAATGAGCTGGCTCTCGACCCGTGCGAGCGCGTCAATGTCGTTCACCAAATCGGCCATACGGTCGAGCTCGTCGATGGCGAGCTCGCGCACCGCACGAACGTCGTCCGGCGACCCTGGGTCGAGCAGCTCGAGGTGTCCGCGCACGATCGTGATCGGTGTCTTCAACTCGTGCCGCACGTCGTCGAGCAACTGCCGTTGACTGGTCAGCGCCTCATCGATGCGGTCGAGCATGGCATTGACCGTCTCGGTCAGAGCCGACAGGTCGTCACGTCCGGTGACCGGAATTCTCTCGCCGAGGTCGCGCGCGGTGATGCGCGAGGCTGTTTCGGCGAGCGTTCGCAGAGGCGACAGTAGGCGCCCGGCAACAAACCAGCCGATCACTCCGATGGCGGCCAGCGAGGCGAGCGCGAGCGCCGCGTACGTCAGGAAAGCCCCGCTCACCTCGTCCACGGCACGTTGCGCATCGATCGCCGCGACGAACACGCCCACCTCTGGGTCATCGGCGATCGTGACGGGAACCGCGACGTAGCGCAAGGTGCCGACCTCGGTGATCGCCGTGCCCAGGGTCACCTGCCCTCCCGAGGCTTCGGCCCAGACGCGCGCGATGAACGTGGGGTCAGCGTCGAGGTCGAAGGCGGTCTCGACTCCGGGCAGTAGTCGCACGGCACCGTCAATGAGCGCGACACTGCTCTCGTGGCGGCCTGGCACGATGCGGGACAGCACCTCGGTGAGCGCGGCGACCACGGTTGTGGGTGCGGCTGCCTGCGGGGCGGGTTCCGCCGCGCTGTCGGCAGGTGGACCTTCGGCCGTGCTCGCCGCTGGTGCGCTCGTACCCGTCACGATGGCGCGTGCGGCCTCGACGGTTGACAGCAGGTCGGCGTCGAGACTGGCGATCGTGCGGTCGCGCTGAACGAGGTAGGCGGTCGTGCCCGAGACGATCATCCCGACGGCGGTGACAATGAGAATGACGGCGAGAATGCGCGATCGCACCGAGAATCGCAGAGATTCGGGTCGCGCCATTCCTCCATTATCGGTGGGGGATGCCCACGCATCGCTCGCATGAGAACACTCTCACCGGCGTGCCGTCGCGGTCGCCCGGGCGAGAGCCCGCAGATCGGCTGCCTCGTCGAGCTCGAGCGCGAGCCGACCCTCCGCCAGCCGTACCATCCCCCGCACCAGCAGATAGCGTGCGGTCAGGCTGTCGCGCAACGCGCGTGTGGCTCGGGCGGGCAGGTAGAGCGGCACGACGGCGGTGCCGTCGTCGAGCAGGGCATCTCCACCCAGCAGTGCCTCTGCCGGTCGACGTTCGCCGCCGACGACAACGGGGCGGCCGACGTCGCGGGGCCCGAGGGTGGCAAGCCACTCCGATTCGGCGGCTCGGAGCACCATCGCGTACTCCTCCATCGCCGCCTCGGCGCGCGGGCGCGGCGGTTCGATGGGCACCGGAATGTCGCTCGCCTCGACGAACAGCAGCGGGTGCTCGGGGCCCGCGCGGCGAGAGTTCCAGCGTCCCATCGCGCTCGTCCCCTTCCGCCGCATTCAGCATATCGAACATACGTTCGAACAGGGGTGGCGCGGTTTAGGCCTCGTGCTGGAGAACTCCGACCCGCGCGAGCTGCTCAGCAAGTCCGGCTCCGTCGGGTGCCCACACCCAGGGAACACCCTCGCGGTGGGGATGGTGCTCATCAAGATGACTGCGACCTCCGGCGAGCACCGCCTCGGGTGTCGACAACTGACGAATCGCGACTGCGGCCACGTTGTCGGGGTGCTCGTTCGCGAAGGCGCGGTACAGCTCTTCGTCGTGCTGCCCGTCGTCGCCGATCAGCACCCAGCGCACGTCCGGAAACTCGCGGGCGAGCCGCGCCAGACTGTCACTCTTGTGCTGCCGTCCGCTGCGAAAGAGTCGGTCGTGGGTGGGCCCCCAGTCGGTGAGCAGGAGCGTGCCGGCCGGGTAGAGGTGACGACTCATGAATCGGTCGAGGGTTGGGGCTACGTTCCACGCGCCGGTCGACAGGTACACCATCGGAGCGCCTGGATGGGCGCGCACCAGGCGCTCGAGCAGCACCGCCATCCCGGGCACGGGGCGACGGGCGTGCACGTCAAGCACGAAGGTGTTCCACGCGGCGAGGAAGGGCCGGGGGAGTGCGGTCACCATGACCGTGTCGTCGATGTCGCTGAGAATCCCGAGTCGGGCTTCCGGATCAACCACGAAAATGCGCGCTGTGACGGGTTCCGATCCCTCTGTCACCAGGGTGATGGTGCGGATGCCCGGCGCGAGCTTCACGGCGAGGTCGACGTCGACAACCCCGCCCCGGTCGGACTGCACGATAAACCGTTGCCCGTCGGCTTCCACCGTGACGGCCGCGTCGGCCACGGGGATACTGGTGAAGCTTCGCCAGCCGCGAATGGTGTTTCGCGCAGGGCGTTCGGTCGCGGCCGGAGCGAGAAGCACCCGGCACAGAACGCGGATCCACCCATCGCCGCCGTAGCCGCTGTACGGAATCACCACGGGGGTGAGGCCGCGTTTTCGCCCCCGTCGTTCACGCCACCGGTGGAAACGATCTTCTGCAGCGACCGCGCGGCGGGCCCACGGCGATGGCGCGGCGATCGGCTCGGGACGGTCGTCGGAGGTCTCGTCGGCCACCTCTTCAGTCTGTCAGACGGTCGTGCCCCCGGGGGTGACGGTCGAGAGCGTCCCCGAAACGGAACGGTCGTCCTACCCGCGATGTTCGGAATTCGACACGCCGGTCGCGAACACGACACGCGGTCAAGGCGGACTTACCTCACCTACAGGAGTACGGTTGCCGCCGTCGAAAGGTTCACCATGAACGTCACCGAGTCCACAACCGCCCTCCTGAGCGGTGCCACCATTCGCAACGAGCCCGTCCAGGCCCGCAGCACCGCCCGCCTCGCGACGCTGCTCGACTCGGCCGCTGCCGTCATCGACGAGATCGGCTACGAGCGCCTGACGACCGCGATGGTCGCCGAGCGCGCCGGTGCCTCCATTGGCACCGTCTACCGCTACTTCCCCGACCGCATTGCCGTCTTGCAGGCCCTCGGCGCCCGCAACAGTGAGCGCCTGCTGAGCGGCATCGCCCCTGAGCTCGCCGCTGGTCGCCACGCTTCGGCAACGGATGCTCTCCTCGCGGTGCTCGACGTGACGGCCGACCTCTTCCGTACCGAGCCGGGGTACCGGTCGGTGCGTGTCGGAGACGTCCTCGACCTCCTCCCACCGCAGACCGAGTCGACCGCCAACGCGGCCATCGCAGACGTCGTCACCGACGCTCTCGTGGCGGGGTATGGCGTGGCGAACACGGCCGACACCCGTCGCGCGATCGGCACGGCGATCGAGATCATCGACGCGCTCGTGGCTCGCGCCTTCGCGCGCGCTCCCCACGGCGACGCAGCACTGCTCGACGAAGCGCGGAGCGCGGTGCGCGCCGTGCTCTCCGGCCGGGTCTGACGTCCGCGCGCGGCCGTTCATCACGGCCGCGCGCAGGCTCTTCTCGTCTGGAGAAGTGCCCAGAATCAGAGCTATCCGGACAACCTGCGGGCCCGAATGCTGTTTGACTGAGTACGCGCTGACCGCGCGATCAACTTCGGCGGCGACGGGAAGAGGGCACCGTGATCGAGTTTCGCTCTATCTCTAAACGGTTTGACGACGGCACACTCGCGGTCGACAACTTCAGCCTCGTCATCCCGAGCCGACGCATTACTGTGCTGGTGGGTTCGAGTGGGTCCGGCAAGACCACTCTGTTGCGCATGATCAATCGCATGGTCGACGCGACGAGCGGCGAGCTCGAGATCGACGGCGAGAACGTGTCGACGATCGAGCCCGTGCAGTTGCGCCGCCGCATCGGCTACGTCATGCAGAACTCCGGGCTGCTGCCGCACCGCCGCGTCATCGACAACATCGCGACGGTGCCGCGCCTCAACGGAGTGCCGAGGAAGCAGGCTCACGCGCGCGCGCTCGAGCTGATGGATACCGTCGGTCTCGACCGGGAGCTCGCCGAGCGCTACCCCTCGCAACTCTCGGGCGGGCAGCAGCAGCGCGTGGGCGTCGCACGCGGGCTCGCTGTCGACCCGAACATTCTCCTCATGGACGAGCCTTTCGGTGCCGTTGACCCGATCGTGCGGGCCGACCTTCAGCAAGAGCTGCTGCGCCTGCAGCGCGAGCTCGACAAGACGGTGGTCTTCGTCACGCACGACATCGACGAAGCGTTCCTCCTCGGTCACCAGGTCGTCATCCTGGAGAAGGGCGGCCGCATCGCCCAGAAGGGCACCCCGGCGGAGATCCTCGCCAACCCGGCCAGCGACTTTGTGGCGAGCTTCGTCGGAGCGGATCGGGGAAAGAGGGCCCTGAGCATCCAGACCATCGACGGCGCGCGGGTGCTCGTCGACGGCGACGGCAATCTGGCCGGCCGACTCGTGGAGGCGGGCCCGGCGTGACCTGGGTTCTCAACAACCTCGAGCTGATCGTGCAGCTGACGCTGCAACACGTCCGACTGAGCATCCTGCCGATCGTGCTCGGCTTCGTCATCGCGATTCCGCTCGGCTGGGTCGCCTACCGCTACCGACTCACGCGGGGGCTTATCCTCACTCTCGTCGGGCTGCTCTACACGATCCCGTCGCTCGCCCTCTTCGTGATCCTGCCGCCGTTGCTCGGCATCGGGTTCCTCAGTGAGGCGAACGTTCTTATCGCGCTCACCATCTACGCGGTCGCGATCATGGCGCGCTCGGTGGCGGACGCGCTCGCGAGTGTCGACCCCGACCTCCGACAGGCGGCCACGGCCGTCGGCTACTCGTCTTGGAGCCGATTCTGGACCGTCGACTTCCCCCTCGCCGGACCGGTGCTGCTCGCGGGCCTCCGTGTCGTCGCGGTCAGTACGGTCAGCCTGCTCACGGTGGGCATCGTCGTGGGAGTGCAGAGCCTCGGCTACCTCTTCACCAATGGCTATCAGCGCGGCATTCTGGCCTCTGTCGTCACCGGCGTCGTCATGACGGTGCTTGTCGCTCTCGTCTTCGACCGTTTACTGGTGCTCCTGGGGCGGATGCTCATGCCGTGGAATCGGGCAATCGCCATCGCCCCCTCAGGGAGGCGGACCCCGTGAACGTGTTCCTTGATGCGTTCGCCTGGCTCACCGATCCCGCGCATTGGCAGGGCGCGGGCTCGATTCCACAGCGAGTCGCCGAACACCTTGGCTATACAGCGATTGCCATGGTCATCGCGGTCCTCATCGCCGTGCCCCTGGGCTGGTGGATCGGACACACCGGTCGCGGCAAAGAGTTGGTTGTGGGGTTCACTGGCGCGGCGCGCGCCCTGCCCTCCTTCGGGCTCATCTTCTTGTTCGTCATGGTCGCCGGTGTCACGCAACGCGAGCCGGCCGCCATTGTCGTGCTCATGCTTCTCGCTGTCCCGCCCGTGCTGGCGGGTGCCTACGCGGGCTTCGAAGTGATCGACCGACGCATCATCGATGCAGCGCGCTCCATGGGCATGACCGAGTGGCAGATCGTCTGGAAGGTTGAGGTGCCGCTCGGGCTCCCGTTGCTGTTCGGGGGCCTCCGGAGTGGCGTACTGCAGGTGGTCGCCACGACCGTGCTGATCTCGTACATCGGCTTGGGCGGCCTCGGGTTCGACATCATCCAGGGCATCGCCCTGCGGCGCTTCGATCAGATGCTCGGTAGCGCGATCCTCATCATCGTGCTCGCTCTCCTGCTCGACGCTCTGTTCGCGGTGCTCGAGCGATATGCGGTGCCGCGCGGGGTGCGCGCGGGTCGCGCCATGGATGTTCGCACCACGCCAACCGGGCGTCGTGCGACGGCGGAAGCCTCCGCCACCACCTGAAGAAAAGAGAAGAACGAATGTTCACAGCAAGGAACAAGGGCCGGCTCGCCATGACGGCGACCGTGGTCGGGGCATCATTGGCCCTGGCAGGGTGTGCATCGGGCGACCCGCTGGCGCCCGAGCCGGATGTCGACGCTCCGGCCGACACGATCGTGATCGGCTCGCAGGCCTACTACTCGAACGAGATCATCGCCGAGCTCTACGCCCAGGCGCTGGAAGCCGGTGGGTTCGAGGTCGAGCGCAATTACCAGATCGGGCAACGCGACGCGTACATTCCCGCTCTCGAAGCCGGGGAGATCGACCTGTTTCCCGAGTACACCGGCAACCTTCTGCAGTTCTGGAACCCCGACACGACCGCCACGCAGGCCGACGAGGTCTATGCCGAACTGCTCACCGTTGTTCCCGAGGGCCTCCAGGCTCTCGACCAGTCGCCGGCCACCGACCAGGACAGCTACAACGTGACGGCCGAGTTCGCCGAGGCCAACGGTCTCGAGACGATCGCCGACCTCGCCGGGGTCGAGGGGCTCATTCTCGGCGGGTTCCCCGAGCTCGAGGAGCGTCCGTACGGCCCGACCGGCCTCCAGTCTGTGTACGGCGTCACGGTCAGTTTCCAGGCAACCGGCGACACCACGGTGGAGGCGTTGCTCGAAGGAATCGTCAACGTCGCGAACGTCTTCAGCGCCGACCCCCGCATCGGCCAGAACGGACTCGTGACACTCGCTGACCCCGAGGGTCTCTTCCTGGCCTCGAACGTCGTGCCGATCGCGTCGGCCGACTTGCCGCAAGAAGCGGTTGACATCATCAACGCGGTCAGTGCTGCGCTGACCCCGGAGGGCCTCGTCGCCCTCAACGTGCAGAGCACGGTCGACCAGCTCGGCTTTGCCGAGATCGCGACGCAATGGCTGACCGAGAACGGATTCCTCGGCTAGTCGTCGTCTGACGAGCTCTGCGGGGCGGGTGCCGAAAGGGGCCCGCCCCGTCGCGCGTCTGGCGGCACCACCTCGGTGTCACCGTCGGCGAATCGCCCGACGTAACGGTCGAGCAGCTTTTTCACGGCGAAAACCAGGAGCCAGAATCCGATGATCACGCCGACGAAGATGAGCGCCGCGAAATCGAGCTGACCCGCGATGCTGCGGTAGCCCTCCGCAGCTGCCGACCCGACGCTGACATAGGCGAAGGCCCAGATGATGCACGCGGGCGTCAGCCACAGCATGAACGTGCGGTAGCGCAGGGCGCTCATGCCCACCACGAGCGGCGTGAGCGAGTGCAGCACCGGAACGAATCGCGAGATGAACACCGCGATGCCGCCGCGATGGGCCAGGAAGCTCTCGGCGCGCCGCCAGTTCTGTTCGCCAATGCGCCGGCCCAACCGGGATGCCCGCAAGCGCGGCCCGAAGAACCGACCGATGGCGAAGCCGAGGGACGCGCCCACGAGCGCACCGCTGATGACGGTCACCACGAGCGCCCAATACTCGCCGGGCGAACTCACCGCGGTGCTGGCGACGAGAACGACGGTGTCACCAGGAACGATGAGGCCGAGCAAGACCGTCGTCTCGAGCATGATGAAGAGCCCGGCCAGGGCCGTGCGCAGCACGGGGTCGACGCCCTCGACGAGCGCGAGCACCGCATCCAGCACCTCGTTCACGACGCGAGCCTAGCCCGCGTCTTTCGCAGTAGGCTGGGCGCGCCACCGCATCCGACGTTTCGATTCCTCGAGGAAGAGGCTCACGCTCATGGTGCGCACCACCGGCCCTGCTCCCACGTTCACGACGAGCGACGACGGGGTTCCTGTTTACCGACCGGGTCTCGATGAAGATCCGGATGCTCCGCGCGCGATGCGCCTCGAGCGCGACTCGCTCGGCGAGATGCCCATTCCGGCTGACGCCTACTGGGGCATTCACACGGCGCGCGCCCTCGAGAACTTTCCGATTACGCGCCGAGCGCTGTCGAATCACCCGAACCTCGTCATCGCGCTCGCCATGGTCAAGCAGGCCGCGGCGCGCGCAAACAAGGAGATCGGGGTTATCCGCCCGCAGCGGGCCGACCTCATCGATCGGGTGTGTCAAGAAATCATCGATGGTGAGTTGCACGAGGAGTTCGTGCTCGGCGTGCTGCAGGGTGGCGCGGGCACCAGTACAAACATGTGCGCGAACGAGATCATTGCCAACCGGTGTCTCGAGCTTATGGGCCATGAAAAGGGTGACTACGCGAATTTCCACCCGATTGACCATGTCAACCGCAGTCAGTCGACGAACGACGTCTACCCGACCGCCATCAAACTCGCGATGGTGTTCAGCCTGAAGAGCCTGCTCGACGAGCACCGGCTGCTCATCGACTCGTTCACGGCGAAGGGCCAGGAGTTCTCGCAGATCCTCAAGGTAGGGCGCACCCAAATGCAGGACGCCGTGCCGATGACGCTCGGGCAGGAGTTCCGCGGCTTCGCCACGACGCTGGGGGAGGACCAGGAGCGACTGAGCGAGATCATCCCCTGGCTCAACGAGATCAACATGGGAGCGACCGCGATCGGAACGGGCATCACGGCCGACCCGCGGTACGCCGAGGCCGTGCGGCGCCACCTCAGCGAGATCTCGGGCTACCCGATGGTCACCTCTCCCGACCTCATCGAGGCGACGAGCGACACCGGTATCTTCATGACGGTCTCCGGCACGCTCAAGCGCGCGGCTGTCAAGCTCTCGAAGATCTGCAACGACCTACGCCTCCTCTCGAGCGGCCCCCAGGCCGGCCTCGGCGAGATCAACCTGCCGCCGCGCCAGGCGGGCAGCTCGATCATGCCGGGCAAGGTCAACCCCGTGATTCCGGAGGTCGTCAACCAGGTCGCCTTCTCGATCATCGGCGCCGACGCCACGGTGACCGCCGCCGTCGAGGGCGGGCAGCTGCAGCTCAACGCTTTCGAGCCGGTCATCGCCACGAGCATCATGCAGTCGCTTGCGTGGATGTCGAACGCGTGCCGCACGCTGCGCCTCAACTGCATCGACGGCATCACCGCCAACGTCGACCGCTTGAACGAGATGGTCGAGGCTAGCGTCGGCGTCGTGACGGCCCTCACCCCCTACATCGGCTACCAGGAGTCGGCCGCCCTGGCCTACGAGGCACTCTCGTCGAAGGTGCCGATCCGGCAGCTCGTCATCGAGCGCGGGCTGATGACCGAGGAGCAGATCGCGAAGGTACTCTCGCCGGAGCGCTTGAGCGGCGTTGTGCCCGCGACAGGGGCAATTCCGCTGCCCATGGTGGCGCCCGAGAACTAGGCCCGGGGTTTCGACCGCCCCCGCACAGCGGCGGGCGGTGCCGCGCGCCACAGATGCAGAGTCGCGTACGACCGCCACGGAGCCCAACGGACACCTAGTGCGGCCGCCTCGCGCGGTGAGTTCGCCACACCGTGAGCCCGCAGCGTGCGGAGGAGAACGAGGTCACTCGCGAGCAGCAGATCGGGCGACCCCAGCACTCGCAGGGTCACATAGTCGGCGGTCCACGGGCCAATGCCGGGCATCCGCATCAGGCAATCGCGCAGTTCGGCGGCGCTGAGCCCCACGTCGAGCACGAGGTCACCCGACGCCAACGCCTCGGCGGTACCGAGCACTGTCCGCACTCGCGAGACCGGCCCACGCAACACTGTGGCGCCGTGCTCGGCGATCAGCGCGGCGGAAGGAAACCCCATCAGGCCGGTGACGCCCCGGTCAGGGCTGGACCCGGTGGGGTCGATGGTGTTCAGGTCGGCCGCCAGGCGACCGAGCACGGTTCGGGCTGCGGGGAGGGAAATCTGCTGCCCGACGATCGTGCGCAGGAGCGTTTCTGCCGGGTCGACAGCGCCGGGAATCCTGATGCCGGGAACCGCCGCGACGAGCGGCCCGAGCATGGAGTCGTGCCGGAGCTCCGCGTCGACCGCCTGGGCATCCGCATCAAGGTCGAACCAGCGACGCACGCGCGCGGTGAGCGGTGCAAGGTCGGCGAGGGTCGCGAGCGCGGCCGTCACGCGCACTCCGGGTCGATCCTGATCGAGCTCAACCCGCACGGCGGCCGAACCGCCGGGCAAGGTGATGGTGCGCTCGACGCCGGTGAGAGCACCCGTGTCGTCGTGCAGCATGCGCTCCACTCCGGGCACCGCGTGATCGGCGATGTACTGCAGAACGCCGACGCCGTCGAAGGGTGGCCGGGCGGCAAGTCGCAGGGTCAGCGGCGTCGTTGATGCGGTCGTGCGTCGGTCTGCAGTGACCGCGTCGCGGGCGCGTCGAGCGCGCCGTCGGAGTTCGAGCGGGGTCAGCTGGTACACCTCGCGAACGGTGTCGTTGAATTGGCGAATGCTCGTAAAGCCCGCAGCATGGGCGATGTGGCTGACCGGGAGGTCGGTTGCCGCCAGCAGGGTGCGTGCTGACTCGGCCCGGTGGGCGCGAGCGAGAGCCAGCGGCCCGGCACCGAGTTCTTCCCCCAACACTCGGGTGACGTGCCGCGTACTGTAGCCGAGCCGCTGAGCGAGCCCCGGCACGCCGTCTCGCTCGACGACGCCGTCGATGATGAGTCGCATCGCGCGACCAGCGAGGTCGTCGCGAAGGTTCCAGTCGGGGTTGCCCGGCACCGCGTCGGGCTGGCATCGCTTGCACGCTCGCAGACCGGCCTCGTGAGCGGCCGCGGCGGTGGGGTAAAAGCGCACGTTGTGCGGGCGTGGCGTCGCGGCCGGGCAGCTGGGCCGGCAGTAGATGCCCGTCGAGTGCACGCCGGCAATGAACTGTCCGTCGAAGCGCGCATCACGAGCGGCGAGGGCGCGGTAGCAGCGGTCGTGATCCAGTGCGGGCATGCCTCCAGGGTCGCAGGCAGTGGATGCTCGCACCAGCGGTTTTCGGACATCACCACGCCACTGCCGCGAGAGCGGCCGCGCCACTACAGTTTTCGCATGACCGCCTCTGACCCGACGCCCGACTACTCTGCGACCGGAGTGGGGCTGGCCCCCGCGCCCGCGCCCGCCGCGGCACCCGAGGACGTGCGGCTCGAAACCGCACAGCTCGTGCAGCCCGGCCTCGCGACGATCCGCCGCCGATCACATGCCGGGCTCGTGGTTGCCGCGGTCATTGGCTTCATCGGGCTGGCGCTTGTCATGTTGTTTGTGCTGGCCTACCTGTTCGTGGGGCTCGGGCCCGCCGGGGTCATCATCGGTGGACTGATGGCGCTCGTGCCGCTCGGCATCGTGTTCTGGGGCATCCGCTGGATTGATCGGTGGGAGCCCGAACCGCGCGGTGCGCTGGTCTTCGCGTTTCTGTGGGGCGCCGGTGTCAGTGTGCTCATCGCCCTCATCGTTGACGCTGAAATCCAAAACGTGATCGCCGCTGCCGGGCTCGGAGAGTTCGGCGCGGAGTTTTTCGGCGCAGCCATTCAGGCCCCGATCGTCGAAGAACTGGGCAAAGGTATCGGGGTGCTGCTGCTGTTTTTCGCCGTGCGGCGCCACTTCGACGGCCCGGTCGACGGAATCGTGTACAGCGCGTGGGTAGCGGGCGGGTTCGCCTTCACCGAAAACATTCTCTACTTCGGTAACGAGCTCGTGTCGGGCGGTGCGCCAGTCGAGGTGTTCTTCATTCGCGGCATCATGTCGCCGTTCGCGCACGTGATGTTCACGGCCTTCATTGGCGCGGCGATCGGTTACGCGGCTCAGCGCCCGGGCCGCTTCCGCGGTGTCGTTGCGTTCCTAATCGGCAGCATTCCGGCGATCGTGTTGCATGCGTTCTGGAATGGCGCGCTCTTCTTCGTGAGCGACTTCTACGGCTACTACCTCCTCGTGCAGGTGCCCATGTTCATCGTCGCGGTCTGGTTGGTGAGCCTGCTGCGGCAACAGGAGCGCCGTGTGACGTTCGAACGGCTCACGGAGTACGCGGCGGTCGGCTGGTTCCACCCCGAGGAGGTGGCGATGCTGTCGAGCCCGGCCGGTCGCCGTACCGCCATGGCGTGGGCCCGGACGCACGGCCTGAGCGCCCAGATGAAGGCTTTCATCTTCGACGCCACACGTCTCGCCTACGCCCGTCAGCGCATCGTGGGTGACCGCGACATGATCGGTGCTCAGGCTGACGAGGTCGAGTTGCTGGCACGGGTCGCCGCATCGCGGCACACGTTGCGGGGCACCGCCGTCTGACCGTGACGGCCCCTCCCGGCACGGGACGCTGTTTTGGATGCGCGGGCGGGGCTAGGGCGCAAACGAGGTGAACGTGCTCGCCAGCCAGATGAGGGCGAAGCCAACAAGAAACACGATGCCGAGTACCGAGATACCCCGGCGCAAGCGCTGACCCTGAGGGGCCACGATGTTGGCGCTGAACTCGCCAATGCGTTCGTCAACGTACCGATCGGTCTGCGAGAGAGTCTTGGCACCAACGGTCGACACGATGCGCAGCAAACGTTGGTAGGTGGCGGCATCGGCGAGGGGAAACGGGCGGGCGCTGTAGACGAGCATCCACTGGTCGACGATTTCGACGTCGAACGGTGCCGCTTCGTCGATCAAGAGGGCCATGAGGTCAGGGGTGAACACGTAGAGCGCGTCACGTTCGTATTGCTTCGGGCAGTACAGCGTGAAGTACCGGTCGAAATCGCCTTCGAGCGAGAGCACCTGGTCGCGCGAGAAGGTCGCGGGCAGGTTTGTTGCCCCGAGCAGGCCGTTGTTCGCCCGCGAGTCGAGCACCATGTGGGGCAGTGCCCGGTCAAGGTGCAGCGCCAGGAAACCCCAGTGATGCGTCGAACGGTTTTTCCCGCTCCCCGTGGTGTAGCGGTAGTTGCCGACGTCGAGAAATCGTCCGTCACTCGACCGCAGATGGTCGGTCACCTGACGACCCGTGCCGATGCCAAAGATCGCCCCTGGATACGTCGGTGCTGGGCTCAGTGACTCGTAGAGGAAGCCATTGGCGTGGGCAAAGCGGGACATCCGCAGGCGTTTCTCCCAGTCGTTGCGCCGTGCTCGCCAGGCCGTCACGCCGAGTCCGAGACCAATCGCGATGAGGACGAGCGGAAAGGCGAGGATCACCGCGTCGACAGGGTCAAGGGTGCCGTTCGCGAGAGACCCAAGAGCGAGAACCGCGGGCACCAAAATGGAGATGCCGAGAACGACAACCATGAATCCGCCCAGCACCAGCCCCAGAATGCGCGCGACCTGCTCGGCCGTTGCGCTCGGTCGAGCGGCGAGAGTGCGGCGTCGAAATTCGGCGACCTCGTGGGCGTCGACGGGCGCGAACAGGGGCGTGTAGTCGATCGTGCGGTCCACAGCGTCATCGTGACATGTCGCAGACCTCGACGGCAGATCATGGCCGAAAAAGACTCGCCGCCCAGTGGCGGGGCGATGCCTCCGGCGCTCCTGGGCGGCGAGCTGTTCTCCTTCCAGTGTGCGTCTCACGAACGGTTTCCGTCAATGACGAGATCGTTGCGGGCCTAATTCAGGATGCTGCTGCCGAGCCGCGACCGTGAGCCGTTGATACCCTGGCGGTCAGAACCGACCCCGCCCGATCGACCTGGCGCGGTCAGACCGGAGACGTTGCGCCCATGCCCACCTGCACCGCGTGCGCACACTCCGTGCGCGTGGGCGCCCGGTTCTGCACGCGTTGCGGGTCGCCGGTGCTCGAGGAGCCCGTTCTCATCGAGGAGCCCGTTCTCATGGAGGTTCCGTCGCGCATCCCGCCGACCGTGCAACCCTCACCCCTGCCAGGTATCGGAGCTTCGGCTGTGGCACTCGTCGCCGGAGTTGCTCCGCTCGTGATGTCGGTCGTCGGCAACCTGGTGGCGGCAGAACTAGCGCGGTCAGGGCAGACCGGAGCAGCGCTTTCGGTGGTCGCCGCCGTCTTCATCGTGACGGCCGGCTCGCTCGCGGCGTGCGGCATTCTCGGCATTCGAGCCCTACGCCGCTCCGTGTCGCTGTCGACGCTCGGGCGCGGGTTGTCGATCGCCGGGCTCACCGTTGGCGGCGTGAACCTCATCCTGTGGATCTCGGGTCTCGTGATCACGGTCGGCAGCCTGCGCACACTCAGCCTGTAGAGGGGTTGGCGTTATCGGCTTCTGCGCACCGTCCTCCCAGGCAACTGCCAGCGGGGGCCGCATCCGCCGAGGACCTCGCGAGGGAAGTAGTAGGTGAAGGCACTTCCGCCTGACGCCCCGAGAGGGGATCGCCCTCTCGGGGGCCCTACCAAGGAGGAACCATGCGTAACCGTATTCTCGCGGGGCTGGGCGTCGCCGCCCTTGCCTCGGTCGGCATCGCCACCCCGGCGACCGCTCTGAGCAACACCACTGCTGACGTCTACGTCGTGCACGCTGTGCCAGGCTTGACTGTCAACGTCTACGTCAACGGCGCCCTCGTCACGAACGCTGACACCGGGTTCCTTCCCGGTGCTGTTGCGACCTTCGCGGACCTGCCGACTGGCCCCGCGACGCTCGACGTCACCGCAAAGACGACCCCTGTTGCTCCGGCAACAGTGCCCCAGGGCAGCGGCATCTTGACGGCCAACGTCACCCTCGCGGCGAACACGTCGTACACCGTCGTGGCCGGTCTGAACGAAGCCGCTGCTCCCACGCTCTTTGGACCGTTCGTGAATGACCTGTCGACTCTGGCATCGGGTCAGGCGGGCGTCACCGTTCGTCACACGGCGGCTGCTCCTGCTGTCCGCGCGGTAGTTGTCGATGGTGCGGGCCAGAACCCGGTGAACATCTTCGGAACCGCAACTCTGAGCAACGGCCAGCAGGCGCGCACCACCGTTCCGGCTGGCACGTACAACATCCAAGTGCGGGTTGCCTCCAACGATGCTGTTGCCATCTCGGTCCCCAATCTTGCGCTGGCCGCCAACACGCACTACTTCATTCACGCGTATGGCGACGGTGACGCTCAGGCTTACACCGTGATCCCGTTCCCGATCGCTGGTGCGGTTGCCGGTGTGCCCGCAGGATCGGCTGGACTGGTGGCTGAGGATGGCGCGAATGGTGGCCTGCTGGTCGGCGGCGCTGCTGCACTGCTCGCACTCCTGGCTGCCGCAGGCGTCGTGGTCGCGCGCCGTCAGGGCGCTTCGGCCGAGCGCTAAGCAACGAGACGCTCATCAGCATCTCGCCCATGGTCCGCAGGTCGACGGCAACGGCTTTCGTTGTCGTCGGCCTGCTGGCCATTTCTGCCTGCGCTGGCCCTGCCGTCGATGCTCGCCAACGAGCGAGTGTCGAGTACGACCCCTTCCGTGCAGCGCGCACCAGTGAAGTGGTTTCCACCCTCGACGCCCTCACGACTCCGAAGGTCGCCCCCGCGCGAATTGTCTCTTCCGACCTGGGAATCGACATGCCAGTCGAATCCCATGGCCTGGAGCCCGACGGTCAAATGAGCTTGCCGGAAAGCGTCTTTACAGCGGGCTGGTACGAGAACGGTCAGTCTCCCAACCTGGCGACGGGGAACACGGTCGTTGCGGCGCACGTCGACTCTCGGGTCGAGGGAGTCGGGCCCTTCGCTGCTCTTCGTAACGCTCCGGTGGGGGCGACCCTCAGCGTGATTGACGCGGAGGGCACTGAGCACGTCTATCGGGTCGTCTCGGTCGTCAAGCTCGATAAAGCCGTCGTGCCATGGGATGACTACTTCGTGTTGACCGGTGCGCCACAGCTCATTCTGGTCACGTGTGGGGGAGCGTTCGTCGAGGAGATCCGTAACTACACCGACAACTACATCGTGACCGCCGAGAAGGTGTCGTGACAGCCGCACCGGCTACGCTTGCGCCGACGGACGCCCCGGGCGTCCGTCGGCCAGCGAGTCGAAGAGGAGACGCCATTGTGTCGATGACGGTTGATGATGCGACCGATCTCGCTCAGCGGTTCGCCACCGGCGACGAACGAGCACTTGCTGAGATCTACGGGCAGTGGTCGTCCCTCGTGTACTCGCTCGCTCTCCGGTCTCTCGGTGACGCGACAGATGCCGAAGACGTCACGCAGAAGGTCTTTGTGGCAGCGTGGCAGGGTCGTGAGCGTTTCGATCCGGCGCGGGCGTCGCTTTCGGCCTGGTTGGTCGGCATCACGCGCAACACCGTTGCCGACACCCACCAGGCGCGGAGCCGCGAGCGAGCGATCACCGAGCAGGTCGCTGCGATGACCGGCGACGAACTCGAGCCAGCCCCCGAAACGGATCTGGCCGATCGTCTGATCATCGCCGACGAGATGGCTCGACTCGAGCCGCTACCGCGCACAGTTGTGCAGCTCGCGTTCTTTGATGACTTGACCCACCTGCAGATTGCCGATCGACTCGGCATTCCGGTGGGCACCGTGAAATCCCATATCCGCCGCAGTTTGAGCAAGTTGAGAGGACGCCTGGAGGTGAGCCATGGAGGAGAAAACTGAGTTCGATCTGTCGAACTCCCACATTGACGCGGATGCCCTTGCCCTCGTGGCCCTCGGTGAAATCGCCGACGACTCCGCAGTGCGAACGCATCTCGAGCGGTGCGACCTCTGCCGCGCAGAGCTGACCGCCCTCCAGTCGACGGTGACCGTCGCGCGGTCTGCGATGGGCGAGGTTGGTCTCATCGAGCCACCGGCGCGCGTTTGGCAGGCAGTGCGCGGCGAGCTGGGGCTCGAGCCCACCCTTCAGCCGCCCAGTCGACCAGCTCGCGTGCCGTCACTACCCAGCGTGGCGAGCGCACCGTCACCGGTTGTCGAGCTGATCACGCGTCGGGAGCGTCGCTCGAACATCCGCCGCACGATCGCGATCGTGGCAGCCTCTGCGGCTGCCGCTGCGGTGATCACCGGAGGCGTGCTCAGTTGGGGTGCCGCGGCTCCGCGGGAAGCTGGCCAAGTCATCGCCTCGGCCGCGCTGGACGCCTTGCCCGCGTGGGAAACCGCGACCGGAGCCGCGACTCTGGAGCAGCGCCCCGATGGTGAGCGGGTTCTTCGTGTCTCGCTCGACACCCCCGTGGATGACGGGGTGGTGCGCGAAGTGTGGCTACTCACTCCCGAGATCGACGGGCTCATTAGCCTCGGGTACTTGACGGACGACACCGGGGTCTTCGTGATTCCCGAGTCTGTTGATATCGACCGCTATTCGGTCGTCGACGTGAGTGCTGAGCCCCTCGACGGCGACCCCACCCACTCGGGCAACTCGATCGTGCGCGGCCCGCTCGACGTCTGACGAACCCCGCCCGCTTTATTCGCATGCGTCAGGCGGCGCGCGACGGCGTGGGCCCCAGCGCGAAGCGGTGGCCGAGCATCGCTGTTGGTGCGATGCGCATCCATCGATACGGCAAAGCCGGCAGCCACGGAGTCAGGCCGAGCCGCTCCGCAATCTCAATGCAACTCTGCCGATCCACACGTTCTGCCCGACCCTTTACGACCACGCACCATCCGACGCGATCGTCGTGCTCGTCGATTTCGAGAGCAACCTGGTCGTTGATCGCCAACTCGAGCAACTGTGTTCCAGGTGCAGTGCGAAAGTACAACGCGTGGTCATCATCGTTCACGGCGAAGGTGGCCGGAAAGATGTCGACCAGCCCGGCTGCCGTCGCAGCGACACGGGCGAGCGACGCCGAGCGAAGCAACTCCCAACACTCGTCGGCGGACAGTTCAATGAAGTGCCCGAAGCCCATCACCACGTCGATGCTCCTCTCGGCTCCTCCATTCCAGCGCGCTCGACACCCAGGAAGTAGGGGCGAAGGTCCCGACCCGCTCCCATCACCGCCAGGCCGCTGAATAGGCTGACCTCATGCATCTCTCGCCCATCGTCACCCGTGCGGTCACTTACCACGAGCACGGCGGGCCAGAAGTGTTGCACCTCGAGTCGGTCGAGATCCCTGCTCCGGGCCCGGGGGAGGTCCGCGTGCGCGTCGCCGCGTGCGGCCTCAACCCCGTCGATGCAAAGCTGCGAGCCGGACGCTCACGCATGCAGTTGCCTCTTCCGGTGCGGGTCGGACGCGAGTTCTCGGGTTGGGTTGAGGCACTCGGCTCCGGCGTGAACGGGCTCGCGCTCGGGCACCGCGTGTTTGGCTCTATCGTGCAGGGTTGTGCGGCCGAGCATCTCGTCGCCCCCTCGGGAACCCTCACTCGAGTACCCGAGGGCCTTGACCTGCGCAGGGCCGCCGGGTTGGCACTCGCCGGGCAGACGGCCTGGGAGGCTCTTGGCTCCCAGCCGCTCAGCGCTGGCGACACGATCGTGGTGAGCGCCGCCGCCGGAGGAGTCGGGGGCATCCTGGCGCAGCTTGCCGTCTCTCGCGGACTGCGGGTGATCGGCACCGCAAGCGCACCCAACCACGATTGGTTGCGTGCGCGCGGCGTCGAACCGGTCGCCTACGGTCCCGGGCTCGTCGACCGACTGCGCGCGGCGACCGGGGGAGACGTCCGTGCGGTCTTCGACCAGGCCGGTGTCGAGACCATCGAGGCCGCCCTCGCGCTCGGCGTTCCGGCCGACCGCATCAACACGATCGCGGCGGACGCGAGCGTGTACGGCGTGCGTCAGGTGGGGCGTGGCCCTGTGCATCCACCGACGCTGGATGCTCTCGCCACGCTCGTCGCTGACGGCACGATCGACCTCCCGATCGACGCGACCTACCCGCTGGAGGAGGTTCGCGCGGCCTTTGAGCACCTCGAGCGCGGACACCTGCGCGGTAAGGTCGTGCTCGTCATCGCCGACTGAGTTACCGGGAGGGCGCATGCCGTTGCCGTTCACCGCACCGCGACCCGCTGCCTACGCTCCCGTGCCGCCCCCGGTGCGACGCCGCCGCTCGGTGTCGACCCCCATGCCGCCCGGCCCCCGCACCATCCCCGGTGGTCTGACGGTGCGATTCCTGCGCGACACCCCCGCCTTCCTGCTCGACCTGCACCGCACCTACGGTGACGTGGCGAGCTTCTGGCTGAACGGGCAGCTCTTCTACGCCTTCTACTCGCCCGAAGGGGTCGTCGACGTCACCGTCAAGAAGCAACACAGCTTCGTCAAAGGAGTCGGCTTCGAGCGCATGGCGAAAGTGCTCGGCACGGGACTATTGACGAGTGAAGAGCCGATTCACCTGCGACACCGACGGATAATGCAGCCGCCGTTTCACCATCACCAACTCGCCGAATACGCCGCCACGATGCAGCGCATCACCCGAGATCACCTCGCGGGGTGGAGGCCAGGCGACGCCGTGCGAACCGGTGACGAACTCATGCGGCTCACCTTCCAGATCGTTGCGCAGCTGCTCTTCGGCACGGACATCGACCAGTACGCCGCGGGAGTTCAACACCACATGGGTGTCGCGATCGACCGCATCGAGCGCACCATGCTGCCCGGGCTCGACCGCTTCGACCGCTCACGCCTGCCGTACTTCGCGCGGTTCAAAGAGTCGTCGGACTACCTTGCCATCGTCGCCGACGACATCATCGCCCGGCGGGTTGCCGCGGCCGAGGCCGGCGAGTCGCTCGGCGACGACCTGCTCGGGCTCCTGCTCGCCGCGCGTGACGCCGACGACGGCACGGCCCTCAGCCATGACGAAGTGCGCGACGAAACGCTGACCCTGATCCTCAGCGGACACGAGACCACCGCCAACGTGCTCACCTGGGCCGTGTGCTACCTCCGCGACCGCGACGACCTGTGGGCAGCTCTCGCCGCCGACGCCGCCGAGCACCTACCGGAAGGGCAAGCGCCCGACCTGCGCCGCGTGCTCGCGGCCCCCACCGCCAACGCCGTCCTGAACGAAACCCTGCGACTGGCACCACCCGTGTGGGTGGCGCCCCGACGCGCGCTCGAAGAGGTCGAGATCGCCGGGGTCACCGTGCCGCGCGGAGCCCACGTGCTCGTGTCGCAGTATGCCTCGCACCGCAGCGAGCGGTTCTTCGAGCATCCTGATGCGTTCCGGCCGGAACGCTGGGCTGGCGACGTCGAGTCGACACTTCCGCGCGGAGCATACTTTCCGTTCGGGGCCGGCACCCGCAAGTGCCTCGGTGACCAGTTCGCACTGCTCGAAGGGCACATCATCCTCATGGAGCTCGCCCGCGGGCGGCGACCGCGCCCCCGCTCGCCCGAGCTGCCAAAGGCCGAACCCCGAGCAACCTACCGACCCGCAGGCGGCGTGCCGGCCATCATCATCGAGAGCGGCACGTGAGCACGCGCCGACCGCGAATACCTGTTCTCCGCCCGGTTCCGGCGCTCACGCCGTTTACCCTGACGACGATCGTGCACGTGGCGGCGATCGCCGCCGCCGCGGACGGACTCGTCGCCGCGACCAAGCCGCTCCTGATGCCCGCGCTCCTCGCGGGCCTCGTGCTGGCCCTGCCGGCGCGGCGCTCGCCGCTGCTGCTGTGGGGCGGTCTCGCCCTGGTCTTCTCCTGGCTCGGTGACGTGCTCCTGCAGAACCCCGGCGACCTCGCCTTCGTTCTCGGCATGGCCGCCTTCGGGCTCGCCCACGTCGCGTACATCGCGCTGTACCTCGGGCCGCTGCGCACGAGACGCCTGCCGCGCTGGGGGCTCGCGCTGGGCATCCTGCTCGGCGTCAGCTGGTGGGGCAGCATGGTCGCCGCGCTGGCCCTGTGGCTGGGTGCTCTTCTCGTGCCGGTGGCGGTCTACGGCCTCGTCTTGGGCGCGGCCGCTGTGTGCGCGCTCACCACGCGTCCGCTCATCGCGGTCGGAGCGATCGTCTTCCTTCTGAGTGACACCCTGCTCGCCTTCGACCGCTTCTTGCCTGGCTTCTCGGTGCTGGACGCCGACCTCGCGATCATGCTCACCTACTGCCTGGGGCAGGGGCTCATCATCGCGGGGGTCATCGCCGCGGGGCGGGCCACAACCGCAGCCCCTGCTAGTATCTGAAGGTTGCCGTCCAACGGCCGCGGATACAGAGAGCTACGGGCATCGGGCCCGCAGCGCCGCGCAACGAGCAGAGAAGGGGGTCCCTCTATGGCACTGGAAGCAGACGTCAAGAAGGCGATCATCGACGAGTACGCAACCCACCCCGGTGACACCGGATCCCCCGAGGTTCAGGTCGCGATGCTGACGCGTCGCATCAAGGACCTCACGGAGCACCTGAAGCAGCACAAGCACGACCACCACTCGCGTCGTGGCCTGCTGCTGCTGGTCGGTCAGCGTCGTCGTCTGTTGGGCTACCTGGCCGACGTCGACATCGAGCGCTACCGCTCGCTGATCGAGCGCCTCGGGCTGCGCCGCTAGTCGATCGACACCGCGAACTTCTTCTGCGACGGCCGCCTTCCGACACTGTCGGGGGCGGCCGTTGTGGATGGCGTCGCGATGACGCTGAAGGATGCCCATGCAGGCTCTGAGCGCGCGCTCAGCCGCCCCGTGTCGCGACGTGGCACCCTGAACGCATGACCGCTCGCGCCTCGGCAGTCGCTGCGACTGTTCTCGTCGCGCTCCTCGCGAGTGGGTGCGCGTCCGGCGCGGAAGGCGATCTCGCCTCCCTCGATGCCGTACGTGCCGATCGCGAAGCGGCGGCAAGCCAGGCGCACGAGGCTGCGCTCGAGCGAGCCGCGGTGTTCCTGCGTGACAAGTGGGGACCGGTAGCCCTGCCCGAGCAGCGCATTGTGCGCTGGGTGACGGCGGGAGAGTGGGGCCCGGCCATGGCGCGGTGCATCAGCGACTCGGGTTTCGGCGGGGTGACCCCGGCCGATGACGGCGAGCGCCTCGACTACAGCGCGGTGCAACTCGGCTCGACGCGCGAGTTTTTCGAGATCGACGTCGCCAGTTGGGTCTGTCAGGCCCGCTACCCGGTCTTGACGTGGTTCGACGACGAGGTGCGCGCCATCGAAGCGCCGTGGGCGTTCGACTATGTGACGTCGTCCCTCATTCCGTGCTTGCTCGCGTACGGGTACGAAGTTCCGGCGACACCGTCGCTCGCCGAGTTCACCGAGCGGTGGCGCACCGACGCGGCCTTCGATCCCTACGCACTCGCGGGCGAACGGCCGGCCGATCGAACCCGCGCCGAAACCCGGTGCCCCGCGCCGGAGACCGTGCTCGAGGGGGTGGCGTGAGTACCGCATCCGGCCGCCGCTGGGCAGCGATCGCCGCGATTGTTGGATGCGCGCTCACCGCCTGCGCCGCCCCCGAGCCTGTCGGCTTCGGGCTCGAAGCGGTTGCCCACGAGCGGGCAAACCGTGCCGAGGCGCGCGTCGACGAGTTGCTGGCGGGCTTCGAGCGTTACCTGACTGATCGCTGGCCGGGCATCGAGGTGCCGTCAACAACGATCGAGGCGTGGTTGCCGGTCGGTCATTGGTCGCGCGCTTTCGAGCGGTGTGCCTCGGAAGCTTCCGGCCTTCGCGTTCAGGTGACGAACGACGCCGGGGTGATCACCGACCCCCCTCCGCAATCTGAGCAGGAGCGGCGCGCGTTCGACCTGGCGATCTACCGCTGTCAGGGCACGCTACCGCCGCCGGTTTTTGCGGTCGCCGACCCCGGGCCCGTCGAGATCGACTGGGTAACCGAGTACGCGCGCGAGACGCTTCCGGCGTGCTTGCGGCGCGAAGGCGTTCTGGTGCGCCCATTGCCTGCCGACCCTTTCGCGATTCTCTCCGGCGGGTCGACGCCGTCGTGGGATCCGTATGCGGCTGTGCGGGGCGACGCGCCGACCCTGCGTCGACTGCAAGCAGTGTGCCCACACCCGGCGGTGTTACTGGCGAGCCTCTCGCCGGTGGGTGTGGAAGTCTCGGGTGTGCCGACCGTGCGCGGGAGCGACGGAGGGACACCGTGAGGCCGGCCCGCACCGTGGTCGCGGGGGCGGTGGTGGGCGCGACCCTCAGCGCGGTGGTGCTCGTCGGCTGTGCTCAGAAGCCTGCGTCGCCAAGCCTCGCGCAGGTGCAGCAGGAGCGTTCGCTCACCATGACGGCCGCCTGGGTTCGAGCAGCCGCAGCCACGGAGCAGTACATCGAGCGAGACTGGCCCGATGCCGAGTATCCGCCGCTGCGCTTCGAACGCTGGGTCGAGGCCGAGGAGGCAATTCCGGCGACGTTGGACTGCATGGAAGACGCCTTGGGTCGCCCGGCGGGGAGCGTGGAGGAGGGCGGTGTCATCACTTTCCTGCCGCGCCCCATCGATGAACCCGCGTGGGCTCTCCCCGTCGCCCAACTGCGGTGCCAGGTTGCGTACATTCCGTGGACGGGTCTCTACCCGTTCGGCGGCCCCATTGAGCAAGAGTGGGTTCGGCACCAGGTGACCGTGGCGCTGCCGGCGTGCGTCCGACGCTCGGGCGCAGAACTTGTTGTCCCCGACCTCGATCGCGCCGTTGACGCCTCCATCTTTCCCAGTTCGGCGAGCGGCGAGCTTGCCGCGACGCAGAGCGTCTGGCTCGCTGCCGAGGTGCGGGGCGCCGACCCGTCCGCAGAGGCCCGCATCCGTGCTCTGTGCCCCGACCCGGGTCGTACGCTCGCGCAATTGGGCCCCGCGGAGATTCGGTCGATCGATGTCGGCCCCACCGGGTCGGGAGGGTCGCCGTGAGCCGCCGCGCCCGGCTGGCGGCGTCACTACTCCTGGCGGGGGTGGCGTTCGCCCTTTCCGGATGCTCCATCACCGCCCCCGCCGCCCCCAGTCTCGACGACGTGGTCGCTGAACGACGCGCGGCTCTCGAAGCGGTCGAGCGCGAGCGATTCGATGCCTTCGTGTCGTCGTCCTCCGCCCGCATCGCTGAACTCGGGGTGCCCGTGCCCGAGTTTCAGGGAGTCGTCACGCGCGAGATCTGGCCCGATGCGGTGGCGGCGTGCATTGACCGGGCTGATCCGCGCATTCGAGCCGACCGGGTCGACGATCGCTTGACCGTGTCGTACTTCGGCATGGTGGGGGAGGACTTCGATCGTTCGCGATGGGCGATCGAGAGTTGCACCGCACAGTTCGGGGTTGCCGAGCCGGGACGGCTGCGCCACAGCGGCCCGGTGGAGCGAGCCTGGCGGTTTGCCGATGCCCACCACCGGCTCCTCCCGTGTTTACGCGCGGCCGGGTTCGTCGTGCCGAGTCTGCCGTCGTCGGACGAGTTTGGTGAGCGTCACGGCACCGATCGCGCGTGGAACCCCTATGCCCTGCTCGCCGGTGACCCGGCGGCCCTGCAGCGAGCGCTCGCGCTGTGCCCGCCGACCGAACGGCTGCTGGCCGAGCGGGAGGATCTGCGGTGAGCGAGCCACAGCCACACCCGCTCGAGGAGGTGGTCGTGCGGGCCCGGGTGGGGCGGTGGGGCAGCCGACTGGTGGTGTCGACGGTGCTCGTCGCTCTCGGTGCGGCGGTGTTGCTGGCGGAATCGGTGCCGGAGGGCATCCCGCGCATCGTCACGAGTCTCGTGATGCTGGGTGCGTTCGCTCTCGGCGCGGCGAGTGTCGCCGTGATCACCGTGCGCTGGCGCACCTCGGTGCGCTTCGACGGCCAGGCTCTCGTGGTGCGCGACCCGCTCGGAGCCCGCGTCGTGCCGTTGAGCGATCGCGTGTCGTTGGGGAGAGGGCTCGACTCTGCCGTGAAGCCCGCGTACTGGGTGTTCGACGGTGACCGTCGCGCCGTGCCGATCAGCCCTGATCTTGACCCGGTTCGCTTGGAAGGTCTCGCCTACCGTCTCGGAATCCCGGTCATCGACATCGAGGACGCGCCGGGATTCCGTCGTCTCTAGGTCGCGACACGCCGGGCTGATACCCTGGATGCGGCGCGAGGAATCGCGCCATTCAAGTGAAAACGCACGGAGCAGGCCGGCTCGAAGCTGGTCACCGGTGGTGATCTCCCGATCCGCACCCGTATCGCCTCAGAGCACGCGGGGAGCAGAGCGGTGGATGTCTACTGTTGGCCAGAGCAGACGCCCGGCGTCGATCGTCGGCACCGTCCCTTCCTGCCCGCTCCTGCTCCTTGCGCGAGCGCGCGCCGTCGACCGACGGGCGCGCACTGACGCAGTAAAGGAGAGAGACCTCGTGGAAGGTCCTGAAATCCGATTCGCCGAGACGGTGATCGACAATGGTGCCTACGGTAAGCGCACCATCCGCTTCGAGACGGGCCGGCTGGCTCAACAGGCGCAGGGCGCTGTGGCCGCCTACCTCGATGAGGAGACGATGCTGCTGAGCGCCACGAGTGCCAGCAAGCAGCCGCGGGACGGCTTCGACTTCTTCCCGCTGACGGTGGATGTCGAAGAGCGTTCCTACGCCGCGGGCAAGATCCCCGGCTCGTTCTTCCGCCGTGAGGGGCGCCCGTCGACCGAGGCGATCCTGGTCTGCCGCCTCATCGACCGCCCGCTGCGTCCGTCGTTCGTCGACGGTCTGCGCAACGAGGTGCAGATCGTCATCACGGTACTGAGCATCGCCCCTGACGAGTTCTATGACGCCCTCGCCATCAATGCGGCGAGCGCCTCGACTCAGATCTCTGGTCTGCCGTTCAGCGGCCCGATCGCGGGCGTGCGCCTCGCGCTCATGCCGCAGGCGGGGGGCACCGGTCAGTGGGTCGCCTTCCCGAAGCACAGCCAGCTCGCCGACGCTGTCTTCGATCTCACGGTCGCGGGTCGCGTCGTGACGAAGGCCGACGGTACCGAAGACGTGGCCATCATGATGGTCGAAGCCGAGGCCACCGAGACCAGCTGGGGCCTCATTCAGGGCGGAGCCATCAAGCCGAGCGAGGCCGTCGTTGCCGAGGGTCTCGAGGCGGCCAAGCCGTTCCTCGCGCAGCTCGTGAAGGCGCAGCAGCAGCTCGCCGCGCAGAGCGCCAAGGAGATCCAGGAGTACCCGGTCTTCCTGCCCTACAGTGACGAGCTGTACGCCGCGGTGGACGCCGTCGCCCACGACGAACTCGCCCGCGTCTACCAGATTGCGGACAAGGTCGAGCGGCAGAACGCCGACGACGCCCTCAAGGCCTCGACGAAGGAGGCCATCGCGGCCAAGGTCGCTGCTGGCGAGCTGCCGGAGGACGCCCTGTCGCAGTTCAGCGCGGCTTACAAGTCGGTGTCGAAGAAGATCATGCGCACGCGCGTGCTCACCGAGGGCGTGCGCATTGACGGCCGCGGTCTCGCTGATATTCGTGCGCTCGACGCCGAGGTGCAGGTGATCCCGCGCGTGCACGGCTCGGCCATCTTCCAGCGTGGCGAGACGCAGATTCTCGGTGTCACCACGCTGAACATGCTGAAGATGGAGCAGCAGATCGACTCGCTCAACCCGGTGACGAGCAAGCGCTACCTGCACCACTACAACTTCCCGCCCTACTCGACCGGTGAGACCGGCCGCGTCGGGAGCCCGAAGCGTCGCGAGATTGGGCACGGCTTCCTCGCCGAGCGCGCCCTCGTGCCGGTGCTCCCGAGCCGCGAGGAGTTCCCGTATGCGATCCGCCAGGTCTCCGAGGCGCTGAGCTCCAACGGCTCGACCTCGATGGGATCGGTGTGCGCCTCGACCCTGTCGCTGCTCAACGCCGGTGTGCCGCTCAAGGCGCCGGTCGCCGGCATTGCGATGGGCCTCATCAGCGACGAGGTGGATGGTGAGACCCGCTACGCGGCCCTCACCGACATCCTCGGCGCCGAGGATGCCCTCGGTGACATGGACTTCAAGGTCGCTGGCACGAGCGAGTTCGTCACGGCAATTCAGCTCGACACCAAGCTCGACGGAATCCCGTCATCGGTGCTGCATCAGGCACTCGGCCAGGCGAAGGATGCCCGCATCGCGATCCTCGCTGTCATGAACCAGGCGATCGACGGACCCGACGAGATGGCGCCGACGGCACCGCGCGTCATTAGCGTGCAGATTCCGGTCGACAAGATCGGTGAGCTGATTGGCCCGAAGGGTAAGACGATCAACGCGATTCAGGATGAGACCGGCGCGCAGATCTCGATCGAGGAGGACGGCACGGTCTACATCGGCGCCGTCGACGGCGCCTCTGCTGAGGCCGCGCGTGCGCAGGTCAACGCGATCGCGAACCCGATCAACCCCGAGGTTGGCGAGCAGTACCTGGGCACGGTCGTGAAGCTCGCCGCGTTTGGCGCCTTTGTCTCGCTCATGCCGGGCAAAGACGGGCTGCTTCACATCTCCGAGGTGCGCAAGCTTGCCGGCGGCAAGCGTGTCGACAACGTCGAAGATGTGCTCTCGGTCGGTCAGAAGATCCTTGTCGAGATCACCAAGACCGATGACCGCGGCAAGCTGTCGCTCGCGCCGGTGCTCGCCGACGAGGCTGGTGCCGATGCGCCAGCCGCTGTCGAGGGTGAGGACGGCTAGCCTCACGCCGATCAGGCCGACGACCGGATGCCCGTTCTCCACCCGGAGAGCGGGCATCCGCCATTTCACTCGGGGGGAGCGGCATCGTCAGTCAGTCAAAAAACGACGCGCTCTCACTAAATCAGCCTTTCATCAGCTTTCGTACAGCCAATTTTTGCCCAGTGTGCGGCTGGTACCAGGCAGGGGGCTTAGTGTCGGGTTGCTTCGCGCGGCCGGGGACGAGCTCGCTGACCGCATGAGGAACGAATCGACACCCAACCCCCAACCGCCACGGGCCCACAGGCCCACGGCCCAACACGGTTCGAAGGAGAATTGTGGACTTCCAAATTGTCCAAGCGTTTTTCATGCTCGGTTTCGTCGCTATGGCGGCCGGCACCCTGTGGTTCTACCTTGAGCGCAATGACCTGAAGCCCGAGTTCCGCTCGGTGGCGACCTACGCCGCGGTCATCACGTTCATCGCAGCGATCATGTACTACGTCATGAAGGACGTCGTGAAGTTCCCCGGCGGGGAGATCACGGCGGCTGACGTCGACGCAACACTGCCGCTTCGGTACATCGACTGGTTGCTCACCACGCCTCTCCTCCTCGTGGAGTTCGCCCTCATCGTGGCGATCGCTGGCGCGCTCAAGAAGGGCCTGCTGACCAAGCTCATCGTCGCCGACATCGTCATGATCGTCACCGGTTACCTCGGTGAGATCGGCGTTCCCGGCTCGATCGGCAACATCGTCTTCTTCCTCGTGTCGACGGCCGCGTGGCTCTACATTGTCTACGTCGTCTACACGCTGAAGCTCGGCGCCGACGCTCCGGCGCACGTGCAGCGCGCCGTCTCGACGATGAAGTGGTTCGTCATCGCCGGTTGGGCCATCTACCCCATCGGCACCGCCACGCAGGAGTTCCTCGAGCTCAGCGGCAGCGACGCTGCCCTCGCGATCGGCATCGCCGCGATCATCTACGTGATCGCCGACGTGCTGAACAAGGTTGGCTTCGGCATCATCGCGGTGCGGGCGGCCAAGCAGAGCTAGAGTTCCTCGCACAGCAACACTCCCGGCGCGGTCGTGCCCCTCGAGGGCGCGGCCGCGCTGCGGCGTTCCGCGACTGCGTGCCACCGTGGGGCGCACGTCACCCGCGACACGGCCCGATAACAATCGTGCGGCGCTCACCGAAAGGGCAAAAGGCACGGAGTACTGTCGGCCTCAATCATCCGTGCCACCGGCACGATCCCAGCGAGAGCACCCACCACCGTGACTGATGTGCAGACCCCCCGCAGCGGTGCGACTGCGCTCTCGACAGCGCCTGTGGTCCTGCCGCGCCGGCTCGGGCCGAGCGAACTGCAGGTCTACCCGATCGCTCTGAGCGGCACCGTCTTTGGGTGGACAGCCGACGGTCCGACGACCACCGCAGTGCTCGATCGCTTTGTCGAACTCGGCGGCACCTTTGTCGATACCGCTGACTCGTATGCGGGCGGACGCAGCGAGATCATGATCGGCAACTGGATGCACGCGCGCGGCAACCGAGACGCCATCACTCTCGCGACCAAGGTCGGCAAGAGCGCCGACAATCCGGGCGTGTCGGCCCCGGCCATCCGCGCCGCGGTGCACGCCTCCTTGCGCCGGCTTCGGGTTGATCGCATCGACCTGCTCTTCCTGCACATCGACGACCCGAGCGTGCCGTTCGACGAAAGCCTTCTGGCCGTCGACGAGTTGATTCGCGCGGGCGACGTGCGCTATTTCGGGGGAAGCGACCACACCGGCGAGCGGCTTCTCGAGGCGCGGATCGCCGCGGGTCAGCTCGGGGTAGCCCATATGGTCGCCCTGCAGAAGCACTACAACCTCGTGCACCGCGACGAGTATGAGGGCGATCTCGCGCGAGTCGCTGCGCAGCTCGACGTGGGCGTCTTGCCACGCTTCGCCTTGGCTGCGGGCTTCCTGACGGGCAAGTACCGAACTCGCGCCGATCTCGAACGTGAGCGGCGCGGGGCCGAGGCCTCGCGCTACCTCAACCGTCGCGGGCTCCGCGTCATCGCCGCTCTTGATCGCATCGCTCGCGAACTTGGCGTCGAACCGGCGACGGTCGGTCTCTCCTGGTTGCTGAGCCGACCACGGGTCGTGGCGCCGGTCGTTTCGGTGAGCGGGTCCGACCAGCTCGACGCAATCATGGCGGCCCCGCGCACGCCGCTCGCCCGGCATCACCTCACGGAGCTTGATCGCGTCAGTGACTGATCGCGTCAGTGACTGATCGCGCCTGTGACTGATCACGCCAGCGATACGTGCGTGCTGGCGTGGGGGTGTGGTCAGGCCGCGGCGCTGGGTTCGCGCACGACGCGCTCGACGGCTCGGCGAAACGCGATGCCAGCGCCAATCGGGTCGCCGACATGGCCCCACGAGAGTGCCCCAACGTAGGCGACCATGATTTGGTCGGCCGCTTCGCCCGCGAGAGTGTGTCCGGTCTGCTGCAGCAGCTCCGTTACGCGGGCCGCGATCGCTTCGTGATGGTGAGCGATGATGTGTCGTACGGGGTCTGCCGGGTCGGGGAACTCGGCGGCGGCGTTGACGAAGAGAGACCCTCGAAAGAACTCGGACTGCAGGGTCGCGGTTACCTCGTTGGTGAGCACGGCGAGTCCCTCCTCCGCAGTCGTAGCCGCACGAATACCGTCATCGAGAGAGGCGAGGGCGCGTGCCGAAGCGGCACGCAGGTAGTCCTGAATCAGTCGGTCTTTCGACCCGAAGTGCTTGTAGAAGGTCGCCTTCGTCACCGATGATTCCTGAATAAGGCGATCGACACCGACCGCGCGAATGCCCTCGTTGGCGAACAGCCGCGTGGCAGCGTCGAGAATTCTGCGTTTTGCGGGGGGCATGCGCAGGGCGCTATCGGCGGGGGTGGTGAGTGTCACCGTGGCTCCATGCTCGTTCGCGGCGCTCGGCTCCCTCGGGTCGGGGGTGGAGCATCCGATACCCGCACTCTAGCAGGGGACAGACAGGACTGTCTGTCCTTCTTCTGTACCCCGTTCGCGTGTCGACGATGGCCTAGGCTCGACCGGGTTGAGAAGGAGCGTGGATTCGTGTCGCGGTACGTCTATCTGGTCAGGCATGGCGAGCAACTCGATGCAGAGCACGGTCTTCCCGACGGTCCGTTGAGCGGTCGCGGGCAGCGTCAGGCGCGCGCGATCGCTGATCGACTGAGCGGTGTGCCGTTCGCACGGGTTCAGACCTCGCCACTGCAACGGGCGAGAGAAACGGCGAAGCTCATGACCGAATACATGCCCTCGATCGAGCCAGAACCGTCGTCGTTACTGATGGACTGCATCCCCTCGGGCCCAACGCCCGACATGCCCGCCGTGTTCGAGCCATTCTTTGGCGGCATCACGCCCGAGGAAATCGCCGCGGGCGAGGCGCAGATGGCAGATGCCGCCGCGGAATGGCTATCGCCCTCGAGGGATGACCGCCACGAGTTGCTCATCACGCACAACTTCGTCATCGCGTGGTTCGTTCGCGAAGTCTTTGGAGCACCCGCCTGGCGCTGGATGGGCATCAACCAGGCGAACTGCGGCCTGACGATCATCCGGGTGCGCAGTGCCAAGCCGCCCGTGCTCGTCGCCCACAACGACCTCGGCCACCTGCCGGCCGAGCTCCGCACGGGCCTTCCGGTCGACCAGCCCTTCTAGACCGCGCGCCCGGCACGGTCAGCCCCCGCAGCCGCAAGCCTGGTGAGCCGTCGACGGGTGAAGTGCAGGCTGGAGGATTCGGTGCCCAAGAGCATCCGCATCCACCGCAAGGCGAGCCCTGTCAGCGCGATCGCTGGCCAGCGGGGTCGACGCAAGCCGAGTAGTTCGCGATAGGAGTCGGGAAGCGAAGCCACCGCCCCCGCGAAGAGAATGCGATAGGCGGGGCCGACACCGCGGCCGAGCGGTGGACGACGCAGCCAGCGCACAGCCTCATCGACGCGCTCGTCGCGCCGCAACACGGGCAGGTAGGAGGCAATGGCGGCGTCGAGTTCAGCCCGGCTGCGGGGCGGGTCGACCATGCCCATCAGCTCGCCCGCCCGCGCCCACTCGCGCACATACTGGTCGGAGCCACCCGGGACCGGGCCGCCCCACGTCTCGTGACAGCCAATGAAGGCATCGGCAAAGACGCAGTGCACCCAACCGATGAGGTCGGCGTCATCGGCCGCGTAGGCCATCGCCGTGCCGTCGGGGCCGGAGTAGGCGCCTCGAACCTTCCCGTGCAGGCGCGTCACCCAGGAGCAAGCGGCCTCGGCCTGCGCGCGATCAGCGAACGTCGTGGTGAGCACCCAGCGCACAGTGCCCGCAAGCCGTCCGAGCGGGTCTTCTCGGTACCGCGAGTGATCGTGCACGCCAGCCATTGCGCCGGGGTGGAGGGTTTGCATGAGCAGGGCGCGAATTCCCGCAACGACGGTCGGAATGCCGCTGTGCACCTCCCAGACGGCCGATTGGGGCCCGAAGTACCCCTCGTCGTCACCGGTCTCGAGGGCGCGGACCCACTCGGGGGTGCCCTGCGGGTCGCCCGAGAACATGACCAGGATGCGGCCGCGGGCGCGCTCGAGGAGGGCGGGACGTGGCATGCTCAGACTGTGGCACACGGTGCTGAGCGCCGTTCGGGAAGGCGCTGAGAGGCTGGGTCTCGCGCACTGGTCCCCGCCCCCACCGTCGAGAGGAAGACCCCATGGCCGAAGAGATCACCGTTGATCAGCTTGCGATCGAGCGCGAGCGCGGTGTCACCGTGATCGACGTGCGAGAGAGTGATGAGTACGTCGACGCCCATGTGCCGGGGGTCAGGCTAGTGCCCCTGGGAACGTTGCCGGATGAACTCGAAACCCTCCCGCGCGACGAGCGACTCGTCATCATTTGCCGCTCCGGCGTGCGGAGTCTCCGGGCCGCCGACTTTCTCATCGCAAACGGGTTCGACGCGGTTTCGGTCGCGGGCGGCACCATCGCCTGGGTTGAGCGAGGGTTCGACTACGACACCGGAGACGACCGCTAACGCCTGTCCCGACCTCGAGTCGTTCTCCCTCACCTCGCCCGGTCAGAGCGCCCGACCGAGCCAGGTCGTGGCATTCGGGTTGTCGTTGTAGGGATCGATCGGCGCGAAGCCGAGGGCGGCGTACAGGGCGGCGGCAGCGTCGAGCGAGTGGTGCGTATCGAGCACGAGCTCTGCACCGCCGAGACCTCGAGCCCGCTGCGCGAGCTCGTCGAGCAGCGCCCGACCGACCCCGCGCCGCCGCGCGTGCGGCAACACCCACAGGTGCTTGAGTTCGAACCGCGAGCCGAGCGCCCCGTCAGCGACGCGCCGGATACCGCCGCAGCCGACGTCGGCGGGCTCGCCGCTCAGGTTCTCTCCCTCTGCGATCAGAAAGATGCCGGTCGGCGGGATGAACTCGGCGTCGACTGGCTCGGTGCGCCGGTACGCCTCCGGCCCGGCGGGAAAGCCCTGCGCCCTCGCGGTGAAGTACTGATCGAGCAGCGCGCGCGCCGCATCGTCGCTCGGTACGGCCTCGCGCCAGGTCACCATGACCCCAGCCTAGGCGCGGATCACGGCCCGTAGACTGGCGGCATGGTCATCCGGGTCGCCGTCGTCGGAGCGAGCGGCCGTCTCGGCTCGATCGCGTGCACGCTCATTGAGCGCCAGAGCGACCTCGCTCTCGTCGCGCGCCTCGACTCGCGCAGCGATCTCGGCGAGATGCTCGGCGCCGACGTGGTTCTCGACGTCACTGCGCCGGGCGTCTCCGCGACCGTTGTCGATCACGCTGTGCGGGCGGGCCTCAAGGTGTTGGTCGGCACGAGTGGCTGGAGTGAAGAGCGGCTGCGCACGCTCCGCGGGCTCGTGGCGCAGCATCCGGATGCGGGGGTCATCGTTATTCCGAACTTCGCGCTCGGCTCCGTCGTCGCTACGCACCTGGCTGCCATCGCCGCGCGCTACTTCGAGTCGATCGAGATCGTCGAGGCGCATCACGCCGCGAAGGTCGATTCGCCCTCGGGCACGGCGGTGCGCACGGCCGAACTCATCGGCCACGCGCGGGCCGACCTGGGCCCGGTGGTCGCGCCGCACACCGATCAGCGGGCACGAGGGCAGCAGGTCGCGAGTGTTCCGATCCACTCGCTGCGGCTGCAGGGCGTCGTCGCCCGCCAGGAGGTGCACCTCGGGGGCACCGGCGAGGTCGTGACGATCACGCACGAGACGCTCTCGCCGAGCTCGTACGAGGCGGGAATCCTTCTCGGGCTGCGGGCCGCGGTGGAGGCGACCGGTGTGGTCATCGGGCTTGACAGCCTGCTCGGGCTGCGTCTTCCCGCCGCGCTCGACGACGGCGCGGCGATCCGCGACGCAACCGGCGACGGCGATACCGCGTGAGCCGAACTCGCTGGGGGGCGCTGTTCATGGCGCTCCTGCTCACCCTCTACCTGGTGGTCGTGATCGGCTACGCCATCAACCTCATTCGCGATCCGCTGCCCATCGCGCAGGCGATGGGATGGGCTCTCGTCGTCCTGCCCCTTGTCGGCGTCTGGGCGCTCGCCGCCGAGCTGCGCTTCGGGTTCCGGGCCGAAGGGCTCGCGCGCCGTCTGGAGGCCGAGGGCGGTCTGCCCGACGACGAGGTGCCGGCGCGCGCGAGCGGGCGCGTCGAGCGCGCCGCCGCCGATGCGGTTTTTGAGCGCTACGCCGCCGAGGTGCAGCAGCACCCCGACTCCTGGCAGCACTGGTTCCGGCTGGCCCTCGCCTACGACGCGGCGAGCGATCGCCGTCGGGCGCGCTGGGCGATGCGCGAAGCGATGCGGCTCGAGCGGGCGGACGCCGCTTAGTCGGCGTCGACAGGTGTCGGGCGCACGAGTTCTTCGATCGCTTGCTCGACGGTCTCGTGGCGAAACCGGAAGCCGTCGGCCAGCAACTTCACCGGAACCTGTTTCTGGCTCGAGAGCAGCAGTTCGCGCCCGGCGTCGCCCATCATCGTGCTGATCACACCCTCGGGGAGCGTTAGCAGGTGCCAGCGATGCATGGCGGTTGCAAGACCGCGGGTTACGCGATCGCTGGTCGCCGGGGTTGGCCCGGCGAGGTTGACCGGCCCTCGCAGCGTCGAGGTCAGCAGGTGTCGAATGGCCGCAGCCTCGTCGTACAGGCTGATCCACGGCCAGTGCTGGCCGCCCGAACCAACGCGTGCCGCGGCTCCGACGGCCGTCAGCAGCCGGAGGGGTGTCATCGCGCCTCCCCGGCCGATAACCAGGCCGGTGCGCAGAAAAACAGTACGCGTGCGAGCGGGAGCGAGGCTCGCGGCCTCCTCCCACGCCGCGACGACGTCACTGAGGAATCCCTCGCCTTTGCTGGCGTCCTCCGTCAGTCGAACAGCGGGCCGGTCGCCGTAGAACCCCACGGCAGACCCGCTCAGGAACACGGTCGGCGGATTCGCCGCCCTCGCCATCCCGTCAGCGAGCGCGCGCGTCGCCCGCACACGCGACTCGAGAATCTGCTTCTTGTAGCCGCGCGTCCACGGAATGCGCGCAATCGAGGCCCCCGACAGGTTCACGACAGCGTCGACGCGGTCGAAGATCCCGGAGTCGATGACGCCCGAACCGGGAGACCACGCGAACTCGGTTTCCGTGCGCGGCGTTCGCCGGACGAGCGTCATGACCGCGTGGCCGTCGAGGCGGAGCTGTCGTTGCAGCTCGGTGCCGATCATCCCGGAAGCGCCCGCGACCAGCACCCGCAGCGGGGTCGACTCAGCCACTAGGCGAGCGTGGCTTCGAGCGTGATCGGGATGCCCGCCAGCGCCTTCGACACCGGGCAGCCGGTCTTGGCGCCCTCGGCAAACTCCTGGAACTGCTCGGCCGTCAGCCCCGGCACCTTCGCGCTCACCAGAAGGTGGCTGCCCGTGATGCCCTCACCGGGTTGGAAGGTCACCGCCGCCGTCACCTGCAGGCTCTCCGGCGCGTGTCCGGCACCGGCAAGCGCGTGCGAGAGCGCCATCGAGTAGCACGCGGAGTGCGCGGCACCGAGAAGCTCTTCCGGGTTGCTCCGGCCCGCCACACCCTCGGAGCGCGCGGCCCAGGTAACCGGAAACTCGGCGGCATCGGACGAGTCGAGCGACGTCGTGCCCGAGCCTTCCATCAGCGACCCAAACCAGAGGGTCGTAGCTTCGCTCGTAACGGCCATGGCGGTGCTCCTTGCATCTCGCGGACGGGGGGAGACCCCCAGCCTACGCGCGCGTCGCGCTGCCGCGGAGGATTCCCAGCCTCACCAGCACCACGTACAACTGGCAGCCGAGGCAGTACGCAAACACCGCATTCAGGAAGGCGGCGAGGAAGGCGGCAGCAGCGGCGACCACGAGAGCGCCCGGCACGCCGAGCAGGTGCAGCACGAGGCCGGTCGCGGTGACGAGAAGTCCGACGAGCTGCGCAAACGTCGGGGGAGCAGGGTGCTCACGCTCGGGGGACGGCGCCAGGCGCGGTGCGATGAAACGACGGAACAGGAGCCCGTACGGGTGCTTCTGGATGCCCGCAAACGCACCCCACGCAAACAGTCCGACGACGGCAGCGACCAGCAGCGCGGAAGGCTGCAGCGCGCGGGCGAGCAGGTCGGAACCCTGCGGCTCGGTGAGGCCGAGGAGCACGACCACGAGCAGCAGAGTGGCCGTGATCGCGGCCCCGAATCGGGGCCCGCGCGGGTCGATGCCGTCGGGCGCGCCGCCGGTGCCGTCGGCGCGCTCCTGCGCTGCCGCGCTCACGCCGTCACCGCCACGGGAAGGCGGGCGGCATCGACAGCCGCGCGCACGTCGGCAGGCTTCACCGCGCCGATCAGGCGGGAACGCACCTGCCCCTCACGGTCGAGCACGAGCGTCGTCGGGGTAGAAAGCACCGAGTGGCGCCGGGCGACGTCCGGCTCATCCGCCACATCGACCTCGCGGTGCGCAACCGACGGGTCGCTCGAAACGAGCGACGCTGCCACCCTCCGCATCGCGGCGCACGCTGAGCACACTGGGCTCGACAACTGCACAAGAGTGACCTCCGCGCCGTCGACCGCCAACTGGTGCTCGTCTCCACCACAGCCGCTGGCCACGCGAGCACTCCGGGCGCGCACGAGCAAGCCGAGTAGCGTCGCGGCGGCAACGAGCCCGGCAATAGCGAGGAGGGCGGGGAGAACATCCATGCCTCTCACAATAGAAAGTGCGTGCCCGGTTTTCCGGAGTGTGACGCTGTGCGACGCGCGCCGAGCGCGCGTGCTCGGGCGACCGAGCCCGGATAGGGTGACGAGCGTGACCGACGCCGCTGAGATCCAGTTCCGCTCCGATGTGACCGTCGAGCTCGTCCGGGCCAGCGCCCACGACAGCGACGTGTTGTTCGCGGCGCGCGTCTCGACGCAGGGCGAGCAGACCCTCGAGGCGGCGGCGAGTGGTGACGAGGCGACCGCCCGCGACCGCGGACTCATCAACTACCTCATGCGCGATCGCCACGGTTCGCCCTTCGAGCACAACTCGATGACGTTCTACGTGCAGGCGCCGATCTTCGTCTTCCGCGAGTTCATGCGCCACCGCATCGCCTCGTACAACGAAGAGTCGGGGCGCTACCGCGAGTTGCGCCCCGTGTTTTACGTCCCCGGGCCCGACCGCAATCTCGTGCAGGTGGGCAAGCCCGGCGCTTACGAGTTCCTCCCGGGCAGTGCCGAGCAGCTTGCGCTGGTCGACGCCGAGGTGCGGGCATCCTGCACCGCCGCCTACGCCTCCTATCAGCGGATGCTCGCCGCGGGCATCGCGCGCGAAGTGGCCCGAGCGGTCCTCCCCGTGACGATCTACAGCACCATGTACGTCACCATGAACGCCCGCTCGCTCATGAACTTCCTCTCGCTGCGCACCAAGCGCGAGGGCACGCACTTCCCCTCGTTTCCCCAGCGTGAGATCGAGATGGTGGCCGAGCAGATGGAGCAGCACTTCGCGCAGCTCATGCCTCTCACGTACGAGTCGTTCAACGGCAACGGCCGCGTCGCCCCGTAGCGCGTTCCCGGCCACGCCCCCGGGGTTGGTGTCCGCGGCGCCGACAGAAACGCGAGGGCAACAGCGTGTCGGGCCGTCGAGCCGGCGAGGCGCGTACGAGTGTCGATGTGGCGGACACCCCTCCTCACGAGAACGGGGGTCTGTCAGGGCAACCCCCTGAAGCCTGAGGCTACCGACGGAGAGATCGCCGGTCGGGAACAGTCACCCCATGACGTCTGCGATCGCTCGACTCCGAACCCTCGGTGGGGTTGCGTCTGTGGCCGAACTCGGCGCGACGGCGAGCGAGCAGCGCGCGCTCGCTCGCGCGTCCTCTCGCGGCGAGCTGATTCGCCCGCGCAAGGGCGTCTACGCCCTCCTGGATGCTCACGCCGACGTCATCCGCGCCGCGCAGTACGGCGGACGGTTGACGGGGGTCTCGGCGCTCGCGCATCACGGGCTCTGGGTTCCCCCGGCTCACGGGAGTGCCGCGTTGCACGTCGAGGTGCTCGTCTCGATCAGGGTGCCGCCTCCCGGCGCTGGCGCCGATCGGCCACGCATTCACTGGCTGAGAGGTCACGCGGAGCCGCGGTTCGGCGTTGCCCCCCTCGAGGTGGTGCTGGCCCGCGCCGCGAATGACCTGCCGCGACCGTTTGCCGTGGCGGTCCTCGACTCGGCGCTCCGAGCCACGCCGCTAACCCCCGTCGAGCTTCAGTTTCTGGCAGCGGGCTGGAAGCCGCAGGCGAGGGCTGCTGCGGCGCTCGCCGATGAGCGCTCCGAGTCGGGTACCGAGAGCGTGCTGAGGGTGCTGCTCCGCGAGGCGGGCATCCACGCCACGCCGCAGGCGCCCCTGCCGCTGGGAGGCAACCAACGCGCCGATCTTCTCGTCGGCGATCGGTTGCTCATCGAGTGTGACAGCGAGGCGCACCATGGTGACCCGGCCAACAGTCGGGCAGATCTTCGGCGCGACGAATCACTCGTGGCCCTGGGCTTCATCGTCTACCGGCCCGACTACCGACAGGTGTTTGGTGATCCGGCCGGCGTCGTGGCGACGGTCGCCGCCATCGTCGCTCGCGGCGACCACGTGTCTGCCAGACCGACAGTCGTGCGGTGAGGCGGCCGTGTTGAGGCTGGTGCCTCTCGTGTCGCGCCGAATAGTCGACCCAGCGGACACACCAGAGTGGCCGACGGCCTCGCCGCCGCGCGGCGCGGCACAGGCGCGATACCCTGAAGCACGTGTCTGTGAACAACCCCTTCGGCCAGGTGCTGGTGGCCCTCGTCACTCCGATGCTGCCCGACGGTGAGGTCGATTGGGCTGGTGTCGAGAAGCACATCGACGATGTGATCAGCGGCGGTGCCGACGGAATCGTCGTCACCGGCACGACTGGCGAGACCAGCACCCTGACTGACGCCGAGAAGTTGCGGCTTGTCGAAGTCGGTAAATCGGTGAGCGGTGGCCGCGCATCCATCATCACGGGTGGCGGCTCGAACGAGACCGCGCACGCCATCGAGCTTTACAAAGCCAGCGAGAAGGCGGGCGCCGACGGCGTCATGATCGTCACGCCGTACTACAACAAGCCCACGCAGGCGGGCGTGCTCACCCACTTCCGGATGATCGCCGATGCGACCGACCTGCCCGTGATCCTCTACGACATCCCCGGTCGCGCGGGAATCGAGATTAAATACGAGACGATCCTGCGCGCCGCGAAGCACCCGAACATTCTCGCGGTGAAAGACGCCAAGGGTGACCTGAGCGAGGTCAGCCGGGTCATGAATCAGACCGATCTGCTGTACTTCTCGGGCGACGACGCCAACGTGCTGCCGACGCTCGCGATCGGCGGCACGGGGCTCATCGGCGTCACGGCGAACATTGCCCCGGGTAGCTATCGCACCATCGTCGACGCGGTGAACGCCAACGATCTGGCGACGGCCACGGCGGAGCACCGGCGGCTCGAACCGCTCGTGCGGGCTGTCATGACGCACGTGCCGGGAACGGTCGCGACCAAGTACGTTCTGCACGGCCTCGGGCGCATCGGCTCGCCGCGCGTTCGGTTGCCCTTGGTCGGCCCAGAAGACCACGAGGCAGCGATCATCGAAGACGAGCTCGCCCTCGTGACCGCGGTCGCTGGCGTCGACCCGCGCAATTTCCGGCCCGACCGCAATGCGGCGGCCGGCGGTGCCCTGCCGAAGGTGGCTGGCACTACCCGATAGTCCACACCCGGGGGCACGAGCCCCTCCGAGCGCGACCGACCGCGCACCACGATCAGTCAGGCGGACAATGCCCCACGACCTCTTCGACCCGCCCGCTCTCGACCCCAGCACCCTGCGCATCATCCCGCTCGGCGGCGTCGGCGAGATCGGCCGCAACATGACCGCGTACGAGTACGGCGGCAAACTGCTCATCATTGACGCTGGCGTGCTGTTTCCGGAGGAGACCCAGCCCGGCGTTGACCTGATCCTGCCTGACTTCGGCCCCATTCGTGACCGCCTCGACGACGTGCTCGCGGTCGTTCTCACCCACGGGCACGAAGACCACATCGGCGCCGTGCCGTACCTCCTGCGCATTCGTCAGGACATCCCCATCATCGGCTCCACGCTGACGCTCGCGCTCATCGAGGCAAAGCTCAAAGAGCACCGCATTCAGCCGTACACCCACACGGTGACGGAGGGGCAGGTCGAAAAGCTGGGCCCGTTCACCCTCGACTTCATCGCGGTGAACCATTCGATTCCGGATGCTCTCGCCGTGGTCGTCGAGACGCCCGCCGGCACCGTGCTTCACACCGGCGACTTCAAGATGGACCAGCTGCCCCTCGACGACCGCATCACCGACCTGCGCGCGGTGGCCCGCTGGGGCGAGAAGGGCGTCGACCTCGTGCTGAGCGACTCGACGAACGCCGACGTACCCGGCTTCACGGCGCTCGAACGCGATATCGGCCCGGTGCTGGAGAATGTCATCGCCCGCGCGCGTCGCCGCGTGATCGTCGCCAGCTTTTCGAGCCACGTGCACCGGGTGCAGCAGGTTCTCGATGCCGCTCACGCCAACGGGCGGAAGGTGGCGCTCATGGGTCGCAGCATGGTGCGCAACATGACGATTGCTGCTGATCTCGGGTTCCTGAAGGTGCCGGAGGGCATCCTGATCGACCACAAGAAGGCCGCCACGCTCCCCGACGACCAGATCGTCTACATGTCGACCGGCAGTCAGGGCGAGCCTATGGCAGTGCTTGCGCGTATGGCGAACCTCGAGCACCAGATCGAGATCGGAGAGGGCGACACGGTGATCCTCGCCTCCAGCCTGATCCCCGGCAACGAGAACGCCGTGTACCGCGTCATCAACGGCCTCATGAAGCTCGGCGCGAAGGTCGTGCACAAGGGCACCGCCCGGGTGCACGTCTCGGGTCACGCCTCCGCGGGCGAGCTGCTGTACTTCTACAACGTGCTGAAGCCGAAAAATGTCATGCCGGTGCACGGTGAGCAGCGGCACCTGGTCGCGAACGCCGACCTCGCCATCGCCACCGGCGTGCCCGAGCAGAACGTGCTGGTGGGCGACAATGGCTCGGTCGTCGACTTGCGCGACGGCGTCGCCCGCATCGTTGGTCAACTCGACATCGGTTTCGTCTACGTTGACGGTTCGACGGTCGGCGCGATCACCGACGCCGACCTGAAGGACCGCCGCATTCTCGCGGAGGAGGGCTTCATCTCGATCTTCGTGGCGGTGGATGCTCAGACCGGGCGAGCGGTCGTGGGCCCCGAGATCCACGCCCGCGGGTTCGCCCCCGACGAGGCAGTGTTCGACGAGGTGAAGCCGCAGATCGTGGCGGCGCTCGCCGAGGCGGCGGCCAACGGTACTCGCGACCAGCATGCTTTTAGTCAGGTCGTGCGCCGCGTCGTCGGGCGCTGGGTGAATACGCAGCACCGGCGTCGGCCGATGATCGTCCCGGTTGTCATCGAGGCCTGATTCTCGGGCTGTTGTATCGAGACAGTGTCGCGACGGTAGCGGCGTCGGTTACAGTGACGACGTGACGAATCCGCGCTTCTTGCCATCGGCGGGCCTCCTGCTCGCGATCGCGGCCTGCGCGCCCGAGTTCGCCGTGTCGCTTCCGTCGACGCTCGACTCTTTGCTGTCGCTGGGCGGCTGGGTCGCCGAGGGCGGCAGGGAGGAGGGGGCTGCGCCGCCGCCGGAGGGCGACGGTCAGTAGGGCGCGTGTCGGCCCGGCCCCTGTCGCTGGGCCCGGGTACCGTGGGCCCATGGCTTCGAGCACACGGTCGTCCGCGCGCCCGCGCACCGGGTCGGCGCGCTCCGGCACCGCGGCGGGGTCGCGGTCGACCCGCGCGGGGTCGGCCAGCACGGCGGCCACGAAGAAGCTGCCGGTGGCCGAGTCGCAGCCGGGCATCCTGACCCGTGCCTGGATGGGCCTCGCCCACGTGACGGGCGCCGCGTTCCGTCTGTTCGGCCGCGAAACGCTCGCACGAGACGAGCGACGCGATGGCGTGCCTTTCTTCTTCGTCGTGCTCGCTCTCGTCGGTGTCGTCGTCGAGTGGTTCTTCATGGCAGACCCCGTCGCGGTGGCGCTCAACGCCTGGACGTTCGGCGGCCTGATCGGCCGTGTTTCCTTCGCGCTGCCGGTGATTCTCGTTGTGTTCGCGGCGTGGTTGTTCCGGCACCCGGCAAGCGTGCACGACAACACGCGGATCGGCATCGGGCTGGGTCTGCTGATCGCGAGCGTCAGTGCGCTGTGCCACGTCGCGCTGGGTGCCCCGCAGCCAGCGTTCCCGCCGGTCGCGATCGCCCAGGCTGGCGGCATCATCGGCTGGGTGCTCGGCGGGTTGCTGTTGCTGGCGACCGTGTGGGTGGCCGTGCCCGCCCTCGCGCTGCTCGCCGCCTTGTCGGTGTTGATCATGACGAAGACCCCGCCGAATCGCATCGGTGACCGCCTGCGTGAGCTGTATGCCTACCTGTTTGGGGCTGAGCTGACGCCTCGTGAGCCTAAGCAGAAGTCGAGTGGCGAGACCACGCCGGTTGAGTTCGGCTCGCTCACCGACCTGGGGCTCGACCTCGACGATTCCACGTCGATGCCGTGGTGGCGCAAGGGTAAGTCGTCACGCGACTCGGCGGCTTTCGACAGCCCGGTCGAGCGTGACCCGGTGACGGCGGTCATCGATCCTGCTGAGCGCGCGGCGGTCACCGAGAACCTCGACGACGTGCTGACCGCCGCCGAGCGTGCCGTCGCGCGATTTACCGGCGAGGTGGATGCTCCCGCCACGCCGCGCGACCCCGCGAGCCCCGCCGTGCTCCCCGGCTTCGCGACGACGGCGAGCGAGCGCGGCGCCGCTGGCGAGTTCGCGGCGCCGCCGTCGCGGCCGTCGGGCGCACGCCCGTACCGACTGCCGGCGGCGACCATCCTGAAGCCTGGGGATCCCCCGAAGGCGAAGTCGGCCGCGAACGACAGCGTGGTGGCCGCGATCACCGAGGTGCTCACGCAGTTCCAGGTGGATGCCCGCGTCACCGGGTTCAGCCGCGGCCCGAGCGTCACGCGCTACGAGGTCGAGCTCGGTCCGGGGGTGAAGGTCGAGCGCTTCACCGCACTGACGCGCAACATCTCGTACGCGGTGGCGAGCAACGAGGTGAACATCCTGTCGCCGATCCCCGGCAAGAGCGCGATCGGCGTGGAGATTCCGAACGTCGACCGCGAGATCGTCAGCCTCGGCGATGTGCTGCGCTCGAGCGCAGCATCCAAGGCCCTTCACCCGATGGCGATCGGGGTCGGCAAGGACGTCGAGGGCGGCTACGTGGTCGCGAACCTCGCCAAGATGCCGCACCTGCTCGTCGCCGGCTCGACCGGCTCGGGCAAGTCGAGCTTCATCAATTCGATGATCACGAGTGTGCTCATGCGGGCGAAGCCGGCTGAGGTGCGCATGGTCCTCGTCGATCCGAAGCGCGTCGAACTGGCCGCCTACCAGGGCGTGCCGCACCTCATCACACCGATCATCACGAACCCGAAGAAGGCGGCCGAGGCGCTGCAGTGGGTCGTGAAGGAAATGGATATGCGGTACGACGATCTTGCGTCGTTCGGGTTCCGCCACATCGATGACTTCAACCGGGCGGTGCTCGCGAACGAGATCGTGCTTCCGGAGGGCTCGCAGCGCCAGCTGCAGCCCTACCCGTACCTGCTCGTCGTCGTGGATGAGCTCGCGGACCTGATGATGGTGGCGCCGCGCGACGTCGAGGACTCGATCGTGCGCATCACGCAGTTGGCGCGCGCGAGCGGCATCCACCTCGTTCTTGCCACTCAGCGCCCGAGCGTCGATGTCGTGACGGGACTCATCAAGGCCAACGTCCCGAGCCGGCTCGCCTTCGCGGTGTCGAGCATGACCGACAGTCGCGTCATTCTCGACCAGCCGGGGGCCGACAAGCTCATCGGCCAGGGCGATGCGCTCTTTCTCCCCATGGGCGCCTCGAAGGCGATTCGTGTGCAGGGCGCGTGGGTGTCGGAGGAGGAGATCGCCGACGTCGTCGACCACGTCAAGAAGCAGGCGCTGCCCGAGTATCGCGCTGACGTTGCCGCCGAGTCGCAGAAACGCGAGATCGATGGGGACATCGGCGACGACCTAGAGGTTCTGCTCGCAGCGGCCGAGCTGGTCGTGAGTACGCAGTTTGGCTCGACATCCATGCTTCAGCGCAAGCTTCGGGTGGGCTTCGCCAAGGCGGGCCGACTCATGGACCTTCTCGAGTCTCGCGAGATTGTCGGCCCCTCCGAGGGTTCGAAGGCGCGTGATGTTCTCGTGAGTCCGGAGCAGCTTCCTGAGGTGCTCGCTCGGTTACGGGGTCAGGATGCTCCCGCCGCGCCGCCCGCCGCTACGAGCTCGTCATCCCCGAGCTCGTCGCCCGCGACCGACGACCCCGTCGCCCGCATGACCGAGGGCTATCCTGAGGTCGAGGGCGACTCTGATGAGGACGCCTGGCAGCTGACCGACCGCGACTGAGGCGACGACGCTTCGTCTCCGCGCCGACCTGGAGGACCGCGTGACCGAGCCTGAGGCGAGCGCGCGGGCGTATTCGTTTCGCGGACGCGTGGTGCGCGCGGGCGAATCGCCGGCGAGTAGCGGGAACCTCGCGAACATCATCACGGTGGTGCGAATCCTGCTGGCCCCGCTGTTTGTGGTCCTTCTCGTGCTCGACGGGGGAGCTGACGGCCCCCTGCGCCTCGCGGCCGCCGTGCTGTTCATCGTCGCAATCGCGACCGATGGCGTTGACGGCATGCTGGCTCGCCGCCGCAACCTTGTCACTGATCTCGGCATTCTGCTCGACCCCATCGCCGACAAATTGCTGACCGGTGCGGCCCTCGTCATGCTGGCGGTGCTGGCCGAACTGCCGTGGTGGGTCGTTGCGATCATTCTCGTGCGCGAGTGGGGCATCACCGTCTACCGGTTTCTCGCCCTCCGCGACCGGGTCATTCCGGCCTCGCGGGGTGGCAAGCTCAAGACAGTCGTGCAGGCCGTCGCGATCTCGTTTGCGCTTCTGCCACTGTGGGCGGTCGTGGGCGCGTGGGTGCACGTCGTCAACACGGTGCTCATGTCGGCGGCCGTGATTCTCACGGTCGCGACCGGAATCGAGTACCTCGTGCAGGCGCGGCGCCACGCTCGCTCGGCATCGTGAGCGACACCCCGGACACCCCCGACACCACCGTCGCGACCGTGGCGCTCATCGAGCGCCTCGTCGCACAGGGGCGTACGGTCGCGGTCGCCGAGTCGCTGACCGGCGGGGCAGTGCTGGCCGAGCTCATCCGCGTGCCGGGAGCCTCTGCGGTCGTGCGCGGGGGAGTCGTCGCCTATGACACGGCTCTCAAGCACTCGCTGCTCGGCGTCGACGCAGAACTGCTCGCCACGCACGGTCCGGTGTACCCCGCTGTTGCCCAGGCGATGGCGGAAGGTGTGCGGGCGGTCGCGGCCGTCGAAGGGCATCCGGCTGATTGGGGGGTGGCGACGACGGGCGTGGCGGGCCCCGATTCGCAGGGCGGTGCTCCCGTCGGTCTCGTTTACGTCGCGGTGGCGGATGCGGAACGCACGCTCGTGCGCGAACACCGTTTCTCGGGCGATCGCGCGGCGGTGCGCCGGCAGGCGGTCGATGCGGCACTCGCGCTTCTCGCCGACGCCGTCGCGGAGTGATCCGGATCTGTCGTCGTCGCGCTCTCCACACTCGGGAATGCCATACGACACGGTCGTGTTACAGACAGCAGACTGACAACCGCCGCACAGGTGGTGACGGTTACAGTGGATCACATCAGGTCGGGTAGTCTTACCCGCCCCGTCGTACCCAGTCGAGAGACAGTGAAGGAGGTCACCATGGTTCTGGTCCGGCAAGAGATCGGCGAGGTCCTCCGCGATGTCCGCCTGCAAAAGGGTCGCACTCTGCGACAGGTCGCCAGCCGTGCGAGCGTTGCGCTCGGATACTTGAGCGAGGTTGAGCGCGGCCAAAAGGAGGCGTCGAGCGAGATTCTCGCCTCGGTTGCCGAGGCGCTCGATACGCCGATCTCGGTGATCATGCGCGAGGTCGGCGACCGCTTGGCCGTCATCGAGGGTCTCACGACGGTTCCCGACACGCTGCCCGACGAGCTGGTGGCCGAGTTCGACGCCGATCTGGCGATGCGCTAGGCGCTCCTCCCGGTTTCGTCCTCGTCGCTCTGTGGCCTCCTCATGACGCGCAGCGAGTTCCTTCGCGCGATTGACGGCGAGTTTGGCGAGGCCTACGGGCGAAGCCTGGTGCGTGACCTGGTGTTGGGCGCGCTGAACGACCGCACGGCCGAGGAAGCTCTCTCGCAGGGTACGGCACCGAAAGACGTCTGGCTGGCGCTCTGTGCCGCGATGGATGTTCCCCGCGAGCGGTGGTACGGCGCGGGTCGTCCGGAACCGCGCCGGGTGTAGCCCGCACCCCGGCCGCACGATCGGGCGCGACACGCCGCACGCGTGATCTTCGAACATCTGTTCGCCTGCGGGCTAGACTCCCTCCCAGCGGCACTCGAACACGGTTCACTGCACGGATCGCGCGCCAAACCCGGTTCTGTCGGGGGAGGAGCGTACCGTCGGTCTCGTCGGCGATCGCCGTCACGCCTTGTCGTGATCCGACCGGCCCTGCTCCATCGGCCGGACGAGGAGCGACAGAAGACAGGCACACCGCGCACGAGATGAAACGGAGACCGCAATGCCCTCAGCAGCAGACCGCGAGAAGGCCCTTGAAACCGCTCTCGCCCAGATTGACCGTCAGTTCGGCAAGGGCAGCGTTATGCGCCTGGGCTCCGACGAACGTGCGCCGGTGTCAGTGATCCCCACCGGCTCGATTGCCCTCGACGTGGCCCTCGGCATCGGCGGCCTTCCGCGTGGCCGCATCATCGAGATCTACGGGCCCGAATCCTCGGGTAAGACCACGCTTACGCTGCACGCGATTGCAAACGTGCAGCGCGCCGGCGGCATCGCCGCGTTCATCGACGCCGAGCACGCGCTCGACCCCGACTACGCGCAGAAGCTCGGGGTCGACATTGACCAGCTCCTCGTCTCGCAGCCCGACACCGGTGAGCAGGCGCTTGAGATCGCGGACATGCTCGTGCGCTCTGGCTCCATCGATCTTGTCGTGATCGACTCCGTTGCGGCTCTTGTCCCGCGCGCCGAGATCGAGGGTGAGATGGGCGACAGTCACGTCGGTCTGCAGGCTCGACTCATGTCGCAGGCTCTTCGCAAGCTCACGGGTGGGCTGAACTCCACCGGCACGTCCATGATCTTCATCAACCAGCTCCGCGAGAAGATCGGCGTTTTCTTCGGAAGCCCCGAGACCACCGCGGGGGGCAAGGCGCTCAAGTTCTACGCCTCGGTGCGCCTCGACATCCGCCGTATCGAGACTCTCAAAGACGGTACCGAAGCGGTCGGTAACCGTACCCGTGTCAAGGTCGTGAAGAACAAGATGGCCCCGCCCTTCAAGCAGGCCGAGTTCGACATCCTCTACGGCGTCGGCATTTCGCGCGAGGGCAGCTTGATCGACTTTGGGGTCGAGCACGAGATCGTCCGCAAGTCGGGCGCCTGGTACACCTACGAGGGCGACCAGCTGGGCCAGGGTAAAGAGAACGCGCGCACCTTCCTCCTCGAGAACCCGGCGATCGCTGCCGAGATCGAGAAGAAGATTCTCGCCAAGCTGGGTATCGGCGCGAAGCCCGAGGCCGTACCGGCCCCGGTCGCTGACGCACCCGCCGCGAAGGCGGCGGAGAAGCCGGCTGCTCGCTCCGCAAAAGCCAGCGAGGCGGCCGCTGTCGCCGAAGACGCGCCGTCACTGCGACCAGCCGCCAGCGCCTAATGCCCCCCACGCACGGCGCCGGCGAGAGCGACACGGTCAGCGATGCTCAGCGCATCGCCCCCGTGATCTCTCTCGCTGGCGCCCGTGCGGCCCGACAGCAGGTGCACGGCGCTGCGGATGCCCCCGAGACGCCCGTCGTACCAGAGGCGGCCCCAGAACCCCGTGCGGCAGAGCCCGTGGCGACCGCGCCAGAGGCTCCTGCACTGGTGCTGATCGAGCACCAACCACCGTCGGTCGAGCAGCTCCGCGCGCTGCGAGAGCAGGTACGGCAGATCGAGAGCACCCCGCCGGAACGCCGGCAGCCCCCCGAGCGCGAGTCCAGACTCGCCGCTGATTCGGACAGTGCTGATTCCGACAGTGCTGATTCGGACAGTGCTGATTCCGACAGTGCTGATCCGGCCAGTCCTGATTCTGTCGCTGCACGGGCCGCCCGTCGCGCCGAGAACGTCGCCATGCACGCCATCACGCGTCGCGGGCAGTCACGGGCCGAAATCGCCGCGTTGCTCGCGCGTCGCGAGCTGTCGCCTCACGTCGTCGAGGCCGAGCTCGAGAGGCTCGCCGGTGTGGGCCTGATCGACGATCACGCTCTCGCCCGCGATCTCGTTGAACGGCTTCGTATCCGCAAGAAGCTCGGTGCGAGCGCGCTGCGATCTGAACTGCAGCGACGACGACTCGACCGGGACGTGATTGACGCCGTCCTCACCGCGCTCGTCGATGACGAGAGTGAGTCTGACCTCGTCGATGAACTCGCCCGCGACAGGGCCCGCCGCCTCGGCGGTCTGGACCGACCCACCGCCGAGCGTCGTCTGGTTGATTACCTCGCTCGCAAGGGTCACAGCGGTTCGTCAGCACGCGAGGCTGCCCGTCGCGCCCTCGACGAGGCGGGCGCCGACGGTCGCCGACCGGTCGAGTTTCACTGACACCGCAACAACTGCTGGCTGTCGCGTGCTCCCGACGCCTCGAGTCCGCAGAGGCGTGCACGGCTGCTGCGCCTGCTCATCGAAACCTGATTGTTACCTGCGAGGCGTCTAGCGGGACTATTCTCCCGACATGACGCTCCCTCAGTCTCTCGGTGTCGGTGTCGGTGTCGGTGTCGGTGTCCTCGCTCTCGTTCTCGGCCTCGCTGGTTGTGCGGGCTCCGGCGCTGCCCCGGCTGATCCATCCCCCGAGGAGGCCACGGTTACGGCAGCACCCGTCGATCCAGCACCGGAGGACACCGAGGCCGCGATGGCGAGCCTCGACGACATCGCGGGGACGGAGTGGACGGGACGCGACGAGACCTACAACGACCGGGTCACCTTTATCTTCGTCGCTGACGGCAGCCTCTCCTATCGAACGGCAGAAGGCACATTCGCCGACCCGGCCGACACCTGGCGCGTCGACGGTGACACCCTTGTGTTCCAGGCAAGCTTCGGCGGTCGCTACGGTGTCGCCACGCACACGGGAACCTACGATCCCACCACCGGCGAGCTCAAGGTTGAGTACACCACCACCACGAATCGACAAAGCTCCTACACCCTGCGGCAGGTCTCCTGACCGTCAGCCTGTCAGCCCTGCGCTGCGGGTCAGGGGGTTCCGTAGACTGGTTGGATCATGAGCATCGCCACCCTGCCGTCAGTTGACGCCGCGCCATCCGATCGGCCGCGTACGTACGAGGTGCGCACCTTCGGCTGCCAAATGAACGTGCACGACTCCGAGCGGCTCAGCGGTTCGCTCGAGGCCGCTGGTTACGTGCGGGCCGACGGCGGCCAGGCCGATGTTGTGGTGATCAACACGTGCGCCGTGCGGGAGAACGCCGACAACAAGCTGTACGGAACCCTGGGTCATCTCGCCGCGACCAAGCGGCAGCACGAGGGCCTGCAGATAGCCGTCGGCGGATGTCTCGCGCAAAAAGACAAGGCCACCATCCTCGAGCGCGCTCCGTACGTCGATGTGGTCTTCGGTACCCACAACATGGGCTCCCTCCCCGCACTCCTCGATCGTGCGCGCCACAACGGTGAGGCGCAGCTCGAGATCCTTGAGGCGCTCGAGGTCTTTCCGTCAACACTGCCCACGCGCCGCGACTCCGTTTCGAGTGGCTGGGTCAGTATTTCCGTGGGGTGCAACAACACGTGCACCTTCTGCATCGTGCCGGCATTGCGCGGCAAAGAGAAAGACCGCCGACCGGGCGACATCCTCGCTGAGATCCACGCCCTCGTGGACGACGGCGCTATCGAAGTCACACTCCTGGGTCAGAACGTCAACTCGTACGGTGTTGAGTTCGGCGACCGCCTTGCCTTCGGAAAGCTCTTGCGCGCCGCCGGCCAGATCGAGGGGCTCGAACGGCTGCGATTCACGAGCCCGCATCCGGCTGCGTTCACCGACGACGTCATCGACGCTATGGCGGAGACCCCGGTTGTCATGCCCCAACTGCATATGCCCTTGCAGTCCGGATCGGACAGGGTGCTCAAGGCCATGCGTCGCTCGTACCGCAGTGACCGGTTCCTCGGGATCCTCGATCGGGTCCGTGCGCGCATGCCGCACGCCGCCATCACCACCGACATCATCGTCGGCTTTCCCGGCGAGACGGAAGAGGATTTTCTCGAAACCCTCCGTGTCGTCGAGCGGGCCCGCTTCGCAAGCGCCTTCACGTTCCAGTACTCGATTCGCCCCGGTACCCCCGCCGCGACGATGCCCGACCAGGTGCCGAAGGCAGTCGTGCAGGAGCGCTACGAAAGGCTCATCGCGCTCCAAGACACGATCAGCGCGGAGGAGAATCGGGCCCAGGTGGGGCGCGAGGTCACCGTTCTCATCGCGATGGGCGAAGGCAAGAAAGACGCTGAGACCGATCGCATTTCGGGTCGCGCCGAGGACAACCGTCTCGTCCATCTCTCCGTGCCCCCCGGTTCCGAGCGTCCCCGCCCGGGCGACGTGGTGACGACAACCATTACCGCCGCGGCAGCCTTCCACCTGATCGCCGACGGAGACGCGCCCCTGAGCATCCGCCGCACGCGCTCCGGCGATGCATGGGACCGCCAGCAGGCGGATAGTTGCGCGGTGCCGGCGCCGACCAGCAACGCCGGAGAACGCGGTTCCGCGCGCTCCGTGTCACTCGGGCTCCCGACGTTGCGCACCGGCCCGCTCGCGGGCGCCTAAGGACTCCCGCGCGATGATCGTCGCGATCGTCGGCGCGACGGGAACCGGCAAGAGCGATCTGTCGCTCGCCTTGGCAGAGCGATGGGCAGACCAGGGTGTCGCTGCCGAGGTCGTCAACGCTGACGCCATGCAGCTCTATCGCGGCATGGACATCGGCACCGCCAAGCTTCGCGCCGTCGAACGACGCGGGGTTCCCCACCACCTCATCGATGTGCTTGACGTGACAGCCGAGGCGAGCGTCGCGGACTACCAGCAGCGGGCTCGCGCGGCCATCGAGGAGATTATCGGGCGTGGATCCGTACCGATTCTGGTGGGCGGCTCGGGACTGTATGTGGCGGCGGTTTTGACCGATTTCCGGTTTCCGGGAACCGATGCTGACGTGCGGGCGCGCTGGGAGGCGCAGTTGGCTGAGCGTGGGCCCGCATCGCTCCACGCGGCCCTCCTCGACCGCGACCCGGCCGCCGCGGCGTCAATCGGCCCCCACAACGGCCGCCGCCTGGTGCGCGCCCTGGAGGTCAATGAACTGACCGGTGCACCGTTTGGGTCGGGTCTGGATGCCCGCGAGCGGCCATGGCGGCCCTACCGCCAACTCGGCCTCGCCCTCGATCGTGAACGGCTCGTGCCGCGCCTCGACGAGCGCGTTCGCGGCATGTGGTCGGCGGGCCTCCTCGACGAAGTGCGTGGTCTGCTGTCCGAGGGTCTCGAGCACGGCGTTACCGCGAGCCGCGCGATCGGATACGCCCATGCCATCGCGCAGCTCCGCGGCGACATCGATGAGTCAGACGCTATTGCGCAGACCCAGGCGCTCACGCGCCGGTACGCGCGTCGTCAGGTGGGCTGGTTTCGTCGCGACAGGACGGTCGAGTGGCTCGACGCGTCTGCCGACGACCTGGTCGACAGTGCGGAGCAGCGGCTCGCTCTGGGCACCGCTGACTAGCATGGGTGCGTGACCACGCTGCGTTTCACTAAGGGCCACGGCACGGGCAATGACTTCGTGTTGCTGAGTGATCCCGACGGCGCGCTCACCCTCACTCCGTCGCAGCGCGCCGCCCTCGCTGACCGTCGATTTGGTGTCGGCGGTGATGGCGTTATCCGGGCTGTTCGGTCGCAACATATTCCCGCTGGGCAGGCACTTCTCGAGCACGAGCCCGATGCCGAGTGGTTCATGGACTACACGAACGCCGACGGCAGCCTTGCCGAGATGTGCGGCAACGGCATTCGGGTGTTCGTTCGCTACCTGCTCGAAGAGGGGCTTGCCGAGCTTCCGCACGGGCAGTCGATCGCGATTGGCACCCGTGCGGGCATCGTCGACGTGCATCGGCTGAGCGCCGGATTCGCGGCTGACTTGGGGCGCTGGCGCCTCGACGGCTCCGAGCCTCTCGTTCGTGCTCGAGGTCTCCCGGTCGCGCGCCCAGGCCTGGGCATCGATGTCGGCAACCCGCACGTCGTGGTCGCGCTCGCGAGTGACGACGAGCTCGACGCGCTCGATCTTGGTCGCGCTCCACAGCTCGATCCGCAGCCGGAGGCGGGGGCGAATGTCGAGTTCGTCGTGCCCGCCGACCCCCTCGTCGTCGACGGGGTGGGGCGCATCCGTATGCGCGTGCATGAGCGCGGCAGCGGCGAGACGCTCTCCTGCGGAACGGGGGCGGCCGCGGCGGCTCTCGCGGTGCGGCACTGGGCAGGTGCGGGAGCCCCCAGCTCCTGGCAGGTCACGGTGCCCGGCGGCGTGCTCGGCGTCCGCATGATTCCCACCGAGGGGGGCGAACACGTCACTTTGTCCGGCCCCGCTGAACTGGTCTATTCGGGCGAACTGACGGTCTGATGCGACGGCAGGAAGACCGCACGGTCACGCGGCGGCGCGGCGCGGTGGAGGCTATCCCCTGATCGTGGTGATGGGCTCGGTCAACCCCGAGCGGTTGCGCACGCGCAGTACGCGAAAACCTTTGTGTGTGGCGTACCGCGAGACGGCCAGTTGACCGCGGTAGCGATCATCCATCCAGCGGTGCAGCGAGTCGCTCCCAAGATTGCGCGCAACGACGAGCCACGCATCCGCCGCTTCACGCAGTCGTGGCAACCACCCGTCGAGCATGCCGTGCAGTTCGTTCTTGCCGATGCGAATCGGCGGGTTCGACCAGATCGTCATAAACCGGATCTCCTCCGGCACGTCATCCGGCGCCACGACCCGCACATTCGTGAGGGCGAGAAGTTCGGCGTTGCGGCGCGTGAGTTCGCGCGCACGCTCGTTGATGTCGACCGCCCACACGGTCGCGTGCGGCGATTCGAGGGCAAGACTGAGGGCGATCGGCCCCCAACCGCAGCCGAGGTCGAGCAGGTCGCCACTCGGCGGGGGCGGGGGCACGTGGCCGAGCAACACACCGGTGCCGGTGTCAAGCCCGCCCGGGCTGAAAACGCCCCCCGCGGTTTGCACGGTCACCTCCCGACCGGCGAGCGTCACGGTGAGCGGCCGCGCCACAAGCTCCCCGCTCGGTTGAGCAGAGAAGTAGTGGTCGGCAACCATGCGCAGAATCTATCGAAGTCGAGCCGAGTACAGTAAGCGGCACATGACTGAGACCGAACATCCTGCCCCTTCTGATCACGACGCCCGCGCCGATGCGGCGACGGATGCGGTGGCGCGCGTCCTGGCGAGCGCCGAGTCGCGCGCGCGCTCCGTGGTCGTGCACGGCGCTGCTGCACTGCAGGCCGATGCCGACTACCTTGACGATCGCGACGGCGACCAATTCGATCGTGAGGAACGCGCGGCCTTGCGCCGGGTGCGTGGCCTCTCGACCGAACTCGAGGACGTCACTGAGGTCGAGTACCGCCAGCTGCGCCTCGAAAACGTGGTGCTTATCGGCATCTACGCACAGGGTGACCTCGACGACGCCGAGAATTCGCTGCGCGAATTGGCCGCCTTGGCCGAGACGGCGGGCGCGGTGGTGCTTGACGGTCTGCTGCAGCGCCGCCCGCATCCCGACCCCAGTACGTACCTCGGCAAGGGCAAGGCGCACGAGCTTGCGCTCATCGTGAAAGAGCTCGGCGCTGACACCGTCATTGCCGATACCGAGCTTGCGCCGAGTCAGCGCCGCGCGCTCGAAGACGTGGTGAAAGTGAAAGTCATCGACCGCACAGCGGTGATTCTCGACATCTTCAGTCAGCACGCGAAGAGCCGCGAGGGCAAGGCGCAGGTCGAACTGGCGCAGCTCGAGTACTTGCTACCGCGATTGCGTGGTTGGGGTGAGTCGATGTCGCGGCAGGCCGGTGGCCAGGTCGGCGCGGCGGGTGCCGGCATGGGCTCGCGCGGCCCGGGAGAGACGAAGATTGAGCTCGACCGCCGCCGCATCAACACCCGCATGGCGAAACTGCGCCGTCAGATCAAGGGTTTTGCTCCGGCACGCGCGGCAAAACGTGCCAATCGCGACCGGTTTGCGGTGCCGAGCGTGGCGATCGCCGGGTATACCAACGCGGGTAAGTCGAGCCTGCTCAACCGCATCACGCGCGCGGGCGTGCTTGTCGAGAACGCCCTGTTTGCGACTCTTGACCCCACGGTGCGCAAGACCAGCACTCCCGACGGCAGGCCGTACACGATCGCCGACACCGTGGGTTTCGTGCGCAACCTGCCCCATCAGCTGGTCGAGGCCTTCCGTTCGACACTGGAGGAGGTCGCGGAGTCGGACGTGATTCTGCACGTCGTCGATGGCGCGCATCCCGACCCCGCCGCCCAACTGGCGACGGTGCGTGACGTCATTGGCGAAGTGGGGGCGCGCGAACTGCCCGAGCTCGTTGCGGTCAACAAGAGCGACCTGCTTGATGACGATGCGCGGCTGCTGCTGCGGGGCCTCGTTCCTGACGCCGTTTTCGTGTCGGCCAAGACCGGCGAAGGTATCGACGAACTGCAGAGCCGCATTGCCGAGTTGTTGCCGAATCCGGATGTCGAACTCACCGTTGTCGTGCCGTACGACCGCGGCGAGCTCGTGTCGCTGCTGCACGAACGCGGTCGCATCGTCGACACGACGTACGTCGAGCAGGGAACTCGGGTGCACGCCTTCGCGCCTCCCGAGGTGGCAGCCGTGGTCGAGCCGTTCGCCGTCGCCAGCGCGCACTGACGGTCAGCCGGGCTGAGCGACTCGTCAGACGGAGCGCAGCACCGTAACGACCTTGCCGAGCACGGTGGCGTGATCACCGAGGATTGGCTCGTATGCCGAGTTCTGGGGGAGCAACCAGGTGTGGCCGTCGCGCTGTTTGAGTACCTTGACGGTCGCCTCGCCATCGAGCATGGCCGCGACGATCTCGCCGTTCTCGGCAGTGTTCTGTTGGCGCACGACGACCCAGTCGCCGTCACAAATCGCGGCGTCGATCATCGAGTCGCCGACCACGGTCAGCATGAAGAGTTCGCCCTTGCCGACGAGTTGCCGGGGGAGCGGCACAACCTCGTCGACCATCTGGTCGGCGGTGATCGGAATACCAGCGGCGATGCGGCCGACGAGCGGCACCATCGCGGCATCGCCGACGGAAGGGCCGGATGCCGTTTCGTCGTCCGCGCCGCCGACTTCGTGCTCGAGATCGATGAGCACCTCGAGCGCGCGTGGTCGGTTGGGGTCTCGGCGCAAGTAGCCGGAGAGCTCGAGCTGACCGAGCTGGTGCGACACGCTCGAGAGGGATGCGAGACCGACGGCCTCGCCGATCTCCCGCATGCTCGGCGGATACCCGCGGCGCGCAACGGAGGCCTGGATGACGGCGAGAATCGCCCGTTGCTTGTCGCTGAGGGTCGTGCGGCGGCGCGTCGCGCTACTCGACTCGGTCTCGTCGGCCATTGCGGCTCCGATCGTTGGAATGTCGGTGGTCACCGGTTCACTGTTGCTGCAACCCTCGAAACTCTATCCAGTTCCGCGGTCACGCTCAAACATCTGTTCGAGCGTGTCGTAACTCACGGGGCGAAATGGGGCAAAAAGGGTTGAATCTGTGTTCGATCGAAGATATATTCGAAACACAGGTTCGCATCTGGCTCTCCCGGCCGAGAGGCGGATGCACCCCCCGGCGGCCCCCCGGCGCCGGGGGGCCTGTACCCCTCGGTGAAGACGGGGGCCCATCACGCGAGAGGGCGATGACATGACCACCATCACCTACGGCAGCATCCCCCAGTACGGTCGGCCGCCTGTCGGTCGGCCGCCTGTCGGTCAGCCCGTTGTCGTTCAGCCCGTTGTCGTTCGCACCCGTCTGCGCCTGACCCGCCGTGGCCGTGCCGTCATCGCTCTCCTGGCCGCACTGCCTCTCGTGCTGGGCCTCGTCCTGACCGTGCTCAACGGGGGCGGAGCCGTCGCAGGGTCAACGGCGGCACCGGTGACGGTGACGGTTGAAGCCGGGCAGTCGCTGTGGAGCCTCGCGGAAGAACTCGCTCCCGGGGCCCCGACCGGCGATGTCGTCGCCGACTTGGTCGCGGTGAACTCCCTCACCGGCGCCGAGGTCGTCCCTGGCCAAGTGCTCATCGTGCCCCCCGCTTACACCGACTGACGTCGCTGTCTGCCCCCAATCGCGGGCCCAGCACCCCGCGACTACGATGGCCGGGTGACGAGCCTCGCTGACCTGCCGATTCGCGATGACCTGCGGGGTCTGACACCGTACGGCGCTCCGCAAAAGCCCGTGCGCATCGCACTCAACGTCAACGAGAACACGCACCCGGTGCCCGCCGAGGTCGTCGAGCACGTGGCACGCGCCGTCGAGCGGGCCCTGCACAGTGTCAATCGCTACCCCGATCGCGAGTTCACCGAATTGCGCGAGCACCTCGCGGGGTACCTGAGTACCGCATCCACCGCACCCGACACGATCACCCCCGAGCAGATCTGGGCGGCCAACGGCTCCAACGAGGTTATTCAGCACCTGCTTCAGGCTTTCGGCGGTCCCGGTCGCACGGTGCTCGGGTTCCCCCCGACGTACTCGATGCACTCGATCATCGCTTCCGGTACCGGCACACGCTGGGTGGCGGGTGAGCGCGACGCAGACTTTCGGCTGAGCCCGGCCACGGCCGTCGCGGCGGTTGAACGCTACGACCCCGACGTTGTGTTCCTGTGCGCTCCCAATAACCCCACGGGCACGCCCCTCGGCCTTGACACCATCGCGGCGGTCTACGAGGCGACCCGCGGAATCGTCATGGTCGACGAGGCCTATGCCGAATTCATGCCGGTGGGCGAGGCCGGTGCCCTCAGCCTGCTTCCCGATCGTGAGCGGCTTGTCGTCTCGCGCACGATGAGTAAAGCGTTCGCCTTCGCTGGTGCGCGCTTGGGCTACCTCGCCGCCGATCCGGCGATCGTTGACGCTTTGCGGCTCGTGCGGCTTCCGTATCACCTCTCTGCGCTCACACAGGCCGCGGCGGTCGCGGCACTAGAGCACGCTCCGACGATGCTGCGCACCGTCGATGTCATTCGGCGGCAGCGTGATCGCCTCGTCGTCGAGCTCGCGGCGCTCGGCTACGCCCCCCACGACAGCTGGGCCAATTTCGTTTTGTTCGGTGGCGTTGACGACCCGCGTGCTGCGTTCGACTACTTGCTCGGTCACGACATCCTGATTCGCGATGTGGGCCTGCCGCACCACCTGCGGGTCACGGCCGGCACCCCCGACGAGACGACAGAGTTCCTCGAGGTGCTCGCTAAGCTGGGGCGGTGAATACCCCCCGCATCGCCGAGGTGAGCCGCGAAACAAGCGAGTCGTCGATCTCGCTGCGGATCGACCTCGATGGTTCCGGCCGGTCATCGATCTCCACGACCGTTCCGTTCTTCGACCACATGCTGACCGCTTTCGCCAAGCACGCGCTGGTCGACCTCGACGTGACGGCGAGTGGCGATACGGCCATCGACGTGCACCACACGGTCGAAGACACCGGAATCGTTCTCGGCACGGCCATTGCTCGCGCGCTGGGGGACAAGGCGGGCATCGCTCGGTTCGGTGATGCGCTGGTACCCCTCGATGACGCCCTCGCCCAGGCGGTGGTCGACGTCAGCGGCCGCCCGTACCTCGTGCACTCCGGCGAGCCGGCGGGGTTCGAGTACCACCTCATCGGTGGGCACTTCACGGGGTCGCTGGTGCGCCACGTGTTCGAGGCAATCACGATGCACGCGGGGCTCACCGTTCACGTGACGGTGCTCGCTGGTCGTGACCCCCACCACATTGCGGAGGCCGAGTTCAAGGCGTTCGCCCGCGCCTTCCGCCAGGCCGTGCAGCCCGATTCCCGGGTTAGCGGCGTCCCGTCAACCAAGGGTGCGCTCTGACCGTGGTGCTTCCTCGTGTTGCCGTGCTCGACTACGGCTCGGGCAACGTGCATTCCGCCGCGAAGGCGGTTGAAGCGGCGGGCGCTCGAGTTGAATTGACCGCCGACCGCGAGCGCGTGATGGCGGCCGACGGCCTCCTGGTGCCCGGCGTGGGCGCGTTCCGCGCCGTGATGGATGCTCTCCGAGCGGTCCGCGGCGACGAACTCATCGACCGCCGCCTCGCCGGGGGCCGACCGGTGCTCGGCATCTGCGTCGGCCAGCAGATCATGTTCGAGCGCGGAGACGAGCGTGGTGAGGTGACGGAAGGGCTCGGGCAGTGGCCGGGCACCGTGTCGGCGCTCACCGCGCCCACGGTGCCGCATATGGGCTGGAACACGGTCGAGGCCCCCGACGGTTCCCGGCTATTCGCTGGTCTGCGCGACGAGCGCTTCTACTTCGTCCACTCCTTCGCTGCGCATGAGTGGACGCTTGACCCCCATCCGGCTATTCCGTCGCCGATGGTGACCTGGGCTGAGCACGGCGAGCGATTCGTGGCCGCGGTCGAGAACGGTCCGCTCTCCTCAACGCAGTTCCATCCCGAAAAGTCGGGGCAGGCGGGGCTTCGGTTGCTCTCGAACTGGCTCGGAACGCTCTGAAGCCCCGCTGAGAGAGCGCGTTCCGACTCAGTCGTCGGGCGGAGGGTTCGGGCGGAGCGGGTACGCTTCTGTGTTTGGCCGCCCCATCCTGGTGCCGTTCCGTGATCTGAACAGAAAGTTGTCGATGAGCGAGTTCTCGACCGTCCCCGCCCTCACGCTGCTTCCGGCGGTGGATGTTGCCGGCGGCAAGGCCGTGCGCCTCACCCAAGGAGAGGCCGGTACGGAGACGAGCTATGGCGACCCGATCGATGCGGCGCACGAGTGGGCTGACCAGGGTGCGGAATGGATTCACCTTGTCGACCTCGATGCCGCCTTCGGCCGTGGCAGCAACCGTTCGATCATCAAGAAGGTTGTGAAGACGACCCCGAAGAACGTGAACATCGAGCTTTCCGGGGGCATTCGCGATGACGCGAGTTTGGAGGCTGCGCTCGCGACCGGCGCGAAGCGCATCAACCTCGGGACGGCGGCGCTCGAGAACCCGGAGTGGGCCGCTCACGTGATCGCCGAGTATGGCGAGGCGATCGCCGTCGGCCTCGACGTGCGGGGCACGACCCTTGCGGCGCGCGGCTGGACGGAGGAGGGCGGCGACCTGTGGACAGTGCTCGAGCGCCTTGAGGCCGCGGGGTGCGCCCGGTACGTCGTGACCGATGTCACGAAGGACGGCACGTTGAAGGGCCCCAACCTCGACCTGCTGCGCTCGGTCATGGAGCGGACGAACCGTCCGGTCATCGCTTCGGGTGGTGTCTCGAGCCTCGATGACATTGCCGCACTCCGGTCGCTTGTGCCTCTCGGGTTGGAAGGCGCGATCGTTGGCAAGGCGCTCTACGCCGGTGCCTTCACCCTGCCTGAAGCGTTGGATGTCGCCGGGCGCTGACCGGCCCGCCGACTCGGCCGGTCAGCCGTGGGCGGGTCGGCGGTTCGAGTCGAACGCGAACGCCGCCGACGACGGTTCGGCGCCGGCTGCGTTTCTCGCGGTCATGGCCGGCTTCCGCACCGGAGCGTCGTCGATCGCCGACGTGGTTGAGGTCGTGCGCGGGTGCCGCCTTCTCATCCCGCTGATCGCGGTGGCGGGGGAGACCGGCACGACCGCTGACGGTCTCCTCGTCGACAAGACACAGGAGCTCTCGATCATCACGGTCGCGGGGCCCGACGGCCGCGCGATCGTGCCCGTCTTCTCCTCGGTTGACGCGATGCGACGATGGCGGTCGGATGCTCGCCCGGTGCCCGCCGACGCCGTCCGCGTCGCTCTGGCCGCCGCCGCTGAGCACACCGACCGGATAGTCATCGACCCCCGCAGCCCCGACACCCTCGTCGCGCTGCCGCGCCCCGCGGTGTGGGCCATCGCGCAAGGTCAGCCATGGGTGCCCGCTGTTGACGACCCCGAGGTGCTTGAGGCGATCGCGCGACCGGCGGCACAGCATCCGGAGCTGTGGGGGGTCAGTCTCCTGGCGGGAGATCCGCAGGGGCGCGGCGAAGCCCCGGAGGTTGTCGTGCGACTCGGGGTCACGGCGGGCACAGCCACCGAGCGGCTGCGCGCGATCATCGAGCACTTGAGTGCGACGTGGGCGGCCGACCCGGTCGTCGCCGAACGCATCGACTCGCTGACCGTTCAGCCGGTCGCGGGCGTGCCGGGGAGCGTCTCGACGGCGACGGAAACCCTCACCTAAGAGACCGGGCCGGTGTATTTCTCGCCGGGGCCCTGACCGGGCGCGTCGGGGAATGGGGAGGCCTCGCGGAAGGCCAGCTGCACCGAGCGGAGGCCGTCGCGCAACACGCGAGCGTGGTGGTCGCCGAGTTCGGGCGCCGCAGCGGTCACAAGACCGGCCAGCGCGGTGATGAGCTTGCGCGCTTCGGCGAGATCTTTCTCGTCGTCGCCGTTCTCCGACAGGCCGCATTTCACCGCGGCGGCACTCAGAAGGTGAACGGCGACAGTGTTGATGATCTCGACGGCCGGAACCTCGGCGATGTCGCGCGCCGGGTCAGAGGTGATCTCGGTCAATGGGGCCTCTCGGGTCGTGGCGTGGCGGGGGCAGACGGGCTCGTCGTACCGGAAGCGCCGTGCGCCTGCTAGTCTTAGGCGGTCTCCGGGGCGTCAACCCTGGAAGGAAAGTGGAGAAACCTCCCACCCGCGCTTGACCGCTTACAGGTTACCGGGTCGAATCACCCCGCTCGTCGGCGTCAGCCGCGCGAGGTCTGAGGGTGGTGCTGGCTATGTGCCAGGGTGCCTTCTCCCCCTTTCCGACGGAATCATTAGGGATCCGACCGGATCACGACAGAGGAGAATCGCATCAGCGAACCGAGAACGAACGACCGCATCCGCGTCCCCGAGGTCCGCCTCGTCGGCCCCGGTGGTGAGCAGGTCGGAGTCGTCAAGATCGAGGTTGCCCTGCGCCTGGCGCAGGAAGCTGACCTCGATCTGGTCGAGGTTGCCCCGAACTCGAAGCCGCCCGTGGTCAAGATCATGGACTTCGGCAAGTTCAAGTACGAGGCGGCGCAGAAGGCCAAGGAGGCCCGTCGCAACCAGGCGAACACCATCCTTAAGGAGGTGCGCTTCCGTCTGAAGATCGACAGGCACGACTATGAGACGAAGCGCAAGCGTGCCGAAGGCTTCCTGCAGGCCGGCGACAAGGTCAAGGCCATGATCCTGTTCCGCGGTCGAGAGCAGTCGCGCCCCGAGCAGGGCGTGCGCCTGTTGCAGCGCTTCGCGGAGGATGTGGCCGAGTTTGGTTCGGTGGAGTCGACTCCGACGATCGATGGCCGCAACATGGTCATGATCATCGGGCCGCTGCGCAACAAAGCCGACGCGAAAGCCGAGCAAATGGCTCAGCGTGCGGCTTCGAAGGCAGCGCGCAAGGAGGCCGAGGCGGCGGAGAAGGCGCCGGCGGTCGAGAAGCCCGTGGCGGAGAAGCCCGCTGCGGAAACGACGCCTGCTGCGACTACGCCCGCGACCGAGAAGCCCACTGCCGCGACGAAACCCGCTGCCGCCGCCAAGCCCACTGCCGCGAAGGCCGCTGCGGCTGCCAAGCCCGCTGCGGCGAAGAAGCCAGCGGCACCGAAGACCGAGACTCCCGCAGACGCCTAGCGTCTCGCACCCCGACCACGAGAAACGAGGAAGCAATGCCCAAGCAGAAGACGCACTCCGGTGCCAAGAAGCGCTTCACGCTGACCGGCTCCGGCAAGGTCATGAAGCAGGGCGCAGGCATGCGCCACAACCTGGAGAAGAAGTCGAGCGAGACCACCCGTCGCCTGAACCGCGAGGTCGTCCTCGCGCCGCAGGACGCGAAGGTCATCAAGAAGCTCATCGGCAAGAAGTAACGCCCGAGAAACGATCTGAGGAACTGAGAAATGGCAAGAGTCAAGCGGGCGGTCAACGCCCAGAAGAAGCGTCGGGTCATCCTCGAGCGTGCCGAGGGTTACCGCGGCCAGCGGTCGCGCCTGTACCGCAAGGCGAAGGAGCAGGTCACCCACTCCCTCGTCTACGCCTACCGCGACCGTCGCGCGAAGAAGGGCGAGTTCCGTCGCCTCTGGATCCAGCGCATCAACGCCGCAGCTCGTGCCAACGGCATGACCTACAACCGCCTCATCCAAGGCCTCGGCCTGGCGGGTGTCGCAGTCGACCGTCGCATGCTCGCCGAACTGGCCGTCAACGAGCCCGCGGCCTTCACCGCGCTCGTGAAGGTGGCCAAGGAGGCCCTCCCGGCCGACACCTCGGCACCGAAAAGCGCGGCCTAGTCGCTTTCCTGCTACGAACGCGGCGTGCACCCGACGAGGGGGCGCGCCGCGTTCGCACGTTCACGTAGAGTTCACGAGCGCCTCGCTAGCATGGCCGCGTGATCGACAACCCGCGCTCGCCCCGCGTGCGCGCCGCGGCGAAGCTCGCTAAGAAGAATCAGCGGGCCGAGACGGGGCTGTTCCTCGTGGAGGGACCGCAGGCGGTCGCCGAGGCCCTGCAGCACTGCCCCGACCGCGTGGTCGAGGTGTTCTGCACGCGGGCGGTGCTGGAGCGGCATCCCGCCGTTCCGCGCGACGCCGAATCCGCGGGGGTCCGCGTCGAGCTGGTCACGGATGCGGTACTCGAGGTCATCGCCGACACGGTGACCCCGCAGGGTGTCGTGGCGGTCTGTCGTCAACACACGGTCGAGCTTGACGACCTTGTCGCCGCGCGGCCCCGGCTGGTGGCCGTGCTCGAAGAAGTGCGGGATCCGGGTAACGCGGGCACGATCATCCGTGTCGCCGACGCCGCGGGCGCTGATGCCGTTGTCGTGACGGGATCCAGTGTCGACGTCTTCAACCCCAAGGTCGTTCGAGCAACGACGGGCTCGCTGTTCCATGTGCCGGTCGTCGTCGGGGTCGAACTGGCCGACGCGCTCGAGCGGTTGCGCCGTGCCGGCCTGCGGGTTGTGGCGGCTGACATCTCGGGTGACGACCTGCTCGCCGCGCGCTCGCAGGGTCTGCTCGATGATCCGACCGCGTGGCTGTTCGGAAACGAAGCGCGTGGCCTCACGGTCGAGCAACTCGCCCTCGCTGATCGCGTGGTCGTCGTGCCGATTTACGGCAGCGCCGAGTCGCTCAACCTGGCGACGGCGGCCGCCGTGTGTCTCTACGAGAGCGCGTTCGCGCTGCGCGCCAGCGGGGCGGCCAGGCCGCACTAAACTCAACTCTCGTGCCGCCCAGCCCCGAAGACTCTCCGAACCCTGCGATCACCGAGACGGCTGTTGCCGCCGCCGTCGAGGCAGCGCTCTCCGCCATCGCGGCCGCACGTGACACCGCGCAGTTGAAGGCTGCGAAGTCGGCGCACACCGGGGAAGCCTCACCGCTCGCTGGTCTCAACGCGCAGCTGCGCGACGTCGCCCCCGACCAGAAAGCGGCCCTCGGCAAGCTCGTCGGGCAAGCGCGGGCCCGCGTCACACAGGCCGTCACCGCCCGCGAGGCTGACCTCGCCGCGGCGGAGGAGGCAGCGCGCCTTGTCGCCGAAACAATCGACGTCACAGCCATCCCGCCGCGCGCGCTGGCGGGTGCCCGCCACCCGCTTAGCACCCTCATGGAGCAGATGAGCGACATCTTCATCGCGATGGGCTGGGAGGTCGCGGAGGGCCCCGAGCTCGAGAACGAGTGGTTCAACTTCGACGCCCTCAATATGGACGCCGACCACCCGGCGCGCGGCACACAAGACACGTTCTTCGTCGAGCCGGAGGACCGCCACCTGCTGCTGCGCACCCAGACGAGCCCCGTGCAGGTGCGCTCGTTGCTCGACCGCGGCGTGCCGCTGTACGTTGTGTCGCCTGGCCGCGTGTTCCGCAAGGACGAGCTCGACGCGACCCACACGCCGGTGTTCCACCAGCTCGAGGGCATCGCCATCGATAAAGGTTTGACGATGGCGCACTTGCGAGGCACGCTCGAACACCTTGCCCGCGCCATCATCGGCGAGGGCGCGCGCATTCGGCTGCGCCCCAACTACTTCCCGTTCACCGAGCCGAGCGCCGAACTCGACGTCTGGCACCCGACCTTCAAAGACGGGCCGCGCTGGATCGAGTGGGGCGGCTGCGGCATGGTCAACCCCAACGTGCTCCGCGCCGCGGGCATCGATCCGGAGGTGTACCAGGGCTTCGCGTTCGGTATGGGGATCGAGCGCACGCTGATGTTCCGCAACGGCGTGCAGGACATGCGCGACATGGTTGAGGGCGATGTGCGCTTCTCGCAGCAGTTCGGAATGGTGGTCTGATGCGTATCCCGCTCTCGTGGCTCCGTGAGCACGTCGACGTGCCGACGACGGGTGATGCCCGAGCCGACGCCGATGCGCTCCACGCCGCCCTCGTGAAGGTGGGGCTCGAGGAGGAGGACGTTCACGGCGCGGCCCTCACCGGGCCGATCGTGGTCGGCCAGGTGCTCGAGTTTGTCGACGAACCGCAGGCCAACGGCAAGACGATCCGCTGGTGCCAGGTGCAGACCGGCCCGGGCGAGGTGCGCGGCATCGTCTGCGGCGCGCGCAACTTCCACGTCGGCGATAAGGTCGTCGTCACGCTGCCCGGCGCCGTGCTGCCCGGCCCGTTCCCCATCGCGGCGCGCACAACCTACGGCCACGTCTCCGACGGCATGATCGCGAGCGCGCGCGAGCTGGGCCTCGGCGACGACCACGACGGTATCCTGCGCCTCACCACTCTCGGTCTCGACCCGGAAGTCGGCGCCGACGCGATCGCCCTGCTCGGCCTCGATGACATCGCCGTCGAGGTCAACGTCACGCCCGATCGCGGATACGCCTTGTCGATCCGCGGCATCGCGCGCGAGTACTCGCACTCGACCGGCGCGGTCTTCCGCGACCCTGCCGCACTGCCGACGAGCCCCGCCGAAGGCTTCCGCGTCATTGTTGACGACCGCGCACCGATCCGTGGCCGTCGTGGATGCGACGCTTTCGTCACGCGCGTGGTGCGCGGCATCGACCCGTCGCGTCCGACTCCGCCGTGGATGTCCTCCCGCCTGCAACTCGCGGGCATCCGCTCGATCTCGCTCGTCGTCGACATCACCAACTACGTGATGCTCGAGTTCGGCCAGCCCATTCACGCCTACGACCTGGCCGCCCTGACCGGCGGCATCACGGTGCGCCGTGCCGCGCCGGGGGAGACCCTCGAGACCCTCGACGGCCAGACCCGCACCCTCCACCCGGAGGACCTCCTCATTACCGACGAGTCGGGCCCCATCGGCTTGGCCGGTGTCATGGGTGGCGCGAGCACCGAGATCTCTGACACCACCGTCGACGTGCTCATCGAGGCGGCGCACTTCGAGGCGGTCTCGATCGCGCGCACCTCGCGTCGCCACAAGCTGCCGAGTGAGGCCTCCCGACGCTTCGCGCGCGGTGTCGACCCGCTCGTCGCCGAGCCCGCTGCCCAGCGCGTGGTCGACCTGGTGGTCGAGCTCGCAGGCGGTTCGGTCGACACCCTGGGCTCGCGCTGGATTGACGCGATGCTCCCGACGCCCATTCACCTCCCGGAGGGTTCCGTCGATCGCCTCATCGGCGTCGACTTCTCCCTCGACGAGATCACCGACACCCTCACCGCGATCGGGTGCCGCATCGAGGTGCAGACCGACGGCTGGCAGGTCACGCCGCCGAGTTGGCGCCCCGACCTCGTCGACGCGCCCTCGCTCGCCGAGGAGGTCGCCCGCATCGTCGGCTACGACCGCATCCCCGCCGAGCTGCCCGTCGCCCCGCCCGGCCGCGGCCTCACGCGCGAACAGCGCGTGCGCCGAGCCGTGGCCAATGCGCTCGCGGCGAGCGGTTTCACCGAGGTGCTCGCCTACCCGTTCACTTCCCGCGACGACATCGCGCTCACCGACGGCGACGCCCCCAGTGTTGCGCTGGCGAACCCCTTCGACAGCGACCAGGCGCAGCTCCGGCGCAGCCTCCTGCCCGGGCTCACCCGCGTTGCGCATCGCAACATCGCGCGGGGTCTCACCGACCTTGCCATCTTCGAGATCGGCCACGTCTTCCAGCCCGAGACCGGTCGCGTTTACGGGGTGGATGCGGTGCCGGGCATTCAGGCGCGCCCCGAGCCGCTCGTGCTCGGGGCCCTTGAGCACAGCATCCCGAACCAGCCCTGGTATCTAGCCGCACTGCTGGTGGGCGATCGCCGCCCTCGCGGAATCGGCCAGGCGGCCGAGCCGGGCGGTATTGCCGACGCGCTCTCCGCGGCGCACCTCGTTGCCGCCGTCGCCGGAGCGGAGCTGCGCGTCGAGCAGGGAGCACACCCGGCGCTTCACCCGGGTCGCACCGCCGCTCTCTGGGTCGGCGACGTTCCCGTCGGTGTTGCGGGCGAACTGCTCCCCGCCGTGGCGCTCGAGCGCGACCTGCCGCGCCGCGTCGGCGTGCTCGAACTTGACCTCGATGCGATCATCATCGCCGGATCGAGCACGGTCGAAGCGGGCGTCATCGCGGGCTTTCCCGCCGCCACACAAGATCTCTCAGTGGTCGTCGCCGAGTCAGTTTCGGCCGGTGCGGTGCGGGATGCGGTACTCGAGGGCGCCGGAGAGCTCCTGGAGTCTGCGACCCTCGTCGACGACTACCGCGGCACCGGGCTCGAGCCGGGCACCAAGTCGTTGACGCTCGCCCTGCGCTTCCGCGCGGCGGATCGCACGCTCACGGCGGCCGAAGCAACCGAGGCGAAGCTCGCGGGCCTCGCGCTGGCCACCGAGCGGTTCGGCGCGACCCTGCGCGCGTAGCCGCGCCTGCGGGGTTGCCCTGCCGGTGCGCGCTACTCTTGCGCGCCACCCTTGCGCGCCTGCGGGGTGGCTCGGCCGGTGCGCGCCACCCTTCCGCACCACCCTCGCGCGCTTCTCACTGTTTGCGACACGTCACACGCTCTCAAGCGTGAGAGGTGTCGCAAACAGTGCGAGATGCGCGGCGGGCTACCGCAGCGCGGTAACGGGTCGCGCGGCCCGGCAGCGGCCGGCGCCGGAGCAGGCTGACCCTACTTGCGTCCGCCGCCGAGAAGCCCGCCGAGGGCACCGGCGATGAGGTCTTGACCCTCTTTGCTGCTGATGAGGCCGCCGAGCAGGTCGCCGAGCGGGTTACCGCCCGTGGACTCCTGTTTCTTCGCGGGCGCGGGTTCCGGCTCGGCCTTCGCGCCGCCGCCCAAGAACTGGTTCGCGACCCACGCCAGCACGATCGGGGCGATGATCGGCAGAATCTGCTCGACGATCGGGCCGATGTCGAAGCCCTCGGTTTTGGTCGCCGCCTTGGTCGCCGCGGCGCGCGCGACATCGGTCTTCTTCGAGCCAAACACGTTCGCGACGATCTTCTCGCCGTCGGCTTCGTCGATGTCGGCGAGCTTCTTCGGAGCTTTGCCCTTGTGATGGCCCAGAGCCTTCTGCAGTGATGCGGCACCACCCTCATCCTTGGCGTTCGCGGCCATGCCGCCGACGATCGCGGGCACCGCTACGGCAACGGCAGCTTCCGCCACACTCTTGTCGACCCCGAGCTTCTCGGCGATGTCGCCGATCGGAATCATCTTCATCAGGCCGCTGAGGTCGTCCATGACCACTCCTCGGTGTCGGGGGGCTGCCGGTGCGTGCCCGTTGTCCATGGCCATCGTATTGTCATGGAAGAGTTAAGGGCATGACTCTCTCGGTCGCGATCGCCGGTGCCAGCGGGTACGCGGGCGGCGAGGTGCTGCGCCTCATGGCGGCGCATCCCGAACTCGAGGTGCGCACGGTCACGGCCCACAGCAATGCGGGCCAACCACTGATCGACGTGCACCCTCATTTGCGGTCGTACGCCCATCTGGAACTGCGCGAGACGACTCCTGAGACGTTGGCGGGGCACGACATCGTCGTCCTCGCACTTCCGCACGGCGCGTCGGGCGCGATCGCCGCCGAGCTTCCGGATGACGTGCTCGTGCTCGACTGCGGCGCCGACCACCGGCTCACGAGCGAAGCCGCGTGGGCCCGCTTCTACGGCGGTGAGTACCACGGGGCCTGGGTCTACGGGCTGCCCGAGTTGATCCATGCTGACGGCACGCGTCAGCGCGAGAAGCTCGTGGGGGCGCGGCGCGTGGCCGTACCCGGGTGCAACGTGACCGCGGTGTCGCTCGGGCTGGCGCCGGGCATCGGTGCCGGTGTGATCGAGGCTCGCGACACGACGGCCGCGCTCGCTGTCGGGCCGAGTGGCGCGGGGCGCACCCTGCGCACCGATCTGCTCGCGAGCGAGTTGCTCGGGTCGGCGGCGCCCTACGCGGTCGGCGGTGTCCACCGGCATATCCCTGAGATTCTGCAGAACCTCGCGCTCGCCGGGGCCACCGACGCGAGCATCTCGTTCACTCCGGTGCTGGTACCGATGGCGCGCGGCATTCTGGCGACGATCACCGCGCGCGTGGAACCCGGTGTTGACGAGGTGAGTCTGCGGGCTGCCTGGGCTGATGCCTATGCCGCCGAACCGTTTGTGCAGGTGCTGCCCGCCGGCCGTTTTCCAACCACGGCCGCCTCCGTGGGCGCGAACACCGCCCTCATCGGCCTCGCTCTTGATGTCGATGCGCAACGCGCTGTGATCGTCGTCGCCCTCGACAACCTCGTGAAGGGCACCGCCGGTGCGGCGGTGCAGTCGCTCAACCTTGCGCTTGGCCTGCCCGAGGCGCTCGGCCTGCCGGTGAACGGGGTCGCACCGTGACCGTCACCGCTCCGAAGGGCTTCCGCGCTGCTGGTGTCGCCGCCGGGCTCAAGAGCTCCGGCGCCCTCGACCTCGCGCTCGTCGTCAACGACGGGCCGTCGCGCGCTGCCGCGGCCGTCTTCACGACGAACCGCGCGAAGGCGCATCCGGTGCTGTGGTCGCAGCAGGTCATCGCCGACGGCGAGGCGAGCGCGATCGTGCTGAACTCGGGCGGAGCAAACTGCTTCACTGGGCCGGAGGGCTTCCAGACGACGCACGCGACCGCAGAGTTCGTGGCGGGCATGCTCGACGGTGTCTCTGCCGGCGATGTCCTCGTGTGCTCGACGGGGTTGATCGGCGAGCCGCTCGACCGCTCGAAGCTGCTCGACGGCGTGGCGGTCGCGAGCCAGGTGCTGAGCGCCGATGGCGGTCCTGACGCCGCGCGCGCAATCATGACAACCGATTCGGTGCCGAAGGAATCGCACCTGTCTTCGAGCGGCTGGACGATCGGCGGCATGGCGAAGGGCGCCGGGATGCTCGCTCCGGGTCTCGCGACGATGCTGGTCGTCCTCACCACCGACGCCGACCTGACCGCCGCTGAGCTCGATGCCGCCCTGCGGGAGGCGACCCGCACCACGTTCGACCGCATCGACTCCGATGGTTGCATGTCGACCAACGACACGGTCGCTCTGCTCGCGAGTGGGGCCTCGGGGGTGCGGCCCGACCTCGAGCTTTTCACGATGGCGCTGCGTTCGGTCTGCTCCAGCCTCGCCGAGCAGCTCATCCACGATGCGGAGGGCGCCAGCCACGACATCCGCATCCGGGTCGAGGGCGCGGCGACCGAGGCCGACGCCGTCGAGGTGGCCCGCTCGGTCGCGCGCAGCAATCTGTTCAAGGCCGCGATGTTCGGCAACGATCCGAACTGGGGCCGCGTGCTGGCAGCGATCGGCACCACGAGCGCCGCGTTCGATCCCTACGCCGTCGACGTCTCCTTCAACGAGGTGCGGCTCTGCCACGCGGGTGCGCCCGACCGGCCGCGCACCGAGGTCGACCTGACGGGCAGGGGCATCCGCGTGCTCATCGAGTTGCACGCGGGCGACGCGGAGGCCGAGATCTCCACCAACGATCTGACGCACGACTACGTGCATGAGAACAGTGCCTACGCGAGCTGAGAGACCGGGCGATGAGCGAGCTGAGAGACCCCGCATCCGTGATCGATGATCATGCCCAGGCGGCTGTGAAGGCGGCGACCCTCATCGAGTCGCTGCCGTGGTTGCGCCGTTTCCGCGACCGCATCGTCGTCATCAAGTTCGGCGGCAACGCGATGGTCAGCGATGACCTGCAGCGCGCCTTCGCCGAAGACATGGTGTACCTGCGCACGGTTGGACTCCGCCCCGTGATCGTTCACGGTGGCGGCCCGCAGATTTCGGCCATGCTCGACCGGCTCGGCATCGCGAGCGAGTTCCGCGGCGGGTATCGCGTCACGAGCCCCGAGGCGATGGAGGTCGTGCGCATGGTGCTCACGGGCCAGATCAGCCGCGCCCTCGTCAGCGCCATCAACGAGCACGGGCCGCTTGCGGCCGCCGTCTCCGGTGAGGATGCGGGGCTCTTCCAGGGCCGCCGGCGCGGTGTCGTCGTCGAGGGCGCGGAGGTCGACCTGGGTCTGGTCGGCGACGTCGTGGGGGTCGATCCGGCCGCCGTGCTGGCGCAGCTCGACGCGGGCCGCATCCCGGTGGTCTCGTCCATCGCCCCCGACGCCGACGCTCGCGGGCAGAGCCTCAACGTCAACGCCGACTCGGCCGCCGCGGCGCTCGCTGTCGCTCTCCACGCCGAGAAGCTGGTGATTCTGACCGATGTCGCCGGTTTGTATCGCGACTGGCCTGACACCCGCTCACTGGTGTCGTCGATCGACGCGGCCGAACTGCGGTCGCTCCTGCCGCGCCTCGAGTCGGGGATGATCCCGAAGATGACCGCGTGCCTCGCAGCGGTCGAGGGCGGTGTCGGCAAGGCGGCGATCATCGACGGCCGCGTGCCGCACTCGATCTTGCTGGAGATCTTCACCCAGGAAGGCATCGGCACGGAGGTCACGCCGTGAGCAACCCGACGATCGGCGGTACCGAAACCGATTCCCTTCGCGAGCGTTTCGCCCGCGTCGCCATGCGCTCGGCGCCGAGCCCCCTGGCCGTGCTCTCGCACGGTCAGGGCGCGCGCGTCTGGGACGTCGACGGGCGCGAGTACCTCGACTTCCTCGCGGGCATTGCCGTGAACGCGCTTGGCCACGCCCACCCGGTGGTGATCGAGGCGCTCAGCGCGCAGGCGCACCGGCTCGTGCACGTCAGCAACTACTTCACGACGCCGCAGGCGGTCGCCTTCGCCGAGCGCCTTGTGCGCGTCACCGGCGTGGGCGAGACCGGTCGGGTGTATCCGGCCAACTCGGGCGCGGAGGCGATCGAGGCCGCGATGAAGCTTGCCCGACGCACCGGCCGCCCGCGCATCCTCGCCTTCGAGCAGGGCTTCCACGGCCGCACCATGGGGGCGCTCGCCCTCACCGGCAAGCCCGCCTTGCGCGCGCCCTTCGAACCCATGGTGCCCGGCGTCGAGCATCTGCCGACCGACCTCGACGCACTCGCCGCGGCTCTTGGTTCCGACGTCGCCGCGGTCATTCTTGAACCGATCAAGGGTGAGGCCGGGGTCGTCCCGTTGCCCCCGGGTTTTCTGGTCGAGGCACGTCGCCTGACTCGCGAGCACGGCGCCCTGCTGATCGTCGACGAAATTCAGACCGGCGCCGGGCGCACGGGCGACTGGTTCGCTTTCCAGCACGAACTCGTCGACCCCGATGACCTGCCCGACGCGGTCGTTGTCGCGAAAGGTATCGGCGGGGGAGTTCCGGTGGGCGCACTCGTCACCCGCGGCGCCGCCAGCGACCTGTTCACGCTCGGCCAGCACGGCTCCACCTTCGGCGGTAATCCCCTTGCGACCGGCGCCGCCGACGCCGTGCTCGCCGAGATCGAACGGGCCGGGCTCGTGGATGCCGCGCGCACGCTCGGCGAGCGACTGCGGTCGGGCATCCTGGGCCTCGATGCGTCGCTCGTGACGGAGGTGCGTGGTCGCGGTTTGTTGCTCGGCATCGGACTCGTCGCTCCGGTGGCCCCGGCCGTCGTTTCGGCGGCGCTCGAACGCGGACTCATCATCAACGCCGCCAACGACGACAGCATTCGGCTTGCCCCGCCACTCGTGATCGACGACGACGACGTCGATCGTTTTCTCACCGTGTTCGCCGATGCGCTCGCCGCGGTCGGTTCGACCCTCGATCGGACGGAGTCCGCCTGATGACCGTTCCCGCCACACCCGTTCCCGCCACACCCGTTCCCGCCACGCCCGTTTCCGCCGAGCCCAGGCCCGCTGCTGTCCCCGCCGCGGTTCGTCACTTCCTGCGGGACGACGACCTGACGCCCGTCGAACAGGGGGAGATCCTCGACCTGGCCGTCGCGGTCAAGGCTGACCGTTGGGGGCACCGCCCGCTCGAGGGCCCGCAGACGGTTGCCGTCATCTTCGACAAGTCGTCGACCCGCACGCGGGTGAGCTTCGCGGTCGGCATCGCCGACCTGGGCGGTGCGCCGCTGATCATCTCGACGGCGAGTAGCCAGTTGGGCGGCAAAGAGACCCCGAGCGATACGGCTCGTGTGCTCGAGCGCATGGTGAGCGCGATCGTCTGGCGCACCTACGCGCAGGCGGGGCTCGAAGAGATGGCCGCCGGAACGCGGGTGCCCGTGGTCAACGCCCTCAGCGACGACTTTCACCCGTGCCAGCTGCTCGCCGACCTGCTGACGATCCGCGAGCACCGTGGTCGGCTCGCCGGGCTCACGGTGGCGTTCCTTGGCGACGGGGCGAGCAACATGGCGCACTCCTACCTGCTCGCTGGTGCAACGGCCGGCATGCATGTGCGCGTGGCCGCCCCGGCAGCGTTCGCCCCGCGCCCTGATGTCGTGGGGGACGCCGAGCGTCGCGCGGCCGAAACGGGTGGCTCAATCACGGTCACCGTCGATCCTGTCGCCGCGGTCGCGGGGGCCGATGTTGTCGTCACCGACACCTGGGTGTCGATGGGCAAGGAGGACGAGAAGGCGCACCGCGTCGCCACCTTCGGCGCGTATCAGGTGAACACGGAGATGATGGCTCACGCCGCCGACGACGCGCTATTCCTGCACTGCCTGCCGGCCGACCGCGGCTACGAAGTCACCCCCGAGGTCATCGACGGCACACAGTCATTGATCTGGGATGAGGCGGAAAACCGGCTCCACGCTCAGAAGGCGCTCCTCGTCTGGCTGCTCGAGAAGGCCAAGGCAGCCCGATGAGCGGCGCGACGAATGACGGCGCCCTGTGGGGCGCACGCTTCAGTGACGGCCCGTCGCCCGCGCTTCAGCGACTCAGCCGCTCGACCCATTTCGACTGGCAGCTGGGCGGCTACGACATTCAGGGCTCGCGGGCGCACGCGCGCGCTCTTGCCGCCGCCGGCTACCTCTCCACCGAGGAGCTCACGGCGATGCTCGACGGCCTCGACCGCCTGCACGCTCGGTGGGCCGACGGCACCCTCGCCCCGCGCGCTGACGACGAAGACGTGCACGGCGCCCTCGAGGCGGCGCTCGTCGCCGACCTGGGCCCCGAGCTTGGCGGTCGCCTGCGCGCTGGCCGTAGCCGCAATGACCAGATCGCCACGCTCATTCGCCTGTACCTGCGCGACCATGCGGCCGTGATTGCCGACCAGGTGCGCGCGTTGATCGGCGCACTCGCAGAGCAGGCGGATGCGCATCCCGACGCCGTCATGCCCGGCCGAACGCACTTGCAGCACGCGCAACCCGTGTTGCTTTCCCATCACCTGCTGGCGCACTGCTGGCCGTTGGTACGCGACCTTGAGCGCCTCCGCGACTGGCGCGCTCGGAGCGACCGCTCGCCGTACGGTTCGGGTGCCCTCGCGGGCTCGAGTCTCGGCCTTGATCCGGCTCTCGTTGCCGCCGAGCTCGGCTTCAGCGCACCAACCGAGAACTCGATCGATGCCACGAGCTCCCGCGACCTCGTGGCCGAGTTCTCGTACATCGCGGCGCAACTCGGCGTCGATCTTTCGCGGCTCTCCGAAGAGGTGATCCTCTGGAGCACGCGCGAGTTCGCCTTCGTCACCCTCCACGACGCCTGGTCGACGGGCTCGTCGATCATGCCGCAGAAGAAGAACCCCGACATCGCCGAGCTCGCCCGCGGAAAAGCGGGCCGGCTCATCGGCGATCTCGCGGGCCTCCTCGCGACGCTGAAGGGGCTGCCGCTCGCCTACAACCGTGACCTGCAGGAGGACAAGGAGCCCGTCTTCGATGCCGTCGAGACGCTCGAGGTGCTACTGCCGGCGGTCACCGGCATGGTCGCGACACTGCGCTTCGACACCGATCGGATGGCCGCGTTCGCCCCCGAGGGCTTCTCGCTCGCGACCGATGTCGCCGACTGGCTCGTGCGCCAGAGGGTGCCGTTCCGCGAGGCTCACGAGATCGCGGGCGCGCTCGTCGCTCACTGCGAACGGCACGGGCTGCAGCTGCACGAGCCGAGCGACGACGACTACGCCGCGATCGATCCGCGGTTGACGGCGGATGTTCGCTCGGTGCTCACCGTCACCGGCTCTATCGCCTCCCGCACGGGCGTGGGCGGCACGGCTCCGGCCGCGGTCGTCGCCCAGCGCGCCCACCTCGCCGAACGACTGGCCGCTCTCGCCTAGAGCGTCATGTTGGTGCTTGACGATGACCCGGTGGCGGTCGCTCCGCGACTGCTGGGCGCGGTCATCCACGGGCGCGACGTCAGCGTGCGCCTCACCGAGGTTGAGGCCTATCGGGGGGTCGGGGTCGACCCCGGGTCTCACGCGTTCCGCGGGGTGACGCCGCGGACGCGACCGATGTTCGGCCCCGCGGGAACCATCTACGTCTATCTGAGCTACGGCCTGCATCGGTGCGTCAATCTTGTCTGCGGCCCGGAGGGGGAGGCCGGCGCCGTGTTGCTGCGCGCCGGCGAGGTAATCGCGGGCCGCGAGCTCGCTGCGCACCGCCGCGCGGCCGCGGCCCGGCGACACACGGATGCCCGCGCATCCCGCACGTTCGCCGACCGCGACCTTGCTCGGGGTCCAGCGCGCCTCGCGACAGCTCTCGGCATCGAGCTCAGTGACAGCGGGGGGATGCTCGCCGTGAGCTCGCTGCGCCTCGAGGCCGGCGTCCCGGCGCCGCCCGAGCGCATCGTCGCGGGTCCCCGCGTGGGGGTCAGCGGCCCGGGCGGATCTCCGGAGTTTCCGTGGCGATTCTGGCTCGTGGGGGAGCCCACGGTCTCGCCGTACCGCCCGAGTCGCCCAGCCGCCCGCTGATACGCTGGCGCGGTGACCGCCGCCCCCGTGACCCTCACGCCCCCACAGAACGACTCCAGCTTCGACAGCTTTTGGGATGAGATCGTCTGGCGTGGCCTCGTACACGTCTCGACCGACGAGGAGGCTCTGCGCTCCTTGCTCGCCGGCTCACCGATCACGTTCTACTGCGGTTTCGACCCGACCGCTCCGAGCCTTCACCTCGGCAATCTCGTGCAGTTGCTGCTGATGCGGCGTCTGCAACTTGCGGGTCATCGCCCGCTTGGTCTCGTTGGCGGGTCAACGGGTCTCATCGGAGATCCGAAGCCGACGGCTGAGCGCACTCTCAACGATGCGGAGGTCGTTGCCAAATGGGTCGGCTACCTGCAGGAGCAGGTGCGGCGCTTTCTCTCGTTCGAGGGCGACAACGCTGCGCGCCTGGTCAACAATCTCGACTGGACAGCCTCGATGACCACGATCGAGTTCTTGCGCGACATCGGCAAGCACTACCGCGTGGGCACGATGCTGAAGAAGGACGCGGTGAGCGCCCGGCTCAACAGCGACGAAGGCATCAGCTACACAGAGTTCAGCTACCAGATCCTGCAGGGTCTCGACTTTCGGCGCCTTTATCTCGACTACGGATGCGTGCTGCAGACGGGTGGCAGCGATCAGTGGGGCAACCTGACGAGCGGCGTCGATCTGGTGCGCAAGGCCGAGGGGGCCACGGTGCACGCGATCGGCACCCCGCTCGTCACGAATGCCGATGGTCGCAAGTTCGGCAAGAGCGAGGGCAACGCTGTCTGGCTCGACCCCGCGCTCACGAGCCCCTACGCGATGTACCAGTTCTGGCTCAACACGGATGACGCGGATGTCATCGACCGGCTCAAGGTCTTTACGTTCCTGAGTCGAGCCGAGGTCGAGGAGTACGGGAGACGTGTTGCGGAGGAGCCCTTCCGCCGTGCTGCGCAGAAGCGCCTCGCGCTCGAGGTGACCGGTCTGGTGCACGGGGCCGATGCGGTGTCGGCGGCCATCGCGGCTTCGGAGGCGCTTTTCGGCCAGGGCGATTTGTCGCTGCTGGATGCGGCGACTCTCGCCGCGGCAATTGCCGAGTTGCCGAGCGCCGACGTGGCCGAGACCGACACGGTAGTGCACGCGCTGGTTGCGACGGGCCTGTGCTCGAGTGCCAGTGATGCTCGGCGTGCGATCGCGCAGGGCGGCGTCACCGTCAACAACGTTCGCGTGGACAGTGATGACGCGACCTTCGCAGGCTCTGCCCTGGTCGGTGGTGTTGCGGTATTGCGCCGGGGCAAGAAGACCCTTGCCGGGGTGACCCTCCGGCGAGCGTGACGGCCAGCGTCTCGGAGGTGTTGACCGCGACACGCCCGGGATTCGCCGAAATTTGCCCCGGTATAGCCAGAACCGTAATGTTCTAACTCGTCACCCCAAAGGTGCGGCCGGCGAGACAGCCAGCCAGCCTCAAGCGGGACACCCCATCCTCCAAGACAGAGCAGCCACTTGCTGGTGCGCTCATCGCCAAGTAGGATGACAACTCCGCCCACCTGCATCGGCATCATCGCCGACGCGGAGGCTTGATCGTCGCGATTGGGCCCGGGTCACCCGGAACCTTGATTTGCATCAGATCGCCGGGGCGGATAGGTTAGGGAAGTTGCCCAGTTGCGACAGCCGAGAGGCTGAAGGTCTGGAGCGTCCGATCCTTGAGAACTCAACAGCGTGCACTAAGTCAATGCCAAATAACCTCGATGGCTGACCTCGGTCAGTCGGAAGAGATTCCTTTGGATTGAAACGAATGTCAGTAGATATTCGAACTTCAGTCAGAACAAACTCGCCGGGCTGCTTGCAGCCGGCACAGTGATTGCCGATCTCCTCGGAGATCGTGCGCACAACCTTTACGGAGAGTTTGATCCTGGCTCAGGACGAACGCTGGCGGCGTGCTTAACACATGCAAGTCGAACGATGAAGCCGGAGCTTGCTCTGGTGGATTAGTGGCGAACGGGTGAGTAACACGTGAGTAACCTGCCCTTGACTCTGGGATAAGCGTTGGAAACGACGTCTAATACCGGATACGAGCTTCAGCCGCATGGCTAGGAGCTGGAAAGAACTTCGGTCAAGGATGGACTCGCGGCCTATCAGCTAGTTGGTGAGGTAACGGCTCACCAAGGCGACGACGGGTAGCCGGCCTGAGAGGGTGACCGGCCACACTGGGACTGAGACACGGCCCAGACTCCTACGGGAGGCAGCAGTGGGGAATATTGCACAATGGGCGCAAGCCTGATGCAGCAACGCCGCGTGAGGGACGACGGCCTTCGGGTTGTAAACCTCTTTTAGCAGGGAAGAAGCGAAAGTGACGGTACCTGCAGAAAAAGCACCGGCTAACTACGTGCCAGCAGCCGCGGTAATACGTAGGGTGCAAGCGTTGTCCGGAATTATTGGGCGTAAAGAGCTCGTAGGCGGTTTGTCGCGTCTGCTGTGAAAACCCGAGGCTCAACCTCGGGCCTGCAGTGGGTACGGGCAAACTAGAGTGCGGTAGGGGAGATTGGAATTCCTGGTGTAGCGGTGGAATGCGCAGATATCAGGAGGAACACCGATGGCGAAGGCAGATCTCTGGGCCGTAACTGACGCTGAGGAGCGAAAGCGTGGGGAGCGAACAGGATTAGATACCCTGGTAGTCCACGCCGTAAACGTTGGGAACTAGATGTAGGGACCATTCCACGGTTTCTGTGTCGCAGCTAACGCATTAAGTTCCCCGCCTGGGGAGTACGGTCGCAAGACTAAAACTCAAAGGAATTGACGGGGGCCCGCACAAGCGGCGGAGCATGCGGATTAATTCGATGCAACGCGAAGAACCTTACCAAGGCTTGACATATACGAGAACGGGCTAGAAATAGTCAACTCTTTGGACACTCGTAAACAGGTGGTGCATGGTTGTCGTCAGCTCGTGTCGTGAGATGTTGGGTTAAGTCCCGCAACGAGCGCAACCCTCGTCCTATGTTGCCAGCACGTCATGGTGGGAACTCATGGGAGACTGCCGGGGTCAACTCGGAGGAAGGTGGGGATGACGTCAAATCATCATGCCCCTTATGTCTTGGGCTTCACGCATGCTACAATGGCCGGTACAAAGGGCTGCAATACCGCAAGGTGGAGCGAATCCCAAAAAGCCGGTCTCAGTTCGGATTGGGGTCTGCAACTCGACCCCATGAAGTTGGAGTCGCTAGTAATCGTGAATCAGCAACGTCACGGTGAATACGTTCCCGGGCCTTGTACACACCGCCCGTCAAGTCATGAAAGTCGGTAACACCCGAAGCCAGTGGCCCAACCGCAAGGAGGGAGCTGTCGAAGGTGGGATCGGTGATTAGGACTAAGTCGTAACAAGGTAGCCGTACCGGAAGGTGCGGCTGGATCACCTCCTTTCTAAGGAGCATCTGATGCGTCACCTCGGTGGCTGCATCCAGAACCCAGATCGGAAGCGAATGTCTTCCGCTGGGAGCTCATGGGTGGAACATTGATTTTGGTGCTCGGCGAACGCCGGCAGCGCAGTACGCATCTTTGGATGCTGGAACCGCGGTCGACGAGAGTCGGGCACACGCACGCTGTTGGGTCCTGAGGGACCGGACCTCGAGTCTCGCGACTCGAGACACGACCCCTCGGACTTCTGGGCACCGGCCGATATGGCTCGGGGCAGGGAGTGCCGACCGTATGTTGAGAACTACACAGTGGACGCGAGCATCTTAGAACTGAGGCCTTCGGGCCTCGGATCTACGATCAATGCCTCGAAAGAGGCAATAGATCATTGGTCTGCAGCCGGAGCCCTCGGGCGATGGTTGCCGATCGATTCAACTCATGTAGTCAAGTTTCTAAGAGCAAACGGTGGATGCCTTGGCATCTGGAGCCGAAGAAGGACGTAGCAATCTGCGATAAGCCTCGGGGAGCTGATAAGCGAGCTTTGAGCCGAGGATTTCCGAATGGGGAAACCCCGCTGGGCGTACTTGTACGACCCAGTGACTCCCGCCTGAATATATAGGGCGGGTAGAGGGAACGTGGGGAAGTGAAACATCTCAGTACCCACAGGAAGAGAAAACAACCGTGATTCCGTTAGTAGTGGCGAGCGAAACCGGAAGAGGCTAAACCGAGCATGTGTGATAGCCGGCAGGCGTTGCATGTTCGGGGTTGCGGGACTCTCCTGCTGATCTGCCGATCAGCAAGGGTTACAGCGCGATATAGACGAATGGTCTTGAAAGGCCAGCCACAGAGGGTGCCAGCCCCGTAGTCGAAATGTCGTAATGGCCCGGAGAGGATCCCAAGTAGCACGGGGCCCGAGAAATCCCGTGTGAATCTGTCAGGACCACCTGATAAGCCTAAATACTCCCAGATGACCGATAGCGGACAAGTACCGTGAGGGAAAGGTGAAAAGTACCCCGGGAGGGGAGTGAAATAGTACCTGAAACCGTTTGCTTACAAACCGTCGGAGCAGCCCTAGCAGCTGTGACGGCGTGCCTTTTGAAGAATGAGCCTGCGAGTTAGCGATATGTGGCGAGGTTAACCCGAGAGGGGTAGCCGTAGCGAAAGCGAGTCTGAATAGGGCGATTCAGTCGCATGTCCTAGACCCGAAGCGAAGTGATCTATCCATGGCCAGGCTGAAGCGACGGTAAGACGTCGTGGAGGGCCGAACCCACTTAGGTTGAAAACTGAGGGGATGAGCTGTGGATAGGGGTGAAAGGCCAATCAAACTTCGTGATAGCTGGTTCTCTCCGAAATGCATTTAGGTGCAGCGTTGCGTGTTTCTTGCCGGAGGTAGAGCTACTGGATGGCCGATGGGCCCTACAAGGTTACTGACGTCAGCCAAACTCCGAATGCCGGTAAGTGAGAGCGCAGCAGTGAGACGGTGGGGGATAAGCTTCATCGTCGAGAGGGAAACAACCCAGACTACCGACTAAGGTCCCTAAGCGTGTGCTAAGTGGGAAAGGATGTGGAGTTGCACAGACAACCAGGAGGTTGGCTTAGAAGCAGCCACCCTTGAAAGAGTGCGTAATAGCTCACTGGTCAAGTGATTCCGCGCCGACAATGTAACGGGGCTCAAGCACACCACCGAAGTCGTAGGATTCGCATATTAGGTAGGCCTTCGTGGTCCAGCCGTGCGGATCGGTAGGAGAGCGTCGTGTGGCCAGTGAAGCGGCGGTGTAAACCAGCCGTGGAGGCCACACGAGTGAGAATGCAGGCATGAGTAGCGAAAGACGGGTGAGAAACCCGTCCTCCGAAAGACCAAGGGTTCCAGGGCCAGGTTAATCCGCCCTGGGTAAGTCGGGACCTAAGGCGAGGCCGACAGGCGTAGTCGATGGACAACGGGTTGATATTCCCGTACTGACGAAGAACCGCCCCAGTCAATCCAGTAATGCTAAGAGTCCGAATACCGGTGACCGATCCCTTCGGGGAGGAGCTCCGGGGCTAGCACTCGACCCTATGCTGGTGCGGCTAGCGTATTAACAGGTGTGACGCAGGAAGGTAGCTGAGCCGGGCGATGGTTGTCCCGGTGTAAGGACGTAGGGCGAGAGATAGGCAAATCCGTCTCTCACATAGCCTGAGATCCGATGCGTACCCCTCACGGGGGAAATCAGTGATCCTATGCTGCCGAGAAAAGCATCGACGCGAGGTTCTAGTTACCCGTACCCCAAACCGACTCAGGTGGTCAGGTAGAGAATACCAAGGAGATCGAGAGAATCGTGGTTAAGGAACTCGGCAAAATGCCCCCGTAACTTCGGGAGAAGGGGGGCCGGATGTGTGAAGGGACTTGCTCCCGGAGCATTGAAGGCCGCAGAGACCAGTGGGAAGCGACTGTTTACTAAAAACACAGGTCCGTGCTAAGTCGCAAGACGATGTATACGGACTGACGCCTGCCCGGTGCTGGAAGGTTAAGAGGAGCGGTTAGCGCAAGCGAAGCTGCGAATTTAAGCCCCAGTAAACGGCGGTGGTAACTATAACCATCCTAAGGTAGCGAAATTCCTTGTCGGGTAAGTTCCGACCTGCACGAATGGCGTAACGACTTCCCAGCTGTCTCAACCGCGAACTCGGCGAAATTGCACTACGAGTAAAGATGCTCGTTACGCGCAGCAGGACGGAAAGACCCCGTGACCTTTACTACAGCTTGGTATTGGTGTTCGGTGTGGCTTGTGTAGGATAGGTGGGAGACTGTGAAGTCGGCACGCTAGTGTCGGTGGAGTCGTTGTTGAAATACCACTCTGGTCACTCTGGATATCTAACTTCGGACCGTAATCCGGTTCAGGGACAGTGCCTGGTGGGTAGTTTAACTGGGGCGGTTGCCTCCCAAAAAGTAACGGAGGCGCCCAAAGGTTCCCTCAACCTGGTTGGCAATCAGGTGTCGAGTGTAAGTGCACAAGGGAGCTTGACTGTGAGACTGACAGGTCGAGCAGGGACGAAAGTCGGGACTAGTGATCCGGCAGTGGCTTGTGGAAGCGCTGTCGCTCAACGGATAAAAGGTACCTCGGGGATAACAGGCTGATCTTGCCCAAGAGTCCATATCGACGGCATGGTTTGGCACCTCGATGTCGGCTCGTCGCATCCTGGGGCTGGAGTAGGTCCCAAGGGTTGGGCTGTTCGCCCATTAAAGCGGTACGCGAGCTGGGTTTAGAACGTCGTGAGACAGTTCGGTCCCTATCCGCTGCGCGCGTAGGAAGTTTGAGAGGATCTGACCCTAGTACGAGAGGACCGGGTTGGACGAACCTCTGGTGTGTCAGTTGTTCCGCCAGGAGCACCGCTGATTAGCTACGTTCGGGATGGATAACCGCTGAAAGCATCTAAGCGGGAAGCCGGCCTCAAGATGAGACTTCCATGCCTTCGGGCGAGAGGCTCCCAGCTAGACTACTGGGTTGATAGGCAGGATGTGGAAGAGGGGACTAACGACCCTTGCAGCTGACCTGTACTAATAAGCCGATAACTTGACAACACCTCTTTCTAGAGAATGAGTTGCTGCTCGCGTCCACTTTGTGGTTCTCGATTTACGGTCGAGAACTACGCACAGACTCAACACTGCACGAGCAGTGCTTGGCTTGTCTGTCCGTAAACGATTGATAAATCAATAGTGTTTCGGCGGCCATAGCGAAGGGGAAACGCCCGGTTACATTCCGAACCCGGAAGCTAAGACCTTCTGCGCCGATGGTACTGCGAGGGCGACCTCGTGGGAGAGTAGGACACCGCCGGACTTCTTTGTGAAATGGCCACCCAGTGATGGGTGGCCATTTCGCGTTAAGGCACCATTTCTGTCAGCGTCGTTGTATGAGGCGCAGAGCACGAGCTCGAGGAGTCACCCATGGCTGAACGTTCGGACCGACCGCAGCGGCATGATCGCCCGCGCCGCGCCGGAGGCTCGCAGGGCGCGGCCGGCAAGGGGTTGGGTGCACCGAAACGGGAGGGTGCTGGTTATCGTAGTCCGCGGCCAGCGGGTGCCGATCGTCCCGCTCGCCCGAACCGGCCCGAGGGTGACAACGATCGTCCGCGGCATGATGACCCGACGATCCCGGAGACCGTGACGGGGAAAGAGCTTGACCGGATCGCCCGCAACGAACTCAAGACTCTTGCCAAGGAGAACGCTGACCGCGTTGCGCAGCACCTCGTGATGGCCGGCCTGCTCATTGAAGAGGATGCTCCTTTGGCCCATCGTCACGCGCAGGCTGCTGCGCGTCGTGCCGGCCGCATCGCTCTCACGCGAGAGACTCTGGCCATCACCGCCTACGCGGTCGGAGACTTCGCGCTCGCGCTGCGCGAATTGCGCACCTACCGGCGCATTTCGGGTTCCAACGAGCAATTGCCCCTCATGGTTGATTGCGAGCGTGGTCTCGGTCGGCCGAGCAAGGCGCTAGAGCTTGGGCGGTCAGTTGACCGGAGCACGCTGAGCGTGCCCACGCGTGTCGAACTCGCCATCGCGATGTCGGGAGCGAGGCTCGACCTCGGTCAGCCGGCGGAAGCGTTATCCGAGCTCGAGATTCCCCAGCTCGACGCGTCCACGGCGTACAGCTGGAGCCCCGCCCTGTTTGACGCGTACGCAATCGTGCTCGCCGAGTTGGGGCGCCATGACGAGGCTGCCGAGTGGGGCCACCGTGCCGATGTTGCCGCCGAGGCCTTGGCTGCCGCCGAGCGGGGTGACGGGGACGAGACGGTCGAGATTGTCGAGCTCGAGGGCGATGATGATCAGTAAGACCACGACGGCAGCGCCGATTCACGGTCGCGATGCGCTGCTACTCGATCTCGACGGCGTGGTTTACGCGGGGCCCGGGGCCATTCCCCACGCGGTGGAGAGCATCACCCGAGCGGCGCGGCAGACGCGCATCGGCTACATCACCAACAACGCCTCGCGCACGGACGAGTCGGTCGCAGCGCACTTGCGCGAATGTGGCCTCGCGGTTGAGGCCGCAGACGTGGTTACCAGTCCACAGGCTGCGGTGCGCATCCTGGCCACGCTTGTTGAACCCGGCGCGCTCATTCTGGTCGTCGGGGGTGACGGTCTTGTGAGCGAGGTTGAGGCTGCCGGTTTTCGGGTAACGCGGTCAGCGGAAGACCACCCGGCCGCGGTGATTCAGGGCTTTGCGCCGCACGTTGGTTGGGAACATCTGGCCGAGGCCTCCTACGCGCTGCACACCGGAATTCCGTGGGTGGCGACCAACACGGACTGGACGATTCCGCAGGCGCGCGGCGTTGCCCCCGGCAACGGCACGCTCGTGTCGGCCGTGCACCTCGCTGTCGGGCGACTGCCCGTCTTTGCCGGCAAGCCCGAAACAGCGATCTTCGACGTCGCGAAAGAGCGATTCGGTGCCACGAATCCGCTCGTGATCGGTGACCGCCTCGACACCGACATCATGGGCGGTAAGCGCGCGGGACTGACGACGGCGCTCGTCCTGACCGGCATCGATCGGGCGAAGCAGGTGCTCGCGGCGCCCCCCACGATGCAGCCCGACTACATTCTCGGCGACCTGCGCGCGTTGTTCGAACCGTACCCGGCCATCCACAGTGAGGTCGACGCCGACGGCGTTCGCACCGTCGAGGTGGGCGACGCCGTCGTGCGCATGAAGCAGCATGTCGTGCGGGTGGCACGTGCTGGCCATGACCCGCTGAACCTGCTGCGCGCCGCCGCCGCCGCCATTTATGCATCGGGGCTGCAGATCTACGGGCTCGACGTCGACGAACAACTGATGGCCCTCGCGGTATCGTCGTGATCATGAGCGATCGTGAGCGTACCCCTGACCCGGATAACGCTCTGCTTTCCCGGCTCGCGCTGATCGACCAGCAGCCGATCAGGGATCGGGCTGCGGCCTTCCGACAGGTGCATGACGAGTTGCGCCAGCAATTGGAGGCATCGGACGGCGACGTCGGCCGATCGACCTGATGACCGAATCGGGAGGCGAGACGCGTGGCTCGCGCCGCCTCGACGTCGCACTCGTGGAGCGCGGGCTTGCACGATCGCGCGGCGTCGCCCGGGCAGCGATCGAGGCGGGGCGGGTGACGGTTGACGGGCGGCCGGTCGTGAAGCCCGCGCATCCCGTCGGCGCCGAGAGTGCGATCAGCGTCGACGGCGACGACCGCTATGTCAGCCGCGCCGCCCATAAGCTTGTTGCCGGTCTCGACGCGGCCAGCATCGAGGTGCGCGGGATGCTCGCCCTCGATCTCGGAGCCTCAACGGGCGGCTTCACCCAGGTGCTGCTCGAGCGCGGTGCCCGACAGGTGATCGCGCTCGATGTCGGGCACGGACAACTCGCTCCTGAACTGCGTGGTGACCTGCGGGTGGTGGTCGTCGAAGGCGAGAACGCGCGCGAGCTCGACGCGGCGCGACTGACCACCGTGTCGGGAGTCGCCGAACCCCCCGACCTGGTGGTGGGCGATCTGAGTTTCATCTCGCTGCGGCTCGTGCTGCCCGCCATTGTGGCGACCGTCGGCACGGCGGTTCCGCTCGTGTTGCTCATCAAGCCGCAGTTCGAGGTGGGGCGGCAGGGTATCCGCGAGGGGGTCGTGCGCGACGCGGCCGTGCGGGAGGACGCGATCATGGGTGTTCTCTGGTCCGCACATGATCGAGGGCTCGAGGTTGCGGCGTTGCTCTCCTCCCCGATCGTCGGCACCGGAGGCAACCACGAGTATCTGGTGGTCTTCCGGCCGACGGACGGAGGGCATCCGTCAGAATGGAGGGGGCGCGCCGCCGAGCTCGCCCGAAAGGGGTCACCGTGAGCGAGCGCAGCATTCTCGTTGTCGCGCACACGGGGCGGTCAGAGTCACTCGAGGCCGCGGTCGAGGTGATTCGACTGTTGCGTGCCGCTGGCGTTCAAGCCGTCGTGGACGCCGAGTCGCGTGACGACCTGCACACGGCGACGGGTGATCACGCGCTCAAGACGCTGGGGGCCGAGGTGGCGGTTGGCGAGCTGGAGCTCGTGATCGTGCTCGGCGGCGACGGCACCATTCTGCGTGCGGCCGAACTTGCTCGCGGGGGGTCCGCGCCACTGCTAGGCATCAACCTCGGTCACGTCGGGTTTTTGGCCGAAAGCGAGCGCGATGATCTCGCCGGTGCAGTCGCGCGCGCACTCGACCGCGACTACCTCGTTGAAGAGCGCATGACGCTGGCTGTGCGGGTCAAGCACGGTCACGAGGTTGTCTACGAGACATGGGCGCTCAACGAGGCGACGGTCGAGAAGGCCAGTCGCGAACGCATGCTGGAGGTGGTCATCGAGGTGGATGGCCGACCGCTGTCGAGCTTCGGCTGCGACGGTGTCGTGATGTCGACGCCCACGGGTTCCACCGCCTACGCTTTCTCGGCGGGCGGGCCGGTGGTTTGGCCCAGCCTCGACGCACTGCTGCTCGTCCCTCTCAGCGCGCACGCGCTCTTCGCCCGACCGCTCGTGGTGGGGCCGAACAGTTCTCTCGCCGTCGAAGTGCTCGACCGTACCCAGGGGGTGGGCGTGCTGTGGTGTGATGGCCGCCGTGCCGTTGATCTGCCGCGGGGCGCGCGGGTGGTTGCGCGTCGGTCGTCGACTCCGGTGCGGCTCGCCCGACTGCACCCTGGGCCGTTTACCGACCGCTTGGTCAACAAGTTCGCCCTTCCGGTGCACGGCTGGCGGGGTCCGATCGATGAGGAGGGTCGCTCGGCATGATCGAGGAGATCTCCATTCGTAACCTCGGTGTCATCGGTGAGGCACGACTGCCGCTCGGGCCGGGGTTCACGGCCTTGACCGGCGAGACCGGTGCCGGCAAGACCATGGTCGTCACGGCGCTCGGCCTGCTGTTGGGCGATCGCGCCGACACCGGAGCGATTCGTTCGGGCTCGGGCCACGCGCTCGTCGAGGGCCACTGGCATGTTGATGAGCGTGGAGCCGTGGCTGATCGGGTGCGCGACGCTGGGGGAGACCTCGACGAGGGCGCGCTGATTCTCAGCAGGTCGATTTCGAACGAGGGTCGTTCGCGGGCGGTCGTGGGGGGGCGCTCAACCCCGATCGGTGTGCTCAACGAGATCGGCCAGCAGCTCGTGGTTGTGCACGGCCAGAGCGACCAGATTCGCCTTCGGTCGGCCACGGCACAGCGCGAGGCCCTCGATCGCTTCGCTGGCCCCGAGCTTGCGGCGGTGCTGGGGCAGTACCAGGAGGTTTTCCGTCGCTGGAACGAGGCTCAGTCGGAGCTCGATGTGCTCGTTGCTGAGCGTGACCGCCGCGCCCGCGAGGCTGACGAGTTGCGCATCGCGATGACAGAGATCGAGCAGGCCGCCCCGCGACGGGGGGAAGACACCGAGCTCGCCGAGCGCGCCGAACGCCTCACCAACATCGAAGACCTGCGCCTCGCCGCCGCCCGGGCGCACGACCTGATTTCCAGCGAGAGCCTCGATGAGGTTCGGGATGCCCTCTCACTGCTCGACACCGCGCGACGCACCATCGACCGCGTGTCGGGGCACGACCCCGCCCTCGTGCCGATTGTCGATGCCGTAGCCAATGCGGGCTTCGTCGTCGGTGAGCTTGCTACCCAGTTGTCGTCGTATCTGGCGTCGCTCGACAGCGACGGCGGACGCGAGCTGGAAACCGTGCAAGAACGCCGCGCCGAACTCGCGAACCTCATGCGTAAGTATGGGCCCACTCTCGATGAGGTCATCGACTACCTCGATTCGGGCAGCGGTCGCCTGCTGGAACTTGACCACGACAGCGACCGCATCGAAGCGTTGCGGGCCGAGGTGGACGCCGATCGAGCTCGCGTCATGATGCTCGCCGATCGCGTGAGCGACCTGCGGCGGGTGGCGGGCATCCGTCTCTCCGAACGCGTGACGGGTGAGTTGGCGGCGCTCGCGATGGGCTCGGCGCGCATCACCGTCGACGTGACGCAGCGCGAGGACTACACGGCCAGTGGGCGCGATCAGGTGGCGATTCTGCTGCAGCCGCACCCCGGTGCGGAGCCTCGGCCGCTCGGGCGCGGCGCCTCGGGCGGTGAGCTTTCGCGCGTGATGCTGGCGCTTGAGGTCGTGATCGCGGCGACCGACCCGGTGCCGACGTTCATCTTTGACGAGGTCGACGCCGGTGTCGGCGGGGCGAGCGCTATCGAGATCGGGCGTCGCCTGGCCCGACTGGCACAGACCGCCCAGGTCATCGTGGTCACCCACCTCGCCCAGGTGGCGGCGTTTGCGACAAACCACTTGCGGGTCGTCAAAGACAGTGACGGGCATGTGACCGCGTCGAGTGTTCAGCAGTTGCAGGGCGACGAGCGGGTCGCCGAGATGGCGCGCTTGCTCAGCGGCCTGCCCGATAGCGAGTCGGGGCTCACCCACGCGCGGGAGCTCATCGAGACGGCGCGGGAACTCGTCGGCTGACCGCGCCGTCTCGGCTGACGGGAGCGCCCGGGTGGGCCTACGGAGTGAAGGCGGGGTCACCGCTCGTCGTGCAGGTACCCTGCCGCACGCTCACCCGGTCGGTCACGAAGAACGTCGTTGACGAGTCGGAGGCGAGCTCAACGCAAAAGCGCGAACCCGAAACGATGATGACGGGCGCGGCTTGGGTGGAGTGCACGGCTCCGTGGGTTGCCAGGGCAACGAAGTCGGTGGTGTAGGCGCCGTCGTTCTCGACCGAATACATGACCATCGCCTTGCGGTAGGTGACGAGGTCGCTCGTGGCCGCGGAATCGCGTGCTGACGCTTGTTGGTTGAGGAATACGGGCACGGCGATGGCCGCCAAGATGCCCATCACGACGATGACGACGATGAGTTCGATAAGCGTGTACCCGCGGTCGCCGTGTGAGGAGCGCGGTGAGCGTGTCGACTGCGGTGCGGCGTGGGTCATCGGGTGCGCTACTTTCGACGGGTCTCTCTGAGACGATCTCACACGATGCCCTGACGGGAAATCCCCCGTCCGGGGGCGAACGCCCGGCGAGCGTGGGGGCACTCAGTCGCTGATGGGGATGCTGAACCGCTGCCCGCTGCCGCCGCGCTGTTCGATCACGATGTCGAGGGTGATGGAGCCGTCACCCACACCGTCGGGCACGCCGAGCACGTGGGTGCTCGGGGCGAAGTCTGCTGTGCACGCTCGGCCCGCCGATAAGGGTGCGAACACGAGGGCGAGCCTCGTCGCATCCACGAGGGTGAGGGACATCGCCGGCGGAGGGCAGCTCGAACTGCCCCACGTGATGACGCGCAGCGATTGTCGGCCGGGCCCCCAGAAGGCGAGCGGCTCACCCCGCTCGAGCGCGTCGGGGGGCAGCGTGATGTCGTCGGGCACGCCGCGCTGGGTTTGCACGGCGATCGTTGCCGGTTCGGGCCACGGCCAGAGCGGGGTCACCGAGCGCACCGGCTCGGCCGCGCCGAAAGCGTCGGCGAACCGTGTCACCTCCGCCGTGTACGGACCCTCGCCCTGCCCCCAACCCTCCGGCACGGAGAGCACGTGCGTGCGGGGGGCGAGATCATCGGTGCAGGCCTGCGCGGGCGCTTGTCGAAACTCGATCGACACGGTCGCGTCGTTGACGATCGCGAGGGCGGTGGCGATGTACGGGCATCCCGAGCTGCCGTAGCTGATGACCGTGATCGTCGCGCGGTCGTCGGCGAGCCAACCGACAGGCTCGCCGCGCCAGGTCTCGTCGAACACGGGTTCGGCGATGGGTGCGTCGGCCGGGAAGCCGGACTGCTCGGCGAGGGCGACAGAGGCGGGCGCTCCACCGAGGCCGGCGCATCCCGTCAGCAGTAGCGCGACACCGGTCAGGAGGCCGGTAACGACAGCGCGTGGTGCCGCAGTGGCACGCCGCTGCGTGGGGAGGCTCATGCGCGTCACTGTACGCTCACGGCGCACCGCGCGTCGAGGCTCGGCGGGCGTGGCGTCGGATAGGCTAAAGGCCCGTGGCGGACACTTCAGACTCGGGCTCAGGCACACGCACCACCAAGCACATCTTTGTGACCGGGGGCGTGATCTCCTCCCTCGGCAAGGGTCTCACCGCTGCCAGTATCGGCAATCTGCTCACCGCGCGCGGCCTGCGCGTCGTCATGCAGAAGCTTGACCCGTACCTCAACGTCGACCCGGGAACCATGAATCCGTTCCAGCACGGCGAGGTCTTCGTGACCGACGATGGCGCGGAGACTGACCTCGACATCGGGCACTACGAGCGCTTTCTCGACATCAACCTCAGCCAGGCCGCCAACGTCACCACCGGGCAGATCTACTCGCAGGTCATCGCACGCGAGCGGCGCGGCGAGTACCTCGGCGACACCGTGCAGGTCATTCCGCACATCACCGACGAGATCAAGCGTCGCATGCGCCTGCAGGCGAAAGACGACCCGCAGCCCGACGTCATCATCACCGAGATCGGCGGCACCGTCGGCGACATCGAGTCGCAGCCGTTCATCGAGGCTGCTCGCCAAGTGCGTCACGAGCTGAGTCGCCGCAACGTGTTCTTCGTGCACGTCTCGCTCGTGCCGTTCATGGGCGCGAGCGGCGAGCAGAAGACCAAGCCCACGCAGCACTCGGTCGCCGCGCTCCGCTCGATCGGCATTCAGCCCGATGCCCTCGTGCTGCGCAGCGACCGACCCGTGTCCAGCGGTAACCGGCGCAAGATCGCCCTCATGTGCGACGTCGACGAGGCCGCGGTGGTCAATGCGGTGGATGTTCCCTCCATCTACGACATCCCGTCGATGCTGCACAGCCAGGGCCTCGACGCGTACATCATCGAGCAGCTGGGGCTCGACGCCGGTGAGGTGCAGTGGGATCGCTGGAAAGACCTGCTGACCGCGGTGCACGAGCCGAAGCGCGAGGTGACCATCGGCCTGGTCGGCAAGTACATTGACCTGCCCGACGCCTACCTGAGCGTGACCGAGGCGCTGCGGGCCGGCGGCTTCGCCCACCAGGCGAAGGTGCATCTGCGCTGGATCGCGAGCGACGAGTGCGAAACGCCCGAGGGTGCGGCGAAGAACCTCGCCGACCTTGACGGCATCTGCGTGCCCGGCGGCTTCGGGGTGCGCGGCATTGAGGGCAAGCTCGGCGCGCTGCGTTTCGCCCGTGAGAACCGCATTCCAACCCTCGGCCTGTGCCTCGGCCTGCAGTGCATGGTCATCGAGTACGCCCGCGACGTCGCCGGGCTGCCGGGCGCGTCGAGCACCGAGTTCGACCCCGAGACGCAGTTTCCGGTCATCGCGACGATGGCCGAGCAGGTTGACATCATCGCTGGGGGAGACCTCGGGGGCACGATGCGCCTCGGTCTGTATGAGGCGGCGCTCGCTCCGGGCTCGATCGTCGAGCAGCTGTATGGTGCGGCCGTTTCACACGAGCGCCACCGCCACCGCTACGAGGTGAACAACGCCTACCGCGAGCAGATTGCCGCAGCCGGCCTTCAGTTCTCGGGCACGAGCCCCGACGGGTCGCTCGTCGAGTACGTCGAGCTGCCGCGCGACGTGCACCCCTTCTACGTCGCGACGCAAGCGCACCCCGAGTTGCGGTCGCGGCCGACCAACGCGCACCCGCTGTTCCGCGGGCTCGTGGAGGCGGCGCTCGAACGGCAGCGCGCCTCCAAGCTCTTCGACGATGAGACGGGCGAGGTGGCGACCGTGGCGGCCGATCCCGGAGTGGACGTCGAGGCGTGACGGACACCGCAGACGCGGCACCGTTCGCCGACGAGGTGTTCGGCGATGAGGCGTCCAGTGTCGAGGTGCTCGACAGCGCGATCGCGTTCGCCGGGGCGGTGTGGGACATCCGCCGGGAGCGCTTCGCCTACGGCGAGGGGCAGCTTGTGCGCGAGTTCATGGAACACCCTGGCGCGGTGGCTGTGCTGGCCGTCGATGACGCCGGGCGTGTGCTGAGCATCCAGCAGTATCGGCACCCGATTCAGACCCGCAACTGGGAGCTACCCGCGGGCCTGCTCGACGTTGAGGGTGAGGATCCGCTGACGGCCGCGCGGCGAGAATTGGCCGAAGAGGTCGACCTGGTCGCCGCTGACTGGCAGCCGCTCATCACCCTGCACACGTCGCCGGGCGGTTCGGATGAGGTGATCCACGTCTTCCGTGCGACCGGACTCTCGGCGGCGCCCACGGTGTTCGCTCGCGACTCAGAGGAAGCGGACATCGTGCAGCGCTGGGTCGCGCTCGACGAGGCCGTAGATGCCGTACTCGCGCGCCGCGTGCGCAACGGCATTTTCCAGGCCGCGGTGCTGGCTGAGCACGCTCGCCGCTCGCGGGCCTGAGACGGACTGAGGTGCGCTGTGGAGCAGCTCGAACGGGCCGTGGAACGCTACCTGCGGCACGTTCAGCTCGAGCGCGGTCGTTCGCCGCACACGGTTGCCGCATACCGTCGCGACCTTGAGCGCTACCTCGCGCACCTCGTTGACCGGGGAGTGATGGAGCCCGCGGCAGTCGGCGAGGCCGATGTGGCCGCCTTCGTCGCTACCGTGCGCGAACCGGCTGATGGCACGGTCGGGGTGAGCGCCTCGAGTGCCGCGCGCATGCTGTCGAGCGTGCGCGGCTGGCATCGCTTCCTCGCTGAGGAGGGCCTCGTCGCGCGGGATGTCGCCGCCGAGCAGCGCCCGCCGAAACAACCGAAGCGCCTACCGAAGGCGATCAGCATCGCGGAGGTCGAGCGGCTGCTCGAAGCCTGCGGTGGCGACGACCCGATCGCTCTTCGCGACCGCGCCCTGCTCGAACTGCTGTACGCGACGGGGGCGCGGGTGAGTGAGGCCGTCGACCTCGCGGTCGATGACGTGCTCACGGGGGAGGGCGGTGTCGGCGAGGCCGTGCGGCTGTTCGGTAAGGGCCGCAAACAGCGCATTGTGCCGCTCGGCCGCTACGCGCGCGAGGCGCTCGACGCCTACCTGGTGCGGGCGCGGCCGGTGCTGGCCCCGCGCGGGCCGGCGACGCCGGCACTGTTCCTGGGGGCGCGGGGCGCGAAGCTCTCGCGGCAGAGTGCCTGGCTGATCATCCGGGATGCTGCGGCCCGCGCATCCCTCACCGTCGAGATCTCGCCGCATACCCTGCGGCACTCGTTCGCCACCCACCTGCTCGAGGGCGGTGCCGATGTGCGCGTCGTGCAGGAGCTGCTGGGGCATGCGAGCGTCGCCACCACTCAGCTCTACACGCTGGTCACGGCGGATGCGGTGCGCGAAGCCTGGGCGACCGCCCACCCGCGCGCGCTCTAGCACGTCAGCCGCGCGATGGGTCGCGCTCTGCCTCGCGGGCCGTGACTGTTCCTTCAGGGGTGACGCTGACGACCCACCGCTCACCCGCGATGACGAGCGGAACGTCGACTCCGGCCTGGAGTGCCATGGACAGCGGGTTGCACGCGCCCGCGCTGCGAGCCTCCGGGTGCGAGACGGCGAGGCACACCTCTGGCTCTCCGTCTGTCTCTGCATCGCCGCGAAGGGAGACAGCGACGTCCGGTGCCACCCCATTGATCGACGGGGCACCGTAGACGACGCGCGGGCCCATGAGCAGCCGCCCGGGCGCGGTAGCGAAAGGCAGGTTCACAGACGGAGGTGCGAACTCGTAGAAGGGATTCGCCAGCAGACGCAGCACGGAACCCTCGGACTGCAGGTCGTCGAGCGGAACATTCTCCTGGATGAGTGGTGCACCCGTCGGGCCCCATGTCGCCGTGTCGAATCCGTCCCCACCGGTGGACGCGTCGGCGAGAACAGTCACGCCCGCGTTCGCGAACTCCTGCGGGTCGACGCAGTCGCCGCTGATCGATCGAGAACCGTCGCCCATGGCACGCGCGATAAAGAGGCAGTAGGCGTCCCAGTCGGTGCTCGCACCGTCCAGAACCGTCGATACCCGGGCCGCGATGCCCACACGACCGTCCTCGTCGGAGAAGACACGCGGCCCGGCGGTGAAGGTGGTCACGGGCGAGAACGTCAGCCAGGCAGCCCACTCGACATCGGCGGCCGTTTCGGGCGAATCGAAGATCGCCATCGGGTCGGGGTTCGGTTGGCTGAACGCCACCGCGCTCCCCGCCAGAGCGAGGGCGGCGGCCATCAGGCCGGCTAGACCGGTGGTGCGCATCCGTTGCCGGTGGCGTCGTGCGTCATCGGTCAGCGGCTCCGACGGCTCGTCGTCGGTGCCGTCGAGCTTGCCGTTCGCCTCCCGCAGGGCGTCGGCGGCAACGCGCTCAGCGTCGGCACGAGCGGCCGACTCCCGCTCCTCGGACGCGCGGCGCTGTAGTTCGGCAGCCGCGAGCTCGGCGCGAAACTGCTCGTCGGTCGTCGAGGTACGGCCGTAGGCCCAGCGTTCGACCTGGGCGGTATCGACGCTCGAGAGATCCTCGATCACTCCGTCAGTCAACCACGAGCCGCAGTCGGTCGCTGCGACCGTCGCCGTCGGGCCCGACGAGAACCGACCAGTCGCCGCCCTCGACACGCACGATGTGACTGATACCCGACCGACGTACGGCTGCGAGCGGCGCGCAGCTGCGCGTCTGGGTCGGCCCGATGACACCCCCGCCCGGTTCGTCGACCACGCTCACGATGCACAGCACCGGGTCATCACTCTCACCCTGCCGGAGGTATGCCCACGTGGTGACCGCGGGCGCCGGGCCTTCAGCATTCAACGGAATCACGGACGGGCCCATGAGAAGACCGTCACGGTCGCCGACGACGGCAAGCGGGTTGATCGTCGTACCGACGCTGGAAAATACGAGCCAGTCCAGCACGCTGCGTATCCCGCCGATCGTGGGTACTGGCTGGTTCTGCAGCAGTCGCGGACCACCGGTCGGCCCCCACGCGACCACATCGAGACCCTGGCCACCGGAGGACGGTCGAAGGGCAAAGGCAATGCCCTCGGTGGCGAAGCGCTCGGGCAGAGTGCACGTGCCGCTGAGCGAACCGGGCGCCGTGGACGACCCGCCGTCGCGCAACCACAGGCAGTACGGGTCGTACGCAGTGCTGCGACCATCCACGGTCGCCGCCGCCCGAAACGCCACGGCGGTCACGCCATCGCCAAGGTTGACCGAGCGCGGACCGAGAGTAACCCCCGACACGTAGTCGCGCGTCAACTGCGCAACCCAGGCGTTGTCCTCGGCGGTGGCGGGGCGCTCGAACACGGTGAGCGGGTCACCCCCACCCCCGGGCGCGACCGGCAGGGCAGAGACTCCGAGCAGCGTCAGCGCGGCGAGGGCGAGGCCCGTGCGGCCCGTGGCGCGCATCCGCCGTGCGTGGCGGTCGGCAGTGGTCGCGGTCGTCGCGCCGTCGTTGATGCCGTGGTCAGTGGATGCGGGCACAGCGCGCGCGGCGGCACCGGTCTGCTCGGCCCGGTGCGCGGCAGCGGCAGCCGCCGCACGCTCCTCGCCGCGCCGAATCAGTTCGCCCAGCGCCGACTCGGCGAGCTCGCGATCGGTGACGCGACCCTCCCGGCCGAACGCCCACACCTCGAGCTGCGCGTCGTCGACGTCGTCGAACGCGTTGGCCATGGCTGCAGTCAACCATTCCGGGCCGAACGCCACCCGCGAGGCGCCCCGCCCCGACGGCGCGCCGTCACTAGACTGGGGCGCTATGAGCGGCGACACCCACGGCGGAGCAGAACTGGCGGGCTTCGACGCGCTCATGCCCGGGCCGACCGGTCGCCCCTTGCGCGACTTTCCGGAACCGCCCGCGCTGAAGAACCACGGGCCAGCCCGCGTCATCGCGCTGTGCAACCAGAAGGGCGGCGTCGGCAAGACGACGACGACCATCAGTCTGGGCGCGGCGCTCGCCGAGTACGGGCGCAAAGTGCTCGTCATCGACTTCGACCCGCAGGGCGCGCTGTCTGCCGGCCTCGGTATGCCGAGCCACGACGTGCCCACCATCTACGACCTGCTGCTCGGGCGCGAGACCGACACCCGCAAGGCCGTCCAGGCAACCGCGACGCCGAACCTCCACATCATTCCCGCGAACATCGACCTGAGCGCCGCGGAGGTGCACCTCGTGGGGGAGGTCGCTCGCGAACACATTCTCGCCCGCGTGCTCAAGCCGATCCTCGACGACTACGACGTCGTGCTCATCGACTGCCAGCCGAGCCTCGGCCTGCTCACCGTCAACGCGCTCACGGCCGCGCACGGCGTGCTGATTCCGCTCGAGTGCGAGTACTTCGCGCTGCGCGGCGTCGCCTTGCTCGTCGAGACGATCGACAAGGTGCGCGACCGCCTGAACCCCGCCGTGCAGCTCGACGGCATCCTCGCCACGATGTATGACGCGCGCACCCTGCACAGTCGCGAGGTGCTCGAGCGCGTCGTCGAGGTCTTCGGCGAGAAGGTGCTCGAGACGGTCATCGGCCGCACGGTGAAGTTTCCCGACGCCTCGGTCGCGGGCGCGCCCATCACGACGTTCGCACCCGACCACCCGGCGGCTGCCGCGTATCGCCAGCTGGCCCGAGAACTGATCGCGCGTGGCCAGGTCGCCTGAGCCGGCGGCCGGTTCGGCAGGGCAGGCGGCGGGTGCGGGGGCGCGTGCCGCCACGATCGAGACCCCCGGCACGGATGCGCCGCCCACCGGTTTCCGCGTCACCCTCGACGACTTCGACGGCCCGTTCGATCTTCTGCTGAGCCTCATCACAAAGCGCGAGCTCGACATCACCGAGGTAAGCCTCTCCGTCGTGACCGACGAGTTCCTCGCCTACCTCCGTGCGATGGAGCAAGACGGCTCGATCGACGCCCTCGACCAGGCCAGCGAGTTTCTCGTTGTCGCGGTGACGCTGCTCGACCTGAAGATCGCGAGCCTGCTGCCGCAGGGCGAGCTCGTCGACGCGGAAGATGTCGCGCTGCTCGAAGCGCGCGACCTGCTGTTCGCCCGGCTGCTGCAGTACCGCGCGTTCAAGGAGGTCTCCGCCTGGTTCGCTCGCCGGCTGGAGGAGGAGAGCACGCGGCAGCCGCGCTCGGTGCGGCTCGAAGACCAGTATCGCGAGCAGAAGCCGGAACTGGTCTGGACGCTCAGCGTCGACGACTTCGCCGCGCTCGCACTGCTGGCTTTCACGCCGAAGGAGGTGCCGGTAGTCGGGCTCGACCACCTGCACGCGCCGCTCGTGTCGATCCGCGAGCAGGCCGCGCACGTCGTCGCGCTGCTGCGGCAGGGCGAGCCCGTGACCTTTCGGCAGTTGATCGCCGGGGCGGACGCAAAGGGCGTGATCGTTGCGCGCTTTCTCGCCCTGCTCGAGTTGTATCGGCACGCGGCGGTCGGCTTCGAACAGCTGGAGCCGCTCGGCGAGCTCACCGTGCGCTGGACGGCCGAGAACTGGACGGACGAGAACCTCGTGAACCTGGGAGCCGACTATGGCCAATGAAACGCAGGCCAATGAGACGCAGGCCAGTGAGACCGACGCGCCGGAGGCTGCCGTGACCGAGGAGAGCGCCGAGCGTGAGCCCCGCATCCCGGACGGCGTCGATGTGGCGCGCGCGCTCGAGGCGATCCTCATGGTCGTCGATGAGCCGCAGAGCGTCGTCGGGCTCGCGAGCGCGGTCGGGCGGCCGGTGAGAGAGGTGCGCGCCGCGATCGCCGCGCTCGTCGCCGACTACGACGGCGAGGCGCGGGGCGATGGCGTGGCGAGCGACGGCACGCCCGGTGTGCGCCGCGGCTTCGAGCTGCGCGAGGTCGGCGGCGGCTGGCGCATCTACGTGCGCGGCGAGTTCGACGATCTCGTGCGCGATTTCGTGCACACCCAGAGCCCGGCGAAGCTCTCGCAGGCCGCTCTCGAGACGCTGGCCGTCATCGCCTACAAGCAGCCGATCAGCCGCGGCGCGATCGCGTCGATCCGCGCGGTCAACGTCGACTCGGTCGTGCGCACGCTGCTCGGCCGCGGGCTCATCACCGAGGCCTTCACCGACAGCGAGACGGGCGCGATCCACTACGAGACCACCGACTTGCTGCTGACACAGCTCGGCATCAACTCGCTCGACGAGCTGCCCAAGATTTCGCCGCTTCTCGACGACGGGCGCGAGGGGTTCGACGATGTCCGCTGATCGCGACCGGCGCGCACCGGACGGCCGCGCCGACCGCGACCTCGTGCCCGACGTCGTCATCGACTGGTCGTCGAACATGCGCGACGGCGACAGCCCGACGAGCGAGCGGCTGCAGAAGGTGCTCGCCGCGGCCGGGGTCGCGAGCCGTCGCGTATGCGAGAACCTGATCGTTGCCGGCCGCGTGAGTGTGAACGGCGCGATCGTGACCGAGCTCGGTACCCGCGTCGAGCCGGCCACCGACCACGTCGCGGTCGACGGCGTGGCCATTCAGCTCGACACCACGAAGCGCTACGTCATGCTCAACAAGCCGACCGGCGTGGTCAGCACGATGGCCGACGAGAACGGCCGCCGCGACCTCACGGAGTTCACCGCCGACTACGACGAGCGCCTCTACAACGTCGGCCGCCTCGACGCCGAGACCAGCGGCCTGCTGCTGCTCACCAACGACGGCGAGCTCGCCAACGTGCTCGCGCACCCGCGCTACGGCGTCGAGAAGACCTACATCGCGCAGGTCGAAGGAACCCTCACGCCCGCGACGCTGCAGCGCCTCAAGAAGGGCATCGAGCTGGATGACGGGCCCATCGCCGTCGACCGCGCCAAGATCGTCGGCGCGCCGTCGAAGGGCCGCACGATGGTCGAGGTCACCCTGCACTCGGGTCGCAACCGCATCGTGCGCCGCATGCTCGCCGCCGTCGGGCACCCCGTGACGGCGCTCGTGCGCCGCTCGTTCGGGCCGCTACACCTTGGCACCCTGCCGCTCGGCCGTACTCGCGAACTCACGGACATCGAGCGCGGCGCGCTGCTCACCCTCGCCCGCGCGGCGCAGCAGGAGGAGAAGAGATGACCGACCGCCGCCTGCACGAGCAGGTGCACATCATCGGTGCCGGACTGCTCGGCACGAGCATCGGCCTCGCCCTCACCGAGAAGGGCGCCGACGTGACGCTCGCCGACGTGTCGCCGACCGCCGTGCAGCTCGCGGTCGACTACGGTGCCGGCCGCGCTCCGCGCAGCGACGATCGACCCGGCCTCGTCGTCGTGGCCGTGCCGCCGGATGTCACGGCGGCGACCGTGGCGCGAGCCCTGCAGGAGCATCCCGAAGCCCTCGTCACCGATGTGGCGAGCGTGAAGGGCAGCGTGCTCGCCGAGCTGCGCGAGCTGGGCGCCGACGTCACGCGCTACCTCGGCACGCATCCCATGGCCGGGCGCGAGCGCGGCGGGCCGATCTCGGCGCGCGCCGACCTCTTCGTTGGCCGCCCCTGGGTGCTCGCCGGGCACGACGGCATCAGCTACCGGCGCGCCGGCGCGATCGAAGACCTTATCCTCGACGTCGGGGCTGTTCCGATCGAGATGACCGTGGACGAGCACGACCGCTCGGTCGCGATGATCAGCCACGTTCCGCAGCTCGTCGCGAGCGCGATGGCCGCGCGGCTGCGCGAGGCCTCGAACGGTGCTGTCGGCCTCGCCGGGCAGGGCGTGCGCGACGTCACGCGCATCGCCGCGAGCGACCCCGGGCTGTGGGTGCAGATTCTGTCGGCGAATGCCGAACCCGTCGCGCAGATTCTGCGTGGCGTGCGCGACGACGTGGATGCTCTGCTCGCCGCCCTCGCCGACCCCGAGGCGCCCGGCTCGCGCCGCGCACTCGCCGAGCTCATCGCGGCGGGCAACGCCGGGGTCGCGCGCATTCCGGGCAAGCACGGTACCGACCGGCGCTTCGCGCAGCTCGTCGTCATGATCGACGACACCCCGGGCCAACTCGCGCGGCTGCTCACCGAGATCGGTGAGCTCGGCATCAACATGGAAGACCTGCGGCTCGAGCACTCGCCGGGCGCGCCCGTCGGCTTCGCCGAGGTCTCGGTGCTGCCCGACGTCGAGCAGCGCCTCATCGACGAGCTCTCGGCGCGCGGCTGGCGCATCGCGGGCGCGAGCTGAGCATCCACCCCCGCACCCCCGCACCCCCGCACCCCGTACCCCCGGAAGGACCCCATGAGCGACCTCATCGTGGCCGTCGACGGCCCCGCCGGCAGCGGCAAGTCGAGCGTGAGCCGCGAGGCCGCCCGCCGCCTCGGCTACGCCTACCTCGACACGGGCGCCGCCTACCGCGCGCTCGCCTGGCACTGCCTCAACGAGGGGGTCGATGTCGAGGATGCCCAGGCCGTCGCCGCGCGCGTGCCCGACTTTGACTACGCCATCGGCATGAGCCCCGACCGCTACTTCGTGCGCGTGGGCGGCGAAGACATCACGCCCGACATTCGCGAGCCGCGCGTCACGGCTGTCGTGAGCGCGGTGGCGCGCGTGCCGGAGGTGCGTGCGGGGCTCACCGCGCTGTTCCGGCGGCTGGTCGCCGAGCGCCCGGAGGAGGGCGTGATCGTCGAGGGGCGCGACATCACGACCGTTGTCGCGCCCGATGCGGCGGTCAGGGTTCTGCTGACGGCCAGCCCGGAGGCTAGAATGGCCCGTAGGTCGGCTGAGCTAGGCGCGAAGCCAACCGAGTCGATGACGCAGCAGCTCGTTTCTCGCGATGCGCAAGACCTGAAGGTCGTCGACTTCATGAACGCCGCCGAGGGCGTCACGACCCTCGACTCGACCGAGCTCAACTTCGAGCAAACGGTGCAGGCGTTGATCGACATCGTGCGCGCCCGGCCTTCCGCCTAGGGGAGGCGGCGCGGAACACGCCTCCCCGGTGGGGGAGGAGAACAGGGGAGGAACCCCGACATGACCGCTGACCAGAACCCGCGCAGTTTCGACGACGCCGACAACGCCGCCGAGGGCACTCGCGTCGCCAACGGGGCCGACGGCTCCGACGGCAGTGACGGCACCAACGGCACCGACGACTTCATCGAGCCCGCCGCCGAGAGCCTGGAGGCGGCCGCGGCCGTCGCCGCGCGGATCGCCGAACTCGACGACGACCTCGCGGACAAGCGGGCGGATGCCCTGCGCGCCGGCCTCGCCGACTACGACCTCGACGACGACGACCTCGAACTGCTCGACGGGGCCGAACTCGGCGACGACGGCATCATCACCATGCCCGCGCTGCCGGTGCTCGCCATCGTCGGCCGCCCGAACGTGGGCAAGAGCGCGCTCGTGAACCGCATCCTGGGCCGCCGCGAAGCGGTCGTCGAGGACACGCCGGGGGTCACCCGCGACCGCGTGACGTACAAGGCCGAGTGGAATGACAAGCGCTTCACGCTCGTCGACACCGGCGGGTGGGAGCCCGACGCGGCCGGCATCAATGCCTCCGTCGCCGCGCAGGCCGAAGTGGCCGTCGAGCTCGCCGACGCCGTGCTGTTCGTCGTCGACGCGATCACCGGTATCACGGCGACCGACGAGTTCGTCGTCAAGATGCTGCGGCGCTCGAAGAGGCCCGTGATCGTCGCCGCCAACAAGATCGACGACGCGCGGCAAGAGCCGGAGGCCGCCGCGCTGTGGAGCCTCGGGCTCGGCCAGCCGTGGCCCGTCTCGGCCCTGCACGGGCGCGGTGTCGCCGACCTGCTCGACCACGTGCTCACTGTGCTGCCGGAGGTGTCGGCCGTCGCGAAGCAGGAGTTCGGCGGGCCCCGCCGCGTCGCTCTGCTTGGCCGCCCGAACGTCGGCAAGTCGAGCCTGCTCAACAAGGCGGCGCGCGAAGAGCGTGTCGTCGTCAACGAGCTCGCCGGCACCACGCGCGACCCCATCGACGAGCAGATCGAGCTCGGCGGCAAGGTGTGGCGCTTCGTCGACACGGCCGGCATTCGTCGGCGCGTGCACCTGCAGCAGGGCGCCGACTTCTACGCTTCGCTGCGCACCGCTGCCGCGCTCGAGAAAGCGGAGGTCGCCGTCGTGCTGATCGACGTCACCGAGCCGCTCAGTGAGCAGGACGTGCGCATCATCGACCTCGTTCTCGAGTCGGGCCGGGCGCTCGTGCTCGCGTTCAACAAGTGGGACCTCCTCGACGACGACCGCCGCCGGTACCTCGAGCGCGAGATCGAGCAGGATCTGCACCACGTGGCGTGGGCGCCGCGGGTCAACATCTCGGCGCGCACGGGTCGGCATCTCGAGAAGCTCGTCCCCGCCCTGGAGGTCGCCCTCGAGTCGTGGGACACCCGCATCCCGACCGGCAAGCTCAACGCGTTCGTCGCCGAGCTGACGGCGGAGCATCCACACCCCGTTCGTGGCGGCAAGCAGCCGCGCATCCTGTTCGCGACCCAGGCTTCGACCCGTCCGCCGACCTTCGTGCTGTTCACGACCGGGTTCCTCGACCCCCAGTACCGCCGCTTCATCACGCGGCGCCTGCGCGAGGTGTGGGGATTCGAGGGCACCCCGATCCAGGTCAACATGCGAGTGCGCGAAAAGAGGCAGCGCTAAGCGCTGCCAGCGAGGGCCATTTCTGGCCCTCGCCGCGCACTCGCCGGGGCCCGTCTCGGGCCCCGGGCGGAAGGAGAGGCAGCGCTAGCCGTTCTCGGAGCAACGACGGAGACGACCGTGTTCCACACCGGCGATCCGCTCAGGTCCGTTGTGGGACCGCTCGGTCTCCGTCGTTGCTCCGATGCCGGAGGCGGCGCGGGGCGGCGAACTCGGTGGTGACGCCGGGATGCCCGAGTGGGGTCGCGAGCACCGAATCGGGTGCCCGGCGCGCGAGAGAAGGAAACCCGGCGGCGGCGAGCAGCTCGTCGTCGAGGTGCAGCAGCTCGGCGCCGACGAGCGGCCACGACTCGTGCGAGTTGCGCGCGTGGATGGTGCGGCCGAGGTGGCGTTCGTGGAATCCCCAGCGGGCGGTCAGGAAGCGGCTGAGCTCGGTGTCGACGGGGGTGGTGCCGGGACGGGCGACGATGTGGGTGCCCGGGCGGGTGCCCGTGCGGCGCCGCCCGCGGTACTCGACGGTGCCGGTCGCTGCGGTTTGGCCGTGCGGGCGGGGGGTGGTGCGGCGTGTGGCGCACATCCACCGATACGGCAGCCCGAACAGGGCGCGCGCGGCGAGCACGCTCGGCAGGCGCTCAGCATCGAGCGAGCGGAAGACCACGCCGCGGCGGCCCTCGTCGTCGACCGAATAGGTGCGCACGTTGATCTCGATGAAGGTTCCGGCGTGCGGCACGGGCGGTAGCGGCAGGAAGGCGTGGTCGCTCAGCACGAACGGGATGAGCCCCACCCAGGCGCTGCCGTCGTGCACATCGGGACGCGTTCCGGCCGGCAGGAAGGGCGCCACCTCGCGCGGGTCAACGCGCCAGTGCAGGAACAGGAAGTCACTCCAGCGCTGCCGGATCACCGCGCGGCCGGGCAGCGGCGGTGCGACGGCACTGATCGGTTCGGCACCTGTCGGCTCGGCGGGCATCCTCCCATCATCCTCGCTTAGCCTGGGCTCACCATGACCCACGATCCGCTGTCGAGCACCCCGCCACCGCTGCCCAGCGGAGCGCTGCGCGACCCTGGCGACGCGTGGGTCGAGGGGCCGGGCGGGCAGCGCTACTGGGGTCGCTTCGGGGCCGCGGGTCTGCTGGCCTGGCACCCCGAGGCGGGCATCCTGCTGCAGCATCGTGCGGTCTGGTCGCACCACGGCGGCACCTGGGGTCTTCCCGGCGGAGCCCGCAAGCAGGGCGAGTCGGCGCACGCCGCTGCCGTGCGTGAGGCCGGCGAGGAGGCTGGAGTGCCCGCCGACGCCATCGAGCCGCTGTTCGAAAGCCTGCTCGACCTCGGCTTCTGGTCGTATACGACGGTCGCGGTGCGTGTCACGCGCCTCTTCGCGCCGATCGTCGCCGACGCCGAGAGCGTCGCCCTGCGCTGGGTGCCGATCGCCGAGGTGGATGCTCTCCCGCTGCACCCCGGATTCGCCGACTCGTGGCCAGCGCTGCGGGGGCGTCTCGGCTAGATCGCCGGTGCCGGGCGCCCTAGTTTTCGCCGTCGAGCCGCTCGGCTTCGAGCCGCTTGAGGGTCTCGAGCGCGTCATCGGCCGCGTCACGGAAGGGGTGCAACACGGTCGAGATCGTTTCGTCGACGAGCGCTTGCCGGTAGCCGTGCGCGGCGGTGTCGGTGTGCACCGTCACGGCGATGGGGCAGGTCGCTCCGGCGTGGCGCAACGCGGAGGCTAGCACCAGGTTGGTGTCGACGTCTGGCACGGTCGAGATGATGAACCGGGCGTGCTGCACGGGCAGAGTTTCCGGAAACTCGGGGCTGCGGGCATCGCCAAAGACGACGTCGACGTGCGGGGCGAGGTGAGCATCCTGCACCGCGACCTCGGCGAATGGGTCCCACTCGACCAGCAGAACGCGGCAGTCGTCGGCGACCAGCTCGCGGATCAACTGGCTGCCGAACCGCCCGTTGCCGAACACGATCGCGTCGTAGCGTTCGGCGGTGGCGGTGGATGCGGGCCGAAGCGCCCGGCGCTGCAGGCGCACCAGCCACGGGTCGAGCCGGTCGGCGATCGGCTGGGCGTAGGGGATCAGGTAGCTGGAGCCGGCGATGGTGATGAGCGCAACGAGGGTGACGAGGCCGACGACGCTGTCGTCGACGAGGGTGAGGTCGCGGGTGAGGGCGATGAGGATGAGGCTGAACTCGCTGATCTGCGCGATGGCGAGCCCGGCGAGGAAGCCGACGCGGGCCGGATACCCCATGGCGCTCATGATCGCGATCATGATGATCGGCGACCCGACGAGTACGAAGATCGACAGGGTGATGGCGAGCGGCACCTGCGCGCCGATCGCGGCGAAGTCGAGTTCGGCGCCGAGCACGATGAAGAAGAACAGCAGCAGGAAGTCGCGCAGGCCGATGAGCGAGGCATGCACCTGCTCGCGGTAGCGCGTGGAGGCGAGGGCGAAGCCGGCGAGGAACGCCCCGACTTCGATCGAAAACCCGAGCACGTCGGTGAGAGCTGCGATGCCGATCGCCCAGGCGACACTCCAGACGATGAGCAGTTCGGCGCTCGTCGCGACGCGGTCGAGCAGCCAGGGCAGCACCCAGCGCATCGCCACGGCAATGCCGACGAGCAGGCCGCCGCCGCCGAGCAAGATACGCAGTGCTTCGGTGCCGACGTCGGGGGTGGCGCCGTCGGCGGTTTCGGTACCGAGACTGGTGAGCACGATCATGACGACGATCACGACGACGTCTTGCACGATCAGCAGCCCGAGGGCGACGCGCCCGTGCAGCTCGTCGAGCTGGCGCTGATCGCTCAGCAGCTTGACGACGATGATGGTCGACGAGAACGTGATGGCGACGCCCACGACGGCTGCCGCGACGAGGTCGAGGCCGAACAGCAGGGCGATGCCGAAGCCGGCGCCCGCGGTGACGACGATCTGCCCGAGACCGGTAGCGAGCGCAACGGGCCCCACCGAGCGGATGAGGTTGATGTCGAGCTTCAGGCCGACCAGAAACAGCAGGATGGCGATGCCGATCTCGGCGAACAGGTCAAGTGCTTCGGCTTGATGTACCCAGTCGAAGCCGGTCGGGCCGACGATGATGCCGACGAGGATGAAGCCAATGATGAGTGGCTGCCGGAGTCGGTTGGCGATGAACGCGACGGCGGCCGCGAGCACGAGCACGAGCGCCGTGATGGCGAACGTGTCGAGTTCGAAGGGCATGGCTTCACGCTACCGTTCAGCCCAACAGCGGCATCATGCGCTCGGTGACGAGAGGGGCGACCGCGATGGCGGAAAACTCGTCGGGATGCACCCAGCGCAGCTCAGCGATCTCTGCCCGCACGGTCACGTCGACCCCGGTTTCGATGTGCACGCGAAACACGGCGGCCTCGACGAGCATGCCAGCCTCGTTGGCCGCGGGCGCGACGAAGATGCCGAGCGGTTCGAGGGTGTCGGCCTCGACGATGACACCGAGTTCTTCGTGTAACTCACGAGCGAGGGTTTGCGCGCCCGTCTCGCCGGGCTCGTACTTGCCGCCGGGCTGCATGAACACGGTCGTGCCGTGCTTGCGGACGAGCAGAAGCCGCCCGTCGTCGTCGACGATGAGCGCCGCCGCTACTCGGATGACCGCCGACCCGCCTTTCGCACCGACGCCCATCTAGGGGGTGCTCCCGCCGGGTAGGGACGCGTCGTGGTCGGCGCGCGTTGCGAGCGTCGTGCTGATGGCAATGCGGATGCCCCGCTCCAGCTCATCGAGTGTGAACTGCGGGCCGCCCCCGAGTTGCGGGGTCGCCGGAATGTGAATGAATCCCGCCCGGAGCGGACCCCGGTGGCGGTGCCCGGGCACCGTGCCCTGCATCGACTCGGGCGCCGAGCCGTGAGCCGAGCCGTCAGCCGAGCCGTGCGCCGAGCCGTGCGCCGAGCCGTGCGCCGAGCCGTGAGCCGACTCGTGGGCCGACTGCGGCTTCGGGCGGCCCGCGGTGGCACCCGCGCCCTCCGCAACCCCTGCCGCTATGTCCGCCGCAAGGCTTCCCGCCCGGACCGCGGCGATTCCCATGAGTTCGTAGAACACGTGGTTGCAGACGTAGCTGCCGGCACTGAGCGAGACGTCGGCGGGGATGCCGCCCGCCGCGATCTCGTGCGCGATGGCTTTGACGGGGAGCCCGGTGAAGCGAGCCGCTGGACCGGTCGCTTCGATGACCGCGTCACGGGGCTGGTCGCCGTCGTTGTCGGGTATGCGAGCGTCGGCCAGGTTGATCGCGACCCGTTCGGGAGTGATCGCGTGGCGCGTGTCGGCGAGTCCGAGTGCAATGACAACGTCGGGGTCGTGAGCGTCGATCGCGGCGGCGAGGAGGGGTGCGGCCCTCGCGAACGAGACCGGTAGCACGTCGGCGATGATCCGGCAGTCCGGATGCCCGAGCTCTGCCAGCCGCCGCGCCACCTCGCCGCTCGGGTTGATGGGCGCCCCGGCGAAGGGGTCGAAGCCGGTGACGAGCACGGTCGGCAGAACGCGGTGGTGCTCGGCGAGCGTCGAGCGGTGGTGCTCGGCGAGCGTCGCGTCGTGGCTCATGCGTCCACTGTGCCACGAGCGCAGCCGAGCACGGGTGACGCCCCGCTTACGAGGCCAGCGCGTCAACCCCCGCGTCAGCCCGCGGCCCCGCCAGCGCGTCAACCCCCGCGTCAGTCCCCGCGTCAATCCCTGCATCCGCTGGCGGTCCGGCCAGTGCGTCGGCCAGCGCTCGACTTCGACTCGGCATCTCGATGGCCCCAGGTGGCGGCGTTCCCGGCCGCCCTCCCGGCCGCCCTCCTGGCGGCGCGCCCGGCGGCGCTCCGGGTCGTCCTTCCGGCGCTGCTCCCGGTGGGTGCAACAGGTAGCGCGGCCCGGCGCGGGTGATCTCCCACCCGTTGTTGTGGGCGAGCAGGTGGTGGTGGCGGCACAAGAGCACTCCGTCGGCGACGTCTGTGCGCCCGCCGTCGCGTTGCCAGTGCTCGATGTGGTGGGCTTCACACCAGGAGGGTGGGCGCTCGCAGCCGGGCCAGCGGCATCCGCCGTCGCGAGCGGCGAGGGCGAGGCGCTGGGCGCGGTTGAACAGCCGCCGCTCGCGCCCGAGATTCAGCGGCTGACCGGCATTGCCGGCAGCGGCGTCGACGAGCAGCGCGACCGTTCCAGCGGCGCAGGCGAGTCGTTCGACGGTCGCGAGGGACACCGGGTCGTGTTGTCCTTCGAGAAACCCGCGCCCGCGACCGGCGTCGAGCTGCTGAACGGCAACGAGCACCCGCACGCCGATCGGCCCATCGCGGAGCAACTGCGTGGGGTCAGCCGCCACCCCCTGCCGCAGTAGCTCGACGAATCCGTCGCTGGCACGCTGGGCGTCGGTGCGTTCGTCACCAACCCTGTCGGCTTCTGCCGAGACACGGGAACCATCGTCGAAACTCGGAACTCTCCGCTGCGGAGCCGTCAGCCGGTCATACACCTCGCTGACGAGCGCGAAGCTTTCGGGGTCGAGTGACCACGACGCATAGCCCATGCCGTCGGCCCGCCGGCCGATACGCAGCGACCGTTGTGCCCGGCGGGCTTCTTCCCGCCCGGGCAGGCCGAGAAGGTCGAGGTCGTCACGCAGCGCCCGCGCCTCGCGCAGCGCGCGGTCAGCGTCGAGCCCCGCGACGCGGGGCAGGAGCTGTTCGGCGGCAGCGTCGAGCATCTCGGCCGTGAGGGTGGGGGAGGGTGCACCGAGCCCACCCTGAACCGCGTCAGCTACCGCGACGCTTACTCGCCCCTCGAGCACAGCGGCCCCGAGTCCGGTGGCCGCGCCGAGACCCGCCCCGACGCGCACGGCCGCTCGCGCATCGCCGGCGCGCGAACCCGTGGTGACCCGCACGAGCTCGTCGGCGGTGCGATGGCCCGTGCGTTGCGCCAGCCCGGATGCCCCGAGCTCATGCGCCGACCGCCGAGCGATCTCGCCCGCCAGAAGTGACACGTGCAGTTGCGCCAGCCGAACCTCGTCAGCCGCGACGCGGGTTAGCTCGAGCAGCTCGTCGTCACCGAGGGCACGGTAGGGGTCGAGCGTGCGGGGGACGCGCTCCAGAGCATCCACCGCTGCCGCGAACGCGGACCCAACCTCGATCTCCATGAATCGAACATATCTTCGACTACTGACATTGAGGCTAGGAATCCACAGGGCGTGACGTCACTCGCGTGGCGGCTGCGGCGCGGGCCCATCACCCGGCGCCCGCTGCGTGCCCGAGAGTGCGTAGAACACCACTCCGACCGAGAGAAACACGATGCCAAGCGCGATGTTGTCGGGCATCGTGAGGGTGAAGAGCACGCCGACCGCGAAGAGCATGATGCCCGTCGCCGCCCACGCCATGCGCGCCTGCCGCGACCCGCTCTGATCGCCCGCAGACCCAGACCCAGCCCCGTCGCGCCCCGCCTCCTCGCGCCCAGCCTCGCCCCCAGCCTCGTTTTCAGGATGCTCACTCACGCCCCCCACCCTACGACCCACTCTTCCTCCACAGGCGTAGCATCCCGACATGACCACCCCGGCACCCTTGACCACCCCGACCCTCGCCCCGCACCGCGCGCGCCTGGTGCTCATCGTGGTGAGCGTGGCGCTCATGACGGTGGTCAGCGCGGTGAGCGGCCTCAACGTCGCCCTGCCAAGCCTCGCCCGAGCGACGGGCGCGAGCCAGACCGAACTCACCTGGATCGTCGACGCGTACACCGTCATCTTCGCGGGCCTGCTGCTCGCTTCGGGCGCGATCGGCGACCGCCTCGGTCGCAAGGGAATCCTGCTGGTGGGCCTCGCGATCTTCGGCGTCGCGGCCGGCGCTGCCGCGTTTGTCGATACTCCTGACGCGCTCATCGCCCTGCGCGCAATCATGGGCGTCGGCGCCGCCGCGATCATGCCGACGACGCTGTCGGTGATCACGACGACGTTCCCGCCCGAGCAGCGCGGCACGGCGGTCGGGGTGTGGGTGGGTGTCGCCGGCGGGGGAGCCGCGATCGGCGTCTTCGCGGCGGCCGTCCTCCTGCAATGGTTCGAGTGGCCGTCGTTCTTCTGGCTCAACGTGGGTCTCGCGGCGGCCGGCTTCGTGGGTACGGCCCTCGTCGTTCCCCGAGGACGAGACGAGCATCCACCGCGTTTTGACGGACTGGGCGCGGTGCTGAGCCTGCTCGCGGTGGGCGGCATCGTGTTCGGCATCATCGAGATTCCGGAGCGGGGCGGGGATGACCCGCTCGCGCTCGGCGCCCTCGCCGTTGGCCTCGCCGCTCTGGTGGCGTTTGTGCTGTGGGAGTGGCGCGTGCCCGCCCCACTGCTCGACCCGCGCCTGTTCGCCGTGCGCGGTTTCAGCATGGGCAGCCTGTCGCTGTCGGTGCAGTTCTTCGCCGCGTTCGGCTTCTTCTTCGCGGCGTTGCAGTACCTGCAGTTCGTGGCCGGCCTGAGCCCGTTGTGGGCGGCGGCGTGCCTGCTGCCCATGCCGTTCATCCTCATTCCGCTCGCGCGCTTTTCGCCGCGCCTGGCCGAGCGTTTCGGTTACCGCCGCGTCGCCCCCGTGGGCCTGCTTCTGATCGCCGGCGCGTTCGTCGTCTTCAGTCGCCTCGAGGTTGAGCTCAACTACGCCGTCTTCGGCACCGGCATCGTGCTCTTCGCCATCGGCATGGCTCTTTCGGGTGCGCCGTCGACGACGGCGATCACGCGATCGCTGCCGGCTGGCAAGCAGGGCGTCGCGTCGGCGGTCAACGACACGGCGCGCGAATTCGGCAGCGCCCTCGGCATCGCCGTTCTGGGCAGCATCCTCACCGCCACGTACAAATCGGGCGTGCAGGATGCGATCGCGGGCCTGCCGCCCGCGATCTCGTCAGCCATCGAATCCTCGATCGCGTTCACTCAATCGCCTCGCGTCGCCGAGTTCGGAGCCGCCGCCGAGCCCATCATCGCCGCGGCGAAAGAGTCGTTCCTCGACGGCGTCACGACGGCCCTACTCGTGGCCGCCGGCGTGCTCGCGGTGACGGCGACGATCACCGCGACGTTCGGCCCGCGGCGCGCACGGGTGCCCGCGCCGACCGCGACCCATGAGGCGACCGATGAGACGACCCAGTAAGGCGACCCAGTAAGGCGACTCAGTAAGTCGACTCAGAAAGTCGACTCAGAGGGCGCGCAGACTCGTCCGTCGAACGGATGCGACCGCCGCAGCGCCGACGATCAGCGCGAGCATCGCGAGCAGTGCCGCGGCCGCGGTTGGTGTGGTCCCGGTCGGGGCTAGCTCCGGTTGGTCTTCCTCCGCGGGCGGCGGCGGCGCCGTCGTCCTGACGGTGACGAAGGCCATCCCGGAGACGTATTGGCAGGTGCTGTCGGCGTCGAGGAAATCCCCCTGAACAGTGAAGCTCCCCGCGAGGTCGCTGAGGCTCACCGAACTGAGGCCCGGGCAAGAGTTGCCGTTTCCACTGATCCACAGTGTGTCTGCGCTGTCGAACGAGGCGGTCTCGATGAAATCGGTCGGCGACCCAACGAACATTGTCGCGCCGGTGGTGACGTCGAGGGTGTACAGACCGCCGCTGTAGGTAGCGGCGTAGAACTGCCCGGTCGACGATTGTCCGATGAAGGAGACATCGCCGGCGGGGTCGCCCTGAATCGTGACGCTGGATACGGTCGCGCCGGTGGTCTTGTTGACGGTCACCATCACGCCGTCCTGGTCGGCGACCCGCATCACCCCGTCACGATCGACATTGAGTGCGTCGCACTCGTCAATGCCGGTCGTGCCGACCTCGCCGACTATCGTGGATAGATCGGTGATCGGGTCGAGCGAGTACACCGTGCAGGCGGTCGTGCCCCCGCCGGCAAAGTAGTAGACGAGGCCGGTCGTCGAGTCGAAGTCGGCCCCGTACTTGCCGACACCGCTCCCTTCGAGACCGGTGATCGGGGTCATCGCCCCCGTCGACGTCGTCGTGAACAACCTCGTATTGGTCAGGGAGTACAGGAGGTCGGCGGCCGGAAGTTCGGCGGCACTCGTCGGAGTGGCGCTCACCAGAACGATACCCACTGCAACGGCAACCGAACCAGCGGAATGACCACGACGACGCACGAGAACCTCTTTCAAGTCTGGTGGGCGAATCTACCAGGAACCCATTCCGGAGGGACCGTTGTCGTTGATCGTGCGTCGAGCCCGTCGCCGCGCGGCGTGAGCAGCGGCCGCGCGCCACGACCCCGCTCACCCCACCCGCGCTCAGCCCACCGCAGTGAACTCGCGCCCGATCCCCTCGGCGACCGCGCGCTCGACCCTCGCCTCCTCCGCGAACGACCCCCACGCCGCCAGCGCCTCATCCACCTGCCGCAGCGCCGCTTTCGCGCTCGGCACCGCGAAGCGGTCGGCGACGGCCAGCAGATCGGCCCGCGTGATGTCGGTGAACTTTCCGTTGACGCTCATGAGGTGCTGCCGCAGCCAGATGTTGTCGGCGTCGCGCGCGTAGGTGATGTCGTAGGCGGGGCTGAGTTGCCAGTCGCCGTCGGGCGGCAGCAGAAAGGCATGGTTCTTGCTGTGGTCGTCGTGGTTGGCGGCGGCGACGTTGAATGCCATGCGCCGGAAGATCTCGGTGCGGTCGTCGTCGCCCAGGCCCAGCGCGGCGGCCGCCGTGAACAGCTGCGCGTAGTCGTTGGTGCCGCGCAGTGTGAAGTCGACGGCCGCGAGTCCGCACAGCGACTGCAGGTGCCAGCGCTCGGCGCCCTGCGCCGACACGACGCGGTCGAAGCGCCGCGTCAGAAAGTGCGCGCGGCCGTTCTCGGCGAGCAGGCGTGTCTCGGGCATCCGGATGCCGGCGGCGCGCGCCATGAGCGAGTACGCGTACTCGATGCGCGTGTACTGCTGCGATTCGCCCAGCTGGTGGTCGGCGCCGACGCCGTCGAACTTGAGCAGCCACGAGCCTTCGCCGGGGCGGGGCAGGGCGTGCCCGGGGCGGATCTCGCCGGTGGCGTCGTCGATGGTGACGACGGCTTTGGCGCGGGCTCCGCCGGCGCTCGTGCCGACCGAGATGATCTGCCGCAGGGCGTCGGCCGAGTGCCGGTCGTTATCGAGGGTGCCGCTGACGGCGGCGCGCGCTGTTTCGATGAGGGATGCGAGCTCAAGCGCGGTCGGCACCGGTGCTGCCGGGCTGCGGTCGGGAACGAACTCGAGCGCCCCCATGCCGCGCGACCCGAGGTAGGCGAGCCGGTCGAGCGGTGTGATCTGCGCGCGGTCGATGCCGTCGGCGGCGAGCCACGCGTCGATGATGCTGTTGCCGAAGCGGTCGGGCAGCGCGTCGGCGATCATGGGCGGCAGGCCCTGGAAGGTCTCGCGCCCGAGCCCCGGAAACCGGAACACGCTCGTGCGGCTGCCGAGCGGCATGAGCAGCGGGCTGAGTTCGACCCCGCCGCGCCGCCACGCGGGCGTGTACTGAAAGCCGTATGCTCCGCCGACCTCGCTGATGGCGCCGACGGTCTGCCCCCACACGCGCACTTCGACGACGCTGACCGGCTGGTACACCACGGCTCAGCCTCCCACTCGTCGGGCACGCTTCGGTGCTGCCGTCGCGCGTCGTGCCGCCGCGAGTGCCTCGAGCGGCGTGGGCCCCTCGGGTGGCAGCAGCGCGTCGAGCACGTCCAGGCGATCGAGCGCGCGCAGCACCGCGAGCAGCGTGTGCAGCCGCGACCCGCGCCCCTGCTCGAGCCCCTGCACCGCCGATCGCGACACGTTCGCCCGCTCGGCGAGTCCCGCCTGGTCGTACCCCGCCTCAATCCGCAGCCGGCGCACGGCATCGCCCACTCGACCTTCCCACTCGTCGAGCGTCAGCATTGCGCCTGTTTTTTCACTCATTAGCCCCATTCTGCCCGCTAATGACTGAAAAAACAATCACTGCTCTGGATGCTCTCTCCCTGCCCCTCAACGTGCATCACCCCACCGCCCCAACCCGCTAGACTCTCTCTTCGTGCCCGCGTCTCACCGCGGCCACGGGCTGTGGCGCAGCTTGGTAGCGCACTTGACTGGGGGTCAAGGGGTCGCAGGTTCAAATCCTGTCAGCCCGACACTGTCCTGTCTCAGGACATAGGAAACCCCCGAACCTATTGGTTCGGGGGTTTCCTGCGTTTCTGGGGACCCTTTGGTCGTCCCGTCGGCTGATAGTCGCGGCTGGTGTCGATGGTGAGCTCGCGCAGCAGCTCGCCGGTCGCGGCGTTGATCACGGTGACGTGAAGGTCGTTGACCAGCACGAGCACGTGGGTTCCGGTGTGGGTTCGTCCGATGCCGATGTGGTGCAGTCGGCTGGCGATGCGCAGGGTGATGCAGCCGGTCTTGTCGACGCGGTCGTGCCGGATCCGCGTGTGACTGTCTGCGTCTCGAGCACCAGCGATCGGGGAGGCTTTCGGCAACGCCAGGTAGCGGGCTGCGGGGGTTGCGTGGTGCGGCAGGGAGCGGTGCGGGCGGCGGTGGTTGTATTCCTCGACGAACTCATCCAGCAGCGTCTGCAGGTGCTCGAAGGTGGCTGGCTGATGCTGCTGGGCTCGGAGCCAGTTCTTCATCGTCTGCTGGAATCGTTCGACCTTGCCCTGCGTTTGGGGGTGCGAGGGGGAGCCGTTCTTCTGCACGATGTTGCGGGTGCGCAGTTCCGTTTCGAAGGCGTTGCGGCCTCCTCGGCGCCCGTAGCCGGAGTGCTTGACGGTGAAGATCATGCCGTTCTCGGTCAGCGTTGACGCGGGATTGCCGTTCTTTTCGGCGGCAGCTCGGAAGGTGGTGACCACGGTCGGGGTGGTGACCGCTTGGTGGGCGGTCACCGAGAGGGCCAGGCGGGTGCAGTCATCCAGCCATCTCAGGATCTCGCTGGTCGTGCCGCCTGTGAGGCGGTAGTGGGTGACGTCGGACTGCCAGCATTCGTTGGGCAGCGCGGCTTCGAAGCGGACGTAGGACGATTTCGGGCGCTTCTTCGGCTCCGGCGTGATGTGGCCTTGCCGTTTCAGGGTGCGCCAGATCGTCGCCGGCGACACGACCGTGTCGTGGTGGTGGTGCAGGTGCCAGGCGATGGTGTGGGCGCCGGCGTCGAGACCTTTCCGCGTCAGCTGCTCGCGCAGCTGCACGATCAGCTCAACAGTGGTCGGAGGGATCGCGTTCGGCGTGGTGCGGGGGCGGCGGGAGCGCGGCTCCAGCGCCGCGTCGCCGTCGATGCGCCAGCGGGCCATGAGTTTCGAGACCCATCCGGGTGAGACGCCGTAGGTGCGGGCTGCTTCGGCTTGCGACAGGCCCTGGATGGTGATGGCGGTGATGATCAGGCGCGCTTTGGACACGTCCTTGAGGGTGTCGGGATGTTTCCTATGTCGTGAGACAGGGGTTTCCTATGTCCTGAAACTAGACACTGTCAGCCCGACCAAACGAAAAAGAGGGAGCCAAAGGCTCCCTCTTTTTCGTTTGCCCGGGCGGGTAGCTCGGACCTGCGAGCAGGTGGGCCCACAGCGCGCGAGGGGCCCCGCGCGTTGCGCAGCAACGGGCGGGGGAGCCGGTGGGGACAAATCAAACCTGCCAGGCGAAACTACCGCCAGAGTAGGAGAAGCCGTTCTGTGCTGTCGGAAGAGCTGATGATCTCCTGTTCCCGGCGACCACATGTCCTTTGCTTGAGCCGCTTGTTCAGATAAGTTCTGGTTCCTGAATGTGGACCAATGGGAAGTCGTGGACGGGCCGTTTGCTGGCGAGATTCTTGCCCTCCAAGCCCAAGATCGTCAACAACTCAAACTCCGACTAGATGACGGACGCGTGGCTGTGTACTCGGCCAAGATTGGAAAGGCACACGGCACGTCCAACAAACTCCTGTTCGTGGGCATCGACGCATCCGATCGTTTGCAGGGTGAATTGCAGGAAGAGCACGACTAGCCGCCACCTTCTCGCGTTGACGGAGCGCCTGGAGCTTTCTGACCCTCCTCTTTGTCGCCCAGCCTTGGTCTTGTGCAGGTCCTGGTGCCGTTCACCGCATCGCCGCCACTAATGAAATCGCCGGGCGGCCCTTACTCTGAACGGTGCTGGGCGACGTTCCAACGAACATTCATAAGGCTATGGTCAAGTCGGCATCGGGGTTCCCTACCGACTCTTCATGGGCGTTCGGCTGCCGATTGGCCTCGGGAACGTCTGGAGAGTAGGCATGTACTGAGTAGCGAAGGCTGTGATGCTCCCTTCCGTGGTCGTGGACCTAACCTCGAACAGGGAAGTTCGTGATGTAGATGTCGAACGCACGCACCTCGGAGGCCTCGAAGCCCCCGTCGATGCCATTGAGGTAATCGAGAATCTCTTACATAGCTGAACCTTACTGACAGGGTCCTTTGGTCGAAAGGGCAGCGTCTTGGGCCCAAGTGCTGACATGCAACATAAGTGCGGTTCAATACCGACATGCCTGCTGTCGAGATGGGATTCATTCGAACGTCGGTCACTCTACGTCCACCGCGCATTGCAATCCTGTTCAGGGACGATCAACGTTGGCGCGACTGGGCGATGTACGCGATCCAAGTTGCAAGTTCCTACTGGGGGGGCGGCGGTTTCATCCTGGTGCCTTACGACCCTAAAGATGGAAGTGCCCGTGAGTCCCTCGCGGCCGTGGTGCGCGCGTACGACCCGGACCATGTGGTGAGCCTCCGAGTGCCTGCCCAGCAAATCGAAACTTGGTATCCGGGCACGTTCGCCGTCCACGGTGTCGACGACGAAGAGGAACGACAGCGGCTGTTGCAGCATGCCAACTTTGACGATCCTGACGAGGCTAGTCTCACGGCTCGGAAGCAAGTGGCTTCTTGGTGCTCACCGATGCGAGCTGAGCGAGCGTTAGGTGCTCGCAATGTGTCTCGCGAGCTTCACAAGACGCTTGGGATGGCCAACGCCGAAGGGCGTTGGGGCGACAGTTTCGCGCCGTCCCCTGGTGGTCACGGTTTGCAAGTGCTGGCGGCAAGTCCAAGTTGGCGCTCGGATGTGGGCCTTTACGCGGCTCTACGCCTCGGCATTGCGCAGGAGATGACGCAGGCGGCTCCGCGCGTAGATCCTGAGATGGACGCCTTCCCCTGGCTTGTTGGTGGCAATGGCCCAGCGCCGGCAAGCGTCGTGTTCCACCGAAACCGTGATGAGGTCGTGCCGACAAGTCCAGAAACACTATTCGTAGCTGGGCAGCGATTGATGACGATCAGCCGGGGGTACTTGCGCGACCGAGTGGTAGTCGTCGTCGGCGACACTGCTGCTGACTTTGCGCTGGCTGCGGCATACGACCGCATGACTGGTCGCGGCGTTTGGATCACGCGCGCGATGCTTGAAGATCAAGAGACCCTTCGGCGGGTGGTGAAGCCCGCGCTACAGAGCCTCCAGTACGAGCTCGAGCGCAGTGCGAGTTACCTAGTGGTTACCTCCACTTCGATGGCCCGGGAAGATCTTGAGAGCCTTGCTTCTGTAATCGAAGTGCCAGACGTTTGGTTTGAAGACGAGCGTGGAACTCCGGTCTCAGCTAGGGCTCGGAGGGAGACAGTTCAAGTTAGGGAACCAGAATTGGAGCAGGGTGTGTTCTCTCTCGCCGTCGAGGATGAAGTGGGTTCCCCGATCGCTTTACCCACTACGCGGCGGATCGACGGCTCGTACGAGTCCCTTATCGGCCTGGATTCGCCGATTCCAAAGGATCTGTTGTTCGACGGTAGCAATGTGCGAATCCCGTACTGGTACGTCGACGTCTCGATCCATAGGGACCCAACACCACGGGGGCGGGACATCCCTTCGCATGCTCTCGTCGCAGAAGAGGGCCCCTTCGCGGAGGTGAACCTCAGGGCAAGTCGAGACGGCTACTCATTCAGTCCTCACTCCATGGGATTCGTGCCATCGGGGGCTCTTCTCAATTCGCGAATCGGCAAGCCAATCATCCGCGAACTCTCGATGACAGCTTGGGTGAGAGGCATGGCAGAGCGAGAGGGACTGACCGTTCGACTTTCGGCGGCGGGACGAAGAGCGGAGCTAGCAGCATCAAGGCTCGGTGGTCGATCCGAGCTCCTCGAACTCCTCACCCCTGAGGTCCTCGATCTGCTTAGGAAATTTCAGCGACGGGATCGCCGTCCAAGACGAGGTGAGCAGGATCGAGAAGTCTTTGTTGAGGGTCTAAATCCGTACTTGTCTCTCAAGGCGTTCGAGCGATCTCTGCCCAGTGCATCCGCCACCGATCGAAACGCGTTGTTCGACAAGTTTCTGAGTACCGGGTTGGTACGACGTGGCTTGATGCTCCAATGCGGCGAGTGTGAGCGACCTTCCTTTATCGACGTAGATCGACTGGGCCGTCGATACGAGTGTCCTCAATGTGGGGCTGATAACTCGCTGGTCTCGTCTCGCTGGAAAAACACAGATCTCGAGCCGACTTGGTTTTACGACCTGTATGCCCCAATGCGAGACCTTCTTGGGGAAAATGGCGAACTGACCCTGGCGACAGCATCCGCCTTGCGTAAGGGAGCTCCCCAGTATTCAGATACTCCGGAACTCGAGTTCATCGATTCGGCGACTGACCAGCCCGTCGCTGAAATCGATGTCGTTGCGAGCGTGAGCGGCTCTGTCTTCGTTGTCGAAGCTAAGTCGAATGGCACCTTCGGTGGCGTAGCGGCACGAAAATCGCAGACGGCAAAGCTGATCAGGGTTGCTACCGCGCTAAGGGCTGACCAAATCGTACTGGCGACGTCTCGAGAGGCATGGGCGCCGGCCGACGTCCAGTGGCTAAACGAGCTAGCGGCAGAGAGGAGACCGTTCCCGATCCAAGTTGGTGTTCTCACGTCAGTTGGCGAGGCCCCTGCGTTGACCGTGGGTGCGATATCGGGCGGAGCGGCCGCCAGGCCGATCGACTCGCTGACGGAATAGCGCGCAGTGCCCGTGTCCTACGAGCTGCTTCGAACACATGACAGGGCGCCCGAGATCGGCAGCTCAAGGGTGAGGACGGACGTAGCGCTCGAGCCTTGACCGAAGGTTGCCATTGCGGACGTAGAGAAACGTGCCCCGAATCCCACGCGTCATCAGCACCGCATACACATTGCAGATGTACCGCAGCAGATCTTCATCGCTGTACGTCTTGCCGAGCGTGGGATTGTTCTCCTTGCCCTTTTTGTCGAAGTAGCTGTCGCGGTCGACGACCAGGCGCTGCGCGTCCTCGTCCCACTGCAGATCGTTGCCGATAATGACGCCGGCGTAGTTGAGGTCGTAGCCCTGCACGGTGTGGATCGAGCCGACTTCGTTGATCGAGTTGGACGCGTTGATCCAGTCTTTGTCGGTCGAGTTCCAGCGCAACTGTCGGCCGTCGAGTTCGATGTCGTAGGCGGTGGGGTCTTTCTTGCTGACCCACCTCCACGCGTAGCCGGCGACGAGGCGTGCGAGGCCGTGTTCGGCGTCGCGCTCGCGGATGGCGTCGTGCATCTCGCCGAGGTCGTCGAAGAACCGCAGGTCGTAGCCTTCGAAGGTGCGAGGTGCGGGAGGCGGAGCATCCGGATCGGGCGGGCCGGGGCGGAAGATGCTGCGAACCCAGGCGATGTAGTCGTCGCCGGCCTTGACGCGCAGTTGCGAGACGAGGGGGTAGTGCCGCCCGTCGCTCTGCGCCTCGTCGACGAGCGACCGCAGCAGTTCGGGCGGCAGGTCGGCGGGGCGCACACTTTGTTCGGGGTCGACCATGAGCAGTTGGTGGCGGCTGCGAGCGCGAATCCAGTCGAGCTGGGTCTTGGTGACGTCGTTGCTACCGAAAAGCTTAGTCGTGATGTCAGTGAATCTGCGGTTCTGTGAGGCAGATGGTTGGTTGGCGCGCTGGTTGAGTCGGTGAGCTTCATCGACGATCAGCAGATCCCATCGCTCGTCGCTTTCTCCGACATTGAATGGGGTCAGAACCTGGTTCGGGTCTAGCCCGGGGGTGCGGGTGAAGACGCGCTTGATGCTGTCGCGCAGTGACTGTTGCGGTACGACGAGCCCGACGCGGAAGTCGAGCTGCTGCAGGGCATCCCGATGCCCTTCGGTGAAGTAGTCGGAGAAGATCGAGTCGGCGTCGGGCTCATCGTCGGGCTGCGAGGCCTTGATGTCGGCGAGCAGCTTCATCAGGTAGATCGCGACGACCGTTTTGCCGGTGCCCGGCTCGCCTTGCACGATGAGCAGCCCACCGTCGTCGCCCTCGAGACTGTCGAAGATGCCGTCGAGGATGCTCTCGACCGCGACCGCCTGATCGGTGGTCAGTGCCTTGTAGGGGGAGAGCTTGAAGAGGTCGCTGTTTTCGATCTCGGGGATGCTGCGGCTGAAGATACCTTCGGCCAGCAGTTGATCGAACACCTGCCGGAAGGATTCGCGGTAGACATCGCGCTCGTAGTACGCGGCATCGGTGATGCCGTCGTTGCGGTTGAGCACCTGGTAGCTGCCGTCTCCGGCGAGCAGTCGGATGAGGTGCGATTCGAGGTCGAGGCACACCGACTTGTTGTAGGTGTTGTCGAGCACGATGCGTACGGCCGAGAGCGAATGCTTCTTCTCGTTGTTGTCGAGGTGTTGCAGCATGCGGGCTTCGGCGTTCAAGGTCTCGCCGACGTACACCGAGCCCAACGCGGAGCCGGCCGTGCTGCCGGAGTCGAGCACGTAAACGATGGGCCAGTTCTTGAGCCGCGGGTCAGAGCCTGCCGCCTGCCGCACGGCGTTCTTGTCGAACGGGATGCGGCGAATCTCAGAGCTGGTCATACTTCTCGCTGCGTCCGTGCGCCTTGTCGACCGGGTACTTGGCCCGGGTCTGTTCGAGCTTGTCGAGGATGAGTTGCTGCGGGTCGGCCCCGATGTGATCGGCGAGCAGGATGCAGTACGTCAGCACGTCGGCGAGTTCGTCGCGCAGGCGTTGCTCGTCGGCGTCGGCGTTCCACTGGAAGAGCTCGAGCAGTTCCGCGGCTTCGATCGAGATGCTCTTCGCGAGATTCTCGGGGGAGTGGAACTGCCCCCAGTCGCGCTCGGCCACGAACGCGCGGAGGGCGTCTCGGGCGGCGTCGGTCATGTTTCGAACCTATCGGTCAAGTAGAGGCCAATCGCCTAGGGAAGGAGATTGTTCAAGGCCAAACTCACGTTCAACAGGACCGCGAGCGCACCCGCGATGCTCAGGACCAGACCCACCATTGCGAGGGGGAACTGCACTCGCTCCCCAGTCGACTCAATCAATGAGTTTGCGCGTGCGACACCGAGAGAACTGAAGATGATGCCGAGAAGCGAGGAGACAAGGAAAGGGTTGAAGATCCAACTGAGCAAGCCCATGATGAAGCCGACGATTGCCCAGGTGTTGGTTGCTTGGATTGGGCGGCGACTTGCGGTGGGTGCGACCATGGGCGGCGGGTAGCGTCGATCGCGCACCAGATCGGTCCACGACGAGCCGTTCCACCAACGTTCTTGCGTTGGATCCTTCGGATCTTCAGACCAACCGGATACGGGGAGGTTTGTCATCTGAACCTCATTCGTGTCGAATCGATGGTGAAGCCTGAACTATCGTTCAATGAGTGGTTCTCGGCATCCCTGACCATCCTCGACTATAGGCGTGTAGGAGGACCTTTTCAGAGGCCTTGCGGTCTCGCTGTCGGACGAGAAGCAGAGCACGAAGCCCCGGAGCCGGGGAACCGCCGGCGAGGCGGCCGTGGGGGCTCGGCTTGACGGGCTGGCGTCGGAGAGCATCCGGGTGCTGCATGATCGCCGCATTCCGCGCTCGAAGGCCAACATCGACCACATCGTGGTGACCTCGGGCGGGGTGTGGGTGGTCGACACGAAGCGGTATGTCGGGCCGGCGCCGCAGAAGCGGGTCGAGGGCGGCATCATCCGGCCGCGGGTCGAGCTGCTGACATGGAAGGGCCGCGACAAGTCGGCGCTCGTCGACGGCGTGCTCAAGCAGGTCGGGCACGTGCGCGAGGCGGTCGGTGACGTGCCGGTGTTCGGCGTGCTGTGCTTCGTCGATGCCGACTTGGGGGTTCTTCCCTGTCGAGTTCGCGGTTAACGGGGTGCACGTGGTGTGGCCCAAGAAGCTGGCCGGGATGATCGCGAAGACGGACGGTGTCGGGGTCGATGTGAGCATCGCGGCCGAGCGGATCGCAGCGCGGTTCGTCCGAGCCTGACTCAGGTCCCTGGCCGTACTAGCCTCGCCTCATGCCCCACGACCCGACCGACGACTGGACCCCGGTCGGCATCGTCTTCGACGGCGACCCGATCGAGATCGACGGCATCAACCCGTGGCAGTACGCGTGGCACTCGACGGGCGAGCGTGCGCAGGTGCGGCACCCGGCCTACCCGACGCAGGTGCACGAGGTCGACGTGAACGAGGTGACGGTCGATGGCCGCACCATCCGGTTCGCGGCGGGCGAGCTGTCGAACACCGTGTGGGGCTTCTACCGCGAGTGGCGTTAGGTCCGCACCATTGCCGATTGCTAGAAATATCGCTTACGATATAAATAGGCAGGCTCAGAATGACAGTTATCGACGCATTGCGAACGGCACGAGAAGCGCGCGGCTGGGATCAAGCCGAGCTCGCGCGTCGTCTCGGCACGAGTCAGTCGGCCGTCTCGTTTGTTGAGCGAGGCAAGCGCGACCCTCGACTCGATACCGTCGAGCGGTGGCTGCGCGCCACTCATCACCGTGTAGTGGTGTACCCAAGCGTCTTCCCCGATGCGGTCGAGACGACTGAAGAAATCATTGACGCACTCGGTAGCGGCGACCGCGACCGCGCTTGGCGTGCGCTTCTCGACTACTCTGACTCGCTCGCGGTCTGTGTTCCGGTGGAATGCGTGCTCCTGACTGCCGGCGTTCCACCCGTGCCCAGCGACGAGACGTGGTCGGCAGCTATTGCCTCAGTGACGGAGTGGAGGTTGCGCGGTCGTGGCCTCCCGATTCCGGACTGGGTCGATGATCCGCACCGCAGCGTGCGTCGACCTCAACCGCTTGTCATCAGCGACTACGACCTCACGCCTGAGCTCGATGAAGTGCCTGCAGAGTTCCGGCGTCGCAACCTCTTGCTCGCCGCCGACGCATTGAAGAGCGCCTGAGCATGGCCCGGCTCGATCGTGATGATCTCATCGCCGGGCTTCGCGAACTCGCTGCTCGTGCACGCAAGGCGGGACTGGCACCGATCACGATCGAACTCATCGGTGGGGCCGCCTTGCGTCTTGCCTACTTCGATCGTGCAACGACAGTCGACATCGACGCGCGTCTGTCTCCGCAGCATGAGCTCGCGCCGATCATCCACGAGATTGCGAATGATCGCGGCTGGCCAGCCAACTGGATAAACAGTGATGCGGTGCAGTTCATCCCTCGCTGGGGGCGCGAAGTGCACTGGCGGCCTCTGCTCGTCGAGCCGGGTATCTCGATCGTCGTCGCAAGCCCTGAGGCGCTGCTCGCGATGAAGCTGCACGCCGCCCAACACCGGGGTAACCGCGACATCGGCGACGTCGCCAGACTTCTCGCAATCGTCGGCATCGCGTCGGTCGCGGAGGCCGAGCAGCTTTATAGCGAGTTCTACCCCGGCGATGAGTTCACGGCGCGCACCCATGAACGCATCGAGCGTGTATTCGCGGTGGGCCTTCCGGTGGTCGAGCCGCCACCGCAGCCTCCGTTCTCTTCGGCCTGAGCGTGGTCGCCGTGCGGGATGCTCAGCGCGAGCTGTTCGCCGTGCGCCCTCGCACGATGCCGATGAACTCGTCGACAAGGGGATGCGCCGCCACGATCGGCCAGACGAGCGACACGCGCGTCTCAACCCCGTCGGTCAGCGGGCGTGCGACGACGTCCTTCCGCGAGTGGGCGCGGGCGACCGACTGCGGCATGACGGCGACGCCCACGTTCGCGGCCACGAGCTCGATCGTGTCGGCGCCGCTGGCGCTGAGCAGGTCGACGTCGAGCACAGCGAGGTCGTCGAGGCTCGCCAGGTCGGCGAGGGTGAGGCTGTCGAGGCTCGCGGGCAGCGAGCCTTTCGGTGCCACGACCACGGGCGCTTCGCGGTAGAGCTCGATGGCGTGCCGATCGTCGTCGGGGAAGGTGTCGCGCACGAGCGCCATGTGCGCGGTGCCGTCGGCGAGGGCCGCGAGCGCCGCATCCTGATTCAGGGGGGTCAGTTCGAGGCGGCCGGGGGGTCGGCGTTCGCGCCAGATTCGCTCCCATTTGCCGGGGGTGACGCCGGGCACGAAGGCGACGACGAGGGCCGGGGGCCGCGCGTCGGGGCGCGGGCGGGGCGGCGTCGCGGGCATGGGCTCAGGCTACCGGCGCGCCGGGGTACCGCCGCCCTCCCGTACGCTCGAGGGCATGACCGATACCCCGCGCGAGGACCGCCGCCAGAAGCCGAAGCCGAAAAAGGAGCAGCTGCTGAGCCCGGCGACGGCGGCGAAGAAGCTCGAGCTGTACCTGCCGGCGACGCCGCGCGAGTTTCAGCAGACCCCTATCTCGCGCACGGCCCTGGCTGAGCTGCAGGCGAATCCGCCGGAGTGGCTGGTCACGCTGCGGCGCGAGGGTCCGCATCCGCGCAGTGTCGTGGCGGCCCGGCTGGGCGTCTCGAATTCGGCGCTGGCGCGCGGCGGCGTGAGCGACGTGATGACGACGGCCGAGATCGCGGCCCTGCTGGCCGAGATGCCCGAGTGGCTGGTAGTCGAGCGCGAGAAGCGCGCGCCCGGCTCGGGTCGGAAGCCCGGAACGGCGGTCGGAGAGCGGCCAGTTGCTGACCATCGGTAAGGCCAATCGCTAACAGGTGGACTGAGTGACCCTCGAAACCCTTGAACGGATCAGCTTTGGCTGGTCAGCATGAGTGCATGCCAGGTATTCACCACCTCGAGTTCTGGGTCACTGACCTCTCGGCGGTCGAGCGCGAATGGGGGTGGCTTCTCGAGCGAGTGGGCTTCACCGTCGCTCCCGAGTGGGACTACGGCGTCTCGTGGACCGCGGGCGGCTCGTACGTGACATTCACGGTCTCGCCAAAACTGTCGGGCACCGAGCATGATCGCCGCCGCGTGGGACTTAACCACATTGCGCTGAATGGCGGAACCCGAGCGGAGGTCGACGCGATCATGCGCGAGGCTCCGGAGCACGGCTGGACACCGCTCTATCACGATCGTTACCCCTTTGCGGGCGGTGAGAACTACTACGCCGGGTGGCTGGAAAGCAGCGCCGGGTTCAAAGCCGAGGTGGTGGCGACGGAAGAGCGTCAGGACCGTCAATGAGCTCCATAACCGGCCCCTCGTGAATAGCCAGATAGACGCGGTTTCGGAGGTCGTTGGCCTCGCCCGAGGTTAGCGTTCGTTCGAGAGGCCGGATGACGAGTCGCACGAGGAGGTTCGCCTGTCCGGGGCGAGTCTTCAGTTTGTCGCGGGCACTGTCGGGCAGGTCGGCGTGCGACGTTTTCTTCAGCACGGTGATCGACTCGAGCACCTCAACGTCGCTTCCGAGTGAAGCGCGTACGCGGTCTCCCAGGGTTTCGTCATCTTCGTGTTCTGAGGCCACGATCGAAAGGTCGCGACGGGCCGCGGGCAGAAGAGAGACGGGTCGCCATGCGTCGAGCGTCTGCATTTGCTCCGCAATGCGGGGTTCGACCGCGCGGAGGAAACGAATGTCGGGGATGCCCTTCCGAATCATGACCGCTCGCTCGAGTCCCATGCCCAGTGCGAGACCGGACCACTGCTCGGGGTCGAGCCCAGACCCGGTGAGCACGTCGGGATGGATTCGTCCGCACTCGGCAAGCTCTAACCAGTCGTTTTCGTGACGAACGTCGACCTGCAACCCGCCGAGCGTGTACGGGTGCACCGCTTCCGTCACACGCCACGGGGCTCCTGGCAGAACAGCCTCGACGACGGTGTCGACCATCTCGAGAAGGTCGTCGTCGGTACAGGGTTTGCCGTGCTTCACCCGCCACAGATCGACTTGATGGGGCTCGCCGACGTGGTGACGGTCAACAGCGTCACGTCGATAGACGAGCCCGGGGATGACAAGGAACTCGTCGGTGTGTGCAGCACCGCGATACGACTCCAAAACCGTGGGGATGGCGGCACTCGTATGGCTGCGCAGCATGATCGTCGAGCTCACGTAGCGCGTGTAGCGCTCGTCACGGCTGATCGCGTCCGTGGCGAAGCCGAGGCGATCGTAGTTCTCGTTTACGGTCACGAGCGGCGAAGATCGCACCGTTCGGGCGGCGAGATTCCACCTGCTCGAGAGCGACGAAACGATCCCGTCAAGTAGCAGGTGCAGAGCGTGTGGGCCCTGTCGGGGGTCGGTGAGGTCGCGCAACTCTAGGGCGCGGCACAGTTGGTCGGTCGTGAGATACGTGCGATGCGACATCGGAGGGTCTCCTGTTGGTGGCTGGCGGCGGCGAGGAAGAATTCCCCCGGCCGTGCCAACGGAGACCCGTCGTGTTAGCGGCGCAACACGGCAACCCCGCGGCCATTGGTCGGCCGGGGGCGCAAAAATCGCTGCTGACGAAACACGTGGGAAGGCTATCGCACGACACTGCCCCTCGCCACCGAGCGGAGTGTCCGCTCGAGGGCTGCGGCAGTGGGTGGGCGACCTCCGCAACGGTGCCGCGCTGTCCCTCGTCGGTGCCGCGCCATGCCTCGAGCAGCGTGGTGCCGGGCGCGCGCTCTAGGTCGTGCTCAGCCCATTTTCTGAACGAGGATCGAGGCGGATACTGCGTCGTACGGCAGGATCGAGCCGAGGGGGCTCAGGTCGGTGCAGGGCAGTGACGTCGTGTCGTTTTGCGACTGGAGCGTCGCGACTTGCCCCACATTGACGATGGACATCGTGTCCCCATCTTCCAGGGAGAGGATCGTCATGCCGGTGGTCTGCGCGGTGCCACCGCCAGACGCGTAGGTTGCTCCGGGAATTGGTAGCCCGTTTCGCGCAACTCCAAAATGGTTGGCCGTCGTCGCCGAGACGGAGAACCACACCGCGTAGAAGCCGCCTTCGACCACCCGCACGGTGCCTCCGTCGAGCACGAATCCGGGGCTCTGCACCCGCGTGTTGACGGGAGCCCCGGTGCAGGGGTCCTCGAAGATTCCATCAAAGACGAGTGCGCCGCCGTTCGGCACAGAACCGGTCGAGCGCGTCGCGAGATAGGCGTATTCGACGACGGCGTCAGCCCCGTTAGCGCCGGCCTGACCCTGGGGGCCCGGAGGACCGGGGACGCCCTGAAGGCCCTGCGCGCCTTGAGCACCGGTCGCGCCCGTTGGGCCCTGGGGCCCCTCGGGCCCCCGAGCACCGGCAGGGCCTGCCGGACCAGTACTGCCAGCGACTCCCGGCTCACCCTGAGGTCCGGTCGCGCCGTCGCTTCCGCGTTCTCCTTGAACTCCCGGCGGTCCGGGAATGCCCTGAATTCCGTCGGCTCCGGGCACGCAACCGGCGAGACCGAAGACCACGAGAGCGAGAGCCAGAACGGGCACGAGCGGGCGGTTCGACACGATGACTCCTCGAACGGTGAGTGACGAACTTTCACGCTAGCAGAGCGCTATCCCGTCACCGCATGGTTGCCCGAAACTCTTCAGCGCGCGTGCGCAGCCCCGAGCCGCGACCGGCTGGGATCCTGCTGGCTCGCAGCAGTGCTTTCTGAACAACGTGTGCAACAGTTGGTAGGTCCAACTCGCTCACGGAAGGTGCCGGATGGCCGTCGGAGGGAAGACTGACCCGAGGGTCGTCCGCACGCGCAACGACGTGGGGGCCGTGGCCCTGCGGTTGCTAATCGACGAGGGCTGGGAGGCCGTGACGCCCGGGCGGGTGGCCGCCGAGGCGGGCTACTCGCGCGCGACGATTTACGCTCACTGGCCAACCCGCATCGACCTCGTGACCGAGGCGTTCGCCCGGTTCGGCGAGATGCCACACCACACCCCGACCGGGCGCCGCGTCGATGACCTGCGCGGTGAACTGCAGAGTTTTGTGCTGGCGATGGTTGAACGCCGACTCGACCGCGCTCTCGCGATGCTCGCCGAGCGTGCCCAGGTGACCCCCGAGATGGTGCCCGTGCGCGACGAGTTCGTCGCCGAGGGTGAGCGGCCGATGCGAGACACGCTCGCCGATCTGCCGGCGGTGGAACGCGACGCCGCGGTGGCGATGTTGTGCGGAATGGTGACCCACAGCGTTCTCATGCATGGGGCTCCGCCGTCACCCGCGGTTCTGGGCGCGGCGATCGACATCGCGGTGGCTGGTCTCGATGCCCGCGCTCGCTGACGATCGCTTCGAGCACGTCGAGGTGGCGTCGGTCGACGAGCTTCGCACCTGGTTGGCACGGCACCATGCCCAGCACGAGGCCGTGTGGCTCGTCACGTTCAAGAAGGCGGTGCCGTCGAAGTACGTGCCGATGAACGACGTGCTCGATGCGTTGGTCGCTTTCGGTTGGATCGACGGCATTCGACGAGCGGTGGATGCGGAGCGCACGAAACAGCTCATCAGCCCGCGACGCACTCAGCCGTGGGCCGCAACCTACAAGGTTCGCGCCGAGCGGCTAATCGCGGAGGGGGCCATGCATGCGGCCGGTCAAGCGTCGGTCGACAGTGCGCGCGCTTCCGGTGCCTGGAACGCGATGAATGAGGTTGACGCCCTGATCGTGCCCGATGACCTTCGTGCTGCTCTCGCCGCGAACTCGCCGGCGCAGGCCGAGTTCGACGGGTTTCCGCCGTCGGTGAGGCGGAACATCCTGCGCTGGATCGCCAGCGCAAAGACCGCGCCGACGCGCGAGAAGCGGATTGCGCTGACGGTCGCCGAGGCCCGAGCGGGTCGGCGCGTCGCCAGCAACGGGTGAGAGTGCTCGTGCCCTCCGCTTCGCCGGCGAGTTCGTCCGCGCCCGTCAGTGCCGACGCGCGAGGGCCGGGCCGACGTGCTCGTCGATCCACCCAATGAGCGGGCGCACTCGGGCCCAGGTGTCGAGAATTTCGTTGGTGGGCGCGTCGATGGGGAGGTGTCGAACCGCGGCGTAGTGCTGCAGGCGGAGCAGTGGCAGCGCCGGGTGGTGTGGGTCGAACCCGCGGGGAACGGTCTTGAGCGATGGCCCGACAAGCTCGAATCCGTTCTCGGTCAGGTCGTCCAGAATCTGTCGGAGTTCGTCTGCACGATCGGCACGTTCGGCGATGGTCGTTCGGGCTCGCTCTAACTGATCTCGTGAAGGGTCGTAGAGCCCTCCGCCCACATCGAGCCGTTCGGCATTCAGGTTGGCGTATACACCGCCGACCTCGCCCGCCATCATGCTCGCATCGGTGCGGTAGGGGTCTTTGTTGGCGCTGAAGCGCACGTCACGATTGGGCCGCATCACCTTGCCTGGCCCGAACGTGGGTTCGGCGGCCGCGAGCAGGTCTTCGAGGGGCTGCCGGATGAGTCGCGTGTAGTCGTCCCGGTGCGCGTCGAAAAAGGCCTTCGAGTTGTCGGCCGCGAGCGCTGTCAGGTAGGTGGCGGCGTCAAGGCTGAAGGCGGGTGCGGAGGCGGCGGGCTGGGTCATGGCGTGCTGTCCCTTCTTTTTCCAGGCGGAGGTATCACTAATGAACATTCCGTTCAGAAATAAGAGGGGGACAGTGGAAGTTCGCTGAGAGTGCGATGCGAAGGTGCGAGACCGGTAACTAGACCGAAAGCCGCTCGACCGGCTGGCTGGTTACCTCGGCGATGAGGTCAAAGTCTTTGTCGACGGCCAGCACGGTCAACCCGGCGAGTTCGGCCGTGGCGGCGATGAGCAGGTCGGGGATCGAGGGTGCCCGGTGTTGGCCGCGCTCGCCGAGCAACTGCTGCACCTCCAGCGCTCGGCGCTCCATGCCAGGGGTCAGGTGCTCGACGGGCATGAGCGAGAGTGGGGGAGAGGCGAACTCTCGCCGTGACTCGTCAGCCGATCGCATCGAGTAGCCGATCTCGAGATGGGTGATGCCACTGATGCGCACGAGACCCCGGGCGATGCGACTGAGCCAGAGGTCGGTGTCCGGGGTGTCAGCGAGTCGAACGTAGGCCGACTTGTCGATCAGCCAAGGCGTCACCGCCATGCAGCGGCCATGACGTCGGGGTCGTCGAGGTCGCGCGCTGCGGCGCTCGCACGGCGGAGGTCATCGACAGTGACGACGACGTCGTGATCGGTCGCGACCCTGGTGAGGGTGTTGAGGTGTCGGCGCAGGTACTCATTGCGCGAAAGCCCGAGGGCCGAGGCGCGCTCTTCGATGCGGGCGACTGCCTCGTCGCTCAGCCCGCGAATCAAGATGTCGGTCATGCAGGCCTCCCTCCCATTGCCGAAATGATATCGCGATATCGAGGTCTGTTGGCACGTCTCCGCAGCCTCAGCGCTGCCGCCCCCACACCCCGACGAGCCCGGGTAGCACGGCGACGAGCCCGAGCAACCCGAACATGACGCTCGCCGCCAGAGCGTCGCTCGCGGCGATGCCCGCAGCGGGCAGCAGCGCGGCGGCGGTGCCCTCGCGCAGGCCCCAGCCGCTGATCGTGATCGGCACGAGCATGGTCAACAGCACGAGCGGCACGAGCGCGACGATCGCTGCGAACGGCAGCGTGACGCCAACGCTGAGCGCACTGAATGCGAACGCTGCCAGGATGCTCACCGTCGTTCCGGCCGACAACCCCACCTGCGCGCCCACGACCCCGCGACCGACGAGAGCCACCGCCGACGTGCGCCCGAGCTCGGCAGCGCGCGCCCCCGCGCGCCCGGGCAGCAGTCGTGCGCCGAACGCGCCCGCGACGACGAGCCCGATCAGCCCGAGGCCGACGAGCGACACGATGGCCGCGAGCCCCACGACCGGCGCCGGCAGCGCGAGCCCGCCCGGTACCACCACGACCGCAGCGACCGCGATTGCCATCGTGGTGAGCAACGCCACCTGCCCGGCGAAACGCTCGACGACCACGGCTTGCGCGGCAACCGTGATCCCGGCCGGCCCGCGACTGCGCACCGCGCGGCCCGCGTCGCCGACGACCCCGCCCGGCACGGTTGAGTTCACCAGTTGCGCCAGGTAGTACTCGCCCACGGCGAGCCGCCGGGTCAGCGGCAGCCCGAGAGCCCCGGCCGTGAGGCGCCAGCGCTCCGCGGCGAGCAGCGTGTGCAGGGTGAGGGCGAGCACGGCCGCGAGCATCCACACCGGGTTCGCGGTCGCGAGCGCCGCGAGGGCCGCGCCGCCGTCGGCGACCTGCCACAGCAGGGCGAGCAGCCCGACTGTGACGATCGACTGGATGCTGAGCAGCAGCCAGCGGCGCCCGGGCCGCGGCGGCTCGGGTCGCGAGCTCGGCGCGGGCGCGACGTCGCTCACCGGCGCTGCACTGCCGGGCGCCGCCGCCACAGCCACACGATGTCACGCCCGAACGACCAGCCGAGGGCGCCGAGCACACCGAAGGTCAGCACGAGCGCGAGCACCGCGGGTAGCGTCGGCAGTTGCAGCACGATGAGGGTGATCATCTGAATGACCGCGACCACCTTGCCGCTGTAGCGCGGCGGCAGGGGGTCGTAGAGCCACGGCCAGATCGCACCGCCGATCCAGAACAGGTAGCGCGGCAGGCCGAGCAACAGTACCGGCCAAGGCGCTCCGCTCACGGTGACAGCGAGCACGGCGAGCAGCGCGGCGAAGACCGAGTCGACTTCCATGTCGAAGCGCCCGCCGATCGCCGTCGCCAAACCTTGCCGGCGTGCGAGCCAGCCGTCGACCCCGTCAAGGCTCAGCGAAACGGTTGCGATAACGACGATGGCGTTTGACGCCGAGGGTGCGTCGACGAGCGGGGCGCCGCTCACGGCGATACCGAACAACGGGATGCTCAGGGCCGACACGAGCGCCAGCCGAAGAAGGGTCACGGCGTTCGCGCCGCCGAGTCGCGCGTGCCCGTGGTTGCGATACAACTGCCACGCGGCGACGCTCGCGCCGATGACGAACACGGCGGCCCCTGCCGTGATGGCGAGGGGTCCGGTCGCGGCGAAGGCGAGCATCCCAACCGCGATGACGACCCCGAGCCCGCCTCCGGCGAGGGCCGTGAGAGACGTGAGGGAGGGGGCTGACGGGCGACCCCGCAACGGGGCGTGTGGCCCGAGATGCGCCGACGCCGCAGCGGAGGAGCTCGCGTTCATGGCGCGACGCTAACACCCTCCGCCGGACGTTCGGCGTTAGCGCTTCTAGTGCTCGTCGTAGTGATCGCCGTGGAGTGCGTGCTTGTGACCGTCGTGCACATAGTCGACGTGGTCATCGTGCGCCACGGCCTCGTGCCCGCAGTCGGTTGCGTGCTCGTGGTCGGCGAGCCCGTGCTCAGCGTGGGTCTCGGGTGCGGTCATGGTGGCTCCTTATCAGGGGGATGCGGGGCTGGCGTTCTCGCGCGCGTGCTCGAGAGCGTCGGCCACCACGTGGGCCACGTGCCGGTCGGCAACGTGGTAGCGCACTTCTCGACCCAGTCGCTCGGTCGTCACGAGACCGCTCTGTCGCAAGACCCGAAGGTGTTGCGACACGAGTGGTTGCGAAAGTCCGGTCGCCGACTCCAGCGCCCCGACGGTTCGCGGTTCCTCGGCGAGTAAGACGAGCAACTGCAGCCGTGACTCGTGGCCGAGCACCTTGAACACGTGGGCGGCGGCACCGAGCGCGGCATCAGGAAGCACACCCGAGCAAACCACATGCATAAACACATTGCAATATGTTTATGTAATTGATAATGATGATCACGCCCGTCGTGGCGAGCGTCGCTCAGTCGAACAAGTGCCGGTACGCGCCGTAGCCTTCGGCCTCGAGTTGGTCGACCGGGACGAACCGCAGGGCGGCCGAGTTCATGCAATACCGCAGCCCGCCAGCCTCGCGAGGGCCGTCGTCAAAGACGTGCCCCAGGTGGCTGTCGGCGCCGGTGGAGCGCACCTCGACGCGCTTCATGAAGAGCGAACGATCGACGCGCGTGGTCACGGCGTCGGCGTCGACCGGCTGAGTGAAGCTGGGCCAGCCAGTGCCGCTGTCGTACTTGTCGGTCGAAGAGAAGAGCGGCTGGCCCGATACGACATCGACGTACAGGCCGGGGTCATGGTTGTTCCAGTACTCGTTGCGGTAGGCGGGCTCCGTACCGTCCTGCTGGGTGACGCGGTACTGCAGCGGCGTGAGCCGGCTCAGGGCATCGGCGGTGGCGCGGTAGTCGACGGGGTCGTTGCTGGTGGCCACGGTTCCTCCTCAGGGGTCTCCGGCTCGAGTGGCGTGGTCGTCGCCCCCGTTCGGTCGGGAAGCGTGACGAGCCAGCAGCCGATGAGAATCAGAATGAACCCGAGCCCTGTGAAGACGGTGACCGCCTCGCCCAGCACGAGCGCACCGGCAACGACCGCAACGGCCGGATTCACGTAGGTGATGGCTGTCATGCGCACGGGGCCGATCTCGGCGATGAGCGCGAACATCAGCAGGAAGGCGATGGCGCTACACACGACGGCGAGCACGAGCACCGACACGATGACCTCGGGGGAGGGCACCGCGGTCGGCCAGCCGCCGGTCAGCCCGACGACCGGCAGGTAGATCAGCGCTGAGGCGGCGAGGGCGAGGGCCATGACCCCGATGCCGGGCAGGTCGCTCATGTACTTCGCGAGGATTGCCGGGCCGACCGCGTAGCCCACGACGGCGATACTGAGCAGCGCTACGGCGCCGAGGTCGCCGCGCCCCAGATCGAGGCCGACCACCGCGGCAACACCCGCCGTGCCCGTGATGAGTCCCAGCACCGTCAACGCTGTCACGCGGTGCCGGCGACCGAACACGAACGCGACGCCGATCGCGACGAGCGGGATGCTCGCCAGCAGCAACCCTGTCGTCGAGCTCGGCAACGTGATCTCGGCGGCATTGAGCGCGTACCAGGGCAGCACGATTTCGGCCACCGCGAACGCCAGCAGCACTTTCCACCGCCGCAGCACGGGCACGAGCGCCCGACGGCGGGCGGCGATCGGCAGCAGCAGAGCAGCGGCGATCAGGCAGCGCGCGAGCACGAGGAACTCGGGGCTCAGCTCGGCGACCGCGATCTTGATGAACAGATACGGGATGCCCCAGATGACGCCGAGCGCAAGGAATAGGATGAGGCCGCGGCGAGTCACCGGCTCATTCTCGCGCATGCGCAGGCGGTGCGAGCACGCTCCTGGGGTGCGCGATCGCACCTGCGCCTCTCACCGAACCGGGATGACGCCGTTGAGGTCAAACCAGGCGCGGTCGGCGCTGAGCGCTGGCAGCTGCAGTCGGTCGGCGAGCGCGAGACAGAGGCGGTCGGCGAGGGAGAGCGGTGTGCCGGGCATCCAGCGCGCCGCTGCGGCTTCGGCGTCGTCGACATCGACGGGCAGAACCTGGAGGGGGTAGCTGAGCAGGAGGGCGCGTGCGACCTCCCACACGTCGGCGCGGCGCGCCTTCTGAGCGACCTCCGACCAGTTCGCCGCGCTGATCACCGCACCGTCGGCCAGGCACGCGCGCACCACATCGGCGCCCGGCTCGCCCTGCAGGTAGGCGAGCAGCGCGGAGGAGTCGACGACGATCACGGGTGCCCGGCGGCTGTGTCGTGGTCGGCATCGCGGCGGCGGTCAGCCATGAGCTCAGCCAACAGGTCGCGACCCGCGAGCCGTGCTCGCACGAGTTCCTCGACCCGGCCCCGATTGGCGAGCAGCACGCCGAGCTCGGTGTCGAGCGCGACGAGCACCGAGCCCTCCTGCCAGCCATGGCGTGCGCGGATGCTCGCCGGAACCACGACGCGACCCTTGTTTCCCACCACAACAGCCGAAGTGTCACTCATGGGGGCACAGTACCACCCCGGTCTCAGGGGCCGGGGGTGCAGAGGCACTAGCGTGTGCATGTGCGCCGCCTTCTCATCGTTCTCTCCATCGTTGTCTCCGCTGTGCTCGTGCTGGCGGGGAGCGTCGTCGTGGGCCTTTCGATCAGCCGCACGCTGGCCGAGTTGTATCTCGCTACGGTCAACGACAGCGACCGCGGTTCCGACATCGGCGGGCCCGGAGTCGGTGGGGGCGCTGCCGACCGGCCCGGCATTGAATCCGACGAAGACTTCGGCACTGTCGAGGTGTACGACGTCACCGCGAATGGGGAGCTCGACCCGCCCGCGACCGGCGCGGCGGCCGACGTCTGGGCGTTGTACGTCGACCTGGTGGGGGCCGAGCAGGCGGGCGCGAGCATCCTGCAATTCAGGGTTGGCGACGCACCCGACAGCGACACCCTTGCCTACGTCTACCAAGACCGCGACCCGCAGTACTGGACCCTCGCGGTCAACCTCGCGATCGTCGACCAGCCCGACCTGATGGCGGCAACGCTCGTGCACGAGCACGCCCACGTGTTCTCGTACGCCGCCGACCAGTTCGATGCCCGGCCCACCAGCTGCGACACCTTCGAGACCATCGAAGGCTGCGTGCTGCCCGACGCATACCTGTGGGCGTTCTACCAGGAGTTTTGGGCCGCCTACCCCGACCACCCCGACCTCGAGAACACCGACCCCGACATCGCCTACGACTTCTACCTCCAGAACGAAGACGACTTCGTCAGCGACTACGCGGCCACCAACATCGGCGAAGACTTTGCCGAATCGTTCATGACGTACGTGCTCGAAGACGACTGGTCGCCGCGCACCCCGACCGGCGCCAAGCTGTCATTCTTCGAGCGCTACCCCGAACTCGTCGAGCTCAGAGAGCGGATGCGCGCGGCTCTCGACGCAGCGTGAACAAGTACGGATCGGGTAGCCCGCGCAGATCCATTGCGCCGACCACGGTGGCGTCGTCGACGCCGCGAAAGACGTCGATGATCGGTAGCTGGTCGTAGACCATCGCTGCCGACACCATCCCGCGATACTCGACGGGCCGGAGGCGCGCTCGGGGTCGGCGGGTGGCTAACGCGGGCAGCAGCAATTCGAACGCGACGGCGGTCGCTCGCCCCGTGAACCGTTGCCCGTGCCGCGCGGCAACACCGAGCGGTACTTTGCCTGGGTCGACGCTGACGAGTCGACCACGCGGGCCAGCAAACACCAGGGGATGCACGCTCTCCGTGCTTTCGAACCGCTTGCCGTGCCATCCGAGGTTTTCGAGTAGCCCGTCGAACGGCCCGCCGGTCGGGATGCCCGCACCACGCCACGCGCCCACCATCGCCTCGACGCCCACGGGCGCGAGGGAATCGTAGAACGCGAGCGCATCGACGAGCGAGCAGCCCCGCTCGAGGCGGGCGAGCTCGGCGAGGGTATCCGGCGCGGTCATGCCGCCGATTCTGCACCCTGAGAATGCTCTATGGGCACAGCCGGCGGCCGGGTGACTCCGGTATTCTTGAACATCTATCGCACCTGAGGAGGCGTCGATCCCGCCGTGGACCATAGTCCCGCTTCATCCGACACACCCAGCCATAGTCCGAGGCGGACGGTCATTCAATGATCGAGCCGCTTCTCACCCTCCTGATCGGCGTTGTGCTGATCCTGGCGATCGTTGCCGCCAACGGCTACTTCGTGGCCCAGGAGTTTGCGTTCATGTCGGTCGACCGCACGCGGCTCGCTGCACGTGCGGCGGAAGGTGATCGCGCTGCGGCCCGCGCCCTGCGCGTCACTCAGCGCACGACCTTCATGCTGTCGGGTGCTCAGCTCGGCATTACCGTCACGGGGCTCCTCGTCGGGTTCGTGGCCGAACCTCTGGTGGGCGAATCGCTCGGGGTGCTACTCGGAAGCTCCGGCATCGATCCCGTTCTCTCGATCACTGTCGGAACCGTGGTCACCCTCGTGATCGCCGCGATCGTACAGATGATTGTCGGCGAGTTGTATCCAAAGAATCTTGCGATCGCAGCGCCCGAGCGGTTGTCGCGCGGTCTCGCCCGCTCGACCCTGCTGTACATGACCGTCTTCGGCTGGCTCATCGCCTTCTTCGATGCGTCGGCCAACGCCTTCCTGCGGCTGCTGCGCATCGAGCCCGTTCATGACCTCGACGTCAGCGCGTCGGCCGACGACCTGCCGCACATCATCGCCGATTCCCGCGACAGTGGAGACCTGCCGCTCGAGCTGTCGCTCATGATCGACCGCATCCTCGATTTCCCGCAGCGCGACGTTGAACACGCGATGATCCCGCGTTCGCAGGTTGATTGGGTGCGCCCGACGGCGACGATCGGTGAGGTGCGGGCGCTCATGGCGCAGGCCCACACCCGTTACCCGGTGATCGATGACGGCGACGCGCCGGTCGGCGTCGTGCACCTCGCTGATGTGCTTCCACGGCTCGCCGACGCCGAGAACGAGCCGGTCAGCACGCTGATGCGGCCTGCGACGGTCATCCCGACCCTGATGCTGCTGCCGGATGCTCTCACTCAGCTGACCGCGACCCGCAACGAACTCGCCTGCGTGATCGATGAGTACGGCGGATTCGCCGGTGTGCTCACCCTCGAGGATCTTGCCGAAGAGGTCGTCGGCGAGATCACCGACGAGCACGATGTCGAGACGGGCGAGATCGTGGTGCCGGACGGCGACAACGAGTGGCTGATGGACGGTGATGTACACCTCGACGAGGTCGAGCGCGCCATCGGGCACGAACTGCCCCGGGGTGATGTCGAGACCATCGCCGGGCTGCTGATCGCGGCGCGCGGCTCCCTGCCGGCCGAGGGCGACACGGTCGTCATCGACCTGCCGGTCGACCCCGCCGAGCTCGTCTCGGACGAGCCCGTGCACCGCCGCATCGAGGTCGACGTGCTCGACGTCGAGCGTCACGTGCCGACCGCGGTGCGGGTGCGCCTCATCGAGCAGACCGGCGAGGGGGTTGACCGATGAACGATCCCCTCCTGAATCCATGGATCGTGACGCCGATCACGATCGCGCTCATCGCGCTGAGCGCCTTCTTCGTCGTCATCGAGTTCGCGCTGCTCGGCGCCCGACGTCATCGCCTTGAAGAGCGCGCCGTGCACAGTCGGTCGGCGCGCGCTGCCCTGCGCGGCATCAACGAGCTCACAATGATGCTCGCGGGTGCCCAGCTGGGCATTACCGCGTGCACCTTCGCCCTCGGCGCCATCACGAAACCAGCTGTCGATTCGTGGCTACAACCGCTCTTTGCCGCGGTCGGCGCACCGGAATGGCTCGCGGGCGGTTCAGCCTTCGTGCTCTCGCTGTTCGTCGTCACGTTCTTGCACCTCGTGATGGGGGAAATGGCCCCGAAGTCGTGGGCGATCGCGCACCCCGAGACGTCGGCGCTGCTCGTCGGTCTGCCGTCGCGCGCCTACATCTGGCCACTGCGCCCCCTGCTCTCCTGGGTCAACAGCATCGCCAATCGCCTGGTTCGTGCCAGCGGGGTCGAGCCCGTCGACGCCATCGCGGTCGGCGGGCAAGACATCGCCACCATCCGACAACTCGTGGAGCACTCGGCCAAGGTCGGCACACTCGAACCGCGCATGCAGCAGCAGATCTCCGGACTCATCGACCTCGGCACCCTCCCCGTGTCGATGCTCGTCACCGCCGGGCACCCGCCGACGCAGGTTGCCGCCGGGGCCACGGTCGCCGACGTGCGGGCGGCGGCCCAGCGGTCGGGGCACCTCCGCATTCTGCTGCTCACCGACGACCCGGCTGCACCCGCTGTGGTGCACGTGCGCGACACGCTCCTCGAGCCGGAACACCGCCCCGCGCAGCAGCTCGCCCGCTCCGCTTTCGTGCTCGACGCCCCGACACCCGTCTACGAAGCGCTCGCCCGAATGCGCGAGCACAGCGTGCAACTGGCCGTCGTGGTTGCCGACGGCTCGATGGTCGGCGTCGTCACCCTCGCCGACATCCTTACGCGGGTACTGCCGGTGCCGAGCGCTCGGTAGGCCGCCGATAGGCTGGGGAGGTGTCTAAAGTCCTGACCTCCCTCCCTGTCGGCGAGCGTGTCGGCATCGCGTTCTCTGGCGGCCTCGACACCTCCGTTGCGGTGGCATGGATGCGCGACAAGGGCGCCATTCCGTGCACATACACCGGTGACCTTGGTCAGCCCGACGAGCCCGACGTCGCCGCGGTGCCCGGCAGGGCGAAAGAGTATGGCGCCGAGATCAGCCGCCTCGTCGACGCGAAAGCGGCCCTCGTCGAAGAGGGTCTTGTCGCGCTCGCGTGCGGCGCTTTCCACATCCGCAGCGCCGGAAAGGCCTACTTCAACACGACGCCGCTCGGCCGTGCCGTCACCGGCACGATGCTCGTGCGCGCGATGAAAGAGGACGGCGTCGAGATCTGGGGCGACGGCTCCACCTACAAGGGCAACGACATCGAGCGGTTCTACCGCTACGGCCTGCTCGCCAACCCGCGCCTGCGCATTTACAAGCCCTGGCTCGACGCCGACTTCGTTACCGAGTTGGGCGGGCGCCAGGAGATGAGCGAGTGGCTCGTCGCCCACGGCTTCCCCTACCGCGACTCGGCCGAGAAGGCCTACTCCACCGACGCCAACATCTGGGGCGCGACCCACGAGGCGAAAACGCTCGAGCACCTCGACGTCTCACTCGAGACGGTCGAACCGATCATGGGCGTGCGTTTCTGGGACGAATCGGTCGAGATCGCGAGCGAGATCGTCACCATCCGGTTCGTCGAGGGCCGCCCGGTCGCCATCAACGGCACCGAATTCTCGGATGCGGTGCACTTGGTGCTCGAGGCGAACCGCATCGGCGGCCGCCACGGCCTGGGTATGAGCGATCAGATCGAGAACCGCATCATCGAGGCCAAGAGTCGCGGCATCTACGAGGCTCCCGGAATGGCCCTGCTCCACCTTGCCTACGAGCGGCTGCTCAACGGCATCCACAACGAAGACACGATCGCGAACTACCACGCGGAAGGGCGCCGCCTCGGCCGCCTCATGTACGAAGGGCGGTGGCTCGACCCGCAGTCGCTCATGCTGCGCGAGAGCATCCAGAAGTGGGTGGGCTCGGCTGTCACGGGTGAAGTGACGGTGCGTCTGCGCCGCGGCGATGACTACACGATTCTCGACACGACAGGCCCCGGTCTGTCCTACGCGCCGGAGAAGCTCTCGATGGAGCGCGTCGGCGATGCCGCCTTCGGCCCCACCGACCGCATCGGCCAGCTCACCATGCGCAATCTCGACATCGCCGACTCGCGCGCGCGGCTCGAGCAGTACGCAGCGCAGGGCATCATCGGCGGGGCGACGGCCCAACTCGTCGGCAGCATCACGGCAGGGGAAGCCGACGAGGTGGTCGAGCACGCGGTGCCGCTGACGGCCGAGCGCGAGGCGCTCGCCGAAGCGATCGACGCCGCGGGGGAGAGCGCCGCGTTCGACCTCGGCACCGACTAGGGGTGTCGCGCGGTCGGCGTGCGGGCGCTGGATAGTGCGCTATGCCGGTGCGCTAGGACAGTGCGCTATGCCGGAGCATTCCTCTTCTCGAGCGCTTCGCGCCAGCCAACTTCCTTCTGGAGGTACTCGTTATCGGCAACGGCGGCGAAGTCGCTCTCGTCGGTGACGCGGCGAATCTCCAGCTTCGTGCCCGGCCCCACGGGGCAGCGCTTCGCCCAGGCGATCGCCTCGTCGAGGCTCGCAACACTGATCGTCCAATAGCCGTTGAACAGGGCCTCGGTCGGACCATACGCGCCATGGGCAACCGTCGGCCCGGAGTCATCGAAGCTGACGACCGCACCCTCGGACGGGTCACTGAGTCCGTCGCCTCCGACCATCACCCCCGCATCCATCATTGCCTCGTTGAACTGGCCCATGGCGGTGATGACGGCGTCCATGTCGAGTTCGCGGCTCGCCGCCAGCGCGGCGTCGGTCGCGCGCATGATGAGCATGTAGGTGGGCATGACGGTCCTCCTCGCCGGGATGTGCCCCTCAATCGACGGGCAGGCTCACCGTAGCGAGAATGCGTCGGCGAGCACCAGGGGGCGAATCGTTGCGCTCCAGAAGGGGAGCAACGGCAGCCCGGACACCCGCGAGAGCCGCCCGCCACTCGTCGTCGGTGGCGTGTACGGCGACCTGCCGAAACCCGACGAGGTCTTCTTCCAGCGTGCGTCGGTTGCCGTCGAGGTAACCGTCGAAGGCTGCGGCGAGACTAGCGAGATAGGCGAGGAAGCCGCCGCGGAGCGCCTCGGAGTCGAGGGCCCCATCGTCGGTGTCCACGCTCGTACGGTCTTCGCGCACGCGGAGTGTGCGTTCGATTGTTCCGCGCACCTTGCGCTCGGCAACAACGGTCAGCACGTCGGCGTCGACAAGGGCGCCCACATGGCGGTACAGCGTTGCCGGCGCGATCTCCGGCAGTCGCTCGCCGAGCTCGCGCGTCGTCAGCGCATCGCGCCCGAGCATGGCCTGGATGATGCGCAATCGGACGGGGTGCAGCAGCAGGTCAGCGGAAGACATGGGAACACCCTATCAATCTCATTTGCACGAACATTATCAAACATGATAGTAATAGAGGGACATCGACCAGAAAGGCCCACCGTGCCCACCATCACTATTGACACCGACAGCGTTCACCTGCGCCTCAGCCTCGCCGAGCGCATCTTCGCCCTTCGCGGCGACGTGAGCCTGCCGCTCGCCTCCCTCACCGCCGTCGACGTTGTGCCCGACGCTCTCGCCGCCGTCGAAGGCCTTCGCGCCCCCGGGCTCGGAGTGCCCGGCGCTGCGAAGGTTGGCACGTGGCGTCGACGCGGCGGCACGACCATCTCGCTCGTGCGTGGCCGCGGGCCCGGCCTGCGCATTCGCACCGCACATGGATCGGCGCGCACGATCGTGGTCTCGACCGAGCTAGCTCATGAGATTGCGGCCCAGCTCGCCCCCCACGTGCGAGGATCAGCACAATGAGCGCCCTCACGATCACGGCGGCCGTGCCGCTGGCGGCAGAGACCCTCGCACCTGCGGGCGAGCAGCGCGCTCTCGCCATCCTGCTCCCCGGAAGTGGCCCGATCGACCGCAACGGTGACGCCCGCCGCATGCCCCTCGGCATTCAGCGTCACCTCGCCGAAGGGTTGGCCGCACACGGTATCGGAAGTGTGCGCTGGGACAAGCGCGGCGTCGGGGCGACACCGGGCGAGTTCCTCGCCACGGGTTTTCACGACCTAGTTGCCGACGCCCTCGCCGTCGTCGACCACGTCATCAGTGACCCGGCCTCTCGCAATCTTCCGGTCGTCGTGATCGGGCACAGCGAGGGCGCGGCGATCACCGCGCGCATCCTGGCTGAGCGGCCGGAGGTCGCCGGGGGAGTACTGCTATCGCCCTACGCGCGGTCGGGCCTGGAGGTGCTGCGATGGCAAGCGCACGCTCTCGCTGAACACATCCCGGGACTTGTGCGCGGCATCCTGCGCCTCATGCGTACCGACCTCGAAAAGCAAACCGAGAAGAATCGACAGAAGATTCTCGCCACGACCGGCGACGTCGCGCGCATTGGCGGTGCCCGCATCAACGCGCGCTGGCACCGCGAGTTCATGGCCTACGACCCGCGTGACGATCTCGCCGCATCGGCGGCGCCCGTGCTCGCGATTGGCGGCGAGTTCGACCTGCAGTCCCCTCCGGAGGACACGCCCGTCATCGAGACTCTGCGCACCGCACCGACGCGATCGGTCGTCCTCGACGGCTTAAGCCACATCCTGCGTCGGCAACCCGCTCCCTCCCTGCAGGCGTACCGCGCTGACCTGCGTCGGCCGGTCGATGAGCGCATCGTGCCGCTGATCGTCGAGTGGTGTGGCGAGCTGACGGCCCAGCGCAACGGCTGACACCGCGTACCCTGGGGGCATGGCATCCGAGCGCGGCATCCGCAACAACGGTGCCGCCGCGACCCCGCGCACGACCGCTCGTTCGGTCAGCGCGGCGGCGACGACGGATGCCCGCCCCCAGGTACGCCCCGCCACCGAGGGATGGCAGCAGAAGGTGGGGCCCGACGGGCGTCCCGTGCTGCAGTTCGCCGAGCCCCAGCGCGGCAAACCCCCGGTGCACCTCGCCGACCTGACGCCCGAGCAGCGCACCGCTCGCGTCATCGAGCTCGGCCTGCCCGGCTTTCGGGCGAAGCAGCTCAGCACGCACTACTTCACGCATTGCACCACCGACCCTGCGCGCATGACCGACCTGCCCGCCGCCCACCGCGACGAGCTCGTCGCGGGTCTCCTGCCGCCCTTGCTGACCGAGGTGCGGCGCCTGCGCACCGACAACGGCGACACGATCAAGTTTCTCTGGAAGCTGCACGACGGTGCCCTCGTCGAGAGCGTGCTCATGCGGTACCCGGGCCGCATCACGCTCTGCGTGTCGAGCCAAGCGGGGTGCGGCATGAATTGCCCGTTCTGCGCGACCGGCCAGGCGGGCCTCACCCGCAACATGTCGACCGCAGAGATCGTCGACCAGGTCGTGCAGGCCAACGCGGCCATCGCGGCGGGCGAGCTCGGCGGCAAGAAGCGCGGCGAGACCACACCCGAGCGCGTCAGCAACATCGTGTTCATGGGCATGGGCGAGCCGCTCGCCAACTACAACCGCGTCATGGATGCGGTACGCACGATGGTCGCCCCTCAGCCGCACGGCCTCGGCATGAGCGCTCGGCACATCACGGTGTCGACGGTCGGCCTGGTGCCTGCCATCGAGAAACTCGCGGCCGAGAAGATTCCCGTGACGTTCGCGCTGAGCCTGCACGCGCCCGACGACGAGCTGCGCGACGAACTCATTCCCGTCAACTCCCGCTGGAAAGTCGACGAAGCTCTGGATGCCGCGCGCGCCTACTTCGACGCCACGGGTCGCCGGGTCTCGATCGAGTACGCGCTCATCAAAGACATGAACGACCACGCCTGGAGGGCTGACCTGCTCGCTCAGAAGCTCACCGAGCGAGGACGGGGGTGGGTGCACGTCAACCCGATCCCGTTGAATCCGACCCCGGGCTCGATCTGGACCAGCTCGGAACCCGCGGTCATGCGGGAGTTCGTCCGGCGGCTGGAGGCCGCCGGCATCCCGACCACCCTGCGCGACACGCGCGGGAAGGAGATCGACGGCGCCTGCGGTCAGCTCGCCGCCGCCGAATAGGGCTCTCGAACATCCCTCGAGTCCGACATACTGGGGCCATGCTCCTGGATCAGCTCAACGAGTTCTTCACACAGATCGTCGGCATCAGCGTCGCCGTCATCATCTCGATCATCGTCATCATCGTGCTGGTGCGCAGCATCAAGGTGGCCAAGCCCGACGAGGCGATCATCGTCACATCGCGGCAGCGCACGCCCAAAGAGCGCGCACAGAACCACGAAATGGAGAACGTCGGCCAGCGCGTCGTCTTCGGTTCCCGTGTCTTCGTCAAGCCGATCGTCGAGGCGTACTTCAAGCTCAGTCTGCGCTCGCGCCAATTGAATGTGCAGGCGACCGCGCAGACGCGCGATGCCATCACCATCAAGGTCAACGCGGTTGCCGTCGTGAAGGTGGGCGGTTCGGAACCGATGGTGCGCGCGGCCGCCCAGCGCTTCCTCAACCAGCAGGATCAGATCGAGTCGTCGACCGAAGAGGTGCTGAGCGGTTCGGTGCGTTCGATCGTCGGTCAGCTCACCGTGACAGAGATCATTACCAACCGCTCGGCGTTGCAAGAGCAGGTTCTCGAGGCGGTGCGTGAGGCGCTCGATATCCAGGGTCTGCAGATCGACACCCTGCAGATCAAGGAGATCGACGACGACAACAACTACATTCGTGACCTCGGGCGTGCGGAAGCCGCGCGCGTACGCCAGGTCGCCGAGATCGCTGAGGCCCAGGCGCAGCAAGCCTCGGAGGAGGCGCGCATCGCCGCCGCCCAGAAGATCGCCGAAAGCCAACGCGCTCTCGACCTGCGCAACGCCGAGATCCAAAAGGAGACCGACAAGGCGCGCGCCGAGGCCGCCGCGGCGGCACCGCTGGCCGAGGCGATCGCGCAGCAGGAGGTTGTGAGTCAGCAAGAACTCACCGCGCAGAAGCGCGTGGGTCTCCGCAAGCAAGAGCTCGATGCCGAGGTGCGTGCGGTCGCCGACGCTCAGGCCTACGCAATTGAAAAGGAAGCGGCCGCGGCGGCCGCGGCGGCCGTCGCGAACGCCGCTGCCGAGCGCGACGCCCGCAAGGCCGCGGCAGAGGCGATCGAGGCCGAGGGTCTCGCCGAGCGCAACCGTCGCCGCAGTGCGGCCGAGGCCGTCGAGGCAGAGGGTCTCGCCGAGCGAGCCCGTCGCATCGCCGCTGCCGAGGCTCTCGCAGCGGAAGGTGAGGCCGAGGCCTCGGCGATCCGCGTCAAGGGTACGGCCGAGGCCGACTCGACTCGCGCCCAGGCCGAGGCCCTCGCCGAACGTGCCGAGGCTCTGCTCAAGCAGCGCATCATCGACCAGCTGCCCGAGATCGTGCGGGCCGCTGCCGAGCCGCTGGGTGCGATCGGCAGCATGACGGTGATCTCCTCCGACGGCACCGGCACGAACCAGCTGGGCGAGAACGTGGCTGGTCAGCTCGCCACGTCGACCAAGATCATCAAAGACCTCGTCGGCATCGACATAGCCGAGCTCATCAATGGCAAAGTCGTCGGCGAGGCGACGGGGGCCGCTGTTGCCGCCGGTGCGCAACGCTCGGCTTCACCCCGCCGAAAGAACCCCGAATCTTGACGCAGTGATCGTGCGGGCCCAGGGCCGTTTGGGCCCGCACGATCGCTAGCGTGGGGGCCATGACCGATGCTGTCGTCGCCCAGCGCGAAGCCTGGAAGGCCAGAGAGACCCTCGCCGAACAGCTGATTCCGCTCATTGGGCAGCTCTACCGCGACCACGGGGTCGTCACCTCCATCCACGGCCGACGACTCATCAACCAATCGCCGATCGGCGTCATCAAGGCGCACCGCTACGCCCACCACGTCACGGGCGAGGTTCTGCCGCTCGAGCGCACCCACGCGGTGCTGGATGCTCTGCTGACGCTCGACCCCGGCCCCGCATCCCTCGACATTGCGCGGCTGCTCGGCGACTTCGACGCCCACGGTGGCGGCCGCTCGCTCGCCGCCTACCTCGGCGAGGTCGTCGCGGCGGCGCCCCGCGCGGGCGACGCGGCCGAGATCACGCGGTCGACGGGCACCGACGTGGTGTTGTACGGGTTCGGACGCATCGGGCGGCTCGTGGCGCGCATCCTTATCGCCCATGCCGGCAATGGCGCCGGTCTGCACCTGCGCGCGATTGTCGTGCGGAAAGGCGGCGAGAACGACATCGTCAAGCGTGCCAGCCTGCTGCGCCGCGACTCGGTGCATGGCCCCTTCGAGGGCACCATTTCGGTCGACGCCGACGCGAACACGATTCTCGCCAACGGCACGCTCATTCAGGTGATCTACGCCGACGACCCAGCGACGATCGACTACACCTCGTATGGCATCGACAACGCCATCGTCGTCGACAACACCGGGCGCTGGCGTGACGAAGAGGGGCTCTCGCAGCACCTGCGTTCGCGCGGGGTCGCCCGCGTGCTGCTCACCGCCCCCGGCAAGGGTTCCCTACCGAACGTCGTGCACGGCATTAACCACGACGTGATCGGTGCCGAGCACCGCATCGTCACCGCCGCCTCGTGCACCACCAACGCCATCACCCCGGTGCTGAAGGTGCTCAACGACGAGTACGGCATCGTGCACGGTCACGTCGAGACGGTGCACTCGTTCACGAATGACCAAAACCTGATCGACAACTTCCACAAGGGCGACCGTCGCGGGCGCTCCGCCGCGCTCAATATGGTCATCACCGAGACCGGAGCGGCGAAGGCGGTGGCGAAGGCCTTGCCCGCGCTCGAGGGCAAGCTCACGGGCAACGCGATCCGTGTGCCCACGCCGGACGTCTCAATGGCGATCCTCAACCTGCGCCTCGCCCGACCGGCGACGCGCGACGAGGTCAACGCCTTCCTGCGTCACGCCTCGCTGCACTCGAGCCTGCGGCAGCAGATCGACTACATCGAGTCGCCCGAGGTTGTCTCGACCGACTTCATCGGCTCGCACCGCGCGGGTATCGTCGACGGACTCGCGACCATCAGTACGGGCGACAACCTCGTCGTCTACGTCTGGTACGACAACGAGTTCGGGTACAGCTCGCAAGTCGTGCGCGTGCTCGAGACGATGGCCGGCACGCACCCGGTGGTGGTGCCCGAGCGGGCGGGGGAGTAGCGCGAGCCGTCGGTGCGCGGCCGCGGCGCGCCCGGCGAGGGCCGCGCGCTAGCGAAAAGCCGGAATACCGGTAATGGCGTTGCCGAGAATCAGGGTGTGCACCTCGTCGGTGCCCTCATAGGTGCGCACTGACTCGAGATTGTTGGCGTGTCGCAGGGGCGAGTAGTCGAGGGTGACGCCGTTGCCGCCGAGCATGGCGCGGGCCTCGCGAGCGATCTCAATGGCGACGCGCGCGTTGTTGAGCTTGCCCACCGAGATCTGGTGCGGCTGCAGTTCTCCGGCGTCCTTGAGGCGCCCCAGTTGCAGGGCGAGGAGGAAGCCTTTGTCGATCTCGAGCGCCATGTCCACGAGCTTCTGCTGCGTTAGTTGGTAGGCCGCGATCGGTTTGCCGAACACCTCGCGGCCCTGTACGTAGGCGAGAGCCGCACGGTAGCTGTCGAGCGCGGCTCCCATGACCCCCCACACGATGCCGTAGCGGGCCTGGTTGAGGCAGGTAAACGGGCCGCGCAGGCCTTCAGCGCCGGGCAGCTGAGCCGAGGCGGGCACGCGCACCTCGTCGAGCACGATGTCGCACTGAACCGACGCGCGCATCGACAGCTTCTGCGCGATCGGCGTCGCTGTGAAGCCTGCTGTTCCGGTTGGCACCATGAATCCCCGGATGCCCTTCTCTGTTTGCGCCCAGATCACGGCGATATCGGCGATCGACGCGAGGCCGATCCACCGCTTACTGCCCGTAATGACCCAGTCGTTGCCGTCACGGCGCGCACGGGTGCGCATCGACGCCGGGTCACTTCCGGCCTCCGGCTCGGTGAGGCCGAAGCATCCGATCGCCGTGCCCGCCGCCATGCGGGGCAGCCATTCGATCTTCTGCTCCTCCGAGCCGAAGGTGTGGATCGCCGTCATCGCGAGCGAGCCCTGCACCGACACGAACGTGCGCAGGCCCGAGTCGCCCGCCTCGAGCTCGGCGGCGGCGAGGCCATACTCGACGGCCGAGCGGCCGCCGCACCCGTAGCCCTGCAGGTGCATGCCCAGGAGACCGAGCGCGCCCATCGGCTCGACGATCTCGCTCGGAAAGATGCCCTCGTCGTACCAGCGCGCGATGTTCGGCCGCAACTCGCTGTCGACGAAGGCGCGCACGCGGTCGCGCGTCGCGCGCTCCTCGTCGCTCAGCAGCGTGTCGAATCCGATGAGGTCGAGGGGGGAGTCGGTCATGAAAGTCCTCTCTGGTGCACGATCATCGTGCCGGGAGCGCGCGCTTTTGTCCACTTGTACAGTTGGCTCATGATTCGCCCCCTCGAAGGGTATGTCGTCGCCGACCTGAGCCGTGTGCTCGCCGGCCCGACCGCTGCCGTCATGCTCGCTGATCTCGGCGCCCGTGTCATCAAAGTCGAGCGCCCGGGCGTGGGCGATGACACGCGAGCATGGGGGCCGCCCTGGGCCGGATCGTCAAGTGCCTACTTCGAATCCGCCAACCGCAGCAAACAGTCCATCGCCCTCGATTTCGCCGAACCCGCCGACCTGAAGGTCGCCCAATCGCTGGTTGACCGCGCTGACGTCGTCATCGAGAACTACCGCACGGACGCGCTCAAGCGCTTCGGGCTCGACGTCGCGAGCGTGCACTCTCGCAACCCTCGCGTGGTCTACTGTTCGATCACCGGTTTCGGCTCCACCGGCGAGGGTGCGGGCATGCCGGGCTACGACTTCCTCGTGCAAGCCCTCGGCGGGCTCATGAGCATCACCGGCGACACCGACGGCGAGCCCCGCAAAGTCGGCGTCGCCATGGTCGACCTGCTCGCCGCCAACCACGCCGTCATGGGGGTTCTGGCTGCGCTCCTGCATCGCGAACGCGCAGGCGGCCACGGCCAACACGTCGAGATTTCACTGATGAGCAGTCTGCTCGCGTCGCTCGCCAACCAAGCAAGCTCGTACCTCGCCACCGGAATCGAGCCCCGCGCGCTCGGCAACCGCCACCCCTCCATCGCCCCGTACGAGACGCTGCGCTGCCGCGACGGGATGCTCGCTCTGGCCGTCGGCAACGACACCCAGTTCGCGGCCCTCTGCCGTGAGCTGGGCGATCCGGAGCTCGCGGGCGACCCGCGCTTTGCGACCAACCCCGCGCGGGTCGCGCACCGCGACGACCTCGAAGCCGCGCTTGAGGCGCTGCTCGCCGCCGACGATGCCGCCACCTGGGCGGCCCGCCTGCTCGCTGCCGGGGTGCCCGCCGGCACCGTCAACGGCATCGGCGAGGCGCTCGCCCTCGCGCGGCGGCTGGGGCTCGCACCGACGGTGGAGGTGGGGGAGGGGCATCCGGATCAGCTGGTGCACCCCGTGCGGTACTCGGCGTTTGCCCCGGCCTCGCCGGTCGCACCGCCCGCGCTGAACGCCGACGGCGATGCCGTGCGCGCGTGGCTTGCCAGCACCTAGAGTGCGCGCTGGTGTTCGGCGTGCACGAGCACCTCGCGCGCGAGCCGGGTGGCGCCAACGACTGCCGCGGGCATGACGGCGATTGCTCCGCCCGGCACGAGGAAGACGAGTTGGGTCGCGATGCCGAACCCGAGCTCCCGCGCTCGCGAGCCGCGCAGCACTCGCCCGCGGTGAGTGAGGTCGATTCCGCGCGCCTGGAACGGACGCGTGGTGAGTTCCCGCGCGATCAGGTGACCGGCGAGCATCGGACCAACGATTGCTGACGCGACGGCGCCGACGACGGGTATCAGACCAACGGCCCAGGTCGTCAGGGCATATCCGAGCGCCCGCGCGACGAGTCGCACGCTGTCGCCGACCGACCGCCAAAACCGCAGAGGCGACGGGCTGAAGCCGCCGAGGTCTTCCTCGGCGGCGCGCCAGATGCGCTCGTAGAAAGGGTCGCCGATGAGCAGGGTCAGTGTCGTGAAGGTGTAGAACGTCGCGGTGACCGCCCCGGCGAACAGCACGAGCGCCAGGAGCGTGCGGAGTACCCTGCGATCGCGTTCTCCCCACTCGTCGGCGAAGGGGGTGACCGCCTGCGCGAGAGCGTCGACATTAAGGCCAAGAGCGATGAGGGCGGCCGCGACGAGGCTTCCCGCAATCACCGCGGGCAGCATTCCGAGAGCCATCGCGCCGGGGCGGGTGCGCCACAGCGCGAATCCACGCGGCACGAGCGTTGCGCCGGCCAGCAGCTCGCGGAGGAGGTGTCGCAGGCGGCGCATGCCAGCCACTGTAGACCGCGGCATGGACGGCCCGGCGAAAGGCTGTACACAGTGGCGAAGAGATGTCCATGAATCTCCATAACGGCGATGCGACCGGATGCTCGCTGACCCTAGGCTGAACGCAGGTGTGCATCGCGGCCGCCCTGGGGCCTGCACGGCACACCATCCGTCCATTCGATGAGGAGCCTCATGAGCAAGTACGCAGTGATCAACCCCGCCACCGGCGAGACGCTGCGGTCGTACTCGACCGCGACCGACGCCGAGGTCGCCAGCGCGATCGAGGGCGCCTACAACGCCTACCGCGGCTGGTCGCGCTCGACCACGGTCGAGCAGCGCGCCGCGCTCATCACGAAGGTCGCCGAGCTGCACCGCGAGCGTCGCCAACACCTCGCCGAGATCATCGTGCGCGAGATGGGCAAGCCGATCGGTGACGCTCTCGGCGAGGTCGACTTCTCGGCCGACATTTATCAGTACTACGCCGACAACGGCCCCGAGCTGCTCAAGGACGAGCCGATCGAGCTCGCCGAAGGCAGCGAGGGTTCGGCGTTCATCCGCAAGAGCGCCATGGGCGTGCTGCTGGGCATCATGCCCTGGAACTTCCCGTACTACCAGGTTGCCCGGTTCGCCGGCCCGAACCTCATCCTCGGCAACACCATCCTGCTCAAGCATGCTGCTCAGTGCCCTGAGTCGGCCGAGGCGATCCACCAGATCTTCGCCGACGCCGGATTCCCCGTCGGTGCCTACACGAACCTCTACGCGACAACGGACCAGGTCAGCACGATCATCGCCGACCCGCGGGTGCAGGGCGTTTCGCTCACCGGTTCCGAGCGTGCCGGCGCAGCCGTTGCCGAGCAGGCTGGCAGACACCTCAAGAAGGTAGTGCTCGAGCTCGGCGGGAGCGACCCCTTCATCGTGCTCAGCACCGACGATCTCGACGCGACGGTCGAGATGGCCGCGAACGCGCGCCTCGACAACAGTGGCCAGTCGTGCAACGGAGCGAAGCGCTTCATCGTCGTGGAAGACCTGTATGACGCATTCCTCGAGAAGTTCGTGGCGCGCATGTCGAGCACCCAGGCGAGCGACCCGATGGTCGAGGGCGGTGCCTATGGCCCGCTGTCATCAGCGAGTGCGGCCGAGGGTCTCGAAGACCAGGTCAAGCGCGCTGTCGCGGGCGGCGCCACGGTGCTGACGGGCGGCACGCGCGAGGGCAACTACTTCAGCTCGACTGTCCTCGCCGACGTCAAGCCCGGCAACTCGGCCTACTACGAGGAGTTCTTCGGGCCCGTCGCGCAGGTGTTCAAGGTGCGCAACGAGGACGAGGCCATCGAGCTTGCCAACGACACGCCGTTCGGACTCGGCTCGTACCTGTTCACGACCGACGAGGCCCAGGCCGCGCGCGTCGCCGACAAAATCGAGGCCGGCATGGTCTACATCAACTGCGTGCTCGCCGACAGCCCCGAGCTGCCCTTCGGCGGCATCAAGCGCTCGGGCTCGGGCCGCGAACTGGGCACGCTCGGCATCGACGAATTCGTCAACAAGAAGATGATCCGCATCGCCTAGCACCATGCCCACCACGGTTCTGCTGCGCAACGCCCCCGAGCACGCGATCGCGGCGTTCGTTCCAAAACCGACAGCGCTCACCCCCGGCCAGTCTGAAGGCGTCACCGATGTCTGGACTGCGCCGGGGGCGAGCCCGGGGCCCATCGAGACCGGCATCTGGGAGGCCACCCCCGGTTCGTTCACAGCCACTCGCGACGGTTATCACGAGCTCTGCTATCTCGTGAGCGGCCACATCACCCTCGTCGAGGACGACGAAGAGCCTGTCGAGCTTCGAGCAGGCGACCTCTTCATCACTCCCGCCGGGTGGCACGGCGTGTGGCATGTGCACGAGACCGTGCGCAAAGTCTTCGTCATCATCCCCGTCGCGGCGTAACATCAGAGCCCCGGGAGGGGCGCCATGTTCCGTGATCGCGACGACGCGGGCCGCCAGGTGGCGGTAGCGGTCGCCGATCTGCGCTCCGACAGCCCGGTCGTCCTCGGGCTCCCCCGCGGCGGGGTCCCGGTCGCGGCGGTCGTCGCGGCGGCGCTGGATGCTCCGCTCGACATCATCGTGGCCCGCAAGCTCGGCGTGCCCGGCCAGCCGGAGTATGCACTCGGGGCCATCGCAGAGGACGGAGTGCGGGTGCTCGACTCTCGACTGGTGGCCTCCCTCGGCCTCTCTCTTCGCGACCTGGTCGAGCTCGAAGAACGGGAACGCGCGGAGTTGCGTCGCCGGGTGGACGTGCTGCGCGCTGTCGCCGCTCCGTTGTCTCTGCGAGATCGCGTCGTGCTCATCGTCGACGATGGCGTGGCGACGGGGGCCACGGTACGCGCTGCATGCCGCTGTGCCGTCGCTCGCGGTGCCGCCCGTGTCATTGTTGCTGTTCCCTGCGCTCCTGCGCGGATGACGGCCGCTGACCTTGAAGCCGACGAGGTGCGCGTCGTCGAATCGTCGGCCGCCTTCGGTGCTGTCGGCCAGTTTTACGCGGCTTTTGATCAGGCCGACGACAGCACGGTAGTGGCCCTGCTGCGCGCAGCGCGTTCCCGCACCGAGGCGGGTGGGGTCTCCTAGAAGACCGCGCGAGGGTTGAGAATGCCGAGCGGGTCGAAAGCAGCCTTGATGCGACGCTGCAGTGCCACCTGTTCGTGGCCGAGTTCGTCGGCGAGCCAGCGGCGCTTGAGGGTGCCGACGCCGTGCTCGCCGGTGAGTGTGCCGCCGAGAGCGAGGGCCGCGTCGAAGAGTTCGCCCGCCGCGTGCCAGACAGCCTCCGGCACCTCCCCGCCGTCGTACACGAGGTTCGGGTGCAGGTTACCGTCGCCGGCATGGGCAACGGTCGGAATGAGCATCCCGTACCGGTCACTGATCGTTCGGATCGCCGCGAACATTTCCGGCAGGCGTGAGCGCGGAACAGCGACGTCTTCGATGAGCACCGGCCCGAGGGCCTCCATCGCGGGATGCATCGCCCGCCGCACCGCGAGCAGCGCTTCACCCTCCTCCGGGTCGAGGGTGAGTGACGCCGAGCCCCCGAGCGCGGTGATGACGGCGAGTGCGTCCGTTGCCTCCTGCGCCGCGGCAGGCCCGTCCGTCTGCACGAGCAGGTGGGCGCTGCCCACCGCGCGGTCGGGTATCCGGAGATAACGCACGATGGCGGCCAGCGCGACAGCATCGACAAGTTCCATGACCGCGGGGCGGATGCGGGCCGCCGTGATCGCTGCTGAAGCCGCGGCCGCCTCCTCGATACTGGGGAAGTAGGCGGCGATCGTCGCGACGTCCCCGGCTGGAACCGGCGTGAGTGCGAGAGTCGCCCCGACGATAACCCCCAGGGTGCCTTCCGAGCCGATCAGCAGGGCCGTCACGTCGAGGCCCGTCACCCCCTTCACCGTGCGGCGACCCGTGCTGATCAGGGTGCCGTCGGCGAGGACGACGTCGAGCCCCCGCACCGCCTCGCGGGTGACACCGTACTTGGCGCACAGGAGTCCGCCCGCATTGGTCGCAATGTTGCCGCCGACGGTCGAGATCTCGCGGCTTGCGGGGTCGGGCGCCCAGCGCAGACCGTGGGGGGCGAGAGCGCGGTTGAGGTCGCCATTGAGAACGCCCGGTTCGACGACGGCGAGCTGATCGACACTATCGATCTGTTGGATGCTCGCCATCGCCGCGGTCGATACCACGAGCTCCCCGGCTGAGGCCATCGCGCCGCCCGAGAGGCCGGTGCCCGCGCCCCGCGGCACAACCGGTACGCGGTGCTCGTGCGCGATTCGGAGCGCCGTTTGCACGTGCTCGACCGTGCGAGCTTCCACAAGCGCGAGAGGGGCGGCAGGCGTGCGTTGCCCCGACTTGTCTGACCGCAGGGCCTCCAGCGCTCCAGGCTCTGTGACGACGGCGTCGCCGAGAGCGGCCCGCAGCAGGGCGACGACGTCGCTCATGCGCCCAGCAGAGCCTCGAGGAAGAGGCGACGGTACGGTTCTGGGTCGACGTCGAGCACCACGGTCGCGGGGGGCACCGGGCGTGCCGCGCTCAGGTCGGCGCCCTCCATTGTCCGCAGGTCGACCACTGTCTGACCGCGCGTCGCACCGGGTGCGAGCGCGACCTCGACGGGGGCGCGTCGCGTGACGAGCGGCGCGGCGTCGATCGCGGCGCACACGGCCCCCGCATCCCCGATCGCAACGCGGTCGTCGGCGACTCGCTCCTCGGTCGCGTCAATACCGATGAGGTGCATGAGCAGGGCACCCGCGAGCTTCGGAGCCGGGTCGTCGGCTGCCTGAAGGCGTTCGACGTCGGCGTGTGTCACGCTCACGCGATAGAACGGTTCGAGCCCGTACATGAGCACATCGAGGCCGTCACCGAGCACGATCGCGGCCGCCTCCGGGTCGTGCCAGACGTTGAATTCGGCGGTCGCGGTGGCGTTGCCCGTGCCGACCGCACCGCCCATCATGACGACCCGGGCGATGTGGTCGCGCACCTCGGGATGGGTTCGCAGGAGGAGGGCGATGTTGGTCAGGGGCGCGAGGCTGACAAGCGTGATCGGTTCCGCGCTCTCGACGATCGTGCGTCGGAGAAGCTCGACAGCGTGCACCGGCTCGGGTCTCCGTGTCGACGCAGGCAGACCCAGGTCGGCCAGTCCGTCAGCCCCGTGAATCGCGGCGGCATGTTGCGGTGCTTCCACCAGCGGCCGGTGGGCGCCCGCGGCGACGGGTATCGAGCCAGCACCGGCCGCGTCCAGCACTTTCACCGTGTTCTGCACGACCTGCACGAGGGGTGCGTTTCCGCCCGTGCAGGTCACCGCCCGCACGTCGAGGGCGGGGTGCCGCACGGCCAGGAGAAGTGCCAGAGCGTCGTCAACTCCGGTATCGACGTCCAGGATGACGGGCACGGTGGCGGTCATGGGCGGGTCCGCTCAATGCCAGGGTTGCGGGTGCGGTCGGTGAGCCAGAAGAGCCCACCGACCATCAGCAGCGTCGCGCCGATCAACAGCCCCGTCGTCGGCGACGTCTCGACGGCCCGAGCGACAGCACCCGGCGGTACCGGCGCACCCGCGATTCCCACACGCAGCGCGCCAAGCGCAACCCCGAGACCAACGACGGCGAAGCCCAGAGCCAGCCCGACAAGGGTGATGCCGGCGTCGGTACCGTTCGCGAGACGGCGCACACGCGAGCGGGTGAACAGGATGCCCGCCCCGACCACCACGAGAAACCCGAGCGTGAACGGCTCGAGCAGTGCGGCCATCGGCGGTTGCTCGAGGAACACCATGCGCACGAGGAGCGCGACCGCGACCGCGATGATCGCCGCGAGCATCACCCAGCGGAAACGCTGGTCGATCGACTGCCAGCGCAGTACCGACAACAGCACCGCGGCCGCCGCAAACCAGAGCACCGGGGCGATGTCGACCAGCAGCAGCACGAGCTCGCCCGGCCGCGAGATCACCGCGTCGCCCACGCCGAGCTGATAGGCGAGAGCCATCAGAGCCGTGCTGACGAGTGCGCTGAGCAGCAGAACGCGTGCGACCGATCCGGATCGCGTGGGCATACCGCCGACCGGCACGACAGAGGGTGGGGCGACGTCGCTCATGAGGCGATGCTAGGCCACCCGGGCCGTTGGTCCCTGGTGCTCAGGGACGTGGTCGACCAGACTTCTCCTCATGACCGTCATTGAGAACTCCCGCTTGGCCATCATCGGTGCTGGGGCGGTCGGCTCCTCCCTCGCCTACGCGTCTCTGATTCGCGGATCAGCCCGCGAAGTGGTGTTGTACGACATCGATGCGCCGCGGGTCGAGGCCGAAGTTCTCGACCTCGCGCACGGTACCCCGTTCACCGGAGCGAGCACCATCACGGGCGGTGCCAACCTCGACCTCGTGGCCGGGGCGAACGTCGTGGTCGTGACGGCGGGTGCCAAACAGCACCCGGGGCAGAGTCGTCTCGACCTCGCGGGCGTCAACGTCGGCATCCTCCGCTCGCTCATGCCGGAGCTCGTCGAGCGGGCACCGAACGCGGTCTACGTGCTCGTCACCAACCCGTGCGACGTGCTCGCGGTTGCCGCGCAGCGTTTCAGCGGACTGCCCGCTGGTCGGGTGTTCTCGAGCGGCACGGTGCTCGATAGTTCACGACTGCGGTGGCGGCTAGCCGACCGGTTGGGCGTCTCGGCGTCGAGCATCCACGCCATGATCGTCGGAGAGCACGGTGACAGCGAGTTCCCGCTGTGGTCGCAGAGCCGCATCGGCCCGATCCCGATTCGCGAGTGGCTCGACGACTCCGGGCAGACCCTGAGCGTCGAAGAGCTCGACCGCATCGCCTACGAGGTGAAGACGGCCGCGTACACGGTCATCGCGGGTAAAGGCGCCACGAACTACGCGATCGGCCTGTCGGGGGCCCGCATCGTTGAAGCGGTTCTGCGCGACGAGGGCGCAATCTTGCCGGTGAGTTCCGTGCTCGACGACTATCACGGCGTCAGCGGCATCGCACTCTCGGTGCCGAGCGTGGTCGATGCGGGCGGGGTCTCCCGCGTGATCGACGTACCGTTCTCCGCCGAGGAAGAGCGCGCGTTGCACGCTTCGGCCGAAGCGATCAGCGGTTCGCTCGCGGCCCTCGATCTCGCCTAACTCGGGTCGCCCTCCCGGCCGCGCAGGCGCTCGATCAGTCTCCGGTCACGCTTGGTCGGCCGTCCGGCGCCCCGCTCGCGCACAACGGTCGCGGGCCGTTCCTCTTTCGGTGGCGGCGGGGGAGTGAGATCGTCGAAATGAGCGGACGCGAGTGCAGCGCTGGTGCGTTTTGTGATGATTCCGGTCACGATGACGAGACGCTCCCCGCCGGGGGTGAGGGCGCGTACGTGGTCGCCGACCCGCACCACCTGCGCCGGCTTGGCCGACGAGCCGTTGACTTTCACGTGTCCCGCCTTGCAGGCGGCCGTCGCGGCCGAGCGCGTCGCGTACAGACGAATCGCCCACGTCCAAGCATCCACGCGAGCGCTGCCGGCAGGGGGTGCGGTCATGTTTCCAGCCTAGATTCCCGGCGGAGGCGGGCTACCGTGGAGCCATGCCCACCGCCCTCATCACCGGCGCCACTGCTGGCATCGGAGCCGAGTTCGCTCGCCAGCTGGCCGCCCGGGGGAGCGACCTCGTGATCGTTGCCCGCGATGCTGGTCGCCTCACAGCGGTCGCGACCGAGCTCGAAGCCGCGCACGGCGTTCGCGTCGAAACGGTGGCCGCCGACCTGCTCACGGAGAGCGGTGCGTCTGCGGTCGAACAGCGGCTCGCGGACGAGGCGCAGCCGATCGATCTGCTCATCAACAACGCGGGCTACGGTATTCGCGGTGATGTGCTGTCGACGACGCTCGAGGGCGAGCTGCAGCACCTCGATATCCATGTGACCGTGCCGCTTCGGCTCGCGCACACTGCCCTGCGCGGCATGGTCGCGCGCGGCCACGGACGCGTCGTGATGGTGTCGAGCGTCGCCGCATTCACCCCGCTCGGCACCTATTCGGCGGCCAAGGCGTGGGGCGTCTCGTTCGCCCGCGGTGCGAATCTCGTCACGCGCCCGCGGGGTGTCACGGTCACAGCGGTGTGCCCCGGCTTCACGCGCACCGAATTCCATGATCGGATGCGCGTCTCCACGCGCGGAATCCCCGAGGTGCTCTGGCTCGACGCGCCTCGGCTGGTGCGGCTCGCGCTGCGCGGCATCGACCGCGGCCGCGCCGTCGTCGTGCCGACCCTGCGCTACCGCGCCATTGTGGCACTCAGCGGCCTTGTGCCGGATCGCCTGCTGGGGCGGTTCTCCTTCGCGTCCGCATCCCGCCCCGGAGCGGGGTGAGCGTCAGGCGCTGACGGTTTCGCGCAGCGTCGACTTCCACTGCACGAGGCCCCGCACGACCGCGCTGGGGTCGTCGGCGAGTCGTTCCATCGCCTCGGAGGGCACGACGTAGTTGACGGCGACGAAGCCGCGAACACGCTCGTCGGGGTCGTCGGCCAGCCGGCTCAGGATGTCGCACGGCACGTGCTCGTTCTTCGCGAGGCAGGCGCGCACCCCCGCGTCGGAGTCTCGCGACAGCGCCTCGTAGACCTCGACCGGTGCGTGGTACGACAATGCCGCGCTCTCGCGGATCTTCGGGTTCGGGTCAGCGGCGAGGCGGCGGATGCGCTCCACTTTCGTCGCTGTGACCGCGGGGGAGAGGAACTGGGCGACCGCCTCCGAGGCGTCGGCCATCGTCGGCGCCGACTCGGCCAGTTGGCGGCGCTGGGCGGGAGTGTTGAACCGGATGCACGACATGGCGGAGATGGTAGCTAGGCGGTCGGCGCGTCGGCGGGAGCGGCGCGAGGCTCTCGGGGAATCCACGGGATCAGCATCGAGGTGCGCCGCTGGTACTCGGCGTACTCGGGGTAGCGGCTGAGCGTGATCGCCTCCGTGAAGCGAGTCGACCCGATGAACAGCGCGGTGAGCAGCATGGGCCCGACGATCGTCCAGTGCAGGGCCGACCCGAGCGCCACGGCGCCGATCCCGTACAGCACCCACCACTGCGCCTGCTCGAAGAAGAAGTTGGGGTGCCGGCTGTACCGCCACAGGCCGGTCGTCACGAACCGCTGCGCGGGTTCTGCGCCGTCGGCGATGGCCGCGGCCTTCGCGCGCTGGAAGTCCCACTGTTGCTGGTCGGCCACGAACTCTGCGACCAGGAAGGCGAGGAACAGCGCGGCCAGGGCGAGGTCGAGAGCGCCGATCGGTGTGCCCCGGTTCTCGTATGCCACGAGGGCGGGCAGCGCGATGAGGAGCAGCAGCGCGTTCTGGAAGAGGACGATGAAGAGCAGGGTGAAGACCTGGAACTGCGCCGGGCTCATCCGCTCCCGGAGGATCGGCCAGCGGTAGTCCTCCACACCCCGGTACCCGCCTTTGCGCGCGAAGTTGAAAGTCAGGCGGGCCCCCCACAGCAGCACGAGCAGCGTCATGATCAGCAGCCTCGGGTCGGTGAAGTCGGTGGCCGCCCAGAATGCCGCCACATAAACAACAGGAACGATTGACCAGATGCGGTCAACCCACGAGTGGTCGCCGGTGACGAGCGACGCGACCCAGGTGAACAGGCTGACGCCGGCGGCGAGGCCCACGACGATGACGACGATGTCCATGGCGACGTAGCGTATCGGCGGATGCCCTCTCGCGGTCAAACCCCGCCTCACTAGACTGAGCCCGTGTCGGAGCCCGAGCGCCCCTCAGGCCCCCCGGGGTCACCCATCAGCGACCGCGTGGTGACGGTGCCGAACGCGCTCAGCGCCCTGCGCATCCTGCTCGTCCCCGTTTTTTTGGTGTTCGTGCTGGTGGGCGAGGATGGCGCGGCACTGGTCGTCATTGTTGTGTCCAGCGTCAGCGACTTCCTCGACGGAATCATCGCGCGGCGGTTCGGGCAGATTACCCGGCTCGGCCAGCTCCTTGACCCGGCGGCGGACCGCCTCTTCATCTTTGCCGCGGTGATCGCTCTCGCCGTTCGTGAGGTCGTTCCGTGGTGGGTCGTCGCCGTGATCGTCGGTCGCGATGTCCTGCTCGCGGGTCTCGGAATCGTCCTCGCCCGGCATGGGTATGGCCCGCTGCCCGTTCATCACCTGGGGAAGCTTGCGACCTTCGCGTTGTTCTACGCGCTACCGCTCTTGGTGCTGTCGCAAGCGTTCCCGGGGCTTCAAGCCGTCGTTGACCCGCTGGCTTGGGCCTTCATGATCTGGGGTGCCTTTCTCTACTGGTGGGCGGGCATCCTGTACCTGCGCCAGACCCGTGAGATCACCTCGAAAGAGCGCCTCGGAGGCACAGCAGCATCGGATACGCTGGGCGTTCAGAGGAGGTCGATGGATGACTGACAGCACGTCCGGCACGAGCGACGGCACCTACCGTCCGCACGAGACGACGGCCCACTTTGGGCCCGAGTTTGCGGCGCAGTTGGCTGCCCTCGAGGCCGGAGTGAGCCCGGAAGAGCAGGAGGTTATCACCGCTCTTCCCTCAGGCTCGGCGTTGCTGATTGTCCGACGGGGCCCCAATGCCGGTGCCCGGTTTCTTCTCGATGCCGACGTCACCGTCGCGGGGCGGCATCCCGAGGCCGACATCTTCCTCGACGATGTGACGGTGTCGCGCAAGCACGCAGCCTTCTTGCGACAGGGTCGGCAGTTTTCTGTTCGCGACCTGGGTTCTCTCAACGGGACGTTCATGTCTGGCGAACGCATCGATGAGACGGTCGTGCTCAACGACGGCAGTGAAGTGCAGGTTGGCAAGTACCACCTCACCTTTTACGCTTCCCGCATCGATCTCACCGCAGGCGCGTGATGGTGGCGCGGTCATCGGCCGCTGCGGCTCGCCCGGTATCCGTGTCCAGCCTGCTCAGCATCGGTCAGGTCCTGGCTAAACTCAGCCCTGAGTTTCCCGAACTCACGCCCTCGAAACTTCGCTTCCTCGAAGAGCAACGTCTCGTCGCCCCGACCCGTACAGAGTCCGGCTATCGCAAGTTCTCGCCCAGAGACGTCGAGCGCCTGCGCATCATTCTGACGCTGCAACGTGATCACTCCCTGCGACTCAAAGTCATCAAGCACTACCTCGACGAGCTCGAGGCGGGCCGCACGCCGGCGCTCCTCGCCGATGCACCGCTGGCGACCTCGATGTTCCCCACTGATCGCCGGTACACGCGAGCCGAACTGGTGCGCGAGGCGGGCGCACCCCCTGCGCTGCTGACCGACGCGATCAGTGCCTCACTGATCGGGGCAGGAGAGACTTTCGGAGATGACGCGCTCCACGTTCTCCGTGCGCTCGTTGAGTTGCAGCGATCGGGAATTGAGCCGCGTCACCTTCGCGGTTTTCGCGCGGCGGCAGAGCGCGAGCTCGGCCTGATCGAGAGCGCCCTCATCCCCGTTGCACGACGGAATGACCCGTCGAGTCGCGCGAAAGCAGCCGAGTTGGCGCGAGAGATTGCTGGCCAACTGGAGATCGTCCGCTCCAGTCTGATCCGTTCCGCGCTCGGCAGGCTACAGTCATAGGCGGGCCCGACACGCCGGGGTATTCGTGCGGATGTCTCCCGTCGACGTGGGGCGGCTCGCTACTCTGAACGGCGTGGCACCAACTGTCACGTTAACGATGAAGGTTAGGTAGGGGTCATGACCGACGCTGAGCGGCGCGACGAGCGCTACAACCTCGGACTCCTCTTCACCGACGGCATGCCAGAACTGGATGACCAAGCGGGGTATCGCGGGGCAGTCGCCGCCCGCGCGGCCGGTATCTCCTACCGTCAACTTGACTACTGGGCCCGCACCGAACTGGTCGAACCGACGGTTCGCGGCGCAGCGGGCTCGGGGTCACAACGGCTGTATGGCTTCCGCGACATCCTGGTACTCAAACTGGTGAAGCGTCTTCTGGACACCGGTATCTCGCTACAGCAGATCCGCACTGCGGTCAACCAGTTGCGCGAAGCTGGGGTCAGCGACCTTGCCCAGACCACTCTCATGAGCGACGGCGCCAGTGTCTACCTCTGCACGAGTGATGACGAAGTCATCGACCTTGTCAGCCGCGGCCAGGGAGTGTTCGGCATCGCCGTCGGGAAGGTGCTTCGCGAAGTGGAGAGCTCACTCGTCGAGCTCGACTCGACCCCGGCGGCTGACCCGGCCGACGAACTTGCGGCGCGGCGCGCGTCCCGCGCGTCCTAAACGATCAGGACCCCGAGAACTCACCCATGCGCCCGGCGCGCATGATGCGCTCGAGCAGCTGATCAAAGTTGAGCGCCATCTCCTGGGCGCTGTCACCCGGCCACACGTGCAAGGGCTTCGCCGCTCCCTGAGCCTGCTGCAGCGAGGTCCGCTCGGGGAGCTGGGGGCTCAGAACCAGGGGCCCGAACATGTCGCGGAGTTCCTTGATGCGGAACTGATGCTCGAGCGACTGCACCCGGGCTCGGTTGACGATGATGCCGAGCGGCTGCAGGCGAGGGGAGAGGCCACGCCGGATCTCCTCGATTGCCCGCAGCGCCCGATCGGCGGCGGCCACCGAGAACAGCCCGGGCTCGGTGACGACAACGACGCGGTCGCTCGCCGCCCACGCTGTGCGCGTCAATGCGTTGAGCGAGGGGGCGCAGTCGACCAGCACGAGGTCGTAGTCGGCCTCGACGTGCGCGAGGGCCTCCTCGAGCTTCCAGATCTCACGGATGCTCGGGTGGGGGCCGTCGAAGTTGATGGCGCTCGGGCTTCCGATCAGCACGTCGACGGTGCCCGGGCGCCCGCGAGTCCAGCCACTGGGAGCGATCGCCTGACGCACGGTGCGCTCCTTAGGCGCGGCGAGCACGTCGGCGATGGTGAGGTGCCCGCTGACCTGAACGTCCATCCCGGTCGAGGCGTCCGACTGGGGATCCAGGTCGACCACAAGCGTGCGCAGACCGCGCGAGAAGGCGGCCGACGCCAAACCCAGCGTGACCGTCGTCTTGCCCACGCCCCCCTTGAGAGAGCTGATGCTCAGTACGTGCACGAGTACTGACCTTACCTTCACTAGGGTGGAGAGGCGCGCATGCGCACCGACCTCGGCCCGCCACCACCGGAGCCCTGTCGACCCCCACCCGGGCCGATTTCCGAGAGGACACGATGTTTCGGAAGATCCTTGTTGCCAACCGCGGAGAGATCGCGATTCGCGCTTTTCGCGCCGCCTATGAGCTCGGTGCGAAGACTGTTGCGGTCTTCCCCTACGAGGACCGCAACTCGATGCATCGGCTCAAGGCCGATGAGGCATACCAGATCGGCGAACCCGGGCACCCGGTGCGTGCCTACCTCGATGTTGCCGAGATCATTCGTGTCGCCCAGCTCTCCGGGGCTGACGCGATCTACCCCGGCTACGGCTTTCTCAGCGAAAACCCCGACCTTGCGCAAGCGGCCGCCGACGCGGGAATCGCCTTCATCGGGCCGCCGCGGGCGGTACTGGAAATGGCGGGCAACAAGGTAACGGCCAAAGAGCGCGCCATCGCGGCAGGGGTGCCCGTGCTGGCATCGAGCCCCGCGACGACCGACATCGAGGTGCTCATTGCCGCAGCCGACGAAATCGGGTTTCCTGTCTTCGCGAAGGCCGTGGCGGGTGGTGGTGGCCGGGGCATGCGCCGCGTTGAACGACGCGAAGACTTGCGATCGGCACTCGAAGCCGCCATGCGTGAGGCCGACAGCGCCTTCGGCGATCCGACCATGTTCGTCGAACAAGCGGTCGTCCGCCCGCGGCACATCGAGGTGCAGATTCTGGCGGACGCGACCGGTGAGACCGTGCACCTCTTTGAGCGTGACTGCTCCGTGCAGCGACGCCACCAGAAGGTGGTCGAGATTGCGCCGGCGCCGAACCTCGACGAGAGCATCCGACAGGCGATGTATCGGGATGCGGTTGCCTTCGCTCGCTCGATCGGCTACGTCAACGCCGGAACAGTCGAGTTCTTGCTCGACACCGCGGGGGAGCGCGCTGGACAGCACGTCTTCATCGAGATGAACCCCCGCATCCAGGTCGAGCACACTGTCACCGAAGAGGTCACCGACGTTGACCTTGTGCAGTCGCAGATGCGCATTGCCTACGGCCAGACGCTCGCCGAGCTGGGGCTTCTCCAAGAGCAGGTACAGCTTCGGGGGGCGGCCCTGCAGTGCCGCATCACGACGGAAGACCCTGCCGCCGGGTTCCGCCCCGACACCGGCAAGATCACGACCTACCGTTCCCCGGGCGGTGCAGGCGTGCGCCTGGACGGCGGCACGGTCGCCGCCGGCGCCCAGGTGAGCCCGCACTTCGACTCGATGCTCGCAAAAATGACGTGTCGCGGGCGCGACTTCCCGGCCGCCGTCGCGCGGGCTCGTCGCGGGCTTGCGGAGTTCCGCATTCGCGGCGTGACCACCAACATTGCCTTCCTGCAGGCCGTGCTCGACGACCCAGCGTTCCAGGTCGGCGATCTCAGTACATCGTTCATCGATGAGCGCCCGGAGCTGGTGCGCACCAACCCGTCGAAAGACCGCGGCACCAAGCTGTTGACGTGGCTGGCCGACGTGACGGTAAACCAGCCGAACGGTGCGGGGGTCGGAGTCATTGATCCCGCACTGAAGCTGCCCGCCGTCGACCTCGACACCCCGGCCCCCGACGGATCGCGACAGCGCCTGCAGCAGCTGGGCCCTGCGGGCTTCGCATCGGCCCTGCGCGCGCAGACCGCTCTCGCCGTCACCGATACGACGTTTCGGGATGCCCACCAGTCGCTTCTCGCCACGCGCGTTCGCACGGCCGATCTCGTGCGCGTCATGCCGCACGTCGCTCGTCTCACCCCGGGGCTGCTCAGCGTTGAGGCGTGGGGCGGAGCGACCTACGACGTCGCTCTCCGCTTCCTCGGGGAGGATCCGTGGCAGCGACTGGCCGCGATGCGGGAGGCCCTCCCGAACGTCGCCATCCAGATGCTCCTTCGGGGGCGCAACACGGTGGGCTACACGCCCTACCCGACGGAGGTGACCGACGCGTTCGTCGCCGAGGCTGCGGCAACCGGGGTCGATATCTTCCGCATTTTCGACGCCCTGAATGACGTTGATCAAATGCGCCCGGCAATCGACGCAGTGCTCGCGACCGGGACAACCGTCGCTGAGGTCGGCATGTGTTACACCGCTGACCTGCTCGACCCGGCCGAGACCCTGTACACGCTTGACTACTACGTGCGGCTGGCCGAGCAGATGGTCAACGCGGGGGCACACATCTTGGCCATCAAGGACATGGCGGGCCTGCTGCGAGCGGGGGCGGCAGAGAAGCTCGTCGCTGCCCTGCGTGAGCGGTTCGACGTTCCCGTTCACGTACACACGCACGACACGGCGGGTGGACAGCTCGCAACGCTTCTTGCCGCCGCACGGGCAGGCGCCGACGCGGTCGACGCAGCGAGCGCGCCCATGGCGGGCACGACCTCCCAGCCGTCGCTATCGGCGCTCGTCGCCGCGCTCGAGCACACCGAGCGCGACACGGGGCTCGGACTTGCTCGGGTCGCTGACCTCGAGCCGTACTGGGAGTCGGTGCGCCGGGCGTACGCGCCCTTCGAGTCGGGTCTGCCCGGCCCGACCGGTCGGGTGTACACGCACGAAATCCCTGGGGGGCAGCTCTCGAACCTGCGCCAGCAAGCGATCGCGCTGGGCCTCGGCGACCGCTTCGAACTCATCGAGGACTGGTACGCGGCCGCCAACCGCATTCTCGGCAGGCCCACGAAGGTCACTCCCTCGTCAAAGGTCGTGGGTGATCTCGCGCTCCAGATGGCCGCAGCCGGGGCTGACCCTGCCGACTTCGAAGCCAACCCCCAGAACTACGACATTCCCGACTCGGTGATCGGATTCATGGCGGGCGAACTGGGTGACCTGCCGGGCGGTTGGCCCGAACCCTTCCGGTCAAAGGTGCTGACGGGCCGCACCCCGAAAATCGGCATCACACCGTTGACGGACGAACAGAAGGCGAAGCTCGACGGCTCGACCGATGATCGCCGACTGATGCTCAATCAGTTGCTCTTCCCGCAGCCCACGCAGCAATTCCTGCAGACGCGCGAACAATACGGCGATGTCTCGGTTCTTGCTACGCCCGACTACCTGTACGGGCTCCAGCCCGGCGTCGAGCACGTCATCGAGATCGAGCAGGGTGTGAGTCTGCTCGTCGCTCTCGAGGCGATCGGTGAGCCTGACGAAAAGGGCATGCGGAGTGTTATGGCAACGCTCAACGGTCAGCTGCGGCCGGTGACGGTGCGAGACCGTGGCATTGCGGTCGACGTCGCGAGCGCCGAAAAGGCCGACGCGGGTCAGCCCGGTCATGTGGCAGCTCCCTTCATGGGCGTTGTCACCCTCCAGGTGGAGGAGGGGGACCGCGTCGAGGTTGGTCAACCGGTCGCGACGATCGAAGCCATGAAAATGGAGGCCGCGATTACCGCGCCGATTGCGGGAACCGTGCAGCGTCGGGCGATTCCGGCCACCCAGCAGTGCGAGGCGGGCGACCTTCTCCTGGTCATCAGCGCATCCTGAGTGCCCGCCGAGCAGGCGGGGGCGCTGTCGGGGTGGACGGTAGACTGAGAAGTCGTCTGCAACCGAGGAGAGTGCCCGACGTGGTCCAAAAGCGTGTGAAGCCGAGCAGCGAGTCGGCTAGCGCCGTCGTCGACGGTGTCGAGCCAAGCGCCGACACTTCGCTCGCCTCCGCGCTTCCGGCTTCCTTGACGATCGATGTGGAACTGCCCGCGCCTGTGCGTGAGCAACCCGAAGACGAGCAAGCTGTTGCGCTCGTTGACGCCAGCATCGACCCGGGCGATATTGTCACACCGGTTGTCGCGGGGGAAACCGCGACGACGGTCATTGAGCTCGACCACGATGAGATGCACGCTGTCGCGGTCGCTCCCGAGGTCGACGCGGAAGACATCGTGGCGGTTCCGCCGTTGCCCGTCACTGAGGGCGTGTACACGCGCCGCGACATGCTCGACGGCATCAACCAGGGCCCGGAGTCTGCGGCGATGCTGACGGCTGACCGCCTCATTGAACCCCGTCATCGGTCGCGCACCGCGCCCGAAGGCCTGTGGCCCTCGATCGTCTACGGCGCCACATTTCATCTGGTGAACCTGGGTGACTCGCGCCGGGTGCGAGAGCGTAAGGCGATGGATGCCCGAATCGCGACGGCCTTTGATGGCGGAGCACGGTTCGTGCCCGTGCTCACGCGCAAAGGTGGTGTCGGCAAGACCACGATCACGACGCTCTTGGGCATGGCTCTCGCCTCTGTTCGCGACGACCGGGTGATCGCTATCGACGCCAACCCTGACCGTGGCACTCTCTCCGAGCGCGTCGCACGACAGACGCGGGCGACCGTCCGCGACGTCGTGAATCGTGCGGCGAGCATCCACGGCTTCACCGATTTCTCGACGCTGGTCTCCCGCGACGAGACGCGACTGGACATTCTTGCCTCCGACACCGATCCGATGCTGTCGGAAGCCTTCGATGAGAACGACTACAACGTTGTCGCCGACCTGGCAGCGCGCTACTACTCGGTGGTGTTGACCGACTGCGGAACCGGCATTGTTCACTCGGTCATGCGTGCGACCTTGCAGCGCGCCGATTCGCTCGTGATCGTTTCGGGGGGCAGTGTCGACGAAGCCCGCCTGGCAAGTGAGACCTTGACGTGGCTAGAAGCCAATGGCTACGGCGAGCTGGTGCGCGACGCGATCGTCGCGATCAACACCGCGACGCAGGGCACGAACCTTGTCAAGCTCGAGGAAATCGAAGCGCATTTCGCGTCGCGAGTGCGAGAAATCGTGCGCATTCCCTACGACGAACTGCTCGCTGCCGGTTCGGTGATCTCGTGGAAGGACCTCCGCCCTCTCACACGACAGGCTGCTCGCGAGCTTGCCGCGTTGGTCGCGGAAGGCATGCCCGTGCGTCGCGGAGTCTAAGACCGCGGTGGCTGTTCGACAGATTCGCTACTTTGGCGACCCCGTGCTGCGGAGTCCAGCCGACCCTATTGCCCGCACCGACAACGCGGTTCGTCGGCTTGTCGACGATCTGCTCGACACCGTGCGCGTACCCGGCCGTGCCGGCGTGGCCGCCCCGCAGATTGGCGTGAGTTTGCGAGCGTTCAGTTATAACGTCGACGGCGTTGTGGGGTACGTGCTCAACCCGGAACTGGTCGAGGTACGGGGCGAACCGGAGGCCGTCGACGAAGGATGCCTGAGCGTTCCCGGGTTCGGGTTTCCGCGGCTCCGTCATCCCTGGGCGCGCGTGATCGGTATCGACCTTGATGGTCACACGGTCGATCTCCATGGTGAAGGCCTCATGGCGCAGGCACTGCAACACGAGTGCGACCACCTTGACGGCCGCCTCTTTATCGAGGGTTTGGAGCCTGAGGTCAAGCGCGAAGCCATGCGTGCCGTGCGCCAAGCCGAATGGTTTGCGCGCCCCTAGAGCCCTACTGCAGCGAGATGCCCTGGGTCTCCGGGGCTCCGCGGTACATTCCCTCGATGACGTCGGCGAAATCGGCGGTGATGACGTGCCGCTTGATGCTCATCTTCGGCGTGAGGTGACCGCTCGATTCGGTGAATTCGGTGGCGAGCACCGTGAACTTCCGAATGGATTCGGCGCGCGACACCCTGCCATTTGCAGCGTCGATCGCGCGTTGCACCTCGGCGATCACTTTAGGGTGCTGAGCCGCCTCGGTGAGGGGCATCTGCGGATCCAGCTCGTTGTTGTTGAGCCACACCGGAAGCATCTCGGTATCAAGCGTCACGAGGGCCGAGACGAAAGGCTTCTGGTCGCCGACCACAACCACTTGACCGACGATCGGGTTGGAGCGAATGGGATCCTCCAGGGCGGCGGGCGCGACATTCTTGCCACCGGCGGTGACGATGATCTCTTTCTTTCGGCCGGTGATGGTCAAGTAGCCCTCGTCATCGAGCGAGCCGATGTCTCCCGTACGGAACCACTCGCCCTCCATGACCTCCGCGGTCGCTTCGGGCTTCTTCCAATACCCGGCGAAGACGTTGATGCCGCGCACGAGAATCTCGCCATCCTCCGCGATCTTCACTCCCACGCCCGGCAGGGCGGGGCCTGTGGTGCCGATCTTGAAGCGGTTGACAAGGTTGACCGTTGCGGGCGCTGTCGTTTCGGTGAGTCCGTAGCCTTCCAGGATGCGGATGCCGAGCGCGCGGAAGAAGTGGCCGAGGCGCAACCCCAGGGGCGCGGATCCCGACACGGCGTACACCACGCGTCCGCCCATCGCGGCCTTGAGCTTGGAGTAGACCAGCTTGTCGAAGAGCGTGAAGCGGAGTTTGAGCCCGAGCGGCACGGAGCCCGCATCCAGAGCCTTCGAATAGGCGACGGCTGTGTCGGCTGCCGTCCGGAAGATCCTGCCCTTGCCCCCCGCCTCGGCCTTTTGCTCGGCCGAGTTGTAGACCTTTTCGAACACGCGCGGTACCGCCAACAGGAAGGTCGGCTTGAAGGAACCCAGAGCGGGCAACAGCTGCTTCGTGTCGGCCTGGTGCCCGACTTTGACTCCCGCGTGTACGCCCAAGACGGAGATGAACCGCGCGAAGACGTGCGCGGTGGTGATGAAGAGCAGGGTCGAGGAGCCAGGCTCAACAACCTCCTTCATCGCGACGGAAGCGTTGCGTGTCAACTCGACAAAATTCGAGTGGGTGAGGATGCACCCCTTCGGGGTGCCGGTCGAGCCCGAGGTGTAGATGAGGGTGGCAAGGTCGTTGCCCTTGGCGGCCTTCCGGCGGGTCTCCAGCTCGTCATCGGTCACGCTGGTTCCGGTCGATGCGAGCTTCTCAAGATCGCCCAGATGCATCTGCCAGACGTGTCCGATGTGGGGCAGGTCGCCGGCAATTTCGTCGAATCGCGCGAAGTGATCTGCGGTTTCGACGATCATGTGGTGTGCCTCGGAGTCGTCGAGAATGTAGTGGATCTGGCTCGGGGCACTCGTCTCGTAGATGGGGACGAGCGCGGCTCCGGCAAACCAGGCGGCGAAGTCAACGAGGGTCCATTCGTACCGCGTCTTGCAAATGAAGCCGATCTTCTCGCCGGGTTTGACACCCGCGGCGATAAAGCCTTTCGCGAGCGCAACGACCTGCCGGTGGAATTCGGCGGATGAGACGTCGGACCAGCCCCCGTCGGCCGTGGGCAGTGAGAACAGCGGGTCGTTCGGGGTCAGCCGCACCCGGTCGAGCAGCAAGTCGGTGGCGTTTGCCTCGGGGTCGGGCGTGACAACGGCCGGAACGAAGAACTCTTTCACGGCAACTCCTTTGATACCGGGTGGCGGATGTTCGCTCCCACTCTATCCCCGTGCGCAGTCGTCGAACCCGGCCGAGAACGCCTCACTAGACTGAGGCCTCGTGCACTCCATCGGAATCGACATCGGCGGCACGAAGATCGCCGGAGCCCTCGTCTCGGACGAAGGCGAGATCATTGCCGAACGGCGCGAGCCGACTCCGGCCGGTGACCCTTCGGCCATCACCGAGCTCGTCGTGCGGATGATCGAGGAGTTGCGCGACGGCCAGGAGGTCATCGCTGCGGGGGTCGCGGCAGCGGGCTTCATTGACGCCGCTCAGTCGACCGTCTACTACGCGCCGAATATCAACTGGCGCAACGAGCCATTCCGTGATCGCTTGCGTGAGCGCCTCGACCTCGACATCACGATCGACAACGATGCCAATGCGGCGGGCTGGGCCGAGTTCCGGTTCGGTGCGGGCCGTGACGCGCACGACATGACGATGCTGACGATCGGTACCGGGGTGGGCGGAGCAATCGTTGTGGGCGACCGCCTGTTGCGTGGTGGTTTCGGTACGGCGGGCGAACTCGGCCACCTTCGCGTCGTACCCGATGGGTTACCGTGCGGCTGCGGTGCGCGCGGCTGCATCGAACAGTACGGTTCCGGCCGAGCGCTCCTTCGGATGGCCAACGAGATCGCCGATGCGGGCGGTATCGGGCTGCAATTGGCGCAGGCGCGCGATCGAGCGGGTGGCTTGAGCGGCGGAATGCTCGCCGAGTTCCTTCGTGACGGCGATGCGGGCGCTCTGCACGCACTGCGTCAGTTGGGTTCGTGGCTCGGGCAAGCGTGTGCGAGCTTGAGTGCCGTGCTCGACCCCGAGATCTTCGTGTTCGGTGGGGGAGTCTCGGTGGCCGGGGATCTGTTGATTGACCCGGTTCGCGAGGCATACCTCGCGAACCTTCCCGCGCGGGGGTACCACCCAGAGCCGCGTTTCGTGGTCGCGGAACTCGTGAACGACGCCGGAGTGGTGGGGGCCGCTGACCTGGCCCGCATTCACGCCACCGGTTAGGCTGAGGCGCTCGGTCGACGAAGGGAACCCCCGGTGTTCTACTGGCTCATGAAGAACCTGGTGATCGGTCCGATCCTGCTCACCGCTTTTCGACCCTGGGTACGGGGAGTCGAGAACGTGCCGCGCACGGGAGCGGTCATCCTGGCCAGCAATCATCTGTCGTTCACAGACTCGGTGTTCCTGCCTCTCGTGTTGGATCGCCGCGTCGTGTTTCTCGCGAAGAGTGACTACTTCACCGGCCGCGGCATCAAGGGCTGGCTGATTCGCATGTTTTTTGAGGCGAGTGGTCAGCTGCCCATCGATCGGTCGGGCGGGAAGGCGAGCGAAGCCTCACTCAACACCGGTCTGAAGGTGCTGGCCGAAGGCTATGCGTTGGGCATCTACCCGGAGGGTACGCGGAGCCCCGACGGCATCATGTACCGCGGTCGAACGGGGGTTGCCCGCATGATTCTCGAATCCGGCGCTCCGGTCGTGCCGGTGGCCATGATCGACACGGAGAAGGTCATGCCCATCGGGTCGAAATTGCCGAAGGTTGTGCGTCCGGGCGTCATTTTCGGTGAGCCGCTCGATTTCTCACGATTCCGGGGGATGGAGGGCGACCGCTTTGTGCTCCGCTCGATCACCGACGAGATCATGTACGAGCTGGGGCGCCTCAGTGGGCAGGAGTACCGCGACGTGTACGCGACCACCGTGAAGGACAAGCGCCCTGCCAACGCCCGGTAGGCTGGAAAGTCGGGCGCTGCCTGCGCCCGTTTTGTGAGACGTCACCCCCCACCTGTGAGGATTCACCCCGTGGTCGACCCCTTCGAGACCGTCGTGCACGCTGACCCTGCGGTTATCGCCGGCCTGGACGCATGGCGCACGCTGCCCATCAAGCAGCAACCCACGTGGCCTGATCCTGCGGCAGCCGCGGCCGCGTCGGCCGAACTCGCGACCCTTCCGCCGCTCGTCTTTGCCGGTGAGGTTGACATGCTCCGCGAGCGCCTTGCCCGCGCTGCCCGCGGTGAGGCCTTCCTCCTGCAGGGCGGCGACTGTGCCGAGACCTTTGCCGGCGCCACGGCCGACCAGATCCGGAACCGGGTGAAGACAATCCTGCAGATGGCGGTCGTGCTCACCTACGGCGCTTCGATGCCGGTCATCAAGATGGGGCGCATGGCCGGCCAGTTCGCCAAGCCCCGCTCGAGCGACACCGAGACCCGCGGCGAGGTGACGTTGCCTGCCTACCGCGGCGATATCGTCAACGGCTACGACTTCACGCCCGAGTCGCGCGAGGCCGACCCCGCTCGCCTGGTGAAGGGGTACCACACGAGCGCGTCGACCCTGAACCTGATTCGCGCGTTCACGCAGGGTGGTTTCGCCGACCTGCGGATGGTGCACAGCTGGAACAAGGGCTTCGCGGCCAACCCTGCCAACCAGCGCTACGAGGGTCTCGCGAAGGAGATCGACCGGGCTGTGAAGTTCATGGAGGCGGCGGGCGCCGACTTCGACGAGCTCAAGCGTGTCGAGTTCTACTCGAGCCACGAGGGCCTGCTCATGGACTACGAGCGGCCGATGACGCGCATCGATTCGCGCACGGGCACGCCGTACAACACGAGCGCGCACTTCCTCTGGATCGGTGAGCGCACCCGCGAGCTCGATGGCGCGCATGTCGACTTCTTCAAGCGCATCCGCAACCCGATCGGGGTCAAGCTCGGGCCGTCAACGACCCCCGAGGTCATGGAGCGCCTGATCGATGTGCTTGATCCTGAGCGCGAGCCGGGCCGACTGACGTTCATCACGCGCATGGGTGCAGGCTTGATTCGGGATGCCCTTCCGCCGCTCCTCGAGGCCGTCACGCTCCTCGACGCCAACCCGCTGTGGGTGAGCGACCCCATGCACGGTAACGGCCTCACGACCCCCACCGGGTACAAGACTCGTCGGTTCGATGACGTCGTCGACGAGGTGAAGGGTTTCTTCGAGGCGCACCGAGCGGCGGGCACGCACCCCGGTGGCATCCACGTGGAGCTGACGGGCGACGATGTCACCGAGTGCCTCGGCGGCTCCGAGCAGATCGACGAGGAGACGCTTGCGACCCGCTACGAGTCGCTGTGCGACCCGCGTCTCAACCACATGCAGTCGCTCGAACTCGCCTTCCTCGTGGCGGAGGAGTTGGGCCGTAGCTAACGCACCGCTAGAAGTTGGCGATGATCGTGACCTCTGAACCCCTGACGGCCCGACTGTCGTCCGAGGGCCTCGATTCCTGAACTTCGGCGACATTCCAGAACGGTCGCGGAACGTTGGTCTCGACGATGGGGACGAACCCAGCGGCTTCGAGTGCGGCGATCGCGTCAGTGATGGTCTCGCCGACCACGTCGGGAATGTCGACCAGCTCTGGCCCCCGCGACACGATGATGGTGAGCGTCGCCCCGGGGCGCACGGGTGCGTCACTCGTGCGTTCGACTCGGAGCACGTTGCCCTGCGGGACGTCATTATCGAACTCCGATTCGCCGCCGACGATGCCGGTCAGTTCCCGTGCCGCGAGCGCGGCCTGCGCATCCTCGACCGTGAGGCCCCGCACCGCGGGAATCGGGCCCACCGACACGATGAGACGCACCGTGGTGCCTTTGAACGAATCGGCTCCCGCTGCCAGTGCGACCTCGTCGGCGTCAACGACGGCGATGACCGAGCCCTCGACGATGTCAGGGTCGAATTGTCGGATGCTCTCCCCGAGCTCGAATCCGGCTCCCACGAGCGCGGCGCGGGCATCCGCCTCAGGTATCCCGACGACGTCGGGTACAACGGTCGGTTCGGGCCCGAGGGAGACCACCAGAGTAATGACCGTGTCGCGGTCGACCACTTCGCCAGCCGGGGGATCGGTTGCGGCGATGCGCCCCGCCTCGATCTCGAGGTCGAAGGCCTCGCTCAGCTCGTCAGCCACAACGGCGCCCTGCTCCTCGAGTACGAGGCGTGCGGCCTCCGGAGTCTCTCCCCGCACGTCCGCGATCGTGATGCGGGCACCGGGCCCGGCGCCGAACCACCAGCCGATACCCGCCGCGAGCCCGGTGAGGGCGAGCACCGCCGCGAAAAGTAGCCAGCCGCGGCGACGGCGTGCCGGAGCGCGCTGGGCGAGTTCGGCCGTTGCACTCGGGGGGCTGTGACTCTCGGCCGAGCCGCGGGTGCCGAGAACCTGGGTCTCCTCTGCGTCGGCGACGACGGCGATCGGGCTGGTCATGAGGAGCGTGCGCTGCGTCGCGGCGGTGGGAAGCGCGGTCTGGAGCGATCGTCCCGTCTCGGCCAACTGGTCGAGGAGCGCTCGGGCATCGGCGGGGCGATCCTGTGGATCTCGAGCTGTCGCCCAGAGAACGAGTTCGTCCCATTCGGCCGGTACTCGAGGGTTGAGGCTGCTCGGGGCTGGCACTGCGTCGTTGGCATGCTGATAGGCGATCTGCATCGGCTGCTCGCCCTTGAATGGCTGCTCGCCCGTGAGCATCTCGAACATCATGATGCCGACGGCGTAGATGTCGCTGCGGGTGTCGGCGACCCCTCGGGTGACAAGTTCGGGAGAAAGGTAGGCAATCGTGCCGAGGAGGGCCTTGCCCGTTGCCGTGTTCGCGCTGGCCGCGCGGGCGAGGCCGAAGTCACCGATCTTGATGCGTCCGTCGTCGGCGAGCAGCACGTTTTCGGGCTTCAGATCGCGGTGCACGATGCCGGCGCGATGCGCGGCCGCGAGGCCGGCCAAGACCGCTTCAGCGATATCCATGGTTTGCTCGGGTGTCAACGCGCCATATTCCTGCAGAAGCTCACGAAGGGTGATGCCGGGCAGGTACTCCATGACGAGATACGCCGATTCGGCATCCTGACCTTGATCAAAGACGTTGACCACATTGGGGTGCGCTAACCGCGCTGCGGAACGCGCTTCCTGAATGAAACGCTCTTTGAATTGGCTGTCGTCAGCGAGGTGGCCGTGCATGATCTTAACCGCGACGAGCCGGTCGAGACGCTGGTCGGTTGCCAGGTAAACCGTCGCCATGCCGCCGCGGGCGATGCGGGAACGAACCTGGTAGCGACCGTCAATGAGACGCCCGATGAGGGGATCGGTCGACGCGCTACTCACTCGCTCAGTCTAGTTTGCGGGCTGCACGCCGACCCGGAGCCACGCGCCGCTGACCACCGTGTCACCCGCCTCTAGGTGAGTTCGTCGTACCACGCCCACGCACTGGTTTCCCACTTCGCATAGTGGTCGGGGTACGCAGAAATCTGCACTGCTTGAGCGGCTCGGGTCAGTGTCATGGTCTGCCAGCCAGGAACGCCGAGGAGACCCCGGGTGTAGCCGGGCCGGCCCACGTAGAACAATCGTGCGGCATGGCTCGGCACCTGGAGGTCGGCGGCGGTTCCCCACCCGGTACTCGGACGTTGCTGGAAGAGACCAACCGAATCGCGATCGCCCCACGACAGGTTGCGGAGCGATGACTCTTGCATCGCCGTCGCGAGCGCGATCACGATGCCGTAGGCGGGCACCCCGAGATCACGCCCGACCTGCACGATCGTTGCGGCGTTGGCGCGCATCTCGGCGTTCAGCGGTGTCACGGCACCACTGGCTGGCGGTCTCGGCGTAGTGGGGGAGGACGGAGGTGCGCTCGGTCCACGGGTTGGGGCAGGGGAGCCGGAGCGGGTGGCCGCAGGCAGGACGGGTTCGTCGGCAACGGCCATCACGGCGACGGCGGCCGCCGCGCTGAGCGGGCTACTGGAAGTCTCGTCTGCTACCGCGGGGGCGGCGGGCACGCCGGACACGTCGGCGCCGCCCGCCACGGCGACGTCGGCTCGAGCACCGACAATGGGCGCGGGTGCCGGGGTCGGTGCGGGAACGCGACCCGGAATGACGATGGTCTGACCCGGGTAGATGATGCTCGACCAGCTCAAGCCGTTCGCATCGATGAGCTCTTGCGTTGTCACGCCAAAGCGGGCGGCGAGCGCGGAGAGCGTGTCGCCCTTGGCGATGGTGTACCGCCCTCCGACCGTGGTGGGCGTCGGCACACCCGTGGACTTCACCGGCGCGGTCGTCAGGCGAAGGACTTGCCCCGGGAAGATCGGTGTCGACCACGACAAGCCGTTGAGGGCTAGCACCGCGGCAGTGGACAGCCCGAACGCTTGCGCGATGCTGCTCACGGAGTCACCGGGAGCAACGGTGTAGACAGCGGGAGCGGGCGCTGTCGTCGCGGCACGCGCGGCGAGAGCGCCCGGCATGACGGCAGACCCGAGCGCGCCGAAGACCGAGCGAAGACTGGGCGGTTCGGGCGCATGCTGCGGTCTCGGCGCCAGGGGCTTGCGCGTCGAGGCGGCGTCGGCGGGTGTAGCGACGCCGACCCCCAGGGCGATCGCGCTCGTGAGCACGATCGGCATGGTGGAGAACGCGGCGGCTCGCACGCTCGGCAGGCGACTCGACCGTGCCGAGTCGGCGACGGCGGAGACGCGCGGAGAGAGGCCGGCGAGCACGGCACGGGCGCGGGCATCGACGGCGGGAGGGACTGCGGAATCGCTCTCGGCACCGTGCGTCGAACCGCTCATGTGTTCGAACCTCCCGACCCCGACGCGCGCACACTCTCGCGGCAGCCCCCCGGCCGCTGTCACAGAGTACTACGCACGTCAACGGAAGGGGAAGATGTGGTTGGAGTTTACATGTTCGTAACAAGAGACCGTCGCGGCGAGGAGGTCTCGAACGTGGCACCCTGGAGACGTGGCTTCTGAATCTGCTCACTGGTTGACCGTCCCCGACCTTGTCGAGATCTTGAACCTCAGCCCCGGACGAGTGCATCGCCTGCTTGAAGAACGCCACCTTCTGGCGATTCGCCGCGATCGCGTGCTGGTGGTTCCGGAGGAGTTTCTCCTGGACGGCGCCCCCGTGAAGGAACTTCGCGGCACCCTGACACTTCTTGCCGATGACGGCTTCACCGACGACGAGGCGATGGAGTGGATGCTCACGCCCAACGACATGCTCGGCGTAGCCCCCATCGCTGCGCTCCGGGCTGGTCGTAAAGCCGAGGTTCGGCGCGTCGCTCAGGCGCTCGCCTTCTAAACGACGCGGGTGCGGTGACGCCGGTCAGGTAGAGCGCCGGGTAACGAGGTCACTCAGTCCCACAAGTTCGGCGCGGGCCGCGCGGCTCAGCGGTGCGTCGTCGAGCGCGGCGAGTGCCTCCTGCACGGATCGCTCGATGATGCGCTCCGTGGTCTCCACCGCGCCGCTGTCCCGAATTGTTGCTTGCAGGGTCGCGATCTGGTGTTCGGAGAGGTCGGGGTCGCCCAAGAGCTCATCGATCAACGCCGCCGGGCCCGCTGGCAGCGCGGCCCGCGCGAGCGCGATGATCACGGTGCGTTTGCCCTCGCGCAGGTCGTCTCCCGCGGGCTTTCCGGTCACCGACGGGTCACCGAAGACGCCGAGAAGATCGTCGCGCAACTGGAATGCAACACCGAGTGGCAGACCGAACGAACGAAGTGCCGCAACCTGCTCGAGTGAACCGCCAGCCATGAGCCCGCCCAGCGCCAGGGGGGCCTCGATGGAGTACTTGGCTGATTTGTAGGTCACGACGCGGTGGGCCCGAGGCAGCAGCTCGGTCTCGGGTGCGTCGCGCCAGGCAACCTCTTCTCGAATGTCAAGGTACTGGCCGACAGTCACCTCGGTGCGCATGGTCTGAAACTCCGTGCGAGCAGCCCGAGCGCTCCGCGGGTCTCCGAGCCGCGTCAGGCCGGCATCGAGCAATTCGTCGCTCCAGCCCAAGAGCAAATCTCCGAGCAAGAGGGCTGTGGCGGTGCCATAGGTTCGCGGACTGCCCGTCCACTCATGACGGGCGTGGTCCGCTTCAAAGCGTCGGTGCGCCGCCGGCATGCCCCTGCGCGTGTCGGAGTTGTCCATGATGTCGTCGTGCACCAGTGCTGCGGCGTGGAATAGCTCCAGGGCCGCGGCTGCCTCGATCACGCTCGGGAGGTCGGAGTGCGTGTCGAGTTCCGCAAGCAGGTCATCGGGTCGAACGGTACCCGCCACCGCGTGCCAGCCCCAGTAGCAGAACAAAGCACGAAAGCGCTTTCCGCCCCCGAGAAGGTCACGACTCGCCCCCATGAACACCGAAAGCTCGGGCGCGATCGCCTCGAGCTGCGTCGATCGCTCCTCGAGGAAGCGTTCGAGCCGGGCGTTGACTAGGTCGACTAACCGGGTTCTCTCAGGCACTCACCTAGCCTATCCAGCGCAGCGAGCCTAGAATGAGGTGCGGGGGTCGACCGATCTCCCATCGTTGAAGGGGTCACCATGCCGCTGTCTGAACACGAGCAGCGCCTCCTAGAGGAGATGGAGCGCAACCTCTACCAGAACGACGCCGACTTCGTCGCGACTGTCGCTGGCCGACGAGGAAAGCCGAATTACCGTCTGATCGTTGTCGGGGCGCTGCTGGCCGTCGCGGGCGTGGCCGCGCTGGTCGCGGGCGTGATCGTGCGCCAGCCTCTCATCGGCGTCGTGGGGTTTGGCCTCATGTTGGGCGGCGTGTTGATGGTGATCTCGCCCGGACGGGCAGCATCTGACCAGGCTCCCCGTTCCACCGGCTCCGCGGGCACCGCGCGATCGCAGCGAGCCTCGTGGATGCAGACCATGAACGAGCGTTGGGAACGCCGGCAAGACGAGCGCGGCGAGTAACGCGTCACCACCCTTCCCTCTCGGGGTCGACCGCACGGTCGGCCCCTTTTTTTGTGCGTGCGTTCGGCCCCGATCGGCCCCTCTCCCTCCCTTTTCCTCCACCACTATCACCCGCGGGATTTCGCCGATTTTCTGCACCTTCTGAGGGTGAGCGGCCGGGAGAACCGCGCTACACTGCCCAAAATGCTTCCATAAGTGGAGAGTTGTGGAGTAAAGTGGAGGACATCACCTGATCTCGGGCCGGAGATGAGAGGGGGGCCAGGACGATGCTCTTGGGCACGCACACCCCCAAACTGGACGACAAAGGGCGCATCATCCTCCCGGCGAAGTTCCGCGCCGAGCTGGCAGGCGGGGTCGTTCTCACCCGTGGCCAAGAGCACTGCATCTACGTCTTCAGCGCAGCGACGTTTCAGGAGCAGCTCGAAAAGCTGCGCACTGCGCCGCTCACGAGCAGGCAAGGTCGTGAGTTTCAGCGCTTCTTTCTCTCCGGCGCGAGCGAGCAGGAGCCCGACTCGCAGCACCGCGTATCGATTCCCGCAGTGCTCCGCGAATACGCGGGGCTCGACCGCGAACTGACGGTCATTGGTGCGGGAGACCGTGCCGAGATCTGGGCCACCGAGGCCTGGAACAGCTACTACGCCGAGCGCGAGGAGGCGTTCGCGACCACGGAGGAGGAGGTGATTCCCGGACTCTTCTGATCGCGGAGTTCTGACTCCCAGCCGACGCCCTGGCGCACCTTCCCCGGTGCCAGGTCGCACGGATGGGGATCAGGACCCCGCGCCTGGACCGGCATTGCCATGACAGACACCCCCGTGCACGTTCCCGTCATGCTTGAGCGAACCCTCGAGCTGCTGGCGCCCGCGCTCGACGCGGACGGTGCCGTGCTCGTCGACGCCACGCTCGGGCTCGGCGGTCATGCTGCGGCGGCCTTAGAGCGACACCCGAGCCTTCACCTCGTTGGTCTCGACCGTGACACCGACGCTCTTGCCCAGGCCGGCGAACGGCTTGCTCCCTTCGGCGATCGCGTCGATCTCGTGCACACCGTCTACAGCGGGCTTCGGGATGCTCTCACCCAGCTCGGCATCGACCGGGTCACCGCGGTGCTCTTTGACCTGGGCGTCTCGTCGATGCAGCTCGACCAGGCCGAACGCGGGTTCGCCTACGCACAGGATGCTCCGCTCGACATGCGCATGGATCGCACGACCGGGATCACGGCCGCGACAGTGTTGGCGGAGTACTCCGAAGCGGAGTTGCGCCGCATCTTCTACGCCTACGGCGAGGAGAAGCTGGCGCCGCGATATGCGCGACGCATTGTCGAGGCTCGCGCTGAGCATCCCCTTCAACGGTCGTCGCAGTTGGTTGACCTCATCGCTCAGGCCACACCACGTGCCGTACAGCGTGCCGGTCACCCCGCGAAGCGCGTCTTTCAGGCTCTGCGCATCGAGGTCAACGGTGAGCTCGCAGCCCTCGAAGCAGCGCTGCCCGCGGCCCTCGACGCGTTGGCGGTCGGCGGTCGCATTGTCGTCCTCGCGTACCAATCGTTGGAAGACCGCATCGTGAAACACGAGCTCGCCGCTCGCACACGGTCGACCGCACCGAGCGGGCTTCCGGTTGAGCTGCCCGAACACCGCCCCGAGTTTCGCCTGTTGGTGCGGGGGGCGGAATTGGCGGACGACGCCGAGCGTGCGCGGAACCCACGATCGATCCCCGTGCGTCTTCGCGCTGCGGAGCGAGCGAAGGAGGCCGCATGAGCGCCGTGCCGGCCTCCAGCCTGCTCGCGCCGACGAAGCCTGTTCCCCGTCGCGCCGAGCCGACCCGCCCTCCTCTCGAGGTGGTGCCCACTCGCCAACAGAGGCGAGCACGCCCGCGCGCGCTCTACGCGGTGGCAACGATCGGGGGTGTCTTCGCGATCCTGTTGGCGCAACTCATGCTCAGCATCGTGCTGTCCGATGGCGCATACCGCATCTCGGCTCTCGAATCACAGCGGGCCGAACTCGACCGCACCGCCCAGGTTCTGACCGAACGCATCAACGTCTACGAGTCGGCCCAGCACGTGGCAGCCAACGCCGAGGCTCTCGGCATGGTGGTAAGCACCGTCAGCCCCGCATTCCTCTTGCTTTCTGATGGCACGGTGCAGGGTGCCCCGGCACCGGCAGACGCCGGCAGTGGGGTACTCGATGGGAGGGGTGATCTCGTCGGCAACGTGCTGCTGACCGACGTGCCCCTCGTGACTCCGACGGCGACGGGGGGTGCTTCGGCGGCGGCACTGAGCGCGCCTCCGTCGCCGTCGCCGTCGGGGTCACTACCGTCGAGCCCGGGCGCGGTGGCCTCGACCGGGGCGTTGCCATCGCCCGTCACGCGATAACCGATGGGGGAGGGCAGATCGGCATGGTGAGCGCTGACCGTCGCACGCGACGTCGACTGGCCGCGTGGATGCTCATCATCGCGATCGTGCTCAGCAGCTTCGTCGTGCGGCTGGTCGACATTCAAGTTGTCCGGGCCGCCGAACTGGCCGAGGAAGCCGAGGCGCGGCGCTCGATTCCCATGACGATCCAGGGCGCGCGCGGCGACATCCTCGACTCCTCCGGCGTGGTGTTGGCTGACTCGGTGTTTCGCTACGACATCACGGTCTCCCCACGGTTCGTGCAGGAGTTCCGCCGCACCGATGAGGCGACGGGGGAGCGGGTGACCGTGACGGTCGACCAGGCCCTCGCCTCCGTCGCACAGATCGTCGATGGCGACCCCCTGGCGATGCTCGCCGAGATTCGTGCGCAACTCGCCGAGAACCCCAACGACGACCACGCCTACCTGGCTCGTCGTGTGACCACCGAGCAATACCAGGCCGTCCGTGCCCTGGGCATCCCGTGGGTCTACGACGACCGTATTCCGGCGCGCACATACCCCAACGGGCAGATCGCCGGAAACCTGGTCGGATTCCTCGGCACCGACGGTCCGCAGACCGGGCTGGAGTTTCGACTCAACGACTGCCTGAAAGCCTCCGACGGTTCAGCAACGTTCGAGCGTGGCGCCGACGGCGTGCGGCTGCCCGGAACGACGGTCGTCAACCAGGAGGCCGTCGACGGCGGAACACTGCACCTGACGATCGACGCCGATGTGCAGTGGTTCGCTCAGCAGGCAATCGCCGAGCAGGGGTCAGCAATCGGCGCGGAGTGGGCAACAGCTGTTGTGGTGCGGGTCGCCGATGGACACCTGGTTGCCGCCGCCGACTGGCCCACGGTTGATCCGAATGACGTCAACGGCACCGACCCCGACAACCTGGGGTCGCGGGTCTTCACCTGGCCCTATGAACCGGGCTCCACGATGAAGTCGGCAACGTTCGCGGCGCTTCTGGACTCGGGGGCAGCCTCGCTCTCCGATCGCATCGTCGCCCCGCGGCGGTACCCCACGATTGACAACTTTGTGATCGTGGATGCGGTCGACACGGGTGACACGCGCTACACGGTCGCGGGTGCGCTGATGAATTCGTCGAACACCGGCACGGCAGTGCTGAGCGAGCGGCTGAGCCTGGAACAACGGCACGACTACCTGACCGCCTTCGGTTTCGGCGACCAAACCGCGGTCGATTTCCTCGGCGAAGAGCCGGGCCGCGTGCCCGACCCCGCTACCGTCGACAAGCACAACGCCATCGTTCAGCTCTTTGGGCAGGGCATGCTCGCCACGAGCGCGCAAGTCGCGAGCCTGTACCAGACGATCGCCAACGACGGCGTCCGTGAGCCCCTCACCCTCGTGACCGGATGCACACACGCCGATGGCTCGGTCACGCATGAGCCCGCGACCGAAGGTATTCGGGTTGTCAGCGAACGCGCCGCCCGCGACGTCACGAGCGTGCTGGAGCAGGTCGCGACGCGCAGTTATCTGTCGTCACTGCTGACCATTCCGGGCTACCGGGTTGCCGCCAAGACCGGCACCGCGGAGGTCTTCGAGAACGGCCGCTACGGGTCGAACCGCATCGTCACGGTGGCCGGCTACGCGCCCGCCGATAACCCGCAATACGTGGTCGTCGTGACGTATGGCAAGCCCACTACGATGAAAGTGTCGGCTGCCGCGGCGCCGACATTCCGGTCGATCATGACGCAGGTCCTCAAGACCTTCCGGGTGCCGCCGTCAAGCGGTTCGGCCCCCGACGTCGCCCTTACCTGGTGAGGTGCTCGGCCCCGAAAGAGCAAGAGTGAGGTTGGCGTGTCCCGCATTCCCCCCGTGCTGAGGCCCGAGCATCCCGTACCCCGCCCCCTCGCTGACCTGCTGCCGACGGTCTCTGCCACGGTGCACGGTGTGCTCTCCGGAGTTTCGGTCACCGGCGTGACCCTCTCGACCGCTGACCTTCACCCTGGCGACCTGTTCGTCGGAGTTCGGGGTGAGCACCGTCATGGTGCCGAGTTCGCCGCCGCCGCCGTCGCCAAAGGCGCCGTCGCGGTCATGACCGACCCGGCGGGGCTCGAGGCCGCTCGCGACACTGGCGTGCCGGTGCTGGTGGTGGATGACCCCCGCAGCGTGCTCGGCGCAGTCTCCGCCTGGGTCTACCGCACTCTCGACGAACGCCCGCTCCTCTTCGGGGTTACCGGCACGAATGGGAAGACGTCCACCGCCTACCTCCTCGACCAGATCCTTCGCCAGCTCGGTATGGTCGCCGGCCTCAGTTCGACTGCGGAGCGCCGCATTGCGGACGAACGCGTGGTCAGCCGACTGACGACCCCGGAAGCTACCGAAATGCACGCCTTGCTCGCGCGGATGCGCGAAGCCGGCGTCGAAGCGGTCGCCGTTGAGGTGAGCGCGCAGGCTCTGAGCCGCCACCGCGTCGACGGCATTCCATTCGATGTCGTTGGTTTCACCAACCTCACTCACGATCACCTCGACGATTACGCCGACATGGAGGAGTACTACCGGGCCAAGTTGCCCCTCTTTTTTCCCGAGCACGGGCGGCGTGGCGTGGTGTCGCTCGACTCGGAGTACGGGCCGCGGGTCATGGCAGACGCCCGCATCCCCGTGGTCTCGATTACCTCGCGACCCGAGGTGCAGGCCGACTGGCGCGTTGCGGTGACGCACGAAGACCCCTTCCAAACGGCATTCACCCTGAGCGGCCCGAACGGGGTCGAGCTGCGGTCGAGCATCCCGATCATCGGACACCACATGGCGGCGAACGCGGGTCTCGCGCTCGTCCTGCTGTTCGAGGCGGGCATTTCCCTCGATCGGGTGCGGGATGCGGTGCACGAGCGTGCCATCGAGGCCTACCTACCCGGCCGCACCGAGCGCGTCTCGGGCGACCGCGGCCCGAGCGTCTTCGTCGACTTCGGGCACAGCCCCGACGCTTTCGAGAACACGCTCGCGGCCGTGCGGCGCCTCACGACCGGCCGCACCATCATGGTGTTCGGCGCGGATGGGGACCGCGACGCGACCAAGCGCCACGACATGGCGCGGGTTGCCGCCGAAGGCTGCGACATTCTCGTCATCACCGATCACCACCCGCGGTTCGAAGACCCGGCATCGATTCGCGCCACGCTGCTCGAGGGCGCGGCGCTGGCGCGCAATACCCCCGAGATTCATGAGGTCAGCCCGCCCGAGCAGGCAATCCGGGTGGCGGTGAACCTCGCGCGTGAGGGTGACTCGATCTTGTGGGCGGGGCCGGGCCACCAGGACTATCGCGATATTCGTGGCGTCCGCACGCCGTACTCGGCGCGCGACGAGGCTCGCGCCGCCCTCCGCGAGGCAGGCTGGTGAGCCTCGTGCCGTCCGTCGTCGCTGTTGACGACGTGCGTCACCGAGAAACCGGCACGGTCATCACGGTGCGCGTCGGCGATGCGGTGCACGAACTCGCGCTCGCAGTGCTCGGCGATCGGGCGGTCGGGCAGGCGGTGGACATCCTGGCGGCGTCGCTCGATGCCGGGGCATCGCTGACGGATGCGCTTGCCGCTGCCGCGCGGCTCGAACCCATCGCCGGCCAGTTGTCGTTACGGCGCACCGCCACGGGCGCGCTGCTCATTGATGATTCGGCTGCCGCAACACCGACAGAAGCACGCGCCGCGTTGCGCGTGCTTGCGGAGATCGCTCGCGATCGTGCGCGCTCATTTGCGGTTCTGGGCGAACTTGACACCACCCCGGCCGACTGGTTCGACGAGCACGATGCTCTCGGTCGCATCGTGGTGCGCCTCGATGTCTCGCAGCTGATCGTCATCGGTCACGGGGCTCGACACCTGCACAACGCTGCCGGACTCGAGGGCTCGTGGGATGGCGAGTCGATGCTCGTTGACACTGTCGACGAGGCATACGATGTGCTGCGTGCGCGACTCGATCCCGAGGACGTGGTGCTGGTGACGGCCGGTGCCCGAACCCCACTCGGCGACCTTGTGAGACGCCTGGAAGCGGGTGACGCGTGATTGCCCTTCTCTTGGCGGGTGCGTTCTCTCTCGCCTTCACGCTGTTTCTGACCCCCGTCTTCATTCGCCTGTTCAAGGCCTTGGAGTGGGGCCAGTTCATTCGCGACGACGGCCCGCAGTCGCACCACACGAAGCGCGGCACGCCGACCATGGGCGGCATCGTCTTCATTCTCGGAGCGGTTCTTGGCTACTTTTTCGGGCATCTCGTCACGGGTGAACGTGTCACAGTCAGCGCCCTGCTCGTGCTCCTGCTGATGGTCGGCCTCGGGGTCGTCGGGTTCATCGACGACTTCACGAAGACGCGCAAGCAGCGCAGCCTCGGGCTGGGCGGATGGGCGAAGATCGCCGGCCAAGCGATCGTGGCGACCGTCTTCGCCGTGCTCGCCCTCTCGTTCCCCGACGACGACGGCATGACCCCTGCGTCGACCGCAATTTCGGCGGTCCGCGACATCTCGTGGCTCGACTTCGCGGTGTTCGGATCGATCGGTGCGGTGATCGCGTTCGCGATCTGGGTCAACATCATCGTGGTGAGTACGTCCAACGCGGTGAATGTTGCCGACGGCCTCGACGGCCTCGCCACCGGGGCATCGATTCTGTCGATCTCGGCCTACATCTTCATCGCGTTCTGGCAGTTCAACCAGGCCTGCGGCAGCGACGCGCTCGACCCCGGCAACGCGTATCGCTGTTACGCGGTGCGCGACTCGCTCGACCTCGCGATCGTGGCCGCCGCGATCGCCGCGGGCCTCATCGGTTTCCTGTGGTGGAACACCTCTCCTGCACAGATCTTCATGGGCGATACCGGGTCGCTCGCGATCGGCGGTGCCCTCGCCGCGCTGGCGATCCTGACCCGCACCGAGCTTCTCCTTGTCCTCATCGGCGGGCTGTTCCTCATCGTGACCGGCTCCGTCATCCTGCAGCGTGCGTACTTTAAGGTCACGAAGGGCAAGCGCATCTTCCTGATGAGCCCGTTGCACCACCACTTCGAGCTCAAGGGGTGGGCCGAGGTCACGGTTGTTGTGCGGTTCTGGCTCATCGGGGGCTTCTTCGTCGCCGTCGGCGTGGGGCTGTTCTACCTTGAGTGGGTCAGCCAGTAGTGGCGGCTCCACTCGACGAACTGACGAGCTGGCACGCCGACTGGAAGGGCCTGCGTGTGCTCGTGCTCGGGCTTGGCGTCACCGGGTTCGCGGTGGCGGATACGCTCGCCGAGCTGGGCTGCGCGGTGCGTGTTGCCGCCCACGCTCCCGACGCTGACCGCGCGCGCATCCTGCCGGTCATGGGTGTTGAGCTGCTCGAGCTCGCGGCGGCTGACGAGGTGCCGGAGGGCTTCGCCGAGTTCCAGCCCGACTTGGTCGTCGTCTCGCCGGGCTTCGTGCCTGAGCATCCGCACGTCGTCTGGGCGCGCGATCGGGGGGTTCCCCTCTGGGGCGATATCGAGTTGGCGTGGCGCGTGCGCGACAAGGTCTCACCGCCCGCGGAATGGGTGCTCATCACCGGAACCAACGGTAAGACCACCACCACGCAGCTCACGGCGACGATGCTGCAGGAAGACGGGCGTCGAGTCGCCCCCTGCGGCAACATCGGCGTTCCCGTGCTTGACGCGGTACGAGACCCCGCCGGTTTCGATGTGCTTGTTGTTGAGATTTCGAGCTTCCAGTTGCACTGGCTTCCGTCGAGGGGCCCCGGCGCACCCTGGCCCGCAGCGAGTGTCTGCCTCAACCTCGCCGAAGACCACTACGACTGGCATGGCAGCGCCGAGGCGTACGCGGCGGCAAAGGCCAAGGTGTACGAAAACACGCGCATCGCGTGCGTCTACAACCGGGCCGACGATGCGACCATGCGCATGGTCGAGAATGCCGAGGTGCAAGAGGGGTGCCGGGCGATCGGATTCGGTGCGGATACGCCGGGCATGAGCGACGTCGGCGTCGTCGATGACCTGCTCGTTGACCGCGCCTTCCTCGACGACCGCCGCACGAGCGCGCTCGAGCTGGCCGAGCTTTCCGATGTCGCGGCCGCGGGGCTCGCCACACCCCACGGCCTCGCCAACACGCTCGCCGCGGCAGCGCTGGCCCGCGCGCTCGGCGCAGCGCCCGTCTCGATTCGGGATGCCCTCCGCCGGTTCCGCGTCGACCATCACCGAACCGAACTCATCACCATCGTCGACGACATCGCCTGGGTCGATGATTCCAAGGCCACGAACCCGCATGCCGCGGCATCCGCCCTCCGCGCCTACCGCTCGGTCGTGTGGATCGTCGGTGGTCTCCTCAAGGGCGTCGATCTCGCACCGCTCGTCATCGAGCATCGCGACCGGATGCGGGCCGCAATCATCATTGGTGCTGACCGCACCGCGGTACGAGCGACGTTCGAGCGACACGCGCCTGCGCTGCCGCTGTTCGAGGTGGAGGCCGACGACACTGAGGGAGTGATGCCGACCGCGGTGCGCCTCGCCTCCAGTGTGGCGCAGGGCGGCGACACTGTGCTGTTGGCCCCGGCCGCAGCATCCATGGATCAATTCGTCGATTACGCCGACCGCGGGCGCCGCTTCACCCGGGCCGTGCGAAGCCAGGTGGAGGGGGAGGTCGATGACGACGATTCGCCCATCGCGGGGTCGACCGGCCTCTGAACCGGGGCCGCCACCGTCGTCGCGACCCGCTGCGCCGGCGGTCGTGGTCGTTCGGCGCCTGTTTGGGGTGACCGATCCCGACGCAATGGTCGTTGTCGGCACGGTCGTCTTCCTCGTGCTGTTCGGCCTTGTCATGGTGCTGTCGTCGTCTGCCGTTGTTTCGGCCCAAGCCAACGAGGGCGACTTCTTTGCGGTCTTCCTGCGACAGGGACTCTTCGCCCTCGTCGGAATTCCCCTCATGCTCGTCGTCGCGCGGCTGCCCGCCCGATTCTGGCGACAGCACGCGCGACACGCGGTCTTGATCGGGCTCGCCCTTCAGCTGTTGGTCTTCACCGGGCTTGGCTACGACTACGGGGGCAACCGCAACTGGATCACCGTGTTTGGTTTTTCGGCTCAACCCTCAGAGTTTCTCAAGTTGGCCCTCGCGGTCTGGCTGGCTACGGTTCTCGCCGATCGTGCCAATGCCTTCCCTGACCTGCGCAGCGTCATCGTTCCGGCACTTCCCGTGTCGGCTGTCGCCGTTCTGATGGTGTTGGCGGGGCAAGACCTCGGTACCGCATCCATCATGATCGCGATCGTGCTGGCCGCCCTGTTCTTCGCCGGGGCACCACTGCGCTGGCTGGGCGGCATGGTCGCAGTTCTCGCCGTTGCCGCCGTGCTCTTTGCCGTCAGTTCACGCTCACGGTCGAGCCGCATTTCCGTCTGGCTGAACGGCTGCGCCCCCGAAGACTACGAGTTCACGTGCTGGCAGTCTGTGCACGCGCTCTGGGCTCTCGGCTCGGGTGGCATGTTCGGCGTCGGACTCGGCAATTCGGCCACGAAGTGGCGCTGGCTGCCGCACGCCGAGAGTGACTTCATCTTTGCCATCATCGGTGAAGAGTTGGGTCTGATCGGTGCCCTCGTGGTTCTCGTGCTCTTTGCGGTGCTCGCTCTGGCGCTCATGCGCATCGTTCGCCGGCACCTCGACCCGTTTGCGCGCATTGCAACGGGCGCCATCATGGTGTGGCTCATCGGGCAGGCCTTCGTCAACGTTGCGGTCGTGCTTGGCATGCTTCCCGTGTTGGGGGTGCCGTTGCCCTTCATCTCAGCCGGCGGCTCGGCCCTGCTGGCTGCGCTGCTCGCTGTTGGCGTGGTGATGTCTCTCTCGCGAGCACTGCCTGATTTCCGACCTACCGTTTCCGTACCGGCACCCGCGCGCCCCCGACGAGTCGGGCCATGACGAGCGCCCTGCTCGCGGGCGGCGGAACCGCTGGTCACGTCAACCCTCTTCTCGCGCTCGCTGACCACTGGCGCGACGTTGAACCGGATGCTCAGCTCCTGGTTCTCGGAACCGCCGAGGGCCTCGAAGCGCGCCTCGTGCCCGCGCGGGGCTACGAGCTACTCACGATCCCGCGCGTGCCGTTCCCGCGTCGACCGGACCGCGCCGCCCTCGCCTTCCCCGGACGCTTCCGCACAGCCGTACGGCGTGTACGGTCAATCATTCGCGAGCGCGGTATCGACGTCGTTGTCGGCTTCGGGGGGTATGCCGCCGCTCCCGCCTACGTCGCGGCTCGATGCGAGCGAATCCCCCTCGTCGCCCACGAGGCCAACGCGCGCCCGGGTATCGCTAATCGCCTTGCCGTGCTGCTCGGCGGTCGCGCCGGCGTCACCTTCGTTGGCACGCCCCTCCGTGGTGCCCAGGTCGTCGGTATGCCGCTGCGACGGGAAATTGTCGCGCTCGATCGTGCAGCAATGCGGGCAGAAGCCCGGCGCGACCTCGAGCTTGACCCTGACAAGCCTCTGCTGCTCGTCACCGGAGGCTCGACCGGTGCACAGCGACTCAATGAGACGCTCACGGCGTCAGCGACGCGCCTGCTGGGCACCGGCTGGCAGGTGCTGCATCTCACCGGAACCGGTCGAGGCGGAGACGACCCCGCGCTGCCGGGCTACCGCACTCTCGCGTACACCGATCGTATGGACCTCGCCTTTGCCGCCGCCGATCTGGTGTTGTGCCGCGCGGGCGCCGCAACGGTCAGTGAACTCGCCGCTCTGGGGCTGCCCGCGGTGCTCGTGCCCTACGCCGCGGGCAACGGTGAACAGCGACTCAACGCTCGCGAGTTGGTGGCAGCGGGCGGCGCCGTGATGCTTCCCGACGAACAGTTGACGGTCGACTGGGTGGCGGCGAGCCTCGTGCCGCTACTCGGGCGGCGCGACGAGATTGCACGCATGGCGGCGGCTTCCGCATCCGTTGGTCATCGTGACGGGGCTGAGGCGCTACTGGCGCTCGTGCGCGCCTCTCTCGACGAGCGAGCCACCTAGGCTGGACGGCGATGATCAAGCCCGACCCCACCCTGGAGCTGCCCGAGACGCTCGGGCGGCTGCATTTCGTCGGTATCGGCGGCAGTGGCATGAGCGGTATCGCGCACATGTTCCACGCCCGCGGACACCGAGTAACCGGAAGCGACCGCTCCGACTCGGCAACGGTGCAGGCCCTGCGCGACCGTGGAATCTCGGTGAGTATCGGGCACGACGCCGCGAACGTCGGCGATGCCGAGGCACTTGTCGTCACCGGAGCTCTCTGGGTCGACAACCCCGAATACCAGGAGGCCCTGCGCCGCGGACTGCCCGTGCTGCACCGTGCGCAGGCGCTGGCCTGGCTGGTGCGCGGAGAGCGGTTGCTCGCGGTGGCGGGAGCCCACGGCAAGTCGACGTCGACGGGGATGCTCGTCTCGGCCCTGCGTGCCCTCGATCGCGACCCTTCCTTCGTGAACGGGGCCGTGATTCAGGGAACGGGCACCAGTGCGGCCTGGGGCGAGGGGGATCTCTTCGTGGTCGAGGCCGACGAATCGGACGGCTCCTTTCTGCTCTACGACGTGGCGATTGCCCTCGTGACGAACATCGACACCGACCACCTCGACCACTACGGCGATGAAGGTGCTCTCGAAGCCGCCTTCGACCGGTTCGTGGCTGGCGTCAGGGAGCTTGTGGTGCTGTCGGCCGATGACCCGGCAACCCGTCGGGTGGGCGAACGATTGCGCGCCACGCTCGCACAGGGCGGCGCGGTGATTCGTACGTTCGGAGAGTCGGAGGATGCCGACGTGCGCCTCCTCGCGATCAGTGACGTGGGCCCGGTTCATTTTCGAGTTCGGGTTTCCGGTCAGGAGTTCGAGGGCCAACTCGCGGTGCCCGGACGTCACAACGCGGTCAACGCAGCCGGAGCCGTTGCGGTTCTGACCGGGCTGGGCGTTCCGGCAGGTGACGCGGTTCGCGCGCTCGATGGCTTTGCCGGTACCCAGCGGCGCTTTGAGTCGCACGGTCTCGCGGACGGCGTTCGTCTCTACGATGACTACGCACACCACCCGACCGAAGTCGCGGCGGCTCTGCAGACGGCGCGCTCTGTGGCGGGGGCGGGGCGCGTGATCGCAATCCACCAACCCCACCTCTTTAGTCGCACGCAGGCGATGGCGGGCGAGTTTGCTCAGGTCTACGAGGCGGGCGCCGACCATACGGTCGTGCTCGACGTGTACGGCGCGCGGGAAGATCCGATTCCCGGGGTCACCGGAGCGCTAGTGGTTGAACGTTTTGAGGACCCCGATCGAGTCGACTACCGCCCCGACTGGGAGGACGCAGCGAACCGGATCGCCCAGATCGCTCGGCCCGGTGACATCGTCATGACGCTCAGTTGTGGCGACGTGTATCGCATCATTCCGCAGGTGCGTGCCGCGCTGGAGGCTCGCGCGCCGGAGGCCGCGCAGGAATGAAGCGGCCGGAAGGTTTCGGCGCGCCACCGCCGCCCGCCAGGCCGTCGGCCCCCTCTGCACCCGGGGCCTCCACTCCCGCCAAAGCCGCAGCACCACGCTCGACTTCGCGTTCGACACCGCCCGCCGAATCCCGGCCCGCCCGTCCGCGAACGCGGGGACAAGAGCCACTGAACACGACTCCCACGGCGGAGGCGTCGCGTGCGGCGCTACAGGCCCGGGCCGCAGAACGCGCGTCCGCTCGAGCCCGACGTCGAGTGGAGCGCGACGAGGTACGACGATTTACGCGACGCTCGCGGCGACGACGCCAAACCGTGGCGGCAACCCTCGCTTCCCTCGCTCTTCTCACGGGTGGCGTGGCGATCGTGACCCTGTCTCCTCTCATGGCACTCGACACCATTCGAGTGGTGGGTACCGATCGACTTGACCCGGTGGCCATTGCTGACGCCCTCGACGAGCACCGCGGAACGCCGTTGGCCCTTCTCGACGAGGCCTCGATTCGCGATGACCTCGCGGTCTTTCCCCTCATTCGTTCCTATACGACCGAAGTTGTGCCTCCTCACACGCTTGTCGTGCGGGTGATCGAGCGCATGCCGGTCGCGGTTATTCAGCGTGGCGCGGGTGTCGAGCTCATCGACGCTGCGGGCGTCGTTGTCGAGCGGGCCGGGGAACGTCCAGCGGGCATCCCGGTGATCGCTCCCGGAAGCGCCGACGTCGAATCGGTGGCGTTCGAGAGTTCTGTCGCGGTGCTGTTGGCTCTTCCGCCTGAGCTTCGCGCTCAGGTCGACGTGATCTCGGCCTCGACTCGTGACGACGTGACGTTTTCGATGACGGGTGTTGGTCATCGAGTGGTGTGGGGCAGTGCGGAGCGATCGGCCTTGAAGGCTCGGGTGTTGGCAACGGCGATCGGGGCAACCGACCAGGCGCAGGCGTGGGAGTACGACGTTTCGGCCCCCGAGACCCTCGTGGTTCGCGGGTTGTAGCGACCGCGGCGGCCCCCGGATGGTCGTCTTTCGCGACACGCCCGCAGCCTGGCGGAGGAGTCGCCGGCAGCGCCCTACCGTCGTCTCCAGCAGTACATACTGAGCATAACTTTATCCTTCAAGGTGAAGGTTAAGGTTCAGCGGAAGGCCTCGACGTGACCTCGAACCACAACTATGTCGCCGTGATCAAGGTTGTCGGCATCGGCGGCGGCGGCGTGAACGCCGTCAACCGGATGATCGAACTCGGTCTGCGGGGCGTCGAGTTCATCGCCATCAACACCGACGCCCAGGCGCTCCTGATGAGCGACGCCGACGTCAAGCTCGACGTGGGTCGCGAGCTCACCCGCGGACTCGGCGCCGGAGCTGACCCCGAAGTCGGGCGGCGGGCCGCCGAAGACCACGCCGAAGAGATCGAAGAGGCGCTCGCTGGCGCCGACATGGTTTTTGTCACGGCGGGTGAGGGCGGCGGAACCGGCACTGGGGGAGCGCCCGTCGTTGCCCGGATTGCGAAGTCCATTGGTGCGCTCACCATCGGTGTTGTCACCAAACCCTTCGCTTTCGAAGGTAAACGGCGTCAGGCCCAGGCCGATGCGGGAGTTGCTGCCCTGAAGAACGACGTTGACACGCTCATCGTCGTCCCGAACGATCGGTTGCTCGAGATCAGCGACCGGGGCATCTCGATGCTCGAAGCCTTCTCAACCGCTGACCAGGTGTTGCTTGCGGGTGTTCAGGGCATCACCGACCTCATCACGACGCCTGGGCTGATCAACCTCGACTTTGCCGACGTCAAGAGCGTCATGCAGGGCGCGGGTTCGGCGCTCATGGGCATCGGATCCGCTCGCGGAGCCGACCGGGCAATCAAGGCCGCCGAGCTCGCTGTGGCGAGCCCCCTCCTCGAAGCGAGCATCGACGGGGCTCACGGTGTCTTGCTGTCCATTCAAGGCGGCTCAAACCTCGGAATCTTCGAAATCAACGATGCCGCCCGCCTCGTTCAGGAGGCTGTCCATCCGGAAGCGAACATCATCTTCGGCGCCGTCATCGACGACACCCTGGGCGACGAAGTGCGGGTGACCGTGATTGCCGCGGGCTTTGACGGCGGTGAACCGACGGTTGTGCATCGCGACCGTCGCTCGAGCTTCCAAGCAGCTGATGCCGCAGCGGCGATCGGCGTCACGCTTCCGGCGGCCGAGTCCGAGCGCTCGCTGGGTGATCGGCCGTGGGCTGACGACGGTGGGCTCGCGGCAACAGCGCCGATCGATTCGCTCGACGAGGTCGACGACGACGATCTCGACATTCCCGACTTCCTTCGCTGAGCAGGCGCACTCGTGGCTGCGGATGCTGCACTCGCCAATCGCCTCGCCCGAGTCGAGGCCTCGGTTGCTGAGGCGTGTCGCGAAGCCGGCCGTGACCGCTCGGAGGTCACCCTCATTGTCGTCACCAAGTTCCACCCGGCCTCGCTCATTCGTCAGCTCGTCGACCTCGGGGTGCATGATGTCGGCGAGAATCGCCACCAAGATGCTGCGCCGAAAGCCGCCGAGCTCGCCGATCTACCGTTGACCTGGCACTTTGTTGGCCAATTGCAATCGAATAAGGCGCGCGCCGTCGCACAGTACGCGCGCGTGATCCACTCGGTTGATCGGCCGTCGTTAGTCACGGCCCTCGCCCGCACCGAAGTGCCGCTCGACGTCTTCCTCGAGGTGAACCTGACCGATGACCCCGGGCGGGGCGGCGTGCTGCCTGAGCACCTGCTCACGCTCGCGGAGACGGTTGTTGAGCATCCAACCCTTCGCTTGCGCGGCGTCATGTCGGTCGCTCCCCTCGGAGAGGACCCGCGCGCCGCGTTCGCGCGCCTCCGTGGGTACGGTGATCGAGTGCGGACGATCGCGCCAGAGGCGACACAGCTGTCTGCTGGGATGTCGGGAGATTTTGCCGAGGCGATCGCCGAGGGCGCGACACACCTGCGCATCGGCACGGCAATCACGGGCGAACGACCACCCCGGCCTTAACCTAGGCTCGCCCCGACGGTTAGGACGACGACATGAGCAATCCGCTGCGCAAGACCATGGTGTACCTCGGCCTCGCTGACGAAGAGGTTGAGTACGAGCAGCCGCATCACACTGCGGCGGTCCCCGCCTCGAGCGCGGCAGCACCCCAGCGCGCTCCCGTCACGCCCCTACGACGGGCAACCTCTCGCCCCGCGCCCGTTTCGGAGATGAACGAGATCTTGACCGTTCACCCGCGGGCGTACCGGGAGGCGCCGCAGATCGCGGAAGCCTTCCGTGAGGGTGTACCCGTCATCATGAATCTCTCGCAGATGAGTGAGAGCGAAGCGCGTCGGCTGGTCGATTTCGCCTCTGGCTTGTCGCAAGGCCTGCACGGCCGGATCGAGCGTGTGACCAGCAAGGTCTTTCTCCTGTCACCCGCCCACGTTGCAACAACCGGTGACGCGGCTGAGCTCGAACCCGACGTCGACGCTGGCTTCCTCGCCCACGACTAAGAAGAGCGGGTCGGGGCCCGGCGCCGTGCGGTGCGCTGCCAGCACGACCTGAGAGACTAGGCCTGTGCAACTCGTCTTCTCCATCATCCTGTCGATCATCTACATCGCATTGCTCGTCGTCTTCATTGCGATGTGGGTGCGATTTGTCTTCGACTGGGTGCAGGTGTTGAACCCGGCGTTTCGCCCGAAAGGGCCGGTTGTGGTGCTCGCCGAGGCGAGCTACACGATCACCGATCCGCCCATCAAGGCTGTGCGGCGCGTCGTGCCTCCGCTGCAGCTTGGGGGCGTGCGCCTCGATCTCGCCTGGACCATCGTGCTCATCGTCGTCCTCATCCTGATGTCGCTCACGAGCGGACGCTGATCGAGGTGCACGCGTGCTCAGACACCCGCTCACGCATGGTGAGGCGTTCGGCCTAGCCTGTACGCTGAACGGTGCAGATGTGACGCATGTGACTCCTTGTTGCTAGCGTTACCCCATCGTTATCCAACCGCTCCAGAAAGTCTCGAGGTGACGCGCATGGCCCTCACGCCTGAAGATGTCGTCAACAAGCGCTTCCAGTCGACCAAGTTCCGCGAGGGCTACGACCAGGACGAGGTCGATGACTTCCTCGACGAGATTGTGGTCGAGTTGCGTCGCCTCAACCAGGAGAACGACGAGTTGCGTCAACGTCTCGTCGCGTCGGAGGCGCGCATCGCGGAACTGCAACGGGGTGCCGGCTCTCTGTCGGCTGCCGAAGCGGCGCCCGCCTTTGGCGCACCTCCTGCCCCGATGATGATGCCGGCCCCGGCGCCCGAGCCCGCATTGGCTCCGGTCATGTCGCCCGCCGCCGCAGAGCCCGGTGCCGACACCAACAACCTCCTGCAGCTGGCCCGCCGCCTCCACGAGGAGCACGTGCGTGAGGGTCAGGCCAAGAAGGAGGCCCTCATCGCCGAGGGTCAGGCCGAGGCAGCCCGTATCGTCGCCGAAGCGACCACCTCGCAGCAGGGACAGCTTCAGGCCCTCGAGCAAGAGCGCGTGGCTCTGCAGCAGCGCGTTGATGAACTCCGGACCTTCGAGCGCGAATACCGCCAGCAATTGCGAACCTACATTCAGGGGCAACTCGCTGAACTCGACGGATCCGCGCAGCCCTCAGCAGCAACCAACGCGACGGGGTCGTATGGCTCCGCTCCCGTTGCTTCGGCTCCCGGACAGGTTCCGAGTGACTACGTCACGGCAGGTTCGCAGCCGTACCCCGGTTCGGCCCCGTCCTACCCGGCTCCGTCTGCACCGCCGCAGGGCTACCCCGCGCCCCAGTCGCCGCCTCCGGGGCAGTTCCCGGGCTACGGCTCCTGACCACCATCCGGCCGACGCCGGCACGCACGGGAGCGCGACAGTGACCGAGTCGCGCTCCTTTGCTGTTCCGCCCGGACGTGCCGGAGAGCGCGTCGACGTCGCTCTCGCCGCAGTCCTCGGCTTTTCCCGCTCGCAGGCCGCCGAGATCGCTGACGCCGGCGGGGTCTCCCTCGATGGCCGAACGGTCGGCAAGTCAGACCGGGTTGCGGCCGACGCGTGGCTGGAGGTGCACTGGGAACCTCGTCGCCCTGTCACAATCGAGCCCATTCCCGTCACCGATCTCCGGATCGTCGGCGACGACGATGATCTCGTCGTCGTTGACAAGCCGGTGGGGGTGGCAGCGCACCCCTCCGTCGGCTGGGAGGGTCCGACCGTGATCGGCGCGCTCGCGGCGGCGGGTTTCCGGATCGCAACCTCCGGGCCACCCGAGCGAGCGGGCATTGTGCACCGGCTCGATGCCGGTACGAGCGGCCTCATGGTCGTCGCGAAGTCCGAGTCTGCGTACCGCGAGCTCAAGCGACAGTTTCACGACCGCGAGGTCGAGAAGGTCTATCACGCGGTGGTCCAGGGGCACCCCGATCCGCTCTCGGGCACCATTGATGCGCCGATCGGACGGCACCCTGGTAACGCGTGGAAGTTCGCCGTCATCGCCGGTGGTAAACCCTCCATCACGCATTACGACACGCTCGAGGCATTCCCGGCAGCGTCGTTGATCGAGGTGCATCTCGAGACTGGCCGTACGCACCAGATTCGGGTTCACATGGCGGCGCAACGACACCCGTGTGTCGGCGATGCGATGTATGGGGCTGACCCGCGGCTGAGTGAGCGACTCGGCCTCCAGCGGCAGTGGTTGCACGCGATGCGGCTCAGGTTCCGGCATCCGTCGACGGGGGAGTGGACCCCGTATGAGTCGGTGTATCCGGCTGACCTTGAACACGCCCTCGACGTACTGCGGTCGACCTAGACTGGAGGCTCCCACCCCGAGGCCGGAGGCGCCGTGACCACTCGAGCAGACTCGTTCGTCCACCTCCACGTGCACAGCGAGTACTCGATGCTGGACGGCGCTGCGCGAGTGAAACCCCTGATCAACGAGGCTATCGCGCAAGGGATGCCCGCGATCGCGGTGACCGACCACGGCAGCATGTTCGGGGCGTTCGACTTCTGGAAGACCGCGACCGAAGCCGGAATCAAGCCGATCATCGGCGTCGAGGCATACCTGACACCGGGCACCCACCGCACCGACAAGACCCGCGTCAAGTGGGGTGTTGGGGGCGAGGACGACGTTTCCGGTTCCGGTGCGTACACGCACCTCACGATGCTTGCTGCCACCACCGACGGCATGCACAACCTGTTTCGGCTCTCGTCTCTCGCATCGATGGAGGGCTACTACTTCAAGCCTCGCATGGACCGTGAATTGCTCTCGCGCTACGCCGCCGGTGTCATCGCGACGACGGGGTGTGTGAGCGGTGAGGTGCAGACCCGGTTGCGGCTCGGCGACTACGAAAGGGCTCGGGAGGCTGCTGCAGAGTTCCGGGACATCTTCGGAGCCGAGAACTACTTCGTCGAGATCATGGATCACGGCCTGGCCATCGAGCGGCGCACGATGACTGACCTGATCCGCCTCGCACGGGATCTCGGCCTCCCGCTTGTCGCGACCAACGACCTGCACTACACGCACGCCGCCGACGCCGGGTCACACGCAGCCCTGCTCTGCGTGCAATCGGGCAGCACGCTCGACGACCCGAACCGTTTCAAGTTTGACTCCGACGAGTTCTACCTCAAGACGCCGGCTCAGATGCGTGAGCTTTTCCGCGACTACCCGGAGGCGTGCGACAACACGCTGTTGATTGCCGAACGCGCTGAGGTTGCTTTCAACACGAGCGCAAACTACATGCCGCGGTACCCCGTTCCCGACGGCGAGACCGAAGACAGCTGGTTTATTGCGGAGGTCGAGCGCGGACTTCGGGTGCGGTATCCGGGTGGCGTTCCGGATGCGGTACGCGAGCGAGCCGAGTACGAGATCGGCGTCATCACCCAAATGGGTTTTTCGGGCTACTTTCTCGTCGTCGCCGACTTCATCAACTGGTCGAAGAACAACGGAATTCGTGTCGGTCCGGGCCGTGGCTCTGGGGCCGGTTCCATGGCTGCCTACGCGATGCGCATCACCGATCTCGACCCCCTGGAGCACGGGCTTATCTTCGAGCGCTTCCTCAACCCCGACCGCGTCTCGATGCCCGACTTCGACGTTGACTTCGACGACCGTCGCCGCGGCGAGGTCATTCGCTATGTCACGGAGAAGTACGGCGACGAACGGGTCGCTCAGATCGTGACCTACGGCACCATCAAGGCGAAGCAAGCCCTCAAGGACAGCTCGCGCGTGCTCGGCTTCCCCTTCGGCATGGGCGAGAAGCTCACCAAGGCCATGCCGCCGGCCGTGATGGGCAAGGACATGCCGCTGGCGGGCATCCTCGACAAGACGCACGAGCGCTACAAAGAGGCGGGCGATTTTCGTGCCCTCATCGAGGTCGATGCGGATGCCCGCCGTGTGTTCGACACGGCTCTCGGGCTGGAGAATCTCAAGCGACAGTGGGGTGTGCACGCCGCGGGCGTCATCATGTCGAGCGAGCCGCTCATCGACATCATCCCGATCATGAAGCGCGAGCAAGACGGCCAGATCGTCACCCAGTTCGACTACCCGGCGTCGGAAGCGCTCGGACTGGTCAAGATGGATTTCCTCGGGCTCCGCAACCTGACGATCATCGACGACGCTCTCGACAACATCGAGTCGAACCGCGGTGTGCGACTCGTGCTCGAAGAGCTCGCCCTCGACGACCCCGACGCCTATGAGCTCATGGCCCGCGGCGACACCCTCGGGGTTTTTCAGCTTGACGGCGGTCCGATGCGGTCGCTGTTGCGCATGATGAAGCCCGACAACTTCGAGGACATCTCGGCCGTTCTGGCGCTGTATCGGCCTGGTCCGATGGGTGCTGACTCGCACACCAATTACGCCTTGCGCAAGAACAAGCGCCAGGAGATCACGCCGATCCACCCCGAGCTCGAAGAACCCCTGCGGGAGGTGCTCGGGGGTACCTATGGCCTGATCGTGTACCAGGAGCAGGTGATGGAGATTGCCCAAAAGCTCGCAGGGTACACGCTCGCACAAGCCGACCTCCTGCGCCGCGCGATGGGCAAGAAGAAGAAAGAAGAGCTCGACAAGCAGCTCGAGAACTTCACCGCTGGCATGGTCGCCAACGGGTATTCGGTCGACGCCGTGAACACGCTCTGGGAGATCCTCGTGCCGTTCTCGGACTATGCCTTCAACAAGGCGCACTCGGCGGCCTATGGGGTCGTGTCGTACTGGACGGCGTACCTCAAGGCGCACTATCCCGCTGAATACATGGCCGCCTTGTTGACCAGTGTTGGTGACGCAAAAGACAAAATGGCGGTCTACCTCAACGAGTGCCGCCGGATGGGCATCACCGTCCTACCGCCCGACGTCAACGAGTCGATTGGCTTTTTCGCCGCCGTCGGCGACGATATCCGCTTTGGGCTTGGCGCCGTGCGCAATGTGGGTTTTTCGGTCGTCGACCACATTCGTACCGCGCGCGAACAGAAGGGGCGCTTTGCGAGTTTTCACGATTTCCTCAAGAAAGTGCCGGGGCCGGTTGCGAACAAGCGCGCGATCGAGTCGCTCATCAAGGCCGGAGCATTCGATTCGCTCGGCTCGACACGACGAGCCCTCATGGAGATTCACGAGGGTGCTGTAGAAGCAGCGGTGAAAGAGAAGCGCGCGGAAGAAGTTGGCGACGTCGGCTTTGACTTCGACAGCCTGTTCGACGAGCCCGAGCAGAGCACTGGTCACGTGCCAGACCGGCCAGAATGGACGAAGAAAGACAAGCTGGCCTTCGAGCGCGAAATGCTCGGTCTCTATGTTTCTGACCACCCGCTCGCCGGCCTCGAGCGCGCCCTCGCGCAACACGCCGGCACGAGCATCGCCGAGCTCAACGACAACCCTCCTGCCGACGGCGAACAGGTGACGGTGGCGGGCCTGATCACGAGCGTCCAACACCGCGTCGCGCGGCAGTCGGGCAACCCTTACGGCATGATCACGCTCGAAGATTTCGGCGGGGAAATCTCGATCATGTTCCTCGGCAAGACGTACCTGGAATTCGGTTCGAAACTCGCTGCGGACAGCATCGTGGTGGTTCGGGGCCGGGTGAACCATCGCGACGACGGCATCACCCTGCAGGCGATGACCCTCCAACAACCCGACCTCGGGGTCACGACCGAGACCGGGCCTCTCACGTTGACGGTGCGCGAGCAACGGGCGACCGTCGAGGTGGTCAGCGAATTGGATGCCGTACTCGCGCGGCACCGGGGCTCCACAGAGGTGCGGCTGCGGTTGGTGCGTGATGACACGGCGCGCATCTTCGAACTGCCGCACCGCGTCGACCCCTCCGCGGGATTCTTCGGGGAGGTGAAGAGCCTCCTCGGCCCGCGCGCGCTGGCCTAGAGAACTGTGCAGCGTCCGTTTACGCTAGAGGTGCTCGCCGAGAGCTCGGAAGGCCCTCTCGTGGTAGAGCAATGGCTCGTCCGGTTCGCCGAGCGCGCCCTCGTCGATCTGCACCGCGATCATCGCGTTGTCGGCCACAGGAGTGCGGGCGACGATTGTTCCGATCATCCACGCGGTGACCCCCTTGAGCACGGGCAGACCGTGCGGACCGGGCTCCCAGTGGTCGCCCTCAAAGCGCTTCGCGTTGTCGCCAGCCATGATTTTCGCCACGGCCAGGTCGTCGAGTCCGAGCAGGTGGATCGCCACGCGCTCGGTCTGCTCGATCGCCGGCCAAGAACTGGCCGACCGAGCCATGTTGAACGTGGCGAGCGGTGGACTCGCGGCGAGTGAGGCGAGAGACGTTGCCGTGAAACCCACCGGACGACCGTCCGTCGTGAGCGCCGTAATCACCGCCACCCCGGCGGCATGCCGTCGAAAGGCCTGGGCGAAGGCGTCGAAACCGATGGCGTCGGGAGCGGTGGTCATCACGGTCAATGCAACCGTATCGACGCTCGGGTATTCCCGAGGCTGGCCGAAGATAGGCTGAGCGGGCCATGATGCGAATTCTCGATCTGCGCGGCCGTGCGCTCTCCACCGCCGAATTGCTCGCCGTTGTGCCGCGTGCAGTGAGTGACGTCGGGTCCGCTGTCGATGCGGTTGACGCGCTCATCGCCGACGTGCGGGAACGGGGTAGCGCCGCACTGCTGGACCAGGCGGAGAGGTTCGATCATGTACGCCCCCCAACCCTCCGGGTCTCCCGCGACGAGCTCCGATCCGCGGGCGCGGCTCTCGCCCCGACGGTGCGGTCCGCCCTTGAGGAAGCCATCGATCGCGTGCGCCGCACGACGGCCGCACAGGTGCCGGAGGAGCGCGTTACCGTGGTTGCCGCCGGGGCACGCATCCGCCAGCGGTGGCAGCCCGTCGATCGTGTCGGTCTGTACGTGCCCGGCGGCAAGGCGGTTTATCCATCGAGTGTCGTCATGAACGTCGTCGCTGCCCAGGTGGCCGGGGTGACGTCGATCGCCCTTGTTTCTCCGCCGCAGGCCGCGCACGGCGGCTCGGTGCACCCGGTGATCCTGGGCGCGGCGAACCTGCTCGGAGTTGACGAGGTGTACGCAATGGGCGGCGCTGGCGCGATCGGTGCTCTCGCCTACGGAGTGCCCGATTTGGGCCTGGAGCCGGTTCAGGTCATCACCGGGCCCGGTAACCTCTTCGTCGCAACGGCAAAGCGCGCGGTCAAGGGCATCGTCGGCATCGACAGTGAGGCCGGCCCGACCGAGATTCTGGTGATCGCCGATGGCACCGCCCGCCCTGACTACGTGGTGGCCGACCTCATCAGCCAGGCCGAGCACGACGAGCTCGCCGGAAGCGTACTCGTGACCGACGCTCCCGAGCTTGCTGATGCCGTTGCCGCGGCGATTCCGGCTGCCGCCGCCGCAACACGGCACCGCGAGCGCGTCGAGACGGCGCTCGCGGGCCCCCAGTCGGCGATTGTGCTCGTGGACGACCTCGAGGCCGCGGCGCGCTTCAGCGACGCCTACGGCCCCGAGCACCTCGAGGTTCAGGTCGCTGAGCCCAATGCGCTCCTTCCGAAGCTCAGCAATGCCGGAGCGATCTTCGTCGGCGACCACACGCCCGTGAGTCTGGGCGACTATCTCGCGGGCTCAAATCACGTTCTGCCGACGGGTGGGCAGGCACGCTTCGCCGCGGGCCTGGGCGCATACACCTTCCTGCGGCCCCAGCAGATCATCGAATATGACCGGGATGCTCTCGCCCAGGTCGCCGAACACGTGGGTGCCCTGAGCGATGCCGAGCAGCTGCCGGCGCACGGTGACGCCGTGCGTGCCCGGTTCCTCTAGGCTGGGCCCACCATGCACTGCCCCTTCTGCCGGTACCCGGACAGCCGCGTCATTGACTCGCGGACCAGTGACGATGGGCTCGCGATCCGCCGTCGCCGCCAATGCCCCGAGTGCGGACGGCGGTTCAGCACAACCGAGACCGCGAGCCTCATGGTGATCAAGCGCAGCGGTGTCGTCGAGCCGTTCTCTCGCGAGAAGATCGTTGCCGGCGTGCGGAAAGCCTGTCAGGGCCGACCGGTGACCGATGCCGATCTGGCACAGCTCGCGCAAAAGGTCGAGGAGAACCTGCGCGCAACCGGTGCCTCTCAGCTCGACGCCAACGACATCGGCCTTGCGATCCTGCCCGAGCTTCGTCAGCTTGACGAAGTCGCCTACCTGCGATTCGCGAGTGTCTACCAGGCCTTCGAGAATCTGGACGACTTCGAGCTCGCGATCGGTCAGTTGCGTCGCGAGCATGCGGACGTCGCTCACGACGACGTCTCGTCGTCGACGGCCGTCGCAGGCGGCCCTCCCGCAGCGGGATGACGGTGTCTGCGTACGAGCTGCTGTTTCGTGCCGTCCTGCGACGACTCGACCCTGAGCGCGCCCACCATCTCGCCGTGGGTGTCATCCGGGCGATTCCCGCACTCGGGCTCACGGGTCTCGTGCGGCGGTTCACACGCCCCGATCCCGCCCTCGCGGTGGAGACCCTCGGGCTACGCTTCGAGTCGCCGTTCGGCATGGCAGCGGGATTCGATAAGGATGCGCGGAGCATCCGCGGTCTCTGGGCACTCGGATTCGGCCACATCGAAATCGGCACGGTCACCGCGATCGCGCAGGAGGGCAACCCGCGTCCGCGGCTGTTTCGGCTGATCGACGATCGTGCGGTGATCAACCGCATGGGATTCAACAACGGGGGAGCGGCGGCGGCGGCTGCGCGCGTCGCTCGTCAACGACGGCACCGTCACCGCCCCATCATCGGTGCCAACATCGGCAAGAGTCGTATCGTCGCTGTCGATGACGCCGTACACGACTATCGCGTTTCGGCACGGTTGCTGGCACCCGTCGCCGACTACATCGCTGTGAACGTGAGCTCGCCGAACACGCCAGGGCTTCGGGGGCTTCAAGACGAAGCGCTCCTGCGTCCGCTTCTGACTGCGGTGCTCGAAGAAGCAGGCTCGACACCGGTCTTGGTGAAGATCGCCCCCGACCTGGACGACGCGTCGATTGACGCGGTCTGCGCGCTCGTCGTCGAACTTCACCTCGCGGGAGTCATCGCCACCAATACGACGGTGGCACGCGAGGGGCTGCGCAGCCCGCAGGCTGAGGTTGACGCCGCTGGGGCTGGCGGGCTGAGCGGTGCGCCACTCGCCGAACGTTCGCTGGCAGTCTTGCGGCGGGTGCGCAGCGCTGTGCCGACCGAACTGTGCGTTATTGCAGTCGGCGGCATCGACACGGCGGCCGATGCCGCGGCCCGACTCGACGCCGGAGCGACGCTCGTACAGGGATACACCGCGTTCTTGTACCGCGGGCCTGGATGGGCTCGGCAGGTCACCCGGGGCTTGGAGACTCTGCGCCGTCAACGCCTGACGTCGAGCGTGCGCTGATCAGTCCGGGAACTGTCCGCGCTTCACCTGCGGCTTGGGAAGGCGAAGCGCACGCAGCTGGAGTGACCGCATCGCGGCGTACCACCGCACCTTCTCGACCTTGTCTGCACCGTGCTTCTTGACGAGTTTCCGATGCACGAGGAAACCCAGAAGTGTGGAGTCCAACACCGCGACCAGGAAGAAGGCCCAGAGTGCGAGGATCGAAATCGTCTGCGCTTCAATGGAGGGGATGAAGGTGAGGATGATCACCACGAACATCACCGGAATCAGGAACTCGCCGATGCTGATCCGCGCGTCAACGTAGTCGCGCACCCAACGCTTCTGCGGGCCGCGATCACGCTGCGGTAGGTACTTTTCTTCGCCATTCGCCATACCGATTCGGGCCCGCTCCCGTGCCGCGTTCATCTTCTCGCGATGCTCTCGTGCGGCCTGCTTGCGATCGTTTGGCACCAGTGGGCGCTTGCGGGCGGCCTCTCGTTCTTTGCGTGTGGGCGTGGGGCGCCCCTTGCCGATGGCCTCAGCCGCGGCGAGAGCCTCGGCAGTGGCCTGCTCGGACGCGCTCGGCGCTCCCGTCGCTGATGATGCGGTGTTGGCGTTGTCGCGGGCGGCCACAGCGGCACATCCTTCCGGAGTCAGGCAGAGCCTTAAGATTACCGGCATGACGCACGACGGTTCTCCCGTACCCGCCGTATCGGCTGACGAGCGAGAGGAGGCGCTCCGGAGGAGCGTTCAGCTCGGCCTCCCTCGCGCAATCGCCGACCTGAGCGAGCTTGTTCGCATTCCTTCGGTCTCGTGGGATGGCTTCGACCCGGCGCACGTGCAGGCCTCGGCCGAACGCACCGCCGCGCTCATCCGTGAGCTCGAAATCTTCGACACCGTTCTCATCGACCGCGCACCCACACGGAGCGGTGTTCTCGGTCAACCCGCGGTCATCGCCCGTCGCGCCTCCCGGAACGGCCGACCAACCGTGCTGCTCTATGCCCACCACGACGTTCAGCCGCCCGGCGACGACGACGCGTGGAGCTCACCACCGTTTGAACCCACCCTGCGTGGCGACCGCCTTTACGCCCGCGGCGTTGCCGACGACAAGGCAGGGGCCATCGCCCACATCGCAGCTTTGCGTGCCGTGGTCGAGATCCTCGGTGAGCTGAACCTTGGAGTCGCTGTCTTTATTGAAGGCGAAGAGGAATTCGGTTCCCGCTCATTCGACGCGCTACTGGAACGCCACCGCGAGCTGCTCGCCGCCGATGTCATCGTTGTCGCCGATTCGGACAACTGGAGCACGACGACGCCGTCGCTCACCGTGGGCTTGCGCGGCAACGCGAGTTTCACCTTGACCGTATCGACTCTCGCTCACGCCTCGCACTCGGGGATGCTCGGCGGGGTCGCGCCCGACGCGATGCTCGCTACCGTTCGGTTGCTCGCCAGCCTTCATGACGCCGACGGTGCCGTCGCGGTAGACGGACTGACCAGCCACGACCAGGTCGTCCCGAGCATCCATGAGCAACGAATTCGCGACGAAGCTGGCCTCCTCGACGGCGTCACCACGATCGGACGAGGTGACCTGCTGCACCGTGTGTGGGCGCAACCAGCAATCACGGTGACGGGCATCGATGCTCCCAGTGTTCAGAACGCGTCGAACACCCTGTTGCCGAGCGTTCGCGTGAAGATCAGCGTGCGAATCGCGCCCGGGCAGTCCGCCGCAGATGCTTTCGCCGCGGTCGAACGCCACCTTCGCGATAACGCCCCGTTCGGTGCGCACCTCGCGTTCGACGGCGTCGACCTTGGCGAACCATTCCTGGTTGACACGTCAGGCTGGGCGGTCGACGAGGCGCTTCGGGCAATGCGTGACGCATGGGGGGAAGACCCCGTTCAGGTTGGTGTCGGCGGGTCCATCCCCTTCATCGCCCAGCTCGCTGAGGTCTTTCCTGACGCCCACGTGCTGGTCACGGGAGTGGAAGACCCCCACACCCGGGCCCACAGCCCAGACGAGTCCCTCCATCTCGGGGTTTTCCACCGCGCGATCGTCACCGAAGCGCTCCTGCTCAGCCGGCTCGACGTACACTAAAGAGACACCACGATCCGCGAGGAGTCCTGATGACCGACACCACTCTGACCCCGACGTCGACCGATGCCACCCACGGCGTCGCCCTTACCGACGCGGCCGCCGCGAAGGTGAAGTCTTTGCTCGCGCAAGAAGGCCGCGATGACTTGCGGCTGCGACTGGCGGTGCAGCCCGGTGGTTGCTCGGGCCTGATTTACCAACTTTACTTCGACGAGCGGGTGCTCGAGGGTGATGCCCTTCGCGACTTCGATGGCGTTGAGGTCGTGGTTGACAAGATGAGCGTGCCCTACCTGGAGGGAGCGTCGATCGACTTTGAGGACAGCATCCAGAAGCAGGGCTTCACGATCGACAACCCCAACGCGCAGGGCAGCTGCGCCTGCGGCGACAGCTTCCACTGACGCCGGATCACCGCATTCGCTTCGATGAGCGGGGTCGCCCAATGGCGGCCTCGCTCATCGGCTTTTTGGAGGGGGTTTCGGAGCGTCGCTCGGCGAACCCCCGGTTGGCGGTGACGTAGACTGACGGTGTTCCCCGCTCACCCCCACGAGAGGTTTCCGGTGCGCTCCAACCGACGTCTTCGATTGACGGCGATCCCGCTCGCCCTGTTCACGACAGTCGCCTTGGCGGGCTGCACGGCGCAGATGCAACTCGGATGGTTGCCGACGGAACCGGGCACGACGAACCAGGTCGACCGGGTTATCGGGCTGTGGGTGACGTCCTGGATCGTGCTTCTCGTCGTCGGCGTTATCACGTGGGGCCTCATCATCTGGGCCGCCATTGTCTACCGTCGCCGCAAAGGCCAGACCGGCCTCCCGGCACAGCTGCGCTACAACATGCCCATCGAGGTGTTCTACACGGTCGTACCGTTGATCCTGGTGCTCGGGTTCTTTGCCTTCACCGCTCGCGATCAGAACATCATCGAGGAGCCGCTCGCCGACCCGGACGTCACAATTGAGGTGTACGGCAAGCGGTGGGCATGGGACTTCAATTACGTCACGGACGGGGTGTTCTACTCGGGTATCCAGGCTCAAGAGACGGGCCCGAACAACACCATCGATGCCTCCACTCTCCCGACCCTCTACCTGCCGGTCGGGCAGAAGGTCGAGATCCTCATCGAGTCGCGCGACGTCATTCACTCCTTCTGGATCGTCGACTTCCTATACAAGAAGGACATGATCCCTGCGAAGACCAACTACTGGTACTTCATCCCGGAGAAGGAAGGATCGTACACCGGTAAGTGCGCCGAGCTGTGCGGCGAGTATCACTCGCTCATGCTCTTCAACGTCGAGGTGGTCTCGCAGGCCGAATACGACGCGTATATCGACTCGCTGCGAGCTCAGGGCAATGTCGGGCGCCTCGGCCCCGAGTTCAACACGAACACGAATCTGCCGGGAACCACCGGCGCGAGCGTAGAGGAGTAAGCGGGCCATGACCACGACCGCACCTCGTCCAAACGTCTCCGGCTCCGCGCCGCAGCCCGTCTCTCCGACGGTCCGTCGCAAAGGCAATGTCTTTGTGGGGTGGCTCACGACCACCGACCACAAGACGATCGGGTACATGTACCTGATCACGTCGTTCATTTACTTCCTCATCGGGGGCGTGATGGCCCTCGTCATTCGCGCTCAGCTGTTTGCGCCGGGCCTCGAGATCGTGGCGACGAAAGAGCAGTACAACCAGCTGTTCACCATGCACGGCACGATCATGCTGCTCATGTTTGCGACGCCTCTCTTCGCCGGGTTTGCCAATGTGCTCATGCCGTTGCAAATCGGCGCGCCCGACGTGGCCTTCCCGCGGCTGAACGCGTTCGCGTACTGGCTGTACTCCTTCGGCTCGCTCATCGCGGTCGCTGGCTTCCTCACCCCGCAGGGTGCCGCCTCGTTCGGCTGGTTCGCCTACGCGCCGTTGTCGAGTCAAACGTTCACGCCAGGGTATGGCGGCAATATGTGGGTCTTCGGCCTCACCATGAGCGGTTTCGGCACCATTCTCGGTGCCGTGAACTTCATCACGACCATCATCACGATGCGCGCTCCCGGCATGACGATGTGGCGCATGCCGATCTTCACGTGGAACACCCTGGTGACCTCGCTGCTCGTGCTCATGGCGTTCCCGGTGCTCGCCGCGGCGCTCTTCGCCCTCGGATCCGACCGTATGTTCGGATCTCATGTGTTCGACGCGGCGACGGGCGGAGCCATACTCTGGCAGCACCTCTTCTGGTTCTTCGGACACCCCGAGGTGTACATCCTGGCCTTGCCGTTCTTCGGCATCGTCTCGGAAGTGATCCCGGTGTTCAGTCGCAAGCCGATCTTCGGGTACAAGACGCTCGTCTACGCAACGATCGCCATCGCGGCGCTCTCGATGACGGTGTGGGCGCACCACATGTACGTCACGGGTTCTGTCCTGCTGCCCTTCTTCGCGCTCATGACGATGCTCATCGCCGTGCCAACAGGCGTGAAAATCTTTAACTGGATCGGCACGATGTGGCGGGGCTCGGTCACCTTCGAGACCCCCATGGTGTTCACGATCGGCTTCCTCATCACCTTCGTGTTCGGTGGGCTCACAGGCGTCATCCTCGCGTCGCCCCCGCTCGACTTCGCGGTCTCCGACTCGTACTTCGTGGTCGCCCACTTCCACTACGTGGTGTTCGGCACCGTGGTCTTCGCGATGTTCGCCGGGTTCTACTTCTGGTGGCCCAAATGGACGGGCAAGATGCTCAACGAGCGCCTCGGAATGATCCACTTCTGGACACTGTTCATTGGATTCCACGCGACCTTCCTCGTGCAGCACTGGCTGGGTGTGGTCGGTATGCCGCGCCGCTACGCTACCTACCTCGTTGAGGACGGGTTCACCTGGATGAACCAGTTGTCGACATTCGGTTCGATCCTTCTCGCGGCGTCGATGATCCCGTTCCTCCTGAACGTCTACATCACCGCGCGCCGCGCACCGCAGGTCACGGTCAACGACCCGTGGGGCTACGGCCGCTCGCTCGAGTGGGCGACGTCGTGCCCGCCGCCGCGTCACAACTTCACGTCAATCCCGCGGATTCGTTCGGAGTCGCCGGCGTTTGATCTCAACCACCCTGAGGCAAGCCTTCCCCTGGGCATCCCCGCAGGGGCTGGAGCTCGCCGCGATGAGACCGCGAACTAAGGGAACACGATGAAAACCAACATCAACCTCTTCTGGGTTCTCGCCGCGTTCTTCGCGCTGCTGACGGCCGTGTACGTGGTCTGGGCGATCATCGACACCGGCCAGGTTGAGTGGGTCGGTGCCGTGGCAATTGGGCTCTGCACCGTTCTCTCGATCTTCATTGCCTTCTATCTCCGCCTTGTCTACCGCAACCAAGGCGGAGAGCTGGCGGAGGATCGCCTGGATGCCGACATCGACGACGGAGAGGCTGAACAAGGCTTCTTCTCGCCGTGGAGCTGGTGGCCAGTGGCTTTGGCGGGTGCCGCTGCCATTGCCTTCCTCGGGCTCTCCATCTCGTTCTGGATCGTCGCCTACGCTGTGCCGCTTGTGCTGGTCGCCCTGGTCGGCTGGGTCTACGAGTATTACCGCGGCAACTTCGGGCGCTGATCATGGCCCTCGTCCGGCGCGTCCGCGCAGAGGATGCTGACGCGGTCTTCGACTTGGTGCGCCAGCTTGGCGCTACCTTCGTGCCCGTGCGAGGCATCTTCGACGAGACCTTCGCAACGATCGTGGCTGGCGACGACTCTCTCCTGCATCTCATCGTTGCGGAGGATGATGAGGGCCGTGTTCGTGGCTATGCACTGACCACAATCGCCCGACTGCTCTCTACGAACGGCCTCTCTGCCCAGCTGCAGGAGATCGTCGTGGACGAACACGCCAGAGGACTCGACCTCGGCACCGCCCTCGTACACGAAGTCGAAGCTGAATGCGTGCGTCGCGGTGTCCGGCAGTTGACCGTCGCCGCGCGTCGTGCGGGCGGGTTCTACGATCGTTTGGGGTACACGCAGAGTGCCGAGTACATGCGCCGGGTCTTTTGACACTGCCCTGAGCTGCCCCCTCGATAGTGTGACCTCATGACCGTGGTCCTGCGGACGGAACGCCTCGAGATCTGTCTCTTGTCTGCTGCGCACCGCGATGTCTTTGTGGCCTATCGGCGAGATCCAGACGTCGCCCGCTATCAGTCCTGGAGTCCCGACTTCTCTTTCGCGGATGCAGACCTCATCATTGCGAGGCAGCCGTCGATGGGCTTGCCTGGCGCAGGAGAGTGGGCTCAACTGGCACTCCTGGCTCCAGATGATGAGGGCGATGCGAGGCTGGTCGGAGATGTCGCCGTGGGGGCGGACGCTCTGCACCCTCATACGTATGAGCTCGGGGTCACGGTTGCCCCGCAACACCAACGACAAGGTCTCGCGGCAGAAGCTCTCCGAGCTGTGATCGATCTCCTCATGCGCGACTACGCGGCACACCGTGTGGTCATACAGGGTGATGCACGCAACGTTGCCGTGCTCCGTCTCATCGCCCGGCTTGGTTTCCGGCACGAAGGTCGGACCCTGGAGGGCGACTGGTTCAAGGGGGAGTGGACGACGCTTGAGCGCTTCGCGCTGTTACGACGAGAGTGGGTGTCGTCATCGGGTTGAGTGCGGGCGGGGAATTCTCCGCACATGAAGCGGCCCCGCATCCGATGATGGATGCGGGGCCGCTGCTATTCGCAGATTTAGTGCTTCTGCGACTCGAGCTCATTCTTCGTGACCGGCGCAATGCGGTCTTCGAAGAACCACCGAGAGAGGCCAGCGCGTACTCGCTGCGTTACCGTGATCTTGCCTTTGTCGTTCGGCCGGATCATGAGCGGCTGGTACTCGTCGAAGCTCACTAGGCGCCACCGTTCGAAGTCATCAAGCTGCTCGTGCACCTCGATGTACTCGCCGCCCGGTAGGCGCACGACCCGACCGGACTCGAACCCATGGAGGGCGATCTCGCGGTCTTTGCGCTGCAACGCCAAGCACACGCGCTTGGTGATGTAGAAGGCGATGAACGGGCCGACAACCGTTGCGAACTGGAGGGCGTGAATGACTCCTTCGATCGACAGCCGGAAGTGGGTCGCGATCAGGTCGGAGCTCGCGGCCGCCCACAGGGCGGCGTAGAACGTCACGCCGGCCGCGCCGATGGCGGTGCGCACGGGAGCGTTGCGCGGGCGCTCGGCGATGTGGTGCTCGCGCTTGTCGCCGGTTACCCACGCCTCGAAGAAGGGGTAGAGCGCGACAGCAGCGAGGAAGACGAGCAGACCCACCAGTGGAATGAGCACGCCAAAGGCCCAGGTGAAGCCGAATGGGTCAACCCAGTCGAGGTTCGGCGGGATCAGACGAAGGGCGCCGTCCGCGAAGCCGATGTACCAGTCGGGCTGGGTTCCGGCGGAGACGGGCGATGGGTCGTAGGGACCGTAGTTCCAGATCGGGTTGATCGTGAAGAAGGACGCGATCAGCACGATCACGCCGAACACGATGAAGAAGAATCCACCGGCCTTCGCCGCGAACGCGGGGAGGACGGGCGCACCCACGACGTTGTCGTTGGTGCGGCCGGGAGCGGCGAACTGTGTGTGCTTGTTGACGATCAGGAGCACCATGTGGATGCCGATGAGGGCGATCGTGATGGCCGGCAGCAGCATGATGTGCAGCACGTAGAGGCGCGGGATGATGTCGGTTCCCGGGAACTCGTCCCCGAACAACAGGTAAGAGATCCAGGCGCCTGCGACCGGTACGGCCTTGATCATGCCGTCGATGATGCGCAGACCGTTGCCCGAGAGCAGGTCGTCGGGGAGCGAGTAGCCGGTAAAGCCGAGGGCCATCGCCATGACGAACAGCAGGAAGCCGATCACCCAGTTGAACTCACGCGGCTTGCGGAACGCGCCGGTGAAGAACACGCGGAGCATGTGCAAGCCGATAGCCGCCACGAACAACAGCGCCGCCCAGTGGTGCACCTGGCGCATGAGGAGGCCGCCGCGGATCTCGAACGAGATGTCGAGGGCTGAGTGATACGCGACAGACATCGGAATGCCCTGCAGGGGCACGTAGGAGCCCTCGTACTCGACCTCGGTCATCGACGGGTCGAAGAAGAAGGTCAGGAACGTACCGCTCAGCAGGATGACGATGAAGCTGTAGAGCGCGACCTCACCCAGCATGAACGACCAGTGGTCGGGAAAGATCTTGCGCCCCAGAGCCTTGACGGCGGTCGACGCGCTCGTGCGCTCGTCAACGTAGTTGGCCGCCCAGCTGGTGAACCGCATGCCGCGCCCGGGCGCGGTCTCGGTTGCCGCAGCGGGCGGGGTCGTGGTGGTACTCACAGTGCACGCTCCCAGAAGCTCGGACCCACAGGTTCGGTGAAGTCGCTCTGCGCGACAAGGTAACCCTCTTCATCCACAGTGATCGGGAGCTGGGGGAGGGGGCGGGCCGCCGGGCCGAAGATGACGGCGCAATGGTTTGCGACGTCGAACTGCGACTGGTGGCACGGGCACAGCAGGTGGTGAGTCTGCTGCTCGTACAGCGCGACGGGGCACCCGACGTGCGTACAGATCTTGGAGTAGGCGACGATTCCGTCGTACGACCACCCGGCGCGGTCCTCGCGCTCATTGAGTTCGTCGACGGGAAGGCGCATGAGCAGCACCGCAGCCTTGGCCTTTTCTTCGAGGCGGTGGTACTCGAGTTCGGCGAGGCCCTCGGGGATCACGTGGAAAGCCGACCCGATGGTGACTTCGGATGCCTTGATGGGGGTTCCCGAGGGATCGCGTGTGAGTCGCACGCCGGTCTCCCACATCGTGTGCTTGAGCAGGGTTACCGGGTCTTTGGCCGGAGCAAGATCGCGGAACAAAGCGATGGCGGGAATGGGAGTTGCCACGACGGCGCCAATGAGCGAATTCCGAACGAGCGTGCGGCGGGTGAAACCCGACTCGGCGTTTGCTTCGCGGAAGATCTCGACCGAGCGCTCGCGTGACTCGTCCGAGCCACGCGTGGGGTGACGCTGCTCGACCTGTTCGTGGCCGTGCATGAGTGCTTTGGACCAGTGCACGGCACCAATACCCACACCGAGGAGGCCGAGCGTGATGCCGATGCCGAGGAACATGTTGTTCAGTCGGATGGTGCTCGGGTCGAGTTCGTCGATGGGGAACGCGATGTAGGCCACGACGGCGAGGACGCTCCCGATGACCGAGAGGAAGAACAGGGCGCTGATGGTGCGCTCCGCCTGCTTCTCCTTCTTCGGGTCGAGGTCGGTGACGCGCAGACGCTCTGGCGGGAAGCCCGGGTTGGGGATGCGGTCTGCCCGAACCACCGCGACCGCCGGCGGCGGTGCAGAGTGGTCCTGCTGCGGGGCGACAGCCTTGCCAGCGGTCTCGCCGCTCGTGCCGTCGTGTGCCTCAGCCAATGGTTTTCCTTTCCTCGTGGTCGTTCAGGCCTAGTTGGACTTTGCCGTGAGCCAGATCGTGACGCCGATGAGCGCTCCGAGGCCGAAGATCCAGATGAACAGGCCCTCCGACACCGGGCCCAGCGATCCGAGGTCCCACCCGCCGACAGAAGGGTTCTCTTCGACGTACAACAGGTAGGTAATGATGTCGTTCTTTTCCTCGGGCGTGAGGTTCAGGTCGCTGAACACGGGCATGTTCTGGGGCCCCGTCACCATTGCGCCGTAGACGTGCACCGGGTCGACGCCTGCGAGTCCGGGCGCCCACTTGCCCTCGGTCAGTGCGCCGCCGGCGCCTGCCACGTTGTGGCACATGGCGCAGTTGATACGGAACAGCTCAGCTCCGTTTGCCGCATTGCCATCTCCCGCAATGAAGCGTTCGGCCGGAACAGCCGGGCCCGGGGCGAGGTCGGCAACCCACGCGGCCATCGCGTCGATCTGCTCTTGCGTGAACTGCACGGGCTTCTTCTCCGCTTGCGGGCCCGACGCGGCCATGGGCATGCGGCCCGTGCCGACTTGAAAGTCAACCGCGAGAGCACCCGCTCCGATGAGCGTCGGCCCCGCCGCGGTTCCTTCTGCGTCGAGACCGTGGCAGCTCGCGCAGTTGGCAGCGAACAGTTTGCCGCCCTCGTCGATCAACTGCGCGCTCGCGGCCGTGGTCTCTGCCGTGGCCGAGGTCGTCGCGAGGGCGTACGCACCGCCGGTGGCAAGGAGGCCCACAACCAGCAGGGCAGTGGTCGCGAGGGGGTGGCGGCGGCCAACGCGGCGGGCGGATGCGGGGGATGAGGGAGCCATTGTGCGGTGCGTCTCGATTCTGCGGTTCATTGGAGGACGTAGATGACGAGGAACAGGCCGATCCAGACCACGTCAACGAAGTGCCAGTAATAGGAGACCACGATCGCGCTCGTGGCATCCCGGTGCGTAAAGGTCTTCACGGCGTATGCCCGGCCGATCACCAGGAGGAAGGCAATGAGGCCACCGGCGACGTGGAGTCCGTGGAATCCGGTCGTGAGGTAGAACGCTGAGCCAAATGCGTCAGAGTTGAGCGTGACATACTCACTCACGAGCACGGAGTACTCGTACGACTGTCCAGCGATGAAGATCGCGCCCATGGCATAGGTCAGGAAGAACCACTCGATCATGCCCCACTGCGTGGGCTTCCAGCCGGTACGGCGAACCTGGAGGCGCTCCGCAGCGAAGACGCCGAACTGGCAGGTCACCGACGACAAAACGAGGATCGTCGTGATGGTCAAGGCGAAGGGCACATCCAGCAGCGCCGTGCCCGCCTCCCACAACTGCGGCGAGGTCGACCGCAGGGTGAAGTAGATGGCAAACAGGCCGGCGAAGAACATCACCTCGCTCCCCAGCCAGACGATCGTGCCGACGGCAACGACGTTGGGCCTGTTGATCGTGGGCGCGCTGAGCGAGCTCGAAAGCGAGGTACTGGTCACCTCCTCATTATGACCGATGAATCTGGAGGTTCGGGCCGGGCGACACCCCCGATCGGGCCGGGAAAGTAGCATCGCACCATGACGACCGCACCTTCATGGCCCCGCATCCTGACCCGCATGCTCGATGGCGACGACCTCTCGATCGCGGAGGCGACGTGGGCGATGGAGCAGGTGGTTTCCGGGGATGCGACGGAGGCGCAGTTGGGCGCTTTCCTGGTCGCGTTGCGGGCCAAGGGCGAGACGGTCGACGAAATTGTGGGCTTCCGGGATGCGGCGCTGCGGCATGCGCGCGGCATCGAGATCCCGGCGATGGTGCTCGACATCGTCGGTACCGGAGGAGACCCGTACGGCGCGGTCGTCAACGTCTCGTCGATCGCGTCGATCGTAGCGGCGGCAACGGGCGTCCCGGTCGCCAAGCACGGCAACCGGGCGGCGAGCTCGTCTTCCGGGGCCTCCGATGTGCTGCAGCACCTGGGGGTCGACATCGATCTCGAGCCTGAGCAGGTCGCGGACGTCTTCGAGGAGGTCGGTCTCACCTACCTGAATGCCGCGGTCTTCCACCCCGGATTCCGCCACGCTGGCCCGCCACGGCGGCAGCTGGGAATCTCGACGGTGTTCAACATCTTGGGCCCGCTGTGTAATCCCGCGCGGCCGGAGGCCTCGGCTGTCGGGGTCGCGAGCCTCGATCGGGTGCCCCTCGTGGTCGGTGTCTTCCGCACCCGCGGCGCGACAGCGCTCGTCTATCGCGGTGATGACGGCATCGACAAGATCACAACGACGGGCCACAGCCACATCTGGGAGATCTCGCGCGGGTTCGTCACCGAGCATGATCTCGACCCGCGCGAGCTGGGCATCCCGACGGCGCAGATCGACGACATCCTCGGCTCGACGCCGGACCACAATGCCGGCCTGGCCCGCGCGGTACTTGCCGGCGAGAAGGGGCCCGTGCGCGACATCGTGCTGCTCAACGCCGCGGCCGGGCTGGTCTCCTACCGTCTGGCCGAGGATCCCGACCAGTTGCGCCGCCCGCTGCTCGAGCGTCTGGCCGAGCAGCTCGCCGTCGTTGAGGCCGCGGTCGACTCGGGTGCCGCGGCGGTGAAGCTCGAGCAGTGGGCTGCCGCGACGGGCCGCTACGCCGACTGACCGGCGGCGACGAGCCCCGGCCCGTCGATCACCTCGAACACGAGCTGCGTCTCGACGTGCCGCACGTGCGGCTGCGTCGTGAGGTGCTCGAGCACGAGCTCGCGCAGCGCGGCGGCATCGGGCACGGCCACGTGCAGCAGGTAGTCGTCGGCGCCCGCGACGTGGAATGCCGTCAGCACTGGGGGCAGTGACCGCACCCGCTGCTCAAAGCTGCGCACCTGTTCGCGACCGTGGGTTCCGAGACGCACCGTGATGAGGGCCTGCAGGCCGAGGCCGAGCGCGGCGGGGTCGATGTCGGCTCGGAAGGCACGGATCACGCCGCGGTCGCGCAGCGTGCGCAGCCGCTGGGTGCAGGTCGACTCGGCGATGCCGGCGCGCTCGGCGAGCGCTGCGTTGGTGAGGCGCCCGTTGCGCTCCAGCTCGGCGAGGAGCGTGAGGTCGACGGCGTCGAGGGATGCGGGGCGCGCGTTCTGCGCCGAGCTCGGGGTGGGCATCCCGTCAGCATGAAGCATGCGCGCCAGAGCAGTCAATCTCCGCGGGTTCTTCGGTGTCTGTGGCTTCTCGCCGCAGGGAGCGCCACCATGGGCTCATGCTCAGCGCCGAGGATTTCGAGACGCGCGCCGTGCACGCGGGGCGCGACGACCTCGCGGCGCTCGGTGTGCACGCCCTGCCGATCGATCTGTCGACCACGAATCCGCTGCCGGACATCGAGGTCGGGGGAGGGTCGTACGAGGCCATCGCGACGGGAGGGTATCCGACCGCGGGCGGCAGCGTCTATGCCCGTCTCTGGAACCCGACCGTCGCCCGGTTCGAGACCGCTCTCGCCGCGCTGGAGGGAGCGCAGGAGGCCGTGGCCTTCGGCACGGGAATGGCGGCCGTGAGCGCGGTGCTGCTCGCGGCGATGAACCGTGGGCGGGGGCGCCACGTCGTCGCCGTGCGGCCGCTGTACGGCGGCACCGACTATCTGCTGGCGTCGGGCCTGCTCGGCACGGAGACCACGTACTGCGCGCCCGACGAGGTGGGGAGTGCGGTGCGTGCCGACACCTGCCTGGTCGTCATGGAGACGCCGTGCAACCCCACGCTCGAGCTCGTCGACATCGCCGCGGTCGTCGCGGCGGCGGGCGACGTTCCGGTGATGGTCGACAGCACCTTCGCCACGCCGGTGCTGCAAAACCCGCTCGCACACGGCGCGGCGCTCGTGCTGCACAGCGCCACGAAGTACCTCGGCGGCCACGGCGATGCCATGGGAGGAGTGGTCGCGGGCAGTGCGGAGTGGGCGACGGCGATCCGCCCGGTGCGGGCGATCACGGGCGGGCTGCTGCACCCGCTCGGCGCGTACCTGCTGCACCGCGGACTGCCGACGCTCGCCCTGCGAGTGCGCGCCCAGCAGGCGACGGCGGGGGAGCTGGCTCTGCTGCTGGCCCAGCACCCCGCCGTCGCGCGCGTGCACTACCCGGGGTTGCCGGGCGGTGATCCGCGCGGGCTGCTCGGCGCACAGCTGCACGGCCCGGGCGCCATGGTCACGCTCGAGCTCGCGGGCGGGTACGCCGCAGCCGAGCGGTTCATCGGCGGGCTGCACCTGTTCACGCACGCCGTGTCGCTGGGGGGCGTGGACTCGCTGGTGCAGCATCCCGCATCGCTCACGCACCGCCCGGTGGCGCTGGATGCCCGCCCCGGGGCCGGCATCGTGCGCCTGTCGATCGGTCTCGAGTCGGCGCGCGACCTCTGGCGCGACCTCGAGGGTGCCCTCGATGCAGCGACTCTCACCGCCGCGGGTCACGCGAGCGCGTCGAGGTAGTACCACCGCCCGCCTTCACGCACGAACCGGCTGCGCTCGCGCTGCGAGCCGCGGTCGTCGGGGGAGCGCCAGTAAGCCTCGAACTCGACCTCGCCTCGAGCGTCGAGGGGTCCGCCGGCCGTTCGGTCGAGGATGTCGAGGCGGTACCACCGCACTTCGGCGTCGAGCTCGAGGGTTGTCGGCCGCGTTCGTGGATGCCAGGTGGCGAGCAGGTAGGCGGCGTCGCCGACGGCGAAGGCGCTGAAGCGCGATCGCATCAGATGCTCGGCCGTTGGCGCGTCAGAGTCACCGCGGTGCAGCGGCTCGCAGCATTCGGCGTACGGCAGGCGGCTCACGCAGGGGCAGCGCGTCGTCATGCGGGCGAGCGCAGCACCTTCTGCATCGGGCGGCCCTTGGCGAGCTCGTCGACGAGCTTGTCGAGGTAGCGCACCTTCCGCATCAAGGGCTCCTCGATCTCCTCGACGCGTACACCGCAGATGACGCCGGTGATGAGGGTGGCGTTCGGGTTGAGCTCGGCCGCGTCGAAGAACTCGGCGAAGGTCGACTGCTCGGCCAGGTGCCGGGCGATCGCGTCGTCATCGAGGCCGCTAAGCCAGCGGATGACCTCGTCGAGCTCCGCACGCGTTCGGCCCTTCTTCTCGACCTTCGTGACGTAGAGCGGGTACACCGTTGCGAAGGGCATGCGCGCGACGCGCTCGAGGGTGGCGGGCGGGGTAGCCATGCTGGCATGGTAGCGCCGTGCTGCTCGGGCGGGGAGGGACGGAGTACCGATGAAGTACCTGCTGAACGTGATCGATAGTGAATTTGGTTCGGGTACGGGCGACGAGATGGCGGCGATCGACGCCTTCAACGCGCGGCTGCAGAGCGCCGGCCAGCTGATCATGGCGGAAGGCCTGTCGTCGCCCCGAGCATCCACTGTCGTCGACAACCGCGGGGGAGCGGGGCTCGTCACGCCGGGCCCGCTCCACGACACCGAGCAGTACGAGTCGGGATTCTGGATCATCGAGGCGGCCGACCAGGATGCGGCGCTCGCGCTCGCTGCCGAGGGGCCGCGCGCCTGCAACCGCGTGGTCGAACTGCGGCCGTTCTACGGGGGAGAGGGGAGCGCTCGTGCGCGCTGGCGGAGAAGGATCGACGACCGGATGTAGGCGACGATGACCACGGCGTTGACCGCGGAACTCAGTATCCATGCGGTCAGTTCGTCAGGGGACAGCTCTGAGCTTCCTCCTAGCCACGTAATAAGGTCAGCGCTTGCCAAGAGTACGGCGATCACGAAGCCTGCCTTTGGCCGCCCTGTCAATTGCCACCACGGGCGTGGAGGAATGGGATCCTCTCCCCGGGCCCGGAAGACTCGGGCGCCGAAAATGATCGCGGCAACGAAGAGTGTCGATGCGAGGAGTTGCCACAACAACGTGGGAACGTCCAGGGCGTTCAACAACCTGTTGAGAACGAACCCCACGAGCAGGTAGGCACCGACGTAGCCCGCCTTGAGCCACCGCGAGCGGATGCGCACCGGGTCCACCATGAAGTGCGTACCCGCCGGCTTCGGGATGCGCGACGCACGCGGCGCAGGAATGCTCACGTCGTGACTCTACCCAGCGGGGGAGTCGCTCGGGTCGGGACCGCGCCGTTACGCGCTGCCGTCGGGCTCGCGTTCGAGCAGCCCCGCGTCGACGAGGTAGCGCCGCATGGTGACGGCGTCATCCGTGAGGGTCGCGAGGCGTTCGGTGAGTGTGCGCTCGTCGATGCGTTCGTCCGGGTCGGGCATCGTGCGATCGACCAGGGTGAGCAGGACGGCGGCGCGGTCGTCGGGGCGGGCGGGGTAGTGCTCGAGGCGCCCGTCGACGAAGAAACGATCGATCCCCGTCGGTCGCGCGACGGGGGCGGCGGAGAGGAGCTCGGCGAAGCGCTCGAAGCGGAGGCGCGGCTCACCGGCGTTCCTGTCGATCACCCTGGCGGCGGCCAGAGTGCGCAGAATGCGATCTCGACGATTCTGGGGGAGCGAGGCAACGTGCTCCGAGGCATCCTGCTCCACGAGCCGCAGACCGAGCACGCGGCGGGTCTCGGGATTGGCGAGTGCGGCGATCACACCGCGCCAGGCGTTCCCGTCTTCTGTGGCGCCGCGCATCACGAGACCGCTGCCGCGCCGCTCACGACCTTCCAGCGGCCGTCGATGATGCGCCAGGAGCGCGTGTAGGTGAGGGATGCTTCGATGCGGTCGCCGTTCCAGTGGATGACGGCGTCGACCGCCGTCACTGTCGTTGCACCCTCGTCGTGCTCGGTCGTGGAGCGCGAGCGTGCAGCGAGCCGCTCGAAGCGGGTCCCGCCGGTGCGATGTGAGTCGAGGTCGTCGCGCTTGCCGATCGCCGTGCCGTCGGGCAACGTGAACGTGAGCTCGTCTGCGATGAGAGCGTCGAGGGCGTGGAGATCGCTCCTGCTCATCGCGTCGAGCAGCAGCTCGTCGGCGTCATCGATCGAGCGGCCGTGGGTATCGCGGGACGGCATGTCTCGAACCTACCGACGGCGGATGCCGGGAGAGGGGCGCTTCGGGACGCTCAGGGCGAACATCCGACGCCGAAACCTCCTCAATCTGACATAATGCAGATTATCGGATTTAGCTCTGGTCTCGCGAAGCGCGGCTCATCTCTCTGCCTGCCGCTGATGCGAGCCCGTGGCGGCTCCTGCCCACGGTGAACCAAACGACCAACCCGGATGCACTCATCGTGCGACGATGACCCCGGCCCGTGCGGCTACGGAGGCCAGCGACGCATCGAAGGTTGCGAGCTCCGCTCCAGTGCTCATCGCCGTGTACAGCGCGACGGCGTCGGGCATGCGGATTCGATACTCGCTTCTCACGCGTGCGAGTGCAGCAGCGTCGGAGGCATCCAGCGGAACAACAACCACGCCGACTGTGCGCAGGGATGCCAGCGCGGCGTCCTGACGGCCCGCCCGAGTGGGATGCACGAGCGCCTCCGCGACCGTGAGCACGCTGGCGGCGAAACCGTCGAGGAAGCGGTGCTCGAAGAGGCTGATGGCGTCTTCGTGATGTGCGTCATCGCCGTCGAGAAAAGCGATCAGCACATTCGCGTCGATGACGATCACTCGGGCCATTCCGCGAGGAGTTCGGCGCGAGCGTTGCGGGGGTACGCGCCCGTCGCTGCGCCAGCGGCACGGCGCACCAGATCACGTGCTCCCCCGTGACGGGGAAGCGATGCGTGGCCGGCCTCGACGAGCTTGCGGAGCAGAGCAGCGCGATCACCACGAAGCTCAGGCCATACGAGGGCGGCGTCGTTGACCGCACGGGCGATGTCGTCTGTCTCGGTCAGCATGTGTCGCGGACGAGTCGTGGGCATGACCACAGTGTAGCACTGACTTTCTGGTGCAACACCTTCTCAGTCGTGTGCGACTGCTCGCAGCAATCGCGGCAGGTCGTACGGCTCAAAGGGCTCGCCCGAGCGCAGCAGCTCGTCCGCTGTGAACCAGCCATGCCGCGTCACGTCGATGTGCTCGTCGTCCGTCCAGTTCGTCGACACCGGTTCGAAGCGCTCGCACCGCACCCGGTAGTACTCGGCGTGACCGTGGTCGTGGTCCGCTTCGTCCCAGGCGACGTCGAAGTCGAGGCTCCACACGGGCTCGCCGACGCTGTCGACGACCAGTCCGGTCTCCTCGTACAGCTCACGGATCGCCGCCTGCTCGTGCGTCTCCCCCGGGTCGACTCCCCCGCCCGGCGTGATCCAGCGGGCGAAACGGGTCGAGTCGGGTGCGGCCGTAAAGAACAGCAGGGCTGCGCCGGTCTCATCCATGAGAACGATCCGGGATGTCCGCCGCAGGCCCGGCGTCGGGGCCACGGTGCTACTCCCCCGCGGTCGCCGGATACTCGGTGAAGTACGCGACGTCGCCCACGAGCCGGGTGTTGTCGGCGGGAACCGGGTCGACAGCGGCCTGGGCGACCTCGGCGGCGAACTCGCTCACGTTGTAGAGCTTGCCGGCCGCCTCCTTGCGCGCGTCGATCGCGCCCGGAGCGGCGCGCTCGAGCAGGGTCGCGGTGATGGTGCCCTCGATCATGTCGCCCGAGACAACCGTGAACCCGATTCCCTTCGCCTCGAGCGTCGGGATGAGCGCGCGGAGGGCATCCTCACCAGCCCTCTTCGAGAGCGCGACGGCCTCGTACTCGGGCATCGTCGGCACGGTGCGGATGAAGTGCGCCTGGTGGCTCGTGACGAACACGACGCGGCCGCCCTCCCCCATGAGCTCGGCGCCCTGGGTCAGCACGTTCACCTGCGCGTCGCGGTTGAGGCGCAGGGCGTAGTCCTCGCCCATCCCCGATTCCATGCCGCCGGAGGCGTTCAGCACGAGGATGTCGAGGCTGCCGAAGCGCTCGCGTACCGCATCCATCATCGCCGCGACGGAGGCCGCGTCGGTGAGGTCGGCTCCGACGGCAATCGCCTGGCCGCCCGCCGCTTCAATCTCGGCGACGAGCTTCTCGGCGCGCGGTGCCTTGGCGCGGTAGTTGATCACGACATTGGCGCCCGCGGCGGCGAAGTACTTGACGGTGTCGGCGCCGATGCCGCGCGACGAGCCGGTGACGAGAGCGGTCTTGCCGGCGAGAGAGCCGGACTCAAGCGGGGTGTTCACGATTCTCGACCCTACCGGCTGGGCCGTCACCGCGTGCGGTCGTGCTCATCACGACGAACACTCACGGGCAGGCCGGCCCCCGGTGATAGCGTGGGCAACCGACGAGCCGACGAGGAGGAGCCCGTGGTCGATCTGACGCAGTACCTCTGGATCGTCTGGCTGGTCTTCGTGATCGTGTGCGTGATCATCGAGGTCTTGACGCTCGAGTTCACTTTCCTCATGATCGCCGCCGGGTCGCTCATCGGTGGGCTCGGCGCAAACCTTCTCGGTGGCGAGTGGTGGGTTCAGATTCTGGCGGCGGCGGTGATCTCGGGCCTTCTGCTGTTTACGATCCGGCCGCTGTTGCTGCGGCTGTTGGAGCGCAATCAGAAGCCCGCACTGACGAACGTCGACGCCCTCGTCGGGATGACGGCGCGCGTGACGAGCGCGTTCGCTGATGGTGCGGGCTACGTGAAGCTCGCTAATGGCGAGACATGGACTGCGCGACTTGTGCTGGAACACGAGACCGTGTCGCTGGCGGTGGGCGACCGGGTGGTCGTGCGCCGCATCGATGGGGCGACCGCCGAGGTGGCGCCCCCGGAAAGGAGTGAGACCGCATGATCTCCGTTCAGGAGTTCTTTGGACAGCTGTTCGTGACCGCGTTACTGGTGGTCATCGGCATCTTCGTGATCGTGGTGCTCTTGCGCTCGATTCGCATCGTGCCGCAGGCCTACGCCGGCGTTGTGGAGCGTCTCGGCCGCTACCAGCGCACACTGCAGCCGGGCCTCAACCTGCTCGTGCCGTTCATCGACCGGCTGCGGCCACTCGTCGATATGCGCGAGCAGGTGGTCTCCTTCCCGCCTCAGCCGGTCATCACGGAAGACAACCTCGTGGTGTCGATTGACACCGTCATCTACTTCCAGGTGACGGATGCGCGTGCCGCAACCTACGAGATCGCCAACTACCTCGCCGGTGTCGAGCAGCTCACCGTCACGACCCTGCGCAACGTGGTCGGTGGCCTCAACCTCGAGGAGGCGCTCACGAGCCGCGACAACATCAACGGTCAGCTGCGCGTGGTTCTCGACGAGGCGACGGGTAAGTGGGGTTTGCGGGTGAACCGTGTCGAGCTCAAGGCGATTGACCCGCCCGCGAGCATCCAAGACTCGATGGAGAAGCAGATGCGTGCCGAGCGTGACCGCCGCGCCGTCATCCTCACCGCCGAGGGCACCAAGCAGGCGCAGATTCTCGAGGCAGAGGGCGCTCGGCAGTCGGCGATCCTCAAAGCCGAGGGTGAGGCCAAAGCGCAGGTGCTGAAGGCGCAGGCCGAGGCCGAGGCGATCACCACCGTCTTCGGTGCCATCCACGCCGGCAATCCCGACGCTCCGCTCCTGGCTTACGAATACCTTCAGACACTGCCGAAGCTGGCGGAGGGTGAGGCCAACAAGATGTGGATCATCCCGAGCGAGCTCACCGAAGCGCTCAAGGGCATTGGGCAGGGCTTCCTCGGCGGTCAGGGAGCGACGCCCGGAGCGGCTCCCGCCAGCGGCTCGAAGCGCTCGGGCGGTTCGGCCACGCCCTCGGCGTGACCACCACCCTCCCCTACTTCGACACGCCGCGGCCGCGCGTGCTCGCCCACCGCGGGCTCGCGACGGCCGCGCCGGAGAATTCGCTCTTGGCGTTCGCGCACGCGATCGCGGTGGGGGTGACCCACATCGAAACGGACGTGCACGTGTCGGCTGATGGCGTGGCCGTTATCGCGCACGACCCGGACCTCGACCGGGTCGCTGGCCGCGCCGCGCGGGTGCACGACTTGACGGTGGCAGAACTCGCCGAGGTGGACCTGGGCGATGGCCAGCATGTTCCGACCTTGGCGGAGACCCTCGCCGCCTTTCCGGAAACGCGCTTCAACATCGATCTGAAAACCGCGGGCGCTGTCGTACCTGCCGTCGCCGCTGTTCGGGATGCTCGGGCCGAGAATCGCGTCTTGCTCGCGTCGTTCAGTGAACGGCGACGCCGAGCCGCGCTACGCCTGTTGCCCGAGGTCGCCACGAGCGCGTCCGGCCCGCGATTTGCGGCCGCGTTGTTGGCCGCGAGCGCACGATTCGGGCCGGGCGTGCGCGGCGCCCTTCGGGGGCTGCATGCGGTTCAGATTCCCGCCACTGCACTCGGGCTTGACACCGTTGCACCCGCTCGACTGCGCGCCTATCAGCGGGCGGGCGTCGAGGTTCACGTGTGGACGGTGAATGAGGAGCCCGAGATGCGCCGGCTTCTCGACCTTGGCGTCGATGGGCTCGTCACTGACCGCGCCGACCTCGCGATGGAGGTCGTGCGTTCGCGCGCGTGAGGCTGTCAATCCTCTGGGAAGCACCCGGGGCGGGCATACCCGCACCCCGTTGTGGGTCTATACCTATACATAGATTTCGCGGGGCAATGCTCCGCCGACGGCGCAAAGGGGTGGACATGGCTGATCGCACACTGCGCGGCATGCGACTCGGGTCGCAGAGCATGCAGAGTGAAGAGGGTGTGGAGTTCGCCGAACGGCAGCGGGCCCAGTACCGGACCGCTGACGGAGAGGTCTTTGACGTCATCTTTGCCGCGGATGCCGAGCTTCCCGACCTGTGGGAGTCGCCGAAGAGTGGCCGGGAAGGCGTGTTGCTGGCGCCTGACGGCACGCCGGTCGACATCGAGGTTGGTGACGTCAAGCCCGCTCGAACCCATTGGGACATGTTGCTCGAACGCCGTAGCCGCGACGAGCTCGAGGAACTGCTCCAAGAACGACTCGAGCTCTTGCGAGCCCGCCGTGGCGGCGGCGAGCGACTGGGCGCGTAGCCGGTCACTGTCGAACTCACCGACCGTCAGCAACCTCCACGCTGGGTGGAGCGGGGCGAATCGGAGCGCGCCCGAAGCGAGCCGACACGCCCCACACGGTTACCCGCGCCAACGCTTCCAGAACGATGCCCGGCCCCATCTTCGATCGCCCGTTCTCGCGCTCAACAAACACGATGGGGTGCTCGACGATGCGCCCGCCGGCCGCCTCGATCCTCCACGCCAGCTCGACTTGGAAGCAGTATCCCTGCGAGGAGACCACCTCACGGCCGAGACCGGTGAGAGCGGCAACACGGTACGCCCGGAAGCCTGCGGTGATGTCGCGCACGCGTGAGCGCAGCATCCACCGCGCGTAGCGGTTGCCCGTGCGGGAAATCGCGAGACGGTGTTGTGGCCAGTTGACGACCGAGCCTCCGTGCACCCAGCGCGAGCCAATGACGAGATCGGCCGGGGTGTCGACAAGCAACCCGAGCATGACCGGCAGCTCGGCGGGATCGTGAGAGCCATCGGCGTCGATCTCGACGACAGCGTCGTAACCGCCAGCCGCTGCGGAGGCGAAGCCTTCGAGATATGCCGCCCCGAGCCCCGCCTTGGCCGGACGATGCGAGACCCGAACGCGCTCGTCGTTGGCCGCGAGCTCATCGGCGATCACCCCGGTACCGTCGGGTGAGGCATCGTCGAGCACGAGCACGTCTGCGTCGGGAACGGCCGCCCGAATGCGGGCCACGATCGAACGGATGCTCGCGGCCTCGTTGTACGTCGGCACGAGCACGAGCGTGCGCATCATGCGCGCCGCCGCGGTGTGAGTGCGCCGGAGAGCCCGATCCCCGCGAGTCCGAACAGGATGACGCCCCACTCGACCGTGCGCCCGAGCGCATGAGCGGGCGTGACCGTGTCGCTGAGGGGCACCTCTTGCACCATCGTGCCGGGTTCAAACAAGGGCAGGCTGTCGAGGGTCGACCCGTCGGGCAGCACGATCGCGCTCGCGCCCACCGTTGACGCGTTGACAAGGGTTCGCCCGGCCTCGACAGCACGCAGGCGTGCGATCGCTAACTGTTGCACGCTCTGGTCGCTCACCCCGAAGTCGGCATTGTTGGTCGGAGCGAAGAGCACCTGCGCGCCCCGGTCGAGTTGATCAGCGAGCAGATCGTCATTCACGATGTCGTAGCAGATCGAGATGCCCGCGATGACCCCGTTGATCGACACAACCGTGTCGCGGGTGCCGAACGAGTAGTCGCGAGGCACGAGGTCGAACAGGTCGGGGGCGAGCGGGTAGAAGAAGTCGCGCGCCGGCAGGTACTCGGCGAAGGGCACGGGGTGCTTCTTGTCGTACTGGTCGATTGGGCCCTCACCGGCCTGCCACAGGAGCACCGAGTTGAACGTTCGTTCCTCCCCCGCCTCCTCCACGGCGGTGATGGTGCCGACCACGACGGGGGCCCCGAGACGCGTACTCACCAGGTCGAGCACTGACGCCGAGTACTCGTTGCGCAGCGGGTCGAGATCGCTCGCATTTTCGGGCCAGATGACGACGTCGAGGTCGAAGCCCTGATCGAACAGGGTGCGCGTGGTCTCGTAGTGGTCCTGCAGAATCTCCCCGCGCTCGTAATCGGCGAAGAGCCCCGAATTGGAGTTGCCCTGCACCGCGGCCACCGTGATCGAGCCCGTGGTCGCGATCGGGAAGGCGGGCCAGATGAGCAGTGCCGTGGATGCTCCAACCACCGCGATGCCGCGGCGCAGCATCCCGACCTGTCGCTCGATGGCGACCGCGACGAGGGCCGCGCTGAACCACGCGAGGAGAAACGTGAGCCCGCTGAAGCCAACCCAGGCTGCCCAGTGCGCGAGTGGTCCTTCGGCCTGACTGTGTGCGAGGCGGCCCCAGGCGAACCCGCTGAAGGGAAAAACACTCGCCACCGCTTCGCGCGTCGTCCAGACCGCGGCGACGACCGCAGGGGTCAGCACCAGGCGCCCGGCGATCCCGGGCCAAACCCGGGGTACCCAACGCCACGCGAACATGATGAGCACGCCGCCGAGAGCCGTGAAGAAGACCTGGGCCAGGGTCAGGGCGAGCCAAGGAACGAGGCCGAGATAGACCGTGAGCCACTCAATCAGAGTGCCGTAGTACGCAAAGCCGCTGATGGCACCGATCAGGAGCGCCCCGCCCACCGTCCGTCCGCGCAGTGCCCACAGCACGACGGCCGTGCCGGCGATGGTCAGCGGCCACCAGCCGACGTCGGGATACCCGAGGTTCATGAGCCATCCGCCGACGATCGCCGCCAGCACGGCCGCGCCCAGGGGCAGTGGCGCTGCGGTGGTCGGGGTCACGAGGGGGAATCCTAGGCGAGTGGGCGATGCGGGTGTCTCAGGCGACCGAGCTGTAGGCGACGATGCCGCGTCGGATCGCGTCAAGGGCGCTTCGGGCAGTACGGCCAACAGGGCCGTCGGCGACGAGCGAAATCTGGTCGAGGAGGTCGATGGTCTGCTTGGTCCAGCGCACGAAGTCACCCGCGGCAAGATCGGCGTCGCGTAGTACGTTGTCGAGTGAGCCACCGGAAGCCCAGCGCTGCATGGGCAGGGCGAGGGTGGTGGCGAGTGGCTCACTGCCCGGCAGGCGGTGTTCGCGCTCCACGTCGTCGAGTCGCGCCCAGAGCTCCTGCGTTCGCTCGAGCGCGGGCCGGAAGGCTCCCCGCGGCAGAGCATACTCGGGTGCCTGCCCATCGTCGCGGCGAGCTTCAAAGACGATCGCACTTGCCATGGCGGCGAGGGCGGGGGCGTCAAGGTCGTTCCAGAGTCCCTGGCGCAGGCTTTCGGCGACCAACAGGTCGCGTTCGCCGTAGATGCGCCGCAGTGAGCGGCCCTCGGGGGTGAGTCCGAGTCGCCCGTGCTCGTCGGTGCGCAGATAGTCCAGAGTGGTCAAGATCTCGGTGATGCGATCGAATACCGCCGCCACGGCTCCGGTGCGGCCCGTGATCTGCCGGGTCACCTTGTCGGTCTCGCGCTTCAGGCGCCACCAGCGCTCGGCCCAGCGCGCGTGCGCTTCACGGTCGGCACAACCATGGCACGGGTGCTTACGCATTCGCGTGCGCAACCCTTCGAGTTGCTTCTGACGCCGAAGCTTGTCGGCCTTTTCGCCGGGCTCGCCGACCCGTTTGGCGCCGCGCTCCAGGTCGCTGAGGTCACGGCGCAGCGCGGCGTATTCGGTGTAATCGCCCAGGTGACAGGTCATCGCTCGCGCGTACCCCTCCAGGGCGTCCTGGTTCTTGCGAACGGTGCGGGCCAGGTCCACAACGGCGCGGTCGGCTTGGAACTGGGCGAAGCTCGACTCGAGTATTTCCCGCGTGCGCTGGCGGCCAAACTGTTCGATGAGGTTCACGGCCATGTTGTAGGTCGGCCGGAAGCTCGAGTTGAGCGGGTACGTGCGGCGGGAGGCCAGCGAGGCGACGGCCTGCGGGTCGAGACCGGGCATCCACTGGATGACGGAATGGCCCTCAACGTCGATTCCGCGGCGCCCGGCGCGCCCGGTGAGTTGGGTGTACTCCCCCGGCGTGATCGGCACGCGCGCCTCGCCGTTGAACTTCTCGAGTTTTTCCAGCACGACCGTTCGCGCGGGCATGTTGATGCCGAGCGCGAGCGTCTCGGTCGCGAAAACGACGCGCAGCAGCTTCTTCTGAAAGAGCTCCTCCACGACCTCTTTGAAGGCGGGCAGGAGGCCCGCGTGGTGGGCGGCCACTCCCCGCTGCAGGCCGTCAAGCCATTCCCAGTAGCCCAGCACAGCGAGGTCGTCGTCTCGGAGCGTGCGGCAGCGTTCTTCGACGATCTGCCGAATTTCCTCACGTTCGACAGCATCCGTCAATCGCACCCCCGAGCGCACGAGCTGGCGTACCGCCTGGTCGCATCCCGCGCGGCTGAAGACGAAGAAAATGGCCGGCAGCAGGTTGCGGGCCCCGAGCATGCTCACGATCTCGGCGCGGTCGGCTCGTTGTTCGAACCCCACACGCTTCTCCCAGCGACGGGGGTGCTGTTGCCGGCCCTTGTGCGGACTGTGTCCTCCGGCGCGGGCCAACTGAACGAGCTCGGGGTTGACCCGGTTGGTCGCGGCCTTGCCGGAGGAATCGAACAGATCAAGCAGCTTGGAGCGCACGAGCACGTGCTGCTCGAGCGGCACCGGGCGCGTCTCGCTCACGATGACATCGGTGTCGCCGCGCACCGCCTGAAGCCAGTCACCGAACTCTTCCGCGTTCGACACGGTGGCGCTGAGCGAGACCATGCGCACGTGCGCGGGCAAGTGGATGATGACCTCTTCCCACACGGCTCCGCGGAACCGGTCGGCGAGGTAGTGCACCTCGTCCATGACGACGAACGAGAGGTCGCGCAGCAGGTCGCTGTCGGCGTAGAGCATGTTGCGCAGCACTTCCGTGGTCATCACGACGATGCGGGCGCGGGCGTTGATGTTGGTGTCGCCCGTGAGCAGCCCAACCTCGCTGGCTCCGTACTGCGCGACGAGTTCGGAGTACTTCTGGTTGCTGAGCGCCTTCATGGGTGCGGTGTAGAAGATCTTCGCGGTCGGCTCGAACATGGCCAGGAACACGGCGAACTCGGCGATGATCGTCTTGCCAGCGCCCGTGGGTGCGGCGACCAGCACGCTGCGCCCCTGTTCGAGTGCAGCGCACGCCGCATGCTGGAAGGGATCGAGCTCGATGCTCAGGGTGTCGCGAAAGGCGCGCAGACGAGGAAGCTTCTGCAGCGCGCGCTGCGCGGCATAGCGTTCGGCTGGGCTGGGGCCCGCATCCGTCGCCGCTTTTTCCGACGCCACGTCATTCATCGACGCGGATGCCATACTCGGCGTTCATCGCCGCCTCGCGCTTGGCGATCCGCTTGTCGTTGAGCACGGCGATTGCCGCAGCCGCGAAATACAGACCGATCATCGGAATCGCGAGAAGCACCATCGAGAGCACGTCGGCGGCGGGGGTAGCGATCGCCGTGAACGTGGCGACACCGAGGATCGCCCAGCGCCACGCCTTCAGGATTCCGGCGCCGGTAATGACGCGGGCCATGTTGAGAGCGACGAGAACGACCGGGAAGAGGAAGCCCACCCCGATCGCGAGGATGAACTTGATGGCGAAGTCGAGGTAGGTGCGCGCTCCGAGGAAGGTCGCGGACTCGTCGAAGGCAAAACTTGTCAACAGAATCACGATGTTCGGGAAGACGAACCAGGCCGCCAAGCACCCGCCCACAAAGAGGGGAACCGCGGCGGCGATGAACCCGAGAGCAAAGCGCTTCTCGCGCTGATGCAGAGCCGGAACGATGAAGGCCCACAACTGGTAGAGCCAGATCGGCGACGACGCAACGATACCGACCAAGAACATGATCAAGAGTTGCGTGTCGAACGCTTCACCGATTGTCGTGTAGGCGAGAGATGCGTCTCTGTCTTGACGCTCCGCGACCTCAAGCACGGGTGCGCTGAGAGCGCCCCACACGAACGGAACCGCCCACCAGGCGGGGATCGAAAACACCACGATGGCGAGCGCGGCAATCGAGATGCGCTTCCGCAACTCGACCAGGTGCTGCCCGAGGGTCATGCGGCCCTCGGGATTCCGGGGCCGCGGGGCGCGGCCAGCCACGGGCTACGGGGAGGTGGTGGAGTCGGAGCCGTCAGCCTTGGGGGCGGTCGCGGAGTCGGCGGTCGACTCGGCGGGCCCATCCGCGTCTTTGTTCTTGATCTCCTTCTTGAAGATCGTCATCGACTGGCCGAGGCTGCGGGCGAGTTGGGGCAACTTGGGAGCGGCGAACAGGAGGATCACCACGAGGAGCAGGATGAGGCCGGTCCAGCCTCCGAGATTCGCGGGCATCGAGCGTCCTTCCGTCAGTGGATGCAGCGCGAGCAGTCTAGCGGTCTGTCCTTCGAGCCTTCTGCGTGCCGACCACGGCGCGACTACGGAGTGTCGGCCTCGTGCGTGGCAATGGCGGCGCGAGCCCATTCGGCAACCGCGGCACGAGCCGATGCCGGGGAAATGACCTCCACCGCTCCGGCGACGCGAGCGGCAACGCGGCCAAGGATTCCCGGGTGAGCAATTCGCAGCGTCACGACGGCGCGGTCACCGTCGATGCGCAACGGGTCATCGACGCTGCGGTAGTCGGCGATCAGGGGCACTGCAGTCACAGGAAGTGACAGTTCAACCTGTTCGTCGTCGGCACCGCCCTGGAAGAGGCTGGCCTGCACCTCGTCGAGCTCGTGCGGCTCAGCGGCACCCACCAGCTCGACGCTCGCAATGCGGTCGAGCAGGAAGGTGCGCTCAGCGTCGCGAGTAAGGCACCACCCCCGCACGTACCAGGCATCGTCGACACCTTCCACCCGGAGCGGGTCGACGTCGCGAACCTGCCGTTCGCCCCGCGTTGACACGTAGTCGAGTCGAACCCGGCGCCCCTTCGCAACCGCGTCGACGAGAGCGGCGTGGATCTCAGCGCGCTCCCCCGGTCGTACGGCGAGTGCTGCGGGAGCATCGGAGGCCCCGCGCGCCAACTTCCCCATCAGCTCGACGAGATCGACGCGCGCGGCAAACTCCGGCAGGGCAGCGACGCGCTGAAGCCCTGCCAGAAGGGCTGCCGCTTCGCGAGCGGAGAAACGCGGACGCTCCTCTATCGGTGCGGCGCGAAACCGGATGACATCGCGCTCATCGAAGTCCTCCCAGTCGATGTCGAACAGCGTCTCGTGCGTGTAGGTGCCGTCGGCGCCGGGTGTGCCGCTCATGGCAATGAGGGTGACGGCGGACCGCATCTGCGCGGGGGTGATGTCGAAGTGCTCGGCTGCTTCGGTCACCGTCACCCGAACCTGATCGATCAAGTACGGCACGAGTGACAGCAGGAACGCCAGCTTGTCGGGTGCGCCGATCGGCGTCGAGCGCTCAGCCATGGGCGGCCACCACCCGCTGCCAGCGGGCCAGCACCGCGTCGCGCAGCACAGCCGGTTTCCGTACGACGACATCGGCGCCAAACGCGGTGAGCTCGTCGGCCAGAATGTCGAGGTCGGTTGTCCGCACGAGCAGACCGTCGGTGACCTCCTCGGTGCCACGACGGTTGCGCAACACGACTTCGGCTTCACTGCCCGGCCGCGGCCGGACAACGGCAGTCGTTGCCTCCCACAGCTGTGCAAGCTCGTCGAGAACGCGCAGGGCGACCGTGGCATCAGTGCGGCGCGTGGCCGCCAAACCGGTCGCTATGACCGGGCCCACGATGCGGCGAAGCAGAAACGTGCGGGGAGCATCCACCCGGTCGTCGTGGCCATGGAGATGCCAGCGGCCCTCATGGAAGACGAGGGCGAGAGGCGACACCACCCGCTGCTCCGCCGCAACGAGACCGGGCTTCAGATACGCAAAGGTGACTTGCTGGCCTCGGTCAATCGCGGCCTGCAGTGGTTCGTGAGCGGCATCGCGCGTCCGGATGCTCGGGGCGACGCCGATCACGGTGTCGTCGATCCCGACGCCCAGGCTGCGCAGTTTCGTCAGCGCACGTCGCGCGTCGGCCGACAGAGAGCCTTCGCGCCAGACCTGGCCCGCGAGACGTAGCAGCGCGTATTCCTCCGGCGTGAAAGTGATGTCGTCGGGCAAGTGGTAGCGAGCCGGGGGGATGCGGTACCGCTGCAGCTTCGTGTCGCCCTCGGCTCCCGGCGAATCGACGGTCTCGAGCGGAACACCCAGGTCACGCAACTCTTCCTTGTCGCGTTCGAACTGCCGCTCGAGATTGGCGCGGTCGGTTGGGTTCGAGAAACGATGGGAGTACCCCGTGACGGTCGACAAGATCTCGACCTTTGTCAGGCCCTGCTCGGTCGCGAGCAGCGCCAGCACGAGACTGAACAGTCGCTCCTCGACCGGAACTTTGCGCGGCGCGGCCGCCACGGTGGACTACCCCTCAACCCCGAGGATGTCGACGACGAACACCATCGTCGAGCCGTCGGGGATCGTCGCGGGTGCTTGCCCGCTCGGGTAGCCAAGGTCGGGCGGAATCACCACGATGACTTGAGAGCCCACCGTCTTGCCCACGAGACCCTGGGCCAACCCGGGCACGATGCCGGCGGGATCGTCGTCAAAGCTGATGATCGGGAAGGTTGCGGGTGCACCGCGCTCCCAACTGGAGTCGAACACGGTCTTGGTCGACCACAGGAGCCCGGTGTAGTGCAGAACGGCACTGTCGCCTTCCTTCAGGGCCGGGCCTTGGCCGAGCACCAGAGTGTGCGCACGAAGCTCGGTCGGAGGTGCCTCGTTCGGAATCGTCACCCCGGGAACACCATCGGACGTCGTGACCACAGCCGGAATTCCTGAGGCACCCAATTGCGGGATTCCCGTTGCGCGGCCCAGGTACGCCGCTTGCACGTCGACGACCATGACGATCGCATCGTCGTTGCCGAGCCCGAGCGACGGGTCGAGAGCGTCGGGGCCGAAAACATCGGAGATCGTGCCCGTCACGGCGATGCGCGAACCGACCTGGGCGCACTGCACTGCTTCGGCCAACAGGTCAAGCTCGGCTCCGGAGGTGCGCCGCAGCGGAGCTTCCTCCGGGTCATACGAGCTCGCGGTGATCAGTTCGCCGTTCTCGCCGTTGTACAGGCTCACCTGGAAGTCGACGATCTGCCCGGCTGCGATCGGCTCGCCCTCGCCCGCGTCGATCACCGCCTGTTGAGCGCCGTTCGTCTGGAGAGGCGTCGGGAAGTCGACCTCCGGCTGCGAGCCGAAAGCGCCGCGTGCTTCCACATAGCTCGCTGAGGTGCCCGTCGGCACGACCGGCTCGCAGGCCGCTCCTCCAAGGGGCCCTGTGCACGCCACGAGGGAACCCACCAGGGCGGTCGAGAGGACGAGGGCGGAAGCGGTGCGCGCAGGGCGCCGGGGGGTCGCAATCACGCGACTCAGCCTAACGGGCGGCGCGCCGACTTCTCGGCGAGCGATTGCGCTTCGCGGGCAGCCTTCCGCAGACGCTTTGCACTCGCGGTGCGGTCGCCAACGGCTCCGGGAGTCCACAATTCGACGTCGTCGTCGCCGTACTCGGTCTTCGAGCCTCGTTTGGCCTTGATGAATCGTCCGGCTCCATCGGCCAGCCGTCGCGCGGTTAGCAAGAACCCGGTGTGGGCAACCATCCGGTGGTCGGGGCGCACCGAGAGCCCATCGACGTTCCAGCCCCGCACCATCGTCTCGGTTGACAGCGGCTCGGTGAACATCTCGGTCAGACGGATGGCCTCCGCCACCCGCGACAGCTGCGTGGCCGTGGCGACGTACACGAGCAGCACTCCCCCGGGCGTGAGCGCCTCGGCCACTGCGTCGAGACACTCCCAGGGGGCGAGCATGTCCAGCACAGCGCGGTCGGCGGTGCCGGACGGCACGACCTCCGGCAGGGCATCCTGCAGATCGCCGAGGGTGATGGTCCAGTTCTCGGGCCGCGCGCCACCGTAGGCGCTGACGTTGCCTTCGGCGATCTGGGCAAACTCCTCGCGGCGCTCGAAGGAGAACAGGTGGCCCTCGTTGCCGAGCGCCCGCAGAAGCCACATGCTGAGAGCCCCCGAGCCGACTCCCGCCTCGATCACGCGTGCACCCGGAAAGATGTCGGCCTGCGCAAGAATCTGTGCCGCGTCTTTCGGGTAGATGATGGCGGCACCGCGCGGCATCGACATCACGAAGTCGGTGAGCAGTGGGCGCAGCGCGAGATACGCGACGCCTTGCGAGTTCTCCACGACACTGCCGTCGGGCAGACCGATCAGCCGCTCGTGCTCGAGCACTCCACGGTGGCTGTGGAATGCCTTACCGGGTTCGAGGGTGATGGTGTTGAGGCGGCCCTTCGGGTCGGTCAGCTGCACCTGATCGCCCTCGACGAAGGGGCCGGACTGGCGGCGGCGGGTCATGTCGAGGTCCCTGTCATGCGCTCACTCCTGTCGCGCGGTGATGGTGGCGCTCGAGAGCTGCGGTGACATCGGCGATCGTTCGTCCTTCGAGGGTCGGCCACAGTTCGTGTGTTGGCCCCTCCGGCAGGGGCAGATGCAAGGGCAGACCGATGGCCGCAGCACCCGAAGAGACCGCCGAGGTCAACCCGAACTGGCTGTCTTCGAAAGCGACGCAGTGGCCAATGGAAACGCCGAGGCGTTCGGCGGCCAGAAGGTACGGCTGCGGGTGCGGCTTGGGGTGGTCAACGTCATCGCCGGCAACGACGACCTGGAAGGCGCCCTCCCCGACTGCGGCGGCGATTCGCAGGGCCATCCGCCGAATCGACATGGTAACCAGCGCGATCGGGATGCCCGCCGCGCGCAATTCGGCGATCAACTCCCGCGCACCAGGGCGCCACGGTACCGCGGTATCGACCTGCGCCAATACCCGGTCGGTGAGCGCGTCAATGATCTCGTCAATGCTGAGCGCAACCCCGGCCTCCTGCAAGATGCGGGCCGACTGGACGAGGCCCGAGCCGACCAGTTGCATGCCCTGCTCCTGGCTCCACGAGCCGCCGTGCTCGGTGACGAGCTCGGTCTCGGCGCGCATCCAGTACGGCTCGGTGTCGACGATCGTGCCGTCCATGTCCCAGAGAACAGCGGCAAGGTTTGGAACGGTCACGACGAGCGAGTCTAGTTGCGTTCTATCCTGGGGCGACCCCGCGCACAATGCGGCGGGGCAGAGGGGTGGCCGGGTGACGACGAGCGATCTGTTCCGCGGCGGGCGACTACTGGTGGTCGCCTTCGAAGGATGGAACGACGCCGGCGAGGCCGCAAGCGGTGCCGTCCGGGCGCTCAAAGAGGTTCTCGACGTGGAAGCGATCGCCGATATCGACCCAGAGGACTACTACGATTTCCAGTTGATTCGTCCGCACGTTGAATTCGACGACGAGGGTCGTCGCCGTCTGCGCTGGCCGGGCGTGACCCTCTACGGGCCGGTCGGCGACGACGGGATGCCCCGCTCGGGAACACTGCCCGCCGACCGCGACTCCAACGAGATCGACGGTGCGCGGGCCGCAGCCGCGGCTGGCCTTGACGTGAGCGGCACCAACCACGACAACATCTACCTGCTGCTGGGTGCGGAGCCATCGCGCGGCTGGCGCACCTTCGCCACCGAGACCGTCGACCAGGCGCTCGCCTCCGACATCACCGGTGTCATCCTGCTGGGCGCGCTCCTGGCCGACGTGCCGCACTCCCGCCCGATCGCCGTGCACGTCTCGAGCGAAAACCCCCAGGTGAGGGAGGAACTCCAGGTCGAACGCAGCAGCTACGAGGGGCCCGTGGGCATTCTGAGTGTCATCGCGGCGATGGCCGAGGAGGTCGGGATTCCGACGATCTCGCTGTGGGCATCCGTGCCGCATTACGTGCACAACGCGCCGTCACCCAAAGCGACCCTCGCGCTGCTCGACAAGCTCGAAGAACTGGTCGACGTTGTGATTCCGCGCGGCGAGCTGCTCGACGAGGCGCGCGAGTGGGAGGAGGGCATCGACGCCCTCGCCGCCGACGATGACGAGATGCGCTCGTACATCGAGCAGCTGGAGCGCGCGCGCGACGCCGTCGAGGCGCCGGAGGCGAGCGGCGAGGCCATCGCGCAAGAGTTCGAGCGCTACCTGCGCAAGCGCGACGACGAGCCCGGCGAACCGGCTGCAGGGCCGGGCGCCGGGTGACCCTCGGCTAGCGCACACTGCAGATCTCTGGGCGAGACCGTCCGCCCGCACCACGGCCGCGGCGTCACGTGTCTGCCGCGCCGACATGTCGCTGCAACCCGCAGCGTGTCGCGCCTCCCTCACCGCGTGTCCCACGACACTGTCGGCGTGAGCGACACCTCACGCCGAGTGCTCACCCGTCCGCCCGTCTCCACAACTCAGGAGTCGTGCCACTGAGCGGGCCGTGACACGCCGGTGGGGCATCCTGAAGCCGCATCGGAGTGCGCGATCTCCTGAATTGTGGAGCTGGGCGGATGCTCGCGCGGGGCAGCGCGCGGGCGCGGGCAGCGCTACAGCGGGTCGAGCGCGCCCGTCGAGAGCAGCACGAGCAGGGTGCCGCCGAGCAGCAGTCGGTAGATGACGAAGGGCAGGAACGAGCGCTTCGAGATGTAGGCCATGAGCCCGGCGATGACCGCGAGGCCGACCCCGAAGGCGACGACCGTCGCCGCCGCGATCTCGACCCAGCCGAAGGGGCTCGTGCCGGGGTCGCGGATCGCCGTCACGAGCTCGTAGAGACCGCTGCCGAAGACCGCCGGCACGGCGAGCAGGAAGGCGTAGCGCGCGGCGGCCGGGCGGGAGTAGCCGAGTGCGAGACCCATCGTCGTGGTGGCGCCCGACCGCGAGACGCCGGGGATGAGGGCGAGAGTCTGGGCGAGCCCGTAGGCGAGCCCGTGCGGGTAGGTGAGGTCGGTCAGCTCGCGCGTGCGCCGCCCGAGCCAGTCGGCGAGGCCGAGGAGCAGGCCGAAGACGATGAGAACGATCGCGACGAGCCAGAGCGAACGGAAGGTGTCGCGGATGTACTCCTGCGCGAGGTAGCCGACGATGACGATCGGCAGCGTGCCGATGATGATGAGCCACCCCATCCGTACATCGGGGTCGTCGCGCGGCACGCCCCGCTCTCCGCCCTGCGCGTGCGCACCCGCACCCGGCCCAAACGACCGGAACCACTTTCCGATGATTCGGGTGATGTCTTTCCAGAAGTACAGCAGCACGGCCAGCTCGGTGCCGATCTGCGTGATGGCCGTGAAGGTCGCCCCCGGGTCAGTGGCACTCGGTAGGAACTCGCCCGCGATGCGCAGATGCGCGCTCGACGAGATGGGCAAGAACTCTGTGAGGCCCTGGATGAGGCCGAGGAGCATCGCTTCGAGGAGGGACACGCGGCAACCGTTCTAGTAGCGAGTCAGCAGGTCAGTCAGGGCGGCGTGGCCGAAGTCGAGGGCGGCGAGCGGCACGCGCTCGTCGACTCCGTGGAACATCGCCGGGAAGTCGAGTTCGGGTGTGAGCTTGAGCGGTGCGAAACCGTAGCCCGTGATGCCCAGCAGGCTGAGCGCCTTGTTGTCGGTGCCGCCGCTCAGCAGATACGGAAGCACCTCGGCGCCCGGGTCGTGGCGCTGCAAGGTGGCGACCATCTCGTCGACAAGAGCTCCGCTGAACGGGTTTTCGAGGCCGACGTCGCGATGCAGTACGACCACCTCGATGTCGTCGCCGACAATGTCACGTACCTCGGCGAGCACCGCATCTTCCTCGCCCGGCAAGGTGCGAATGTCGATGAGCGCCTCCGCCCGGTCGGGGATCACGTTGTGCTTGTAGCCCGCCTGCACCACCGTCGGATTGCTCGTGGTGCGGATCGTCGCGGTGAGGAACCCGGCCGCGGTACCCGAGCGAAGCAGAAGCTCGTCGGGGCCGAGGTGCTCAAAATCAGCATCCAGCAGGCGAGCGAGTTCGACGAGAAGCTGGCGTGTCGTGTCGGTGAGATGCAGTGGCCAGTCTCGACGACCGAGGGCGGCGACCGCCTCGGCGAGCTTCGTGACAGCGTTGTTGGCGATGACGCGAGAGCCGTGCGCCGCGGTACCGCGGGCGACGAGCTTGATCCAGACCAGTGCCTTCTCGCCGGTCTGCAGCAGGTACGCGCGCCGACCCCCGATGTCGACCGAGTAGCCGCCAACCTCGCTGATCGCCTCCGTCGCCCCCGCGAAGAGCTGCGGATGCTCGGTCACCAGGTGGTGCGAACCGAACACGCCACCGTTCTCCTCATCGGAGAAGAACGCGACAACGAGGTCGCGGTTCGGCCCGCCGCGCTCGATGACCTCGCGGAGCGCGGTGAGGATCATCGCGTCCATGTTCTTCATGTCGACGGCACCGCGCCCCCAAAGCATCCCGTCGCGAACGACCCCGCCGAAAGGGTCGACGCTCCAGTTCGCGGGGTCGGCGGGCACCACGTCGAGGTGGCCGTGGACGACGAGCGCCGGACGCTCGCCACGACTGCGATCGACCGGATGCTGATACCGACCCTCCACGCGGGCGACGACACTCGTACGCCGAGGTGCGGCGTCGATCAGCACGGGCTCGAGCCCGAGTTCGCGCAGTTCGACCTCCACGTAGCCGGCAGCCTCGGCCTCGCCCTCGCTGCGACCTTCGCCGTAGTTGGTCGTGTCAAGTCGGATCAGGTCGCGGGCAACGCGCGCGGTGCGGCTGAGGGTCGCGGCGTCGGGGTGCTCGTTCTCCGCATCCTGGGCCATGTCAACCACGCTACCGGGCGCGGCGGACGCGTTCTCATTCGTGCTATCGTCGTCTCCGGTCACGCCGCCCCCGGGCGGTCGTGGGCAGACCAGCGCGGGTGGCGGAAATGGCAGACGCGCTAGCTTGAGGTGCTAGTGCCCGTATAGGGCGTGGGGGTTCAAGTCCCCCCTCGCGCACGCTGGTTGTGACGGCCCCGGAGGTTCTCCGGGGCCGTTTCGCGTTCCTCCCGCGGTGTCAGGGTGCCGGGGCGGATCTGGCCTCGAGAGCACGGCGCTGCAGGTGCCGCTCGCGGTTCGCGAGGAAGAGCGGAAACGTGAACGCGATGGCGGTGAGTCCCGAGAAGACGATGTAGGCCCACAGATGCTTCATGCCGAGTCGCCGCCCTTCGATCACGATGAAGGCGCACGCGGTGACTGCCATGATGAGGAGGTCCATCGTGAGCGAGCCCACGGCTGGCCCATTGTTGAACCAGTCGCCGAGAAAGTCGGTGCGCTCGACGATGGCGATGGCGTTGTAGGTCCACGTGCCGATGAGACCGGCGATCGCGAGGATGAGGAACACGATGGCGCGAGGATTCCAGTGACGGGTCATGGGGACATTGTGCCCGGCTCGGATGCGCTCGATCTGGACGCGTTTGATCTGGACGCTCTCGAATCCCAGACGGCGTTTCGGGAGTGGAGCGCGCGGGCTCCCGGGCAACGGTCTGACCCCCGCCGATTCGGAATGCTCACCGCGGCGCTCGGGCTCGACCGTGAGCATCCCGCCCCCGCCCTCGGGGTGGTCGGCTCGAAGGGCAAGGGCACGACGGTCGCCTACGCCTCGGCGTTGCTGGCTGAGACCGGGCTGCGGGTCGGCACGGTCTTCAGCCCGGGTCTTGTGACGAACCGTGATCGGCTGCGGGTTGACGGTACCGTGCTGCCGGTCGGTGACTATGCGGCGCTGCTGAAGCGGGTCGACGCGGCGCTGCGCACTCTGCCCCCGCCGGTCGACGGGTACCTCGGGCCGAGTGGATTCTTCCTTGCCGCGGGGCTCGCACATTTCGCTGCTGTCGAGTGCGAGGCGCTCGTGTTGGAGGCGGGCATCGGGGGGCGTCGTGACGACCTTGGGCGCGTGGGCGTGACGGGCCTTGCGATGGCCGAAGTGTTTCTCGAGCACACGGACCTGCTCGGTGACACCATTACCACGATCGCGAGCGACAAGGTCGGTGCGGCGCGACCGGGCGCTCGATTCATCACGCACCTCGCTCAGAGCGAGGAGGCCGAAACGGTCATCCGCGCCCATGCCGAGACGATCGGCGCGGAGCGAATCCACGTCGACCCGGCTGTGCGGGCCCTGTATGCCGACGCGGTCGGGCCCGGCCTCGGGGGAATGAATGCCGCGCACGGCATGCACGCCGCGCGCCGCCTGCTCGCCGAGATCGGTCGTGCCGACGTGACACCAGATCAGCTCCGTGCAGCGGGGGCGCGCGTGCACTACCCGGGTCGGCTCTCGCGGCATGAGTTCGACGGCAACGACGCGCGGTCGACGGTGTTCATCGATTCGGCGATCAGCCGCGATGGCTTTGAGAACGCCCTCGAGCATGTCGAGCGCGAGACGGGCGCTCCCCCACCGTTGACACTGGTCTCGGTGCCGCGCACGAAAGATCTCGCCGGGTTCCGCGAGGTCGCAGCGCGGCTACGCGGGCGGGTCATCTTCGTCGCGCTCGAGCGCGTCCACCTGCACTACCCCGAGCGCTCCGACTGGCCGGGCGAGTGGGCGACGGCCGACGAACTGCCCGCCCTGCTGCGCGCGGCCCCCGTGGTGCTCGCGGTTGGCACCGCGAGCTTCTCGGCCGAGGTGCTGCGGCAGCTCGGGGTCGACACCGATCGGGTGTTCTGAGATGCACGCCGCCCCTTTCGGCCTCCTGCTCGACGTCGACGGCCCGATCGCGAGCCCGATCGAGCGCCGCATCGCGATCGACACGATCACGCGCGACCTGCTGACCCTCGCGGCAGCGGGCATCCCGGTCGCGTTCATCACCGGCCGCAGCGACGCCTTCATGCGCGAGCAGGTCGTGGCGCCCCTGGTGGCCGGTGGCTTGGATGCGCACGCACACGTCTTCGGCGTCTTCGAGAAGGGCGGCTGCTGGGCGCCGGTGACCCCGCACGGGCTCGGCCCACTCGAGATCGACACCGTGGTCGCTGTGCCCGACCGTGTGCGCGCGGCCATCGAGGGGCTGGCCCGCGAGCACTACGCCGACACGATGTTCGTTGACGACGCCAAGCACGTCATGGTCTCGCTTGAGGCCCGCACCGACGTCGAGCCCGCCGTCTATCGGCAGGCGCAGCGACGCTTCGATGACGAGGTGGATGCTCTCCTGGTGTCGCTCGCGGCTGGCCAGAACTTCCGCCGCGACTCGACGATCATCTCGACCGATGTCGAGTCGGTGCTGCTCGACAAAGACCGCGGGGCGGCCCGCGCGCTCGACTGGTTCGCGGCGCGGGGTGTCACGGCCGAGCGCTGGTGGTCGGCCGGCGACTCGCGCTCGGACTACCGGATGGCCGACGAGGTGCATCGGCGGGGCATCCCGGTGGCGCACCTCGATGTGCGCCCGAGTGATGGGATGCTCGATCGGCCCTACGACGTGGTCGTCGAGGGCGATCTCATCCACGATGCGGCGGGTGCGGCGTTCCTGCGGCGGCGGGTTGCCGAGCTCGGCTGACGGTCTCGGCGGGAGGGGAACCGTTCGGCCGATGCCGGACACTACAGGGTATGAGCATCCCTCCGACTGCCGCTGCTCCCGCCGATCGCGAGCGCGACGACGTCGATTGGGTTCTCGCCCAGCAGGGGGTCGGTGAGGCGTTCGGCCGCGTCTTCGACCGGCATCGCGATCGTGTGCACCGGCATGTGCTGCGGCTCGTCCCGGTGCCGGCCGATGCCGATGACGCGGTCGCGATCACCTTCCTCGAGGCCTGGCGTCGTCGGGCGGACGCTCGCCTCGTGGAGGGCTCGCTGCTGCCGTGGCTGCTCGTGACCGCCACGCGGGTCACCCAGAACCTCACTCGCAGTGCTCGCCGCCATCGGGCTCTGCTGGCCAAGCTGCCGCCCGGCGAGCCCGTGGCCGACCACGCCGACCGCCACGATGACGGGCCCGCGAGCGCGGTGCTGCGCGAGCTCTCGCTCGCCGATCGCCAGGTCGTGACGCTCTGCGTGCTCGAGGGTCTCAGTGACCGCGAGGCCGCCGATCTTCTCGCCCTGCCCGTGGGCACCGTGAAATCCCGCCTCTCCCGTGCGAAGCGCCGCCTCGCCGACCGAGTCTCGCCGCCCGCCGCACCGCTCACTCGATTGGACGAAGCCGCTCATGACGCCTGACACCGACCCCCGCATCCCCTCGCGCACCGCCGCGCTGCGCGCCCAGCTCGTCGCCCAGGTCGCCGAGTCGGCTCCGCGCCCCCGCACCGTCACGACGGGCCGTGTCGCGGTCGCCGCCGTGCTCGCCTTCGCGCTCGCGGGCGCGACCACCGGCGGTGCCGTCGCGGCGACCGGGATGCTGACGCCGACGTCGACCGTCGAGCTCTCGATGGAGGAGTTGCGGGTGATCTCGTTCCCCGGTGCGGAGCTACTCGGCACGCCTCTGGTCGTCACCGGCTCCGGCGAGACGGTTGTTCAGCTCGATGATCGCCCCGACGAAGCCACCGGACTGGCGCTGCGGGTGCAGTGTCTCGATCCAGGCCGCTATGAGCTCATGATCGACGATCGTCCCGATGGCTGGATCCAGTGCGACGTTGATGACGCTGGAGTCTTCTCGCCGAGCGGCTTCAGCCAGCTGACGGACTTGACTGTCGACGATCCGCAGTCCGTGACGGTGCGCGGGCAAGGCGCCGATCGCTATGTCATCTCTGTGTCATGGGCGGTGTCGGCCTGGGCGATCGAGCCGTCGGAGGCGCAGGCCGCGGCTTTGGCTGACGGTGTGGTCACGCGCGAGGAGTACCTCGCCGGCCTCGACCGTTACGTCGCCTGTATGGAGGCGAGCGGCTGGTCAGTCGCAGTCGTCGACGCTGCGGCTGAGGTTGTCGAATACAGCATTGAGGCGCTCTCGGGGGACGATGACGCTCGCTGCTACACGGCTGAGTTCTACGAGCTCGACATGGGTTGGCAGGTCTCGCGCGAGTGACCCTCGCCGGGTTTGCGCGCTCGATAGTGCGTCCCGGTGGTGGTCTCCTGCCCTTCCAGAACTGCGGATGGACGTGATGCCGATTCACGAGCATCCGCAGTTCTGGAAGGACGTCGGCATCATGACCTGCTCCTCTCGCGACACGCCGGGCGAATGTCGGTGCAGGTTGCCATATTCGAACGTATGTTCGATCATGGAGACGTGCCCGCCCTCGCGCTCTCCCCTGCTGTCGACCCCCTCGTCGACTCCCGCGGCGCGCGCATCGAGGCGGTCGAGACCGTGCACGAGCTGCAGGCTCGTATCGACGCGCTGCAGCGCACCCGGCTCGACACCCGGCTCATGCCCACGCACGAGGCCATCGCCGACCTGCTGCCCGGCGGCGGCCTGCGCGAGGGTGCCGTCTACGCCCTCAGCCCCTCGAGCGCGCTCGTCATGGCCCTGCTCGCCGGCCCGTCGCAGGCCGGCTCGTGGTGCGGCGTCATCGGCATGCCCGAGTTCGGGGTCGAGGCGGCCGAGGGCATGGGCATCGACCTCGACCGGCTCGTGCTCGTGCCGCACCCCGGCGATGCCTGGCTGACCGTCGCCGCGGCCATCGCCGACGCGATCGGGGTCGTCGTCGTGCGCCCCGGTCGGGCCGCGAGCGACGGCGCCGTCGCGAAGCTGGCCGGGCGGCTGCGCGAGCGCGGCGCGACCCTGCTCGTGCTCGGGCCCTGGCCGCAGGCCGAGGCCATGATCAGCGTCACCGAGAGCCGCTGGTCCGGGCTCGGTGAGGGGCACGGGCTGCTGAGCGAGCGCGAGGTCACCCTCACGGTGACGACCAAGCAGGGTGGCCGGCCCCGCAGCGGGCGACTGCTGCTTCCCGATGCCGAGCTGGGCATCCGCCGCCTCGATCGGGGGGCCGTTGCTGATCGTGCTGCCGAGCGGGCCAGCAATCGGGCTCGCGAGCGCTGGCAGGGGGTCGAGCCGAACAGCGTGAGGCGCGTGGGCTGATGCAGCGCACCCTCGTGCTCTGGCTGCCCGACTGGCCCGTCACCGCCGCCGTGCGCGAGAGGCTTGCCCCGGCCGGGGTGCCTCTTGCTGTGGTGAGCGCCAACCGTGTCGTCGCCTGCTCGCCCACCGCGCGCGCCGAAGGGGTGCGCGCCGGACACCGCCGCCGGGAGGCACAGTCGCTCTGCCCGGCCCTCGCTGTCGTGCCGTTCGACGAGGGGCGCGACCATCGACTGTTCGCGCCGCTCATCGACGTCGTCGAAGGGCTCGTCGCCGGGGTGCAGGTCGTGCGGCCTGGGTTGCTCGCCCTCGCCGTCCGCGGCCCGGCGCGGTACTACGGCGGTGAGAAAGCGGCCGCACTCGCCTTGCGTGCCGCCCTCGCCACCGAAGCCGACGACGTGCGCATCGGAATCGCCGACGGGCCGTTCGCTGCCGAGCTCGCGGCGCGCACCGCGGCCACCACCGCCGCCGAGCAGGGGCTGCGCATCGTGCCGGCGGCAGCATCCGGATCCTTCCTCGCCCCCTTCTCGGTCAGCACGCTCGGCGATCCCGACCTCGCGACGCTGCTCGGCCGGCTCGGGGTGCGCACGCTCGGCGACTTCGCCGCGCTGCCCGCCGCAGCCGTACGCGATCGCTTCGGAGCGGCCGGTGCGTACCGGCACGCGCTCGCGGGTGCCGCCGACGCGACCCCGCTCGTGCCGCGCACTCCCCCGCCCGACCTCGAGCGGGTGCTCGAGCTCGAGCCGCCGCTCGACCGGGTCGACCAGGTCGCCTTCGCCGTGCGGCAGCTTGCCGACGAGCTCGTCGAGGCTCTCACCGCCCGGTTGCTCGTCGCCACGGCGATCCGCATCGTCGTGCGCGACGAGCACGGCATGGAAAGCGATCGCGCCTGGCTGCATCCGCGTTCGTTTCGCGCGAGCGAGATCGTCGACCGGGTGCGCTGGCAGCTCAGCGGTGAGACGCGGCAGTTCGGGGCGCGGGGCGGCAGCGGCGCGGGCGCGGGCGCCGCGGGCGAGCGCGGTCCGGGGCTGCGCGCCGCTGTCACACGCGTGCGCATCGCGCCCGAGAGCGTCGACGACCTCGCCCACCACGAGCCGGGGCTCTGGGGCGGCCCGCCTGACGAGCGCGTGCACCACGCCCTCTCGCGCGTGCAGAGCATGCTCGGCCACGAGGCCGTGCTCACCCCGCGCCGCACCGGCGGCCGCACCCTTGCCGAGCGTGCGCTGCTCGTGCCCTGGGGCGACCGGGCGTCCGGGGTGCGGCCCCTCGAGCGACCGTGGCCCGGGGCGCTGCCGCAGCCGGCCCCGAGCACCGTATTCCCGACGAGGCATCCGGTGCGCGTCGTGGACGGAGAAGGTGCCGCGATCGGCATCGATGAGCGGATGCGCCTTTCGGGTGCGCCCGCCGCCTTCGCCCCCGGCGCGGGTGGGGCGGTGCGGCCGATCCGCTCGTGGGCGGGGCCGTGGCCGCTCGATGAGCAGTGGTGGAGCATCCGCCGTCGCCGCCTGCACCGTCTGCAGGTCGTCGACGCCGCGGGAGTCGCCTGGTTGCTCGTGCTCGAGGGCAGCAGCTGGTGGGCGGAGGCGCGCTATGACTGAGCACCGGCCGCCGGTACCCCTGTCGGGTGAACGACGGCGCGACCATGACGGGTCGCACTGATGGCCGGCTGGCATAACCCGCCGATTCCGTGGAGCGAGTTCGAGCGGAACCTGCGGGAGGGCAGCCGCCCCGGCTCGAGCCCGCCGCTCGGCGGTGATGCGGGCGACTCCCCCGCCTGGTCGCAGAAGCGTGCGCCCTACCGCGCCGCTGCGCTCGAGCGGCCCGATCCCGAGACGGTCGTGTCCTACGCCGAGCTGCACGCGCACTCGTCGTTCAGCTTCCTCGACGGCGCCTCGAGCCCTGAAGAACTGCTCGAGGAGGCCGCCCGGCTCGGTCTGCACGGCCTCGCCCTCACCGACCACGACGGCTTCTACGGCGTCGTGCGCATGGCGGAGGCGGCCGAGCCCTACGGCCTGACGACCGTGTTCGGGGCCGAGCTGTCGCTCGACCTCACCGGCCCCCAGCAGGGCGTCGCCGACCCGGAGGGCACGCACCTGCTCGTGCTCGCTCGCGGGCAGGCGGGCTACCACCGGCTGGCCGCCGCGATCACCGAGGGGCAGCTCGCCGGCGCCGAGAAGGGCCGCCCGGTGTACGACCTCGACGTTCTCGCCGATCACGCCGGCCGCGGGGGTGATGCGACGCGCGGCGACCACTGGCTGATCCTCACCGGGTGCCGCAAGGGCGCGGTGCGGTCGGCGCTCGAGGGGCGCGATCCGCGCCGATTGGGCCCCGATGGCACGGTCTCGGGCAGTGCGGTGGCGGATGGCGTCGCCCGCGCGCGGCCGACGCGCGCTCACATCGCCGCGGCTGCCGCCGAGCTCGACGCTCTGGTCGGCCGGTTCGGAGCATCCAATGTCTGTGTCGAGCTGTTCGATCACGGCCGCCCGCTCGACACCGTGCACAACGACGTGCTCGCCGCCCTCGCCGCCGAGCGCGGCCTGCCGACGGTCGCGACGGGAGCCGTGCACTACGCGACCCCCGCGCGGTACCCGCTCGCGACCGCGTTCGCCGCTCTGCGCGCCCGCCGCAGCCTCGACGACATGGAGGGCTGGCTGCCCGCGGCGGGCACGGCGCACCTGCGCAGTGGTGCCGAGATGCAGCGGCTGTTCGCGCGGTACCCCGGGGCGGTGGCGCGCAGCGTCGAGCTAGCCGACGCGCTCGGCTTCAGCCTGCGGCAGGCCAAACCGCGTCTGCCCCGGCAGGAGGTGCCCGCCGGCCACACGCCGATGAGTTGGCTGCGCGAGCTGGTCTGGCGGGCGGTGCCGCAGAAGTATCCCGATGCCGACGAGGCGGTGCGCGCCCGCATCGCGCGCGAGCTCGACGTGATCGAGGCAAAAGACTTCCCCGGCTACTTCCTCATCGTGCACGACATCGTGCAGTTTGCGCGCGGGCGCGGCATCCTCTGCCAGGGCCGCGGCTCGGCTGCGAACTCGGCGGTCTGCTACCTGCTCGACATCACGGCGGTCGACTCGATCGGCTACAAGCTCCCCTTCGAGCGGTTCCTGTCGGCTCTGCGCGACGAGGAGCCCGACATCGACGTCGACTTCGACGCCGACCGCCGCGAGGAGGTGATCCAGTACGTCTACGAGCGCTATGGCCGCCGCAACGCCGCGCAGGTGGCGAACGTCATCTCGTACCGGCCGAAGAACGCGGTGCGCGATATGGCGCGCGCCCTCGGCCACTCCACCGGCCAGCAGGATGCGTGGAGCAGACAGGTCGAGCGCTGGGGCGCGGTGCTCTCGAGCGACGACCACGACATTCCGGAGCCCGTGGTGGCGCTCGCGCAGCAGGTGCTCACCTACCCGCGGCATCTGGGCATCCATTCGGGCGGCATGGTGCTCACCGATCGGCCCGTCGGCGAGATCGTGCCGATCGAGCACGCGCGCATGGAGAAGCGCACGGTGCTGCAGTGGGATAAGGACGATTGCGCCTGGATGGGTCTCGTGAAGTTCGACCTGCTCGGGCTTGGCATGCTCGCCGCCCTGCAGCATTCCTTCGACCTCATGCGCGACCATCTGGGCGAGCAGTGGGAGCTCGCGACCCTCCCGAAAGAGGAGCAGGCGACCTACGACATGCTGTGCCGCGCCGACTCGATCGGCGTGTTCCAGGTCGAGAGCCGCGCGCAGATGGGGCTGCTACCGCGTCTGCAGCCGCGAAAGTTTTACGACCTCGTCGTGCAGATCGCGCTCGTGCGCCCGGGGCCGATCCAGGGCGGCGCCGTGCATCCCTTCGTGCGCCGCAAGCTCGGCCGCGAGCCGATCACCTACGACCACCCCAAGCTGGTCGAGCCGCTTGAGCGCACGCTCGGCGTGCCGATCTTCCAAGAGCAGCTCATGCAAGTGGCTATGGCGGTCGGCGGTTGCACGGGCGACGACGCTGACCTGCTGCGCCGGGCGATGGGCAGTAAGCGCGGCCTCGAGCGCATCGAGTCGCTGCGCGAGACCCTCTACGCCGGCATGGCCGAGAACGGCATCACGGGGCAGCTCGCCGATGAGATCTACGGCCGTATCCAGGCCTTCGCGAACTTCGGCTTCGCCGAGAGCCACTCGATCAGCTTCGCCCTGCTCGTCTACGCCAGCTCGTGGATCAAGCTGCACTACCCCGGCGTCTTCCTCGCGGCGCTGCTGCGCGCGCAGCCGATGGGCTTCTACTCCCCCGCGAGCCTCACCGCCGATGCCGAGCGGCATGGCGTCGAGGTGCGCACCCCGTGCATCCTGCGCTCGGGGGTGGATGCGGGGCTCGAGCGCCTCGACCTGGTGGTCTCCTCGCCCTTCGAGCCGCTGCCTCCGGATGCTCACCGCGCGCACCCCACGGGCCTCGAGCAGTGCCTCCACCGTCACCAGCCGCCCGTTCCCGCGTTCGACCCCGACTCGACCGACGGCGACCTCGACGACTGCGCCCGTCACCGGCGGGATGGCGCGCTGGCCGTGCGGCAGGGGCTCGCGGGTGTGACGGGAATCGGCCGCGCCGTGGCCGAGCGCATCGTCGCCGAGCGCGACCGTGGCGGGCCGTACCGCGACCTCACCGAGCTGGTCTACCGCACCGGGCTCACCGCCGCGCAGGTCGAGGCACTCGCCACGGCGGGAGCCTTCGACGTGCTTGGCCTGTCGCGCCGCGAGGCGCTCTGGGCGGCGGGGGCGGCGGCACAGGCCCGCCCCGAGTACCTGCCCGGCGTGGTGATGGCTGTGCAACCGCCGCTGTTCACGCCCCTCGACGACTACGAGCTGATGGTCGCGAACCTCGTGTCGACCGGAATGGCGCCGGGCGATCATCCCGTGCGCTTCGTGCGCGAGGCCCTGCGCGAGCGCGGCGTGCTGAGCGCGCGCGAGCTACGGGGTGCCGAGCCGGGGCGCCGCGTCGAGGTGGCGGGGGTCGTCACCCACCGGCAGCGGCCGGCGACGGCGAGCGGCCTGACCTTCCTCAATCTGGAGGACGAGACCGGGCTCGTCAATGTGATCTGCTCGGTCGGGCTCTGGGGCCGCTACCGCCGCACGGTGCGCGAGAGCCGGGCGCTCATCATCCGCGGCATGCTCGAGCGTTCACCCGAGGGGGTCATCAACATCGTCGCCGACCGGGTCGAGCAGCTGCCGTTGCGGGTGACGATGCCGAGCCGCGACTTCCGGTGACTCTCGGAGACTCCCGCCGTCACGCGGCCGCACGCCGCATCTCGCGACGTTCTCACCCCAGAAAACGGGACCAATGACCCTGGCCGACCGGCACGAGCGCGCCTAACCTGACCGCACGGGTGAGTGAAGGCCCGACCTGAACGGGGAGGTGCGCCGTGATGTGGTGGGACGACTCATACATGTTTGCAGGCGGGTGGATGATGATGGGAGCCCTCGTCATTTGGCTCCTGCTCGTTATTGCGGTGATCGCCGCACTGGTCTATTTTGTGGCGAGCTGGCGTTCATGGCAGGGTCGCTCGACCACCGCGCCGCCTGTGGCCACACAGTCGGCCGCCCGGGCGATCCTCGACGAGCGCTATGCCCGTGGCGATATCTCGACGGAGGACTACCTCGAGCGCATCACGCACCTCGTCGCCTAGCGGCGCACGCCGTCACGAGCGCGCCACTGGCCACCTCTAGGTGTTGCGTCCGCGCGCCGCGACCGTCCAAACGTCTACTTCGATGCCAGCGCGCTCGACGACCAGTTCGTCGACGAGGTTGATCGCGGTGCACACGTGGTTCGGCGCGATACGCACCCGCTCGCCGAGCACGGGCAGGGGCGCGTTCGCCGGCCACGCGATGGTGGCGTGATGCTCTGACAGCGCGATGACCCGCGCGCCGGGGTGGGCGGGTAGCCGCCCGTAGCCGCTCGCGTACGCCGGGCGGTCGGCTGCGATGATCTTGCTGCCCGCATCCACCACGACACGGTCACCGCGCACACTGACGACCGTCGCGGCGGCGGTCAGGGCTATGCGGCCGGGGCCGACGGTGCCCAGCTCCCACTGCTGCGCGTCGTAGAACGGGTACACGCCGGGCCGCAGCTCGGTGAGCACCTCGCCGCGGCTCTCCCCCGCGCTCGGCGTCGATCCGCCCGAGACGACCGGGCACGGGATGCCCACGCCGAGCAGCGCGTCGCGCGCGACCCGCAGCGCCTCCACCTCGTCGGCTGCGGCGCGCGCGGCCACGTCGGGGCCGTACGAGTGCCCGGGAAAGGTGAAGACGCCGTCGACGACGAGACCGTGCTCGAGCGCCGCCGCGGCCACCTCGGCCGCCCGTGCGGGCTCGATGCCTGAGCGGTGGTGCCCGCTGTCGACCTCGACCATCACGACGAGCGGCACGGGCTGCCCGTCGCCGGCCGCGGCGCGCGCGAGCATCCCGACCGCGGCGACCGAGTCGGCGCCGACGCGCAGTCGCACGCGGCCGGCCAGGTCATGCAGTCGCTGGGCGCGCGGGCCTTCCGCCCATACGGGATACGCGATGAAGAGGTCGTCGAAGCCGGCGTCGGCGAAGACCTCGGCCTCGCCCACGGTCGCGACGGTCAGCCCGACCGCGCCGTGGGCGAGCTGGCGGCGCGCGATCTCGGGCGTCTTGTGGGTCTTCGCGTGGGGGCGCAGGGCGAGCCCGTGTTGACGAGCATGCTCGGCCATGGCGGCGAGGTTGGCCTCGAGCAGCTGCTCGTCGACGACGAGGTAGGGAGTATCGCGCACGCCCCCATCATGCCGCGCGGCATCGGGCCACGGGCGGCTGCCGAGCAGGTCGGGCGCCGCGCGGTCAGCTCGTGCTGTGCAGTTGGCGGCGCAGCAGCTCAATGCGCGCCTGCAACTGGGCGACCGTTGCCTGCCCGACGGCGGGGCCGCCGCAGAGTCGCCGCAGCTCGGCGTGGATGTGCCCGTGCGGCTGGCCGGTGAGCTTGGCGCGCAGCCCGACGAGGCTGTTGAGCAACGCGCGCTGCTCCTTCAGCGAGCGGTACAGCGGCTGCGGGGCGGCCGCGGCGACCGCGGGCGGTCGCTCGGCGCCGCGCCGCTGCTGGCGCTGGTGGCGGGCTTTGAGCACTTCGCGTACCTGGTCGGGCTCCAGAATGCCGGGCAGTCCGAGAAAGTCGAGCTCTTCCAGGCTGCCGACGGGTGAGAGCGAGCCAAATTCGTCACCCTCGTACAGCACCTTGTCGAAGGTCGCACTCGACTCGAGCGCCTGGTAGGTGAACTCGGTGAGTTCCTCCTCGCTCGCCGTCTCCTCCCGCTCGGCTGCGGCGAGCAGGCTGTCGTCGAGCAGCTCGTCGCCGACGCGGTCGAGGGCGTGGTCGCGCTCACGCTCGAGCTCGCCGGCGAGGCGCTGGATGGGAGGCACGCTCGGGATGAAGATCGAGGCGGTCTCTCCCCGACGGCGTGCCCGCACGAACCGTCCGACGGCCTGGGCGAAAAACAGAGGCGTGGAAGCGCTTGTTGCATACACCCCGACGGCGAGCCGCGGCACGTCGACGCCCTCGCTCACCATGCGTACGGCCACCAGCCAGCGCGCGTCGGAGTCGGCGAACTCGGCGATCCGCTCGGAGGCTCCCGACTCATCGCTCAGCACGACGACCGGCTCCTCCCCCGCGATGCCGGCGAGCAGCTGGGCGTACGCGCGCGCGGTCGACTGGTCGGTCGCGATGACCAGGCCTCCGGCATCCGGTATCTGATGCCGCACCTCGCTCAATCGGGTGTCGGCAGCGCGCAGCACGCCGCTCATCCATTCACCCCCGGGGTCGAGGGCGGTGCGCCAGGCCTGCGCCGTGATATCGGCGGTGTCGTCCTGCCCGAGAACAGCTTCCATCTCGTCGCCACTCGTCGTGCGCCAGCGCATGCGCCCGGCGTACGACAGGAAGAGCACGGGACGCACAACGCCGTCCTCGAGCGCCCGCCCGTACCCATAGCTGTAGTCGGTGCGCGAGACGGGCACGCCGTCGCCCTCGTCAACATAGGCCACGAACGGGATGGGGGCAGTGTCGCTGCGGAAGGGCGTGCCCGACAGCGAGAGCCGCCGCGTGGCCCCGGAGTACGCCTCGCGCAGCGCGTCTCCCCAACTGAGGGCATCGCCGCCATGGTGCACCTCGTCGAGAATCACGAGCGTCGTCGCCTGCTCGACGAGGGTGCGGTGCACAAAGGGCTGCGCGGCGACCTGGGCGTAGGTGACCGCGGCACCGTGGAAGGCGCGCCCGATGACGCGCCCCGCGTTGCGGAACGCGGGGTCGAGCCGGATGCCCACGCGATGCGCGGCGTCGGCCCACTGCCGCTTCAGGTGCTCGGTGGGTGCCACGACGATCACACGCTCGACGGTGCGGCGGGCGAGCAGCTCGGCGGCGAGCCGGAGCGCGAAGGTCGTCTTGCCGGCGCCGGGGGTGGCTGCGGCGAGGAAGTCGCGCGGCTCGGTCTCGAAGTAGCGGTCGAGGGCTTCGGCCTGCCAGGCCCGCAGCCGGTCGGCGGTGCCGCGCGCGGCGCGTTCAGGGTAGGCCGGTGACAGGTGCTCCGCGGCGAAGGTGCCGACGTGCGGGGCGCGGCGGAAGGTCGGGGTCACGAGACCTCGATGCTAGTCGAGCCGACCGACGGTCAGCCTTCCGGCACGCTCCCGCGCCGGGGGCCGCTGTCGCGGAGGAGCGATGCCCGCTGTACCGCTCCACGCCCGAACTTCTTCGCCACCGCGTCGACCGTGCTCTCGGCTTCCCGCCAGGGCTCGTCGTCGTCCCACAGCCCACGCGCGACGGTTCCGGTCGGCAAGAGGCCGGAGGCGCGCACGCCGATGAGCCGCAACCCTCGCCCAGCAGCGGGCGAAGCGGCGTAGAGCACCCGCGCCTCGGTCGCGATGCGCTGGGCGACGTCGGTGGGCTCGGGCAGAGTCTGCGCCCGCGTGATGGTCTCGAAGTCGCCAAAACGCAGCTTGACGGCGATCGTGCGAGCAACCCACCCTCCGCGCCGCAGCCGCTCGGCCACTCGCTCGGCGAGGCGCAGCAGTTCGCGGTCGATCGCGCCCGGGTCGGCGACATCCTGCTCGAACGTGACCTCGTGTCCGATGGTCTTTTCGGCGCGGTCGGGGGTGACGCTCCGGGGGTCACGCCCGTGAGCGAGCTCGTGCAGGTGCCGAGCGGTGGCCGGTCCGAGTGCGCGCTCGAGCGCGTCGAGCGGAGCATCCGCCACGTTCCCAATGGTTCGCAAGCCGAGTCGTTCCAGGCGGGCCGCCGCCGCAGCCCCGACGCCCCACAGCGCGGTGATCGGTTGCGGGTGGAGGAAGGCGAGCGTGTCGGCCGCGGGCACGATGAGCAGCCCGTCGGGCTTGGCGCGGCCCGAGGCGAGCTTCGCGACGAACTTGGTCGCCGCGGCCCCGACCGACGCGACCAGACCGGTCTCCTCCTGAATCCGCGAGCGCAGGGCCCTCCCGATGGCATACGGCGGCCCGAACAATCCGATCGCCCCGCGAACGTCGAGAAAGGCCTCGTCGATGCTGAGCGGCTCGACGAGCGGCGTCACATCGCCAAGGATGCGCATGAGGTGCGCCGACGCATCCTGGTACCGCTCGTAGTGGGGTTCGAGGACAACGGCGTGTGGGCAACGTCGCAGGGCGACCGCCATCGGCATCGCCGAATTGACGCCGTACCGACGTGCCTCGTAGGTCGCAGCGGTCACGACCGAGCGCGCCCCCCGATGGCCGACAATGACCGGTTGGCCGCGGAGGTCGGGCCGCGCGAGCAACTCGACCGACGCGAAAAACGCATCCATGTCGAGGTGCAGGATGCTCGCCGACGTGTCATCCGTCGGTTCGACGGTGACCTGCCGTCCACTGCCGTCCTGCCTGCTCACGCGGCCCTGACCGTGATCAGCGCTTGCGCGTGATCAAGCCCCACAGCAGCAGCACGAGCAGCGACCCGCCGATGGCGAGCAGCCAGCTGCCGATGCTGAAGAACTCATCGACAGTGCCGAGGCCGAGCAGGCTCCCCAGCCAGCCCCCGACGAGAGCGCCGACGACGCCGACGATGAGGGTGGAGATCCATCCGCCCTTCGCCTTGCCCGGCATGATGGCCTTGGCGATCGCACCAGCGATCAGTCCGAGCAGCAGAAATGCGAGAAACCCCATTGGGTCCTCCTTTCGGTTGGTGACTCCACCTTGGCATGCCCTGGCCCCTGTGCGGCAGGTCTGCCAGGCTATGGGCATGCCTCAGCTCCACCCCTGGTCGCGGTACGTCGCCATCGGCGACTCGTTCACGGAAGGCATTGGCGACCCCGAACCGCAGAGCCCGGGAGGGTACCGTGGCTGGGCTGACCGGGTCGCGGAGGTTCTCGCTGAGCGCACTGACGACTTTGCCTACGCGAACCTGGCGATCCGCGGCCGGCTGCTCCAGCAGATCGCCGACGAGCAGGTGGATGCTGCGCTCGCGCTGCGACCCGACCTCATCACGATCTCTGGCGGCGGTAATGACATCATCCGCCCCGGCACCGACCCCGACCGGGTCGCTGAGCTGTTTGACGACACGATTCGTCGGCTGCGCAGTGACGGTGCGACGGTGGTGATGTTCAATGGCCCCGACATCGGCATGACCCCCGTGCTGCGCCGCGTGCGTGGAAAGGTCGCGATCTATAACGAGAATCTGAGGGCCGTCGCCGCCCGCCACGACGCGATCGTTGCTGATATGTGGGCACTCCGCGAGCTGCAAGATCCGCAAATGTGGGCGCCAGACCGTCTGCACTTTTCACCGCTTGGACACCACACGATTGCCATTGCGGTGCTCGAGGCGCTCGGTGTCAACCACGACCTCGAACCGCAGCACCCGGAGCCCCTCCCCTCGCGGTCGTGGCGGGCCGCCCGAGTCGATGACATCGGCTGGGCGCGCGAGTACCTCGTGCCGTGGGTGGTGCGTCGCATTCGACACCAGTCGTCGGGCGACCTGGTCAAGCCCAAACGCCCGACCATTTAGCCTCTATTCCTCATCAGGGCCCAGGATTCCCCACACGCGCAACGGCTCTCGCAAACGCCAGTCGAACGGGGGCGGGTCAATCGTCCCGACGACCGTGAGGGGAATCTGCTCGACGCGACCGCCCCAGCGCACGACGGCCGTGATGTCGCGGGCGAGTGATGTGTCATCCGCGCCGACCAGCGTCGGTGCGGCGACTCCGGTGCGCGATTGCACGCCACCCCACACCCGATCGCTCACCGTCGTCCCGCTGCGCACCTCGACCGTGTCACCCCACGGCGCTGTGTACCGTGCGAGCAGGGCACCCTCCTCGATGACGGTGATGGCGTGCACGTCATCGGCTGCCGTTGTCATAAGGATCTCTACGGCGGCGGCGACGGCCTCCTGGTTGGGTTGGCCGAGCACGACACCGACGACGGGCATGGGCGCAGCATCCGTCGATGCGGTGGGAAGCACCCCCGAGAACAGAAGGTTCGCGCCCACCGCTGGCCCGAGTGTGCCCGTCTTGAGGCCGGTCACTCCGGCGGTTCCGAGGGCACGATTGGTGTTGTCAAACGTGCCGACTCCCGCAACGTCGACGTGGGGGCTCGCGGCAGCTGCGGCCACCACGGGGTGGGCGATGGCCAGCCGCGCGAGCGCGAGCAGGTCGCGAGGCGTCGCCTGGTTGTCGAGCGAAAAACCCGTCGCGTCGGCGATCACAACGCGCTCGAGCCCGACCCGGTCCAGCCAATCGCGTGCTGCCTCCCGGTACGCGTCGATCGAACCGAAGGCCCAGATCGCGAGGGTGTCGGCGTAGTTGTTCGCCGAGCGGACGATCATCAACTCGATCATGTCGCGTTGGCTCAGCGTGGTTCCGGCTGGCGCGGGTGCGAACGAGCCACCCATGGCGATGTATTGCTGCACCAGTCGGGCGTCGGCCGCGGTCAGCGTAATCGAAGCCCCCTCCCCGTCGGCCGCGATCGGATGTGTCTCGAGCACGACGAGGGCGGTCACGATTTTGGTGATCGACGCAAGGGCGCGCGGCTCATCGAGACCTCGCGCGGCGAGCACCTGATCGCCGTCGGCCACGGCGATCGCGGCCGCCCCGCCCTCCGGCAGCGTGACGGTGCCGGCGGGCGTTGTCACCGTTTCGAAAGCCGGGATGACGGGGCTCAGGGTCGGCATCGGCGCAAGAAGGGCGTACACGGCATAGGGGCCCATCGTGAGGGCGAAGCCCAGGGCGAGCGCGAGGGCGACCCTACGACCGCGACCGCGACGCCGCGCCCCACTCACGCTGATTCTCGCCAGACCACTTCGGTTGCGAGCAGGGCCCCGTGAGCGGGCCGGCCGCCCGTACGAACCTGCTCGAGCACCAGCTCGGCCGCACGGGCACCGAGCTGTCCTGCTGGCTGGCGCACGGTCGAGAGGGGTGGTTGCGCCCGAAGCGCCCAGCTACTGTCGTCAAAACCGACGACACCGACGTCATCGGGTACACGTCGACCCGCGCCGCGCAGTGTTTCGAGCGCGCCCGCTGCAACCGCATCCGACGCGGCAAACACCCCGTCGATCTCGGGTGCGGCCCTCAAGAGTTCCGCCATGCCCGCCACGCCGGCGGCATAGGTGTAGAACGGCTGCCGCGAGACGAGGGTCTCGTCGAAAGCGGACCCCAGGGCGTCACGGAATCCCGCGAGGCGATCGCGGCCGGAATCCCGGTCGAGACCCGCGGCGATCATCCCGATACGGTGGCGACCGGTCGCCGCGAGGCGTTCGGTGATCTGACGTGCTGCACCGCGATTGTCAATGCCCACCCAGGGGAGCTGGGGTTGGTTGTCGGGTCGCCCGATCATGACCGCGGGAAGTTGGAGGTCAGCGATGGCCTGCGAGATGGGGTCACCCTCACGCGCCGAGACGATGATGGCCCCGTCGACGAAGCCACCCCCGAGGTATCCGGTGACGCGGTGAGAGTCGCGATCGTCGTCGATCAGCAGGGAGACCAGCTGGTAGTCGGCAGCAGACAGTGCTGCGTTGGCGCCGAGCAAGATGGCGCCGATGTTGGGGTCGTCGATGAACACCGAGTCGGGCTCGTGCACGATGAGCGCGATGGCGCCGGAGGACTGCGTGGCGAGATTTCGGGCCGCCGTATTGCGCACGTATCCGACCTTGGCGATGGCCGCTTCGATGGCCTCTCGAGCGGCGGCAGAAACGTAGGGTTCGCCGTTGAGTACGCGCGAGACGGTGCCCCGCGAGACCCCGGCTTCCGCGGCGACGTCGAAGATTGTCGCGCGCTTGTGGCGAGGTGTGGGAGCGGTCACGGGGCCAGTGTAATGGCGGGCCGGCTGCACCCATGGTTGACATTGCGCGCGGGGCATGTCTAGTCTGTGAGCGCTCACAGAAAACTCTCTCGGTCTGCCGCAGTTGCCATACTGTGCACGCTCACAGAGACGGTGTTCGGAGCGACAACGACGTTGACCCGCGCCTGGAAGGACGGCCTGTGACCACTCCCCTGACCCTCAACGCCGAGCTGCCGCTCGTGCCGGGTTGGGCCACGGGGACAATCACACTCGGCTGCGACTACAACCCCGAGCAGTGGGACGAGTCGGTCTGGGTCGATGACATCCGACTCATGCGTGAGCTTGGCGTCGACCTCGTCGCCATCAACATCTTCGGGTGGGCGCAACTGCAGCCGGAGCCGGGAATGTTCGACTTCAGTCGACTCGACCGCGTCATGGCGATGCTTCATGAGGCGGGTATCCGGGTGAACCTCGGCACCGGCACAGCGTCGCCTCCTCCGTGGATGGCTCGCATCCACCCCGAGACACTTCCGCAATTCGCCGATGGCACGCTCGCCTGGCCGGGCGGGCGGCAGGCGTGGTGCCCCAGCTCTCCCGTCTTTCGCCAGAAGGCCCTCGAACTCGTCCAGGCCATGGCAGACCGGTACGGCGAACATCCCGCGCTCGCGCTCTGGCACGTGTCGAACGAACTCGGGTGCCACAACGCTCTGTGTTACTGCGACACGTCGGCTCGCGCGTTCCGTGTCTGGCTGCGCGAACGGTACCGGACCATCGACGCGGTCAATCAGGCCTGGGGCACGGCGTTCTGGAGCCAGCGGTACGGCACCTGGGAAGACATCCTTCCCCCGCGCGCCACTCGCTCCGCGGGCAACCCTGCGCACCTGCTCGACTTCAAGCGCTTCTCTTCTGACGCCCTTCTCGATTACTACCGCGCTGAGGAAGCGGTGCTGCGCGAGCGGTCATCCGCACCGATCACCACGAATCTGATGGTCACGGCGCACATCAAGACCCAGGACTACTGGAAGTGGGCTCCGCAGCTCGACCTCATTGCGAATGATCACTACCTCGACCACCGTCTTGCCGATCCGCTCGCCGAGCTCGCGTTCTGTGCCGACCTCACGCGGGGTCTTGCCAGTGGCCGCCCGTGGATGCTCATGGAGACGTCGACGAGCGCCGTCAGTTGGCAGCCGGTCAACCACGCCAAGCGTGACGGGGAACTCGTGCGCACCGCACTCGGCCACGTCGCACGCGGTGCCGACTCCATTTGCTTCTTCCAGTGGCGGGCCTCCCGCAGTGGTGCCGAGAAGTTCCACTCGGCGTTGCTGCCACACAGCGGCACGACCGGCACAGGCTGGGCGCAAAGCATCGAGCTCTCCGGCCTGCTTGACCGGCTCTCCCCCGTGGTCGGGAGTCGCGTCGAGGCCCGCGCCGCCATGGTGTTCTCGTGGAACGCCTGGTGGGCCGCCGAAGGTGACTCGCAGCCGAGCCGCCTGCTGCAGTACCTGCCCGAGGCGCACCGCTACCATCGCGCGCTCCGCTCTCTCGGGGTCACGGTCGACATGGTGCCCCCGAGCGCTGATCTCTCGGGCTACGACCTCGTGGTGGTCCCCACGCTATACACGGTGACGGATGCGGACGCCGTGTCCATCGCCGCGGCTGCCGCCGCGGGCTCCACCGTGCTCATCACCCCGTTCAGTGGCATCGTCGATGAGCACGACACGATTCGCTCGGGCGGCTACCCCGGAGCATTCCGCGAGCTGCTCGGAATCGTCGTCGATGAGTTCCGCCCCCTCCCGACCGACGAGTCGGTGCGGCTCGACTCTGGTCGCAACGGCAGCATCTGGAGCGAACACGTGCTCGTACTCGATGCCGAGGTTCGTGACGTGTTCTCGGATGGTCCGGCCTCCGCATCCCCCGCACTGACCCGCCGGTCCGTGGGGTCGGGCGCAGCGTGGTACACCGCCACCGTGCTCGACGACGACGCCGTGCGTTCTCTCCTCCGTGATCTGTGCGAAGAGGCGGGAATCGAAACCATCGACATCGGTAACGATGTGGACATCGTCACCCGCGTGTCGACTGACTCGCGCTTCGTCTTCATCATTAATCACCGCGACGCGCCGATCACGGTGCCGCTCTCGGGGCTCGACCTGGTGTCGGGTGAGCACGTCACCGACGCGACTCCGGTGCCAGCGGGCGCCGTGCGCGTCATCCACGTCGGAAGGAGCGATCATGGCCACTGACAGCGTCGTCAGGCCGTCGCGCGCGGTGCGACACCGAGGGGCTCTTGCCGTTTTCCTCGTGCCGTTTGCTGCGCTATTCACGCTGTTCTACCTCGTACCGATCCTCTACGCGATCTACCAATCGCTCCTCACCGTCGAGCGCGACGGTACCTTTGGGCCGGCCGTGCAGGTTTTCGGCGGGCTCACCCAGTACATCCAGGTGTTCCAGAACGAGCCGTTCTGGGCATCCATCGGTCGCGTGCTGCTGTTCGGCGTTGTGCAGGTGCCGATCATGCTCGGCCTCGCGCTGATTCTGGCGCTGCTCCTCGACTCGCCGCTGGTTCGAGGGTCAAAGTTCTTCCGCCTCGCGTTCTTCGCGCCGTACGCGGTGCCGAGCGTTATCGCCGCGATCATGTGGGGCTTCCTGTACTCGCCGAACCTGTCGCCGTTCACGGCGGTCACGTCGTCGTTCAACTTCCTCTCGGCAGAATCGGTGCTCTGGTCGATCGCGAACGTCGTCACGTGGGTGTATGTGGGCTACAACATGCTCATCATCTACTCGGCCCTCCTGTCGATTCCGCAGGAGATCTACGAGGCCGCTCGCCTCGACGGTGCCGGACAGTTCCGCATTGCACTGGCGATCAAGATTCCGCTCGTCGTTCCGGCGCTCGTGCTGACCGGCATCTTCTCAATCATCGGTACCCTGCAGCTGCTTGCCGAGCCGCAAGTGTTCCAGAGCTTCTCGTCGGCGGTGACGAGCACCTTCACGCCGAACTTGACGATCTACTCGACCGCGTCGATTCCGAACATTAGCCTCGCGGCCGCCATGTCGGTTGTCCTGGCACTCGCCACATTCGTTCTGTCGTTCACCGTGCTCAAGCTGACCCAGCGGAGGGCCGCCCAATGACCGTTTCGACCGAGACCCGAGCACTGCGCATGCAGGGAGTGCCCGCGCGGGCATCCCGCGACGGAGGAATTCGCGAGAGCGCCGTCTCGCGTGCCGTGGCGATGGCCGTCATGATCGTGGCCACCCTGTACTTCCTCACCCCGCTGTGGTGGCTGCTCGTCGCTTCGACGAAGACGCGCCAAGACTTCACGACGACCAACCCCTTGTGGTTCGCCGACTTCGCGCTGTTCGACAACGTCAGCGCGCTGCTGCAGTACCGCAACGGGGTTTTCCTGCAGTGGCTCGGCAACAGCGCGTTGTACGCCGGAGTCGGTGCGGCGCTCGCGACCCTGATCGCGGCGATGGCCGGCTACGCGATCGCGAAGTACTCGTTCCGCGGCCGCGAAACGCTGTTCAACGTGATTCTCGGCGGGGTGCTCGTGCCCGCGACGGCGCTCGCCCTTCCACTGTTCCTGCTGTTCAGCCAGGCGGGCGCGACGAACACCATCTGGGCGGTGCTGCTGCCGAGCCTGGTGAGCCCATTCGGGGTGTATCTGTCACGCATTTATGCGGCCGCGAGCGTGCCCGACGAGATCATCGAGGCGGCGCGCATCGATGGTGCCGGGGAGGTGCGCACCTTCTTCACCGTCGCCACTCGACTCATGGCGCCGGCGCTCGTGACGATCTTCCTCTTCCAGTTCGTGGCGATCTGGAACAACTTCTTCCTGCCCCTCATCATGCTGCGCGACGAGGGCCTCTTCCCCGTCACGCTCGGCCTGTACGTCTGGAACACCCAGGTGAGCCAGATTCCCGACATCCGCGCGCTCGTCGTCATTGGCTCGCTGCTGTCGATCATCCCCCTCATCGTCACCTTCCTCGCTCTGCAGCGGTTCTGGCAGTCGGGGTTGGCGAACGGCGGTCTCAAGTGAGCCGCCGATACACCCTCGACCGCGACGCGGTCGTGTGGAGCACCACCACCAATCGAAAGGAACACAGCATGGCGATCACTCGAGTCGCACGCGTGGGGGCCATTGCGGCCATCTCCGCGTTGGCGCTGACGGCCTGCTCGACCGGGACCAGCGACGGTCCTGCGGCGGGCGGCGACTGCGCACCCTCCGACGGACCCGTCACCCTCACCTTCACGAGCTGGCTCCCCGGCGTCGAGGAGGCCGTAGCGATCTGGAACGAGGAGAACCCCGACATTCAGGTTGAGGTTCAGACCGGCCCCAACGGCAACGGCGGCACCTACCAGAACTTCTTCAACCAGCTCGCGGCCGGAAACGCGCCCGACCTCGGTCAGATCGAGTTCGACGCCATGCCGAACTTCCGCGTGCAGGACGGCCTGGAGAACATCGCCGCCTGTGAGGGCATCCTCGAGGCGGAGGACCAGTTCGTGCCGTGGACCTGGAGCCAGGTCACCTTCGGCGAAGACAACGCGGTCTACGCGATCCCGCAGGACACCGGCCCCATGGCCATGTTCTACCGCGCCGACCTCTTCGAGCAGGCTGGCATTCCGGTGCCGACCACCTGGGAGGAGTACGAGGCTGCTGCCGCGCAGATCCGCACGCTCGGCGGCTACATCAACAACTTCTCGCAGAGCGACATCAACGCCTTCGCGGGCCTGGTGTGGCAGACCGGCGGGCAGTGGTTCTCGAACGACGCCGACGGCTGGACGGTTGACCTGACCGGACCGGAGACCACGCAGGTCGCCGAGTACTGGCAGGGTCTGATCGACAACGACCTCGTCGCTGTCTACCCGCCGTGGACCGACGAGTGGAACGCCGCCTACAACTCGAGCGAGATCTGGACCTGGGTCTCGGCCGTGTGGGGCGCCAACACCATCGCGAGCGGCGCGCCCGACACTGCCGGCAACTGGGCTGTCGCCCCGATGCCGCAGTGGGAGGCCGGCGCGAGCGCCGCAGGCAACTGGGGTGGCTCGACCACCGCAGTGCTCAAGGGCTCGGACCACCCCTACGAGGCGGCGCAGTTCGCCCTGTGGCTGAACACCGACGCTGACGCGCTCACCGCGATGAACCGCACCGCGAACATCTACCCGGCCACGATCGCGGGCGGCAGCCTGCCGGTCTTCGGCGAGGGCCTGGAGTTCTACGGCGGTCAGAACATCTACGAGGTGTTCGCCGAGGCCGGCAACAACGTCGACCCCAACTTCACGTGGGGCCCGACGATGACGCAGGTCTACAACGATGTCGCCGACGGATTCAGCGCCGCTGTCTCCGGCAACGGTACGCTTCTGGATGCCCTCAAAGCTGGTCAGGCCTCCACGATTGCGGCCCTGAAGGCGGCGTCGATCCCCGTCAAGGAGTAGGTATCTCGCTTCTCCACATCCGTGCCGCGGGTGTCAGCCTCGTGCTCGACGCCCGCGGCACGGCCGTGCCACGGCTCATTCACTGGGGTTCTGATCTCGGAGCGGTCGAGCCGGAATCTCTCGCACAACTGGTCGACGCCGGTCGCGCGATCGCCCCGAGCTCCCCCGACACCCCGTTGAGCCCCAGCCTCCTCGCTTCTTCCGCGGAGGGCTTCAGCGGTTACCCGGTACTCATCGCGCGTCGCACGGGTTTTCCCGCCGCCCGGCTACCGCTGCGCATCCACCGCACGGTTCTCACACACGATGACACCGCGATCTCGGTCGAGCTCGTTGCGGATGATGATCACGGCCCCCTCCTGACGATCACGTGGCGTGCCGTTCTCTCGCCCGAGGGCGTTCTGACGATCGGGCTGGATGCTCGCGCCGAGGCCCCCGACGGCGTCGACCTGCACCGCCTCGCCGCCGCCGTGCCGGTACCCGCGCGCGCCACCGAACTTCTCGACTTCACCGGGCTGTGGGCCGGAGAGCGGCGCCCGCAGCGCGGAACCGTGCGCGACGGCTTACACCTGCGCGAGCAGCGTCGCGGCCGACCCGGCCACGACGCCCCCTACCTCACCGTGGCAGGTACCCCGGGCTTCGGGTTCCGCTCGGGCGAGGTCTGGGCACTGCACCACGCGTTCAGTGGCAACAGTGCAACGGGGGTTGAAGCTCTGCCCACGGGGCACCGGCGCCTGCTTGCTGCCGAGCTGCTCGAGCCCGGCGAGGTCGTCCTCGAGCCGGGCGGCACCTACACGGCGCCGGAGGTGGTGCTGGCCTGGTCCGATCGCGGGCTCGACGGCCTGAGCGAGCGCTTCCATCCGTTCGTGCGCGCGCTGAGTCCGTCAGCGCACCGCCCGGTCGTGCTGAACACGTGGGAGGCCGTGTACTTCGACCATGATCTCGACCGCCTGCTGCCGCTCGTCGAGGCCGCCGCCGACCTCGGTGTCGAGCGTTTCGTGCTCGACGACGGCTGGTTCCAGGGCCGCACCGACGATCGCCGTGCTCTCGGCGACTGGACCGTCGATCCTCAGCGCTGGCCCGCCGGGCTGCACCCGCTCGCCGACGCGGTGGTCGCGCGGGGCATGGAGTTCGGCCTGTGGGTGGAGCCGGAGATGGTGAGCCCCGACTCGCGGCTGGCGCGTGAGCATCCCGAGTGGATGCTGGCCGACACGACGGCCGACGCCGAGGCACACCATCCGCCGACCTGGCGGTTTCAGCACACGCTCGACATCACGATTCCGGCGGCCCGCATTCACGTGCTCGAGGCTCTGAGCGCCCTGCTCGACGAGTATCCGATCGCCTTCCTCAAGTGGGACCACAATCGCGATCAGCACGCCGGCAGTGCTGCCGCTCACACCCGCGCCCTCTATGCCCTCATCGACGACCTGCGGGCGCGGCACCCGCAGGTGGCTATCGAGAGTTGCGCTTCGGGCGGCGGTCGCGTGGACCTTGGCATCGCGCGTCGCGTGCACCGGTTTTGGACGAGCGACACCAACGATGCTCTCGACCGGCAGCGCATCCAACGGTACAGCGGCCTTCTCATGCCGCCGGAGCTGCTCGGCGGCCATGTTGGTGCCCCGCGCGCGCATATCACCGGGCGTCGCCATGAGCTGTCGTTCCGGCTCGCGACCGCGCTGTTCGGGAGCGCGGGCATTGAGTGGGACATCACCGGTGCTTCCGACGACGACCGTGCCGTCCTGCGCGACTGGGTCGCGACGGTGAAGCGGTTCCGCGGTCTGCTCACGACCGGACGCTCCGTGCGTACCGACGAAGCGACCGACGACCGATACGTTCACGCTCTCGTCGCTCCCGACGGCAGTGAGGCGCTGGTCTCTCTCGCGACGCTCGCAACGCCGGCGGTCGCGATTCCCGCTCCCCTGCGCCTCCCGGGGCTCGATGCCGACCGCCGGTACCGGGTGCAGCCGGTCACGCTCGGTGCGCCCGCGCACGCGGTGCAGGATGCTCCTCCGGCGTGGATTGCCGCCGGCGGTACGACGGTCTCGGGTGCTTTACTCGCCGAGCTCGGGTTGCCCGTGCCGCTTCTCGGCCCCGAGCAGGCCCTCGTGCTACATGCGGTCGCTCTCGACTGAGCGCGCGTCGCCCTCCCTCTGAAGGGCGTACAGTGCGACGGCCGTGGCGGCGGCGACGTTGAGCGAGTCGACGCCGTGCGCCATCGGAATTGTGACGACGACGTCGGCCGCCTCGAGCGCGGCGCGGCTGAGGCCGTCACCCTCGGTGCCGACAACAACAGCCACACGCTCGGGTGCTGACGCGGCGAACAGTCGTAACCCCACCGCTTCGTCGGCCAGAGCGAGCGCGGCGATCGTGAACCCGGCCGCGTGTAGCACGGGCACCGCCTCGGTCCACTCTGGTAGGCGGGTCCAGGGCACCTGCAACACCGTGCCCATCGAGACCCGAACGCTGCGGCGGTAGAGCGGGTCGGCGCAGCGCGGCGTCACGAGCACCGCGTCGGCGCCGAGGCCCGCCACCGAGCGAAAGATCGCCCCGACGTTGGTGTGGTCGACGACATCCTCGACGATGACCACGCGGCGAGCATCCCGCAGCAGGTCGGCGAGTGGGGTCAGCGGCGGCCGGTGCATGCTCGCGAGAGCCCCGCGATGCAGGTGGAAGCCCGTGAGCTCTTCGAGTAGCCCGGCCTCGCCGACGTGCACGGTGACGTCGCGGTCGCCCAGCAGCGCCGCGAGCTCGGGCAGCCACCGCTCGCTCGTCAGCACCGAGCGCGGTTCGTGGCCCGCGCGCAGCGCCCGCTCGATGACCGTGAGCGATTCGGCGATGTACAGCCCGCCCTGGGGTTCGGTGACGCGCCGCAGGGCGACGTCGGTGAGACGCGCGAAGTCGGCGAGGGCAGGCTCGTCGAGGCTCGTGATGGGGGCGGTGCGCATGGATGCTCGTCTCGTGCTCGGGCCGACACGGGTCGTGCTGCCAGCCTCCGGAAACATATCCGAAACCCGCGCGTTCTAGCCTGAGCAGAAGAACCGCCGGAGGCCCCATGTCGATCGCCGCACCGCTCGTCGAGCTGGATGCGGCCGCGCGCTCCGCTGTCGACCAGGCCGCCGAGCTGCTGCGCGGTCGTCGCATTGCCGTGCTGACGGGGGCCGGTGTGAGCACCGACTCGGGTATTCCCGACTATCGCGGTGCCGGCGCACCGGTGCGCACGCCGATGACCTACAGCCAGTTCCTCGCTGACGAGCCCTATCGCAAGCGTTACTGGGCCGGCAGCCACCTCGGCTGGACGCGGTTCGCCGCCGCCCGCCCGAATGCCGGGCACGTGACCCTGGCCGAGCTCGAGACCGCCGGCATCGTGACGGGAGTCGTGACCCAAAACGTCGACGGACTGCACATCCGCGCGGGCAGCCGTCGCGTCGTCGACCTGCACGGCAGCATGGATCGTGTGACGTGCCTGCACTGCGGGCAGACCTTCGACCGCGGCGCGATCGCCGAGCGCATCGCCGCGCTCAACCCGTGGCTGAGCGACGCCGACGCGACGATGAATCCGGATGGCGATGCCGAGGTCGCCGACGTGTCGCACTTCGCCGTGCCCGAGTGCTCGGTGTGTGGGGGAACCCTCAAGCCCGACATTGTCTTCTTCGGCGAGTTCGTGCCGCCTGTCAAGTTCGAGGAGGCTCGCGGCATCGTGGCCCGCTCGGATGCGCTACTCGTGCTCGGGTCGTCGCTCGTCGTGAATTCGGGCATCCGGCTCGTCGGTCAGGCGGCCAAGAAGCGCATCCCGACGATCATCGTCAACCGCGGCGAGACGAAGGCCGACACTCGCGCCGCCCTGAAGATCGAGGCAGGCACGACCGAGACGCTCGCCGCTCTGCGCGAGGCGCTGTCGGCCTGACTGGTCGCATTCGAGACCCTCAGCAGGGCGACACTCGGCCAAGGCGAGGCCTCAGCTTCCTCGGACCGCAGTGATCCTGCGTGAACGGCGAGTCACTCTCGCTTCGACATCACAGCGCGGATGTACATCACAAGAAAGCCCACCACGAGCACGGGCACCGCGACGAGAAACAAGAGCCCGAACTGCGGATGATCCCAATTGAAATAGATCAACACCGAGCCCAAACCGACCGAGAGGATAAGTGCGACAAGCCTCTGAACGGTTTCGCGAGAGGGATCATCGGTCATGCTGGTCCTCCTGCCCGTCGGAGTGCATGAGCGCCATCATGTGGGGTAGCGCGTTCGCTCTCTCGTGATCGCTTTACGATAGGCGACGGGCTCAAGTATTGCTGTCTGCGGTCTTCTCAAGCGACACGAGCCCATTAGGTGGCCGACTGCCGGTGCCTTGAGGAAGGACTCTTCATGACGGTGTTCGCGCTCGTGCGCCACGGCGAGACGGATTGGAACCGCGAGCGACGCATCCAGGGTTCGACCGATATTCCGCTCAACGAGACGGGGCGCGAGCAGGCGCGTGCGACCGGCGAGCTGCTCTCGAGCCGGCGCTGGACGGGCCTCGTTGCCTCCCCTTTGTCGCGGGCGGCTGAGACCGCTCGGCTGATCGGCGCCGCGGTCGGCCTCGGTGAGCCCGAGCTCGAGCCGCGGCTCGCCGAGCGCGACTACGGTGAGGCCGAGGGGCTCACCGGCCCCGAGATCGACGCGCTGTTCCCCGATGGCGCCGACGTGCCGGGGCGCGAGCCGCGCGAGGCGGTCGCCGAACGCGCGGTCGCCGCGCTCCACGACCTCGCGGCCCGTCACCCCGGTGAAGCCGTGATCGTCGTCGCCCACGGCGGCGTGATCCGGAGCGTGCTCGAGACGGTTGCCCCGGGGCGTCACCGCGAGCCGATCACCAACGGTTCGGTGCATTCCTTCCGTCACGCCGACGGTTCGCTCGAACTGGTCGCCTTCGACGACCCGATCGACGAGCGCTCGATCTTCCCCTACACCGACGACTTCGAGCTGCAGAACCGTCTCGCCGAGCGAGAGCGGGAGGCGCGCTGATGGCGAGCGGACCCGAGCGCTTCGTGCAGGCAACGGCGGACCTGCCGATCACCCCGCAACGGATGCCCGACTCGACGCACACGGCCGCCGAGGCCGCGGCCGCCGTCGGCTGCGAGGTCGGCGCGATCGTCAAGTCGCTCGTTTTTGTTGCCGTGGGAGATGACGGCGCGCGGGAGTCCGTGCTCGCCCTCGTGTGCGGCGACAACCGCGCCGATGTCGACGCCCTCGCCGCGGTGCTGAAGGCCCGCGTCGAGAAGGCGGACGCGAAGACCGTCAAGGAGGCGACGGGCTACTCGATCGGCGGGGTGCCCCCGCTCGGGCATCCCACCCCGGTGCGCACGGTGATCGACAGCGACCTGCTGCGCTTTGACACGGTCTGGTCGGCGGCGGGCAGCGCCTACGACGTGTTTCCGGCGAGCCCGCAGCAGCTCGTTGAGTGGACGGGCGGCGTGCTCGCCGCCATCGGCACCCGCTAGCGCCGCGGGCGTCCGAGCGCGGCCTGCTCGCGCAGCAGCTCGAGCAGCACGGCGGCCGACCGGCCCCAGTCGAAGCGGGCGGCCTCGGCGGGGGCGGCCGCCGAGCGGCGCTCCCACTCCCCCGCCGCGAGCAGTTCGGTGATGCGCGCGGCGAAAGCCTGCGCATCCCCTGGCGTCGCATAGAGCGCCGTGTCGCCGCCGATCTCGCGGAAGATCGGTATGTCGGAGACGACGACGGGCGTGCCGCGGCCCAACGCCTCGACGAGCGGGATGCCGAAGCCCTCGTCGCGCGAGGCGCTCACGAGTGCTGTGGCGTTGTCGAGCAGCGCGGCGTACTCCTGGTCGCTGACGCCGTCGTGTACGACGAGCGCGCCCGGAGGCGCCGCCGCCTCGAAGCGCGCGCGGTCGGCGGGGCGGATGCGGCTCAGCAGGTGCAGCCGCGCTCCGGGCAGGTGGCGCAGGGCGGCGACGAGCGTGTCGACACCCTTATAGGGCATGAACGAGCCCATATAGACGAGCTCGATGGTCTCGGGTCGCGTGCGCGGAGCGACGGATACCGGCCGATCGGCGGCGTTCGGCACGACGGTGACCGACCGCCGCGTCAGGCGGTGCTGGCGCATCAATGCTCGGGTGGTCTCGCTGACGGTCACCACCGCGTCGGCACGGTTGAGCAGCAGGCGCTGCGGCCACCACGCCAGGTGGTACAGGCGCCAGCCCAGCCGCACCGGCCACGGCAAGTCGCGCGGCGGCGTCGGGTGAGCGTAGTAGATGAGGTCGTGCAGGGTGAGCACGAGCGGGTACCGCCGCCCGAGCGCGCCCATCGTCTGCATCGGGCTGAAGACCACATCAGGCGAGAGCTTGTTCACCTGGGGCGCCACGAACGGCTCACGCGGGCTCGTGGGGCCGCTGACGCGGTGCCAGGGCAGCCCGTCGGGCAGCATCGACAACTGCCGCTCGTCGCTGATGAGCAGCTCGAGCGACTCGGAGTCGGCGAGGAGCGGGCGGAGAGCATCCACGAGGCCCGCCGTGAAGCGGCTGATGCCGTCGTGCCGCGGGAAGCGCACGTAGCGGCAGTCGAAGAGGATGCGCATGAGCGGTGCTAGGCGAGGAAGCTGCGGATGGCCGCCGCCGCCTCGACCGGCTTCTCGTAGTGGATGAGGTGCCCGACGCCGGTGATGACCTCGAGGCGGGCATGCCGGAACAGCGTCACCAGGTGCTGCTGCGCGGAGAGTGGCGTGATGTCGTCCTCGTCGGCGACGATGAGCAGCGTGGTGGCCGCGACGGCGGCGGCGAACTCCGAGACGTCATGCGAGACCGAGGTGCGGAATGCCTCGAGAAGGCTCTGCCGCGTGGCGAACGCCGAAAAGTAGCGGTCGTGCTCCTCGTGGATCCAGCGGCGCAGGGTGCGGTTGCGCGTCTTCGCCATCGTGACGCTCATGATGCGCGTGACGAGCCTGCTGCGCAGGGCCGCGAAGCCCAGGCGCTCGGGCAGTGCCGCGCCCACCCAGTAAAAGCCCACGGCGAGGTGCGTGAGCAAACCCCGCGGCCCCGCGAGCGCATTCTGGCCAATCGGGTTGACGAGGATCACGCGAGGCGTCAGCACACCGCTCGCGACAGCCGCCGCCACAACGATCGAGCCGAACGAGTGCCCGAGCAGCACCGCGGTTCCGTGCACGCCCGTCTCGTGGAGTAAGGCATCGAGCCAGTCGACATACCCGTTGATGTCGTGCGGGCGGTCACGGAACGGCTCGCTACTGCCGAAGCCCGGCAGGTCTGGGGCGATGAATCGGATGCCCGGCAACTGCGCGACGACCGGCTCGAGCCCGTGGTGGTCGCCGCGGAAGCCGTGCACGAGCACAACGGTGCGGTCGGCGTCGAGCGGCCCGTACTCCACCAGGTGGGTGCGCGACCCGAGCACGTCGATCGTGCGGTCGCGCGCCGGAATGCGCGCGAGAGCCTCGGCGTACGGAGAGGGGGTGGCCATCGTGATTAGTCTAGGCGGGTGTCTTTCACCGCCCCCATCACTCTGCCCGGTCTGACCCTCGACCCGCAGTGGCATCGCCGCAGCGTCTTCTACGAGGTCATGGTGCGGTCGTTCATGGATTCGAACGGCGACGGCATCGGTGACCTGGCCGGCCTGATCTCGAAACTCGACTACCTGCAATGGCTGGGGGTCGACGCGCTGTGGCTGCCGCCGTTCTTCGAGAGCCCGCTGCGCGACGGCGGCTACGACGTCGCCGATTACACCGCGGTGCTGCCCGAGTTCGGCACGATCGAGCAGTTCCGCGAGCTCGTCACGAAGGCGCACGAGCGCAACATGCGCATCGTCATCGACCTCGTCATCAACCACACCTCGGATCAGCATCCCTGGTTCCAGGCCTCGCGGGAGGATCCGGAGGGGCCCTACGGTGACTACTACGTCTGGAGCGACACCGACGAGAAGTACCAGGATGTGCGCATCATCTTCGTCGACACCGAGGAGTCGAACTGGACGTTCGACCCGGTGCGTCGCCAGTTCTTTTGGCACCGGTTCTTCTCGCACCAGCCCGACCTGAACTTCGAGAACCCGAAGGTGCACGACGAGATCTTCGATGTCGTGCGGTTCTGGGCCGACCTCGGGGTCGACGGGTTCCGCCTTGACGCGATCCCCTACCTGTACGAGTCCGATGGCGGCACGGGCGAGAGCGAGCCGCCCACCCACGCCTTCATCGCGAAGCTGCGGGCGATGATCGACGAGGAGTACCCAGGTCGCGTGCTCATCGCCGAGGCGAACCAGTGGCCGCACGAGGTTGTCGAGTTCTTCGGCACCGAGGAGAGCCCCGAGTGCCACATGGCCTTCGATTTTCCCGTCATGCCGCGCATCTTCTACGCCTTGCGATCGCAGCAGGCCACCGAGCTCGAGCGCCAGTTGAGCGAAGAGGTGAACGCCCCCGAGGGCAGCGCCTGGGGCGTCTTCCTGCGCAATCACGACGAGCTGACCCTTGAGATGGTCAGCGAGGAGTACCGCCAGGCGATGTACGGCTGGTACGCATACGACCCGCGGATGCGCGCCAACGTCGGCATCCGCCGCAGGCTCGCCCCGCTGCTCGACAACGCGCGCGCCGAGCTCGAGCTCGCGCACGCGCTCCTGTTCAGCCTTCCCGGCAGCCCCTTCCTGTACTACGGGGACGAGATCGGCATGGGTGACAACATCTGGCTGCCCGACCGCGACAGCTCGCGCACCCCCATGCAGTGGACTCCCGACCGCAACGCCGGCTTCTCGACGGCCGACCCCGGCAAGCTGTACCTGCCAGTCGTGCAGTCGCTCGTTTACCACTACAACCAGATCAACGTCGAGAGCCAGCTCGCCCAGTCGCGCTCGCTGCTTCACTGGGTGCGCAACGTCATCCACGTGCGCAAGGCGCACCCCACGTTTGGGTTGGGCTCGATGCGCGTGATGCGGACCGACAACGAATCGGTGCTCGCCTTCGTGCGCGAGTACGCGGGAACCGGCACCCACCTGGGCGACTCGGCTGAGCGCATCCTGTGTGTGTTCTCCTTCGCCCACAACCCCGTGTCGGTCACCATCAGCGCCGAGGGGCTCGAGGGCGTGGGGCTGCATGATCTGTTCGGCGGCGCGCCCTTCCCGGCGGTCGGGGACGATGGCCGGCTCACACTGACCCTCGGCTCGCAGAGCTTCTTCTGGCTCGGGGTGGACGAGCCCCGATGAGCCTGCTCGAGCGCGACCTGGCCGTCTTCGACCTCGAGACGACGGGGGTGGATGTCCGCACCGCCCGCATCGTCACCGCCTGCGTCGCCCTGCTCGACGCCTCCGGCGCCCTCGTCTCGCGGCGCGACTGGCTCGCCGACCCCGGGGTCGAGATCCCGGAGGGTGCCGCGGCCATCCACGGGGTGACGACCGAGCGCGCGCGGGCCGAGGGTCGCCCGGCCGCCGAGGTCGTCGGCGAGATCGTCGCCGAGCTGCGGCAACAGTTGGGCGCGGGTCGGCCCCTCGTGGTCTACAACGCCCCCTACGACCTCTCCTTGCTCGCGCACGAGGCCGCGCGACACGGCGTCGCGCCCCTCGTCGATCCGGCGCCGGTCGTCGACCCGCTCGTCATCGACAAGGCCGTCGACCGCTACCGAAAGGGCAAGCGCACCCTCGAGGTGGCCGCCGCCCACTACGGGGTCGCCCTCGACGGCGCGCACGACGCCGGGGTCGATGCGATCGCCGCCGGGCACGTGGCTCGGGCGATCGTCGAGGCGCACGCCGCGGCACTGCCCGCGACGCTCGCCGAGCTGCACACCGCACAGGCGCGCTGGCACGACCACCAGGCCGACAACTTCGAGAACTACATGCGCACTCAGCGCGACCACACCTTCACGGCCGACCGCGGCTGGCCGGTGCGGCACGGCGGCTGACGCTCCCGCTGGAACGCCGAAGGGCCCCGCCGATCCGGCGAGGCCCTTCGATGTCTCGGGGTCGACTAGTTGCCGAAGCCCTTGAAGCGCTGGTTGAACTTCTCGACACGACCGGCCGAGTCGAGAATGCGCTGCTTGCCCGTGTAGAACGGGTGCGAGGCTGACGAGATCTCGACGTCGATGACCGGATAGGTGACACCGTCGAGCTCGATGGTCTTGTCGCTCGAGACCGTCGAGCGGGTGAGGAAGGTCTCGCCCGAGGCCAGGTCGCGGAACACGACAGGCGCGTACTCGGGGTGGATGTCAGTCTTCATGAGCGGTTTCCTTGGGACGTGTGCGATGGGCGCAGCCCGTTCAGAGCGCGCGAAAGGGTGCGAGACCCGACCCCCAAGCCTAGCAGAGGCGGGCGAGGGCGTCAGGCGGCGCGGGCCGTGAACCGGTTGCCGTCGCGAGCAACCTGCAGCGGTAGACCGAACGCAGCGGTGAGGTTCTCGCTGGTCATGACCGAGTCGAGAGCGCCCGCTGCGGCGACGGCACCCTGCCGTAGCAGCAGCGCATGCGTGAAGCCCGGCGGAATCTCTTCCACGTGATGGGTCACCATGACCATGGCCGGCGACGTGGGCTCTGTCGCGTACGCACCGAGCAACTGCAGCAGTTCTTCTCGCGCTCCCAGATCGAGGCTCGCGGCGGGCTCGTCGAGCAACAGCAGTTCGGGGTCGGTCATGATGGCCCGGGCGATCTGCACGCGCTTCTGTTCGCCATCACTCAGGGTGCCGAAGAGGCGGTCGCCGAAGCCGTCGAGATGCCACTCACGCAACACGCGCTCAGCACGGCGCACGTCGACCTCGTCGTACTCCTCGTTCCAGCGACCGGTGACCGAGTACGAGGCTGTCATCACGACATCCAGTACTCGCTCACTGCCCGGGATGCGGCGCGCAAGCGCGGTCGAGGCAAAGCCAATTCGGGGCCGAAGCTCGAAGACGTCGGTTGCCCCCAGAGCCTCATCGAGCACGACCGCACGCCCCGAGGTCGGGTGCAGGAATGACGCAGCCACCTGGAGCATCGTGGTCTTGCCCGCGCCGTTCGGCCCGAGTACGACCCACCGCTGGTCGGGCGTCACCTGCCAGGTGACGTGATCGAGGATGGTCGTGCCATCACGGGTCAGAGAGACGTCGTCGAACGCGAGAACACTGGCCATGATGGCTCCAGCCTAGAGCAGTGAGCGATAGAGCTCGGTCGTGCGCGCGGCAATACTGGGCCAGGAGAACATGGCTTCGGCCCGCGCCCGACCGGCAGAGCCCATGGCGAGCGCAGCATCCTGATCAGAGACGACCTCAATCAGCGTCGCTGCGAGATCCGCAATAAAGCGCTCTGGGTCGAGGGGGGTTCCCGAACCATCGTGCACCTGATCAATGGGCACCAGTCGGCCGGTAATGCCGTCCTCGACAACCTCGGGAATACCTCCGGTGTTGGTGCCGACCACGGCGACGCCACAGGCCATCGCCTCGAGGTTCACAATTCCCAGCGGCTCGTACACGCTCGGGCACACGAACGTTGTCGCGGCCGAGAGGACGGCCGAGAGCTCGAGCGGGCTGAGCATGCGCTCGATCCAGACGACCCCTGTGCGCTCGGTCTGCAGTGCGGCAACTCCGTGCTGCACTTCCCGAAGAATCTCGGGGGTGTCGGGAGCACCCGCACACAGGACGAGCTGCACGTCGGCCGGAAGGCGGCGCGCGGCCTGCAGGAGGTACGGCAGGCCCTTCTGACGCGTGATGCGGCCGACAAACACGACAGTGGGTCGGTCGGGGTCAATACCGAGGGCGCGCACAGCTTCGTGGTCGATGGTGCGTTGCCAGCGCTCGAGATCGATGCCGTTGTGGATGACCGAGACGCGCGACTCGTCGATGTCGGGGTAGCAGCGCAGAATGTCGCGGCGCATGCCCTCGCTGACGGCGATGACGGCATCTGCGGCCTCGAACGCGTTCTTCTCGATCCAGCGCGAAACCCGATAGCCACCCCCCAGCTGCTCGGCTTTCCACGGCCGCAACGGTTCGAGGCTGTGCGCGGTGACGACGTGGGGAATTCCGTGGAGCAGCTGGGCCAGCTGGCCCGCCGCGTTCGCGTACCAGGTGTGCGAATGGACGAGGTCGGCGCCGTCGACGTCGTCGGCGATCGCGAGATCCACCCCCATGGTCGCCAGCGCGGGGTTAGCCGAACTCAGCGTGCCCGGCACCAGGTAGGCGTGCGTGTTCGCCTCATTACGCGGCGCCCCGAAGCATCGAACGCGCACGTCGAGTGACCCCCGCAGCGCTCGCACGAGCTCAGCGACGTGCACCCCCGCTCCCCCGTAGATCTCGGGCGGATACTCACGGCTGATCACGTCGACGCGCATGGCCTCGACGCTAGTACAGGCGTGCCTCTATGGCACCGCGCGCCGCTCGCCTAGGGTGGGGCCATGTCGTCTCCCAAGATCTTCGGAATCGTGCTGGCTGGCGGTGAGGGCAAGCGGCTCATGCCCTTGACGGTCGACCGTGCGAAACCGGCGGTGCCCTTCGCGGGTGGCTACCGGCTGATCGATTTCGCGCTGTCGAACCTGATCAACTCTGGGCTCCGTCAGCTTGTTGTCTTGACGCAGTACAAGAGCCATTCGCTCGACCGCCACGTGTCGCAGACCTGGCGCCTGAGCGGCATGCTGAACTCCTACGTCGCCTCCGTGCCCGCGCAACAGCGGCTCGGCAAGCGCTGGTTTTCTGGCTCAGCTGACGCGATCTTGCAGAGCCTCAATCTCATTCGCGACGAGAAGCCCGACATTGTGGTCGTGGTCGGCGCCGACCACGTTTACCGCATGGATTTCCGCCAAATGATCGACGCCCACATCGCCAACGGCGCGGGCGTCACCGTCGCTGGCATTCGCCAGCCGATCTCCTTGGCCGACCAGTTCGGGGTCATCGAGACCGATCCGGCGAACCCCCAACGCATCGCGGCGTTCCATGAGAAGCCGAAAAGTGCAGTCGGACTTCCGGATGCTCCGCACGAGGTGCTCGCCTCGATGGGCAACTACGTGTTCGACGCCGATGTGCTCGTCGACGCGGTGACGCGCGACGGCGACAACCCCGACAGCTCGCACGACATGGGTGGCGACATCGTGCCGAGCTTCGTGCGCGAGGGGCGGGCCTTCGTGTACGACCTCAATCGCAACGAGGTGCCCGGAGCCACCGAGCGCGACCGCTACTACTGGCGTGACGTCGGAACGATCGAGTCATTCTTTGACGCCCACCAAGACCTGATTTCCGCCTTGCCGGTGTTCAACCTGTACAACGCCGAGTGGCCGATCTACGCGCAACAGCTGAACTCACCGCCCGCGAAGTTCGTGCGCGACGCGTCCGGAGCCACGGGCATGATGATCGATTCCATCGTCTCCCTCGGTTCGGTGATCTCCGGCTCACACATCGAGCGCAGCGTCTTGGGCCCCTGGGTGACGATCGAGTCGGCGAGCGTCGTCGACTCGGTGGTGTTCGAACGCGTTCAGGTCGGCGCGGGTGCCGTCGTGCGGCGGGCTATTCTCGACAAGGAGGTGGTCGTGGCTCCCGGTGCCCAGGTGGGCGTCGATCATGGCGCCGACCGAGCCCGTGGCCTCACGGTCACCGAGACGGGCATCGTGGTCGCCGGCAAGGGCGTCCATATCGAGTAGCGCGGCCGGTGGCCGCCCGAGCCCGGCAGGAGCATCCGACCCCCCATGGCCTCGATGCTGATCGTGCTCGACGTCGATTCGACGCTCATTGAGCAGGAAGCGATCGAACTTCTTGCCGAGGAAGCCGGCACTGGCGCGGAGGTTGCGGCGATCACCGCCCGTGCGATGGCAGGCGAGCTGGATTTTGCCGCGTCCCTTGCTGACCGGGTCGCGACGCTCGCTGGACTCGATGCCGCTGTCTTCTCGCGCGTCACACCCCGCATCACCCTCACTGCGGGCGCTCGAGAGCTTGTCGGCAGGGTGCAAGCGGCGGGCGGACGCGTCGCCGTGGTCTCCGGCGGATTCCACGAGCTCCTCGATCCGCTCGCCGCCGACCTGGGCCTCGATGCCCACCGAGCCAACCGGCTCGAGGTGGCGGGTGGACGCCTCACGGGGCGCACGACGGGCCTCGTGATTGACGCCCAGGCGAAGGCGGCAGCGCTGACCGAATGGAGCGAGCAGTTTGACGTGCCGCTCGCACGCACGGTCGTCGTCGGAGACGGTGCCAACGATCTGGCGATGATGGCGGAGGCCGGACTCTCGATTGCGTTCGACGCGAAGCCCGTCGTGCGCGCCCGAGCGCACGTCTGCGTGCCCGATCGCGACCTGTCGACCGTGCTGACCCTGGTGGGGTTACGCGGCTAGTGCCCCATACCGAGGCCGCCGTCGACCGGGATGACCGCGCCACTGATGTACCCGGCGTCGTCACCGGCGAGCCAGGTCACAACGCGGGCGACTTCCGTCGGTGTCGCGAAGCGCCCGGCAGGGATAGCCTCCTGGTAGGACTTCTGCTGGTCTTCCGGCAGGGCGGCCGTCATGTCCGTTTCGATGAAGCCGGGCGCGACCACGTTCGCGGTGATACCGCGGCCGCCGAGCTCGCGGGTCAGAGACCGTGCCATGCCGACAAGTCCCGACTTCGACGCACTGTAGTTGACCTGGCCCGCTGACCCATAGAGCCCGACGACGCTCGAGATGAGAATGATGCGGCCAAACCGGGCCTTGAGCATGCCTTTCGAGGCCCGCTTCACCGTGCGGAACGCGCCGGTCAGGTTGGTGTCGATGACGCTCGTGAAGTCGTCTTCTGACATGCGCAACAACAACGTGTCGCGCGTGATGCCGGCGTTCGCAACGACGACTTCAACCGGGCCGAGCTCGGCTTCGACCGTCGTGAAGGCGGCGTCGATGGAGTCGGCGTCCGTCACGTCAGCGGTCACGGTGAGGGTGCCGGCCGGACCCGTGCCCGAGCGCGCGGTCACCGCAACACGGTGGCCGTGGGCCAGAAATTCCTGGGCAATGGAATAGCCGATGCCGCGATTACCGCCGGTGATGAGAACAGTGCGGGGGGTGGTCATGGCTCCCCAGCATATGCGCAACGTGGCGGACTACCATCGCGGTGTGTCGAAGCCGCAGCCCAATGCGATCACGAGTCTTCCGACCTCACCCGACGAGGAACGCAAGGCCCGCATGGTGAAGTACGCCGTAGCCATGGGCGTGCGCCTGGTGTGCATCATGGCCTGTTTCGTGACGCCGGGCTGGTGGCTCCTGATTCCCGCATTCGGGGCGGTTGTCTTGCCGTACGTGGCGGTGGTGGCCGCGAACACGGTGGTGAACACGCGGGGCCGAGACGTCGAGCGTCCCGGAGCGCTGCTGCCGGTTCGAGGCGACCACCCGTGATCGACCTGCCCGGCGCCATCACCAGCCGTCGCTGTTCGCGGGCGGGGTGTCGTGAGGCGGCGACGTGGACGATCAACTGGCGCAACCCGCGCATCCACACGCCGGATCGCGTGAAGGTCTGGCTCGCCTGCGACGATCATCGCGACTTCTTGTACGACTACGTTGATACGCGCGGTTTCCCGGTGACGATCACACCGGCCGGCGTGGTCGTTGAGCGGGTGCCCGAGCGGGGAGAATAGCGTCTCGTGAGCATCCTGGCGCTGGCCCTGACCCGGCGATGGCTGGGCTGGCTGGCGTTCACGACCCTCTTCGCCGTCGTCTGTGTGGGTTTGGCGCAGTGGCAATGGGCGCGGCGCCTCGAAGCGGTGGCCGAAATTCGCGTCGTCGCGCAAAACTGGGATGCCGCCCCGGTTGCTCTGACCGAGGTTGTCGCCGGCGATGCGCCGCTTGATCCGGCCGATGAGTGGACTCCCGTCTCGGTCAGCGGTGAGTACCTTCTCGACGAACAGCTACTCGTGCGCAATCGACCCTTCGCTGGCCGCCCGGGGTTCGAGGTTCTCACGCCGCTCCTGCTCGACTCGGGCGAGGTCCTCGTGATCAACCGCGGATGGCTCCCCACCGGCGCGGCGCAAGACTTCCCCGATGTCGTTCCGGAGCCGCCGAGCGGACGGGTCGAGATCGTCGCGCGGATGAAGCCGGGTGAGCCGACGATCACGGGCCGCGGTGCTCCAGAGGGGCAGATCGCGACGATCCACCTTCCCGAGCTCGCCGAGCGGATCCAAGGCGGCGACGTCATCGAGGCCGGCTATGCGCTACTCGACCGTGAGGCACCTGCCGCCTCCGAGCGACCCCTCGCGGCCGTGCGGCCGGTTGCCGATGAAGGGCCGCACCTCAGCTACACCTTCCAGTGGTACCTCTTCGGCGTTCTCGGGTTCGTCGGCTTCGGCTGGGCCTTGCGGCACGAGCATCGCGCTCTCCGAGCCGCGGAGCTCGGCGAGCCGATTGCTCCCGCCCGTCGACGCAGGACCGGTGGCCCCACCGATGACGAGATCGAAGACGCGATCGTCGAGGGCCGTGACGTGCCGCGTCAGGCGAGCGAGATCAGCTCGGCGTAGTCGGCCGTCCACAGGTCTTCGACGCCGTCGGGCATGATCAATACGCGCTCCGGGTTCAGCGCTTCGACGGCCCCCTCGTCGTGGCTGACGAGGATTACGGCGCCGCTGTAGGTCGCGAGCGCGCCGAGAATTTCATCACGGCTGGCGGGGTCAAGGTTGTTCGTCGGCTCGTCGAGGAGCAGCAGGTTGGCCTTCGAGACCACAAGCGTCGCCAGCGACAGACGCGTCTTCTCACCGCCCGAGAGCACTCCGGCGGGCTTCTGCACGTCGTCTCCGACGAACAGGAACGAGCCGAGCACGCTGCGGGCCTCCCGCTCGGTGATGGCGTCGCTCGCGCTCATCATGTTCTCGAGTACGCTGCGTTTCACGTCGAGAGTCTCGTGCTCTTGCGCGTAGTAGCCGATCCGCAGCCCGTGCCCGGGCTCGATGATGCCCGTGTCGGGCTGATCGACTCCGGCCAGGATGCGCAGCAGTGTTGTCTTGCCGGCACCGTTGAGACCCAGGATGACCACCCGAGAGCCGCGGTCGACCGCGAGATCGACCGCGGTGAAGATCTCGAGCGAGCCGTAGCTTTTCGACAGGTTGTGTGCCTGCAGGGGCGTTTTGCCGACCGGAGCGGGATCAGGGAACCGTAGTTTGGCCACTCGGTCGAACGCGCGCACCTCCTCGAGCCCAGAGAGCATCTTCTCGGCACGGGCCACCATTTGATGTGCGGCAGCAGCCTTGGATGCCTTCGCGCCGAACCGCGCCGCCTGGAGCTGGAGCGCGGTCGCCTTCTTCTCGACGTTGACCCGCTCCTTCTTGCGGCGCTCCTCGTCGGCCTCGCGCTGCCGCAGGTAGTGCTTCCACCCCATGTTGTAGATGTCGATGACCTGACGGTTGGCGTCGAGGTAGAACACCCGATTCACCGTCTCTTCGACCAAGTGCACGTCGTGACTGATGACGATGAAACCGCCCTGGTACGCCTTCAGGAAGTCGCGCAGCCAGACCACCGAGTCGGCGTCAAGGTGGTTGGTGGGCTCGTCGAGGATCATCGTCTCAGCATCGCTGAACAGGATGCGCGCCAGCTCGATCCGTCGGCGCTGGCCGCCCGACAGCGTGCTGAGGGGCTGGCTCAGGATGCGATCGGGAAGGCTCAGGTTGCTCGCGATCGCGGCCGCCTCGGCCTCGGCCGCGTATCCCCCGAGAGCATGGAAGCGGTCGGTGAGACGCCCGTAGCGGGCCATGGCCTTCTCGGCGACCGCCGGGTCGCTGCTGCCCATGTCGATCGTGGCTTGCTGCATGTCGAGCACGATCTGCCCGAGCCCTCGCGCATCGAGGATGCGGGTGCGGGCCAGCTGCTCGGGGTCGCCCGCGCGAGGGTCCTGCGGCAGGTAGCCGATCTCGCCGGTGCGCGTGATGGTGCCGCCCGTCGGCTGCCCCTCCCCCGCGAGCGCGCGGGTCATCGTGGTCTTGCCGGCGCCGTTGCGCCCGACCAGGCCCACCTTGTCGCCCTTGTCGACGCGAAAGCTCACGTTCTCCATGAGCAGGCGCGCGCCGACGCGGATCTCGAGATCGTGTACGGCGAGCACAGTGAACGTCCGATTCTTTGGTGGGATTCGACGACCCCGATGAGTGGGGGCCAGCCCGATAGTCTAGCCGTGTCCCCCGCACCCGCCGTCTCCCGTAGAGGAACCGCCCCCGTGTCGAACGCCACCGCAATCCCTTCCACCCCCGCAATTCGCCGCACCACCCTGGTTGACCGTGTGGTCGCTCGGTCATGGGCGAGTGACATCGCCCTCGTGCTTGCCGGCACCGCTCTCGTGGCCGTGCTCGCGCAAGTGGCTGTGCCGCTCTGGCCTGTGCCGGTGACGGGGCAGACGCTCGCTGTACTCCTGGTAGGAGCGAGCCTCGGCGCCGCCCGCGGCGCCGCATCCCTTGCCCTCTACGCCGTTCTCGGCCTCGCCGGGCTGCCGATCTTCGCGCCCCAGGATGATGGCTCGCACCTGACCGGCCTCGCCGCGCTGACCGCCCCGAGCTTCGGCTACATCATCGGCTTCGTCGCCTCGGCGGCCATCGTCGGCTGGGCGGCCGAGCGCTCCTGGGACCGTGGCTGGTACAAGCCGATCATCACCTTCATCGGCGGTTCGCTCGTGGTCTTCGCCTTCGGGCTCCCCTGGTTGGCGGTCGCCCTCGGCCAGTTCGGCCTGCCCAACGACCTCCAGTCAGTGCTGATGGCGGGCTTTTACCCGTTCATCATTGGCGGCCTCATCAAGGCCGCGATCGCGGCCGCCCTTCTCCCTGCGCTGTGGGCCGCGGCCGAGCGTTCCCGCAAGCAGTAGCCGCAGAATGAGGAAGGGCCCCTGCCAGATGGCGGGGGCCCTTCCTCGTTGCTCAGATCGAGAAGCCGAGAGCTCTCATCATGTCGCGGCCATCGTCGGTGATCCGTTCGGGTCCCCACGGGGGCATCCACACCCAGTTGATACGAAATTGCTCAACGATGCCGTCCAGCGAGTTTGCCACCGACTCTTCGATGACGTCCGTCAGGGGGCACCCCGCCGAGGTGAGGGTCATGGAGATGATCAGCGCGTCGCTCTCCTCATCCCACGCAAGGTCGTAGACGAGGCCGAGGTCGACGATATTGACGCCGAGTTCCGGGTCGACGACGTCCTTCAATCCCTCCTCGACCCTGTCGAAGAGTTGTGGTTCGAGTGCGATCGGCATGGCTTTAGCTTACGGTCGACCCGGTCAGATAACGGTCGTAGCCTTCGTTCTCGAGGCGCTCTGCCAGTTCGGGGCCGCCTTCTTCGGCCACGCGACCGTCGACGAAGACATGAACGAAGTCGGGCTGGATGTACCGCAGAATGCGCGTGTAGTGCGTGATCAGCAATACACCGAGACCGGTGTTGTCCTTCACTCGGTTGACGCCCTCCGAGACAATCTTGAGCGCGTCAACGTCAAGACCGGAGTCGGTCTCGTCGAGGACGGCGATCTTCGGCTTGAGCAGCTCGAGCTGAACGATCTCGTGGCGCTTCTTTTCGCCACCCGAGAATCCCTCGTTGACGTTGCGCTCGGCGAACGACGAATCCATCCGCAGGGCCTCCATGGAGCCCTTGAGATCCTTGATCCACGTGCGCAGCGGCGGGGCCTGGCCATCGAGGGCCGTCTTCGCCGTCCGCAGGAAGTTCGAGACGGTGACGCCAGGGATCTCGACCGGATACTGCATGGCGAGGAACAGGCCGGCGCGGGCCCGCTCGTCGATGCTCATCGCGAGAACGTCTTCGCCGTCGAGGGTGATCGAACCGCTCTCGACCGTGTACCGGGGATGCCCGGCGATCGTGTAGGCGAGCGTCGACTTTCCTGAGCCGTTCGGGCCCATGATGGCGTGCGTCTCGCCCGAGTTGATCGTCAGATTGACGCCTCGGAGGATGGGCTTGACCCCCTGATCAGTCTCGATGCTGACGTGAAGGTCACGGATCTCAAGCGTGGACATTGCTCTGGCTGGTCCTCTGTGTCGTGTCGGAAGCGTTGGGCCTGGCAGCTGCTCAGGCGGTGATGGTCCGATCAACGTCGACGAGTACGTCGTCGCCGTCGATCGTGACGGAGTAGACCGGAACCGGTTCGTAAGCCGGGAAATTGCGGGGCTTGCCTGTCGCCAGATCGAACTTCGACCCGTGCGCCCAGCACTCGAGGGCGTCCTCTTCAACAAAACCCTCGCTCAGCGAAATCTCGCCGTGGGTGCAGGTGTCGCCGAGGGCGTGAACAGTACCGGCCGAGTCCATGACGACGGCGACGGGCTTGCCGTCGACGACGACCTTGCGAGCGCTCGACGGGCTCAGCTCGGCCAGCGAGCAGACGCGGATCGCGGTCATCTCACACCACCTCCACCGCGGCGAGCTCATCCTCGAGCAGTCCGAGCAGTCGCGCCTCGAGATCGGCATCGCCGATCTTCTGGACGACCTCCAAGAGGAAGCCGAGAACGACCAGGCGGCGGGCCTCCTGCTCGTCGATGCCGCGCGAACGCAGGTAAAACAGCTGCTCGTCGTCGAATCGACCGGTGGCACTCGCGTGTCCGGCGCCCGCGATCTCGCCGGTCTCGATCTCGAGGTTGGGAATCGAGTCAGCGCGGGTGCCATCGCTCAACACGAGGTTGCGGTTTTCTTCGTAGGAGTCGGTGCCGGTCGCGTTGCGGCCGATGAGCACGTCACCCACCCAGACCGTACGAGCGCCCTGACCGTTGAGCGCGCCCTTGTAGCTAACCCGGCTCACGGTGTGCGGGGCCACGTGGTGGACGTAGACGCGCTGCTCGAGGTGTTGGCCGGCGTCTGCGAAGTAGAGCCCCAACAACTGGCCGTCGGCCCCCTCGCCCGCGAGCTCGACCGAGGGGTTCACGCGCACAATCGAGCCGCCAAAGGAGACGACGACGTGCTTGAGTCGAGCATCCCGATCGACACGACCGAAGTGACTCGAGAGGTGCACAGCGTCGTCGTCCCATTCCTGCAGGCTGATGACCGTGAGGTCGCTCCCCGCCTCGGCCACGATCTCGACGTTTTCGGTCAGACGGGCCGGGCCGCGGTGATCGAGAATCACGGTGCCGCGGGCATTCGCGCTCGCCGTGATCACCGTGTGAGCGGCGCGCGGCGCGCTGTCGGGTGCGGTTCGGTCGATCGTCACCGTCACCGCTTCCTCGCCCGTGAGGGTCACGGCGAGTGCCTGTTGCGTGCTTGACCACGCGTTCGCCGCCGCACGTTCCTCTGCGAGGCCTGCAGACCCGACGCGGGGGTCATCACGATCGATCCACTCGACGGTGACGCCCTCAGCGGACGTCACGGAGGCGGGAAACGGTGCGCCGTCGAGCGGGCCGTCGATCAGGTCGCGGATGCTCGCCACGGGTGTAAGCCGCCATTCGAGTTCGCGGCCCGTGACAGCCGGAAAGTCATCGTGCACCGCGGAGGCGAATCGCTCGGAGCGTGTTTGAACCGGCACGGGTGAGCCAGGACCGTGGGCATGCTGGAGTGGTGCCACCCCGGGGGCGGCGGAGGGTGCGGACGCCATCTAGCCGACGCTGCCTTCCATGTTCATTTCGATGAGCTTGTTGAGCTCGAGGGCGTACTCCATCGGCAGTTCGCGCGCGATGGGCTCGATGAACCCGCGCACGATCATGGCCATTGCTTCATCCTCGGGCATGCCGCGCGACTGCAGGTAGAAGAGCTGCTCTTCGCTCACGCGCGAGACCGTGGCCTCGTGGCCCAGTTGCACGTCGTCAACCCGGACGTCGATAGCCGGGTAGGTGTCGGAGCGCGAGATCGTGTCAACGAGCAAGGCATCGCACCGCACGGTGTTCGCCGAGTGGTGGGCGTTCGCGTCGACACGCACCTCGCCGCGGTAACCGGCGCGCCCACCTCCGCGAGCGATCGACTTCGAAACGATCGACGACGTCGTGTATGGCGCCATGTGGATCATCTTCGCGCCCGCGTCCTGGTGCTGACCGGGGCCGGCGAAGGCCACCGACAGGGTCTCCCCCTTGGCGTGCTCCCCCATGAGGAAGATGGACGGGTATTTCATCGTCACCTTCGAGCCGATATTGCCGTCGATCCACTCCATGGTGGCGCCCTCGTGGGCCACAGCACGCTTGGTGACCAGGTTGTACACATTGTTCGACCAGTTCTGGATGGTCGTGTAGCGCACGCGAGCGTTCTTCTTGACGATGATCTCGACGACGGCTGAGTGCAACGAGTCGCTCTTGTAGATCGGCGCCGTGCAGCCCTCGATGTAGTGCACGTACGAGCCCTCGTCGGCGATGATCAGCGTGCGCTCGAACTGGCCCATGTTCTCGGTGTTGATGCGGAAGTAGGCCTGCAGCGGAATCTCCACATGCACCCCGGGCGGAACGTAGACGAACGAACCGCCCGACCACACGGCCGTGTTGAGCGCCGCAAACTTGTTGTCGCCGGCAGGGATGACCGTGCCGAAGTATTCCTGGAAGAACTCGGGGTGCTCGCGCAGAGCCGTGTCGGTGTCCATGAAGATGACGCCCTGAGCCTCGAGGTCTTCACGAATCTGGTGGTAGACCACCTCCGACTCGTATTGCGCGGCGACACCTGCAACGAGGCGCTGGCGCTCGGCCTCGGGGATACCCAGTCGCTCGTAGGTGTTCTTGATGTCCTCGGGAAGCTCCTCCCACGACGTCGCCTGCTTCTCCGTCGTGCGCACGAAGTACTTGATGTTGTCGAAGTCGATTCCTGACAGGTCGGCACCCCACAGCGGCATGGGCTTCTGACCGAAGAGCTTGAGGCCCTTCAAGCGAAGGTCGAGCATCCACTGCGGCTCGCTCTTGAGCTGGGAGATGTTGCGCACGACGTCTTCATCGATGCCTCGCCGCGCACGTGCGCCAGCAGCATCGGAGTCGGACCAGCCGAACTCGTACTGACCCAGCCCTTCGAGTTCCGGACGATCGATGAGTACGTCAGACACGGTGTTCCTCTTCTCCTCGTCGACCCCAACCACACACGCGGCCAAGGAATTCCTGTTTGAGGGAGCGACGCCTCGCTCCGTCGTCTTCCGGCAGCACTGCTCGGCTGACGCTCACCTGGCGCAACTACACTGACGGCAACCGCGGGTGGCTGCCCTCTCTGGCTCCGTGAACCGCGATCGACAGTGACGGTGAACGCCTCGAGTCTACAGGCGTGGGCACCGTGAAGGAGGATGCTGGCTGTGAACCGGCTGTACCGCTGGCTGCCCCACTCGACCGCTGACCGCCGTGTTCGGGTGCTCGCGTGGGCGTCTCTTGTGAGTCAGACGCTCATCGTCGGAACGGGTGGCGCTGTGCGATTGACGGGTTCGGGCCTGGGTTGCCCGACATGGCCTCGGTGCACGGAAGACTCATTTGTCGCGACGCCGGAGATGGGCATCCACGGCATCGTCGAGTTCGGCAACCGCCTTCTGACCTTCGTGCTCGTGATCATTGCAATTCTTGCGTTCCTGTCAATCCTGCGTCTGCGGCGTGAGCGGCCCGAGCTGTTGCGGCTGACCGTTGCTCTCGGCCTCGGGATTCCGGCACAGGCGGTGATCGGAGGAATCACCGTGCTGACACAGCTCAACCCGTGGGTGGTGGGGTTGCACTTCGTCGTTTCGGGCGTACTCGTCGCGCTCGCGACGGTCTACGTGAGGCGGGTGTATCGCGGCCCGACCGCCGCGCAGCTCGCCGTTCCGTCGCGCGTGCGAACTCTCGCTCTCGTCACCGCTGCAGGAGTCTGGGTGACCGTTCTCGTCGGCATCGTGGTCACCGGGTCGGGCCCGCACGCGGGCGACGGCGGTGCGGCGCGCAACGGGCTCGACAGCGAGCTACTGCAGCATCTCCACTCGTGGCCCGCCTACGCCACCTTTGGCCTCACGGTGCTCCTGCTCGGTGTGGCCGTACGCCTGGGGCACGCTCCCCTTCTTCGCGCATCCATCGCGCTCATTGCGGTCGAGGGGGTCCAGATTGCCGTGGGTATCGCGCAGGCGCGGCTCGGGCTGCCGGTCGTCTTGGTGGGAGTCCACATGGTGCTCGCGTGCGTGCTCGTCGCCGTCATGACGCTCGTGGTGATGACGACGAGGCTGACAGCAGCGGAAGCCGCTGAGCGAGCGGCCCGGAGCGAGCGAGAGACAGTCGCCGCGTAGCTGTCTAGAACGGCAGTAGCGGGTCGATACCGACCGCGACAAAGAGCAACGTCAAGTAGGTGATGCTCGCGTGGAAAACCCGCATCGGAGCGGCCTCTTCTCCCCGCGCCGCACGACCGTACAGCCGGTGACTTTCGACGATGAACCAGCCCCCAGCCAGGACCGCCACGGCGGTGTACAGCGCACCCATAGGCGCGATGGGAACCAAGAGGAGGGAGGCCACGACAGTCGCCCAGGCGTAGAGCACGACTTGCACGCCGACGGTTGTGCGGTCGCGCATGACGGCGAGCATGGGAACCTCAGCAGAGGCGTAGTCTTCGCGATACTTCATCGAGAGCGGCCAGTAGTGCGGTGGCGTCCAGAGGAAGACGACGAGGAAGAGGATCAGCGGCGGCCAGTCGAGCGAACCCGTGACCGCTGACCAGCCGATCACGACAGGAAAGCACCCCGCGATGCCGCCCCAGATGATGTTCTGCTCGGTTCGACGCTTGAGGACGAGAGAGTAGATCACGACGTAGAACACGATGGCGGCGAGCGAGAGTGACGCGGCAAGCCAGTTCGTGGTTAACGCGAGCCACGCGATCGAAATGAGACCGATTGCGAAGGCGAAGGTGAGAGCAGAGCGATCAGAGATCTCGCCCGTCACCAGCGGTCGGTTCTGGGTGCGGTTCATCACGCGATCGATGTCACGGTCGATGTACATGTTGAAAGCACCCGCAGAGCCTGCGGAGAGCGCGCCACCGACGAGCGTCGCGAGAACGAGTCCAATACTGGGCAGCCCGTCGGCAGCGAGGATCATCACGGGCGCGGTCGTCACGAGCAACAACTCGATGACACGCGGCTTCGTCAGGGCCACGTAGGAGGCGATGATTCGGCGGAGACTCCGCGGTCGCGTCGTCACGGCGTGATCGAGGGCGGTGTCCATGGCTCCTTCTTCGTGGCAGAGGGCGTCCCCAGTCTAGGGGAGCCCACCTCGGAGGCAGCCCGGTGAACCCGGGCCGGCATACCGCCCTCCCTATACTGGCCATGGCCGACGATGTCCTGCTCGTCATCGTGCGCGCAGGAGCCGGAGGCGCCCACCCGACCTCACGAAAGGCCACCGCCCGCCCATGACCGAGCTCACCTGGGACGACCTCGACCGTCAGGCCGTCGACACCGCCCGACTGCTGGCGGCCGACGCCGTCGAGAAGGTCGGCAACGGCCACCCCGGCACCGCCATGTCGCTTGCCCCGGTTGCCTACCTCCTGCATCAAAAGGTGATGCACCACGATCCCAGCGACCCGCACTGGCTCGGGCGAGACCGCTTCATCCTCTCGGCGGGTCACAGCTCGCTCACGCAGTACGTGCAGCTGTACCTCGGTGGATACGGGCTCGAGCTCGACGACCTCAAGGCCCTCCGCACCTGGGGCTCGAAGACGCCTGGGCACCCCGAGTACGGGCACACCGACGGTGTCGAGATCACGACGGGCCCACTCGGGCAGGGTCTTGCCTCGGCGGTCGGGTTCGCCTACGCCGCGCGTTTCGAGCGCGGCCTGCTCGACCCCGAGACGCCGGCCGGTGAGAGTGTCTTCGACCACCACATCTACGTCATCGCGGGCGACGGCGACATTCAGGAGGGCGTGACCAGCGAGGCAGGCTCGCTTGCGGGCCACCAGCAGTTGGGCAACCTCGTCGTCATTTACGACTCGAACCAGATTTCCATCGAGGATGACACCGACATCGCGTTCACCGAGGACGTCGCTGCCCGATACACAAGCTACGGCTGGCACGTGCAGACGGTGGACTGGAAGAAGACCGGTGAGTACGTCGAGGATGTGCATGCCCTCCACGCTGCGCTCGAGACGGCAAAGGCTGAGACAGGCAAACCCAGCATCATCATTCTGAAGACGATCATCGGGTGGCCAGCACCGACCAAGCAGAACACGGGCAAGATCCACGGTTCCGCGCTCGGGGCCGACGAACTCGCTGCCACGAAGCGGGTGATGGGCTTCGACCCCGACCAGCACTTCGTGGTGAGCGACGACGTCATCGCGCACACCCGTCGCGCTGTCGAACGCGGTGCCGAGCGTCGTGCGGCGTGGCAGGAGCGTTTCGACGCGTGGGCTGCGGCCAACCCTGAGCGCACGGCACTGCTTGACCGGATGCTCGAGGGTGAGCTGCCCGCAGGGCTCGATGCGGCCCTGCCGGTGTTCGATGGGGGCACGAGCCTGTCGACCCGGGCGGCAAGCGGCAAGGTCATTAACGCGATTGCGGGCGTGCTGCCCGAATTCTGGGGAGGGTCAGCCGACCTTGCGGAGTCGAACCTCACGACAATCACTGGGGGCGGCTCGTTCGCTCCCTCCGAGCACTCGACGCACGAGTGGCAGGCAAACCCCTATGGGCGAATTCTGCACTTCGGCATCCGTGAGCACGCCATGGGGGCGATCCTTAATGGCATCGCGCTGCACGGCCGTACGCGCGTCTTCGGCGGCACGTTCCTGATCTTTAGTGACTACATGCGCCCCGCTGTGCGCCTCGCTGCGCTCATGAAGGTGCCGGTCACATACGTCTGGACCCACGACTCGGTCGCCCTCGGCGAGGACGGCCCTACGCATCAGCCGATCGAGCAGCTCGCTGCGCTGCGCGCGATCCCGGGCCTGTCGATCGTTCGGCCTGCGGATGCGAACGAGACCGCCCATGCCTGGAAGGCGGTTCTCGAACGCCGCTCCCCTGCGGGCATTGCCCTGACCCGTCAGAACGTTCCCGTGCTGGCGCGTGGTGAGGGTGCTGCCGAGGGTGACACATTGGCTGCGGCTCACCACGTTGCTAAGGGCGCTTACGTGCTGGCAGAAGCCGCTAACGGCGCGCCAGATGTGATCATCATCGCGACCGGCTCAGAAGTGTCGGTGGCGCTGGATGCCCGCACGCAGCTCGCCGCCCGCGGCGTGCACGCTCGCGTCGTGTCCGCTCCCTGCCTCGAGTGGTTCGACGAGCAGAGTGCGGAGTATCGCGAATCGGTGCTTCCCGCGGCCGTGACGGCGCGGGTCTCGGTCGAGGCGGGCGTCGCCCTCAGCTGGCACCGGTACGTCGGCGACCACGGCCGCACGGTGTCGATCGAACACTTCGGTGCTTCCGCCGATTACCAGACCCTGTTCCGCGAGTTCGGCATCACGGCAGACGCCGTGACCGCCGCCGCTCTGGAAAGCCTGAACGCGGGCTAACACCCACACCCCACAGCGGACGTCCGACCACCACCCCCGACCGAATGAGGACACCATGACCTCCAGCCCCACCGCACAGCTCAGCGCCCTCGGCGTCAGCATCTGGCTCGATGATCTGTCACGCGACCGAATCAGCTCGGGTTCCCTCGCAACCTTGATCGCCGAGCGCAATGTCGTCGGCGTGACCACGAACCCGACGATTTTCGCCTCGGCGCTCGCGACCGGCACCACCTACGACGCGCAGATTCGCGAACTCGCCGCGAAGAATGTCGACGTCAACCAGGCAGTCTTCGAGATCACCACCGACGACGTAGCCGCTGCGAGCGACATCTTCGCGGGCGTTTATGCCGCGTCGGGCGGTCAGGATGGGCGCGTGTCGATCGAGGTCGAGCCTGGCCTCGCTCATGACGCTGCGGGCACCATTACGCAGGCCCGTGAGTTGTGGGCAAAAGTCAATCGGCCGAACGCCATGATCAAGATTCCCGCGACCCTCGAGGGCCTGGAGGCCATTACCGAGACCATCGCCGCCGGCATCAGCGTGAACGTCACGCTGATCTTCAGCCTCGACCGGCACCGAGCCGTCATCGACGCCTACCTTGCCGGACTCGAGAAGGCGCAGGCTGCCGGGCACGACCTCTCCGCCATCCACTCGGTGGCGTCGTTCTTCGTCTCCCGGGTCGACACCGAGATCGACCGGCGCTTGACGGAGATCGGCACAGCGGAGGCGCTCGCCCTCAAGAGCAAGGCCGGAGTCGCCAACGCCCGCCTCGCATACGAGGTCTTCGAGGAGGCCTTTGCGACTGATCGAGCCCAGGCGCTCCTGGCGGCCGGCGCAAACGTACAGCGACCGCTCTGGGCATCCACCGGCGTGAAAGATCCAGCCCTGCCCGACACCCTCTACGTCACCGAGCTGGCCGTCGGCCGCACCGTGAACACGATGCCCGAGAAGACCCTGCAGGCGACCTTTGACCACGGTGTGATTACCGGAGACGCTGTCAGCGGGTCGTACGACGACGCCCGCGGCGTACTGGCCGCCCTCGAGTCGCTCGGCGTCTCCTACGACGAGGTGACGGCGCTGCTCGAAAAGGAGGGCGTCGAGAAGTTCATCGTCAGCTGGAACGAGCTGCTCGATACCGTGACTGCCGCGCTCGAGGCCGCCCGATGACCCTCACCGTTGCTGCACGGGGTGACGCACAAGCCGCGATCGACAGCCGCGTGCCCGAGCTCGTCGAGAAGCTCGTGGCGAGTCGCATTACTGCCGGTGACGCCACGCTGTGGGGGGCTGCCGCGGAGGCCGAGGCGAGCATCCGTCTCGGCTGGACGCAGGCCGTTGCGGTATCGCGCCCTCTCGTCGCGGAGATCGTGACTCTGCGCGAGCAGCTTGCCGAGCGAGGGGTGACGCGCATCGTGCTCTGCGGCATGGGCGGATCATCGCTCGCGCCGGAAGTGATCACGCGCACCGCAGGGGTTGAGCTCACCGTGCTCGACTCCACTGATCCCGGCCAAGTCGCGTCAGCAATCGACGAGCACCTCGGACACACCGCCGTGGTTGTGTCGTCGAAATCCGGCTCTACCGTCGAGACCGATAGCCAGAAACGCAGCTTCGAAGCGGCGTTCCGGGCGGTCGGAATTGACCCTGCCGAACGCATCATCATCGTCACCGATCCCGGCTCCCCGCTGGAGCAGTCCTCGGTCGCGGCGGGCTATCGGGTGTTCACCGCTGACCCGACGGTGGGCGGTCGCTACTCGGCCCTCACCGCCTTTGGTCTCGTGCCATCCGGACTCGCCGGCGTCGATCTCGACGCGCTCCTCGACGAGGCTGAGGCTGCGAGCCTGCCACTCGCTGTCGATACCGTCGACAATCCGGGGCTGCGGCTCGGTGCTGCGATCGCCGGCACCTCCCCACTCAGGGACAAACTCGTGATCGTCGCCGATGGCACCCACATCATTGGGCTCGGCGACTGGATCGAGCAACTCATTGCCGAGTCGACGGGAAAAGAGGGGCGGGGCATCCTGCCCGTCGTGGTCGAGGCTGGCGCTCCTGAGCTGACGAGCGGGGCGCCCGATGTACAGGTCGTCCGGCTCGTCGCCGATGCCCGGGCGACCCGGGAGGTTGCCGACGGCGAGATCGAGGTTTCGGGCTCGCTCGGCGCGCACCTGCTCGCATGGCAGTACGCGACGGCAGTCGCGGGCGTACTGCTCGGCATCAACCCCTTCGACCAGCCCGACGTTGAGTCAGCCAAGGTGGCCGCGCGCGGTCTCCTCGACGCGCGGCCTGACCCTGTTCCCGCCCTCTTCAGCGACCGCGGCATCGAGGTTGTGGGGCCTGCCGCACTACTGTCGGGGGCGACCACTCTCGACGAGGCGATCGCGCGACTCGAGTCGGCCGTTCCCACCCGCGGGTACCTTGCGGTGCAGGCCTACCTTGATCGCATCGAGCACGCCGAACTCGCTACGGTACGAGGGGCCATTGCCGACCGCACCGGTCGACCGGTGACCTTCGGGTGGGGTCCGCGGTTCCTGCACTCCACCGGTCAATACCACAAGGGCGGCCCCGCACACGGCGTGTTCCTGCAGATCACCGGGACGCTCGCCGACGACCATCCGATCCCCGACCGTCCTTTCACGTACGCCCAACTGATTGCCGCTCAGGCAGCGGGTGATGCCGCGGTGCTGAGTGACGCGGGCATGCCCGTCGTCACGCTCCGAGTGCGCGATACCGCCGCGCTCGAAACAGTCCGCGCCGCGCTCTCCTGACTCGCCCTGCCACCACGAGGAGCCTCATGACCCCGGTCGCTGTCGACCGCGACAACAACCCGTTGCGCTCTCCCGATGATCGGCGACTCAGCCGCATCGCGGGCCCGAGCAGCTTGATCATCTTCGGTGTCACCGGTGATCTGTCGCGGAAGAAGCTCATGCCCGCCGTCTATGACCTCGCCAATCGCGGGCTGCTGCCGCCGGGGTTCGCTCTCGTCGGATTCGCCCGGCGTGACTGGGAGACGCAAGATTTCGAGCAGGTCGTCCACGACGCGGTGAAGCAGTACGCGCGCACCCCATTCCACGAGGAGGTCTGGCGGCAACTTTCCGCCGGTATTCGCTTCGTGTCGGGTGACTTTGATGATGAGGAGGCCTTCGCGCGGCTGGCTGACACCTTGAGCGCCCTCGATCGTGAGCGCGGCACGATGGGAAATCACGCCTTTTACCTGTCGATTCCGCCCAAGTCGTTTCCGCTCGTCACGGAACAACTTCGGCGTAGCGGGCTCGCTGAGGCGAGGACGGGCGAGTGGCGTCGCGTCGTCATCGAGAAACCTTTCGGCAGCGATCTGCAAACAGCACGCGAGCTCAACGAGGTGGTCGAGTCGGTGTTTCCTCCCGACTCCGTGTTCCGCATCGACCACTACCTCGGCAAAGAGACCGTGCAGAACATCCTCGCGCTGCGCTTCGCCAACATGCTGTACGAGCCGATCTGGAATGCGAACTACGTCGACCACGTGCAGATCACCATGGCCGAAGACATCGGTGTCGGCGGGCGCGCGGGGTATTACGACGGAATCGGTGCCGCACGCGACGTCATCCAGAACCACCTCCTGCAGTTGTTGGCGTTGACCGCGATGGAGGAGCCCGTCTCCTTCGACGCGGCCGACCTGCGCGCCGAAAAGGAGAAAGTGCTCTCTGCGGTGCGGCTGCCGCGCGACCTGAGCACGGGTACCGCGCGCGGACAGTACGCCAGCGGCTGGCAGGGTGGCCAGTGGGTGCCGGGTTTCCTCGATGAAGAGGGAATGAATCCCGAGTCGGTCACCGAGACGTATGCCGCGATGCGGCTCGACATCAACACGCGACGTTGGGCGGGGGTTCCGTTCTATCTCCGCGCTGGCAAGCGCCTCGGCCGTCGGGTTACCGAGATCGCGGTGGTCTTCAAGCGCGCTCCGCAGTACTTGTTCGCTGAAGCCCAAACCTCCGCACTCGGGCAAAACGCGCTCGTGATTCGAGTGCAGCCCGATGAAGGAGTGACGATCCGGTTCGGGTCGAAAGTGCCGGGCGCAGGCATGCAGGTGCGTGACGTCACGATGGACTTCGGCTACGGCCACGCCTTCACCGAGGCCAGCCCTGAGGCCTACGAGCGTCTCATTCTTGACGTACTGTTGGGCGATCCACCGCTCTTCCCCCGCCACGAAGAGGTCGAGCTGAGCTGGAAGATCCTCGACCCGATTGAAGAGTTCTGGGCCACCCAAGGCCGACCCGAGCAGTACGCACCCGGCACCTGGGGTCCACAGTCAGCCGACGAGCTTCTCGCCCGCGATGGACGCGTCTGGAGGCGCCCGTGATCATTGATCTCCCCGACACCACGGCTAGCCAGGTCTCCAAGACGCTGGTTCGCATTCGCGAGGAGGCCGGCGCGGTCGCCCTCGGCCGGGTTCTGACCCTCATCATTACGAGCGAGATCGGCGACGAGGAGGACGTGATCGTCGCTGCCAACGAGGCCTCGCGCGAGCATCCGATGCGCATCATCGTGGTCTCGACCGACGCGTCGTCGCCAACGGCACGTCTCGACGCCGAGATTCGCGTCGGCGGCGATGCGGGCGCGAGTGAAGTCATTGTGTTGCGGGCGCACGGAGACACGGCATCCGATCTCCGCGGACTCGTCACAGGCCTTCTCCTGCCCGACGCGCCGGTCGTGTCGTGGTGGCCAGGCGAATGTCCGGACGCCGTGTGCGACACGCCTTTGGGTCGCCTCGCGCAGCGTCGCATTACGGATGCTGGCTCTGCGCACGACCCGCAAGAGGCATTGCGGCGCATTGCCGCGGGGTATCGGCCCGGAGACACCGACTTCGCCTGGACGCGCCTGACCCTCTGGCGGGCACAGCTCGCGGCCGCTCTCGATCAGCCTCCGTACGAACCCATCACGCGCGTCGAGGTGGCCGGTGCGGCCGATAGCCCGTCGACGTCGTTGCTTGCTGCGTGGCTCGGTCTGCGATTGGACGTTGAGGTCGATGTCGAAGTCGCCGACTCACCTCTCACGAGTGGCATTCTTCGCGTGGTGCTGCACCGCGATTCTGGCGCGATTCGACTCGAGCGAACCCGACCGGAAGTGGCGACACTCGAACAGCCCGGGCAACCTTCGCACGAGTTGTCACTGCCGCGCCGAGGGTTGCGCGAGTGCCTGGCGGAAGAACTGCGTAGGCTCGATCCCGACGACGAGTTCGGCGCAGTGCTCGCCAGCGGGTTCAGGTCGGCCTCGCACGTCGCGCCCACGCGCTGACCGCGCCCCGCTGTGCAGAGAGGCTCCCCCACCGTGTCAACCGACCGCCGTGTGCTCGTGCACGCCGACCGAGCTGCGCTCGCGAGCGCTGCCGCTGACCGTTTCGTGCGTACTCTGGCCGAGGTGCTCGAGCACCGTGACGTTGTGCACACGGTGCTGACGGGCGGTTCCGTTGGCATCGAGGTGCTGGCCGCGATTGCCGCACACCCGCGTCGCGATCAGGTCGACTGGAGCCGGGTTCATGCATGGTGGGGTGACGAGCGCTGGGTACCCGCGCATCACCCAGACCGTAACGAGCGCCAGGCGCGAGAAGCCCTGTTGAACTCCGTGTCGATTCCGGCGTCCAACATCCACCCTTTTCCGAGTTCAGACGAGGGAATTGACCTCGACGCGGCCTCACGGCGATACGACGACGAGTTGCGAGAGGCCGGCGGTGGCGACTACCCGGTGTTCGCGCTGACCTTCCTCGGGGTCGGGCCGGACGGACACATAGCATCGCTCTTCCCGGAGCGGGCAGGGCCGACTGTTTCTGAGCGGGGTGTCATTGCCGTGCACGACTCTCCGAAGCCTCCTCCGCAGCGGTTGAGTCTCACCCTGCCCTTGCTCAACAGCTCCGAGCGCGTTTGGCTCGTGCTCGCAGGCGCCGATAAAGCGGCTGCTCTCGGCCTCGCCCTCGCGGGTGCATCCGTCGCCGACGTGCCCGTTGCCGGAGTCGAGGGCCGTGAGCGAACCGTGTTTTTCGTCGACGAAGCAGCCTCGGCCGAGGTGCCCGAAGCGCTCATCACCCCGACCAACTACTGGACGGGCGCGATGGACCAGCCTGACTGGACTCCCTGATTCGCCGCCGAGCGAAAGGCGACGGGAGCGCCTACTTCGTTCCGCGCCGCTCGCGGAGCTTCTGGAGCGCCTCGTCGAGGATCTGGGCGGCTTCCTCGTCGCTTCGGCGCTCTTTCACGTAGGCAAGGTGCGTCTTGTACGGCTCGTTCTTGGCGACCTGCGGCGGGTTGGCCTGGTCGCGACCAGCGGGAAGGCCCGTCGTCGGTGAGTCGATCGTCTCGGGAATCTCTTCTTCCGGCAGGTTCGCCGCGAAATAGCGCACCGTTTCGTTGCCGAGGGCGTCCCAGTAGGACACCGCGATGCGCTCAGCGTGCACGCCGCGGTCCTGCTCACCCATCGGACCGGATCCGACGCGAGAGCCGCGGATCGCACTTCCTCCTGACACCATGACGCCGCCCCTTAGACCGTCGTGAAGCGGGTGATGAGCCCGAGGACAATGATCGAGCTCACCCAGACCAGGGCAAGGATCACCGTAATGCGGTTGAGGTTGCGCTCTGCAACCCCCGAGGCGCCGAGGTTCGATGTCACGCCGCCACCGAACATGTCGGAGAGCCCACCACCGCGACCACGGTGCAGCAGGATCATGAGGGTCAGAAGAAGGCTCGTGATGCCCAGGATGACCTGGAGCACGACCTGAAGGATTTCCACGGGGTGAACCTCTCGCGCGAGTCGAACAATCTGCAAGCCTACCGGACGGTGGGCGGCAGGCAGGTCAGGCGGTACCGACGTGCTTCGGGAAGCGCGCGATACTAGCGAACTCATCGACGTCAAGGCTAGCCCCGCCCACCAGGGCACCGTCGACATCCTTGTGCTTCATGAAGCCAGCGATATTCGCAGCCTTGACGGAGCCGCCGTACAGGATTCGGGTGCGTGCCGCTACCTCTTCGCCGAGCGCATCACCGATCGCCGCCCGCAGCGCGGCGCACACCTGCTGCGCTTGCTCGGGGGTGGCGGCCTTACCCGACCCGATCGCCCAGACGGGCTCGTAGGCGACGACGATGTCGGCGTCCGCATCCAGCTCGGCGAGCACAACCTCCAGTTGGGCAACCGGCACCGCCGAGGGGCCATGGTGCTCGAGGTCGTCAGCGGTCTCGCCGACGCACACCACGGGCACGAGGCCGTGGCGTAGCGCGGCGGCGGTCTTGCGAGCGATGAGTTCATCGCTCTCATGGTGATACTGACGCCGCTCACTGTGGCCGATGATGACGTAGCGGCAGTCGAGTGCGGCGAGGAACGCGCCGGAAACCTCGCCGGTGTAGGCACCGCTGTCATGTTCCGACACATCTTGCCCGCCGTACCGAAGGTCGAGCTTGTCAGCCGTGACGAGCGTCTGCACGCTTCGAAGGTCGGTGAAGGGTGGAAAGACTGCGACCTCGACCTCGGCGTAATCGTGTTTCGCATCGCGCAGGCTCCAGGCGAGCTTCTGCACGAACGCGATCGACTGCAGGTGGTCGAGGTTCATCTTCCAGTTACCCGCGATGAGCGGGGTGCGTGCAGCTACCATCCGAGGACCTCCAGTCCGGGAAGAGTCTTGCCCTCGAGGAATTCGAGGCTGGCGCCGCCGCCGGTCGACACGTGACCGAAGTCGTTGTCAGCGAAGCCAAGCGCGCGAACGGCGGCGGCCGAGTCGCCGCCGCCGACCACGCCAAGCCCAGCGACATGCGTGAGCGCCTCCGCGACGGCGCGCGTGCCAGCGGCGAAGGCCGGGAACTCAAAGACGCCCATCGGCCCGTTCCAGAACACGGTCGTGGAGGTGGCCACGAGCTCGGCAAACCGTGAGGCGGTGGCCGGCCCGATGTCGAGTCCGATGCCGGATGCTCCCGCCGGGCCGCCCTCAATGTCATCGGCACTCTGCACGGTGTGCGCGGCGTCGGCCGCGAAGCGGTCGGCCACGATCACGTCGGTAGGCACGACGATCTCGACGCCGCGCTCGGCGGCCTCGGCAAGGTAGCCCCGCACGGTGTCGAGCTGGTCGACTTCGAGCAGGCTTGCGCCCACCTTGTGTCCCTGAGCGGCGAGGAAGGTGAACAGCATGCCTCCGCCGATGAGCAGTCGGTCGACGCGCGGCAGCAGGTGCGCGATGACGCCCAGTTTGTCACTGACCTTTGAGCCACCCAGCACCACCGTGTAGGGGCGCTCTGGGCGCTCCGTGAGGCGCTCAAGCACGTCGGTCTCGGTCGCGATCAGTAGACCGGCCGCGCTCGGCAATGCCTGTGCAAGTTCGTAGACGCTGGCCTGCTTGCGGTGCACAACACCGAAGCCGTCGGAGACGAGCGCATCGCCGAGGCTGGCAAGCTGTTCCGCGAACGCGACGCGCTCCCCCGCGTCTTTCGCGGTCTCACCGGGATTGAAGCGCAAGTTCTCGAGCATTGCGATCTCGCCATCGGCGAGCCCGGCAACAGCATCCATTGCCCCCGCGCCGACCGTGTCGGCGGCGAACGCAACGGGCGTGCCCAAGAGCTCGGCGAGCCGCAACGCGACCGGTCGCAGGCTGTACCGCTCGTCGGGCGCGCCCTCGGGGCGACCCAGGTGCGAGATGACGACGACGCGGGCGCCGACCTCGCTGAGAGCACGGAGTGTCGGCAGTGACGCGCGAATGCGCCCGTCATCGGTGACCGCGCCATCGCTCAGGGGCACATTGAGGTCGCACCGCACGATGACGCGGCGACCGGTGAGGTCGCCGAGGGACGCGATCGAGCGCAGGCTCATCAGGGTCCTCCGAAGTGGGTGGCTGCGCGGCTAGAGCCGCGCGCCGACGAACTCGGTGAGGTCGACGAGGCGGTTGGAGTAGCCCCACTCGTTGTCGTACCAGGCCGAGACCTTCACCAGCGTGCCGCTGACGTTGGTGAGTTGCGCATCGAAGATCGATGAGTGCGGGTTGAGCTGGATGTCGCTCGACACCAGGGGGTCCTCGGTGTACTGCAAGTAGCCGACGAGGCGACCCTCACTCGCCGCGGCGCGGTAGGCGGCGTTAATGGTCTCGGCCGTCAGCCCCTCGGTCGGCGTGACGATCGTGAGGTCGACGATCGAGCCGGTGGGAACCGGGACGCGATACGAAGAGCCGCTCAGCTTGCCGTTGAGCTCGGGCAGCACGAGGCCGATGGCCTTCGCGGCGCCGGTGGATGCCGGAACGATGTTGACCGCGGCGGCACGCGCGCGGCGCAGGTCACTGTGTGGCCCGTCTTGCAGGTTCTGGTCGGCCGTGTAGGCGTGCGCGGTCATCATGAAGCCGCGCTCGATGCCGAAGGCGTCGTTGAACACCTTGGCGAGCGGCGCGAGGCAGTTGGTGGTGCAGGAAGCGTTTGAGATGATGACATCGGTCGCCGGGTCGTACGTCTCTTCATTGACACCCATGACGATGGTGGCATCGTCGCCGGTCGCCGGGGCGGAGATCAGCACCTTCTTGGCTCCGCCGGCGATGTGCTTCTTGGCATCCTCCGCCTTGGTGAAGCGGCCGGTCGACTCGATGACGATGTCGACGCCGAGGTCTCCCCACGGCAGCGCGGCCGGGTCGCGCTCCTCGAAGACGCGGATTCCGCGGCCTCCGACGGTGATCATGTCGCCATCGTGCGTGACCTCGTGGCCGAGGGGCCCGCCGACCGAGTCGTACTTCAAGAGATGAGCGAGGGCCGCGTTGTCGGTGAGGTCGTTGACGGCGACGATCTCGATGTCGCTGCCCTGGGCGAGAGCCGCCCGGAGGTAGTTGCGGCCGATGCGGCCGAATCCGTTGATGCCGACTTTCACGCTCACGGGGTTCTCCTGTTGCTCCGGCGCACGGGACTGCCGGTGTGTGGTGGTAGAGGTGGTAGAGGTGGTAGAGGTGGTGCAGAAATGACGATGGCCGGGGCGCGAGCCCCGGCCACGACGCCTGCTATGACAGTAGCAGGAGGCCGTCCGTCGTCGAGCGCGCCGCGGCGAACCGGTCGGCGACGTTCTGCCAGTTGACGATGTTCCAGAAGGCCTTCACGTAGTCGGCCTTGACGTTGACGTAGTCGAGGTAGAACGCGTGCTCCCACATGTCGAGCTGAAGCAGAGGCACGGTCGCCTGTGCGGTGTTGCCCTGCTGGTCGAACAGCTGCTGGATGATCAGGCGGCGCCCGATCGGATCCCAGCTGAGCACGCCCCATCCCGAACCCTGGATGCCCATCGAGGCCGCCGTGAAGTGGGCGACGAACTTGTCGAACGATCCGAAGAACTCGTCGATCGCTGCCGCGAGCTCGCCCGTGGGCTTGTCGCCGCCCTCCGGCGAGAGGTTTGTCCAGAAGATCGAGTGGTTGATGTGGCCGCCGAGGTGGAACGCGAGGTCCTTCTCGAGTCGATTGATGTTGGCGAACGCGCCGGTCTCGCGCGCCTCGGCTAGTGCCTCGAGTGCGCCGTTTGCTCCTGCGACATAGGCGGCGTGGTGCTTGGAGTGGTGAAGCTCCATGATGCGGGCGCTGATGTGGGGCTCGAGGGCGGCGTAGTCGTAGCCAAGCTCGGGCAGAGTGTAGACGGACATGAGAGCGGTGTCTCCTCGCTGTTGTGGCGTTCGGGCTCCGACGGTTCAGAGCGCCGCGCTGACGGTGCGCCAGTCTACTCGGGGCAACGCACGCGAGCCCGAGAGTCTTCCCGCGGCGTTGACTCGCATCCGGACCCCACCGCGGTGGGAACCGCCGCCTCGATGAGCGTCAGGCGAGGTCAAGATCAGCGGGAAGGTTCGCGTCGGTGCCGGGAACCCCGAGTTGTTCGGCCCGCTTGTCAGCCATCGCCAAGAGCCGACGGATGCGACCAGCGACAGCATCCTTCGTCATCGGAGGGTCGGCGTGGTGACCGAGCTCATCGAGACTGGCGTCGCGATGGTTGAGGCGGAGCTGGCCCGCGTAGCGGAGGTGTTCAGGCAACTCGTCGCCGAGGATCTCAAGCGCACGTTCGACCCGTGCACACGCGGCCACGGCGGCCTGCGCCGAGCGACGCAGATTTGCGTCGTCGAAGTTCACAAGCCGATTGGCGGTCGCCCGCACCTCGCGCCGGGCCCGCAATTCCTCCCACGCTGTGACCGTGGCCTCGGCGCCCATGAGGCGGAGCATGGCGCCGATCTTCTCACCGTCACGAATAACGACACGGTGCACGCCGCGAACCTCACGTGCCTTTGCCGTAATTCCTAACCGACCTGCCGCACCGACGAGGGCCATGGCTGACTCGTTGCCGGGGCACGTGACCTCCAGCGCCGCCGATCGCCCGGGGTCGGTCAACGAGCCGTGAGCGAGAAACGCTCCTCGCCACACGGCCGCAAGTTCATCCCGCGCGCCCGTCGTCAGCTTGTTGGGCAGGCCGCGCACCGGTCGGCGGCGCGCGTCAAGCAACCCCGTCTGCCGGGCGAGCGTCTCGCCGCCGTCCACCACACGAACGACGTAGGCCGGAACCTTCCGGATGCCGCCCGGTGACAGGATCGCCGCGTCACTCCGGGTTCCGTAGAGTTCGGCCAGGTCACGCCGCACGCGGCGCGCGATGTCGGGCGAGTCGAGTTCGACCTCGACTGCCACGCGGCCTGAGATCAGGTGCAGGCCACCCGCGAAACGCAGGATCGCGGCGAGTTCGGCCGCACGGACCGTTGTCTTGGTGACCACCAGCTGCGAGAGCTCGTGCTTCACCTCAGCGGTCAATGCCACAGCGGCCGCCCCTTCCGTTTGTCGAGTCGCTCAGCCTTCGACCCTACTCCCGTCCGAGGTCGCGATGCTTCACCGTTACCGAGATCTCGGGAGCCCGGCTCAGACGCTCGGCAAGGCGTCTGACGAGGGCAACCGATCGGTGTTTCCCCCCCGTGCATCCGATGGCGATTGTCGCGTGGCGCTTGTTCTCTCGCGCGTACCCCGCCAGGACGGGGCGCAGCATATTCTCGAACGCGTCAAGGAACTCCCCCGCACCCTCCTGCGCGAGAACATACTCGCTCACCGCGGCGTCCAGGCCGGTCGAGGCCCGCAACTCCGGTTGCCAGAACGGGTTCGGCAAGAAACGGGCGTCAGCAACGATGTCAGCGTCAGTCGGGGTGCCGTACTTGAATCCGAAGCTCTCCACGGTGACCTTGACTCCCGGCTCGCCTGCCGCCGCGAAGATCTCGGTCACCGTTGTTGCAAGTTGATGAATGTTGAACTCGGTGGTGTCGATGATGATGTCCGCGAGTTCCCGCACTTCGACCATGCGCTCGCGCTCTCGCGCGATGCCGTCGAGCAAGGTGCCGTCGTCCTGCAGGGGGTGGGGGCGACGTACTTGTTCGAAGCGTCGCACGAGCGCAGCATCCGTCGCCTCGAGGAAGACGACCCGCAGGCTCACGCGATCTCGCAACTCGCGAATGATCTCCGCGAGGTCTGAGAAGAGGCGCCCTCCGCGCACGTCAACGACAGCCGCGATGCGCGGTAGCGCGTTGCCCGGGTGCACGGCCAGGTCGACGAGCGGCCGCAGCATCTGCGGCGGAAGGTTGTCGACGACGTACCACCCAATGTCTTCGAGCGCATTCGCAACGGTCGAGCGTCCGGCCCCGGACATGCCGGTGACAATTAGGAGGTCGTGGGAGTCGGTGTCGGGCATCGTGGAGGGTCCTCGCTCGGGGTTTTCAGCCTAGTCGCCGATCGCGAGGGCCCGCCGGACAGCCTCCGCTGTCGTCGGCCCGATGCCGGGGACGGCGGCGAGTTCATCGACCGAGGCGGACTTCAGTCGGGCGACCGAGCCAAATCGCTGCAGGAGCTCGCGGATGCGTGCGGGGCCGAGCCCAGGGATGCCCTCCAGCGTCGTTCGGATATCGGCCGACCGGCGGCGCTTCTGGTACTTCAGGGCGAACCGGTGCGCTTCGTCCCGCAAGCGTTGCAGGAGGAAGAGCGCGTCAGAGGATCGCGGAAGAATAACGGGGTAGTCACTGTCGGGCAACCAGATCTCCTCCAACCGTTTGGCGATGCCGCACACCGCGATGTCGGTGAGACCCTCGTCGCGGAGCGCCCGCGCAGCAGCAGCCACCTGGGGCTGGCCCCCGTCCACAACCAGCAGGCCCGGGCGATAGTGGAATGCTTTCCGGGGTGGCGGAGCACCCTCTGAACTGTCGTCAGCTGTGGGACGAGCGAGGTCGTCGTGCAGGTAGGCCAGTCGGCGGCGCAGGACCTGGTGGATCGCGTCAGTGTCGTCTCGAGCATCCGTTATCGCGAAGGTACGGTACTGGTCTTTCCGAGGCAGCCCGTCTTCGAACACCACCATCGATGCCACCGGGTTCGTGCCGCCGAAGTGTGAGACGTCGAAACACTCGAGTCGAAGGGGTGCTTCGGCAAGCCCCAGAGCGTCTTGAATGTCGGCGAGGGCTTGTGAGCGAGCGGTGAAGTCGCCGCTGCGTCGCGTCTTGTACTGCTGCAATGCGCCGATCGCGTTGGCGGCAACCGTCTCCGCGAGTGCGGCCTTTTGCCCGCGGTAGGCGGTCTTGACCACAACTCCCCCACGCTCACCCGCCGTGCGACGTCGTTCGGTCAACACTTCTTCGAGGGCGACCACATCATCGGGTACCGCTGGCACGATGACCTCGCGAGCGGGCGCGTCGCCCTCGTCGTAGGCGTTCTGCAACACGGTGTCGACGAGGTCGGCGAGCGTCACATCGAGCTCGGTGTCGACGACCCACGCCCGCACGCCCCGAATGCGCCCGCCGCGCACTATGAAGAGTTGCACGGCGGCCGCAAGTTCGTCGTAGGCGACCCCGTACACATCAGCGTCGGTGTGCTCGTCGAGTACGACGGTACTCTTGGCGAGGACGGTTTCCAGAGCGCCGAGTTGATCCCTCATCCGCGCGGCGGATTCGTAGTCAAGCTCACGCGCCGCTTCAGCCATCTTCGAACGAAGCGCCCGCACGTAGCTTTCGTCGTTGCCCGCCATGAACGACGCGAAGTCCAGTGCGATGCCGCGGTGCTCTTCGGGGGTGACGCGACCCACGCACGGCGCTGCGCACTTTCCAATGTCGCCCAGCAAGCAGGGGCGGGCGGTGCGGTGGGCCCGCTGATACACCGAATCGGAACATGACCGCATCGGGAAGGCCTTGAGCATGAGATCGACGGTTTCTCGCACGGCCCAGACCTTCGTGTACGGCCCGAAGTATCGCGCGCCGGCGAGCTTTCGGTTCCGTGTGATCATGACGCGCGGAACCCTCTCGGCCAGGGTGATGGCGAGATACGGGTACGTCTTGTCGTCGCGGAACTTGACGTTGAACGGAGGCGCAAACTCCTTGATCCAGGTGTACTCGAGCGAGAGTGCCTCGAGCTCGCTCCCCACCACGGTCCACTCGACGCCCTGCGCCGTTGTCACCATGCGCCGAGTGCGCTCGTGGAGGCTGTGCAGCGGCTGGAAGTAATTGCTCAGTCGACTCCGTAAGTTCTTTGCCTTGCCGACGTAGAGCACCCGTCCGGCGGCATCGAGGAAACGATAAACGCCGGGTTCAGTCGGAATCTCGCCGCGCTTCGGGCGCCATTCCTCCCGCGGCACCATGTCAGGCCTTAACGCGAATCGGAGCGGCCCTGAGCGCATCGACCGCCGGCAACAGCTCGCGCAGGAAGGCTCCTGTATGGCTCGCTGGCACCCTAGCGACCTCCTCGGGCGTGCCTGTCGCAATGACCTGCCCGCCGCCCGACCCCCCTTCCGGTCCGAGGTCGATAACCCAATCTGCCGCGCGAATCACGTCGAGGTTGTGCTCGATGACAATGACGGTGTTGCCCTTGTCAACGAGACCGTTGAGCACGAGAAGGAGCTTGCGAACGTCCTCGAAATGCAGCCCGGTCGTCGGCTCGTCGAGCACATACACACTGCGACCGTTCGAGCGCTTCTGCAGTTCGGTCGCCAGCTTGACACGTTGCGCTTCACCTCCCGACAGTGTGGTGGCGCTCTGCCCCAGCCGCACGTAGCCGAGTCCGACATCCACCAGAGTCTTCAAGTAGCGGTGGATGGCCGAAATGGGCTCGAAGAATTCCGCCGCCTCCTCGATCGGCATGTCGAGCACCTCGGCAATGTTCTTGCCTTTGTAGTGCACCGTGAGGGTGTCGCGGTTGTAGCGTGCACCGCCGCACACCTCGCACGCGACGTAGACGTCGGGAAGGAAGTTCATTTCGATCTTGATCGTGCCGTCACCGGCGCAGTTCTCGCACCGCCCGCCTTTCACGTTGAAACTGAATCGCCCCTGCTGGTAGCCGCGCGCCTTCGCCTCGACGGTCTCGGCAAACAGCGCCCGAATACGGTCAAAGACGCCCGTGTACGTTGCGGGATTCGACCGCGGTGTGCGACCGATCGGTGCCTGATCGACGTGGACGACCTTGTCGAGATGCTCGAGCCCAGTCACGCGGAGATGCTTCCCCGGAACCTGGCGTGCGCCGTTGAGCCGGTTGGCGAGCACCTTGTACAGGATGTCGTTGACGAGCGACGACTTGCCGGAGCCGCTCACGCCCGTCACCGCGACAAAGGCACCGAGGGGGAAGTCGACGGTCACGTCTCGGAGATTGTTGGCGCGGGCGCCGATCACGGTGAGCGTGCGATTCGGATCAATCGACCGACGTGTGACGGCATCAACGACCGTCCGACGACCGGCGAGATAGTCCCCCGTGATCGAGGAAGGGTTCGCGATGAGTTCGAGGTACGGGCCCGAGTGCACGACCCGGCCGCCGTGCTCTCCGGCGCCAGGCCCGATGTCGACGACCCAGTCGGCAGTGCGAATGGTGTCCTCATCGTGTTCGACGACGATGAGGGTGTTGCCCAGGTTCTTGAGCTTCACCAGAGTGTCGATAAGGCGACGGTTGTCGCGTTGGTGCAAGCCGATCGACGGCTCATCGAGCACGTACAGTACCCCGGTCAGGCCCGAGCCGATCTGGGTTGCCAGGCGGATGCGCTGGGCCTCGCCGCCCGAAAGGGTGCCGGCCGCGCGCGCCATGCTGAGGTAGCCGAGCCCGACTTCGAGAAGGAACTCGAGGCGCGCGCGGATCTCGCGGAGGACAGCAGCCGCGATGGTGGCCTCGCGCTCGGTGAGGGTGATGGACTGCATGAAGGCGTACGAGTCCAGAAGGCTGAGTTCGGCAACTGCGGAGATGCTCTTGCCGTCCACTGTGACCGCGAGCACCTCGGGCTTGAGGCGCGCCCCACCACACTCGGGGCAGGGCACCTCACGGAGGTACTCCGCAAAGCGCTGCTGGGCCCAGTCGCTGTCCGCTTCGGCGTACTTGCGTTCGATATAGGGAATGACCCCTTCGAACCCGGTGGAATAGGTGACGTCGCGCCCGTAGCGGTTGCGCCACTTGACGCGAACCTCGAAGTCGTTGCCGAGCAGGATCGCTTCCTGCACACTCTGCTCTAGCTCACCCCACGGGGTGTCCAGCGAAAAGCCCAGATCGCGTGCGAGGCCGGCGAGGAGCTTCTGGAAGTAGCTGTACAGACCCTTTCCCTGCTGGTTCCACGGCAGGATGACGCCCTCGTTGATGCTCAGCGTTGGGTCACCGATCAACAGATCGACGTCGACGGCCATGCGCGTTCCCAACCCCGAACAGACCGGGCAGGCCCCGAACGGCGCGTTGAACGAGAAGGTGCGAGGTTCAATTTCGGTCAACTGCAAGGGGTGTCGATTGGGGCAGCTGAGCTTCTCGCTGAACGTGCGCGTGCGGTCGGCCGCATCAGGTTCGCGGTCGACATAGTCGATGACGACGAGCCCTTCGGTGAGGCCAAGAGCGGTCTCGAGCGAATCGGTGAGCCGTGTGAGGGCATCCGCGTTTGCGACCAGTCTGTCGACCACCACAGCGATGTCGTGCTTGACCTGCTTCTTGAGGGTCGGCGGTTCGCTAAGTTGCACCGTCTCGCCGTCGACAACGGCACGGGCATAGCCCGAGGCCGAAAGTTCGCGGAACAGGTCGACGAACTCGCCCTTCTTCTGGCTGACGACGGGTGCAAGCACCTGGAAACGGGTGCCTTCCGGCAGCTGCATCAACTCATCCGCGATCTGCTGCACCGTTTGGCGCTGGATGCGCTCTCCACACTCGGGGCAGTGAGGCACACCGACCCGCGCCCACAGCAACCGCATGTAATCGTAAATTTCCGTGATCGTTCCGACGGTCGAACGCGGGTTGCGGTTCGTCGACTTTTGGTCGATCGAGACGGCGGGGCTGAGGCCCTCGATGAAGTCGACATCGGGGCGATCAACCTGCCCGAGGAACTGTCGCGCGTAGGCCGACAACGATTCGACATAGCGACGTTGGCCCTCGGCGAAAATCGTGTCGAACGCAAGCGAGCTCTTGCCCGAGCCCGACAACCCGGTGAACACGACGAGCGCGTCGCGCGGAATGACGAGGTCGACATCACGAAGGTTGTGGACGCGCGCGCCGCGCACGCTCAGGTGCGGAGCAGATTCAAGGGGGGTGGCCGACACTCTCGTCATTCTAGGTGTGGGGTCTGACAGCATCCCGAGGCCGCGGAATCGGCCCGCTCAACGAACGTGGCCGGCGTCGATCATTCCGCGGAGATCCTTCTTGAGGTCCTGCACTTCGTCGCGGAGGCGCGCGGCCAACTCGAACTTCAGCTCCTCTGCAGCAGTCAACATCTGGGCGGTGAGGTCGGCGATGATGGCCTCAAGCTCGGTCGCACCCGCAGCGGCGAGTCCCTCTCGACGCAGCGCCGGCGTCGCCGCGCGAGGTTTGCCACCCGAGGCGCGCGATGCCAGCAGCTCTGCCGTGTCGGCACCCTCGCGCGCGAGTTGATCGGTGATGTCCGCGATGCGCTTCCGTAGTGGGGTGGGGTCGATGCCGTTCTCGGCGTTGTACGCGAGCTGACGGTCGCGGCGACGATTCGTTTCGTCGATCGCCTGGGCCATGGAGGGTGTCACCACGTCGGCGTACATGTGCACCTCGCCCGAGACGTTGCGAGCCGCCCGCCCGATGGTCTGGATGAGCGAGGTCGCCGAGCGCAAGAAGCCCTCCTTGTCGGCATCGAGGATCGCGACGAGGGAGACCTCCGGCAGGTCGAGGCCTTCGCGCAAGAGGTTGATTCCCACGAGCACGTCGTACACGCCCTGGCGAAGCTCGCTCAGCAACTCGACACGGCGTAGCGTGTCGACATCGGAGTGCAGGTAGCGAACCCGAACCCCCGCCTCCGTGAGGAAGTCGGTCAGCTCCTCCGCCATCTTCTTGGTCAGCGTCGTCACAAGGATGCGTTCATCGCGCTCAGAGCGCTGACGGATCTGTTCGAGAAGATCATCGATCTGCCCCTTGCTCGGCTTGATGACGATCGCGGGGTCGACGAGACCGGTCGGACGGATGATCTGCTCGACGACAGAGTCGGTGATGCCCAACTCGTACTTGCCCGGTGTCGCCGAGAGATAGACCTTCTGACCGGTGCGGTCGAGGAACTCCTCCCAGCGCAGCGGACGGTTGTCCAGAGCGCTCGGGAGACGGAAGCCGTGCTCAACGAGCGTGCGTTTGCGGCTGGCGTCGCCCTCGTACATTGCGCCAATCTGGGGCACGGTGACGTGACTTTCGTCGATGACGACGAGGAAATCATCGGGAAAGTAGTCGAGCAGGCAGTTTGGCGGCTCCCCCGCCGCTCGGCCGTCGATGTGTCGCGAGTAGTTCTCGATGCCGTTGCAAAAGCCCAGCTGTTCCATCATTTCGAGGTCAAAAGTGGTTCGCATGCGCAGCCGTTGCGCTTCGAGAAGCTTGCCCTGCCGCTCGAGCTCGGCGAGCCGAAGGTCGAGCTCCTCCCTGATGGTGCCGATTGCGCGACGCATCGTGTCGGGAGAGGCCGCGTAGTGAGTCGCGGGGAAGACGGAGACAGCGTCGAGTGGTCGCACCACATCACCCGTCAACGGGTGGAGCGCGTAGAGCGCTTCGATCTCATCGCCGAACATCTCGACACGAATCGCGAGCTCTTCATACATCGGAATGATCTCGATCGTGTCGCCCCGCACCCGAAACTTGCCGCGCGAGAAGTCAACATCGTTGCGTTGGTACTGCATACCGACAAACTTGCGGATCAGCGTCTCGCGGGAAATACGCTCACCCACCTGAAGGGCAACCATCGCCTCGAGGTATTCCTCAGCCGCCCCGAGGCCGTAGATGCAGGAGACCGTCGACACGACCACGACGTCACGACGGCTCAGGAGCGAGTTCGTGGTCGAGTGACGAAGCCGCTCAACTTCGGCGTTGATGGAACTGTCCTTCTCGATGAACGTGTCTGTCTGCGGCACGTAGGCCTCGGGCTGGTAGTAGTCGTAGTACGAGACGAAGTACTCGACGGCGTTGTGCGGCATCAGCTCGCGAAACTCGGTCGCGAGCTGTGCGGCGAGTGTCTTGTTGTGGGCGAGCACGAGGGTCGGCCGTTGCACCTGTTCGATGAGCCAGGCCGTGGTCGCCGACTTGCCCGTACCGGTCGCGCCGAGAAGCACGATGTCGGTTTCGCCCGCGTTGATGCGCGCTGCAAGTTCGGCGATGGCCTGCGGCTGGTCACCGCTCGGGCGGTACTCACTGATGACCTCAAAGGGGCGCACCGAACGCGTGGGTTCCATCTCTTCAGCCTACGAGGAGGGGTCTGACACTCCGGTGCGAGCGGCGCGGTCGGTGACGAGTTTCTGCCACAGGGCATCCACTTGCGCGATCGTGCTCTGGATCGTGCCGCTGGTGTCAATCACGACGTCCGCGACGGCAAGGCGTTCGGAGTCGGTCGCCTGCGCGGCGACGCGGTCGCGAGCGGATGCTCGGTCAAGGCCGCGTATGGTCACGAGCCTCTCGACACGCGTGTCGGCGGGCGCGTGGGCGACGACCACGAGGGGGAATTCCTCGACCGAGCGTGACTCGACGAGCAGAGGCACGTCGTAGACCACGATCGCGTCGGGGTCGTCGGCGGCGATTGCCGCGATCCGCTCGCGATACAGCCGACGCACTTCTGGGTGCACGATGGCGTTGAGGTCGCTGCGGGCAGCCGAGTCGCCGAAGATGATCGCGCCCAGGGCAGCGCGATCGAGTGTGCCGTTCGAATGGAGCACCGTACGACCGAAGCGATGAACGATCGCGTCGAGGCCTGGTGTGCCTGGCGCGACCGCATCACGCGCGAGTTGGTCGGCATCGATGATGATTGCGCCGTGCTCAGCCAGGCGTGCAGCCACCGTTGACTTTCCGGCAGCGATGCCCCCCGTCAACCCGATCACGTCCATTCGCTGACCCTACCGGGCCCGCGCAGGGCAAGCCGGTAACATGGCATCCACCCCAAGGGAGGCCCACTGTGCTCGAACTGCTCACCGGAACCGGCTTGGCAGTGGCCGCGGGGCTGAACGCCTACATCCCGCTCCTGGTGCTCGGGCTCGCCGGGCGATTTCTCGAATTCGTCGAGCTTCCTGTTGCCTGGCGTTGGCTGGAAAACGAATGGGTACTCCTGATCATCGGAGTGTTGCTGGTCATCGAGCTGGTGGCAGACAAGATCCCTGCCGTGGACTCCATCAATGACTGGTTGCAGTCGATTGTGCGCCCGGCAGCGGGTGGCATTGTGTTTGGTACCGGATCGGCAACGCAGACCGCGGCGGTCACGGATCCTGCCGCTTTCTTTGAGTCGAACGCCTGGGTGCCCGTTGTCACCGGCATCGTGATCGCCCTGGTCGTGCACGCCGGAAAGATGCTCGTGCGTCCCGCCGCGAACGCTCTCAGCGCCGGAGCCGCAGCACCCGCGCTGTCAACAGGAGAAGACATCGGCGCCGTTCTGCTGAGCCTTTTCGCAATTCTCCTGCCTATTCTTGTCGTCGTTGTACTGGTGGGACTGGTCGTGCTGGTTATCGGTATTTTCCGACGTCTGCGCCGGCAGAGGCGATCTGTCGCACCTGTCTAAATCGGCGACAACCACAACGGGCCGCCCCCTCAGGGGACGGCCCGTTTCGACGATCGTCGCCGACGAATCAGCTGTTGCTGGAGAGCTTCTCGCGCAGAGCGGCGAGCGACTCGTCGTCAGCGAGAGTGCCTCCCCCGGTTGACTCCGAGGAGAAGCTGGAGCCACCGGCGGCCGGCAGATCGAGGGTGGACTCGTCGGCGAGAGCCGCGGCGACCTGCTTCTTGTGCGATTCCCAACGGGCCTGGGCGGCAGCGTAGTCCTGCTCCCACTTGGCGCGCTGCTCTTCGAAGCCGTCCTTCCACTCCTGGGTCTCAGAGTCGAAGCCCTCGGGGTACTTGTAGTTGCCGGCTTCGTCGTACTCGGTCGGCATACCGTAGACGGCAGGGTCGAACTCGACACCCTCGGGGTCGACGCCCTCATTGGCCTGCTTGAGGCTCAGCGAGATGCGGCGACGCTCAAGATCGATGTCGATGACCTTGACGAACACCTCGTCGCCGACCGACACGATCTGCTCCGCCAGCTCGACGTGCTTTGCGGAGAGCTCGGAGATGTGCACGAGACCCTCGATGCCGTCCGCCACGCGAACGAATGCACCGAAAGGCACCAGCTTGGTGACCTTGCCCGGCGCGACCTGACCGATGGCGTGCGTGCGAGCGAAGACCTGCCACGGGTCTTCCTGCGTGGCCTTCAGCGAGAGCGAAACGCGCTCGCGCTCGAGGTCGACCTCGAGGATTTCGACGGTGACCTCTTGGCCGACCTCGACAACCTCGCTGGCGTGCTCAATGTGCTTCCAGCTGAGCTCGGAGACGTGAACGAGGCCATCGACTCCGCCGAGGTCGACGAAGGCACCGAAATTGACGATCGACGACACGACACCCTTTCGAACCTGACCCTTGGCGAGGTTGTTGAGGAAGGTCGAACGGCTCTCCGACTGCGTCTGCTCGAGGAGGGCACGGCGCGAGAGCACGACGTTGTTGCGGTTCTTGTCGAGCTCGAGAATTTTTGCCTCGATCTCTTGACCGAGGTACGGCGTGAGGTCGCGCACGCGACGCAGTTCGATGAGTGACGCGGGCAGGAAGCCGCGCAGGCCGATGTCGACGATCAGACCACCCTTGACGACCTCGATGACCGTTCCCGTGACGATGCCGTCCGAGTCCTTGATCTTCTCGACGTCGCCCCAGGCACGCTCGTACTGAGCGCGCTTCTTGGAGAGGATGAGGCGGCCTTCTTTGTCCTCCTTTTGGAGAACCAGCGCTTCGACGGTGTCGCCGACGGCGACAACCTCGCTGGGGTCGACGTCGTGCTTGATCGACAGTTCGCGCGAGGGAATGACACCCTCGGTCTTGTAGCCGACGTCGAGGAGGACCTCGTCGCGGTCGATCTTGACGACAGTGCCCTCGATGAGGTCGCCGTCATTGAAAAACTTGAGGGTCAGTTCGACCGCGGCCAGAAAGTCTTCGGCAGAACCGATGTCGTTGATGGCGATCTGCTGAGGGGCCTTGGTCGTTGCGGGGGTCATGTAGTGGGTGCTCCGATGCGGACAGGAATTCAGGCCCAGAAGACCACCGAGGAAGGGTCAACCGGGCATGCGGACAGGACTGTCGTCAAATCGACGACTCTCCAGCCTAGCGCGCGGGGTCCGCCACCACCAACACGAATGCCGCGGCGACATCGAGCCCTCAGCTCAGCAGAGCCGCGCGCAACGTGTCGAGGCCAACCCCACCGAGGTCGAGAGCGTTCTTGTGGAACGTCTTGTTCGAGAATTCGGCTCCCTGCTGTGCTTTCGCCGCGTCGCGGATCTGCTCCCAGATGCGCTGCCCGACCTTGTACGACGGCGCCTGTCCCGGCCAACCGAGGTAACGGTTGACCTCAAAGGTGACGAAGCCGTCATTCATGTTGACGTTCTTCCGCATGAACGCGAACGCATCGTCGCTCGTCCAGACCGCGCCCGTCTCGGGGTGAATCTTGCCGAGATGAACGCCGATGTCGAGCACGACGCGGGCGGCGCGCATCCGCTGGCCGTCAAGCATGCCGAGCCGGTCGGCGGGGTCGTCGAGGTAGCCAAGCTCCTCCATGAGCCGCTCGGCGTACAGCGCCCAGCCTTCCGCGTGCCCGCTCGTACCGGCGAGCAGGCGACGCCACGAGTTCAACTGTGCGCGGTTGTAGACGGCCTGGCCGATCTGCAGGTGATGGCCCGGAACCCCCTCGTGATACACGGTCGTCGTCTCGCGCCACGTGTCGAACTCGTCGACGCCCTCGGGGATGCTCCACCACATGCGCCCCGGACGCGAGAAGTCATCGGTCGGGCCGGTGTAATAGATCGCCCCGCCCGGGGTGGGCGCGATCATGCACTCGAGCGCCTTCACCGGCTCCGGAATCTCGAAGTGGGTGCGCGAGAGCTCCTCGATCGCGGTGTCGCTGAGCTTCTGCATCCACGCCTGCAGCGCATCGCGGCCGTGCAGCTTGCGCGCTGGATCCTTCTCCAGGTGGGCGATCGCCTCTTCGACGCTCGCCCCGGGCAGGATCTCGTCCGCGATACGGGTCTGCTCGTCGACCATGCGGGCGAGCTCCTCGATGCCCCACTCGTAGGTCTCATCGAGGTCGATCGTCGCCCCCAGGAAGCGGCGCGACATCAGGCTGTACAACTCGCGGCCCACCGCGTCGTGCTCGCGCGCGTTGGGAGCGAGCTCGGTCTCCAGGAATTCGGCGAAGGCTGCGTAGGCGGTCGCCGCCGCCTGGGCGTTGCGAGCCAGGTCGTCGTGCAGCGAGTCCGGAAGGCCCGTCGCGTCGACCTGCGCGCTCAGCGCGAACTCGGGGAAGAAGCCGTCAGCCGCCGCGTTGCGCCGCGCCTGCTCGAGCACCTCGACGACCTGACGGCGAGCGGGCGTGTTGCCTGACGCGATGCCTTCGCGCAGCGTCTCGGTGTACCCCTCGAGCGCGGTCGCCACATTGCCCATCTTGCGGGCGATGATGCCCCAGTCGGCCTCGGTGGCCGTCGGCATGAGGTCGAAGATCTCGCGGATTCCCTGCGCGGGCGAGGCGAGAACGTTGAGGTCGCGCTGATCCCAGCCAGCCTCGGCCAGTTCGAGGTCGAGACGCAGTTCTGCCGACAGATCGGTGATCGTGACGCGGTCGGTGTCGTCCACCGGAGTGGCGGCCTCGAGCTGCGCGAGAGCCGCTCGGGCGGCCTCTTCGTACCGCGCCCGGCCCGCAGGCGAGAAGTCCTGGTACTCGTCGAGCCGCCCCGCAGCACCGATATAGGTCGCGGTGTCGGGGCTGAGGTCGACAAGGGTCTCGACCCAACGCTCGGCGATGGCGTCGACGGGGGTGGGGGTGCGGTCTGCAGAGGTGTGAGACATGTCCAGGAGCCTAGTGCGCCGCCTCATTCCAGTTGCGGCCCACGCCGACCTGCACGTCGAGCGGCACGGCGAGGTCGGCGGCTGCGCCCATTCGCTTGCGCACGAGGGCCTCGAGGGCGTCGCGCTCGCCCGGGGCGACCTCGAACACGAGCTCGTCATGAACCTGCAAGAGCAGACGCGAGCGGAGGGCATCCCGTGCCAGATCGGCCGCCACGTTGTTCATGGCGACCTTCATGATGTCGGCGGCCGAGCCCTGGATCGGCGCGTTGAGGGCCTGACGCTCGGCGTTCTCGCGCAGCACGCGGTTGGGGCTCTTGAGGTCGGGGAAGGGCCGACGTCGGCCGAAGATCGTCTCGGTGTAGCCGTCGGCGCGGGCCTGCTCGACGACGCTGCGCAGGTAGTCGCGGACCGCCCCGAACCGGGCGAAGTAGTCGGCCATCAGTTGCTTGGCCTCGCCCGTGTCGATGCGCAACTGCTTGCTCAGGCCGAAGGCGCTGAGCCCGTAGGCGAGTCCGTAGCTCATGGCCTTGACCTTCGTGCGCATGTCGGCGGTCACGTCAGCAGGCTCGACGCCGAAGATGCGGGCGCCGACGAAGCGGTGCAGGTCCTCCCCCGACCGGAACGCCTCGATGAGCCCCTCATCGCCCGAGAGGTGAGCCATGATGCGCATCTCGATCTGCGAGTAGTCGGCGGTCAGGATGCCCTCGAAACCCTCCCCGGCCACAAAGGCCGCGCGAATCCGGTGCCCGACCTCCGTGCGCACGGGGATGTTCTGCAAGTTCGGGTCGGTCGACGAGATGCGGCCCGTCGACGTGCCGGTTTGGTCGTAGGTGGTGTGGATGCGACCGTCGGCGGCGATGGCCGCGGTGAGCGTCTCGACGATCTGCTTGAGCTTCGTTGCGTCGCGGTGCTGCAGCAGCAGGCCGAGAAAGGGGTGCGGGTGCGCCTCCTGCAGGTCGGCGAGGGCCGCAGCATCCGTCGAGTAGCCAGTCTTCGTCGCGCGCGTCTTCGGCATGCCGAGTTCGTCGAACAGCACCTCCTGCAACTGCTTGGGCGAACCCAGGTTCACCTCTCGACCGATCTCGGCGTAGGCCTGCTGCGCCAGCTGTTCCGCGGTGGCAGTTAGCTCTGCGCCCACGGCGTCGAGAGCCACGCGGTCGATGGCGATACCGGTGCGCTGCATTCCGGCGAGCACCGGCGCCGCGGGCAGCTCGATCTCGGTCAGCACGCGGGTGCCGCCCTCGGGCAGGCTCGCGCGCTGCTCGGCGACGAGCCTGTGCAGGAACCAGGCGACCGTCGCCGGGCTCACTGCGCTCGTGTCAGGCACCAGCTGGTTTGGGTCGGGCTGCGGAATGGTCTCCCCGAGTGCGTCGTGCACGAGGTCGGCGAGGGCGTACGACTTCGCGCCCGGCCGCGCGAGCCAGGCGGCAAGCCGCGCATCCCACACCACCCCGTTGAGGGCGATGTCGAGACCCGCGAGGACTCCCGCCGCCGTCTTGGCGTCGGCGAGCACCTTGGGGCTCTCCGAAGCCAGCCACTTCTCGAGCGCGGCATAGTCGGGCCGGTGCGCGGCCCAGTTGACCTGCACGGTCTCGGTCGCGGTCGCGAGCCCGATTGCCGTGAGGTGCCCGTGGGGAGCATCCACCATGACCGCAACCTCGTGGCCGGGGGTCGACGCGAGCCACGCCGCAAGCTCCTCGTCGACAAGGGTCCGCACGGTCGGAAGGTCGGTGCGCGGCGACGAGTCATTACGGTCGCCCATGTCAGCGCCCTCGGCCTCGGCGATCTTGAGCACGCGCTCGGTAAGGGTTCGGAACTGCAGTCGCTCGAACACCTGGCGCACAGCGGGTACGTCCATTGGGCGGCGATCGAGGTCATGCGGGCCCAGGGGCAACTGGACGTCAGTGACAAGACGGTTCAGGCGACGATTGCGCTCGGCCCGCTCACGCTGCTCGCGCAGGTTTTGGCCGACCACACCGCCAATCTCGTCGATGTGCTGCCAGATGCCGTCAAGCGAGCCGTACTGCGTAATCCACTTGACAGCCGTCTTTTCGCCCACCTTGTCAATGCCGGGCAGGTTGTCGCTCGTCTCGCCCACCAGGGCTGCGATCTCCGGGTACTGCTCGGGATTGATGCCGTAGCGCTCGCGCACGGCCTCCGGATCGTAACGCTTGAGCTCGGCGACTCCGCGTGCACTCGGGTACAAGAGTGTGACGTCGTCGGTGACGAGTTGAATCGTGTCTCGATCGCCGGAGACCACGAGCACCCGGAAGCCCTCGGCCGCACCCTTCGTGGCGAGGGTTGCAAGGATGTCGTCGGCCTCGTAGTCCTCTTTGGTGATCGTTGGGATGCTCATTGCCGCGAGTGCCTCCTGTAGCAGCGGCACCTGACCCACGAACTCCGGTGGGGTCTCACCGCGGGTGCCCTTGTACTCGGGGTACTCACGCGTGCGGAAGGAGTAGCGCGAAATGTCGAACGCGACCCCGAGGTGGCTCGGCTTCTCTTTCGCCAGCAGGCTCAGGAGCATCGACAAGAAGCCGTGGATGGCGTTGGTGTGCTGCCCGTCGCGAGTGACAAAACTGTCGACCGGGAGGGCGTAAAACGCTCGAAACGCGAGGGAATGGCCGTCGATGAGCAGAAGGGTAGGCTTGGCGGAGTCCGACACGTCGGCCAGCCTACTCAGGCGGTCCGACCTGAACTTGCGACCGCGGCCCGCCCTCGCGACGGCGCGCCCGTTGACCGGAGGCCGCATGACGATTTTGCCCCCCGATCTCGACCCCGAACTGGTTGAGCGCCTCGTCGGCACGCGTGGTGGTGCGCTCACGCGGAAGATGGGAATCGAGTTTCTCGAACTCTCGGCTGAACGCAGCATCGCCACCATGCCCGTTGAAGGCAACACACAGGTGATCGGCCTGCTCCACGGTGGTGCGCACGTCGTCCTCGGGGAAAGCTTGGGCTCGATTTCGTCCGCGATCCACGCCGGGCCTCACCGCTATGCCGTCGGCATCGAGATCAACGCCACACACAGCCGATCGATCACCGAAGGACTCGTCACGGGCACGTGCACCGCACTCGTCCTCGGCCGCACCCTGTGTACCCACGAGATCGTGATGACCGACGAACAGGGCCGCAGACTCTCGACGGTGCGCATGACAAATATGCTCCGGGACCGGTAGGCCCCGCATTCGGATGCCCGGCCTCGGTGCACGGAAAGGGGTTTACTCGGCTCCCTCTGCGGGCGTCTTCTTGGCGGCGTCCTTCTTCGAGCCCAGTTGATCGATGATTGCCTGAGCGACCGCCTGCATCGTCGTCCGACGATCCATCGACGCTTTCTGGATCCAGCGGAAAGCCTCCGGTTCGGAAAGCCCCATGCGCTCGTTGAGGAGTCCCTTCGCGCGATCGACAAGCTTCCGCGTCTCGAATCGCTCGACGAGATCAGCGACCTCGGCCTCGAGGGTGATGATCTGCTGGTAACGACTCAGGGCCACCTCGATGGCAGGCAGCAAGTCGTTCGGCGTAAACGGCTTGACGACGTACGCGAGCGCGCCGGCGTCGACGGCCTGTTCCACGAGCTCTTTCTGACTGAAGGCAGTGAGCAAGACGACGGGGGCAATGTGATTCTCGGTGAGCCGCTTTGCCGCCTCGATGCCGTCCAACTGCGGCATACGAATATCCATGACCACGAGATCGGGACGAAGTTCGGTTGCGAGGGCAACCGCCGTCTCGCCATCACCGGCCTCCCCCACGACATCGAAACCGTTGTCGCGAAGGATCTCGACGATATCCATGCGGATAAGGGACTCGTCTTCCGCCACAACCACGCGACGCGGCGCGCTGGGAGTCTGTTCCTGGTCGCTCACGCCCGAAAGCCTACGGTATCGTCGAGCCGGACGACCCGAACAGGGCCGTGCCGGCTTGGCGGAATGGTAGACGCGGCGCACTCAAAATGCGTTGTCCGGAAGGACGTGTGGGTTCGAGCCCCACAGCCGGTACGAGAGAGTGAGATGGGGCACCATCGGCTACGCCGGACGGAAGCCGGTGGTCTCCGGCGGGGGTGCGTGCCGGATCATCAGGTGTCGACTGACCGAGTACTCGAGGAGAGGCTCGATACTCATGTCCTTCCCGAAGCCGGATTGTTTGACGCCGCCGTGCGGCGCTTCCGACGCGATCGGGAGGTGATCGTTCACCCAGGTCACACCGACCTCCAGTCGGGCACTCACGCGCAGGGCCCGCGCAACGTCGGACGTCCAGACCGAGGAGGCCAAGCCGTACGCACTGTCGTTGGCGAGAGCCACTGCGTCGTCCTCGCCGTCGACGGGAAGCACCACGAGCACAGGGCCGAAAACTTCGCCCTGCACAATCTCCGAACGCTGATCGGCCCCCACGACCAGGGCCGGTGTGAGGTAGAAGCCGGGTCGATCAAGCACCGCCCCGCCCGTGAGAATCTCGGCGCCAGCGGCCGTCGCGCGGTCGAGGAATCCGCGCACCGCGGTGCGATGCCGTTCGGTGACGAGGGGGCCAATGTCGGTCGACGCATCGTGCGGGTCGCCAACACGGATCGATTCGAGAGACGCTCGGAGAGCATCCACCACCTGGTCGTACACAGCCCGCTGAACGTACACGCGCGTCGCCGCCGTGCAGTCCTGACCAGAGTTGTAGGTTGCACCGAGCGCGACGGCGTGCGCCATCGCGGCGATGTCGGCGTCATCGAAAACCAGCACCGGCGCCTTGCCCCCGAGCTCGAGGTGAACGCGCTTGACTCGATCGACCGCTCCCGCCATCACCGCACGCCCCGTCGAGGTCGACCCGGTGACACTGATCATGTCGACCTCGGGATGCCGAACCAGAGCCTCTCCGATATCCCCACCCCCGGTCACCACGGACAGCACGCCGTCGGGAATGCCGGCGTCGTGGGCAAGCTCCGCAATGCGGAGCGTCGTGCGCGGTGTGGTCGGCGCCGGTTTCAGCACAACACTGTTGCCGGCTGCGAGGGCGGGCCCGGCCTTCCAGATGGCCATGATCAGCGGAAAGTTCCAGGGAGTAATTCCTGCAACCAGCCCGACCGGACGGCGCGTGATGATCGAGGTGTAGCCCTCACTCAGGGAACCCGCGCCGGTGCCATCGAGACTGCGGGCGGCGGCCGCGAAGAACCGGAGGTTGTCGACGGCAAACGGCAGTTCACCGTCACGGGCAACCGTCACGGGCTTACCGGTGTCCGCCACCTCGAGTGCCGCCAGCTGATCGGCGTTGGACTCGATCGCGTCGGCCCACCGCAACAGCGCGGTCGAGCGTGCGGCCGGAGTGGCCGAGCCCCACTGCGCCTGGGCAGCGCGGGCAACGACGAGTGCTCGCTCGACCTGATCGACGCCCGACTGGCGAAATGCGTCGACGATCTCGCCCGTTGCCGGGTCGACAAGCTCGATGGTCTCGCCCGAACCCTGTTCGGGGGTGCCGCCGATGTTGGTGGACAGCGTCGCCATGGTGGTGCCTCTCGCGTGAGTGATCGATTAGGAGTTGAAGCCCAGTCCGAAGCGGTCGAGTGTGCGTAGCCAGAGATTGCGCCGACCGGCTCGGGCATCGGCCGCGATGATCGACCGTCGCGTGAACTGGATGATCGGATGACGGAAGGGTTCGGGCGGAATCGGCACCGGGCGCCGACGGACGATCCCGTAGCGGACACGCGGGGTGTCGGCGCGCTCGAGCAGATCGAGCGCAACGTCGGCCGAGAACCGAGCAGCGCCGACACCGAGCCCCGTGTGGCCAATGGCGTAACCGACACGACCACCGAGTGCGGTGCCGTAGGCCGCCGTGAAGCGCGTTGTCGAATCGATCGGTCCCGCCCACATATGACTAAAGCGCACGTCTCGAAGAGTTGGGAAAGTCTCCACGAACTGCCGCGCGAGAAGCGCGTGGGACCCGCCGGCGTACGCGAGCTCCTCCGCGATGCGCCCGCCGCGGTGATAGACGGCATCCCAGCCGCCCCAGAGGATGCGGCCGTCGGCCGTCGGCCGATAGTAGTGAAATTGATTGCCCGCGTCGGTGAGTCCCTGCCCGTCGCTCCACCCGATCGAAGAACGTTGCTCCGGGGTGAGCGGCTCCGTCATGAGCACGTGGTCGTAGAGCGGCATGATGTACCCGCCGAGACGGGCGAGCGGTGAGCGGTACGCCGACGTTGCGATGACGGCCTGTCGCGTTCGGACGCGTCGACCGTCCGCGACGTGGGCCACCACTCCCGCGCCATCGCGCGCGAATCTCGCGACGCGACTGTCATCGTGGATGCCCACACCGCGTTCTTCGAGATGAGCGGCCATCCCCCACGCCATCAGGGCGGGGTCGACAAGGGCGTTGCCCGTGTGATCGCGGACTCCCGCGAGATACGTCGGAGAGTGCACATCAGCCTGCACCTGCTCACGATCCTGCCACTCAACCGTCTCCCCATAGCGCTCCGCGAGCGACAGGTTCGCTCGAAGAGCGTCGACCTGCCACGGCTCGACGGCCACTGTCGTCTTGCCGACGTGGCGGAAGTCGCACTCGATGCTCGCGGCCGCGAGGTCGCTGGCGATGCCGGCGAGATTCGCCGCGCCCTCGGCACTGATCGCGGGCATGTCACGCGGCCACAGTGCCTCGCCATGGGCATAGCCGTGAGTGAGCGAGGCCGAGACGAACCCGCCGTTGCGGCCGGTCGCACCGTGACCCACGGTCTCCGCATCGAGCACGAGAACTGACCGGCCTGGCTCCCGGTCGAGAGCTCGCCACGCGAGCCAGAGGCCGGTGAACCCTGCACCGACGATGAGGAGATCGCACTCGGCACCATCCTCCACGGGCGGACGGCGTCCCGGCGCCTCCGGTCGGTCGAGCCAGTACGGGGCCCGGACCGCGTCGCGGAGGGACGCCGGGAGAGGCGTGCTCACCGAGCGCGCTCCCGACCGAGCGCCTCGAGGCGATCGGCAGCCTGCTGCAGTCCGGAACGGGCCCTGATCGATTCGCCGGCAGCGCGGAGCTTCGCGAGGTGTCCGGCATCGCCGAGCTGCTCGTCGATCGCCGCCCGCAACTCCTCGGGGGTGAAGCCGTAGGTCGACAGGCGCCGCCCGTACCCCTTCTCGTGCACCCGCTGCGCGTTGTCGTACTGGTCCCAGAACAAAGGCAGGAGCACCATTGGCTTACCAAAGTGCATCGATTCCGTCGTCGTGTTATTTCCGCCGTGCGTGATCACCAGGTCGACCATCGGCAGGATCCGCGTCTGCGGCAGGAACTCAGCGCCCCACATGTTGGCCGCGAGCTCGATCTCATCGTGACGGGGGCCCTTCGACACGATGACCCGGTACGGACGATCGGCGAGGGCCGCGATCACCGAGCGCATGAGGTCGACGTCGGCACTGCCGAGCGACCCCAGGCTGAAATAGATGAGCGGGCCGGGAAGCGCCAGGAACTCCTCCGGGATCTCCGGCTCCACATCCGTTTGTCGCACCGAGGAATCGAGCCGGATCCACCTGTCATCCAAGGGTCGCTCATCGGTGTAGTCGAGCTCTTTCGGGTAGACGTAGAGATTCAGGTCTCCCGTGTGGATGAAGTCGAGGTCAGGCAGCTCCGGAGCACCCTGCTCGTGCACCCATGAAGAGAAGGCCTCCCACATCGGGCGGTGGGTGCGGTCGTACTCGGCCCGGAAAGCGTGCCACTCGGTGCGGGGCTCCTGCGGAAGGCCCGAGAACACCGGTGCGATATCGTCGCCACGAATTTCCAGAGGGTTGCACGACACGATTCGCACGAAGGGTACGCCGGCAGTCAGGAGCGCCGGGAAGGTCAGGACGTTGTCCTCGATAATGACGTCGGGCTTTGTGCGCTCGATGATCGCCTTCAGCTGCGGCTCGCAGTACATCGCGCCGTCGATCAGTGCCTGCCAGATCGGCGCGGTGACCGTCTCGAGCTGCTCGAGCGTGCTGCGCCGGAACTGCGGACTCATCTCGTTGATGTAGTCCTTCCAGAACTGTCCCGCGTCCTGCTCCCCGGCGTCCTCCGCCGGCGGTGCCAGGTCGACGAGGTCCTCCTCGAACCCCAGCGCGACAAGCTTGCCGGCCCACGATGCTTCGGCAGCGAAGACGACGCGGTGACCACGGCGGCGTAGCTCATTACCGATGCCGATGCAGTTGTTGGTCGGTCCGTAGGCACTCTCGGGCATGAACAGGAAGGTCAGCGGCGTCGTCATCGGGGGTTCCTTTCGGTGGGGAGACGGTCGAGGTGATTCACGGCGGAGGCCGCCCTATCATGAAGTGCTCGTCGTCGGGAGCGCCGACGGGGGCGGGTGGGAAGGCGGCGACGATGGCGAGACCGAAGCGGCAAGATGCTCGGCGGGATGAGCTCGTCGCGGCTGCCCAGCGGGCCATCCTGAAGAACGGACCCGACGGGGTCAAGCTCAATCGCGTTGCCGCGGAAGCCGGCCTGACCTCGGGTGCCGTGCTCTACTACTACCCCGACATCGACGAGCTGGTGCTCGAGGCAAACCGCGTCGGGATGGAACGCTTTTACGACGAGCGTCTGCGCATGATCGAAGGATTGCCGGATGATCCCGTCATACGACTGTGCGCACTGGTCGACTCGGGCCTTCCCCGCCACGCAGACGACACCGGTGTGCGTTTGCTCTGCGAGCTTGGCGGTTCGGCGGGCCGGAATCCGGTTCTCGCCGCCCTGCTGACGACGCTGTACGACCGTCAGGTGACGATCTACCAGGCGGTGCTCGAGCAGGGCGCGGCGCGTGGACTGTTTCGTCTGCGCGGTCCGTCGCTGCGAATCGCCCGCAACCTGGTCGCGCTCGAAGATGCCTACGGCTATCGCATTGTGGCGCGACACCCCTCGATCGATCGCGACGAGGCGACCGAACTGCTGCTCGACTACGCGCGGCTCGCGACAGGTCATCCGCTGACCGCGCCCTGAGTCGCGGACGCAGCGGGTTCGACCGCCACAATTCGTGCCCGGTCAGCCGACCAATCTGCGCTAAGCCGCTCTCCCCGTGGTGGGAGACCCTCAGCGTGGACCGTGCCGGTCAGGATTCCCAGGCCGCCATCCAGTTCGAGCCGCACGCTTGACGCTCCCCCGTGGAACGTGGTGTCAATCACGACCCCGTCGACGCGCCCCGACCCGACCGCACCAAACCGGACGTCTTCCGGCCGCACGATGAGCGCCCCGGGCTCGCCCGGGACGCCAGAATGGTGACCTCCCACCAAACCAAGAGCGGTCTCAATTCCCGATGGCCGCAAGGTTCCGGCGAAGCGGGTCGACGTGCCGATGAAGGTGGCAACAAAGAGGTCGGCGGGGTGACCGTAGAGCTGCGCGGGAGCGTCGATCTGCCGAACGCGCCCGTGATCGAGCACCGCGATGCGGTCGGCCATTGACATGGCCTCTTCCTGGTCGTGCGTCACGACAACGAACGTCAGGCCCACCTCGTGCTGGAGACGCTTGAGCTCGAGCTGCATGTCAGCGCGTACCTGCCGATCGAGCGCTGAGAGTGGTTCATCGAGGAGCAGGAGACGCGGGCGTTTGACGATGGCGCGCGCGAGGGCAACTCGCTGTCGCTGACCGCCGCTCAGCGCGGTCGGCCGCCGACGGGCGTAGGAACCCAGCCCGACCGTCTCGATGACCTCCTCGACGCGTGATGCAATCTCCGTGCGAGGTAGCCCCTCCGATTCAAGACCGTACGCAATATTGCGCTCGACCGTCATGTGGGGAAAGAGCGCGTACGACTGAAACATGAGATTGATGGGTCGGCGATTCGCGGGCACGTCAAGAACCGACTGGCCGTCCAGCAGGATGTCTCCCTCGTGTGGATGTTCGAATCCCGCAATCGCCCGCAGCAGCGTCGTCTTTCCGCAGCCGGAAGGGCCCAGCAGCGCGAAGAACTCGTTCTCGCCGATGTCGATCGATACGTCGTCGAGTGCGGTGGTGTCGCCGTAGCGATGACGAAGGTTGCGGATCGACAGCAGCGGTGCAGGGCTCATAGGGACTCCGTGATGCGAGTGAGGCGCTGGACGGCAATGATGGCGAGCATGCTGACACCGAGCAGCATCGTGGCGAGGGCGTTGACTTCCGGCGTGACACCGAAGCGGACCATCGAGTAAATGACCATCGGCAGCGTGGGGGCGTTGGGCGCGGCGGTAAAGAAGGCGATCACGAACTCGTCGAGCGACAGGGTGAACGCCAGCAAGGCTCCGGCGATGATGCCCGGGGCAAGCTGCGGAACGGTCACGCGCAGGAGCGTGCGCACCGGCCCCGCACCAAGGTCGCGCGAGGCTTCCTCCAGACTCGGGTCCACGTGCGAAAGCCGCGCGAGCACGATCGCGGTGACGAAGGCCATGGAGAAGACAGCGTGGGCGATGAGGACCGAATGGAGGCCGAGAGTCACCTGCACAAGCCCGAACAGGCTGAGCAGGCCGATTGCGAGCAACAGGTCGGGAAGAAGAGCCGGGGCGATCGCAAAGGCGCGGATGAGTCCGGAGCGGGTGTAGCGGCTGATGCCGACCGCGAGAAGGGTGCCGAGGACGGTGGCAAGCGCCGTCGAGCCGCTTGCGACGATGAGGGTGTTGCCGAGTCCTGCCATGAGGGCACCGTCACGGAACACCTCGACGTACCAGTCGAGCGAGAAGCCTCGCCAAACAAAGAGACTCGACGATGCGTTGAACGACATGACCACGACCACGACGATCGGGATATACAGGAAGACGAACGTGACCCAGAAGGGGATCAGGAAGGCTCTAGGAACCCGCACGGGCTGACCCTCCTTCCATCCGGGAGGTCGCCCGCGCCTGCAAGAAGAGCAGCAGCACCAGAATGGCGACGAGGACGATGGCCAAGGCGGCGCCGAACGGCCAGTCGCGGGCTTTCAGGAATTGGTCGCGGATCAGGTTGCCGAGGAGCAGAGTCTTGCCCCCGCCGATCAACTCGGGAATCACGAAGTTGGCCATGGAGGGCACGAAGACAAACACGCTGCCGATCAGCATTCCTGGCAGCGCAAGCGGAATCGTGATGGTGCGGAACACCCGCCACCGCGATGCACCGAGGTTGGTTGCTGCCTCCTCCAGCGCCGGATCGATGCGTTCGATAGCGGAATAGAGCGGCAGGATCATCAGGGGAAGGTAGATGTAGAGCAGGCCGGTGATGACGGCCGGCTGGGTGTAGAGCATCCTGATCGGGTCATCGACGATACCGAGCGCCAACAGGGCGCCGTTGATCCAGCCCGCGTCGTTCAGCAGGATGATCCAGGCATACGTGCGGATCAAGAAGTTCGTCCAGAACGGCAGCAGGACGAGAATCAGCGCCGTCACGCGCCATCGACGAGGCAGTCGCGAGATCACGTACGCGGTGGGGAACCCGATGAGCAGGGCAAGGGTTGTCGTGATCGCCGCGGTACCCAGCGAGGTACCGATCACCTGCAGGTACACCGGTTCGACGAGGCGAGCGAAGTTGTCGGCGGTGACCTCGGGCACGACGCCCCCGAATCGACCGCGCGTGAGAAACGCGTAGACGACGATCAGCCCGAGCGGGATGAGGAAGAAGAGCGCGAGGTACAGCGAGCCCGGGCCCAGCAGTGCGGTAGCCGCCCAGCGGCGGGAGGAACGCGTGTTCCTCCCGCCGCCGGACGACCTGGTCGAAACGACCGACATCCGGCGGATCAGCCTGCCTGGATCTCGGTGACCAGTCGTGAGTACTCGACCGAGAACTCACCCAGGTCGATCGCAACCTCCTGCTCGAGAAGCTCCGCCGGGGTGATGCCCATGTTCGGGAAGGCCTCGATGATGGAGGGGTCGAGGGCCTCCATCGCGGGCGCATTCGGAACCTTGTAGAGGATGTTCTCCGCGACCCAGCCGTGGATCTCCGGCTCGAGGATGAAGTTCAGGAAAGCCATTGCCGCTTCCTTGTTCTTGCTCGATGCCAAGACCGTCATGGTGTCAACCCAGAGGTCGCTCCCTTCAGCCGGCACCACGAAGCTGATGTTGGGGTCTTCGGCGATGCCGTAGTTGCACCAGCCGTCCCATGCCTGCACCATCGTGGCTTCGCCCGTCACGACCTTCTCGTAGAACGTGGTGTCATCGAACGCGAGGAGGGTGGGCTTCGTTGCTTCGAGCTGGGCGCGAATCTGAGCGAGTTCGTCGGGATCGGTGGTGTTGATGGAGAACCCGAGGTACTTCTGCGCCGGGAGGGTCATCCAGCGCTCCGTGGCCAACATGGTGGTCGTGCCAGCGACCTCGGGCGCGGGGTTGAGGAGGTCACCCCACGACGTCGGCTCGAAATCGAGGAGGTCGGTGCGGTAGCACAGTCCCGTCGTGCCCCAGGCGTAGGGAAGCGAGTACACGTTGCCCGGGTCATAGGCCAACTGGGAAGCCTCCGGGTAGAGGTTGACCTCGTTGGGGATGAGCGACTTCTCAAGGTCAGCGAGCAGTCCCTGTTCGGCCAACGCTTGGGCGTATTGTCCCGAGACGAAGGCAACGTCGATTCCGGAGTCGGCTCCCGTCGTTAGCTTCGCCATGATGTCTTCGTTGGTCGTGTGGTTGACGATCGTGACGGGCACCCCGGTCGCGGCTTCAAAGCGCTCGGCGAGGTCGGCTGGGTAATAGTCGGCCCAGATGCTGACGGTCAGCGACTGTTCGCTGATGTCGGCGTCGGGGTCGATCGGGTCGGTCGCGGTTCCGCTCGCGCAGGCCGTCAGAACTCCGACGGCGGCGACAGCGAGAACGGCGTGGGCGGAGCGTCTGATGCGCATGGTGCCTCCTTGCACGATGGTCCCGGTTCGGGTTTCGGAGATTCTTGCACCATGGCGCAAGACCCGACAATGGCAGGATAGGCCGGAGTTGCGAGCTGTAACACAATTGTTTCAATTGGGGTTCAATGAATTCGTCGTCCGGGCAGCCACCAGTCGATCTCGAACTGGTGCTCCCGAACGGTGCGCTGCGGTGGGCGGCCGGCGACCGGGTTTCTGTCGTTGCGAACGACGGGCGCACCGCAGAGCCGGGTGACGGCATCGCCGCCGACCTGGTGAGGATGCTCGCCGCCGGCCCCCTCCCGCACGGCTGCCATCGCTCGATCGACGCGCCCCTCGGCACGGTGCGAGGCGTCGAACGCGGCCTGAACTCCGGCGTCGACATGACGAACTGGAATGTCATTGTCGACGATCGGTTCATCGTCAAGATCGTGGGCCGCCTCGGCGACGGCGATCGCGCGGTGCGGTTATCGCGAGCGGTCGGCCTGCGGTATCCGGATGCCGTACCGCTGCTGCACGGCACGCTCGAGCTCGACACCCCGTTCGGGCGAACCGTCGTCGCAACCGTTCACGAGTTTCTCGCCGACGCCGTCGACGGGTGGACGTGGGCCGTCGACGATGCACAGGCCGCGGTCACACTGGGGTCGCGCTCGGAGTGGCCCCGCGAGCTCGGCCGCGTGGTGGCCCGCGTCCACGAGGCGCTCGTGGCTGATTCGATGAGGCAACTCTCGGAGTCAGGCGACAGGCTCACCGCGGAGGTTCCTTGGCCGGCGGCCCCGCAGACGGGACGCCTCGACGATGACACGGCACGCCGTGTCCAGGCTCGACGTGCGGCACTCGAGCGGGTGATCAAAGCGGCGCCGGAACCGCGTGCTGTGTGTTTCGCGATCCATGGTGACCTCCACGTGGGTCAAGCACTGCGCGATCGTCGCGGGGCGTTGCGGCTGATCGATTTCGACGGCGACCCGCTCGGCGGCGACGACCCCGATCGGTCAGAGGCAGCGGTCGATGTTGCGCACCTCCTCGTCTCCCTCGACCTGGTCGGGGCCATCGTCGCGAAGCGGCTCGGCGATCACCCCATGATTCGCGAATGGGTGGGCCAGGCTCGGAAGGACCTGCTCGCGGGCTACGGCGACGTCGGGCCCCGACATGAGGGCGTCCCGATTCTCGATGAGGCGCGACTCCCCGCGCTCGAGGCCGTTCAGTTGCTGCGCGAGTTGCGGTACGCCGAGCGTTACCTTCCCCGTTGGCGCTATGCGGCCGACTGGGCCATCACTCATCGTTTTGCTCCCACCCCCGACCTGGAGGACCCGCCATGGACACCACCCGCTTCCCCGACGACCTGAGTACGATCGCGAGTAGCTATCGGCACCTCGCAGACTCTCTCGTCGAGATCACCGAGATCGGCGGCGCTCATGGACACGCGCGGCCATCGCGAGTGCTGGTTCTCGGTATGGGCTCCAGCCGGTACGCAGCGGAGCGGGTCGCACGATCGGCACGGGCCGCAGGGCACTCCGTCGTCGCAGACTGGGCGAGCGCTGTGGAGCTTCCTCCGCCGACCGACGATCTTCTCGTCATTGCCGTATCCGCAACGGGACGCAGCGCCGAAGTTCTCGCCGCCGCTGAACGATACGCCGGTCGCGGACGGCTCATCGCCGTCACCAACGCCACGGAGAGCCCGCTCGCCGAGCGGGCCGACGCGGTCATCGACCTGAGGGCGGGCATCGAGGTGAGCGGAGTGGCGAGCCGTACCTACCGCCACACGATTGTTGTGCTCGAGCAACTGCTCGGTCTCACGGGTCGCGATCGTATGGCTGATGAGCTGCACCGTGCCGCCGCCGCGACAGAAGAACTTCTCGCCACGGTAGGCGACTGGCGGCCCGCGTTGGCGGAGGTGCTCGACTCGGCAGACGGTGTGCACGTTCTGGCACCTGCCGAGCGATTCTGCTCAGCACAGCAGGCGGCGCTCATGGTTCGCGAGTTGCCCCGTCGGCTCGCAGTCGCCTGCGAGACCGGGGACTGGGCGCACGTCGACGTCTACACCAGCCGTACCCACGACTACCGAGCCGCGGTCTTCACCGGTTCAGCGTGGGATTCCCAGGCAGTGGAATGGCTGCAGTCCCGTGCCGCACGATACGCCGCAATCGGCAGCGAGTTACCGGGAGCCGAGTTCATCCTGCGTTTTCCCGACGATCGCGACGACCGCGTCCGTGTCCTCGTCGAGACGCTCCCCCTCGAGCTGGTGGCGGCCGAGTGGCGGGCGCTCGACCCGGATTTCGGATTCTCGCGCCGGCCCCTCGACCGCACAACATCGGAGCGCTAGTCGCTAGTCGGCACTCTCACCGCTCTGCCAGACCGGCGCGACAGCGTTGATCGCGTCGCCGACGACGTGCACGCGCAGGTCGTTGGTCGAGCCGGGAATTCCGGGAGGCGAGCCCGAGATGACCACGACCTTGTCGCCGATGTCGGCAAGGCCCTCGCGCAGGAGCGCCTCGTCGACCTGACGGTACATGGCATCCGTGTGCGTCACACGGTCGACGAGGAACGACTCGATGCCCCAGGTCAGCGACATGCGGCGCTGGATGCTCTCGAGCGGCGTGAACGCCTTCATCGGAATGCGGTACCGCAACCGCGACATGCGGCGGGCCGAGTCGCCCGACTCGGTGAACACGCAGACGTACTTGGCATCGACGAAGTCGGCAACCTCGGCGGCGGCGAGGGTGATCGCACCGCCCTGCGTGCGGGGTTTGGTGCCGAGGGGCGGGATGCGTTCGAGGCCGTGCTCTTCAGTCGACGCAATGATGCGCGCCATCGTCGACACGGTGATCACCGGGAACTCTCCGACGCTCGTTTCGCCACTCAGCATGACCGCGTCCGCGCCGTCGAGGACGGCGTTGGCCACGTCGGAGGTCTCAGCGCGGGTCGGGATCGGGTTGCTGATCATGGACTCCAACATCTGCGTGGCGACGATCACGGGCTTCGCCATGCGCCGTGCCAGTTCGACCGCGCGCTTCTGCACGATCGGCACCGCCTCGAGAGGCAACTCGACCCCGAGGTCACCGCGCGCCACCATGATGCCGTCAAACGCTTCGATGATCTCTTCGAGAGCATCCACCGCCTGGGGCTTCTCGATCTTGGCGATGACGGGGAGCGTTCGTCCCTCTTCCCGCATGATGGCGTGAACGCGATTCACGTCAGATGCGTTGCGCACAAAGGAGAGAGCAATGTAGTCCGCGCCTAGGGCGAGGCCCCACCGCAGATCGTCCTCGTCCTTCTCGGAGAGGGCGGGCACGTTGACAGCGACACCCGGCAAGTTGATGCCCTTGTTGTTCGAGACCGGGCCGGCAACGATCACCTCGGTGCGCACGCGCACTCCGTCGGTGTCGAGCACCTTGACCTTCACCTTGCCGTCGTCGATGAGGAGGAAGTCACCCGGCTTCACGTCGGCAGGGAGACCTTTGAAGGTGGTGCTACAGAGTTCCTTCGTGCCGAGGATGTCCTCGGTCGTGATCGTGAAGATGTCGCCCTCGGCGAGCTCGTGAGGGCCATTCTCGAACTTGCCCAGACGGATCTTCGGGCCTTGCAGGTCGACGAGGACCGCGACGGGTTTGCCGGCGTCGGCCGCGGCCTGCCGCACGTTGCGGTAGACCTCCTCATGCACCTCGTAGCTGCCGTGGCTGAGGTTCATGCGGGCGACGTTGACGCCCGCCTCGATGATGGCCCGGATGTTCTCATAGCTGGATGTCGCTGGCCCGAGGGTGGCGACGATCTTCGCGCGTCTCATGAATTCCTCACGTGGGGTGGTGGTGGTAGAGGTGGTGCGTGGCAGCCGGGGCCGCCGGTCGATTCGGTCAGACGGTCAAGGGACGATCAGTCGCCCGCACGGGCGCGGGCAGGTCGCTCTCCCCCTGCAGGTAGGCGTCGACCGCAGCGGCCGCAGCGCGACCCTCCGCGATCGCCCAAACGATGAGCGAGGCGCCGCGGCCGGCATCCCCCGCCACAAACACGCCCGGCTCTCCGGTCGTGTAGTCGGCGTGGCGTGTGATCACGCCAGACTGCTCGAAGTGCAGGCCGAGCTGCTCGTCGAGTGTGCCGCGTGCGGCACCGGTAAAGCCGAGCGCGAGCAGCACGAGATCGGCGGGGATCTCTCGCTCGGTGCCGGCCTTGGGCACGCGACGACCGTCGAGGTACTCGGTTTCGGCAACACGGATGGCCCGCACCTCGCCAGCCTCGGTGGTGAGGAACTCGACCGTGGACGCAAGGTAGACCCGCTCGCCGCCTTCCTCGTGCGCGCTCTGCACCTCGAACAGGGTGGGCTGCATCGGCCAGGGCTGGCTTTCGGGGCGCTCACGCGGCGGCTGCTTACCGATCGCCAGGTTGGTGACGCTGAGCGCGCCCTGACGGTGCGCTGTGCCGATACAGTCGGCACCCGTGTCGCCACCGCCCAGCACAACGACGTGCTTACCCTCCGCCGTGATCTGGTTCGGCACTGAGTCGCCCGCCTGCACCCGGTTGGCCTGGGTGAGGTATTCCATCGCGAAATGGATGCCCAGGGCATCGCGGCCCGGAATCGCCAGGTCACGCGGTTCCGGCGCTCCGGTCGCGATCACGACGGCGTCGTATCGCGTGCGGAGCTCGCTCCACGTGATGTCGACACCGATCTCCACCCCCGCTCGGAATCGGGTGCCCTCCGCCTGCATTTGCGTGAGTCGGGCATCCAGGTGCCGCTTCTCCATCTTGAAATCGGGGATGCCGTACCGCAGGAGCCCGCCGATGCGGTCGTCCTTCTCGAAGACGGCGACGGTGTGGCCAACGCGCGTCAACTGCTGGGCGGCGGCAAGGCCTGCCGGACCCGAGCCCACGACGGCGACCGTCTTGCCGGTCAGGCGCTCGGGCGGGGCCGGTTGTACCCACCCGTTGTTCCAGGCCTGCTCGATAATCGAAGCCTCGACCTGCTTGATTGTCACGGCGGGTTGGTTGATGGCGAGCACGCACGACGACTCGCAGGGAGCAGGGCACAGCTTGCCGGTGAATTCGGGGAAGTTGTTGGTCGCGTGCAGTCGCTCGATCGCCTGACGACCCTCCCCTCGCCAGGTCAGGTCATTCCATTCGGGAATGAGGTTGCCGAGCGGGCAGCCCTGGTGACAGAACGGGATGCCGCAGTCCATGCAGCGGCCCGCCTGACGGCGGAGAACCCCGGGATCGCCCTGCTCGTAGACCTCTTTCCAGTCCATAAGGCGCAGCGGTACGGGGCGGCGCGTCGGCAACTCGCGCTCGGGAACGTTGATGAAGCCGCGAGGGTCAGCCACCGGTCACCTCCAAAATACGGCCCCACACGATGTCGCCATCAGGGTCGAGGCCTTCGTCGAGCGCAGTCTGGCGCGTGGCGAGCACGGCCGCGTAGTCGCGCGGCATGACCTTCACAAAGCGGTCGAGCGCACGATCGCCCTCGGCCAGAAGACGGGCGGCGAGGGCCGACTCCGTCTCCTCGTGGTGCTGCTTCAGCAGGCCCGTCACCAGACCTCGGTCATCGTGGTCGAGCGGCATGAGCTCGAGCTCGCCGGTGACGAGAGCGTCGGCGTTGACGCGCTCCCGCCGCAAGTCATGGACGTAGGCGATACCGCCCGACATTCCCGCACCAAGGTTGCGACCGGTCGAGCCCAGGATCACGGCTGTGCCCCCGGTCATGTACTCGAGAGCGTGGTCGCCAACGCCCTCGACCACCGCAGTTGCGCCCGAGTTGCGAACCAGGAACCGCTCACCAACGATGCCGCGAATAAACAGCTCGCCACTGGTCGCGCCGTAGCCGATGACGTTGCCTGCGATGACGTTGCGCTCGGCGTGGAAGACCGCGTCGCGAGCCGGTCGCACAATGACCCGCCCACCCGAGAGCCCCTTGCCGACGTAGTCATTGCTGTCGCCGTAGAGCCGCAGAGTGATGCCGCGCGGCATGAACGCGCCGAGGCTCTGCCCGGCGGAGCCCGTAAGAGTGACATCGATCGTGTCAGGGGCCAGACCGAATTCGCCGTGCCGCTTGGTCACCTCGTGTCCCAGCATGGTTCCGACAGCCCGTTCGGTGTTGCGAATCGGCAGGTCGGCGCGTACCGGTGCGCCATGGCTGAGGGCGTCGGCGCTCAGCCGAATCAGCTCGTTGTCGAAGTGCTCGTCGAGCTCGTGGTCTTGCTCTTCGCTCTTGGTGCGCGGGGCCCCCTCCGGGAAGACCGGTCCCTGGAGAATGGGCGACAGGTCGAGTCCGTCGGCCTTCCAATGGCGCACGGCGCGGTCGACGTCGAGCAGGTCGGCTCGACCGATCGCCTCCTCGAGGCTGCGGAATCCGAGAGCGGCGAGATACTCGCGCACCTCCTGAGCGAGGAACTCCATGAAGGTGATGACGAACTCAGGCGTGCCGGTGAACCGCTTGCGCAACTCCGGATTCTGCGTCGCGACGCCCACCGGGCAGGTGTCGAGGTGACACACGCGCATGAGAATGCAGCCGGACACCACCATCGGGGCGGTCGCGAAGCCGTACTCTTCAGCACCAAGCAACGCCGCAATGATCACGTCGCGCCCGGTCTTCATCTGGCCGTCGGCCTGCACCGTGACGCGCCCGCGCATGTTGTTGAGCATGAGCGTCTGCTGCGCTTCAGCAAGACCAAGCTCCCAGGGCGTACCGGCGTGCTTGAGCGAGTTCAGCGGGCTCGCGCCCGTGCCGCCGTCGTGTCCGGAGATCAACACAACATCGGCTTTCGCTTTCGCGACCCCGGCGGCGACAGCGCCGATGCCTGACTGGCTCACGAGCTTCACGTGCACGCGCGCCGAAGGGTTCGAGCGCTTGAGGTCGAAAATGAGTTGCTTCAAGTCTTCGATCGAGTAGATGTCGTGGTGCGGCGGAGGTGAGATGAGCCCGACCCCGGGAGTGCCGTGCCGCAACCGGGCGATCCACGGGTAGACCTTGTTCGCGGGCAACTGCCCGCCTTCTCCTGGCTTCGCCCCCTGGGCCATCTTGATCTGAATATCGTCGGCGTTGGTGAGATACAGGCTCGTGACACCGAAGCGGCCCGACGCCACCTGCTTGATGGCGCTGCGCTTCTCCGGGTCGAGCAAGCGCTCGGGGCTCTCGCCGCCCTCGCCGGTGTTGCTGCGCCCGCCGATGCGGTTCATCGCGATCGCGAGCGTCTCATGCATCTCAGGGCTGATGGCACCCATGCTCATGGCACCCGTCGTAAACCGTCGGATGATCGACCCGACCGATTCGACCTCGTCGAGCGGCACAGGCGCACGCTCGTCGGTCTTGAGTCGGAAGAGGCCGCGCAAGGTCATCAGGTTCTCGGCCTGCTCGTCCACTGCGCGCGTGTACTCGCGAAAGATGTCGTAGCGCTTTTCCCGGGTGGCGTGCTGCAGTCGGAACACGGTCTCGGGGTTGAACAGGTGCGGAGGTCCTTCGCGGCGCCACTGATACTCGCCGCCTGTTTGGAGGCGTTCGTGCGGGTTCGCGGGAGCGGTGGCCGGGTATGCGAGCTCGTGTCGCGCGGCGTTCTCTGCCGCGATGGTGTCGATTCCGACGCCGCCGAGGATGCTCGAAGTGCCCGTGAAATACCGGTCGACGAACTCTTGGCTTAGGCCGACCGCCTCGAAGGCCTGGGCACCGGCGTACGAGCCGACGGTCGAGATCCCCATCTTCGACATGATCTTCAACACGCCCTTGCCGAGCGCCTTGATGACGTTGCGTACCGCCTTCTCCGGCGTGATGCCGGTGATCATGCCCGAGCGCACGAGGTTCTCGACCGTTTCCATCGCCAGGTACGGGTTGATCGCGGAGGCCCCGTAACCGATCAGGACAGCGCAGTGGTGCACTTCACGCACGTCGCCCGCCTCGACGATCAGACCGACCTGCATGCGCTTTTCGGTGCGGATCAGGTGGTGGTGCACGGCGGCGAGCATGAGCAGTGAGGGCACCGGCGCGAGGTCCGCGGTGGAGTCACGGTCGCTGAGCACGATGAACTCAGCGCCATCAGCGATTGCCTCGTCAACCTCGTCGCACATCGCCTGGATGCGCTTCTCGAGCGCGCGCGGACCCTTGTCGACTCGGTACAGGCCCTTGACGGTGGTGGTCAGCGAGCTACCCGGGCGCGGATCCATGTGCTGAATCTTCGCGAGTTCGTCGTTGTCGATGATCGGGAAGTCGAGCACGACCTGGCGTGCGTGCCGCGGCGTCGCCTCGAGCAGGTTGCGCTCTGGGCCGAGGCCGAGTCGCATCGAGGTGACCACCTCTTCGCGGATCGAGTCGAGCGGCGGGTTCGTCACCTGGGCGAACTGCTGGGTGAAGTAGTCAAACAGCAGTCGGGGCCGATCAGAGAGCACGGCGATCGGGGTGTCGGAGCCCATGGCGCCAAGGGGCTCAGCTCCGGCCTTCGCCATGGGAGCCAACAGCACGCGAACTTCCTCCTCGGTGTACCCGAAGGTGCGCTGACGGCGCACGATTGACGCCGGGGTGTGCACGATGTGCTCTCGTTCGGGGAGGTCTTTGAGGTTGATGCGCTGACCGTCGAGCCACTCGCCCCACGGCTCCATCGCCGCCAGCTCAGCCTTGATCTCGTCGTCTTCGATCAGCCGACCGTCGGCCGTGTCGACGAGGAACATCTTCCCGGGGCGCAGGCGCCCCTTGCGCACAATGCGGCTCGGCTCGATATCGAGCACACCGATCTCACTCGCGAGCACAATGAGGCCGTCGTCGGTCACGACGAAGCGGCCAGGGCGGAGGCCGTTGCGGTCGAGAGTCGCCCCGACGAGTGATCCATCGGTAAAGACGAGAGCCGCCGGGCCGTCCCACGGCTCCATGAGCATGCCGTGGTACTCGTTGAAGTCACGCAGCGAGGGATCGAGATCAGTCTGGTTCTCCCACGCCTCGGGCACCATCATCATGATCGCGTGCGGGAGCGAGCGGCCGCCGAGGTGGAGCAGCTCGACGACCTCATCAAAAGAGGCTGAGTCGCTTGCACCGGGCGTGACGATCGGGAAGACGTCGCGCAGATCGCCGAACAACTCAGAGCGCAGCTGTGACTGACGAGCGCGCATCCAGTTGCGGTTGCCCTGCACCGTGTTGATCTCGCCATTGTGAGCGATCTGTCGGAACGGCTGCGCGAGCGGCCAGGACGGAAACGTGTTGGTCGAATACCGCGAGTGCACGAGGGCGAGCTTCGACACAAAGCGGTCGTCGCTGAGGTCGGGGTAGAAAGGCTCCAACTGCAGCGTGGTGACCATGCCCTTGTAGACGAGCGTGCGGCTCGAGAGGGAGGGGAAGTACGAGCCCAGCTCACGCTCGGCTCGCTTGCGGGCTCGGAACGTTTGCCGGTCGAGAGCAATACCAGCGAGCGGAGCACCGTTTTCGTCGCGACGAGTCGACCGAAGGACGAGTTGTTCGAAGACCGGCATTGCCTCGCGTGCGAGGGCTCCGATGAGACTCGGATCGGTGGGAACCGACCGCCACCCGAGGACCTCCAGGCCCTCCTGGTTCACGATCTCTTCGATACCGGCCTTCTCGGTCGCGCGGGCGGCGTCGTCAACGGGGAGGAAGGCAGTGCCGATCGCGTACTCGCCCAGCGCGGGAAGCTCGAAGGGCAGCACGGCGCGAAGAAAAGCATCCGGAATCTGCGTGATGATTCCCGCACCGTCACCCGTGCCGGCGTCGGAGCCGACCGCACCGCGATGCTCGAGGTTGCGCAGAGCGTCGAGCGCCGCCTGGATGATGTCGTGCCCCGCGGTACCGCGCAGGGTGGCGACCATTGCGAGACCGCAGGCGTCATGCTCGCGCTTCGGGTCGTACATGCCTTGGGCGGCAGGTACCGAGGAGAAGCGCTCAAGCGGGCTGGGGAGATTCATCGAACCGTCCTCACGTGGGTGTGGTGACCGTGGGACGTCGCTGGCCCGAGGGAAAAGAGCACGCTACGCGGAGACGTAGCCGGATCGAGTGTGGTGGCGATCCTGGTCACCTCCCGCAGTTCTCGGTGACGAGTGCGGGAGGCATCACGGCTTCGCGGTCGACCCGCTTGTGGCGTCGGTCGTGCCGGAGGTACCGGCGGCGACAGGAGCCTCATTGCCCTCGTCGTCGGAGTCGGTATAGACGTTCTCGGAGTCTACCCCAGCCTCTGGCGACCACTCCCTGCCGGGCATGTAGACGGAGGGCTCGAGCCCCGTGTGCCGACGCGACTGGACGATGATGATGATCAGTCCGATGACAACGGCCGCCCATGCACCCCAGACGTTCACGCGGATGCCCAGGAAGAGCTCGCTCGGATCAAGGCGAATCGACTCGAACACGCTTCGCCCGGCTCCGTACCAAATCAAGTAGACGCCGAGCTGTTTGCCCCACTGCAGGGTGATGCGGCGTGCCAGCAGAAGAATGACAATCGCGCCGGCGACGTTCCAGACAACCTCATACAGGAACGTGGGGTGGAACAGCGTGTCGTCCGGAAGACCGACGGGAATCGCGTCGTTCGGGCGATCAATCTCGAGGCCCCACGGCAGGTCGGTTGGCAGACCGAACAGCTCTTGATTGAACCAATTGCCGAACCGACCGAACGCCTGGGCGAGTAGCAGCCCGGGGGCAAGCGCATCAGCGAACGACCAGAAGCGGATGCCCGTCACGCGGCAGCCGATCCAGACGCCGATCGCGCCACCAATCAGAGCCCCGAAGATGGCCATCCCGCCCTCCCAGATGCGGAGCGTCGCCCAGAGGTCGGCCCCCTCGAAGAAGTAATCATCGGGGTGCGTGAGCACGTGGTACACGCGACCGCCGACGATGCCGAACGGCACCGCGAAGAGGGCGATGTCGAGCGTGATCCATGGTTCGGCGCCGCGGGCGCTCAGTCGGGAGTTCGTCAAGAGCACCGCCACGACGATGCCCGCAAGGATGCACAGTGCATAGGCGTAGATGTTGACGTCAAGGCCGAACCAGGTCAGGCCGATGTCGCGCAGCCATTGACCGAGATTGAAGACCTGCCACTCGGGCGGCGGGCTCGGGATGCTCACGGGCACGATCACGACGGTGAACCTTTCTGCGGGGGCACGGGAAAGCCTAGCGGCGGGTGCCAGCCGCGAGAGCCGCAGCGGTCTCGGCGACCCCGGTGACGCCGCCCTCTTCCAGTGCGGCAACGAGGCGCGACCCGACAATCGCCCCATCGGCGTAGGAGAGCACGTCCGCAACCTGCTCGGCGGTGGAGATGCCAAGACCGACGCACGCATTCTGTGCGCCCGCATCGCGCAGTCGCGAGACGACGCCGCGGGCGGCAGCATCGACGTCGGCACGCGCGCCCGTGATGCCCATCGTCGATACGGCGTAGACGAACCCGCGGCTCGCCTCGACCGCCTGCTTCATGCGGGCGTCGCTCGACGAGGGCGCGGCGAGGAAGACGCGGTCGAGGTCATGCTCGGTGGAGGCGGACATCCACTCGGCAGCCTCGTCGGGGATCAGGTCGGGAGTGATGAGCCCCGCTCCGCCGGCGTTCTGCAGATCGGTCGCGAAGCGCTCGACTCCGTACTGAACGACCGGGTTCCAGTACGTCATCACGAGCACCGGTGCATCGACTCGCGAGCGGATGCGCTCCACCGCCTCGAATCCATGCCGCAGCCGGAAGCCGTTTGCGAGCGCCGTCTGGGTCGCGCGCTGGATCATCGCGCCATCCATCACGGGGTCGCTGTACGGCAACCCCAGCTCGAGCACATCGACTCCGTTTTCCAGCAAGGCGACGGCGGCGTCAACGCTCGTGTCGAGGTCGGGGAAACCGACCGGCAGGTATCCGATGAGTGCCCCGGCGGCGTCGGTGTTGCGGGCACGAATGGTGTCGGCGACGTGACTCACGCGCTGGCCTCCCCGCGCGCGGCGTCGAGCAGCCCAAAGTAGCGGGCCGCGGTCTCCATGTCTTTGTCACCGCGGCCGCTGAGCGAAACCAGCACGATGCCGTTCGGGCCAAGCTCACGGCCCAATTCGAGGGCTCCGTGCAGCGCGTGCGCCGTCTCGATGGCCGGGATGATCCCTTCGGTGCGGCTCAACAGGCGGAGAGCATCCATCGCCTGGGCGTCGGTGACCGGGCGATACTCAGCGCGTCCGATATCGGCGAGCCAGGCGTGCTCGGGGCCCACGCCGGGGTAGTCGAGGCCAGCGGAGATCGAGTGCGACTCCATGGTCTGGCCATCGTCGTCCTGCAGCATGAGGCTTCGCGCGCCGTGCAGCACTCCCGGCCGACCCTTGCTGATCGTCGCCGCGTGGAAGGGAGTGTCAACACCGTCTCCGGCCGCCTCGTTGCCGACCAGGCGCACGCCCTCGTCATCGAGGAAGGCGTGGAAGATCCCCATGGCGTTGCTGCCGCCACCGACGCACGCGACGACCGCGTCGGGAAGTCGACCCGTGAGCGCCAGCACCTGCTCGCGCGCCTCGATGCCGATGACGGAGTGGAAATCGCGCACCATAGTCGGGAACGGGTGGGGGCCGGCGACCGTGCCGAGTAGGTAGTGGGTCGTCTCAACGTTGGCAACCCAGTCGCGCAGAGCCTCGTTGATGGCGTCCTTCAGCGTGCGCGAGCCCACCGTCACCGGAACCACCTCGGCACCGAGCAACTTCATGCGGGCAACGTTGAGGGCCTGCCGTTCGGTATCGACCTCGCCCATGTAGACCACGCACTCGAGGCCGAACAGGGCCGCCGCCGTCGCGCTGGCGACACCGTGCTGGCCGGCCCCGGTCTCGGCGATGATGCGGGTCTTGCCGAGTCGCTTCGCGAGCAGAGCCTGACCGAGCACGTTGTTGATCTTGTGGCTGCCCGTGTGGTTGAGGTCTTCGCGCTTGAGGATGATGCGCGCGCCACCAGCATGCTCGGCGAACCGGCGTGCCTCGGTGACGATCGAGGGCCGCCCGGTGTAGGTGCGGTGCAACTGCTCGAGCTCGGCCGCGAACGTCGGGTCGGCCTGGGCGTGCTGGTAGGCCGCGTCGAGTTCATCGAGGGCAGCAATGAGCGACTCGGGCACAAAACGGCCACCGAAGCCGCCAAAGTACGGGCCGACGTGATCGCGAAGCTTCATGGGACCGCCCGGAATTCGCTCAGGGTCGCGACAGGGTCGCCACCAGTGACCAGTGCCTCGCCGACGAGAACCACGTCGGCTCCTGCACGACGGTAGTGCTCGACGTCTGCGACCCCGCTGACAGCCGACTCGGCGATACGAACAGTGCCGTCGGGGATGCTCGGGGCGAGCCGTCCGAACAGGTCGCGATCGAGCTCGAAGGTGGACAGGTCGCGCGCGTTCACGCCGATCACCGCGGCACCGAGGTCGACAGCACGACGCACCTCCTCGGCGTCGTGGGTTTCGACGAGCGGCGTCATGCCCAGCTCGAGGATGAGCGCGTGCAGGCTGCGCAGGAGGACGTCGTCGAGCGCCGCCACGATGAGCAACACGAGGTCGGCACCCGCAGCGCGCGCCTCGAAGACCTGGTACGGCTCGGCGATGAAGTCTTTCCGCAGAACGGGAATGGCAACCGCGGCTCGAACGGCCTCGAGGTCGGCAAGACTGCCGCCAAAGCGACGCTCCTCCGTGAGCACGCTGATTGCCGATGCCCCGCCTTCGGCGTACTGCCGCGCGAGCGCTGCCGGGTCACGAATCTCTGCGAGTTCACCGCGCGAGGGGCTTGCTCGCTTGACCTCGGCAATGATCTTGACGGTCACGTCGCGCTGAAGAGCGGCCAGCGCGTTCACGGCCGCGGGGCGCGCCATCGCCGCGCGCTCAACCTCGGCGAGCGAGCGCACCTCTCGCCGTCGCGCGGCGTCTGCGAGCGCGCCGGCGACAAGCCCGTCCAGCACCTAGGAATGCGCCTTCGGCTGGTACTTCGGGCCGTTCACGCCGTAGCCCGCTTTGGCCATGATGCCGCCGATGATCCAGCCGCCGAGCACGATGCCTGCGCTCGCCCACACGAGCCAGGCCTGCTCGAAGAAGAACGCGACCGTGCCAATCGTGAAGCCGATGAGCATGATGGTCACGGCTGTCCAGGCGGCGGGCGAGTGGCCGTGGCCGGGGTCGTTCTGCGCGTTCATCATCACTCCTGAAAGATCCGTCGGGGTAGCTCCGAGTCTATCGTGCTGTGGGGTCGTCACCGTCGCTCAACGCGTCCCAGGCGTCGAGCCGATCGAGCCGATCGCGACCGTCAGCAGGGGCGAAGCGCACCGCGTCGTAGCGCCGCGTGCGCGCGGGCCACTGCGAGGCGGTCAGGGCAATTCCGATTCCAATCACCACCGCGGCTGCCCCCGCCACGATCGCCACAACAGGCCAGGAAGTTGTCGAGGCCGCGGCCACGAGCTCGCGAACCGCATCGGTTCCCGCCACACCCGTCACCTCGGTGACGCTCGGAGCAGACGCAGCGACGGGGTCGCTCACCACGAGGAGTGCCGATGCGACGATGCCAGCGCCGAGAAGCGCCTGCAGCAGCCCGAGAATCACCCGAAAAACGGGGCCGGCCAGGGCGAGGGCTCCGACCAGAGCGAGAGCGGCGAGCGCGAACGGCGGGAGAGCCGGCGCGGCGATGTCGCCTCCGGCGACGACGACGCGGCCGTCGTCCAGCGTCGCCGAGACCCACGGCTGCGACCACGCCAGGAAGGCCGCCGCGGCGCTCACCACCGGGAGCAGGAGGGCGAGCATCCGGATGCGGCGCGCCCGCCCGGCGTCACTCGCCGTCACCGCACACCGCGATCGAGAGCGTTCGCGATGGCGACAGCCCGCAAGGGTGCAGCCGCTTTCGAGATCGTTTCCTGGAATTCCGCCTCGGGTACCGAGTCGGCGACCAGGCCGGCGCCCGCTTGCACGCGCGCGACACCGTCCGCCAGGTACGCCGTACGGATCGCGATCGCGAGGTCGAGGTCACCAGAGAAAGCGAAGTAGCCGACCACTCCCCCGTACACGCCGCGGCGCGCGGGCTCCAGTTCGTCAATGATCTGCAGCGCGCGCGGTTTCGGCGCCCCGCTGAGCGTGCCCGCCGGAAAGGTCGCGCGAAAGACGTCGATCGGCGTCACGTCATCGCGGAGATCACCCTCGACGCTGGACACCAAGTGCATGATGTGGCTGAACCGCTCGACCTGCATGAACTCGGTGACCTCGACCGTTCCGGCCCGACAGACCTTCGACAGGTCATTACGGCCAAGGTCGACGAGCATGAGGTGCTCGGCTTGCTCTTTGCGGTCGGCGAGTAGCTCGTCGGCGAGTTCACCGTCGCGTTCGGGCGTTTCACCCCGCGGGCGAGACCCGGCGATCGGGTGTGTGTACACCCGGCCGCGCGTGACCTTCACGAGGGCCTCGGGCGAGGAGCCGACAATCGCGTAGGGAGAGCCCTCCGCGGTCTCGAGCGCGAGCGTGTACATGTACGGCGACGGGTTGAGTGCCCGCAATACTCGGTAGACATCAAGCGGACTCGCGGTGAGGGCGTGATCGAACCGTTGGCCGATCACCACCTGGAACACGTCACCATCGCGGATGAACGTCTTCGACCGTTCGACCGCGGCGAGGAACGCAGCCGGAGTCGAGCGGTGTTGCGGAGCAGGAGTCGTCGCCAATTCGATGCGGGCGATGCCGGGTTCCACCGGTTGAGCCAGGGCAGCCTCGAGGGCATCGAGCCTCGCTTGGGCATCCGCCCAGAGAGTCGCGTCGTCGTCAACACCGTCGGCCAGCGCGCTCGCAATGAGCGAGACGGTCCCCTGCCGGTGATCCATCACGATCACTTCGCTCACGAAGGCCATTGCGAGCTCCGGGCACGGAAAATCGGCGGGCGGCGCGTCGGGCAAGTGCTCGACCTGCCGCACCGCGTCCCAGCCAATGAAGCCGACGAGTCCGCCCGTCAGCGGCGGGTGCCCGGCGACCTCGGGACTTCTCCACCGTGCGTACAGGGTGTCGAGGGCATCAAGAGTGAGGGTCGGGACGGGTCCGCCAAACGCTCGCTCGGCATCGATCGACCCGTCCAGCCACACGGCACGCCCGTTTGACTCGGTGAGAACGCCGAAAGACCGCACCCCAATGAACGAGTACCGCGACCAGATGCCACCCTGTTCGGCCGACTCGAGAAGAAAACTGCCGGTGCGCCCTTCAGCGAGCGAGCGGTACAGGCCCACCGGGGTCAGGGCGTCGGCGAACAAGGTGCGGATCACCGGTACGACGCGAGCAGAGCCAAGCTGTGCCGCGAAGTCGTCTCGCGTCGTCGTCGTCACGCGACACCGCCAACCAGGGGTTCGAGGGGATCGACGTCGAAGCACGATCGTGCTCCGGTGTGACACGCGACCCCCACCTGATCAACCTGAACGAGGAGGGTGTCGCCATCGCAGTCGAGAGCAGCGCCGCGCACGTGCTGACGATGCCCGCTGGTGTCGCCCTTGCGCCAATATTCTTGCCGCGAGCGACTCCAGAAGGTCACGCGCCCTTCGGTGAGGGTTCGGCGCACTGCCTCACTGTCCATCCAACCGACCATGAGCACCTCGCGGGTGTCGTACTGCTGGATCACCGCGGGCACGAGACCGGATGCGTCGAAGCGCACCCGCTCGATCACCGCGCTGACGTCGATCGAAGTCATCGCACGTCCATCCCCTCCGCGCGAAGCGCGTCCTTGACCTGGCCGACCGTCAACTCGCCGTTGTGGAACACGCTGGCGGCGAGCACGGCGTGGGCACCCGCCGTCACGGCTGGCGCAAAGTGTTCGATTGCACCCGCCCCGCCGGAGGCAATCACCGGAACCGTTGACACTTCGGCAATTGCCTCGATGAGCTCGAGGTCGAAGCCCTCTTTCGTGCCATCAGCGTCGATGGAGTTGACGAGCAGTTCGCCGGCGCCACGCTCGGTCGCCTCACGCGCCCAGCCGATCGCGTCGATCGACGTGCGCTCTCGACCACCGTGAGTCGTCACCACGAAACCGCTCGGTGCCTCAGCGTCGCGCGTGACATCGAGTGACAGCACGCACACCTGCGCGCCGAAACGATCGGCGATCTCACCGATCAGGTCGGGGCGGCGAATCGCCGCGGAGTTGACGCCGATCTTGTCGGCCCCGTGAGCGAGGAGACGCGCGACGTCATCCACCGCCCGGACCCCGCCCCCAACGGTGAGCGGTATGAACACCTGCTCGGCGGTGGCCTGCACGAGATCGAACATCGTTTCGCGATTGTCGACAGTCGCCTTCACGTCAAGGAAGGTGATCTCATCAGCACCCTGCTCGTAGTAGGTGCGGGCGAGTTCGATGGGGTCGCCGGCATCGCGCAGGTTCAGGAAGTTCACGCCTTTGACGACCCGTCCCGCGGCAACGTCGAGGCATGGGATGACGCGGACGGAGACGCTCATCAGATGCGCGCAGCGTGAATCGAGCTGACGAGGATTGCTCGAGCGCCCAGCTCGTAGAGCGCGTCCATCACGTGGTTCGTCTCGTCGCGCGGCACCATCGCTCGAACGGCAACCCACGTGCCGTCCGCCAACGGCGACACCGTTGGCGACTCGAGGCCCGGAGTGATCGCCGTGGCTCGCTCGAGCAACTCGGCTGGCAGGTCGTAGTCCATGAGCACGTACTGCCGAGCAACGAGCACGCCCTGCAGTCGACGCTGCAGCGTGGCGATGCCGGGGCGCTCCGGCTGTGCGCTGATCAGCACCGCCGACGACTCGAGGATCACGGGCCCGACGATCTCGAGACCCTGAGCACGCAGCGTCGAGCCCGTCTCGACGACATCGGCGATCGCATCCGCGACCCCCAGACGGTTCGAGACCTCCACCGCCCCGTCAAGCCGCACGATGTCGGCAGACACGCCGTGTCGAGCGAGGAAATCGGCGACGAGTCGGGGGTAGCTCGTGGCGATGCGGAGGCCCGCCAAATCGTCGAGACCCGATACCGAGCCGGGAGGCGCAGCGAACCGAAACGTCGATGCCCCGAAGTCAAGGCTTTGAATCTCTCCGGCGGCCGACCCCGAGTCGAGCAGCAGATCGCGCCCCGTGATGCCGACGTCGAGCGCGCCCGAGCCGACGTAGGTGGCGATATCGCGAGGGCGCAGGTAGAAGAACTCCACGCCGTTGCGCGGGTCGGCGACCGTGAGCGCTCGCGGGTCACGACGACCGGCGTAGCCCGCTTCGACGAGCATCTCGACGGCGGTCTCGGAAAGCGATCCCTTGTTGGGTACCGCGATTTTCAGCATGTGGTCTCTTCGGGGGAGGAGCGGGCTCGGGGGCCTGCTCAGAACGGCTAAAGGTGCTTATAAACGTCGTCGAGAGTGAGGCCCTTGGCGACCAAGAGCACCTGCAGATGGTAAAGGAGTTGCGAAACCTCCTCAGCGGTGGCCTCATCGCTCTGGTACTCGGCGGCCATCCACACTTCGGCGGCCTCTTCGACGATTTTCTTGCCGATCGCGTGGATGCCCGCATCGAGTTGAGCGACGGTGCCCGAGCCTTCCGGTCGCAGGCGCGCCTTCTCGCTCAACTCAGCGAACAGCGCGTCGAAAGTCTTCACCGGCCCAGGGTACCGGGCCGCGGCTGACCGGAGGGTCGGGACGGCCCGCCGCCCGCGACTGCTGTCAGGAAACGCCGAGCAGGTCGATGACGAAGACGAGGGTCTTGCCGGAGAGTCGGTGACCGCCGCCGGCCGGACCGTAGGCGAGGTGTGGGGGGCACACGAGTTGGCGGCGACCGCCGACCTTCATGCCGGGGATGCCCTGCTGCCAGCCCGCAATGAGGCTTCCGAGAGGGAAGTTGATGGAGGAGCCGCGGTTCCACGACGCGTCGAACTCCTCGCCGGTCTCGAACTCGACACCGACGTAGTGCACGTCGACCGTCGCACCCGGAGTGGCCTCCGCGCCCGTGCCGACCTCGAGGTCGGTGATGACGAGCTCGGTCGGGGCGGGCCCGTCAAAGAAGTCGATTTCGGGCTTGCTGTTCTGGCTCATGCCTCCATCCAACCAGACGGTCAGGCGTGAGTGTGCGCCACGGCAGCCGCACGCAACTGGGCAATCGCATCGTCGACGCTGTCGCGCCCGTAGACGGCCGACCCGGCAACGAAGGTGTCTGCACCCGCCTCTGCCGCTATTCCAATGGTGTCCAGCGCGATGCCGCCGTCCACCTGCAACCAGACGTCGAGCCCCGTCGCCGCCACCGCACGGCGGAGGGTTCGCAGCTTCGGCATGGTCTCGGCCATGAAACTCTGACCACCGAAGCCCGGTTCGACGGTCATGACGAGCACCTGATCGACCTCAGCCAGGAGTTCGAGGTACGGCTCAATCGGAGTGCCAGGTTTCACGGCGATGCCCGCGCGGCTGCCACGCGCACGGATCGCCCGCGCCGTCGCAACCACGTCGCTCGCCGCCTCGGCGTGGAACGTCACCGAGAACGCACCGAGCTCGGCGTACCCCGGCGCCCACCGGTCAGCATCGCTGATCATCAGGTGCACGTCCAAGGGAATCGGCGACACCGCCTGCAGCCGCCCGACCATCTGCGGACCGAAGGTGAGGTTCGGAACGAAGTGGTTGTCCATGACATCGACGTGCACGAGATCAGCGCTCGCGATGCGCTCGACCTCGCGCTGCAGATTGACAAAGTCGGCCGAGAGGATGCTCGGGTTGATGCGCACGGTCACCCGCTCAGCGTAGCGAGGAGCGACGGAGACCCGCGGGAGCCGGCGGTTCGCCTCACCCGCGCTGCAGCACCTGGATGAACATCGCGTCGGTTCCGTGCCGGTGCGGCCAGAGCTGCGCGGCACCGTGCGGGAGCGCGCCCAGGTCGAGCGGGGCGCGGGTGAAGCCGTTCAGCACGGCCCGCGTGTCGAGCGGGGTGACAGGGTAGGCGGGGTCGGCGAGGAGGGCATCCACGATCGCGGTGGTTTCGGCAGGGTGCGGCGAGCAGGTGACGTAGGCGAGCAGGCCGCCCGGCGCGAGAGCCGCGACCGCGCTCCGGACGAGCTCGCCTTGCAAGCGCGCCAGCGGTGCGACATCGTCAGAGGTCTTGCGCCATCGCGCCTCCGGTCGTCGACGGAGCGCCCCAAGCCCTGTGCAGGGAGCGTCGAGCAGGATGCGGTCGTACGCCTCCGGCTCGTCCATTCCCACCGTTCGACCGTCGCCGACGCGGACGGCGATGACGGGGTCGATAGCCTCCAACGCTTGCCGCACGAGACCCGCACGGGCGGGCACAATTTCGTTGGCCACGAGCGTCGCGCCCGCACCTCGGGCCTCCGCCGCGAGCAGTGCCGCTTTACCCCCGGGCCCGGCGCAGAGGTCGAGCCACCGCTCCCCCGCCGTCACTGGTCGCGCCCGCGAGAGGGCAAGGGCGGCCAGCTGCGACCCTTCGTCTTGCACCCGCGCGCGGCCGGTCGCGACAAGCGGGTGGCTCCCCGGATCCCCGGCAGGGGCGAGCGCTGCGGTGGGCGCCCACGCGCCGACGGCACCGACCTCCTCGGCGGTGCTGAACCCTGGCAGGGCAGCGAGCATGACTCGCGCTGGCACATTGTCGGCGGCGAGTACGGTTTCGAGTTCCTCCCCGCGTCCTTCCCGGTCCAGCGCATCCCGCAAGGCCGTGACGACCCAGAGCGGATGCGCGTACCGCACGGCGAGGCGCTCGATCGGATCGCTCACGCCCTCGAGAAGTCGAGCGGTCCAGGTCTCATCGTCGGCACGGCTGATGGTGCGCAGTACCGCGTTGATGAAGCCCGTGGCGCGGGGTACTCCGACCGCGCGGGCAAGCGACACTGTTTCGTCGACGGCGGCGTGTGACGGGGTGCGCATTCCCAGAAGCTGATGTGCGCCCAAGGCGAGAAGATCACGCACGATCGGGTCGATCGTGTCGAGCGACCGCGACGCTGCACGCACGATCACCCCGTCGTAATGGCCGCGCCGACGGAGGGTGCCGTAGGTCAACTCGGTTGCGAACGCCGCATCGGCCGTCGAGAGCCGCGCCCGTCGAAGACGTCCGGGCAAGAGGAGGTTTGCGTAGGCGTCGTCGACGCTCACCGCGCGGAGCACGTCGAGGGCGATGGCTCGCGGCGAGGTGCTGAGCCGACCGCTCGATCGAGACGGGGCCGCACGACCGCGGGAGGTCATCTCAGCTCCGTCGGAGACTCGGCCGTCCAGCCGCGTGCCCAGTCTGCGGCGGTCATCGCTTGCTTGCCCGCTGGCTGCACCCTCACCAACTCGAGCGGATCCGTTGCGGTGCCGACGAGTACGCGCGAGCCGTCGCGGCGCAGGGTTCCGGGCGGCAACGGCGGAGCATCCCGGGCAATCGCTGTCTCGTGCACTTTGAGCACCTGGTCGCCCCACCGGCAGTGGGCTCCCGGCTCAGGGGTGACGCCGCGCACGTGCGCGTGTACGGCCTCAACCGAAGCCCCGAAGCGCAGAGCGGCATCATCGCGTCCGAGCTTCGGAGCGTAGGTCGCGTCACCGCGCTGTGGCTGTCGCACCGCGGTTCCAGCAGCAAGCCCGTCGACAACCTGGTGCACCAGGCGGGCGCCGGAGCGGCTCAGTTCCTCGAGGAGGGAGCCCGCCGTGCGCTGAGCGCCGATCGGGGTTACTGACCGTGCGTACCACTCACCCTCGTCGAGCCCCGTCGTCAAGTGAAAGACCGTTGCCCCCGTCTCGGAATCGCCCGCCATGATCGCGTGCTGCACCGGCGCCGCCCCCCGCCACCGGGGCAGCAACGAGAAATGCAGGTTGATCCAGCCGAGGCGCGGCCAGCTCAGCAATGGCTCACGAACCAGTGCGCCGTAAGCCACGATCACGCCCAGGTCGACATCCAGGGCGAGCAGTTCGGTCTCGATCTCATCGAGACGCCGGGCGTGCAATACCGGAATACCGAGGCGTTCCGCCTCCACTGCGACCGGGGTCGGGGTCAGCAGGCGGCGGCGTCCCTGCGGGGTCGCGGGCCGCGTGATCACTCTCACGATCTCGTGCGGACCCTCCGCGAGTGCCGTCAGCGTCGGCACCGCAGCGGCGGGGCTTCCGGCGACGACGAGACGCAGAGCGGTCATCCCCCCATTCAACCGGATGCCCGCTCGCGCTCGATGCGAACCCGAGCGGCGCACTGCCGCGTTACCAGCCGCGTCACCTGCTGCCTCCCGGGGGCCCGCCACCCGGATCATCGAAGGGTTCGGTGTCGTCGAACCGAACCCGCAGCGGGGGCACCCGGCGGCGCGGCGGGCTGCCCGGGATGCGCGGCGCGGGGGCGGTCGCTCCCCGAACGAGCTCGGCCTTCAGTCGAGCGGCCACCTCCGCTCCGCGGGGATAGTCAAAACGCACGATCGCGCGGACGCGACCGGCATCAAGCTCAATCGGGCCGAGCACGTCCACGCCGTCGAGCTCAGCGACCTGGCCGAGAGCGCGTTTCACCGCTTCAACTTCTCCCGCGACCGCCGCGACACGCACGGCCGGGGGAAACCGGAGGTGGCGACGATCAGCGAGCTCCCGCGCGGCAATCGCCTCGGGATGTCCGGTTGCTAGGGCGGTCGCGACCGGGCCGCGCACGCCGACGAGCAGGACGGGAGCCTCAGGGGCCGCGAGGGCAGCAGCGTTGCTCCACCATCGCACGCAGTCCTCGACCACACGCAGACTCTCTCGCGCCAGCATGCTTTCGCCGTCAAGGAGGAGCACGGCGCGGTACCCACCAACCACCACCGGCTCAGCGCCGCGCGTGGCGACGACCAGGGTGCGGCCGCCGGGCGCCTCCTGCAGAGGCGTGTCTCCGTCGGAGACGACCACGCGGGCACCGGGAAAAGCGCGGCCCAGTTCGTCTGCCGTGCGGGTAGAGCCCCGGCCCACGGGGCGCCAGCGGTCACCCTCGCAGGTCGCGCAGCGCCAGCCCACCGCCAAGGCTCCACACCAGCGACACCCGGCGGTCGCACCCGAGCGGGCGATCGCAAGCGGCCCGCGGCAGGCGACGCACCGCGCCGTCTCGCCGCAGCGGGTGCAGGCGAGCCCGGGCGCGTGTCCGGGACGTGCCACCTGCACAAGCACCGGGCCCCTGCCGAGGGCATCGCTCACGGTGCGCCACGCGCTGGACGGGATGCGCGCCGGAGTTTGTTCGCCGACTGCCTGTTGGGCGGTCGGGGTGATGCGGCGGCGCCACTTCCCCGCGGGCTCCAGAGCTGTCAGCCAGCCGAGCTCGACCAGCCGCTGCGTGTCCGTGCTGCGGGCATGTGCCGCAAGCACGAGAGCACTTCCCGTCTGCTCCTGCCGCAGCAGTGCGAGGTCGCGGCTGTGAACGCCGGGCGCGTGCGGTTCAGCGTGAAGGGAGTCGCCGTCATCCCAGACGGCGATCAGGCCGAGCCGCGGTGCGGGAGCGAGCAGAGCCGAACGATTGCCGATGATGACGACGGGTTCGCCGTCGAGCGTGCGCAGGAACGCCCGGTACCGCGCGGCGGGCGGTTGCCCCGCGTCGAGCCGCACTACCGACTCGGCCGGAACCACCGTGGCGAGTGCGACCGCCAGGTGGTCGAGGTCTCGGTAGTCAGGAACGCTCACCACGGTGCTGCGCCGTGCCGCGAGGGTTGCGGCGGCGAGTTCAGCGAGAGTGCGCAGTGCCGTCGGACCCCACACGCCGGGGGCGAGTTCGGTGGGCGCGGGAATACCCGTGAGCGCGACGCGCGGTGCCTCGAGCGCGGGGTCAGCGAGGGCTGTGAGCAGCGATCGAACAGCAGCAGCGGGATACCCAGCGAGGCCCGGCACTCCCTGCGCGATGACCGGAGGGTGCTCGCCCGCGTCGGCGGTATGGGCACGAGCGGCCGCCCAGACCGCCTCGACCCGCACCTGGCGCGGCGGAATCGCGAGACGCACCAGATCGCTCGCCACCCCCGCCGCCCGATCGGCAGCCCGGCGGATGAGCGCCCACACCTCGCGATCAAGGACCGGTACCGGCGAGACGACCTCGTCGAGTTCGCTGAGAACGCCGTCGTACGCATCGGCACCCTCGGGTGCGACCTCGACGATGTACCCCTTTGCCTGGCGGCCGGCCGAACGCAGCGGCACGAGCACTCGCACTCCGGGCACGGCCTGCTCGGCCCACTGCGGGGGAATGCGATAGTCGAAGAGCCGATCGAGCTGGGGCAGCGGCGAATCGAGCAGGACCCTCGCGATGCGCCCCGCCGCCACGGTCAGACTCCGGCGGCCGACCGCAGGGCGTCGACGCGGTCGAGGCGCTCCCAGGTGAACCCCGGCAGCTCCCTCCCAAAGTGCCCATAGGTGCTGGTCGCCGCGTAGATCGGCTGCAGCAGTTCGAGGTCACGGATGATCGCCGCCGGTCGCAGATCGAAGACCTCGCGGATCGCCGCGATGATGCTTTCATCGTCGAGGTGGCCGGTGCCGAAGGTCTCGACGTATAGCCCGACGGGCGCAGCCGTGCCGATCGCGTAGGCGACCTGCAGTTCGAGCCGGTCGGCAAAACCAGCGGCCACAGCGTTCTTGGCGACCCAGCGCATCGCGTACGCGGCCGAACGGTCAACCTTTGACGGGTCTTTGCCGCTGAAGGCACCGCCACCGTGCCGCGCGGCACCCCCGTAGGTGTCGACGATGATCTTGCGACCGGTGAGCCCGGCATCACCATGCGGGCCGCCGATCTCGAACCGGCCAGTGGGGTTGATGAGCACGCGCGGGGTCGCGGCGTCAAAACCTGTGGACTCGAGTACCGGAGCGATGACGACGCGCTGGATGTCCTCCCGCAGCTGCTCGGTCGTCACCGACGGCCGGTGCTGCGTCGAAAGCACCACGGTCTCGACGGTGCGCGGCACAGCACCCTCGTAGCCGACCGTCACCTGCGTCTTGCCGTCGGGGGCCAGATAGTCGAGGGTGCCGTCTTTCCGCACCGCGGCGAGCCGCTCGGCGAGGCGGTGCGCGAGCCAGATTGGCAACGGCATGAGCACAGGGGTCTCCGTCGTGGCGTAGCCGAACATGATGCCCTGATCGCCAGCGCCCTGCGCATCATCGGCGTCGGTGCTCGACCCTTCGCGGGTTTCAAACGCCGCGTTGACGCCCTGGGCGATGTCGGGTGACTGCTCGCCGATGGACACCGAGACCCCGCACGAGCGGCCGTCGAACCAGACGTCGCTCGAGGTGTATCCGATATCGGTGATGCGCTTGCGCACGATGCCGGGAATGTCGACGTAGCCCTTGGTCGTCACCTCACCCGCAACATGAACCAACCCGGTCGTGACCAAGGTCTCGACGGCAACCCTGCTGTGGGGGTCGACCGCAAGGAGCGCATCGAGAATGCTGTCCGAGATCTGATCACAGATTTTGTCCGGATGACCTTCCGTGACCGATTCGGAGGTGAACAGTCGAAGCGCGCTCATGAAGGGTCGGTTTCCTGTCGTGGGTGGAACGGTGGACGGAAGGAGGCGGGAGAACTGTCGAGGGTCTCACTCTCGACAGTTCGCATGGTCACGTCAGCAGGTCGAGGATGCGGTCGGCGACCGACCTCTTGGTGCCCACGGCCCGACCCACAACAGTACCGTCGGCGTCGAGCATCATGACGGTGTTGTGCACCACACCGAAGCCTTCGCTCCAGCCGACGCGGTTCACCACGAGCAGGTCGGCGCCTTTGCGGCGAGCCTTGTCGGCGGCGACGCGCAGTAGCGCGTCGTCATCCGGCTCGGTTTCGGCGGCAAAGCCGACGATGCGCTGCCCGGGGCGACGACCGGCAGCGAGACCGGCGAGGATGTCGGGAGTGCGCTCGAGTTCGAGTACGAGACCGGCGCCGTCATCCCGCTTCTTGATCTTCTCGTCGGCGATCGCGGCCGGGCGGAAGTCGGCGACCGCCGCGGCCATAATGACCACATCCGCCTCGACGGCGCGCTCGCGCATCGCGGCCTCAAGCTCTTCGGCCGAGCCGACGTCGATGAGATCGACGCCGCTTGGCGTGGCGACTTCCAGGTGGGCGGCGACAAGGGTCACGCGGGCACCACGAGCGAGGGCGGCCTCGGCGAGGGCGACCCCCTGGCGTCCGCTCGAGCGATTGCCGAGAAAGCGAACGGGATCGAGCGGTTCGCGGGTGCCGCCAGCGGAGACGAGCACGTGACGACCGGCGAAGTCGTGAGGTCCGACCACGGCGAGTGCCCGCGCAACGATCTCGTCAGGCTCAACCATGCGGCCCCGGCCGACATCAGTGCCGGTCAGGGCTCCCGCTTCCGGGCCGACGACGGTGACACCGCGCGCGCGGAGGGTGGCGATATTGGCCACGGTGGCCGGGTGCTCCCACATCTCGGTGTGCATCGCTGGCGCGATGACGAGCGGGGCTGAACTTGCGAGGACGGTCGTACCGAGCAGGTCACCGGCGAGTCCCGCCGCGAGCGAGGCGATGGTGTGAGCGGTCGCCGGAGCAATGACGATGATGTTGGCCTGCTGACCAAGTGCCACGTGCCGCACCTCGGCGACCCCTTCGTAGAGGTCGGTGTGCACCGGATTACGGCTGATGGCCTCGAGAGTCGGTCGTCCGACGAACCGGAGAGCCCCCTCCGTGGCCACCACGTGAACATCGTGGCCCGCACGAACAAAGCCGCGGGCAACGCCCACGGCCTTGTAGGCGGCAATGCCGCCGGTGATCCCCACCACGACCGTCAGGCGCTCGGGCAGGGCCGGTGCCGTGTGGGGCATCGAGCGTGCCTAGTCGGTGCTCTTGGTGAGGACGAGCTTGTTCTCGTTGATCTCGTGCAGTGCCACCGAGAGAGGCTTGTCGTCCACCGTCGAGTCCACAAGGGGGCCGACGTTGTCAAACAGGCTGCCCTCGTGCAGGTCGGCGTAGTAGTCGTTGATCTGGCGAGCGCGCTTCGAGGCGAAGATGACGAGTTGGTACTTCGAGTCGACCTTCGACAGGAGGTCGTCGATGGGGGGCTCGATGATGCCCGAGTTCTTGTCGGCCATGGGGGTCTCGCTCTCGTTCGGAGTGCCGGGGTCGTCGCGGTCGCAGGTCTAGCGCGTCGAACGGGCACGCCCCGCCGGACGCCCTCCGCCGCTGGGCACTGCGAGCAAGTCTACGACCTCCTGCGCTGCCCGCGAGACATCGTCGTTGACGACGAGCTCGTCGAATTCGTCTTGCGCGGCGAGTTCCACGCGCGCGGTCTCGAGGCGGCGCGACTGCTCCTCGGGGGTTTCCGTGCCGCGCCCGATGAGGCGGCGAACGAGCTCTTCCCAACTGGGAGGTTGGAGGAACACAAGGACGGCATCGGGCATCGCGGCGCGGACCTGCCGTGCGCCCTGCAGGTCAATTTCGAGCAAGACGCTACGACCGGATGCGAGCGCCGCCTCAACGGGTGGTCGAGGCGTGCCGTACCGGGACGCGTTGTGCACCTGCGCCCACTCCAGCAACTCACCCCGGGCGATGAGTCCGTCGAACTCTGCGTCATCGACGAAGTAGTAGTGCACGCCGTCGACCTCGCCGGGCCGGGGGCCGCGTGTTGTCGCCGAGACACTCAGCAGAACGTCGGGATGGTGCTGGCGAATGTACCCCGCCACCGTGCCCTTCCCGACGGCGGTCGGGCCGGCGAGAACGACCAGTCGGCCGCGGCCCGGCGTGCCCTCCCGGGCCCGCAACCACTCCCGCAGTCGGGCTCGCTGGTGTCGCCCGAGGCCGCCAATTCGCTTGACGGGGGCGATGCCAAGCCGGCTGAGAACGTCGCTGACGCGTGCGGGGCCCATACCGCGCAGAGAGCCCAGTAGCTCGGGCACCCGGATACCCCCTTCGGGGCTCATCGGCTCGCGCCAGGCCGTTTCGGCGACGTCGAGTGCGCGTCGCTCCCCTGCCGCGACGGCCGCCTTAATGGCAGCCCGCGCGCGACGAGCCGCCACCGCTGCTCGTGACGCGGCCACGCGGTCGACCTCGGGCATGCCGCCGTTCATGGGGACGCGCGCTCCAGTTCTGCTCGATGGGCATCCAGCGCGGCCTCCAGACCGTCAGGGCCCGCCGAGAGCACGCTCCGGGTCACGGTCGGAATGACAGAGGCGGCAGCGACGCCGTACACCTCGTGCAGAGTGCCCAGGCGCGTGCCCTGGTGGCCGAATCCGGGGCCAAGCACGGGTGTGTGCTGGAGCAGTACGGGATCGATGCCGCTCGCCGTGATGGGCTCGGTGGCGCCGATGACAACGCCCACGGTTCCCCACCCCGCTGCCCCGGCATTGCGGACCGCGACGTCGCGCGCGAGCTGCCCCGCGACCGACCGACCGCTCCCACTCACCGACTGTTGCAGGCCGCGCCCTTCAGGGTTGGAGGTTGCCGTCAGAACGAAGACGCCTTTTCCGTGCTCGACGGCCAAGTCGATGACGGGGTCAAGCGAGCCGAGCCCTTGGTACGCCACGGACGTCATGGCATCCGCTTCCAGCGGCGAGCCGGGGGCGAGCCAGGCCTGACCGTACGCCGCGACAGTGGAGCCGATGTCGCCGCGTTTCACATCGGCGATCACGAGGAATCCGGCGGCGCGGGCCGTGCCGATGACCTCCTCCAGCACCACGTACCCCGCGGCGCCGAACCGCTCGAAGAAGGCCGCTTGCGGCTTGACGATACCGACCCGACCCTGGGCGGCATCAAGCGCCCGGAGCGCCAGGGCACGAGCTCCGGCAGCGTCGTCACCAAGGCCCCACTGGCGCAGGAGTTCGGCGTGCGGGTCGATGCCGAGGCACAGCCTCCCGTGGGCATCCACCACGTTTCGCAGCCGTTCGCCGAACCCGATCATGCGCGACCAGCCCGGGCGAGAGCGTAGTCCTGCAGGCTCGTGACGGTGACCGATTCGACGGAAGTTTCGAGCGAGGCAACCGCGGCCGCAACCGTGGCCATGGTCGTGAAGAGCGGCTTGTCCGCGGCGACCGTGGCCGTGCGAATCTCGATGCCGTCGGCGCGGGCGGACCGCCCCGAGGGGGTATTGATGACGATGTCGACCTCTCCGGCGTTGATGAGATCGACAATGCTGGGCTCGCCATCGCCAACACCCGAGTGTTTGCGCACGACGCGGGCCTCGATGCCGTGGCGCGCGAGGACCTCATTGGTGCCCTCGGTCGCCCACAGGTCGAACCCGAGTTGCCGGAGGCGTAAGGCAGGCAGTACGGCAGCCCGCTTGTCGCGGTCGGCGACGGAGATGAACACCACGCCCTGCCGGGGCAGGCCGCCGTACGCGGCTTGCTGGCTTTTTGCGAACGCACGCGGGAAGTCGCGGTCAATGCCCATGACCTCTCCGGTCGACCGCATCTCAGGGCCGAGCACCGAATCGACGATGACACCATCACGCGTGCGGAATCGCTTGAACGGCAGCACCGCCTCCTTGACCGCAACCGGAGCGTCGAGCGGCACGATCGAACCGTCCGCCTCGGGTAGTAGGCCCGACGCGACGAGGTCACGGATCGTCGAACCGGTCATCACGAGCGACGCCGCCTTCGCGAGGGGGATGCCCAAGGCCTTCGAGACGAAGGGCACCGTGCGCGAGGCGCGCGGGTTCGCTTCCAACACGTAAAGCACACCGGCGCCGATCGCGAACTGCACGTTGAGCAGCCCGCGCACCCCGATACCCCGCGCGATCGCCTCGGTCGCCGACCGCACACTGTCGATGACGTCGCGGCCCAGCGTGACGGGCGGCAGGGTGCACGCGGAGTCGCCGGAGTGCACCCCCGCCTCCTCGATGTGTTCCATGATGCCGCCGACGTACAATTCGACGCCGTCGTAGAGAGCGTCGACGTCGATCTCGACCGCGTCGTCGAGGAAGCGGTCAACCAGCAGTGGCTGCTCCGGGCCAATGATCGCCTGATCCTTCACCCGGTCGAAGTAGTCGACGAGGCTCGGGCTGTCGTACACGATTTCCATGCCGCGCCCACCCAGCACGAAGCTCGGGCGCACGAGCACGGGATACCCGATGCCCTCGGCGATCGCGACGGCGCTGTCGACGTCGGTCGCGGTGCCGTTGCGCGGCGCGGTGAGCCCCGCTTCCGACAGGATGCGGGAGAACGCGCCGCGCTCTTCCGCCAGGTCGATCGCGCTCGGGCTCGTGCCGAGGATCGGGATGCCCGCCTGCTCGAGGCCGAGAGCGAGGCCGAGCGCCGTTTGCCCGCCCAACTGGACGATGACCCCCACCACCTCGCCCGAGGCGCGCTCGGCATTGATCACTTCGAGCACGTCCTCGAGCGTCAGCGGCTCGAAGTAGAGGCGGTCGCTCGTGTCATAGTCGGTCGAGACCGTCTCGGGGTTGCAGTTGATCATGATCGTCTCGAAGCCGGCGTCGCGCAGCGCGAAGCTCGCATGTACGCAGCTGTAGTCGAACTCGATGCCCTGGCCGATACGGTTCGGTCCTGAACCGAGGATGACCACCTTCCGGGCGGCGCTGGGGGCGACCTCTGTCTCGAGGTCGTAGCTCGAGTAGTGGTACGGCGTCAGCGCGGGAAACTCCCCCGCGCAGGTGTCAACGGTCTTGAAGACCGGGCGCACTCCCGCCGCCCAGCGCGCGGCGCGCACCGCGGCCTCATCGAGCCCGCGCAGCTGTGCGAGCTGGGCGTCGCTGAAGCCGTGCTCCTTCGCGTGCCGCAACACGTCGGCCGTGAGTTCCGGAGCGGCGGCGAGCTCGTCGGCTACCTCGTTGATGAGCACAATCTGATCAAGGAACCACGGGTCAATGCCGGTCGTGGTGAACAACTCGTCGATCGTGGCACCGGCGCGCAGAGCCTGCTGCACCGTCACAATGCGGCCGTCGGTGGGGGTCGCAGCGAGCTGCAGGAGAGCATCCTTGTCGCCGGGTTCGCCCAGCCAGTGGAAGCTGCTGCCACGCCTCTCGAGGCTGCGCAGCGCCTTTTGCAGGGCCGTGGCGTAGTTGCGGCCGATCGCCATCGCCTCGCCGACGCTCTTCATGGTCGTGGTGAGCTCGGCATCGGCGCCGGGGAACTTCTCGAATGCGAAGCGGGGCACCTTCACCACGACGTAGTCGAGCGTCGGCTCGAAGCTCGCCGGCGTGACGCGCGTGATGTCGTTGGGAATTTCGTCGAGCCGGTAACCGATCGCGAGTTTCGCGGCGATCTTCGCGATCGGGAACCCCGTCGCCTTCGACGCGAGCGCACTGGAGCGCGAGACGCGCGGATTCATCTCGATGACGATGACGCGGCCGGTCGCTGGGTCGACGGCGAACTGCACATTGCAACCGCCGGTGTCAACGCCGACATCGCGGATGATCCGGATGCCGATGTCGCGCAAGTTCTGATACTCGCGGTCGGTGAGCGTGAGCGCAGGAGCAACCGTGATTGAGTCGCCCGTGTGCACACCGACGGGGTCGACGTTTTCGATCGAACAGACCACGACCGTGTTGTCGGCGCGGTCGCGCATGAGCTCGAGCTCGTACTCCTTCCAGCCGAGAATCGACTCTTCGAGCAGCACCTCGGTGGTCGGCGACTGGTGCAGACCGTCGCTGACCATGCGAATCAGCTGGGAGCGGTCGTGCGCGAAACCTGAGCCGAGGCCGCCCATGGTGAACGACGGGCGAATCACGACGGGGTAGCCGAGCTCCTCAGCGAAGGTGAGAGCCTCCTCGACTGTGTGCGCGATGGCGCTGCGAGCAACGTCGGCGCCGGCATCGAGCACGAGCTGCTTGAAGGCCTGACGGTCCTCCGCTCGGTGGATCGCCTCAAAGGACGCGCCGATGAGCTCGACGTCGTACCTCGCGAGGATCCCCCGGTCGTGGAGGGCAATCGCCGCGTTGAGCGCCGTCTGGCCACCGAGTGTCGGGAGCACCGCATCCGGCTTCTCTTTCGCGATGATCGCCTCGATCGCCTCTGGCGTGATCGGCTCGATGTAGGTCGCGTCAGCGAAATCGGGGTCCGTCATGATCGTCGCCGGGTTGGAATTGACGAGGATGACACGGATGCCCTCCGCGCGCAACACGCGGCACGCCTGCGTGCCCGAGTAGTCGAACTCGGCGGCCTGGCCGATGACGATCGGTCCCGAGCCAATGACGAGAACACTGTTGATGTCGTCGCGCTTGGGCATCAGCTGTGCGCCTTCCGGGTGGTCTCGATGACCAGGTCGTGGAATCTGTCGAACAACGAAGTGGAGTCGTGCGGGCCCGCCGCCGCCTCCGGGTGGTACTGCACCGAGAACGCGGGGATGTCCAGGGCCCGCAACCCCTCGACGACCCGGTCGTTCAGCCCGATGTGGCTGACTTCGACGCGGCCGAAGCCCGCGGGGCTCTCGACGATGCCCTCGAGCGGCGCGTCGACCGCGAAGCCATGGTTGTGCGCGGTGATCTCGATGCGACCTGTCGCCTTGTCGAGCACCGGCTGGTTGATGCCGCGGTGGCCGTACGGCAGCTTGTAGGTGCCGAACCCGAGTGCGCGACCGAGTAGCTGGTTGCCGAAGCAGATGCCGAAGAACGGCAGGCCCTCGCGCAGCACCCCCTGCAGGAGCTCGACGTGCGCAGCGCTCGCCGCCGGGTCGCCGGGGCCGTTCGAGTAGAAGACAGCCACGGGCTCGAAGGCGAGCAGCTGCTCGAGCGTGACCGCCTGCGGCAGCACGTGCACGTCGAAGCCGCGCTGAGCGAGGTGGCGCAGTGTCGCCTGCTTGACTCCGAGGTCGAGCACGGCAAGGCGGCCGATCGGCTCCCCCTCGGCAGGGATCACGAGCGGCGCGTCGACCGAGACCTCAGCGGAGAGGTTGCGGCCGGTCATCTCCGCGCTCGAGCGGACGATCGCGAGTTGCTCGTCGTCGCTGAGCTCCGCATCCAGTCCCGAGAAGATCCCGGCCCGCATGGCACCGGCCTCACGGATGCGGCGGGTGAGCGCGCGGGTGTCGATGCCGCTGATGCCGACGATGCCCTGACCCTCGAGGTCGTCGTCGAGACTGCGCGTCGCGCGGTAGTTGGAGACGCGGCGGGCGGGGTCGCGCACGACGAAGCCCTCGACCCAGATGCGGCGCGACTCCGGGTCTTCGTCGTTCATGCCGGTGTTGCCGATGTGCGGCGCGGTCATGACGACGATCTGCCCGGCGTAGCTCGGGTCGGTGAGGGTCTCCTGATAGCCACTCATGCCGGTCGCGAAGACAGCTTCGCCGACGGTGCGGCCCTCTGCGCCATAGGCGCGGCCGCGGAAGCGGGAGCCGTCTTCGAGCACGAGCACAGCGGGGGTACGGGTCACGATGCGGGTCCTTCCGCGGGGGTGGCGGGTACGAGATTCTGAAGGGCGCTGACGAGCGCGGCTGCGGCCGAGGCCGCCGGCACGCGGAGGTAGCTGTCGACGGCGGTCTCGCCGAGCATCCACCCGATCAGCACGAGGCCGTCCTTCTCGACCACCCGGTCGATCGCCCAGGTGGCACGTCCGGCTCCCCGGAGGGCGTCGGGCGCGATCAGGATCGGCTGCTGGCCGCGCACGGCGAGGACGAGCCCTTCCGGATGCACGCCCGCAGTCGCCCGGGCGCGGAACCCCAGCCCGTGCACGGCGACACGCTCGAGCGGCTGGTCGGCCAGGGTGGTGGCGACGTACCAGCCCTCGATGACGAGGGCGGCCGCGCCGAGCGACGGCGGGGCGGCGACGGGACGGGCCACGGAGCGCTGCCGGCGGCGCCGGTTGCGCCAGCCCAGCAGCATGAGGCCGAATACACCGAGGATCACGGCACCGATCAGCAGGGTGGGCAGGAGCCTATCCACGGGCCACCTCCCGGCGCGCAGCGGCGACCGTGTCGGGGTCGACGAGCGCGCCGTCGACGAGTGTGAGCACGCCGCGCAACGCGGTCGCGATGACGCGCCCCGGCAGCTCTCGGGCAAGGTAGGGCGTGTTGGTGCTGCGGCCGCGCAGGTCGTCGACCGACCAGGTGCGTCGGTGCGCTGGGTCGACGAGCGTCACATTCGCCGGGTGACCGACCGCGAGGGGCTGGTCATAGCCCTGAACGCGGCCGATCGCGGCAGGCGCGGTCGACAGCACGCGGGCGACATCGGACCACTCGATCAGACCCGTCTCGACCATGGTGTGCTGCACCACGCTCAGCGCCGACTCGAGCCCGACCATCCCGAACGCCGCCTCGGCCCACGTGCACTCCTTCGCCTCCGCGGGGTGCGGGGCGTGATCAGTTGCGACAATGTCGATGGTGCCGTCCGCGAGCGCGGATCGCAGGGCGAGGACATCCTCATCACGCCGCAGCGGCGGATTCACCTTGAACCGCGCGTCGTAACTGCGCGCGAACTCCTCGGTGAGGAGCAGGTGGTGCGGCGTGACCTCGGCGGTGATGGCGATGCCGCGCGCCTTCGCCCAGCGCACGATGTCGACCGAGCCTGCGGTCGAGAGGTGGCAGATGTGGAGGCGCGCGCCGACGTGCTCGGCCAGCAGAACGTCACGCGCGATGATCGCCTCCTCCGCGACGGCCGGCCAGCCGGCGAGACCAAGCTCACCGGAGAGCTCGCCCTCGTTCATCTGCGCGCCGACGGTCAGGCGGGGCTCCTGCGCGTGCTGGGCGACGACCCCGTCAAAGGTCGCGACGTACTCGAGAGCGCGACGCATGAGCAGCGGGTCATGCACGCAGTGGCCGTCGTCGCTGAAGACCCGAACGGCGGCGGCAGAGCGCGCCATCGCCCCGATCTCAGCGAGCTGCTCGCCGGCGAGCCCGACGGTGACGGCGCCCACCGGTCGCACGTCCGCGTACCCCGCCCGTTCGCCGAGCCGGAGCACCTGTTCGACGACCCCCGCGGTGTCGGCCACGGGTGAGGTGTTGGCCATGGCGTGCACGGCGGTGAAGCCGCCCGCGGCGGCCGCGCGAGTGCCAGTGAGCACGGTCTCGCTCGCCTCGCCGCCCGGCTCACGCAGGTGGGTGTGCAGGTCGACGAGTCCGGGAAGCGCCACGAGGCCCTCGGCATCGACGACGCGCTCCCCCACCTCCGGCGTCAGGCGCCCGCGCGCGACGATGAGGCCCTCGCGCACCCGGAGGTCTGCGCGCTCGGAGCCGAGCAGGGCCGCGCCGCGGATCACGAGGCCGGTCATCCCTCGGCCCCCGTCGTCGGGGTGGCGGCACCAGAGCCGGCGACCAGCAGGTAGAGCACGGCCATGCGGATGAACACCCCGTTCGTGACTTGAGCGAGCACCGTCGACCCCGAGGAGTCGGCAGCGACAGAGGAGATCTCGAGCCCGCGGTTCATGGGGCCGGGGTGCATGACCATCGTATCGGGGCCGAGACGAGCGAATCGTTCAGCGGTCAGACCCCACTCGCGCCCATACTCGCGCGGGTTCGGAAAGTAGGCGTCGTTCATGCGCTCGCTCTGGATGCGCAGCATCATGACCGCGTCGGGCTGGAGGGCGAGAGCGTCGTCGAGGTGCTCGTGCACCGTGACCGGCCAGGTCGCGACGCCGGTCGGCAGGAGCGTGCGCGGGGCGACGAGGTGCACCTCGGCGCCGAGCACGTGCAACAGCCAGATGTTCGAGCGGGCGACGCGCGAGTGCAGGATGTCGCCGACAATGACGATGCGGAGCCCGTCGAGGCCACGCCCACGGGCCTCCGAGCCGAACCGCCGCTGCCGCATCGTGAAGGCGTCGAGCAGAGCCTGTGTGGGGTGCTCGTGCGTGCCGTCGCCGGCGTTGATGATCGCGGCGTCGATCCAACCCGCGTTGGCGAGCCGGTGCGCGGCGCCCGAGTCGTGGTGGCGCACGACGATCGCGTCGGCGCCCATCGCGAGCAGCGTCTGGGCGGTGTCCTTCAGGCTCTCGCCCTTCGACACGCTCGAGCCTTTCGCACTGAAGGTGATGACGTTGGCGCTAAGCCGCTTTGCCGCGGCCTCGAACGACAGTCGCGTACGCGTGGAGTCTTCGAAGAACAGATTAACCACTGTCTTGTCGCGCAGTGCCGGAAGAGTTCGCACCGCGCGGTCGGCCGTCTGGGCCATGTCCTCGGCGACATCGAGCAGCCGAATCGCGGATGCCCGCTCGAGGTCGCGCGTACTCAGCAGGTGCCTCATGGCTCGATCGTCACCTCCTCGACCCCGTCGACCTCGCTGAGGCGCACGGAGACTCGCTCGCTCGTCGCGGAGGGCAGGTTCTTGCCGACGAAGTCGGCCCGAATCGGCAGCTCGCGATGCCCGCGGTCAACGAGAACGGCGAGCCGCACCGCGCGCGGCCGCCCGTGGGCGACGATCGCGTCGAGGGCGGCGCGGATGGTGCGGCCCGAGTAGAGCACATCGTCGACGAGCACGACGATCGCGTCGTCAATTCCCCCGGCCGGGATGCGGGTGGGCGCGGGTGCGCGAGTCGGCGTGCGCGCGAGGTCGTCGCGGTACAGGGTGATGTCGAGGGCCCCGACCTCTGAGACGCCCGGTTCAATCTCCTCGATCAGGCGCTGGATGCGTTCTGCGAGCGTCACCCCGCGGGTCGGGATGCCGAGCAGGACGAGACGACCATTGCCCCGCCGGCTCTCGAGGATCTCGTGGCCGATGCGGCGCAGAGCGCGCGCGATGTCAGCGTCGTGCAGCACGGTGCGTGCGGCCATCCCCTGACCTCCTTCCCCGCCTCACAGGACGGTGCTTAAAGGACGTCGAACGCGCTCAGTCTAGTCCGGTCAGCCCCAGCGCTTCAGCAGGGCGCGCTCGGCGATACCGATGAGGGCATCGGTGGTCTTGCCGAGCACGGCGAGAAGGATAATCGCGAGGTAAATGCGATCCATCCGACCGTTGTTCTGCGAGTCGATGAGGAGGAAGCCGAGTCCCATCGAGGAAGCGATCAGCTCGGCCGCGACGAGGAACAGCCACGACTGCGCCAGAGCGAGCCGCAACCCCGAGACCACCGACGGCACGACGGCTGGCAGCTGCACGGTCGTCAAGAGGGAAAGTCTGCCGAGTCCGAAGGCGCGACCGGCTTCCACAAGATGAGGGTCGACGTGTCGGAGGGCGCTCGCAACGGTCGTGAAAACCGGGAAGGCCGCGCCGATCGCGATAAGAGTGATCTTGGGAGTCTCGTAAATGCCCAGGTAGATCGTCAACAGGGGAACCCAGGCGAGTGACGGCACAGCACGGATCGCTCCGAGTGTGGGACTGAGCAACTGCGAAGCGGTGCGCGAAAGCCCAACCGCCGCGCCGAGCGCCAACCCGACCGCCGCCCCGATCGCGAACCCCAGGAAGACACGCTGCAGCGAGATCGCGATGTAGGTTCCCAGCAGTCCTGACCCCCCGAGCTCGACGCCCGCGCCGACCACCTGTGCGGGCGAAGGCAAGAGATAGTCGGGGATCTCGGTGAACTCAGAAGCCCACCACCAGATCGAAAAGATGACGCCGGGAACGACGAGCCCGAGCACGATCGTGCGGGTGCGCCGCCCTCGAGGGCTTGCCTCCGTCAGCGCCGTGCCCGCAGCGGAGAACCCGTAGCTGCTGCCGAACTGGAAAAGCGACGCCGAGCGGCGCCCCTCCGAAGAGGGGCGCCGGGCAGGAGCGCCACCGCGCTCGTCGAAGCTCATGCTCAGCGGATCGCAGCCGGGTTGGCCGCCGTAGCGAAGGTGTCGTTGAACAAGGCAGCAAGTGCCGCGTCGATCAGCTCCTGGTTCGGAACGTCGCCGCTCTCGACGAAGATCGGGCCGATGATCGCCAGCACGTCGCGCTGAGCGTCACCCGGGACATTGTCGATATCGATGACCGTGCGGGCGATCGTCGCCTCGGCGATGGCGATGTCGATGCCCGCAACCTCGGCGAGGATCGCCGCCGTCTCCTCCGGGTTCTCCAGCGCCCACTGGCGGGCCTTCTCGTAGGCGTTCACGACGAGCTGCGCGAGGTCGGGGTTGTTCGTGATGAACTCCTCCGTCGCGTTCAGGAAACCGTAGGAGTTGAAGTCGACGTTGTCGTAGATGATCTCCGCCGCACCGTTGTAGACCGAGGTCGCGAGGAGTGGGTCGAGCCCCGACCAGGCGTCGACTGCACCGGTCTCGAGAGCGGTCTTGCCATCGGCGTGCTGAAGGTTCTGCAGGCTGATGTCTTCGAGCGCGAGCCCGGCCTCGGCAAGTGCCTGGAGGAGGAAGAAGTACGGGTCTGTTCCCTTCGTGGCCGCCACCGTGCGACCCGCGAGGTCGGCGACCTCGGTGATGTCGCTGCCGGTCGGCACCGCGATCGCGGCCCAGTTGGGCTGCGTGAAGATGTTGATCACCTGGATCGGGCTGCCGTTCGATCGTGCGAGGAGCGCGGCCGAACCGGCCGTCGAGCCCACATCGATGGCACCCGCGCGCAGCGCCTCGTTCGCCTTATTCGAGCCGGCCGACTGCACCCATTCGACGGTGACGTCGTCACCGAGCTCGGCCTCGAGCCAACCCTGATCCTTGATGATCAGGCTGAGCGGGTTGTAGGTCGCGAAGTCGAGCGTGAGCGTGGTGTCGCTCCACTCAGAGCCTTCGGCCGGGGCCTCGGGAGCGCTGCCCTCGCCGGCGACGCAACCGGTCATGGCCATGGCGGCCACGGCGACGGTCGCGGTCAGCAGGCTCAATCGGGCGCGGGTTCTCATGGTTGCCTTTCGGTTGGTGGTCGTGTGACCGGTCTTGGGGTGGTGGCAGTACGGGTGAAGCGTCTGGTCGGATCGTGAAGCGTTAGTCGCCGTGATGACTCGGCACGCCGAGCGCGTCGAGCAGTTTCGCCCGGAGGCGGGTAAGTACGACCGACGCGCGGTCACGCGGGCGAGCGCCGGGCACATCGAGGATCATGCTGATCGTGGCGCCGGGTCGATCGTGGCGGGTGCCGAGCAGCACGACACGGTCAGCGAGGGCGAGTGCCTCGTCGACATCGTGCGTGACGAGAACGACCGTCGCGGGTCGCGCCCGGTGGATGTCCACGAGCAGGTCGTGCATCGTGAGCCGGGTCAGGGCATCCAGGGCTCCAAAGGGCTCGTCGAGCACGAGCACCCCGGGGTCGCGTGCCAGCGCACGGGCAAGCGAGACACGCTGTGCCATACCGCCCGAGATCTCGCGCGGCTTGAGTGCCGCCGCGTGGCTCAGCTGCACAAGCTCAAGCAGTTCGGCGACGCGCTGACGCCCCGCCTCGCGGTCAAGGCCGCGCGGCAGACCGAGCTCGACGTTGCGGGCCACCGTGCGCCACGGCAGCAGCCGAGGCTCCTGAAAGGCGACCGCGCAGCGCTGATCGGCCGGGGCGACGGGCGTGCGGTCGATGGTCAGCGCGCCCGAGGTGGGTCGGTCGAGCCCGCTGATCTGACGCAGCAGCGTCGACTTGCCGCAGCCGGAGGGGCCGAGCAGGGCCACGATCTCACCGGGAGCAATCTCCAGTTGGATGTCGCGGAGCACCGTGCGGGCATCCCCGCCGCGCGCTGGGGGAAAGACGCGCCCCACGCCCCGCAACGACACCGGCAGGGCCGGTGCTGCGATGGAGGACTGAAGGGTCGGCGAGGTCATGACGCCACGGTAAGAGGGCCACCGGTTGTCGACCAAACGGGCTCGACACGCGACGACACGGAGTGAAACAGAACGTCACACAAGCCCGAACGACAGGGCGCGACGCATCGTCAGTCGCGCACGTCGGCCACGATCGACCCCAAGACTCCGTTGACGAAGGGCGCGCTGTCGTCTGTCGACAGCACGCTCGCTAACTCCATGGCTTCGGCAATGACGACGGCCGTCGGGACTTCGGCGTTCTCCCGTAGCTCCCAGGTGGCGAGACGCAGGATCGCTCGATCGACCACCGGCATACGCGCGAGTGTCCAGCCGACCGCGTGTTTCTCGATCACCGCGTCGATCTCCTGCTGAGCCGACGCGACTCCCGCGACGATCTGCTCGGCGTAGGGCCAACTCGACGACCGCTGTGGCTGCGCCGCGGCCCGGCGCGCTTCTTCGTCGAGCACGGTCGAGAGCGGCACCTGCCGCACGTCGGCGATGTACAGCATGTCGAGGGCCCGCTTGCGGGCCTTGCTGCGGGCGCTCACTAGTCGGTGACGCGGCCCAGGTAGTCGCCCGAGCGGGTGTCGACCTTAACTCTCGTGCCGGTCTCGAGGAAGAGCGGCACCTGAATCTCGTAGCCGGTCTCGAGCGTCGCCGGCTTCGTGCCACCCGTCGAGCGATCACCCTGCAGGCCAGGCTCGGTGTAGGTGACTTCGAGCACGACCGACGCGGGAAGGTCGAGGTAAAGCGCGACGCCTTCGTTCATGGCGATCGTGACGATCTGGTTTTCGAGCATGAAGTTGGCGGCGTCACCGACGACGGAGGCCGGAACGGTCACCTGGTCGTAGTCGGTGGTGTCCATGAAGACGTAGTCGGCGCCGTCTTGATAGAGGTACTGGTAATCGCGGCGATCGACCGTGGCGAAGTCAACCTTCGTGCCGGCATTGAAGGTCTTGTCGACGACTTTCCCCGAGGTGACGTTCTTGAGCTTGGTGCGCACGAACGCGCCGCCCTTGCCGGGCTTCACGTGCTGAAACTCGATGACGTTCCAGAGCTGGCCGTCGAGGTTCAGCACACTGCCGTTCTTGATGTCGTTCGTGGTCGCCATGGCGGGTTCGGTTCCGTTCGCGTCTGGGTTCGGGGTGTGCGGTCGAGATCGGCGCGGCGCGCCGACGGGCCAGTCTAGCCGAGCGCCGGACAGCCCTTGCTATGGCGCCGTGACGAGCTGGGCGAGTGCCAGGCGGTACGAGCCGAACCCGAAACCCGCGATGACGCCGGTCGCGACACCCGAGATCACGCTCGTGTGACGAAACTCTTCGCGCGCGTGCGGGTTGGACAGGTGCACCTCGATCACCGGGATACCCGCCTCGGTCACGAGGGCGACCGCGTCGCGCAGCGCGTAGCTGTAGTGGGTGAACGCCGCCGGATTAAGGATGACCGGAGTGCGGGCATCCACCGCGTCGTGCAGCCAGCCGATGAGCTCAGCCTCGTCGTTCGACTGCCGCAGGTCGATTTCGACCCCGCTCGCGACCTCGCGCAGCTCGGTGTGGAGCTCGCTCAACGTCGCGGTGCCATAGATCTCGGGTTCGCGTGTGCCGAGACGGTTCAGATTGGGCCCGTTGAGCACGAGCACCCGGGTCGTGGCGGTCATGCCGAAACCCTACCGGCGCCGCTCACGAGCCGACCTCCTGGTAGGCCGCGAACAGCATCGATTCATCGGTGCCGTTGAGCACGCGGGGCTTCGCCACATCGTCGAGCACGATGAACCGCAGCATGCCCGCCCGGGCCTTCTTGTCGCGCTGCATGGTCGCGAGCAGAGTCTTCCAGCGCCCGAGCGGGTAGCTCGTCGGCAGGGTCAGTGAGGCGAGGATGCGCCGCAAGCGGTCGACCTGCTCGGCGGGCAGAGAGCCGGCGAGGTGCGAGAGCTCGGCTGCGTACACCATGCCGATCGCGATGGCCGCGCCATGGCGCCAGCGGTACCGCTCGGCGTGCTCGATCGCGTGACCGAGCGTGTGGCCAAAGTTCAGAATCTCGCGTGGCCCCTGCTCGGTGAAGTCGTCACTCACGACCGCCGCCTTCACACGGATGCTGCGCTCCACCAACTCGCGGAACACGTCGCTCGTGCGATCGGTGGCGACCTGCGCGTCGGCCTCGAGCAGTTCGATGATGCGCTCGTCTGCGATGAATCCGCACTTGACGACCTCTGCCATGCCCGCGAGGAGCTCGTTCTGCGGCAGGTCGGCCAACAGATCGAGATCGACGACGACGGCGTGCGGTGCCCAGAAGGCCCCGACGAGGTTCTTTCCCTCGGCGGTGTTGATGCCGGTCTTGCCACCGACGGCCGCATCAACCATGCCGAGAACCGTTGTCGGTACCTGCACCACGGCGATGCCCCGCAGCCAGGTCGCGGCAACGAAGCCCGCGAGATCTGTCGTCGCTCCCCCGCCAAGCCCAATGACAGCGTCGGTGCGGGTGAAGTCCGTTTGACCCATGATTTGCCAGCAGAAGGCGGCCACCTCAACACGCTTGGCACCTTCCGCGTCGGGCACCTCGGCGAGCAGGACCTCAACGCGACCCGCGAGCCGTTCGCGCAGCGCCTCGGCCTCGGCTGCCAGCGGCGGGGCGTGGATGACGAGCACCTTCGCTGCGGTCGGCGGCAGCACCGCCCCGATGTCGGCGACGAGCCCGCGGCCGACCCGCACCTCGTACGACGAGGCACCCGTGACCGGGATGACGGTGATGTCGCTCATGATCCTCCAGCCGGGGCGGTGCGCTCGCGCGCCCACTCGGCGATCTCGGCGGCGATGCGGTCGATGGGGCGGGACGAGGTGTCCCACGTCGCCGTTGCCAGGGCGGTGTAGGTCGGCATGCGCTGCGCGACGAGGGCCTCCCACGCACCGATGCCGTCGCGCACGAGCGGGCGGCTGTCGGGGTCGAGGCGGGCTGCGGCGGCCTCGACGCTCACCGTGAGCAGGGCCACCGGATGCCCGCGCAGGGCCTCCGCGACAGCCGGCGTCATGACTGCTCCCCCGCCGAGCGCCACCACCGCGAGCTGCGTGAGCGCGGCGCGCACAGCCTCGGTCTCGAGCGCGCGGAACGCGGGCTCGCCGCGCTCCGCGAAAATCTGCGGGATCGGCCCGTGCTCGGCGGCGATGACAGTATCGGTGTCGATGAACGGCACGGCGAGGGCGCGGGCAACCCGCTTGCCGACGCGCGACTTTCCGGCCGCGGGCGGGCCGATGAGCACGACGAGCGGGTGGTCGCCCGCATCCCGGCGATCGGTATCAGCCACGGCCGTCGGCGACCGCCGTGGTCAGCGTCGCCGGGATCGCCGCGAGGTAACCCTCGAGGTTGCGGCGGGTCTCGGCAACGGAATCGCCGCCGAACTTCTCGAGCACAGCCTCGGCGAGCACGAGCGCCACCATGGCCTCGGCGACGACACCGGCCGCGGGCACGGCACAGACGTCAGAACGCTGGTGGTGCGCCGGGGCGGCCTCACCGGTCGAGGTGTCGACCGTGCGCAAGGCGTGCGGCACCGTCGCGATGGGTTTCATGCCTGCACGCACGCGCAGCACGGTGCCCGTCGACATTCCCCCCTCGGTACCGCCAGCGCGGTCGCTCAGGCGCTCGATGAGCCCGCCATCCACCACCAGTTCATCGTGAGCGGCAGAGCCGCGACGGCGGGTGGTCTCGAAGCCGTCGCCGACCTCGACACCCTTGATCGCTTGAATACCCATGAGAGCCGCCGCGAGACGGGCGTCGAGGCGACGATCCCAATGCACGTACGAACCGAGCCCTGGCGGTACACCGTAGGCGAGCACCTCGACCACGCCGCCCAGGGTGTCGCCGTCTTTGTGGGCAGCGTCGACCTCAGCGACCATCGCCGCGCTCGTTTCGGGGTGCAGACAGCGCAGCGGGTCGTCGTCAAGCCGGTCGACGTCGTCGGGCAGCGGTAGCGGGGCGTCATCCGGCACCCGCACGGGCCCGATCGCGAGGGTGTGGGCGACGAGCCGGATGCCGAGCTCGCCGAGAAACGCGCGCGCGACCGCACCAAGGGCGACGCGAGCGGCCGTCTCGCGAGCGCTGGCGCGCTCCAGCACCGGGCGTGATTCATCGAAACCGTACTTCTGCATGCCGACCAGGTCGGCGTGGCCGGGGCGCGGTCGAGTGAGAGGCGCCGCGCGGCCGCCGGAGAGCTTGGCCGGGTCAACGGGGTCGGGGCTCATCACGGTGGTCCACTTCGGCCATTCGGTGTTGCCAATGCGCAGCGCGATCGGGCTACCCATACTCACCCCGTGGCGCACGCCACCCGAGATGGTCAGCTCATCCTGCTCGAACTTCATGCGCGCGCCGCGTCCATAGCCGAGCTTGCGCCGCTGCAAGTCGGCCTGAATGGCCTCGCGCAGCACCGGAACCCCCGCGGGCATTCCCTCCAGAACAGCGATCAGTTCGGGGCCGTGAGACTCCCCCGCAGTCAACCAGCGCAGCATGTTCCCATCCTCCCACGCACTCCGAGGGGTGGATGCCCTCCCACCGCCGCGCGAACAGGCACCCCTACACGGCCTCGAGCGCCGCCCGCATCGCCGTTTCGACAGCCGCTTCGGCGTCGAGCGGCTCGTCGGTCTGACCGGAGACGAAGAACCGTACTTGGCGCACGGCCTGGTGTAGCAGCATGTCTCGCCCCGAAGCGACGCTGCCGCCGACCTCGAGCCACTGTGCGGCGAGGGGCCCCGGCCACGGGTCGTAGGTCACGTCGAGAGCAACAGCCGTCGTGCGGGCGTCGAAGGGCAGGGCGGCGCGCAGCGGCACGCCGTTCGGGAGAGTCCAGGCGACGACGTCGGCCCCGTCGACAACGTGCTTCAGATCGGCCAGGCGTACAGCGTCGAGCTCGAGCCCGAGCTCATCGGCGAGGTCGCGCAGCGCGACGGCGCGAGCGGGTTCGCGCACGGCGACGGTGACAGAGCGCAGCCCGAGGCCATCGAGCGCGACGAGTACCGAACGAGCCGTCGCGCCCGCGCCGACGATGATCGCGTGGTCGGCCGACGCGAGTCCGGCATCCTGCAACGAACGCTCGATACCGGCCACGTCGGTGTTGCGCACCACGCGGCGACCGTCGTCCGTGAGCAGCACCGTGTTGGCCGCGCCAGTGAGGGCTGCCGGAGCGTCCCACTCATCGGCGAGCCGCAGCAACTCTTCCTTCAGCGGCATGGTCGCTGAGAGTCCGCGCCACGAGCCGTCCAGCCCGTCGAGAAAACCGGCGAGCTCGCTCTCGCGCACCTCGTGGCGGTCGTAGACCCAATCAAGCCCCAGCGCACCGTACGCCGCCGCGTGCAGCACGGGCGAGAGCGAGTGCGCGATGGGGCTCCCGACCACCGCGAGGCGCCTAGTCACAGTAAACGGCGTTGTCGGGCTGGGCGCACCAGGCACGCAACACCGCCACCCCCTGCTCATGCTGGGCGAGCGTCTCCGAGAACTGCGTCTCACCCGTCGCCAGGTTGATCGTCACGAAGAAGAACCACGGCCCATCGACGGGGTTGAGCGCCGCGTCAATGGCGAGATCGCCGGGGGCCGCGATCGGCCCGATCGGCAGCCCGGTGATCACGTAGGTGTTGTACGGGTTGTCGTCGCTCAAGGCGTCGCCGCTCGACCAAACCGAACCGGTCTCTCCCGCGCCGTACTGCGTCGTGGAGTCGAACTCGAGCCGCCAGCCGCCATCGAGCCGATTCTGGATGACCCGCGAAACCTTGTAGAAGTCGTCGGCAAGCCGTGCCTCGCGCTGGATGAGTGAGGCGGTGGTGAGCACACGATGGCGGTCGTCAGGGGCGACGCCCGCCGCATCGAGACGTGCGAACATCTCGTCGACCAAGGTTCGAATGTGGTCTTCCGCCGTCGTTCCGGGCTCGAACGTGTACGTCGCGGGGAACAGGTAACCCTCGATGTTCGGGGCTTCTGCGGGAATGCCGTACACCGACGGGTCGGCGATGGCCGCCTCGTAGTCGGCGAGGGGTATTCCGGTGCCCGCCGACAACGCCTCGATCACCTCACCCGCGCGCAGGCCTTCGCGTACGGTGGCGCTGAGCTCTACCTTGTTGGCCGGGTCAAGCAGAGCGTCGAGAGCCGATTGTGCCGACATTTGCTCCTGCAAGCGATAGGTACCCGGGATGAACTGAATGGAATCGTCGGCCAGCAACAGTTCGTAGAAAGCTTCGAACGTCATCGTCACGCCCTGGTCGAAAAGCGACTGGGCCACATCGGAGCCGATCTCGCCGGCGTAGATGGTGACGAGCACCTCGGTGCCGTTTCCGGTTCCGGTGTAGTCGTTCGGCAGTTCCCACCCCAGGAGTTCGCGCACCTGGGGCTCGTAATTCGTCCACACCCACCAGGCGCCTCCCGCCCCGAGTCCCAGAGTGAGCGCGAGGATGCCCACGAGTACTGCGGGCCAGCGACGGCGACGCGGTAGGTCGTCTCGCGCCCCGGCAGACTCGCGGCCCCGCCGACGCGGGGCGGCGGTTTCGGCGGCGCGCGCGGCGCGGCGGCTCGTGGGCGCGGAACCGTCTGTCGACGCCGTTGCCGGAGTGTTGCGGGCGGGCACCTCGTCGCCATCGGGGCGGAAGATGGCGTCCCAATCGTCGTTCGTCGTCACGCGGTCGGTCGTCCTTCGTGCGGCTCGACAAGCGCTCCGGGCGGGTTCCCGGTCGAACGCTCACGGTCGAGGGCGTGCTGGAGCAGGATAACAGCGGCGACTTGGTCAACCACGGAGCGCGAATTCTTCGCGGTGCGACCCGACTCGCGGAGGCCGCGGGCGGCGCTCACGGTGGTGAGGCGCTCATCGACCATCCGCACCGGCACGGCGACCGCCTCGGCGAGAGCGCGCGCAACCTCCCGACTGTCGTCGGTTGACGCTGTTTCGGCGCCGCTCAGCGACAGGGGGAGCCCGACGATGACCTCGACCACATCCCACTCTTCAACACGGCGCCGGATGCTCTCGACGACATCGTCGCGTCGCACGAGTGTCTCCACCGGAGTGGCCAGCATGCCGTGCGGGTCGCTCCGGGCGACGCCGACCCGGGCCCGACCGACGTCGATGCCGAGCCGTACGCCGTTCCGCACGGTCAGCCTCGCAGCGCGGCGAGCACCGCCTCGAGCGCGCGAGGGATGCGGCTCGCGTCGGGACCGCCACCCTGGGCCAGGTCATCTTTGCCGCCTCCACCGCCGCCGAGCACGGCCGACGCGGCGCGGGCGAGCTCGCCCGCCTTCGCTCCTGCCTCGCGGGCCGCCGGCGTCGTGCCGATGATGACGGTCGCCTTACCGCCGGTCTCGGCAGCAAGCACCACGACGGTTGCGCTGTCGGTCAGGCGGCCGCGCACGGTCGTGACGAGGGTGCGCACGTCATCGGCTGACCCGACGGTTCCGAGGTGCTCAGCGACGACCGTATAGGCCCCGAGCGGGCGGGCCGACGCGACGAGCGCGGGCACCCGCTCGGTGAGTCGCGCGGCCTCGTACTGGGCGATGGTCTTCTCGGCCGCCTTGAGTTGGGCGCTCAAGTCGGCGATCCGCTCGGCGAGCTGGTCTTTCGGCGTCTTGAGGCTGCTCGTCAACTGCTGCACGAGAGCCCGCTCGGCTGCGAGCTCCCGGAAGGCCTCGAGCCCGACAAGCGCTTCGACGCGACGGTTTGTGGAGCCGACCGACGACTCGCTGACGAGGCTGATGACCCCGATCTCGGCCGAGGTGCCGACGTGGGTGCCCGCGCAGAGTTCACGCGACCAGGGCCCGCCGATGTCGACCACCCGGACGGTCTCGCCGTACTTCTCGCCGAACAAGGCCATCGCACCGAGCGACTTCGCCTCGTCAAGGGCCATGACGCGCGTCTCGACGGGCAGGTTGTCGCGCACGGCGATGTTGCTGATCTCCTCGATTTCGCTGCGGGTCGCCGGGCTGAGCGCCTGGTTCCAGCTGAAGTCGAGGCGCATGTAACCAGCCTTGTTGTACGAGCCCGACTGGTGGGCGTCACCGCCGAGCGTCTGCCGCAGCGCGGCGTGGATGACGTGCGTCGCCGAGTGCGCCTGCGTCGCAGCCCGGCGGTAGTGAGCATCCACCTGGGTGCGCGCCACATCGCCGACGTGCACCTCTCCGGTGCGCACCTGCACGGTGTGGCTAATGAGGCCCTTCACGGGCTTCTGCACGTCGAGCACTTCGAGGTCAAAACCAGCGCCAACGATCGCACCCTCGTCGCTGTCCTGACCGCCCGACTCGGCGTAAAGGGTGGTCTCGGCGAGGATCACCTCGGCAATGTCACCCGCCTGAGCGACCGGAACGCTGTGGCCCCCGACCAGGATGCCGAGCACCTGCGTCTCTGCCTCGAGCTCCTCGTAGCCGAGGAATACCGTCTCGCCTGCCGCGCGGAACTCGCCATACACGCTGAGGTCAGCGAGGGCGCCCTTCTTCGACTTCGCGTCAGCCTTGGCGCGCGCCCGCTGCTCGGCCATCAGCCGGTCGAACTCGGCACGGTCGACGGTGAGCCCCGCTTCCTCGGCCATCTCGAGGGTAAGGTCGAGCGGGAACCCGAACGTGTCGTGCAGCTGGAAAACCGTGTCACCCGGCAGCCGGGTCGAACCCGCGGTCTTCGCCTCGCCGACAGCGAGGTCGAGGATGCTCGTGCCCGCAGCAAGCGTGCGGAGGAAGGCCTCCTCCTCCCCCAGCGCGAGACGCGAGACACGGTCGTAGCTCTCGCTGATCTCGGGGTACGCGGCGCTCATCGCGTCGCGCGAGGCCGCAAACAGCACCTCGAAGCTCGGGGCGTCCACACCGAGCAGACGCATCGCGCGGATGCTGCGCCGCAGCAGGCGCCGCAGAATGTAGCCCCGGCCCTCGTTGCCGGGTGCCACGCCGTCGGTCATGAGCATCAGCCCGCTGCGCACGTGGTCGGCGATGACGCGCATCCGCACGTCATCGTCGTGGTCGGCACCGTAGCGCCGGCCGGAGAGCTCGGCAGCGGCATCCAGCACCGGACGCACCTGATCGATCTCGTACATGTTCTCGACGCCCTGCAGAAGGAAGGCGACGCGCTCCATGCCCATGCCGGTGTCGATGTTCTTGTTCGGCAGCTCGCCGAGAATCTCGAAGTCGTTCTTGCCGGTGCCCTCGCCGCGGAGGTACTGCATGAACACGAGGTTCCAGATCTCCACGTAGCGGTCGTCGTCGGTCGCCGGACCACCGTCGACTCCGTAGGCGGGCCCGCGGTCGAAGAAGATCTCGGAGCACGGCCCGGCCGGGCCGGGCTGACCCGTCGACCAGTAGTTGGTATCCATGTCGAGGCGCTGAATGCGATCGTCGGGCAGGCCCGCGATCTTTTTCCAGAGGGCGATGGCCTCGTCATCCTCCTTGTAGACGGTGACCCAGAGGTCCTTCTCCTGGAAGCCAAGCCCGCCGGCGCTCTGCGACGTCGTCAGCAACTCCCAGGCGTACGAGATCGCCCCCTCCTTGAAATAGTCGCCGAACGAGAAGTTGCCGTTCATCTGGAAGAAGGTGCCGTGGCGGGGGGTTTTGCCGACCTCCTCGATGTCGTTCGTGCGGATGCACTTCTGCACGCTCGTCGCGCGCGGATACGGAGCCGGCACCACACCAGTGAGATAAGGCACGAACGGAACCATGCCCGCCACCGTGAAAAGGAGGGTCGGATCGTCGCTCACGAGCGATGCGGAGGGCACAACGGTGTGGCCTCGGGTTCCGAAGAACTCGAGCCACCGGCTCTGAATGTCGGCGGTCTGCACGGGGTCTGTTCCTGAATCGATCGGGCGCGGTGCGGACCGCGCCGGTTACTTGAGGCGGCTGGTGAGGTCGGCGATGGTGTCTTCAGCCTCGGCCACCGCGGCGCGCAGCTCGGCCTCGCGCTGCTTGTAGCCGTCGACGACAGCCGAACCAAACTCGCGAGCCTTGGTGTCGACCTCGTCGAAGAACTGCTTACCCTGCGGGGTCTTCGACACCTGGTGGGCGGCGACGAAGCCGATTGCGATTCCGGCGATGAGCCAAGCGACGTTCTTCATGAGAGCTCCCTCGGTGGTGGATCGGGCGAAAGGGTCGGACGTCAGCCTAGCGGGAGGACACGAACGGGGGCCCGGCGAGAAGCCGGACCCCCGTCGTCATGCCGAGCGGACGAATAGTGCCTACCGCGCGGCGTAGTACTCGACGACGAGCTGCACGTCACAGGTGACGGGAACCTCGGCCCGCTTGGGGCGACGCACAAGACGTGCCTGCAGCTTGTCGAGCTCAACCTCAAGATAGCCAGGAGTCTTGGGCAGCACGTCGACGTGACCACCGGCAGCGGCCACCTGGAAGGGCTCGGCGCCTTCCGACCGTGCCTTGACATGAATGAGCTGACCGGGCTTCACCCGGAAAGACGGGCGGTCGACGATTTTGCCGTCAACCATGATGTGGCGGTGCACGACCATCTGGCGAGCCTGCGCGGTGGTGCGGGCGAAGGCGGCACGCAACACGAGAGCGTCGAGACGCATCTCGAGGATCTCAACCAGGTTCTCACCGGTCAGGCCGGCCGAGCGGCGGGCCTCGTTGAAGGCGATCTTCAACTGTGCTTCGCGAATGCCGTACTGGGCGCGCAGACGCTGCTTCTCGCGCAGGCGGACGGCGTAGTCGCTGTCAGCCTTGCGCTTGGTGCGGCCGTGCTCACCGGGAGCGTACGGGCGCTTCTCGAGATACTTGGCGGCCTTCGGAGTGAGGGCGATGCCGAGCGAACGAGACAGACGGGTCTTGCTACGGGTGCGTGACTTGGTCGACACGATTTCCTTCCACAGTCGTGGCCGAGACTCTCACGGCTCACGGACGTACACCGCTCCGTCCGGTCCGGACGCACGTCGGGGCGCTCCGGTGGAAACTGCGAGGGAGGGTGTGCCCATATCTGACGGGCCGGTAGAGCCTAGCAGAGACGGCCCGGTCACTCCTCCGGGCGCGTGCCCCGGATGATCGCCCGCAGCTTCGCTAACCGCGCCGAGATCTCGCGCTCGTGCCCGCGCTCGGTCGGCCGGTAGTACTCGGTGCCCTCGAGCGAGTCAGGGAGGTGCTGCTGCTCGACCACGCCGATCGGCTCATCGTGTGGATAGCGATAGCCCTTGCCGTGCCCGAGACGCTTTGCTCCGGCGTAGTGCGCGTCGCGTAGGGGCTTCGGCACCCGCCCGATGCGCCCCGCCCGCACATCCGCAATCGCCGCATCGACGCCGACGTACGCGGCATTCGACTTCGGCGCTGTGGCCAGGTAGACCACCGCCTCGGCGAGCGGGATGCGACCTTCGGGCATCCCGATGAGCTGCACAGCCTGCGCCGCCGCGACCGCGATGGGGAGCGCTTGCGGGTCAGCGAGGCCGATGTCTTCCGCGGCCGAGATGATGACGCGGCGGGCAATGAAGCGCGGGTCTTCCCCCGCCTCGATCATGCGCGCAAGGTAGTGCAGAGCGGCGTCGGGGTCGCTCCCGCGAATCGACTTGATGAACGCGCTGATGACGTCGTAGTGCTCGTCACCCTGCTTGTCGTAGCGCAACAGGGCGCGATCGACTGCCGCCGCGACGATCTCAGCGGTGATCACAGGTTCACCCCCGTCATGACCAACGGTGGATGCTGCTGCCGACTGTGCCGCCGCCTCGAGCGCGGTGAGGGCTCGGCGAGCGTCACCCGAGGCGAGCCGCACGATCGCGTTGAGAGCGGCCTCCTCCGCGATCACGGCGCCGGCAAGCCCTCTCGGGTCGAAAAGCGCCCGCTCGACGAGCACCCGCAGGTCGTCGTCGCTGAGCGTCTCGAGGGTCAACAGCAGGCTTCGGCTCAGCAGGGGCGCAATGACCGAAAATGACGGGTTTTCGGTCGTCGCGGCAATGAGAATGACCCAGCCGTTCTCCACCCCGGGCAGAAGGGCGTCTTGCTGGGCCTTCGTGAAGCGGTGAATCTCGTCCAGAAACAGCACGGTCGACGTGCCGTAGAGATCACGGTCGGCGAGGGCGCGCTCCATCACCTCGCGCACGTCCTTGACACCGGCGGTGATCGCCGAGAGCTCAACGAACCGCCGGCCGGACTGCCGCGCGATCGCTTGCGCGAGGGTGGTCTTCCCCGTTCCGGGAGGACCCCACAGAATCACCGAGACAGCGCTCGGCGCGCGGGTCGCGTCGTCGCTCGCCAGGCTGACGAGTGGCGATCCGGGCGCGAGCAAGTGCCGCTGACCAGCGACCTCGTCGAGTCGGGTGGGTCGCATACGCACGGCAAGCGGTACAGCGGTCGAGCCGAGCCCGGGCGAAGCATCCATGCCGCCAGGGTAGTCGTCGCGGACGACAGCCACCGGGCGCCGCGGGCCCGACCGCGGCTCGACTAGAGTTCACTGCGGCGCGGTCGCAACCGCGCCTCCCCGACCCTGGATGGAGGAGCCGTGGCAGCCGGATCGGCCAATTCCCGCGAGGCACAGGAGAGACTGCGCCGCTACCAGGCGCGGCAGACCGTGCACGAGACCGCGACGAGCCGCCGCAAGCGCGACAACCTCGTGGCGGTGGTTGCCCTGGTTGTCGTGGCGGCCCTCGCGACAACCGCACAAGTCGTCTACTTCACGAGCGGCCCGGGAGCGCCCGAGCCCGTGGCAAGCGCCAGCCCCGAGCCCAGCGAGCCCGCGGTTGCGGCACCGGAGCCCGCGCTGAGCGAGTTTCGTACCTGGACAGGCACCATGACCATCAATGACAGCATCGCGCTGGAGTACGAAGTCGATGGCCTCGCGGCGCCGCAGGCCGTGGCCTCTTTCGTGTCGCTCGTGCAAAGCGGCTTCTATGACGGGCTGTCGTGTCATCGCGTGACCACCGAGGGCATTTTCGTCCTGCAGTGTGGCGACCCAAACGGTGACGGCACCGGCGGGCCCGATTACCGGTTCGGTCCGATCGAAAACCCGCCCCTCGACGACGTGTACGCCACCGGCGTTCTCGCGATGGCACGTCAAAGCGGTAACGGCGACAGCATGGGCAGCCAGTTCTTCATCGTCTACGACGAGTCGACGATCCCCTCCGATGCCGCGGGCGGATACACCGTGCTCGGCCGCGTAACGTCCGGGCTCGACGCTCTGATCGCTGACATCGTGAGCGCGGGCGCAGAGGGCGGCGCACCGGACGGACCACCCGTCGTTGCCACGAGGATCACCGGAATCACGATCCAGTAGCGATCAGAGCGGGTGATTCGCCCTCCACGGTGTGGGCACCACCCGTGCCATATGCTGAACAATCGCGCGGATCGTGCCGCGTGCGCCCACTCGATGAGGATGTAGCAGACGTGTCAGCGAACGAAAGCACTTGGGGCCGGGTCGACGAGACCGGAACGGTGTACGTCACCGACCGCGGAGTTGAGCGCGCGGTCGGCCAATACCCCGACGGCACCCCCGACGAAGCCTTGGGCTACTTCACCCGCAAGTTCACGGAACTCGAAGGTCAAGTGCGATTGCTCGAGCAGCGCGCTCGCGCCGGCGCGCCGGCGGGAGACGTGGCAAAGACCGTTGCCGCACTGACCGAATCACTCGAGAGCGCAGCGGCCGTCGGTGACCTTGAAGCGCTTCGCGCGCGCGTCGCCGCTCTGTCGACAACGGTCGAGAAGCTCACCGAGGCGCAACAAGCCGAGGCTGCCGCCGCGACGGAGGCCGCCATCGCCGAGCGTCTCGCGATTGTTGAGTCGGCCGAGCTGCTCGCGGCGAAAGATCCGCAGAGCATCCAGTGGAAGCAGGCGACCGCCGAAATCGACGCGTTGTTCACCCGCTGGAAAGACCACCAGCAAAACGGACCCCGCATTCCGAAGAAGCAGGCCGACGACCTGTGGAAGCGATTCCGTGCCGCCCGCTCCACTCTCGACGCGCACCGGCGTGCGTTCTTCGCTGGCCTCGATGCCGAACACAAAGAGGTCCGGGCGCGTAAGCAGGCCCTCGTCGACAAAGCCGTCGCTTTGGCACCCCAGGGTGCAGCGGGTATTCCCGCCTATCGTCGCTTGCTCGACGAATGGAAGACGGCCGGCCGTGCCGGAAAGAAGATCGACGACGCGCTCTGGGAACAGTTCAAGGCAGCTGGCGACGCGCTCTATACGGCCAAGGCCGAGGTCGACGCCCGTGAGAACGAGGAGTTTGCCGGCAACTTGCAGGTCAAGCTCGCCCTCCTCGACGAGGCTGCTCCCCTCCTGACGGCCACCGACCGCGTTCAGGCGCGGAACACGCTGACCTCGATTCAACGTCGGTGGGAAGCCGCTGGAAAAGTGCCCCGCGACCAGGTTCGCGCGGTGGAAGACCGACTGCGACAGGTTGAACTCGCCGTCAAGAAGCTCGAAGAAGACCACTGGAACCGCTCCGACCCCGAGAAGAAGGCGCGGTCGGAAGGTCTCGCGGCGCAACTTGAGCACGCCATCGCGGCACTTGAAGCCGACCTTGCTGCGGCAACCGCTGCGAAAGACGAGCGGAAAATCGCCGAGATTACGGACGCCCTCGAGGCCCGTCGGGCATGGTTGGGTGCCGTAGATCGCTAGTCGATCTGCCCGACAGCGAGTCTTTCCACAGCGCCGGCGGCCTGATCACCACCGCGTCGGCGATGCGGCACACTTCCGGGCATGACCGGTAGCTCACTGACCCCTTTCTCCCTCAGCACCACGGAACTGCGCGCCGCTGTCCTCGATGGTGAACTCGTTCCGCTCGGCGATGGCTTCGCACCACTCGACCTGCCCGTGACGGCCCTCGATCGGGCGAATACGGTCGCGCCGACCCTGCGCGATCAACGGGTGGTCCTTTCGGATCGCACGGCAGCGTGGGTGTGGGGCTGGTGCCGCCAACCGGGGTCACTGAGTACATGCGTCTCCGTGGCCGCTCGCATTTCCTCCCCGGAACGACGACGGCTCGGGGCACGCGAGGCCGTCATCGACGATGATGAATATCAGTCACTGGATCGAGTGCGAGTGACCACCCCGACGCGCACGGTGATCGATCTCGCACGCCACTCTGTCGATGCGGGCGTGCTCGAGGTGATCGCGACGGGATTCGCTCATTCGGGCGTCACGCTGCCCGACGTCCTCGCGATTCTCGAGCGCCGACCCCGATTATCGTTTGTGCGGCTCGCCCGGGAACGCCTCACGGCAGCGGCGGCCCTCGCGAACGGACAGCACCGCGGGCAGGTCGCTCCCTAACCGCTACTGACGCGGTAAACGTCATACACGGCATCGATGCGCCGCACCGCGTTGAGAACTCGGTCGAGGTGGGTGACATCGCCCATCTCGAAAACGAATCGGCTCAGGGCAAGGCGGTCTTTCGAGGTGTTGACGCTGGCTGACAGAATGTTGACGTGATGCTCGGAGAGCACGCGCGTCACGTCGCTGAGAAGGCCACTACGGTCGAGGGCTTCCACTTGAATTTGCACGAGGAACACGCTCTTCGACGTCGGAGCCCACTCCACGTCAATCATGCGATCGGGTTCGGTGAGCAACGACTGCACGTTGCTGCAGTCCGACCGGTGAACGCTCACGCCCTGCCCCCGCGTGATGAAGCCGACAATGCCGTCACCAGGCACCGGCGTACAACACTTCGCGAGCTTCACCAGGATGTCGGGCGCTCCCCGCACCAAAACGCCCGAGTCGCTCGTGCGCACGGGGGTACGGCCGCGCGTGGGAAGGCTGAAGGGTTCGTCGTCGCTCTCCGCGTCGACGTGCAGGGTGCCGACGATCTTCTCGATCACCGACTGCGTCGACACGTGCCCTTCGCCGACCGCAGCGTAGAGCGAGTCGACCGACTCGTACCGCAACTGTGCAGCGACCTGAGCGATCGAGTCCTGGCCCATGAGGCGCTGCAAGGGCAAGTTTTGCTTGCGCATGGCGCGGGCGATCGCATCCTTGCCCTGTTCGATCGCCTCGTCGCGGCGCTCCTTCGTGAACCACTGGCGAATCTTGGAGCGAGCCCGTGTGCTCGTCACGAAGTTCAGCCAGTCTTGGCTCGGTCCGGCGTCAGGGTTCTTCGAGGTGAAGACTTCGACCGAGTCGCCGCTGCTCAGCGGGGTGTCGAGCGGCACGAGACGCCCGTTGACCTTTGCACCCATGGTGCGGTGACCGACCTCGGTGTGCACGGCGTAGGCGAAATCCACGGGCGTTGCTCCGCCCGGGAGCCCGATGACCTTGCCCTGCGGCGTGAAGACGTAGACCTCTTTCGCGCCGATCTCGTACCGCAGGTTGTCGAGGAACTCCGTGGGGTCGCTCGTCTCGGCTTGCCAGTCGGAGATGTGCGCGAGCCAGGCCATGTCGGTATCGGAGCGTTCGATGCCGGCCTCACCGCGGGCCGACCCCGCCATGCGCTCTTTGTACTTCCAGTGCGCAGCCACGCCGAACTCGGCGCGCTGGTGCATTTCGTGAGTTCGGATTTGCAACTCGACGGGTCGTCCGCCCGGCCCGTAGACCGTCGTGTGCAGCGACTGATACAGGTTGAACTTCGGGGTCGCAATGTAGTCCTTGAACCGACCCGGCATGGGGTTCCAGCGCGCGTGCACGGCGCCGAGCACCGCGTAGCAGTCTCGAATCGTGTTGACGAGAATACGGACCCCGGTGAGGTCGTAAATCTCGTCAAAGTCGCGACCCCGGTGCACCATCTTCTGGTAGATCGAGTAGTACTGCTTCGGTCTGCCCTTGATGTCGGCCTTGATGCGCGCCTGCCGCAGGTCTTCTCTCACCGCGTCGATGACTTGCTGCACGAAAGCTTCGCGCTCGGGAGTACGACCCCTCACGAGGCTCTCGATTTCGACGTAGATCTTGGGGTGGAGCACGGCGAACGAGAGGTCTTCGAGCTCCCACTTGATCGTCTGAATTCCCAACCGGTGTGCGAGGGGTGTGTAGATTTCGAGGGTCTCTTGCGCCTTGCGCCGGGCGGAATCCCCCTCGACGAAGCCCCAGGTGCGAGCGTTGTGGAGGCGGTCGGCAAGCTTGACGATGAGCACCCTGATGTCTTTCGACATCGCCACGATCATCTTGCGCACGGTCTCGGCCTGAGCACTGTCGCCGTATTTGACCTTGTCGAGCTTGGTCACGCCATCGACGAGCATGGCGATTTCATCACCGAAGTCGCGCCGTAGCTCGTCGAGGCTGTAAGCGGTGTCTTCGACCGTGTCGTGCAGCAGCGCGGCCGCGATGGTCTTGGCACCAATGCCGAGATCAGCCAGAATCTGGGCCACAGCGAGGGGATGAGTGATGTAAGGCTCGCCACTCTTGCGCGTTTGCCCGTCGTGAGCGCGCTCGGCGACCTGGTACGCGCGTTCGATGAGACCGACATCAGCCTTGGGGTGATGCGTGCGCAGGGTGCGAATGAGCGCCTCGAGGGCTCCACCGGTTTGCGACCGCGAGAAGATGCGCGGAAGAAGTGCGCGCAGCGAGGCCGGGTTCTGCTGCGTCGTGTCCGTCATCCCCGCCTCCGCGACAATTCTACGGCCCCACGAAGGGCCGAGACGGCAGGCGGGATGCTCCCCTCAGCGAACGCGTGCGGTCAGCGCACCGCGCCCGACTCAGGGCGCGCGACGCGCGGCCGGGTGCCCTGCTTCTTGACCTCCGGCTCGTTCTGCCGAAGGTGCACGTAGAGGGGCGCCGCGAGGAAGATCGACGAGTACGTTCCGACGATCGTTCCCACGGTCAGGGCAAGCGCGATGTCACGCAGGGTTCCTGCCCCGAGCAGCAGCGATCCGATGAAGAGGATCGACGCGGTCGGGAGCACGGCAACGATTGACGTGTTGATCGATCGCACGAGGGTCTGGTTGACCGCAAGATTGACCGATTGGGCGAAGGTGCGGCGAGACTCGAGGCCGTCCTCGCTCGTGTTCTCGCGCACCTTGTCGAAGACGACCACCGTGTCATACAGCGAGTACCCGAGGATTGTGAGGAACCCGATCACCGCTGCGGGGGTGATCTCAAGGCCGAACACGCCGTACACACCGGCGGTCACGATCAGGTCGTGGAAGAGCGCAATGAGTGCGGCAACCGACATCTTCCAGGTTCGGAAGTACACCGCGAGCACCAGACTGGCGAGCAACAGAAACACAACGAGCGCGATGAGAGCTTGGCGCGTGATGTCGGCACCCCAGGTCGCTCCGATGAACGACGAGCTCACGTCGGAAACAGCGACCCCGTACGCCTCCGCAAGAACGGCTCGTACCTCTTCAGTTTGGGCGGGGGTCAGTTGCTCGGTCTGGACGCGAACCGAGTCACCCGCGACGATCGAGACGCGCGGGTTCGCACCCGCGACGACCGTGCCGACCGCGTCGACCGCGATCGCGGTCGCAGCGGCGTTCCCCTGTTCCACGGCAGACGTGCTCTGCACCCGGAACTCGGAGCCACCCCGGAACTCGATCCCGAAGACGAACCCGCCCCGGAGGGTGGTCAGGCCGACGGCCAAGACGATGAAGACCGCAGCGATGGCGTACCAAAGGGTTCGACGGCCCACGAAATCGAATGACCGCTCTCCGGTGTAGAGGTCGTTGCCGAAGCGGGTGAGCCTGCTCATCGCGCGTCCTTCCCTTCTCCGGCCGCTTCAGCGGCCTTGCGCTCCGCGATCGTCTGCCGACGCTGTGCCTCGCGGCTACTGCTCGCGACCTTGGTGGTCGTCACGCCCACGGGGGTGCGGAATTGCGCGCGGCCGCGGTAGACGGCGCCCAGTGCCTTCGGATCGAGTCCGCTGAGTGGATGCCCGCCACCGAAGAATTGCGTGCGGGCCATGAGCTGCATCATCGGATGGGTGAACAACGCCACGACGATGAGGTCGACCACGGTCGTAATGCCGAGCGTGAAGGCGAAGCCACGCACGTTGCCCACAGCGAGCACGAACAGCACGATGGCCGCGATGAAGTTGATGACGTCACTGATAACAATCGTTCGCCATGCGCGCTTCCACCCGGCCTCGACAGCTCCATCGACGCTTCGACCGTCGCGCAATTCGTCGCGAATGCGTTCGAAGTAGACGATGAACGAGTCGGCGATCACGCCGATCGAGATCACGAGACCTGCCACACCGGCGAGTGAGAGCCGGAACCCCTGCTGGTTGGAGAGGTAGGTGATGATGAGGTACGTAATGACCGCTGCCACCACGAGGGAAGCAAGAACCACCCCGCCGAGCGCGCGGTACTGGAAGAAGGCGTAGAACGCGACCAGGATCAGACCGATGATGCCCGCGATGATGCCGCTCTGAAGCTGTGAGACGCCGAGCGTGGCTGAGATGTTCTCGCTCGACTGGATTTCAAAGCCGATCGGCAGGGCGCCGAACTTCAACTGGTCGGCGAGCGTCAGTGCGCTCTCCTCGGTGAAGTTACCGCTGATCTGAGGGCGGCCGTCGGTGATTGCGCTGAGAGTACGAGGGGCGCTGATGACCGCGCCGTCGAGAACGATCGCGAACTGGTTTTGCACACCGGTGAGGGTGATCAGCCGCTCGGTGACCGAACGGAACTGGGCGGTTCCCTCGCCATCGAACTCGATGAACACACCCCACTCGTTGGTCGTGACACCGGTGGACGATGCGATGAGGCCAGCGCGGGCATCCGCGATACGCTCGCCCGCCACTTCGACGGGGCCAAGGATGTACTTGATCGACCCGTCTTGCTCGCAGGTGATCAGCGGCTCGTCAGCCGGGGCGACGTTGGCCCCCACCTGGGCGAGAGAGGAACAATCGAACGAGTCGAAGCGCTCTTGCAGCTCCGGGGTGATCCACGCGAGGTCGCTGGCGCTGGTCGGCGACGCGCTGGGCGTCGGTGCAGCGCTCGCGTCAGGTGACGGAGTCGAGGAGGGCTCGGCGCTGGGGTCAACCGAGACACCGGGACTGGGTGTCGCCGACGGGTCGGTTGCTGGATCGTCCTCACCGACGGAGGCTGGCGAGGGCAGGTCGGCGAGGAGGACAGGACGGAATTCGAGCTTTGCCGAGCTCGAAATCCGCGCGCGCGTCGCCTCATCGGGCTCACCCGGAATCGATACGACGATGTTTTGGTTACCCTGCGTGTTGATCTCGGCTTCGCTCACACCGGAGGCATCGACACGCTGGCGAATAATCGCGACCGCGCGCTCGAGCTGTTCGGGCGTGACTGATTCGCCACTCGCGAGTTGCGGGCTCAGCGTGATCTGCGTACCGCCCTCGAGGTCGAGGGCGAGCTTGGGGGTCCACTGACCGTTGTTGAACAGAACGCTCGCCCCGTTCGCCGCGATGAGGGCAATGATGATGACGAGCAGCCAAACAAGGGAGCGAATGGCCTTGCGCTCAGGGGTGCTTCTGACCACGTCAGATACTCATTTCTGCCAGGGCGGGGGCGGGCACGCCGCAGTGCGGCACGCCGGCGCGGTGAGCAGCGGGACTAGCTCTCGGTCTTCTTGGTGCGCTTGGACTTCGCGGCCGGAGCATCGAGGCTCGAGGCATTGAGCTGGGGGGCGTCGTCGACCGGCCCACCTTCGGCCACCATGTCGGCCGCCTCTTCGGTGACCTCCGGCTCGTCCTCAATGACGCGCGCCAGCGTTTGACGGTGCACGCGGACGGTGTTGCCAGGGCTGGTCTCAACGGTCGCAACGTTGTTCTCCTCGTCAATACTCACGAGGGTTCCAAAGAGACCGAAGTTGGTCATGACTTCGGCACCGGGCACCATCTTGAGCTGAAGCAGCTCCATCTCCTGCTTGCGCTTCCGAGAGTTGCGAAACATGAAGAAGACGAGCAGGCCGAGGACGCCCAGCATGACGATGGTCAACGGATCCATGACGAAGTACCTTTCGGAGCGTGACGGCCGTGGCGCCGCAATGAGCGCCGGTCGGCGTGCGGATGCTCCACCGAGGGCCAGCGATAACTATAGGTCATCGGCCACGGTGTGCTGCGGCGCGAGCCCGAGGTGCTGCCACGCCTGCGCGGTCGCGACCCGCCCACGCGGCGTCCGTGACAGGAGCCCAGTCCGCACGAGAAACGGCTCAACGACGGCCTCGATCGTCTCGGCCTCCTCCCCGACGGAGACCGCCAGGGTCGAGAGCCCCACCGGCCCCCCATCAAAGCGCTCGACCACGGCGGAGAGAACCGCCCGGTCGAGCCGATCGAGCCCTTGCTCGTCCACGTCGTAGAGCTCGAGTGCCGCGCGCACCGCCGCGCGGTCGGCCGCACCACCGTGCACGAGCGCGTAGTCGCGAACGCGCCGCAGCAGTCGGTTGGCGATGCGCGGCGTACCGCGCGAGCGACGCGCAATCTCGCCGAGGGCATCGTCCTCAATCGCCAAGCTCAGCAATCGCGCGGCGCGCACGAGCACCTGATGCAGTTCTTCGGGCTCATAGAACTCGAGGTGGGCGGTGAAGCCGAACCGGTCACGCAGCGGATTGGGCAACAACCCAGCCCGGGTCGTCGCTCCCACAAGCGTAAACGGCGCGAGCTCGAGCGGAATACTCGTCGCCCCGGCTCCCTTACCCACCATGATGTCGACGCGGTAGTCCTCCATCGCGAGGTAGAGCATCTCTTCCGCCGAGCGCGCCATGCGGTGGATCTCATCGACGAAGAGCACTTCGCCAGGAATGAGTGACGACAAGACGGCCGCAAGATCACCGGCGTGTTGAATCGCGGGGCCGCTCGTCATGCGAAGGGGCCGTTGCCCTTCGTGGGCAACGATCATGGCCAGCGTGGTCTTGCCCAGCCCGGGAGGACCGGCGAGCAGGATGTGGTCGGGCGTCCGGGACTGCAACGCCGCCGCTTCGAGGAGCAACTGCAACTGCCGGCGCACCTTGTGCTGGCCGACGAACTCGCCGAGGCTCTGGGGCCTCAGGGCTCCCTCGAAGGCGAGCTCCGCATCCGATTCAGCGGTCGCACGCCGCACCTCGTCGCTCACGAACGATCACCGGCCTCTCCCCCTCGACGGGCTGGCCCCAGGATGCTCAACGCCCGCCGCAGCAACACTGGCAGCCCCGCGCTCGCGGCATCGGGGTCGCCCTCCACGACGCTCGTCGCGGCCTCGAGCGCGGTGCGCTCGGGCCAGCCGAGCCCGCTGAGCGCGGCGGCAAGGGAAGCCGTGAGCGCTGCGGCCGTGCTCCCGACCGTCGCGTCGGCGGCATCACCCTGCTGTGCTTCTGCCTGAGCGTGCGTACTCGCGGGCGCAACGATCTTGCCCGCGAGTGAGACAACGATGAGCTTCGCGGTCTTGGGCCCAATACCGCTCACCGCGCGAAACGGGGCGTCGTCATCGTCGGCGATGGCGCGCGCGATGCTCTCCGGAGTCATAGAGCCGAGAACGCCGAGCGCAGACTTGGGCCCGACACCAGAAACGGTGCGGAGCAGGTCGAAGATCGTGAGCTCGCTCTCGTCAGCGAACCCGAACAGACTCATATCGTCTTCGCGCACGATGAGGGCGGTATAGATGAGGGCCGTGTCGCCGACGCGAAGAGTGCGAGCGTGTCGTTCGGTCAGGGTGACGAGGTAGCCGACGCCCGACACATCAATGACCGCCCGGCCGCTCGTGAGGGCGACGACGACACCGCGCAGGCTCGCAATCACCTGTCGAGCCTACGGGCGGCGGCCGCCTTCTCCGCCGTGCGCCACGCCTCCTGCGCTGGCGTGAGAGTGCCGAGCTCCAATGCGTCGGCACTGCCCGGCGCCACGCCTCGCCAACCGTGGCAGATGGCGAGGGCGAGGGCATCGGCGGCGTCCGCGGGCCGCGGGGGGGCATCCAGCCGCAGGATGCGCTGCACCATTGCGGTGACCTGTCGTTTGTCAGCGGCACCATGACCCGTCACCGCTGCTTTGACTTCGGTCGGCGTGTGGAGAGTAACCGACAGCCCTCGGGCCGCCGCCGCCCGCAACACGACACCGCTCGCCTGCGCGGTACCCATGACGGTACGCACGTTGTGCTGTGCGAACACTCGCTCCAAGGCCACCGCGGCGGGCCGGTGCTCGTCGAGGAGCGCCTCGATGCCGTCACTGATCTCGAGCAGTCGCTGCTCGAGCGCGAGCGTCGCGGGAGTCTCGATGACCGTCACCGCGACGAGCGTTGCACGCCGGTTGGGCTCGATGTCGACGATCCCCACCCCGCAGCGGGTGAGACCGGGGTCGACGCCGAGCACCCGCAGCACGGCGCTACTCGTCGTCGGCGTCGAGCTCGGCGCGGACCGCGTCGCTCAGTGCGACGTTCGTGTAGACGTTCTGGACATCGTCGAGGTCGTCCATCGCATCGACGAGCTTGAACAACTTCCGTGCGGTCTCCGCATCGGCGTCGATGCGGAGGTTGGCCACAAACTCAGCCTCGGCGGAGTCATAGTCGAGTCCGGCTTCCTGCAACGCCGTGCGCGCGGCCACGAGCTGCGAGGGGTCGGTGACAACCTCGAATCCACCGCCCTGATCGACCACCTCCTCGGCACCCGCATCGAGCACCGCCATCAGGATGTCGTCTTCGGTGATGCCCTCAGCCTTGGTGATGGCGATCACACCCTTGCGACTGAAGTTGTACGCGACGCTGCCGGGGTCAGCCATGGTGCCGCCGTTTCGGGTCATGGCCGTGCGCACCTCGGCCGCAGCGCGATTGCGGTTGTCGGTCAAGCACTCGATGAGCAGCGCGATACCGCCGGGCCCATAGCCCTCGTACATGATCGATTGGTAATCGATCGACTCGCCCGTCAGCCCCGCCCCGCGCTTGACGGCGCGATCGATGTTGTCGTTCGGCACGCTCGTCTTCTTGGCCTTCTGAATGGCGTCGGCGAGGGTGGGGTTGCCCGCAGGGTCGGGGCCGCCGATCTTCGCGGCGACCTCGATGTTCTTGATGAGCTTGGCGAACGACTTAGCACGGCGGGCGTCGATGACGGCCTTCTTGTGCTTGGTGGTCGCCCACTTGGAATGGCCGGACATGGGGCTCCTTGCGGGTGTCGAGAACTACCCTCCAGTTTAGGGCAGGGCATTGGCGGCGATTCCGGCACGGCGCAGCTCAACCCCGGCAAGAGCCCGGACGAGGGCCGGGTCGTTCGACCGCCAGGCGGCGGCAGGGTCGGGATGCACCGCGACGAGCTGGCGCAGCGGGGCACGGGCGACCGCGCGCGCGGCGAGGGTGTCGGCGGTCATCCCGGCTGCGATCATCGTGCGCAGGCGCCGCTTCCGCACCGCGAACCGGATGCGGGGCAACAGCCACACGAGGGCGAGCACGGTCAGCGGCAGCACAGCGATAAGCCACCCGGTCGTGGTCGCGATCAGCTCGACAAAAGCCTGTTGCTGGCGCCCGACCTCCGCGACCGAGCCACCCGCGCCGGCGGCAAGGTCGAACGGGCCGCGGATGCCGTCCCCGATCAGTGGGATTCCACCGAGGGACTCGGCGGCGTCCGTGAGCCCGGACTGGAAGTCGAGCCCCGCCGCCTCAAGGTCGCGACCGAAGGTGCCCACGGCTCGGATCGCGCCGGCCACCGCGGCAGCGACGGCAATCACGATGGCCGCTACCGCGACCGCGATGGCGTCGGCGACGATCTGTCGGGTACGAGCGGGGGCATAGTCGGAGTAGAGCGGCATGTGCCCATCGTGCCATCCGCCGCGGGACCGCGGGTCGGTAGCCGGCGAGTCAGGAGCCCTCAGGTGAGGGGTCGACGACTCCGGACGCGTCAGCCACGTGAGCGAGGAAGCGCGCGTGGAACCGGGTCTCCCCTGCCACCTCGGGATGAAATGCGGTGGCCAACAGGCGGCCTTGCTCGACAGCGACAATCCGGCCGTCGTCGAGGGCCGAGAGCACGGTGACGTCGGGGCCCACGTCGACCACGACCGGCGCGCGGATGAAGACGGCGTGCACGGGCGGGTCGCCGAGCGCGGGCATCGGAAGGTCGGTCTCGAACGAGTCGAGCTGATTGCCGAAGGCGTTGCGCCGCACGGTGACGTCGAGCCCGCCGAGCGTCAGCTGCCCGTCGATGGCATCGAGCACGCGGTCGGCGAGCATGATCATGCCCGCGCACGTGCCGTAGACGGGCATGCCGTCGCCGATCCGCTCTCGGAGCGACTCACGAAGGCCGAACAGACGACTGAGCTTGTCCATCACGCTCGACTCGCCGCCGGGGATGACGAGCCCGCCCACCTCAGCGAGCTGGTCCGGCGTGCGCACTTCGCGCACGTCGGCCCCGAGCCCGCGGAGCACGGCGACGTGCTCGCGCACGTCTCCCTGCAGGGCGAAGACCCCGACCGGAGGAAGCGCGCTACCAGCCACGCTCGGCGAGGCGGTGCGGCGCGGGCAGGTCGGCGACGTTGATGCCGACCATCGCCTCGCCGAGCCCGCGCGACGCCTCCGCGATGATCGCCGGGTCGGTGTAGCCGGCGGTGGCCTTGACGATCGCCGCGGCGCGCGCCGCCGGGTTGCCCGACTTGAAGATGCCCGAACCGACGAAGACGCCGTCGGCGCCGAGCTGCATCATGAGCGCCGCATCGGCGGGGGTGGCGACACCGCCCGCGGTGAAGAGTACGACAGGAAGAGTCCCGGTCTGCGCGACCTCGGCGACGAGCTCGTACGGGGCCTGCAGCTCCTTGGCGGCGACGTACCACTCATCGGGCGTCTTGGCCGAGAGTGCGCGGATCTCACCGAGGATCGTGCGGATGTGCTTCGTGGCTTCGCTCACGTCGCCAGTGCCGGCCTCCCCCTTCGAGCGGATCATTGCGGCGCCCTCCGTGATGCGGCGCAGGGCCTCCCCGAGGTTGGTGGCACCGCAGACGAACGGCACGGTGAAGGGCCACTTGTCGATGTGGTTGACGTAGTCAGCGGGGCTGAGAACCTCGGATTCGTCGATGTAGTCGACGCCGAGGGACTGCAACACCTGCGCCTCGACAAAGTGACCGATGCGGGCCTTCGCCATGACCGGAATCGACACGGCCGCGATGATCTCATCGATGAGGTCGGGGTCGCTCATACGGGCGACGCCGCCCTGCGCCCGAATGTCGGCCGGAACGCGCTCGAGGGCCATGACGGCGACAGCGCCCGCGTCCTCCGCGATGCGCGCCTGCTCGGCGGTGACGACGTCCATGATCACGCCGCCCTTCAGCATCTCGGCGAGGCCGCGCTTCACGCGGCTGGAGCCGGTCTCGGCAGTGCTCATGGGGGTATCCCTTCGACGTCGTGTGATCTTCGGCAGTTACTGTCGGTCATCGGCAACTAATGACCTAGGCCAAAAGATAGCATGGGGGCGAAACCTGTTTCCTGAACCCCGATCGGCGGTGACATGACTCTCGAGATCACGGGCAGGTCGGCAGCGGAGATCGCGGCCAGCGTGCGCGAGGGTATCGAGCGCGGCCTTCTGGGGCCGGGCGAGTCCCTTCCCTCCGTGCGCACGCTCGCCGACGAGCTCGGGGTGAATCGCAACACCGCCGTCGCGGCCTATCGCCAGCTCACGCTCGCGGGACTCGTCGAGACGCGCGGGCGTGGAGGCACGCGCGTCGCCGACCGTTCCCCCGTCGCGCAGGAGGGGTTCGCCGCCGATAGCGTCCTGCGCGACGTCGCTACGGGCAACCCCGACCCCGCCCTGATTCCCGACCCCTCTGCCGTCCTCGCCGGTGTAACCGGCCACCGCGTTCTCTACGGCGAGCCAGTCATCGATCCCGGCCTGCACGATTGGGCGGATGCCTGGATGCGGACAGACCTCGCGCCGTCCGACGTGCGCCTCACGATCACCAGCGGCGCGGCTGACGCCGTCGAGCGGCTCCTCGCGCAGGCCCTCGTCCGCGACGACGCCGTCGCCCTCGAAGACCCGTGCTTCCTCACCAGCATCCACACGGTGCGGGTGGGCGGCTGGCGTCCGGTTCCCGTGCCGGTGGACGACGAAGGGATGACTGTCGGGGGCCTCCGCTCGGCGCTCGAGCACGGTGCACGCGCTGTGGTGTGCACCCCGCGGGCACAAAATCCGACGGGAGCCAGCCTCAGCGACCATCGCGCCGGCGAGCTCCGTGCGGTGCTCCGCGACTACCCCTACGTGCTCGTGATCGAAGACGACCACTTCTCGATGCTCTCCCGCTCGCCGTTCCGCTCCCTCATCAGTCCCGATCACCAGCGATGGGCGCTCGTGCGCTCCGTGTCCAAGTTCCTCGGCCCCGACATGTGCCTCGCCGTCACGGCCTCGGACCCCGAGACTGCCGAGCGCCTCGCGATGCGGCTCTCCCCCGGCACCACCTGGGTCAGCCATCTGTTGCAGCGGCTCACCCTGGCGCTCGTCACGAATCCGGCGGTCGTGGCCAGCATTTCGCGAGCGGGTGACCACTACGCCGCCCGGAACGCTGCGTTTGCCGCGCGACTGTCAACCCTCGGTATCCCGGCGCGCGCCGGTGATGGGCTGAACCTGTGGGTGGCCCTGCCCGTTCCGGCACGCGATGTTTCGACCCACCTCATGCGGCGCGGCTGGCTGGCGCGCACCGGCGACGAGTTCTCACTCGGCTCGGTATCGAGCGCGCATCGCCTCCGGCTCACCGTGCACGACCTCGACGATGACGCCGCGCACCGATTGGCGACGGATATCGCGGCAGCAGTGACCGCTGCAGGAGGTCGGCTTTCCGCACCGACGGATGAAACGATCGAGCGATGACGGTTCTCTCGATCTCGTTCACCGTCGCGTCCGGACATGTGGGCAACTCCGCGGCCGTCTTCCCGCTCCAGCGCATCGGTGTCGAGGAGCGCGGCGCCATCCCAGTGCTCCTACCCGGGCGGGTCGTGGCCGCCGCCGACCTGATCACGCCGAACCCGTTCGAGGTCGGCTACTTGACCGGCACAGGGGGCCTACGCGCACCCTCGCGTGCAGTTCGCCGTGCGGCAGGTTCGATAGCGCGCAACCCTAGCGCGGCCAGGCGGCCGCGAGTCCGTCGCGCACCTCGCCAAGCAACCGCGGCATCGCTTTGGTGCCGGCGACGATCGGCATGAAGTTGGCGTCGGCGCTCCACCGAGGCACGACGTGCTGGTGCAGGTGCTCGGCGATGCCTGCACCGGCCAGGCGACCCTGGTTCATGCCCAGATTGAATCCGTCGCATCGCAGGGAGCCGCGCAGCACACGCATCGCCGCCTGCGTGAGCATGGCGATCTCAGCGGTCTCCGCCTCCGTAGCCTCGTCGTAGAGGCCGACGTGGCGGTACGGGCAGACCAACAGGTGCCCGGTGTTGTACGGGTACAGGTTGAGCACCACGTAGGCGAGCTCGCCGCGGGCGACGATGAGGCCCTCCTCGTCGCTCAGCCGCGGCACACGGCAGAACGGGCATTCGTCGTCGCTCTCCTCGACATGGTGCGACTGGATGTACGCCATGCGGTGCGGGGTCCACAGTCGCGCGTAGCCGTCGGGTGCGGCCGCGAACCCGGAGGCCGCCTCGGCCTCAACGCCGTCGAGCGACGGGCGCACCGCATCCTGCTGCGTCATCGGTGGATGCCCACCTACAGCTCACTCGATCGCGTCGAGATCGCCGTGGTGATGCGCTGCACCGCGAGCTCGACCGGCACCCCGTTGACCTGCGAACCGTCGCGAAAGCGGAAACTGACCGCACCGTTGGCGACGTCCTCGGCCCCGGCGATCAGCAGGTAGGGCACCTTGCCGGTGGTGTGGGTTCTGATCTTCTTCTGCATGCGGTCGTCGCTGCGGTCGACGTGCGCCCGCACTCCCGCGGAGCGCAATTGAGCGATGACACTCTCAAGGTGCCCGGCATACTCCTCGGCCACGGGGATACCCACCACCTGCTCGGGCGCGAGCCAGGCCGGGAACGCACCCGCATAGTGCTCGAGCAGGATCGCGAAGAAGCGCTCGATCGAGCCGAGCAGCGCGCGGTGAATCATGATGGGCTGCTGGCGGGTGCCATCCGACGCGGTGTACTCGAGCTCGAACCGCTCGGGCTGATTGAAGTCAAGCTGCACGGTCGACAGCTGCCACGTGCGGCCGATCGCATCGCGCGCCTGCACCGAGATCTTGGGGCCGTAGAACGCGGCCCCGCCCGGGTCGGGCACGAGCTCGAGCCCGGAGTCGACGGCGACCTGCCGCAGCGTCTCGGTCGCTTGCTCCCACAGCTCGTCGCTGCCGACTGACTTCTCGGGGTTGCGCGTCGAGAGCTCGAGATAGAAATCGTCGAGGCCGTAGCCACGCAGAGTCTCGAGCACGAACTCGAGCTGGCGGGCGACCTCGTCGCGCACCTGGTCGGGCGTCACGTAGATGTGCGCGTCGTCCTGCGTGAGCCCGCGCACGCGCGTGAGGCCCGAGAGCGTGCCACTCTTCTCATACCGGTAAACCGTGCCGAACTCGGCCAAGCGCAGAGGCAGCTCGCGGTAGCTTCGTCCCCGCGCGCGGAAAATCAGGTTGTGGAACGGGCAGTTCATGGGCTTGAGGTAGTAGTCCTGGCCCGGCTTTGTGACGGCACCGTCGGCGTCGTGCTCCGCGTCGAGGTGCATCGCCGGGAACATGCCCTCCTCGTACCACTGCAGGTGGCCGCTCGTCTCGAACAGCACGCCCTTCGTGATGTGCGGCGAGTAGACGAGCTCGTAGCCGTTCGCGAGCAGCCGCTCGCGCATGTACGACTCGATCTCGGCCCGCACGATGCCGCCCTTGGGGTGGAAGACGGCGAGGCCCGATCCGATCTCGTCGGGGAAACTGAACAGGTCGAGCTCGACACCGAGCTTGCGGTGGTCGCGCTTCGCGGCCTCCTCGAGACGGGCGAGGTGCTCGCGCAGAGCATCCTTCGACGGCCAGGCCGTGCCGTAGATGCGCTGCAGCTGCGGGTTTTTCTCGCTGCCGCGCCAGTAGGCGGCGGCGACCCGCATGAGCGACCAGCCGTTGCCGATCATGCGGGTGTTGGGCAGGTGGGGGCCGCGGCAGAGGTCCTTCCAGTAGACCTCGCCGGTCTTGCCGTCGACGTTGTCGTAAATCGTCAACTCGCCCGCGCCGACCTCGACGCCCTCGCCGTCGGCTCCCTCAGCGGCCGCGCCCTTGAGCCCGATGAGCTCGAGCTTGTAGGGCTCGCACGCGAGTTCGGCGCGCGCTTCGTCCTCCGTCACGACGCGGCGCACGAAGCGCTGGCCTTGCCGGATGATCCGGTCCATCGCCTTGCTGAGCGCGGAGAGGTCGTCCGTCGTGAACGGCGTCGCGACGTCGAAGTCGTAGTAGAAGCCATCGGTGACCGGCGGCCCGATGCCGAGCCTCGCCTCGGGGTTGATCGACTGAACCGCCTGAGCGAGCACATGCGCGGTTGAGTGCCGCAGAATCGCGAGACCGTCGGACGAGTCGATCGTCACCGGCTCCGCGATGTCTCCCGGCTGCAGTCGATACGCCAGGTCACGCAGCTCGCCTCCGACCCGCATGGCGACAACAGAACGGTCGCGGAACACCCCAAAGCCGTCGGTCTCCGTCTCGGCCACGACCGCTTCGGTGGTGTTCGCGGGCGGGTCGGCGACGTGCTCAGACACGGGGCTCCTTCAGTCGTGGGGTGACCGCATCAGCCTACTGGCGGTCGAGTGTGAGCGCGGTGGCCTTGTCCTCGAACCTCGGCCGCGCAGCGTCGGTGCGCAACACGCTCATGATGATCGCGTCGTGAAAGCGCCCGTCCTGGTGCAGTGCGTCTCGGCGAACCCCCTCGCGAACGAATCCGGCGCGCTCGTAGGTGCGAATTGCTCGCTCATTGAAGGCATAGACCTCTAGTTCGATCCGGTGGATGCTCGGCTCCTGCACTCGATCAAACACGTAGCCCACGATGAGGCGCGTGGCCTCACTGCCCAACCCTCGACCACGAGCGGCCCGCGTCAAAGCGATGCGGAACCCACACGATTGGTTCACGTCATCAACATCGTTGATCACGACTTCTCCGGCCCATTCCTCCGTCTCGCGGTCGACGATGGCCATGTCGAGCCGGTCGGTCTGCGTCGCCCGAGACGCTGCCCAGACGTCGATCTGCTCGCGCGAAAAAGTCGCTGTCGTTCCGGTGAGGCGAACGGCCTCGTCGTCGTGAAGGTCGTTCCACAAGCTCGCCGCATCACCCGCCACGATGGGGCGAAGGGTCACGCGCTGCCCGGTCAGAGTTGGTTTGTCGGCAAAACCTGTCACGTCGACAGCGTATCGAGGGGCTCACTGAGAGAACTCAGCCAGCGAGCGACATCCACGCATCGGAGACCACGCGCATCCACTCGATAACGACCGGTCGATCCAGAGCGGCCGTCCACGCGATCCCGACCTGCACCACCGCCACAAGATCGACAAGCACATTGGTTAGTGCCGAGCGCGCTCCGGGGATGAGCGCAATGGCCACGAGGCTGAGCAGCAGGAATGTGACGCCGGCAGCACCGGGGTGGAATACACCGAGAAGAAAGGCGAGGTTCAACACCACGAAGACCATCGTCGATACGGCGATGGCCGCCGGCCGGCGCACGACCGCCGCGACGAGCCAAGCGCTCACCAGTGGGGCAGCGATCAGCCACCCCGTCGGCGTGGCGTAGAGCGCCAAGAGATCGTCAATACCGGCAGGCACTGCTGCCGCAATCGCCGCCAGATCGAGCCCCGGCCATGGCGCACCGAAGAACAGCAGATTCAGAAACGCGATGGTCGCGAATGCGCCGAGCGTGGGAAAAGCCAGAACGAGCATGTTTGCCGCGCGAAGCCCGGGCGTTGAGGCTCGGCCAGGGCGCAAGAACGGCGACGCAAGAACCGCGACGGCAGCGAACAGAATGCCGGATGGGTCACACACCGCCGCGACCATGAGCAGGATTCCCGCTCGGAACCCAGAATCGGTGCTGCCCCAGTTCACGAACCGCACGAGATCAGCGAGAGCAAGACCGAAGAAGGTGAGCGCGAGGAAGCCCGGGAGGTTCTCGAGGGCGAAGTATGCGAACAGGGGGTTCGCGGCCAGTGCGATGACCAGGATGATGCCCGTTGACCGCGGGATAGCCCTCTGGGCGATGAGTTCGGCAACCTTCTGGACCAGGAAGCCCGCCGCGATTGCCCCCATCACGCTCAAACCACCACGACCGAAGGGATTCGCCGAAGCGAGCATGATCGACACGTGGGGGTAGAGCATGGCCAACCACTCGGCGTCACCACGGGTCCAGTCGATCGCCGCGACGGCAACCTCAAGATCGGCATTCGGCGCCGATGACAGGGCCGGTGCACGCTCCAGCAGCAGGGCCAGAAGGACGAGAGGCGCGGCAACACCGAGACGGAGCATCCATCGCCAAAGGGGGTTGCGGGGAAAAGGGTCGAGTCTGTTCCAGCGACCACGACGGTTCGATCGGTCGCGCCGCAGCGGCGGTGCCTCAGTTGTGCTGGACATGAGTGGTCAGACCGTGCTCGGTCTTCTCCCAGTAGTGCGGTCGCGTGAGCAACTGCCACAGGCCCTTGTACGCCGCGATGGAGTGCAGCAACCAGTACAGGGGGTTCAACAATGCCCACGGCACCAGGTGAAAAGCGCCGCGCTTGTAGGGGCCCATCATCGACAGGTAGATCATGATCACGTTGCCGACGACGAAGTTCAGCAGGGTGAGCCACAGCAGCCAGAGCGGGAAGATCTCCGCGAACGCGGCGACGGGGAGCGCCAGTGTCATGGCCGTGACGGCGTAGAAGGGAATCACCCCCAAGAATGTCGCGGGGGTACCGGCGATCAAGAGCACGAAACTCGCGAAGCGCCGGAGCCCGATCTCACGGATGAGAGCAACGGGCTGGCGCGCGTGCACCAGGGTGGTCTGCATGTAGCCCTTGATCCACCGCGACCGCTGGCGGATGAAGTTGGGAATCGACGTGTTGGCCTCTTCCATCGTCGTGGAGTTGATGACGCCGATTCGATAACCGAGCGCGCTCGCGCGGATACCCAGATCCGCATCCTCCGTGACGTTGTACGGATCCCAGCCGCCGAGCTCGATGAGCGCCTCGGTACGGAAGTGGTTCGACGTGCCACCGAGCGGAATCGGCAGGTCGCCGAGATCAAGCCCGGCGAGCATGTAGTCGAACCAATAGCTGTACTCGAGTGTGAACATCCGCGTTAGGGCGTTCTCACGGTCATTGAAGTAGTTCAAGGAAGCTTGGACGCACACGGTCTCAGCGCCCCCACGGCGGAAGGCAACGACGGCCTTCTTCAGCTGATCAGGGTCGGGAGTGTCTTCCGCGTCGTAGATGACCAGGTACTCACCGGTGGCAAAGTACAGGCCGACATTGCAGGCCCGGGGCTTCGTCTGCGGTTGCCCCTTGGGAATCGTCACCACGCGGAAATGGGGCGGCGGATTCGACGCGCGCACGGCATCGCGCGTCTCGTGATCCTCCTCCTCAATGAGAATCAACACCTCGAGCTTCTCGGTCGGATAGTCGAGACCGCCCAGATTGCGAATCAGTTGCCCGACGATGTTCGCCTCGCGAAAGACCGGCACGAGCACGGTGTAGAGCGGAAGGTCACGATCGCGCAGCGCCGCGACCTGGGCACTTGTGATGCGTTCAACGACGTCATACCGCGCACCGCGCATCGCCACAATGAATTTGAAACTCGTGCCGGCCAAGAAAACGACGCTGAACACGGTGAGTGCGACGATCGCGGTGTCGACAGGGCGGAAGACAGCCGCGACGAGGACGCCGACCGCGAAGGCCACACCCAGCACCTTCTGCCCCCGACTGAAGGTGACCCGCGCAGACATGGAGGGGTTTTGCCGCCAGAGTTCATTCGCCGCTTCCTCGGCAATCTCTGCGCGGAACAGCCGGAGACACGCGTTCTTGATGTCCCAGGAGGTTGTCGCGACGAACTGCACCTCGGCGCCGCCCAGCAATGTGCGAATGTGATCAACGCGCTCGGGGGCGACTCCGCGGGCAGTCGCCACGAAGAGTGACCCGTCGGCCGCGCGACGAATCGGTATCCAGTTCTCGGCGAGATACGTCTGCCCGGGGAAGCGCCGCACAAGCTGATCATCGAACTGCACAGCCTCGAGATCGATCGCGAGAATGCCCCAGGCATGCGCCTCCACGAGCAGGAGAGACTCCGAGTCGAGGAGACCCTCGCTGATCAATACCTGGTCGATATGCGCACCGGTGCGCTCCTTGACCTGCCGGGCAAACGCCAGGTTTTCGGGCGAGACGAGGCCCGACTGCAGCAGCAGTTCAGCAAAGGCCTCACTGTCAGCAACGCGTGCGGCGGCGTCTCCCCCCGGAGCCATGCTTCGAGCCTACGAGAGCGGCCGAGAGCTGTCTCGCCCCACAACGGGGTGCACAGACAGGAAAACCCCCGGTCACACCGGGGGTTTCGTGGTGGGCGATACTGGGATCGAACCAGTGACCTCTTCCGTGTCAGGGAAGCGCGCTACCGCTGCGCCAATCGCCCATTCTCAGGGGTGTTGCCGGTAGTCGACCAGCGAGGTGGCGACGGGATTCGAACCCGTGTGCACGGCTTTGCAGGCCGCTGCCTCGCCTCTCGGCCACGCCACCGTGGGCACGACCCCGACTACCGGAGGCCGATGCTCGAGCGGATGACGAGATTCGAACTCGCGACCCTCACCTTGGCAAGGTGATGCGCTACCACTGCGCCACATCCGCACTTCGCCGCCTGCTCTCGCAGGCTGCATCGAAACTCTAGCCCAAGTCGTCAACGAGGGCCAAACCGACAGAGACGCGTGTCGTCGCCATCCTGATCGCCGTCTCGGCTGTCGCGGCGAATGTGGCAAGATAGTGCCGCACGGGCGATTGGCGCAGTTGGTAGCGCGCTTCCTTCACACGGAAGAGGTCATCAGTTCGAGTCTGGTATCGCCCACCGTCATGCTGATCGGGATGCCCTTCCGGAGCTCCTGCGCGCGAACGCACGGACCACAGCCGCCACCACCCAGACAGCACTCCACGACGCAAGCGCCGCCACGGCGCTAAACACGACCACGAGCACAACAGCGACAAGCTGCGTGAGCAAGCCGAGCGTCGCACCCGACGCGGCGAGCCCGAAACCGTCAGCCAACACCGTCGCGACCAAGCCGCCAATTGCCGTCGCCACGATCACCCCGACTGCGGCGCGCCGAATCGGGCTCGCGCCCGCTGGCACGCGCAAGGCGATCGCTGTACCCGCCGCGGCCCCGACGATTCCCGCAGCGGCAAGCGCTACCGGCGCGAGAAAGGCGCCCCCTGCGCCGACAGCAGCCCACCCGAGCGCCGCCCCGATGACGACGCCGCCACGGGGCCGACCTCGCCCGACAATACGAGAGACCACGAGCCACGTGACGACGCCGAGAATCATTCCTGCGGCGGCATTCACCGCCAACCGACCCGTCGCCTCAGACACCACACGCTCAATACCGACCATCCACACGACACCGGCAACGGTGAGTAGGAGCACCGCGATGACCGAACGCCCGCCCGAGCCCGCCACGGACGGCTCCGGCGTGCTGGATTGGGGATCCACGTGCGCCCGCCGGTGGGCGGGAGGACGCAGGAGTGACACCGTCAGGAGCGCAGCAGCCGGTGCGGTGAACAACGCGAGTGTGCCGGTCGCGTCAACGGCGCCAAGGGTGCGCTGAACCAGCGCAGGGGCCGTGGCCACCGTGGCCGCCAAGACCGGGCCGACCGCAAGGGCTCCCCAAAAACCCGTGTGGAGCGCCAGATACGGCGTCGACACGCTCGCAGGAGAACCCACGCCACGGTACGCCGCCACTGCCGTCACGACGAACGTGACGGTGGCGACCGCAGCGGCGTCGAGAAGCGCGGCGGGAGGGTCAGCGCGCTGGGTGAGTGCAGCATCCAGCATCAGAACGACACTGCCGGCGAACACCCCGGCCGCACTCGCAGCGATCAGGAGGTCCCGTCGAAGCGGCTGGATCAGGTGAACAGCCGACGGAACCAGGACGAGGAGGAGAACAGCAGCAAGCGCTTGGAGGAGTGGGTCCGACACGATCACGCGACATCTCCTTTCTGCCGTTCGGGGGAACGACGACGGGGCGCCACCCTCTCGCGAGAGTAGCGCCCCGGAGAACCGCCGTGCGGGCGGAACTCGTCGTTACTTGGTGGCGTCGAGCACGTAGCCCGCCTCGCCGTGGACGATCGGGTCGATGCCCGCGATCTCGTCCTCCTCGGTGACACGGAACCCGATGGTCTTCTCGATCGCGTACCCGATGATGTAGGCCATCACGAACGAGTAAGCCATGACCGCGAAGGCGGCGATCGCCTGCACCAGCAGTTGCGTGAGCGAGCCGCTGTAGATCAGGCCCGAGCCGTTGGCGAAGAAGCCCAGGTACAGGGTTCCGATGAGACCGCCGACCAGGTGGATGCCCACAACGTCGAGCGAGTCGTCGAAGCCGAACTTGAACTTCAGGTCGACCGCGAGGGCGCAGAGCGCACCGGCCAGGAGGCCGAGCACGATGGCCCAGACCGGCGTCAGCGATGCACAGGCGGGTGTGATCGCGACCAGACCTGCGACGGCACCCGAGGCAGCACCGACCGACGTCGGCTTGCCGTCTTTGATCGCCTCGACCACGAGCCAGGCAAGCAACGCGGCGGCGGGAGCCGCGATCGTGTTGATGAACGCGAGGGCGGCGACACCGTCAGCCGCGAGCTCCGAGCCCGCGTTGAAGCCGAACCAGCCGAACCACAGAAGACCGGCCCCGAGGAGCACGAACGGCGGGTTGTGCGGAACGTGCGCGCCCTTGGCGAAACCAACGCGCTTGCCGAGAACGAGTGCGAGCGCGAGAGCCGCAGCACCCGCGTTGATGTGAACCGCCGTACCACCGGCGAAGTCGATCGCGCCGACGCCGAATACCGACTGCAGGCCGTACGTGATCCAGCCTCCGTCGGCGAACGTGCCGTCGTCGGCGAGCGTGAAGTTGAACACCCAGCTCGCGACCGGGAAGTACACGAGGGTGGCCCACACGCCGGCAAAGAGCATCCACGCACCGAACTTCGCACGGTCGGCGATCGCACCGGAGATCAGCGCGACCGTAATGATGGCGAAGGTGGCCTGGAAGGCGGCGAAGGCGAGCGGCGGGAACGCCGCGTCTTCCGGCACCTCGAGAAGGTTCGCCAGGCCAATCGCGCCAGTGTCGATGCCAATCACCCCGTCGATACCGACATTGTTGGCAAAGGCGATCGCGTAGCCGTACAGCACCCATAGGACCCCAATGAGGCCGATGGCGCCGAAACTGAGCATCATCATGCTGATGACGCTCTTGGCCTTCACCAGGCCGCCGTAGAAGAACGCGAGTCCGGGTGTCATCAGCAACACGAGCGCTGCTGCAAACAGGAGGAAGGCGGTATTGCCCTGATCCATGTCAAACCTCTCTAACCGTGGTGGCAAAGGGAACGCACCGGGCTCGAGGGGCCCATTCGGGAAGGACCTCCCCCGGCGAGTCCGGGTACGTGCCCAGTGTTGGGCCGAGAGGTTTCGGCGGAAGGGTGGTCGTGTTTCGCGTGCGTTACGCGCAGTGGCTCTGCGTAAACATCGTGTTTCGCGCGCCCCCGAAGGCCTTAAGCGTTGGCACTGCCACGGGTGGACGTGTCGTCACGATCGGTGCCCCCAGCGGAGCCCTTCGCGGCGTCCTCGGCCAGCTCGTCAGGCACCGTGATCGCCGCCGGGAGGCTGCCCGTCAAGTACCCCGAGCGTGCGAGGGCGAAGCTGCCGATCGCGCTCGTAATCAGTTGCGCCACGATCGCCACGATGCCCTTGAGGAGGTTGAGCCAGGAGAAATCGAGAACCACCACGCCAAGGATCATGACCGCGATGCCGAGTCCAGCCGCTGTGCCGATTGCACTCGTCCGCGTGTAGAGGTCCGGCAATCGCACGAGGCCAACAGCGGCGGTGACGATGATCACGGCCCCCACAACGAGGAGGGTGCTGCCGACGACGGTCACGATCATCGCCGCCCTCCTTGCAGGAGGCGCGCGAGCGAGAGCACCGACAGGAAGCCCAGCACCGACGCGACCAGGATGATGTCGAGCACGGCCGCAATGCCGAAAAGCAGCGCGAAGACGGCGACCAGGCCCACAAAGGCGAAGAAGATCAGGTCGCCCGCAACCGCCGTGTCGGCGGGCGTCGGGCCGAGCACGATGCGCACGACGGCGAGCACAACGGCAGCGGCGAGAAGGGCGCCGACCACAATGGCCACGGCAAGGGGGATCATCGCTCATCCTCCGATCGGCGAGGGCGCACGCGGATACCGTGGAGCATGCGGCGCTCCATGTCGCGCACGCTCAGGCGAAAGGCCTGCGGGTCACCGTTGACGAACATCCCGTGTACGTGCATGACGTGTGCCTCGCGATCGATCGCGACGACCAGCGTGTCGGGGGTGATGGTGATGAGCGCCACGAGCAACGTGACTTCGCCGTCGGAGAGCTGCCCGGTCGGCACTCGAACGATGCCGGGCCGTGGCTGCCGGCCCGGAGTGAGAATCAGCAGGCTCACGCGAACGCTCGTCACTACGACCTGCCACGAGAACCACATCGCGAACCACAGCGCGCGCAGAGGCAGACTCCACCGACTCGTCATCGGCCCATCACCGCCTGGACGTAGGCGCTGGTGTCAATCAGCCCAGCGGCGGCGGTCTGGGAGAGCGACAGTAAGAGCTCCCCTCCAAGGCCCAGAACGACGACGATGAGTGCAAGCTGCGCGGCAGGCAGAGCGAGGGCCACGGGAATCCGCGTTCCGCGATGGTCGTGCGGGTCGTCGTCGTCAGCACCGCGCGGGGGCGCGTGGCGATCAAGCGCGTCCGCGACTTCCGCTTCGAGAACGGCAGTCTCGATCGGCTCGTCATCGAGAAGTCCCGCTCGACGACGGATGCGGGCCGCCGCCGCACGGTGCTCAACCTCGGCGTTCCGCTTCCCGTTGAAGACTCCCGCCCACACGATCAGCATCGCCACGAGCGCCAGAGCACTCACGACCAGAACGACGATGGCAACCGCCGTCGCCCCGGCCTCGGCAGCCCCGAGCACCACGGCAACTTTTGCCACGAAGCCCGAGAACGGCGGCAACCCGACCAGGGAGAGCGCGCTGATCACGAACGCGGCGGTGATGAGTGGCTCGCGAGTGCGGAGGCCACCGAGTTGGTCGACGCGACCCGTTCCGTACGTCTCCTCGATCGCCCCGACGGCGAGGAAGAGCGAAGCCTTCGAAATCATGTGGTGAATCATGTAGGCGATCGCCGCGGTCAACGCGAGGGGGGTGAAGAGAGCGACCCCCAGCAGGATCACCCCGATACCGCTCACCATCTGGAAGACCAACAAAGAGCGCATCGTTGCCTCACCGAGGGCAGCGAGAGCTCCCACGACGGCCGTGACAGTGGCGATCGCCAGCAGGACAGGCTGCCAGGCTTCGGCCCCGTCAAACACGACCGCATAGACACGGTAGATCACGTACACGGCCGCCTTGGTGTGCACGGCGGAGAAGATGGCGGTGATGGCCGGGGTGGCCGTCGTGTAGGTGCGGGCCAGCCAGCCATGCACCGGAAAGACGGCGGCTTTCACGGCGATCCCCGCGAGCATGACCGCAGCGGCCAGTGCCACAGCCGGATCATCCGCGGCCCCCGCCAGCTCGCCGAGGTTCACCGTTCCCGCCACCGCATAGACAAGACCCACCCCCGCCAAGAAGAGGGTCGAGGCGAGGAGGTTCACCGTCACGAACAAGCGTGCCCCGGCGACCGAGCTGCGACGGCTGAGAACCAGCAGCAGACCGTAAGACGGCAGAAGCATCACCTCGACGAACACGAAGAGGTTGAACAGATCGGCCGTGACGAACGCCCCGGCCACCCCGCCGGCGAGAACCAGCAAGAGAGGCATACTCGACGCCTCCCGGGCGTGGCCCGTGACGATCAGGTACTGAGCGCCCATGAGGGTGATGACCGCACTCACCGTCAGCAGGAGCGCGGAAAACAGATCGACCGCGAAGGGAATGGCGATCCCGCCGGGCCACAGACCGATCTGGTGGGCGATCACCGAACCATCGGCCGTCAGCACGACGAGCACCACACCCGCGGTGACGAGACCAACCAGCGTGATCATGCCGGCGATGTGTCGCACCACATGCCGATTGGGGACGGCGAACAATGCGCCGCCCACGAGCAGGGGCACGCCGGCGAGGAGCGGCAAGAGAAGTTCGACGGTCGCGGTCATCGTCCCTCCCCGTTCGCGATCACGGCTTCGTTCGACGCGGTGTCAGCGGACTCAGTGTCGTCGGGCTCAGTGTCAGCGGACTCGGTGTCATCGTCGCGGCGCCCCACGACGGCGAACGTTGCCATGACAACCGTGATCGCGAAGGCGATCACAATCGCGGTCAAGACGAAGGCCTGCGGCAGAGGGTCTGCCGCAACAGCAGGGTCGGTGCCATCAAAGGGCGGCACTCGTCGAGCCGTTCCGCCTGCAGCAATCAGAAGCAGGTTGACGCCGTGTGTGAGCAACACGAACCCCAAAACGATACGAATCAGCCCCCGCTGAAGCACAAGGAACACGCCAGCACCAACCAGCAGGCCGATAGACAACGCCAGGCTCACCTCGTCACCTCCGCTCGATCATCCGCTCGATCATCCGCTTGACCATCCGCTCGGTCTCCCGCTCGTCGGCCGAGGACCCCGCCCACTTCATTGAGAAGCGCGATGACGATGGCAACCACAGCGAAGTAGACGCCAAGATCGAAAACGAGTGCCGACGTGAACCCGTATTCCCCGCCCCACGGCAGCGGGACGTCGAAGCGCACGGGCTTCAGGAACGAGCCCGCGGCGAAACCCCAGACGCCACTCAGCGCTGCTGTCACGACTCCCGCCGCAAAGAGCCGACGGTACGGCCATCGCACCGGGGCGGAGCTGTCGCTCGCTGCTCCCAGGTAGGCGAGCGCGAAACCGGTTCCTCCGACAAGAGCGGCGATGAAGCCCCCGCCCGGCTCGTAGTGTCCGCGCAGGAACAGGTAGGCCGAGAGGGCGATCACAATCGGCGCGGCCCAGCGCGCGACGACGCGCACCGGCAGAGTGTTGTCCGCGGCGCGACCGAGCGCGGTGGTGCCGCGCAAACCGACGTCAGGGGTGCGTTCGGGCTGAAGCCGGCGAGCGGCCAACACCGCGCTCAGCACAATGCCCGCGACGGCGACGACGGTGAGCTCTCCAAAGGTGTCGAGCGCGCGGTAGTCAACCAGGATCGTGTTCACGATGTTCGTCCCGCCGGTGTCCTCATACGCTCGCTCGAGGAAGGCTTGACCGGCTGCGGAAAGGTCGCGGCGCCCCGTCAAAGCAAGAGTCGCGGCCGTTGCCAAGAGGCCAGCGACGATTGCGATCGCCGCCGTCACCACCGTGCGAGACCGGCGCACTCGGTGGAAGAGCGGCGGAAGGCGGCGCAGGAACAGCACGAGTGCGACCACCGTCAGAAGTTCAACAAGCAACTGCGTGAGGCCAACATCGATCGCGCCGAGCGCGAAAAACCACAGGGCAACCACAAACCCCGCCCCGCCAATCAGGATGACCGCAACCAGCCGCGACCGAGCAGCAAGCGCCGGCAGCACGGTCACGACCAGGAGCGCCAAGAGAAGGGCGTCCGTCCACGGTTCGCTCGGGTCAACGACCGCGCCCGCGTAAGGTGCTGCCCACAGCCCGACAATGCCGAGTACCCCCAGCAGGGCCCATGGCATCGCGAGGTGCGTGGCGTGCGCATCCGTCGCCCCCCAGAGACCGGCGCGCGCCCCCACAGCGATGGTGCCGCGCCGCAGGCCCTCCACCACGTCGATTGCCGTGACGGACAGCAGTCGCCGGGCAATGATCGGGGCGAATTGTCGCCGCGCCGCGATCGCCACGACGCCCACGCTGAGGATCGAGATCGAGAGAAGGAGTTCGACGGTGAATCCCGAGAACAGGGCAAAGCTGGCCGCATACGGCTCACCCGCAGCCGACTCAGCAGCCGCACTGAGGAGAGGGCGCAGCACGGGAATCCCCAGCCCGAGGACGACCCCGAGCACGGCGGGAATAGCCGCAGGCACCCAGAATGCGACTGACGCCTCTTCGATGAAGGCAGGTTCTCGGTGGCGGTCGGGATTCTCCGGCGCATCCTCGGCGCCGTCATCGGTGAACGCGCCCAAGAGAATGCGGCCCGTATAGGCCACGGTTGCCACCGCGGCAACCGACGCGGCCACAGCGGCGATCAGGCCGACGGCCGGCACGGGGCCAGCGTCGAGCAGTGCGCCGAGCACGTACTCCTTGGCGATGAAGCCAAGCAGCGGAATAACGCCGGCCATCGAGAGCCCGGCGACGATCGTGATGACGAGCGTCACGCGCATGCGACGGGCAAGACCGCGAAGCAAGCGAATGTCACGCGTGCCCGCCTGCTGGTCGATGATGCCCACCACCATGAACAGCGCCGCCTTGAACAGTGCATGCGAGAGCGTGAAGAGCACCGCGGCCGCGAGCGCAGCGGGAGTACCCACCCCGATCGTCGCCACGATGAAGCCCAACTGCCCAATCGTGGAGTAGGCCATGATTTGCTTCAGGTCGACCGCGCGCAGGGCGAGGTAGCCGCCCAGCAGGGCGGTGGTGAGACCGCTCACCATGAGCACCGCCTGCCACGCACCATTGCCGGCGAACGCGGGCGACATGACGAGGAGAAGGTAGATGCCTGCCTTCACCATTGCGGCGGCATGCAAGTAGGCGCTGACAGGCGTTGGCGCGACCATTGCGTCTGGGAGCCAGTAATGGAAAGGGAACTGCGCCGACTTGGTCAGCGCCGCCAGCGCAACGAGTGTCGCGACGACCGACGTCAGCACCGGGTCACGGTGCCAGACCTCGGCCACGACGATCTCGTGCAGCACGGTCGTGCCGGTGTGCACCACCATCACCACAATCGCGAGCAGCAGAATCAACCCGCCGATGGCCGTCACGATCAGCGTGCGCACGGCTGGCGCGCTCGCCTTGCGACCCGACCGGTTGATCAGAAAGAACGAGCACAGGGTGGTGAGCTCCCAGAAGACGAAGAGCAGCACAATGTCGTCGGCCAGCACGAGCCCCGTCATCGCGAAGGCGAAGAGGGTCATCCAGACGAAATAGCCCGTATGGCGATGGACATCCCGCGGTGACAGGTAGCGCGCCGAATAGGCCATGACGAGCGCCCCAACGCCGAGCACGATCAGCAGGAAGACGATCGCGAGCCCGTCCACACGCAGGCGGAGAGCGACGTCGATGGTGGGAAGCCACGGGATGCTCTCCCGCACGACGTCGCCGGTCACCACCGCGGGTGCCGTCAGCGCGACCCCGCCACCGAGCGCGGCCAGGAGGACGGCGGCGACCCACCCGGCGGCGCGTCCGACGAGGCCCGAGGTGAGTGCCGTGACCCCGACTATCGCGAGCGCGGCACCCAGCACCGCAACGAGCGTCACAGCGTCGTCCCGAGGCAACGGCAAGCAGCGGTCATGGGAGTCCTTACGGCGGTTCGATCACAGCGGCACCGCCGAACGCGACGGAGCCCGAGCAGGCGCTCGTGCGCTCGCTCTCGCCGACCAGGCTTCCCGGCACTCCAGCCTCTAGCCTACCGGGCCCGCGTCACCCGTCGTTCGCGTGATCGAGGTGAGAGCAATCATGCGTGACACCGCCCGCAGGTACTTCTTGCGGTATCCGCCCGAGAGCATCCCCTCGGGGAAGATCTGGTCGAGCGGAACCCCGGTCGCATAGATGCGCACCTGCGCGTCGTAGAGCCGATCGACCAGTGCCACCAGGCGCAAGGCGTCTGTCTGGTTGTCGAGAACGCGCACATCACGGAACCCGACGGCCTCCAGGCCCGAAATGAGACCGACGTAGCGACTGGGGTGCACGGTCGCCAGGTGTCGCAGGACGGCATCGAAGTCGTCGACCGTCACCGCACTCTGCTCGCGAGCGAGAGCCGCCGTGAAGTCGTCGTCGTCCAGCGCCGCCGCATGGCCTTCAATATCGCGCTTTCGGTAGTCCTCGCCGTCGATGCGCACCGTGGTAAAACGATCGGCCAGTGCGTGGATCTCCCGAAGGAAGTCCTGGGCCGCGAAGCGTCCCTCGCCGAGAGCATGGGGCGGAGTGTTCGAGGTCGCCGCGATACGGGATCCGCTCGCAACGAGCTCTCCGAGCAACCGCGACATGACCATGGTGTCGCCGGGGTCATCGAGTTCGAACTCGTCGATCGCGATGAGTGAAGCTCCACGGAAGTGAGCGACGGCCTCGCGGTAGCCCAGCGCCCCGACGATCGCGGTGTACTCGATGAAGGTGCCGAAGTACTTTCGACCCCGAGTGCGATGCCACAGCGCGGCAAGAAGATGTGTCTTGCCGACCCCAAAGCCGCCGTCGAGGTATACCCCCGGCTTCGCGACCGGGGTCACTGGCTTCCGAGAGAAAAGCCCCCGTGGCGCAGCGACGGTATCACTGGCGAAGAGTCGCATCGCCTCGACCGCGGCGCGCTGCGAGGGGTAGCGCTCGTCGGGAACGTAGTTCTCGAGGCTCGCGGCGGCGAACTGCGGCGGGGGTGTCAAGTGGCCGACGAGTTCCGCTGCCGTCATTCCCGGCTGCCGGTCGATCAGTCGGCCGACAGTCGTTGTGGGCTCCACACGGCAATTGTACGGGCGCGCCAGAGAGGCGACGTGCGGCCTGGTCGTCATTGTTTGTTCCGCATTACGCTGGGGCGATGGCCGCTGAGTCCGGTGCCACGCCGGCGGAACTTCGTCGGTTGCTGCCGAGTGGTCACCCGATCCATCTGGCTGATCCGGATGCCCGCTCCACCCTCCTCGATTGGTATCGGCTCGACTCCCCCACACACCTTCGGCTCACGATGGTCTCGACGCTCGACGGCCGCGCGGCCGGGTGCGACGGCACCTCGGAGTCACTCACGTCGCGCGCCGATCGCACGGTACTCGGGGTAATCCGCGAACTCTCCGATGCCGTGCTTGTCGGCGCCGAGACGCTGCGCCGTGAGCCGCGACTCGTGCCACGACGGCGCCCCTTGGTCGTGGTCTCCGGCAGCGGTCGGCTCGGCCCGGCTGCAGCCCGATCCAGCGCCCCCACGGCCTCCCCCGGGGCCGCCCCGCCGATGCTGGTGGTCACAACGAGCGCGGGTGCTCGACGACTGGCGGCCGAGCGCCCCGAGGCTGAGGCGATCGTTGCGCCAGTCGACGACTCCGGCCAGGTGCCGCTCACAGCGGTCATGGCTGCCCTGCGAGAGCGCGGGCTGCACCGTATTGCGGCCGAGGGAGGCCCGAGTCTCGGCGCAGCCCTCGTACGAGAAGGCCTCGTGGACGAGCTGTGCCTGACCGTGATGCCCCGCGTCGGCGGCGCCGCACTCCCGCTGTTCGGCGCATCCGACGGCGCGGCGCACGGCAGCACCCCGCCCCCGCTCAGTCGATTGCGCCTCGTGCGGTTGTTGGCCGACGATGCGGGCGCGCTGTACGGCCGGTGGTCAACGCGGTGACCGGAGTGGTCGGTGTGGTGACCGCCGCGTTCGCCTCAGCGAGCCCCTGGTCGACCAACCAGGTACTGATCGCACGTTCCCAGCGTTCGCGGTCGTAGTTCCACAGCTTGGTGTGGCGCGCTCGTGTGAAACGCTCCAACCGCACCACGTCAGGCCGAGCCGCGGCCAGGGCAACGCTGCCGTCGCTCGGCACAAAACCGTCGTCGTCACTGTGCAGCACGAGCAGGGGAACCGGAATCTCGGCCGCCCGGGCCACAATGTCGAGTCGAGCGAAGTCGATGGGCGACTCGAGACCGATGATCGACGCGCCCTGTCGCGATCCGAGTATCGCGAGCGCCGCATCCCGCACCGCTGGCGGAAGGCCCACCAGGCGCGCCTGAAAGTGCAATACCGTGAGCCAGTCGACGACGGGCGACTCGAGCACGAGGCCATCGACGTGCTCTGCCAGCGTCGAGTGCAAGAGGCACTGCAACGCCGTCGCCCCTCCCATCGACCAGCCCATGAGCACGATGCGCGTCGCGCCGTGCTGGAGGGCGTAGGCGATGGCCGCCTCGACGTCTCGCCACTCCTCGCCACCGAGGGCATAGCGACCGTCGCGGCTGTGCGGCGCCTCACCGTCGTTGCGGTAGCTGATCAGTAGGCATCGATAGCCCGCGGAACGAAAGACCGGAACGGCCCGCAGGGGTTCGGCGCGGGTCACACCTCGACCGTGCACCGCGATCAGCCAGGGCGAGGCCGCATCACCCCCCTCGGGTTCGACGAGCCACGCGGGCGCAACACCAACCGTCGTTTCGAGCCCAACGTCGCGGTAGGGCACGCCGAGATCGACGGGCGTCTGGTACCACCAGGCGCTCCACCGAGCGGTGGATGCGCGCTCGAGGTCTCCCCGATCGACACCCTCCAGTCGGCGGAGCACCGTGCTGTCGTCCATCGCCAGGATGTCGCCGACACGGGCGTGACCGCGCTCCTCGTCAAATCGAAGACTGTATCGACCGGCGACCGCCGTATCGGGCGTCCGTCCGAGCAACACCGTGCGCGCGGCGCGGTCGACGGCGAGGACCGGCACGTCATACACAAGACGGCGTGGGGGCGTGACGACATCACGGGCAACACGAAGGGCGATGAGCGCGCCAATCGCCACCCCCAAGGCTCCGGCGAAAACCGTGGCGACGCCCACGCGGAGCGCTATTCGCGACCTGCCCTTCACGGTCGGCCCTGCATCGTCAGCGTTCTCCAAGCGGCGAGTCTCACGCCCGGAGACTAGCAACTGCGCCTAGTCTGCACACGTGGCTTCTCAAGCGCCCGCCGACGTGACTCCGCAGGCGGTCTTTGACGACATCGTGGCGTCGGTCGAGCGCGCTCACCTTCGCGATGAGTTGCACGTGTCGGCAATCCCGGCACCGTCTGGCCTCGCTCCATTCGCATACGCGCTCACTGCCGATGTCAATCCGGCTCGCCACGCTGATGACTCTGACCTTGGCACAGGCCGTCTGGTGATCTTGTACGACCCGCAATCTCCTGACGGCTGGGGCGGGTCAGTGCGCGTGATCTGTTATGCCCAGGCTCCCCTCGAGACCGAGATTGGGCTCGATCCGTTCGTCGCCGATGTGGCCTGGTCGTGGCTGGTCGATGCCCTCGCAACGCGCGGCGCCGTCTACACCGCGGCCAGCGGCACCGCCACCAAGGTGCTCTCCACTGGGTACGGTGAGCTGGCCGCCCAGGGTAGCGGAGCACAGATCGAGTTGCGGGCGTCGTGGACCCCTTTGGAGCTCGACCTTTCGTCGCACGTCGAAGGCTGGGCAGAGCTTCTCTGTATGGTCGCTGGCTTTCCCCCCACGGCCGACGGTGTAACCGCGCTTCCGCCGCGACGGGGGTCGCGTGGCTGAGCGACCCCCGATCACCGATCCGTTCGTCGTCCCTCCCACTTCCCGCGTCGAAACCGAGCGGTCAGCGCTCGACTTCCCCCGTGTCGGCAACCCCTCTGTCGCAGCCGCCGACGCAGCCGCCGACGAGGTCGCCGCTCACGACGCTCTCCCCGCGACTCCCGCACTGCCGGCAGCCCGACTTGCCGAAAAACCACGGGTCATCGACACTCGTGAGGAATTCGAGCGTGCTGTCGAGGCGCTCGCCGCGGCCACGGGGCCGGTGGCTGTGGATGCCGAACGCGCGAGCGGTTTCCGCTACTCGCAACGCGCGTATCTCATCCAGGTGTATCGACGCGGAGCGGGTACCATGCTCATCGATCCGATCGCCATCAGCGATTTCACCCCGCTCCAGGCGGCGATCGGTGACGCCGAGTGGGTGCTCCACGCCGCCAGTCAAGACCTGCCGTGCCTGCGCGAACTCAACCTTGAGCCCGCGCGGCTCTTCGACACCGAGCTCGGAGCTCGATTGGCCGGCATGCCACGGGTCGGGCTCGGTGCTGTCGTCGAGGAGACCCTCGGGCTCCACTTGGCCAAAGAGCACTCCGCGGCCGACTGGTCAACTCGGCCGCTTCCCGAATCCTGGCTCACCTACGCGGCACTCGATGTTGAACTCCTCCTCGACGTGCGCGACCGCATTGCCGAGCGCTTGAACGATGCCGGAAAGCGTGTCATCGCAGAGCAGGAGTTCGCCGCGGTGCTCGAGCGCCCCACTCCCCCCGCCCGAGCCGAGCCGTGGCGTCGCCTCTCGGGCATCTCATCCATTCGCGGCCAACGCGCGCTGGCTGTTGCCCGCGAACTCTGGCGTGCTCGCGATGCATTCGCACAGGACGTTGACACCGCGCCCGGGCGGCTCCTGCCCGACGCGTCGATCGTGGCTGCCGCGCGCACCCCCATGACATCGAAGCGCGATCTCGCCGCGCTCAAGACCTTCACGGGTCGCGCGAGCCGATCGCAACTGGACCGATGGTGGGCCGCGATCGAGCGTGGGCTGAGCACCGACGACCTGCCCACCCTCCGCAGCGGTGAGGAGAGCATCCCACCGCCACGGTCGTGGGCTGACCGTGATCCGGTGGCCGACCGTCGGTACCGCGCGGCACGACCGCGGCTGCAGGAGATCGCGGATGAGCTTGCGTTACCGGTGGAGAATCTCGTGACGCCGGAACACCTTCGGCGCCTCGCGTGGCGACCCCCCGCCGATCTCACGGTTGCGGGCATCGCACGAGCCTTGACCGACATCGGTGCCCGACCGTGGCAAATTGACGCAACCGCACAGGCGATCGCCGTCGCTTTTGTTGAGGCACACCAAGAGCCCGTCGAGGCCCCCGCCGACGATTCGTAGGAAGGCGCAGGTCTCCCGGTGGCGATCGGGGCCCCTCCCTAGGCTGAATGTCGACCATCAACCCCCTGGGAGGCAGCACCGTGGCTGAACGAGCCGACGTCGTATTCGTGGACGGAGTCCGAACCCCGTTCGGGCGGGCCGGCGAAAAGGGCATGTATTGGAACACGCGCGCCGACGATCTGATCGTCAAGGCCATGATCGGCCTACTCGAGCGCAACCCCTCGCTGCCGAAAGAGCGCGTGGATGACGTCGCCATCGCGGCGACCACGCAGCAGGGCGATCAGGGACTCACCCTCGGGCGCACCGCGGCGATTCTTGCTGGGCTCCCGTTGAGCGTGCCCGGCTACGCGATCGACCGCATGTGCGCGGGCGCGATGACCTCGGTCACGACGACGGCCGGCGCGATCGCCTTCGGCGCGTACGACGTCGCGATCGCGGGCGGGGTCGAGCACATGGGTCGGCACCCGATGGGTTTCGGGGCCGACCCGAATCCGCGCTTCCTCGCCGAGAAGCTCGTGAGCGCCGACGCGCTCAACATGGGTCTCACGGCCGAGCGGCTGCACGACCGCTTCCCGCACCTCACGAAAGAGCGCGCCGACCGCTTCGGCATGCGCAGCCAACAGAAGGTGGCAGCGGCCTACGAGGCGGGCCACATTCAGCCTGATCTCGTTCCCGTGTCGATTCGCAGCGAACAGGGCTGGGGTCTGGCGACCACCGACGAGGGCCTCCGCCCCGAGACCACGATGGAAGGTCTCGCCGGACTCAAGACACCGTTCCGCCCGCATGGCCGGGTGACCGCCGGCAATGCCTCCCCCCTCACCGACGGCGCGACCGTGAGCCTCCTCGCGAGCGCCGACGCCGCGAAGGAGCTCGGGCTCTCGACCAAGATGCGCCTGGTCAGCTTCGCGTACGCAGGGGTCGCCCCAGAGGTCATGGGAATTGGCCCGATTCCTTCCACCGAGAAGGCTCTCAAGAAGGCCGGGTTGACAATCGACGACATCGGTCTATTCGAACTCAACGAGGCATTTGCGGTGCAGGTGCTGAGCCTGCTCGACCACTTTGGCATCGACGATGACGACCCTCGGGTGAACCCGTGGGGAGGGGCCATCGCACTCGGTCACCCGCTCGCCAGCTCAGGCGTTCGTCTGATGATCCAGTTGGCTCGTCACTTCGAACAGCGCCCCGACGTGCGCTACGGCCTCACCGCAATGTGCGTTGGCCTCGGCCAGGGCGGCAGCGTCATCTGGGAAAACCCGCACTACACCGGAAAGAAGGCCTGATCGTGGCGACGCCCAGCGCGACCGCGCAGTACTCCCCCGAGCAGTTCGACGAACTCCGCGCCATCAGTGGCGACGAGGTCATCACGCATTCGTACGTGCGTGACGTGCCGCTTCCGAGCGGTGGGATGCTCGCTCTCGTCACCCTCGACAATGGCCGCGACCACACCCGGCCGAGCACGCTCGGCCCTGCGGGTCTCACCGAACTCGCCGAGGTGCTCGATGCCCAGAAGGCGCGCGCCGCGGCCGGAGAGATTCGAGCGCTCGCGATCACCGGCAAGCCGTTCATCCTCGCCGCGGGAGCCGACCTCTCGAAGGTCGGAGACATCCCCAGCTACGAGGCCGGCCTGCAGATGGCGCAGCTGGGGCACTACGCGCTCGGCAAGCTCGGCGAGCTCGGCGTGCCGTCGTTCTGCTTCATCAACGGCCTCGCTCTGGGAGGCGGCGTCGAGGTGGCTCTCAACTGCGACTACCGCACGCTCGACTCGAGCGCCGCGGCACTGGCCCTGCCCGAGGTGTTCCTCGGCATCATTCCCGGATGGGGTGGCGCATGGCTGCTGCCGAACCTCATCGGCATCGAGAACGCCCTCAAGGTCGTCGTCGAGAACCCGCTGAAGAACAATCGCATGCTCAAGCCCACCGAGGCTTTCGAGCTCGGCATGGCCGACGCGCTGCTGTCACCGGCGAACTTCCTGGAGGACTCGATCCGCTGGGCCGACAGCGTGCTGACGGGTCGCGTAAAGGTCAAGCGGCCGAACCAACCAGGCAAGCTCGAGCGCGCGGTGAAGTGGGACGTCGCGATTGGCATTGCGCGCAAGACTCTCGAGAAGCGGCTCGGAAAGGTCGCGAAATCGCCGTACGTTGCACTGGAGCTTCTGGCGGCCGCGAAGAACTCGACCAAGGCCGAGGGCTTCGCCGCTGAGGACACGGCTCTGGCCGACCTCGTCGCGGGCGACCAGTTCCGAGCATCCATCTATGCCTTCAATCTGGTGCAGAAGCGGGCCAAGAAGCCGGCCGGCGCTCCCGAGAAGGAGCTCGCGAAGAAGGTCACGAAGGTCGGCGTGCTCGGCGCCGGCCTCATGGCCAGCCAGTTCGCGCTGCTCTTCCTGCGGCGCCTTCAGGTACCGGTGGTCATCACCGACCTCGACCAGGCGCGTGTCGACAAGGGTCTCGCCTATATTCGCGGCGAGCTCGACACCCTCCTTCAGAAGGGTCGCATCGACGCCGACGAGGCCAACAAGCTCAACGCCCTGCTGACCGGCACGACCGACAAGGCCGATTTTGCCGACTGCGACTGGGTCATCGAGGCAGTGTTCGAAGAGCTGTCGATCAAGCAAGAGGTCTTCGCCGAGATCGAGAAGCACGTCTCGCCCGAGGCCGTGCTTGCGACGAACACCTCGTCGCTCTCGGTCGAGCAGATCGGCGCGAAGCTTGAGCACCCCGAGCGCGTCGTCGGCTTCCACTTCTTCAACCCCGTCGCGGTCATGCCGCTCATCGAGGTTGTGAAGGCGCCGAAAACGGATGACGCCACCCTCGCGACCGCCATGGCAACCGCGGCGGCGCTCAAGAAGAACGCGGTGATCACCGCCGACACCCCCGGGTTCGTCGTCAATCGCATCCTGGCCAAAGTGCTCGGCGAGGCCATGCACGCGGTCGAGATCGGCACTCCCTTCGAGACGGTCGTCGAAGCGCAGCGGCACTTCGGCCTGCCGATGGACCCGTTCGTGCTGCTCGACCTTGTCGGGCTGAAGGTGGGCGCCCACGTGCTCGACACCCATCACACCGCCTTCCCCGACCGCTTCTTCGAGTCAAAGGCCCTGCACGAACTGGCCGAGGCCGGGGTGCTGCTCGAGAAAGACGGCAAGGGTAACGCCACGGGCATCGACAAGAAGGCGATCGCGATCGTCGCGAAGCACCGCCCGGAGGGGGCACAGCCCCACTCGGTTGAGGAACTTACGCAGCGGCTCGAGGACGGCTTGGCTGATGAGATCCATCGGATGCTCGCCGACGGTGTCGTCGCTGCACCGGACGACATCGACCTCTGCATGATCCTGGGCGCCGGATGGCCGTTCCAGATGGGTGGGGTGACCCCCTTCCTCGATCGTGTCGGTGCTTCGGAGCGTGTCTTTGGCGGAACCTTCCACGAGCCGCCCATCCGCGGTCTCCGCTAACAGCAGCGCCCAACGCCGAGATCCCCGACCCCCCTCAGGGTGGTCGGGGATCTCGGCGTGGCGACAACCCTTAGCGCGCGCGCTCGTCGTGGTCGACGGCGGCGGGTTCTTCCGGTAGCGGTCGCGCGACGGGCACCTTCGTGCCGAGCACCTGGGCGACAAGGTCGCGCGCGATCGCCTGCGATGTGAGCCCCACCCGCTCGAGGATCTCCTCACGCGAGGCGTGTTCGAGAAACTCGTCGGGCAGCCCCAGTTCGTCGACGGCGGTGTCGACCCCGGCCGCGCGCAGGTCTTGACGGATGCGCGTCCCGATGCCGCCGACACGGACGCCGTCTTCGATCGAGACAAGAATGCGGTGGTCGCGAGCGAGATCGATAACGCTACCCGGCACCGGCACGACCCAGCGTGGATCGACCACAGTCGCCCCGATGCCCTGGTCGGCAAGGCGCTCGGCGACCTCGAGGCCGATCTTCGCCATCGGTCCGACGGTCACGATGAGGACATCCTTGTGCGGTGCCTCCCGGAGCACGTCGACACCGTCGGCCGTACGGCGCACCGCATCAAACTCGGTGCCAACCGAGCCCTTCGAGAACCGGACGACCGTCGGGGCGTCGTCGACAGCGACCGCCTCGGCGAGCTCCTCACGCAGGCGAGTGGCGTCGCGGGGTGCCGCAAGGCGGATGTTCGGCACGACCTGCAAAATCGAGAGGTCCCACATGCCATGGTGGCTGGCACCATCCGGACCGGTCACCCCCGCCCGGTCGAGCACGAAGGTCACACCTGCCTTGTGGAGAGCGACGTCCATCAACACTTGATCGAAGGCGCGGTTGATGAAGGTCGCATACACCGCGACCACGGGGTGCATTCCGCCGTATGCCAGGCCTGCGGCCGACGCCACCGCGTGCTGCTCGGCGATTCCCACATCGATGATGCGATTCGGGTACTTCTCGGCGAGCTTGTGGAGTCCGGTCGGGCGCAACATCGCCGCCGTCATGCCCACGATGCGCGGGTTGGCGTCGGCGAGGCGCACGATCTCATCTGAGAACACCGAGGTCCACGACGGTCGACTGGCCTGCTCGACCGACTCCCCGGTCTCCGGGTCAATCTGCCCGACGGCGTGGAACTGATCGGCGACATCGGCGAGAGCGGGCTCATAGCCCTTCCCCTTTTGCGTGATCGCGTGCACGATAACCGGCGCGCTGTACTCCTTGGCCTGGCGCAAAGCCCGCTCGACGTCCTTCAGGTCGTGTCCGTCGACCGGACCGATGTACTTGATGTCGAGGTTCGAGTACAGCGCCTCGTTGTTCGTGAAGCGCGAGAGGAAGCCGTGCAGTCCGCCGCGCATCCCTCGGTACATCGCGCGGCCCGGCGCCCCCAGGTAGCCGAACGCGCGTTCTGTGCCTCGGCGGAATCGGTAGTACGAGCGCCGCGTCCGGACGGTCGAGAGGAATCGGGCCATGCCGCCAATGGTGGGCGCGTACGAGCGGCCATTGTCGTTGACGACCAAGACGAGATTGCGGCTGTTGTCGTCGCTGATGTTGTTCAGCGCTTCCCAGGTCATGCCCCCGGTGAGGGCGCCGTCGCCCACGACGGCCACCACGTGCCGGTCGTTCTGACCCGTCATCTCGAAAGCGCGCGAGATGCCGTCGGCCCAGCTCAGCGAGCTCGACGCGTGCGAGCTCTCCACGATGTCGTGCTCGCTCTCGGCGCGCTGCGGGTACCCCGCGATACCGCCCTTTTGGCGAAGCCGCGAGAAGTCTTGGCGCCCAGTGAGCAGCTTGTGGACGTACGACTGGTGCCCGGTGTCCCACACGATCGCGTCGCGGGGGGAATCAAAAACACGGTGGATGCCGATCGTCAGCTCCACGACGCCCAGGTTCGGGCCGAGGTGACCGCCGGTCTTCGACACCTCGGCGACGAGGAAGCGCCGGATCTCTTCTGCGAGCTGCTCGAGCTCGACCTCGCTCAAGAGGTCGAGATCGCGCGGGTTCCGGATCGAGTCGAGAAGTGCCATTGCTCCACTCTACGGGGTGGGCTTGCGCGAGCACCCCGCCAGCGAACGCCTATTGCTGGGCGTTCGCTGGCGGTTCGCTGTGCGTCTAGACCAGGCTCCGGAGCACGTACTGCAGGATGCCGCCATTGCGGTAGTAGTCGGCCTCGCCCGGGGTGTCGATGCGCACGACAGCGTCGAACTCGATCGGCGTGCGGCCCTCGGCCGAGTGCGCACTGGGCGTCGCGACGACCCGCACGGTACGCGGCGTCGAGCCAGCGTTGAGCTGCTCGATGCCCATAATCGCGATCGACTCGGTGCCATCGAGGCCGAGCGAGTCGGCCGACTCCCCCGCAGGGAACTGCAGCGGGATGACCCCCATGCCGATGAGGTTCGAGCGGTGAATACGCTCGAAGCTCTCCGCGATCACGGCCTTCACGCCGAGCAGGCTTGTACCCTTCGCGGCCCAGTCGCGACTCGAACCCGAACCATACTCTTTGCCCGCCAGGATGACGAGGGGAACTCCCGCTGCCTGGTAGTTGACGCTGGCGTCGTAAATGAACGACTGGGGAGCATCCACCTGGGTAAAGTCGCGGGTGAAGCCACCCTCGACACCGTCGAGCAGCTGGTTCTTGAGGCGGATATTTGCGAAAGTGCCGCGAATCATCACCTCGTGGTTACCACGGCGCGACCCGTAGGAGTTGAAGTCTTTGCGGTCGACCCCGTGCTCGATGAGGTACTGACCAGCTGGCGAATCGGCCTTGATCGACCCCGCGGGGCTGATGTGGTCGGTCGTCACCGAGTCGCCGAGCTTGGCGAGCACCCGCGCACCGTGGATGTCCGAGACCGGGGTCGTCTCGAGTGTCATGCCGTCGAAGTACGGGGGCTTGCGCACGTAGGTCGACTGGGCGTCCCAATCGAAGGTCGCACCGTCGGGCGTCGGCAGCGAGCGCCAGCGTTCGTCGCCCTCGAACACCGACGAGTACTGGTGGTCGAACATCGCCGTGTCGATCGACGAGTCGATCGTCGCCTGCACCTCGGCCGCACCGGGCCAAATGTCGCGAAGGTAGACAGGCGCGCCGTCAGAGCCCACGCCCAGGGGCTCTGCCTCGAAGTCGAAGTCCATCGTGCCCGCGAGCGCGTAGGCGATCACAAGCGGCGGGCTCGCCAGGTAGTTCATCTTGACATCGGGGTTGATGCGGCCCTCGAAGTTGCGGTTGCCCGAGAGCACGGCTGTCACGGCGAGGTCCTTCTCGGCGATCGCCGACGAGATCTCCTCGGCGAGAGGGCCGGAGTTGCCGATGCAGGTCGTGCACCCGTAGCCGACGGTGTAGAAGCCGAGGGCCTCGAGGTCGTCGGTGAGGCCAGCCTTCTCGTAGTAGTCGGTCACGACCTTCGAACCGGGCGCGAGGGTGGTCTTGACCCACGGCTTGGCCTTCAGACCCTTCTGCGCGGCGTTACGAGCGAGCAGGCCCGCGGCGAGCATCACCGAGGGGTTCGAGGTGTTCGTGCACGACGTGATGGCTGCGATTGTCACGTGCCCGTTGTCGAGCGTGAAGCTCTCGCCGCCGACCGTCACCTCCACGGGGGTTGACGGGGCGGGGGCGTACGAGGGCAGAACGTCTTCGAAAGCCTTCTTGGCGACGGAGAGCTCGATGCGATCCTGCGGGCGCTTCGGGCCAGCGATCGAGGGCACCACGGTCGAGAGGTCGAGCTCGAGGTATTCGCTGAAGCGGGGCTCGACGCTCGGGTCGTGCCAGAGTGACTGCAGCTTGCTATAGGCCTCGACGAGTGCGACCTGCTCGTCGCTACGACCGGTGAGGCGCAGGTAGTCCAGCGTGACGTCGTCAATCGGGAACATGGCGGCGGTCGAGCCGAACTCGGGGCTCATGTTGCCGATCGTCGCGCGGTTCGCGAGCGGCACCGCCGAGACACCCGCACCGTAGAATTCGACGAACTTGCCGACGACTCCGTGTTTGCGCAGCATGTCGGTGATCGTCAGCACAACGTCGGTCGCCGTCACACCGGTCGGAATCGACCCTGTCAGCTTGAAGCCGACGACCTTCGGAATGAGCATAGAGACCGGCTGGCCGAGCATCGCAGCCTCAGCCTCGATGCCACCAACACCCCAGCCCAGGACACCCAAGCCGTTCACCATCGTTGTGTGCGAGTCGGTACCGACACAGGTGTCAGGGTAGGCGCGCAGGACGCCGCCGACCTCGCGCGTGTAGGTGACTTTAGCCAGGTGTTCGATGTTGACCTGGTGCACGATGCCCGTGCCGGGCGGCACCACCTTGAAGTCGTCGAAGGCGGTCTGGCCCCACCGCAGGAACTGGTAGCGCTCGCCGTTGCGTTCGTACTCGATTTCAACGTTGCGTTCGAGCGCGTCGGCGGTGCCGAACAGATCGGCAATCACCGAGTGGTCGATCACGAGCTCGGCAGGAGCGAGCGGATTGATCTTGTTCGGGTCGCCCCCGAGTTCGGCAACGGCCTCACGCATCGTCGCGAGGTCGACGATGCACGGAACGCCGGTGAAGTCCTGCATCACGACGCGCGCGGGAGTGAACTGAATCTCGGTGTCGGGCTCGGCAGACGGCACCCAGGCTCCGAGTGCGCGGATCTGGTCGGCGGTGACGTTGGCGCCGTCTTCGGTGCGCAGCAGATTCTCGAGCAAGACCTTCAGGCTAAACGGGAGCGTCTCGTACCCGGGAACCCGGTCGATACGGAAGACCTGGTAGTCGGTGCCAGCTACCGACAGGGTGTCGATCGACTGAAAGCTGTTGACGGAGGACACGGGAACTCCTTAAGACGCGGGGCCGAAACTATCTTGATATCAAGATAAATGGATGCTATCACTCAGTCTGCGCTGCGTGCATAGACCGCACGCACCATGAGCCAGGTGACCCAGAGCACGGCCGCGTACAACGGCAAACCCATGAGGAGCTTGGTTGCCGCGAGTGCTGCGGCCTGCTCGGCGAGGTAGAGGGGCACCTGCACGCCGAGGCGCAGCGCGAACAGGCCCACCCACAGCCAGGTCGTCACGGTCAGCACCGTGCGCTTTGCCGGGTCGGCCCGCCACCCGGCATCGCCGGTGAGCAATGCCGTGATGACACCGATAAGCGGGCGACGCACGGCGAGGCTAACGAGGAGAGCGACGAGCCACACCGCGTTGATGACGAATCCGAGCAGGAAATTCTCCTCGGCGCGGCCCGACCAGAGAGCGAGCCCGGCCGACAGTGCGATGCCAACCAGACCGATCACGGCCGGCATGATCGGCGAGCGGGTCACCGCGCGGACGAGGACGAAGATGACCGCGACAGCGACCGGGATGAGGACCGAGGGAGTGACGTTTTCCGTGATGGTGAAGACGACGAGGAAGAGAAAGCCCGGCAACAGCGACTCGATGAGCCCGCGCACCCCTCCGACCGCAGCCCAGAGCGCCTGCGCGGTCGGTCGCTCGCCGGGGGCGACGCGACCGAAACCCGACCGCTGTGCGGCGAGTGCGAGCGCTTGCCGAAGGTCAGCGGCTGAGTCGGCCGACGACTCGGGGGTCTCACCGGTGGAATTCGTCATGCGGTCCCCGTCGCGACGGTTGCGCCGGCGGGAACGTGCAACGGAATCAAGTCACGCGGGGGCATCGGCGTCGTGCCGCGCACGACAACGATGCTGCGGAAGACGTCGTCAATAGCCGCAGCGGCCTCGCCACCCACCGCCCCGTCACCCGCTACCACGCCTCGAAGAAACCAGCGCGGGCCATCGACGCCGATGAAGCGCGCGACGCGGGTCGCTCCGGCCTCGCCGCCGGAGACGGGGATGCGCGCGACGAGTTCGGGGCCGAAGGCACCCTCCCGTTCATGCGTCTCTCCGCCCTGCGTGCGAATCTGCTCGACGATTTGCGCGCGAATCTCATGCCAAAGTCCGCTCGAGCGCGGGGCGGCAAAAGGCTGAACTTGCAGGGTCGAATTGGCCACATCGAGACTCACGGCGACGACCCGTTTGCTGCCCTCTTCGATTTCCAGCCGCAGCTGGAGCCCCTCACGCGGTACCAGCTTGACGCCGCCCAGATCGACGTAGGGGCGCACGGCATTGGCCTCACTCTCGTCGAGCGGGCCGTTCTCTGCGCGGTCGGCCGGAGCCGACTTGGCGTCGGTCGGGTCGATCACGTCCTGGGTGAACGCGTCGTCGGTCACGGAGTTCCTCCTTCGGTGGATTCACCACGGTAGCCGGTCGAGCCAAACCCGTGCTCACCCCGGTGCGAACCGGGCAGCTGAGTGACGGCGACAAACCGGGCACGCACGATCGGCTGCACCACGAGCTGGGCGATACGGTCGCCCGGTCGAACCTCGAAAGTCTCGCGGGCGTCCGTGTTGAGCAGTGTCACGCGAATCTCGCCACGGTATCCGGCATCGATCGTTCCGGGAGCATTGACGATGGTGATGCCGTGACGGGCAGCCAGCCCACTGCGCGGCAGCACGAAGGCCGCGTAACCGTCGGGGAGTGCGATGGCAATACCCGTGCCGATCGTGGCGCGGGCGCCGGGCAGAATCACCGCACCCTCCGCGGCGCGAAGATCAGCACCGGCATCACCGGGCCGCGCATACTCGGGAGGGGTTCCTCCCGCCAGCAGCACCTCGATCGTTCCCAGCACGGGTCGAGGCTAATGCATGGTCGAATGGAGTCATGGAGTCGTATCGCGAGCGCCTGTGGCCCGCCCCGTGGATCCCACTCGTCGCCGGCCTCGCCATTCCAGCGAGCCTGTTGACCTTCGCCCCCGTCAGCGTCCTCGCTGGCGCCGTCGTCGGGGTCATCCTTGCGGGCGGGGTAATCGGCGCGGCAATCGCGAGCGCCCCGCTGATTGTGGTGAGCGACGGGATGCTCCGCGCGGGTTCGGCGCGCATCCCGCTCGCCTTCATCTCGGGCACGAGCGTTGCCCGACGAGATGAAGCCCGCCAAGCGCGAGGCCCCCAGCTCGACGCTCGGGCACACCTCGTGCTGCGGCCCGACGTCGACCCCGTGCTGCGCATTGACCTCGGAGACCCGGACGACCCGACCCCCTACTGGCTCGTGTCGACCCGACGCCCCGAGCAGCTCGCCGCGGCCATCGCAGCGAGTTCGACCGCCTGACTCCGACGACGAACGACGGTGACGCTGCTTAGGCGGCGCACTCTCGGCAGACGGCGCCGAGCTTCTCTTCGTGGTCAAGTTGCGAGCGGTGCTTGACGAGGAAGCAGCTCACGCAGGTGAATTCGTCGGCCTGCGGCGGCAGGACGACCACATCGAGATCGATGTCGGCCAGGTCTTGGCCAGCGAGCTCGAAGCCCGGGTTGTCCGCATCGTCGACGTCGACGACGCCCGAGAGCTTGTCGGGGACGCGCTCCTGCAGGGCCTGGATCGAGTCGGTGTCCTCGTCGGTCTTGCGGGGGGCGTCGTAGTCCGTTGCCATGCCAGTCCACTTCTCATCAGCGCTTGGGGGCCGCGTTCGGCGGCCATAGTTTGCAGGAAGCCCCGGGGAAACGCAAACGCACCCGCCGAGGCGCGGATCGCGCGTGCCGGTGCAACTAACGGCGCGCCCGCTGTATTCCCGGCCGGGCCTCGGTGGGCGTGCGATGCTGTCCCCCAGACGCCCGCCAAGAAGGGAGCCCGGATCGTGGATGAACTGACCGTCATCGGCGTGGAAAACGGCGCGCTCATCGTGGTGGCAGCGGACGGCGCGCGCTTTCGCGTTCCGATCACCGAGGCTCTGCACACGGCACTTCGTCAGAATCGCCCCCCGGCACCGGCAGCGCATCGGGTCGGCCCGCGGGAGATCCAGACACTGATCCGGCGGGGCCTCACGGCCGCCGAGGTCGCGGCGCAGACCGGTGAACAACTGGAGTACATCCAGCGATTCGAGGGGCCCGTGCTCGCTGAGCGCGAGTATGTCGTCACGGCCGCGCGATCGGTCGCGGTCGCGGTCGCCGCCGACGTCGAACCGGGGACGACGGGAACGTTCGGATCGGTCATCGACCGACGCCTGAATGGTCTTGGGGCCCGCGAGGTGCGCTGGGAAAGTCGCAAGACCGACACCGTGTGGCAGGTTTCCGTGTCATTCCGCGATGGCGACGTTGCCCGCACAGCGACGTGGACGTTTGATCCCAAGCGGTCACTCTTGGCCCCGCTCGACCACGAGGCTCAATCGCTCTCTCAACAGGGCGACAGCACGGCCCCCGTCCTGCCACGGCTCCGCGCCGTGCCCCCGGAGGGCGGGAGCGCCCGGTTTGATAGCGGGGCGTTCACTCCTGTGCCGGGCGACGCGCCGGTCGATGCCGCCACACGTAGCGCTGAGATCGCACACGATGGCTCAAACACCGCTGACCTGCTCGAGGCGCTGCGGAAGCGTCGAGGCGAACGGGAACCCGCCTCGCCTGACGAGTGGGACGCCGCCCGCGCCGCTCACCCCTCGACAGGCTCTATCCGGATCGTGGAGATTCCCCTCGATTCGCAGCTGGGAGACACTGTCGAGGTCGCCCCGTCACCGTCGAGCACCGGGCACGGCTCCGACGGCGTGCTTGACGATGAGGCCCTTGCCCCCGGCGCCGACGAGGCACCACCGCCGCCGCCCTCGAAGAGCAGCTCGCGCCGCGGGCGAGCAGCGATGCCCAGCTGGGACGAGATTGTGTTCGGGGCTCGACCCGACGACGATCCCGCCTAGGCACGACATCACGCCGAGAAGGCACCCCAGCGCGCAAGAGGAACGCGACGTTCCGCGTCGCTGAACGCACCGTGTTGTCCGACCATGGCAAGAGCCGTTCGCGTGGCCGACCGCTCGTCGTACCAGGCAACCTCGGAGCGCGCGGCGACGATGACATCACCGATTCGAGACTCGACGTCGGTTGCGACCCGCCCAAACCAGCCGGCGGCAATCGCCTCCTGCCGTGACACGACCCAGGCGCGCCCACCCTCTGACGCTCGCCACCGATCGATAACCTCCGACACCCGGCCCGGCTCATCGACCTGGAGGTGCACGCACCGGGGCTCACCCGCCACGTGGCGCACTCCGCGCCACAGCGCGCTGTCACCCTCGATAACCAGCCGCCGCTCACCGGGGATGTCGAGCATGCCGTGATCCGCTGTCAGCACCACTCCGGCGTCATGAGGAACCCCCCGGTCGAGGACGGCGAGTGCTGCGTCAAGCTCCTCCAGTCGACGAGTCCACTCGGAAGAGCCACACCCGTCGGCATGCCCCGCCTGGTCGAGCTCCGGAACGTATACGTAAATCAGACGCTGGTCAGAGCCCCGCAGCAGTTCGACCGCCGCCGCGACGCGGTCGGCCATCGAGCGACGAGCAACGAATTGTGCGCCCTTCAGAACGGCGCGCGTAAACCCGGTGTCTCGATAACGCTCAGCTCCGATCGCCACGGCCTCAATGCCGAGGGAGGCCACGCGCTCAAATACGGTCGGCTGCGGTTGCCACACCTCGGGCCGTGCACGGTCATCCCACCCCCGCAGTTGGTTGACAACCCGATCGTTGGCTCGATCGAATGCGCTGTACCCGACCAGGCCATGCTCTCCAGCAGTCAAGCCCGTCGTGAGCGTCGCGAGCGCCGCTGCGGTGGTCGTGGGGAAGCCCGCATCGATCACCCCGCCGCGCCGAGGAGCCGCCGCGAGGAGTCGGCGAGCGTGGCCCGCCCGCGGGCGGAGAGCGGACATCCCGAGACCGTCAACCAGGATGACCACGCCGCTGCGAACGGGGGCCAACCTCAGCGGATTGGGCTCGCCCTGAATCGCCGCCGCGACGCTCGTCAACACGTCGGCGAGTGACGGGGTCTCGCCGCGTGCCGCCGGTAGCATGGGGGCCATCCTATGACTCCCCCTCCTCCCTCCCGATCCCGGGGCTCCGAGCCCTCCGCCGCGCCGTTGACCGAGCGCATCGACGATGTCGATCTCGCCGACGAGATGCAGGGCTCCTTCCTGGAGTACGCCTACTCGGTCATCTACTCACGAGCTCTACCGGATGCCCGCGACGGGCTGAAACCCGTGCAGCGCCGCATCCTGTACATGATGAGCGAGATGGGCTTGCGGCCCGACCGCGGCCACGTCAAGTCGGCGCGCGTGGTCGGCGAGGTGATGGGCAAGTTGCACCCTCACGGCGACGGCGCGATCTACGACGCTCTCGTTCGGCTGGCGCAAGACTTCACGCTTCGGGTGCCGCTTGTCGACGGTCACGGCAACTTCGGCTCCCTCGACGACGGCCCGGCCGCGTCGCGCTACACCGAAGCGCGGTTGCGTCCCGAATCGATGGCGATGGTCGACGACCTCGATGAGGACGTCGTCGACTTTGTGCCGAACTACGACAACCAACTCACCCAGCCCTCGGTTCTGCCCGCCGCGTTTCCGAACCTGCTCGTCAACGGGGCGAGCGGCATTGCCGTCGGAATGGCCACCAACATGGCTCCGCACAACCTCATCGAGGTCGCAGCCGCTGCTCGTCACCTCCTCGACAATCCGCAGGCCACCCTCGAAGAGCTCATGGCGTTCGTGCCCGGCCCCGACCTGCCGACGGGAGGCACGATCGTCGGGCTCGACGGCATTCGCGAGGCCTACGCAACCGGTCGAGGCTCCTTCCGCACGCGGGCGAAAGTGTCGATCGAACCGGTTACCGCCCGCAAAACGGGCATCGTCGTCACCGAGCTGCCCTACCTCGTCGGCCCCGAGAAGGTGATCGAGAAGATCAAGGATGGTGTGCAGTCGAAGAAGCTCGCGGGCATCAGCGATGTCACCGATCTCACCGACCGACGCAACGGCCTCCGGCTCGTCATTGGCATCAAGACGGGGTTCAGCCCCGAAGCAGTGCTCGAGCAGCTCTACCGCTTCACCCCCCTGGAGGACGGCTTCTCGATCAACGCGGTGGCCCTGGTCGACGGTAAGCCGCAGACCCTCGGTCTCGTCGACCTGCTCCGGGTCTACCTCGATCACCGGGTCGCCGTCGTCACCCGTCGGAGCCGCTACCGGCTCGACCGTCGACGCGAGAGGCTGCACCTGGTCGACGGTTTGCTCATCGCGATTCTCGACATCGACGAGGTCATTCAGGTCATCCGCACCTCCGACGACGCCGAGGCAGCTCGCGCGCGTCTCATTGACGTCTTCGATCTCAGTACCGTGCAGGCCGAGTACATCCTCGAGCTGCGGCTGCGGCGCCTGACCAAGTTCAGCCGCATCGAGTTGGAGGCCGAGCGTGACCAGTTACGTGCCGAGATCGCCGAGTTGGAATCGCTTCTCGCTGATCCCGCGCGCGTGCGGGCCGTCGTTGCGTCCGAACTCGACGCAACCGCAGAGCGTTTCGGTACGCCCCGCCGCACGTTGCTGACCGAGTTGAGCGGAGCCGCGGCAACCGCTCGAGGCCGCTCCGCCACACCGGTTTCTCTCGAGATCGCTGACTCCCCCTGCCGCGTACTGGTGTCGACGACCGGCCGTGCGGTTCGCGTTGAGCTACCGGAAGGCGCGACGATCACGACTCCCAGCCGCCGAAGCAAGCACGACGCGATTCTTGCGGCAGTGGACTCCACGACGCGGGGAGATCTCGTGGCGGTGACATCCATGGGCCGCTTCGTCCGTTTCACACCCGTCGATCTCCCGAGCGTTCCCGCAACGTCGGTTCAGTTGGGTGCCGGTGCGCGCTTGCGTGATTACCTCGGTCTCACCAACGCCACAGAACGCATTGTGACGATCATTGATCCTGCGACACCGGTCCCGCTGGCCCTCGGTACGCGCCAGGGCGTCGTGAAACGCGTCGCGCCCGACGCCTGGCCCGCTCGTCCTGACGGCGAAGTCATTTCTCTCAAGCCCGGTGACGAGGTCGTTGCCGCGGCGCCCGCCACCGACGACGACGAGCTGGTGTTCATCACGACGGATGCCCAACTGCTGCACTTCGGTGCCGACCAGGTGCGCCCCCAGGGTCTTGCGGCTGGTGGCATGGCCGGCATCAAGCTGAGCTCGGGGGCCAGGGTGCTGCATTTCGGGGTGGTTCGAGACCGCGACGCCGAGGTGGTCACCGTGTCTGCGTCGTCGCAGACCATCGCCGGTGCCGACCCCGGCCGGGCCAAGGTGTCATCGTTCGATCAGTTCCCCGGCAAGGGCCGCGCGACGGGCGGTGTTCGTTGTCACGCTTTCCTGAAGGGCGAAGACGTGCTTCAGCTCGCCTGGGCTGGCACACGGCCGCTCGCCGTTGGCGCCGACGGTTCGGCTCGCACGCTCCCCGAAGGCGGGGCGAAGCGCGACGGCTCGGGCTCCGCCGTCGACTCCCCGATTGGCTCCATCGGCACCCGTATCGCGTAAACCAGGCCTCGAGGCCTAGGGCGTGTCTGACAAATAGGTGACGGTCTCTGCAGCATGCTCAATGCATGTC